>Ga0079998_135108_pt1 | contig 142753 bp, 164 predicted proteins | sample PerSpoBPS_BMetaG_FD_69201 | JGI IMG/M metagenome (GOLD analysis project Ga0079998, IMG submission 69201) | Thermal spring microbial communities from Yellowstone National Park, Wyoming, USA - Perpetual Spouter B (PS_B) MetaG (SPADES assembly)... | ecosystem: Environmental > Aquatic > Thermal...
TCAAATCCGGGCGGCCCCACACAGCTACATCGAAACGCTGGAATCTCGAAAAACGTCTTTTCGTGAATCATATATAGCAGACTACTTGTATGGAGATAGGGCCCGTAGCTCAGCCAGGACATGGTTTTTCGAAATCCGTATGTTCTAACTTTACCTTCTGGTTCCCAGCTTATAACCCCTCCCCCTACGGGCTCAATCTAGGTGTGGAAAAGGCAGCAAAAAACGACAAAAATACAGCGAAAGACAACAATCACAAACATGCCCCTCGTAACCGTTAGAAAGGCCTCGGAGCAGCTGGGTGTTCACGAAGAGACCATTCGGCGTTGGATTAGGTCGGGGAGGCTTGTGAGATGTGTTATCCGCCTGCCTTCGGGTCGGATTAGGATTGACTGGGATGCTTTGGTTGACGAGCTTAGGGCTTACGGTGATCTGCCGGCTTCTAGGCGGAGAGGAGGTGTTGGGGGCTGAAGTTCTCTCTTCTGCTTGAGTTTAAGAGGCCGTTAAAGGCGTTTAAAGTGAGCAAAGAGTTTCCCACGCATACGGAGCCGACGCAGCGTGTTATTGAGGTTGCGGAGGGTTGAGTATCAAGCCGACCCCGATTATGAGAAAGCCCTACGACGCCTTGAGGCATTAGGATTCAACATTGAGCTGCTTGGCTCAAAGAGACATAACCTAAGCGTCATAAGGAGACTAACCCACGACCAACTTATCGAAGTCCGGAAAATAATACTGACACAATTTTACAGCCCCAAATTCAGGTCAAATCTTCAACTAATCGCGCGGGTGAGAGAATTAGACAAGGAAGCCCTTGCAAAAGCCCTAACCAACAGACGCCTCAAACCCGTCTACCTTATTTGGGAAAACCCCTAAACAGCGGCCTTCCAGCCTGAAAACCCCTAGGGAGGGCCCTTAAGCCCTAGAAATCGAAAAACAAGGGCCCTACGCCTCGGAAAGCGGTAAACAGGGGCCCTTGGGTTAGAAAAGGCGAAAGGCGGTGATATGGGCTGAGGGCCCCGAGGGTTACTAAAAATGAGTAGCTACAAAAAGGTGTTGTAGGTTTAGGGCCCCACGACGACGGCTGACAGATACCCTGTCAGGTACTGACAGATCAACTGTCAGTCAGTTTTGGCTTTCCAGGGCTTAAATCGCCGAAATTTCGGGGGACTGACAGGTCTGACAGGTCCTGTCAAAGTGTACCTGCCACCTGTCAGTCGATATACTGTAACGTAACGCGTATCGTTTTAGCCTGTCGAGGTCGACTCTATAACCGCGCAGGCCTCTGCCGCCCATCCTAACCTTCTCAAAGCCAAGCCTAGACAGGATTTTACCCACGCCTTCAGGCTTCCAAACCGGCGAACCCCCATCGTTCAGCCTCCGCGTGATCTCGGCTACTGAGACAACAGGGCTGTCGTTCGTGAGGGGCCCCTCACCTAAGATTTCAACCACGACGGAGAGGACTTCGGCCTCAGGCCCCACGGACTCCATAGCCCGGATTTCTTTCTCAACCTTCCGTCCGTAACGCTCCACCGCTGCCGCGGCCTCAGGGCCGCCGAAAAACAGCGCCATCGCCTTAAGCGGGCTGACGATCTCCTGCAGCCGACTATCATCTGACTCAAACTCGTCGAACCCGACCTTGATCCTGTCATGAAAGCGAAGTCTTTGCGCCAACCAACGTGTCCTAAGCCCTACGGCTCTATCACTGTCTATTGTCTTCCTAACGGGCGCTATGTTCTTCTCACAGTGGATTGTTAAAGTGCGGCTGAGGATGTCGGCGGGAGGCTCCTCCCTTGAGGCGTATATGACGAACGCGTAGGTGTTGAAGAACTTTATGCCGTCGAAGCCCTCGGCCTCTGGGTCGACGACACGCATTACCTTGCTGCCGTAACGGTAGCCGGAGGCTAGGACGGCCCTAACGGCTGGGTCAATGATCTGGCTTTCGTCGATAAAGAGTGTGGGTTTGAAGTTTTCGATGCATCGGAATAAGCTGGCTTCCGAGGGGTCGACTACGCGGATGGCGCGGTATGCGAGGGCCTCCATGACCTCAAGACCCCGGCTTTTTCCACTCCGCCAAGGCCCCAGAAACAAAATGTAGGGGGTAGACGCCTTCACGTCGCGATAAAAATACGACCACGCGACCGCGGCCGTCAAAACATCGTAAACGTCGTCGTCTAGGTGAAAGAAATGCGCCTTGATAAACGACTTTGTTTCAGCCCATAGCGAAACATCGTCACCTATTCCCGCAGGGGCACCGGGAAGCGGGAATGGTATATGCGGCGGAGGCCTGTAGACCACGCCGTCAACCTCTAGGCTTTCGTAGACTTCAATTTCTCCATCCTTGTAAACCAGCAGCCGGGGCCCTTCCACGACTTCAATAAGCCGTCCGTCAGGAAGTAGCTCGCCTACGGTAAACTTCGTCCTCCGTTTTTCCTTTTCTGAGACCTTTTCAACCTCGAGCCCTAGGGCTTGAGCCAGCTCCTTCATGTTGTAGACTTTGCCGTCATGGTAGTCGACGGCATAAAACCTACGATGGTTTATTGCGAAGCTCGGCTGTCTCTCAGGGTGGAATGGGCAGAGGCATGAGTAGTAGTTGGGGCCCCTGCGCGGCTTAAGGCCTTTCCTCTCAAGCTCTATGATTACGTCGTTGAGCCAGCCGCTGAGAACGCTGAAGTCGACGACATCGCCGCCTGATTCATTTGCCAAATGTTCATCCAGATCGTAGCCGAAGGCCCCTGCGATTTTACGGAATAATGCGAATCCGTCTTCAACCTCACAGCCCAGATTGTCGTTCATTTTTTCATAGCCGTGTGATGGGAAAATCACGGTCAGCGAGCCATACCCCTTAAGCTCAAGCGCTCCAACCGTCTTAGTGGGGACGGGCCTTTGTGAAAAATAGTAGGCGTGTAGCCTTCCGCGCAAAGTTTTCTCGAACCTTGTTGTCGGCTCTATTTTACCTACGGCCTCGTCGAACGGAAGGTCGACGTCTATGGTGAAAAAGTAGCCGCGGCCCTCGACCTTAACCCCGCAGACCACCGCAAGCCCATCGCATTCACCACGCTCAAAGAGCTCAAGGGCCCTCCGCCTTTCCTCCTCACTCTGACCACCATCCTTCCAGCGGCCCCAATCCCAACCCTTTAATGGAACCTTATCGCCACCGACATATCTTACCGGGACTACCGGTAGGTCGGCATAACGGAGAAGAGTGTCCTTAACCCATTCATTGAATGGTGGTGCCACTTTCTTTCCCCTCGCTGGGGTTTGCCGATGCAAGCAGCCAAAGTTTCTTATCTGTGGGGCCGCAGCAGTATACTATCTTTGAGTCGTCGAGCTCAGCTAGAATAAAGTCCTTGACTTTTTCGAGGGCCCCGGCATCCGTCGAGCGGAACACAATACCAAAAGTCTTGGGCTTCATGCGCTTTCCCTCACATCAGTTGTCCGCCGAAGTTGTTTATGGGGTAAAGGTATCTAAGTTCCAAGGGTTGGATACCTAGAAAAACATATTCGGCATAGGTCAACCTTCAGCCCCCTCGGGTCGTGAAAAATCGATTTGATTTCTTTGAGTCCAACGACACGGCCGCATCTATCGCATGAAGCCTCCCCCTCACCAATCAAGGCCTCTCTAGCCCTCGAGCTGGAACGAAGCTTTTCAGCCTCAAGGGCCCGGCGTTCGTGTTCAGCGATATGGGCTCGGAGTGATTCATAATCTGTGAACGCTCGGCCGCAGCTTAAACATGTGTGGGCTTGAATTTTCTTCGAAGCAGTACCCCACCTACAGCATTCATAAGCATCCCGCTTGCTCTCATAAGCCCGTCCGCATCCCTCACAGAAGAACCACGATCTAACCCAACGCCCATAACTGTCGAATACATGTGTTTCAGTTGATTCGAAGTATAGGCTGGCTGTCATAGTGTCCATCTCCTGAGGTCGGGCCTTTCACGCTCAAGGATACGAACTAAACTCCGCACGTAGTTTAAGGTGTTCTCACCCAGAGCTGTAATCGGTGTAATGTCTTCGTTCAGGATTTTCGAGGCCTCGCGGGCGCTGTGAAGACTGTTGACAACGTTTTCACATTTTGCTGCGAAGGTTTTCAATGATTCCAACAATCCGTCGAAACGGTTGCAGACATCCCGATATGCCGCCTCAGCCTCACCGACGGCCTTCTCCGCTTCAGCCTTAATTGCTTTTTTCTCCCCGTTAATTTTTTGACGTATTGCGTGTAACTCTGATTCCACTTGCTCGATTTGCTTTTGCGTGATTTCAATCTTCGATTCGATTCGCTTTTTCTCCTCTAAATAATTGACAAGCGTCCGCATGTCCGAGGGCCCCTGCCCAATCGCGCGCTCAACGCGTTCAAGCGCCTGCCGCAGTTCGTTGAGGTAGCGCTCTAACTCGGCCTTACGCGCATGCAAGACGTTCCAGCTCACTTTGCATCACCTCGAACATAGTCCGAAACAAAACGCCGGAGGACTTCGCTCGCGCTCAGCCCGCGTTGATGCGCAGCTTTCATGAACGCCTGCCAAAGGCGTTGATCGATCCTGAAGGCAACAATTTTTGTTTCCAATCGCATGGTTAAACAATGTCTATATCCCGTATTTTTGACAAACAACCCTACAACAATTGCCGAAGCAGACTTCGACACACCTTCGTTAAAAATACGGCAAAAGTAAATTTCTACACATGACTTCAGACATTAAAGGCGTGAAAAAATGCGACGTGGGCGGGCATGACGTAGGGCTATACACAACCGTTAAGATTTCCGAGCCTTTTAGCGGCCGCCAAGTGAATGTTTGTCAAGACCAACATCATGCGGCTGTGTTCATCAACCCCTCGAACCCTAAGGCCGCAGCAAATAAAAAACTCTAAACTTTTTTGCGTCTTCTTCTCTGCGCAAGTCGCGCGAACTCGACCACCTGCATCAACGCTTCGTTATCGCAGAAATACATTAAGGCTGGCCTGACCACGTCCGCCTCGCTCACGTTCAGCCTCCGCGAAGTATTAACCAGTCTGTCTTTGAGGTCGGGGGTTAAGCGAACCGTAAAGTCATAACCGTCTTCCATCTAAATTCATCTCAGGGCTGAGGCCTTCGTCGAGCGGGCTGTTCAAAATTTTTTGCAAAGATGTCCCGCGGAAGTCCGAGCTCCTCATCGCGGTAGTATTTGAGCGCGCCGCCTTCTACGAAGCCTACGCCGCTCGGTATCGCTCCTGTCTCCGCGTAAAGAGCCATTCGCAGGGTTTCAACATAGCGCTTAAGGGCCTCAAACTTCTCCTCAAGGCCGCGAACGTCTTCATGCCGTCCGAATATCTTCAATGCTTCAGCGGCCTTCTCCGCTTCCCGCTTCAAGTCCTCGCCGGTCGGTAGGAAGTAAACCCCCTGCGAGCCGATGTCGCGGCCTTGCCATACCTCAAGCACTAAGCGGTTAATCCCAGCCCGCTCCAACATCGTCTTATGCCATTTTCTGAAGGTATGGAAGTGAATTTGGTAGCCGAGGCCGGAGGGGTCTCGTTGGTCCAAGCCAAGCCTTCTTAGAAGCTGATTAAACGAGTCCTGAGCCCTCTCCTTCGCCATCGGCCTTGAGGGGTTTTTGAGGCTGGGGAAAAGCCAGACGGATTGAACTTGACGCTTCTCAAGGTATTGGTTTATCGCCTCTTCCAGTTCTGGTATTAGCGGTACCTCACGTTTGTCACCCTTCTTTGTGAAGGCCGCGCTAACACGAATTACTTTCGCGTTAAAGTCGATGTCTGAAACCCGTAGATGTAGGGCCTCGTTCAGCCGCATACCGGTCTGCAGCAGAAGCTGAATAAGCAGGCGGAGGCGCGGGCTTTTACTGCCTAAAATCAGCCGCTGCACCTCGCTTAATGTCGGGATGCGGTCTACGCGGGTTGTTGCTTTCTTAGGCATTTTCAACCGGCGGCGGGCCCTCGCAACATCGATGTTGTGAAAATCTAGGAAGCTTGACAGCAACCAGACATAAAACCATACGGTTTTCGGCGTATATTGTTCACGTAGCCTGTTCACGACTTTTTGCAAAACTACGTGTAGGCCGTTACCGTTATTCCTACAGGCATCTAAGAATTCTGAAACCGACTTACAGTCACAGGCATCGATGGTGATAGACAACACCTTCGCCAACGCGTAATGTTTCCTATTCTTAACAAACTCCGGACCAACAAATTCTAAATACTGCTTAACACATTCTTCCCCAAGGAGTCCCAACTCCGCCAACCCCGATCACAAAAACAGGAGCTCGGGGCTCCTAAAAAACATAGCGCCGGAAAACGGTCAGAGCATACGGAGGGCCCGTAGCTCAGCCAGGACAGAGCACCGGGCTTTTAACCCGGGGGCCGCGGGTTCAAATCCCGCCGGGCCCGTATACTTTTTAGCTCAATAAAAAATGTTCCAAGCACCAGTGCTGTCTGCCATATTGCTATGTCTATGAGTAGGGACGGTATGTCGACAGTCCATGTGTTTGCCGGGCCCGCTATTGTGACTAGGGTGTGTGTAGCCCATTTTAAGGGGAATCCGTAATCTATGTGGACGAAGTCCGGCCAATCGTATCTCATGCCCCAGCCAACCCCAAACAGAGTCAACACGACACAGAATATAATCCAAACGAGTGTGAGAGAACTCATACTTTGTTATTGTGAAGGACTTTTAATATACTTTGGAGACGTTTATTTTAGTTTTGAGAGTTTCGAGACGCTTTTTCTTGGGGATGTCCTTGGCTGCGGGGGCTTTTGCAACAGCGGTTGTTGGGCTTAACTATCTGCGGAGGACGGAGCAGCCGCGGGCCCTATCTGTTGAAACCGTTGCGAGAGGGCTTGCAGTGCCTTGGTCGATTGCATTCCTCAACGGTTCGGAGGCGGTTTTCACCGAGAGAGCGGGGAATGTAAAGTACATCGACTTGGATGCTGGAAGGGTTGAGGATGTTGGAAGGCTTGGGGTGAGGGCTGTGGGGGAGGGAGGGCTGCTCGGCGTTGAGGTGATGAAGGGACGTTCAACACACCTATACCTCTACCACACATACGTAAGCGGGGGCCGTGTTTTGAATAAGGTCGTAAAGGCGTCTTTCAACGGGGGTTTAGATGACGTGGTTGATATATTGACAAGTATACCGGGGGGAAACATACACAACGGCGGCCGTCTAAAAATCGGGCCCGACGGCAAGCTCTACATTACGGCCGGTGAGGGAGGGGTACCAGAGCTCTCCCAAGACCTAAACTCGCTGGGCGGGAAAATTCTAAGAATAAACCCCGACGGAACAACACCCGGAGACAACCCCTTCAACACACCGGTCTACGCCTACGGGTTAAGGAACCCCCAAGGACTGGCTTGGAGAAAACCATCAAACACCCTGTACTGCACAGACCACGGCCCATCAGGTGAGGGACTGCGGTTCGCACACGATGAAGTAAATCTCGTTGTGCCGGGCGGCAACTACGGTTGGCCGTATGTAGTAGGGGATGAGGAAGGGACGGGGTTCAGGAAGCCGCTGTTGCATAGCGGGCTGGAGACATGGGCCCCATCTGGGTGCTGCTTCTACAACTCCGACCTAATAGTGGAGTGGACTGGCTCCTTCTTTTTCGCATGCCTCAGAGGCCAGCAACTCCACAGGCTTTTACTGGACGAGGCGGGAGAAACGGTTACTGTCTCGGAAAAAATTTACGAAGGGATTTACGGCAGGCTGCGAGACGTTGTCGAGGGCCCGGACGGCTCCCTATACATACTCACAAGCAACAGGGATGGCCGTGGGACGCCTTCACCGGAGGACGACAGAATCCTCCGGATATCTCCTAGGTTTTGAAAAGCTTTTTGTAAACTATGTCTGTCCAGCGGCTGATTGGGTCTTCCTCACCGTGCTCAGTTCTCCCGGTTATATAGTATTCGTCCAGCTCGTCGGCGAGTTTTTCAACCTCCTCTTCGTTCAGGGCGAGCTCTTCCCTGAGCTGTTTGACTGTTTTTTCCAACGCCTCAGCCTCCTCCAACATCGCCAACTCTCTGTAGAACCTAAGTCTGTTTACAGCGGAGTAGAGACTCTCAAGCTTCCCGTAAAGCTCTGCCTTGACTTCCTCCACATCGGCAGACATGTCTACCGGGTTCCGAAAGCCTTGACATTTAAGGTATTGCTGTCAAGCAGGACGGTGAACCTCCTTACACGGCGCTCACCAACCCTTCTAAAGGACCCGGCGACCTCGACCTCTCCGTCACGGGCATAGAGCCGGGTTAACTCAATCTCCAAACCACCGTACTTTGATTCGAGAAACTGCTTCACAGCAAATCTTATCCGTTCATCTATATGCATCCACCAAAAACCTTTACAGGAGGCTGTTAAAAATTTTAATGCAGGCACTAGGGAGACAGCAGAAGAATTGAGGCCGCACATTTCCCTAGGCAGGGACTTTGTATTCCCAGACTACAGGCCCCGCTATCCGCGGCAGACCTCCTTCAAGATAGAGCATTACAGACTCGAGTTCGGAATAAACCTCGCGGAAAAAAGCATCGAGGGGACTGCGACCATAACATTGGACAGCTATGACGGAAAGGCTTACCTAGACGCGGTCGACTTTAAAATAATCTCGGTGGATGGCTGCAGACACCATTACGACGGCAGGGCCATAACCCTTCTTCTACCACAGCCGGGCAGACATGTTGTGAAAGTTTCTTACAAAGCATGGCCGCGGACGGGTGTTTTCTTCATTCTGCCCGATAAACACAACCCAGACAGGCAGCCCTTCGTCTGGAGCCACGGAGAGCCGGAATATCACAGAAACTGGATGCCTATCTACGACTATCCAAACATGAAGTTCACTACGGAGCTTTTGATAACTGTCCCTGAGATGTTTGAGACCGTCTCTAACGGTGAACTTGTCGAGGTAAGGAATTTGGGAGGCGGCCTGAGGAGGTGGCACTGGGTCATGGACAAGCCTCACACAGCTTACTTGGTCAGCTTTGTGGCAGGCGTGTTTGACCGTGTGGAGGAGTATTTTGATGGTGTTAAGCTGGAGTACATAGTGCCGAGAGGTCAAAGGGAATTTGTGAAAAACAGTTTCTCGAAAACAGGGGATATGCTGAGGTTTTTCTCATCATACCTAGATTATCCGTATCCCTTCAAGGTCTACAGACAGGTTTGCGTTCCAGAGTTTGTGGTCGGTGGTATGGAGAACACGACAGCCGCAACTCTAACAGAGCTGACCCTTCACGACGACCACGCTCACATGGATTTCTCAAGCGACCCCCTCGTAGCCCATGAGCTTGCACACCAGTGGTTCGGAGACCTAGTCACATGCAGGGACTGGTCACATATCTGGCTGAACGAATCCTTCGCCACATACCTCGAAAATCTCTACCTTCTACATGACAAGGGCCGGGATGAGTTCCTCTACGAGCTCCACAACGACCTCACATCCTACCTCGAAGAGTACCAGAAGAGATATTCGAGACCAATCGTAACAAGGCTTTACAAGTATCCGGAGGAGCTGTTTGACAGACATGCATACCCAAAGGGCGGACTAGTCCTTCACACCATCAAAAACATAGTCGGCGAAGAGGCTTTCAGAAAGGCCTTGAAAAACTATCTCCAAGCACATGCCTTCGCCACAGCTGACACAGAGGATTTGAGGAGGGCGCTTGAACAGGCTTCTGGAATGTTTCTGGAACACGTCTTCGAGCAGCTTGTTTACTCTGCTGGACATCCAGCTTTAAAGGTCTCCTATAAATGGGACGAGGAAAAGTCCGAGCTAAGGCTGTCGGTTAAACAGTCTCAAGGTGAAGACTCCCCTCAAACCTATTCTCTCGTCATTGATGTCCACGTACATGTGGGCGGGGAGGTCGTAACAAGAACGGTTTCGCTGGAGGAGAGGGAGACCACGCTTTCGATTAGGCTTGTGGAGAGGCCTTGGCATGTCTGCGTCGACCCCGAGATGAAGGTTATCAGGTCCTTGGAGGTTGAGAGACCTGTTGAGGAATGTATTCAAGCAGTTATGCGTTGCCCGCACATTCTATGCAGGATTGACGCCGTCAAGTCTCTTGGGAAGCATGGTGGGTGGCGTGCTGTAGAGGCTTTGGAGAGCGTCGTCGTCAACGACGCATTCTGGGGCGTTGCTTACCAAGCCGCAAAGGCGTTGGGTGAGATTAAGAGCACTGAGGCGTGTCAGGCGCTTCTACGTTGCTTGGATAAGGTTGCGCACCCAAAGGTGCGGAGGGGGGTTGTCGAAGCGTTGGGAGCGTTCGAGTCCGACACGTCTGTTGCAGAGAGGCTTGCCGTAGTAATAGAGGATAAACGTGAATCCTACTACGTTAGGCAGTCTGCCTGCATAAGCCTAGGGCGATTAAAGATACGTGAAATGCTGGAAGTGTTGAAGCGCGCTCTTACCTACCCGTCACATGCTCACGTCATCTCGGCGGGCGCGGTCACAGGGATTGCGGAGACAGGGTTTGATGAAGCGTTGAAGCTTGTTTCCGAAATGTTGGGGCCGAAGCATCCGACCCCGGTTAGGGTTGCTGCAACCGTCGGGCTTGCGAAGTTTCCTGGGAGGCCCGAGGTTGTGGAACATCTTACAAAGCTCTCGGAGGATGGTAATGAGAGGGTTAGGCATGCTGTTGTAGCTGCTGCACGTGAGCTAATGGACCCGAAGCTTCTACCTGTTCTGGACAGAATGGCGGAGAGGGACCTTAACGAGAGGGTGCGGCGCACGGCCCGCGAAGTGGCGAAGAAAATAAGGGACCATCTGGAGAGGGGTGTTGAGTACAAGCTTTTGAGGGAGGAGTTGGAGAAGGTCCGAGAGGAGAATAGACGCCTCTCCGAGAGGCTTTTCAGGGTTGAGGGAAAGCTTTAGCCGGCGCTAAAGCTAAAACCGGCCCGAATAAATGTGAATGCGGCGATGATGACGGACTCTTAGACGAGCTGTGAGTTTCTCTGGGGTATCTGAGCCGTTTAAAACAATGTCTGCACAGTTTCAAGAATATCCCTCACTGTAACCATCCCCACCGCCTCCCCCCTCTTGTTGACAACGGGCAGGTGTCTTATGCGGTTGGTTACAAGTATGTTCCGCGCGTCGTTTATCGACGTGTCCTCGTCGACGGTTACCAAATTCCTCGACATGTGGTTTTTCAACGGCTCGTCGTAAGGCACCCCGAAGGCGAAAAACTTCACAAAATCCTTCTCAGTTACTATCCCTACTGGCTTCCCGTTGGAGAGGACGAGTACACTGCTTGTTTTCGACTGAAGCATTTTTTGCGCAGCAGCGGCCAAGCTCTCGTTCTCAGCCGCTGTGACAAGCTTACGCGACATGATTTCCTTAACCTTGACAGCCTGCATCAATCCTTAATTGCCATGGTTGCATAAAACATTTACCTAGGTGAGATTGCGGCGGGCAGGTCTGCTATGCTGTCGAGGACTAGGTCTGCTTCGATGGCCCTGTTCTCAAACATTTTAAAGGCCCCTGTCCTTACCAGCACGCTTCTACAACCTACTGCCTTGGCGGCCATGACATCCGTGTCAACCCTGTCGCCTACAAAGACAGTTTGCTCACTAGACGCTCCAACGGCCTCTAAAGCCTGCATCGCGATCTCCTTCGCAGGCTTGCCGACAGAGTAGGGCTTTACCCCTGTAGCGGTAGTAATCATGCTTGCTATCGAGCCTGCGCCTGGCAGAAATCCCTCCTCGCTTGGGTAAACGTGGTCTAGATTTGTGGCTACGAAGTGTGCGCCCGCCGTTATGGCCAGAGAGGCTTTAGCCAGTTTCTCGTACGTGAGCTTCCTGTCAAGCCCTACAACCACGTACTCGGCCTCCCTCCACCTATCAGGCGTTAGCATAATTAGTCCGAGGTTTTCAGCCTCCTGGGTGAAGCCTTCCTCAGCAACCGGTAAAACCTTTGCCCTTGGGCTTTTCCTAGATATGTAGCGCGCCGCTACAACACCTGAAGTAAGTATCTCGTCAACAGACACCTCTACGCCCATAGCGGCCAGCTTTTCTCTGTAACGTTCTCTTGTGAGCGTTGAGTTGTTGGTCAGGAAAATCAGCCTGACCCCCATCGACCTGAGCCGCTTAACTGCTAGAGGTGCGCCTGGGATTGGAGTATTTCCTACATAGAGGCATCCGTCTAGGTCGATAACGAGGGCTTTTACGTCCTCCAGCTTCTTCATTCCCCACATCAGGCTGATTCTTTAACGGCTGCGAAGGAGACGCAAGTCATCGTCTTCCCGACGCCCTCCATCATCCTAAGCTTGTCAACAACGAGCGAGCCGACCGACTGCATCGAGTCAGACCTAACCTTAACAAGGATGTCCCACTCCCCAGTGATGAGATGGGCTTCAACAACCTCGGGGAGCTTAGCGATTTCCTGGGCAAGCTTTTTCTGTGAAACGGCGCCCTGCTGAAATGAGATGAGTATGAATGCCGTGGCAGGTTTGCCGAGCTTGGAGTAGTCAATCTGTATGGTAAACTTTTTGATCACACCAAGCTTTCTAAGCCTCTTTATTCTCTCTTGGACAGTTGTTCTTGGCATCTTTAACTTAGCGGCCAATTCCGTGACACTCTGGCTGGCATCCTCCAAAAGCTCATCCAAAATCTTCTGGTCTTTTTCATCGATTTCTTGGCGCATGGCGTACTACTGTGTGTATGGGGTGCTTATATTTTAATAGCCTGTCTTTAGTCAAGTGTCGAAACAAGTATCTGCAAAAGACTTTTAATATTGCCGAGTAAAAAACCAAACATGCCCACTGTCAGGGACGCCGCCATACAGGGTTACGGATGTTATTTTCCGAGATATAGGCTGCGGGGGGAGGAGCTGGCTAGGTTTTGGGGGAAAGGTGGGTCTGAGCTACCCGTCAAGGAGAAGGCGGTCGCGGGCTTGGACGAAGACACGGTCACGATGGCGGTTGAAGCCGCACGCTACGCTATCAGGAGGGCTGGTGTAGACCCATCCGCGATATCAGCGGTTCATGTAGGGACAGAGTCCAAGCCCTACGCCGTCAAACCCAGCGGCACACTTGTGGCCGAGATGCTGGGCCTCTCCCGCAACACAACCTCCGCCGACTTTGAGTTCGCATGCAAGGCTGGGACTGAGGCCCTCCAGATGGTTACGGCTCTTGTTGAAGCCGGTAGAATTGAATACGGGCTCGCGATAGGAGCCGATACCGCCCAAGGCAGGCCAGGAGACGCCCTCGAGTACACGGCCGCAAGCGGGGCAGCAGCAATACTTGTAGGCCGCAACTCCCCAAACGCTGTTGCTAAAATCGAGTACGCCGTGTCATTTGTAACAGACACGCCAGACTTCTGGCGACGGAGTTATGAGAGATACCCGATGCATGCTTCGAGGTTTACAGGCGAGCCTGCCTACTTCCATCACACAATATCCGCACTCAAGACATTGATGCAGGAGAACGGATACCGGGCGGAGGACATCGACTACTTTGTCTTCCACCAGCCCAACGTGAAATTTCCACTAACAGTGGCCAAGGTCCTGAACATTCCGCTTTCAAAGGTAACCCCTGGAATTGTTTCGGATGTTTTGGGCAACACATATGCGGCCTGCTCGATGCTTGGGTTGGCTAAAGTACTGGACGAGGCTAGACCCGGTCAGAGGATTCTAATGACCTCCTATGGGTCTGGAGCGGGAAGCGACTCCTTCGTGATAACTGTTTGCGACGGAATTGAGGAGAAAAGGAACAGGGCCCCCACCTTTACAACGCTGCTGAACAGACGGAGAGAGATAGACTATTCTACTTATCTCCGATACCGTGATAAGATTAGGGTGTGAGGAATGAGAGCCTTCCTTCTCGGGGGTGTTTTGACCAAGGTGGACGAACACTGGGACAAAACCCTCCCAAACCTTATGGCTGAAGCTGGCTTAAAGTCTCTTGAGGCTGCCGGGCTCTCAACAGTTGATGCTGTTTACACCGCCAACGTATACGGAGAGGTTTTACAGGAGCAGGCCAATCTCGCCTCCATTCTCGCCGAAGAGCTTGGGCTCAAAGGTGTTATGGCTTCACGTGTTGAGGCGGGCGGTGTCTCAGGGCTTTCAGCAATACAGTCAGCAGTAGCATCGGTAAACGCGGGATTGGCCAAAGCAGCATTGGTGGTTGGGGCCGAAAAGCTTTCAGACGTAACCACTGAAGAGATGACATCGCTTGCAACAATGGAGGAGAGGGTTGAGTACGTTGGAATGCTGGGCGTAAGCCAGCTGGCGGAAGCCGCCCTACTCTACAAAGAGTACATGAAAAGGCACATGGTTAAGCAGGAAGATGTAGCCTATTTCACTGTACTGAGCCACGAACATGCCTCTACAGCGGCCCATGCGCAATACCCGTTTAAGGTCAGCCTAGAGTCGGTGTTAAAATCACCATACGTTGCGGAGCCGTTGCACAGGCTTGAGACAACAGCCCCCGCCGACGGAGCCGCAGCGCTTATTGTTGCCTCGGAGGAGCTGGCTAGGAGACTCGACGCACCAAAATGTCTTCTAACAGGGCTCGGATTCGCCAACGACTTGATTACACCCTTTGACAGGGAGGACCCCCTCGAGATGCGTAGCATAACCTACGCCGGGCTGAGGGCTCTTGAGATGGCTGGCCGTAAGAGGACCGATGTTGATTTCGCGGAAATCCACGACACCTACAGCATAATGGCTCCGCTCACTCTGGAAGCACTAGGCTTGGCGGAACGCGGTACCGCATGCATCCTCGCACGCAAAGGGTACTTCAGTCTGTCGGGTGAGCTGCCGGTTAACACTTTCGGCGGGTTAAAGGGCCGGGGGAACCCAGTGGGGGCCTCCAGCATATACGCCGTTGTAGAGTCAATGCTACAGCTGACAAAAAATGCAGGGAAGAACCAGGTAGATGGGGCCGAGGTTGGGCTTGTGCAGTCCATGGCGGGTCTTGGAGCCTTCGCAGGGGTTGCTGTTCTGGAGGCGGTGAGATGACAGGAGGGTTGCTGAGTCCTCCGTCAGTATGGAGGTTGAAGCCATTCGTATACAGGCTTGAAGGCCTACGGTGTGATTCGTGTGGGCACTTCCATCCACTAAACCGCTTTGTCTGCAGAAAATGTGGCTCTAAAAAACTTGTGAGAGACAGGCTCCCTGAAAGAGGCAGGCTTGTACATTTCACAGTTGTTACACAGGCTCAGCATGGGTTCGAGCACGCAACCCCATTCATCGCCGGGCTTGTCCAAATGGATGATGGTACATATTTGGTTGGGCAGATGACCGACTGCGACCCTGAAAACCTCACCCCCGGAACGGTTGTTGAGGCTGTTGTGAGAAGACTAAGGGCCGACGGCGACTCTAGGCTAATAGCATACGGTATAAAGTTTAGGCCGGTTATCTAGCCAAAGATTTCCAGAAGAGCAACACTGCATAATCCCTTGGAATAGACTCCTGCTGCGCTATCCTTTCTATTTCAGCCCGCAAAACGGCCTCAGCCCTGGCGCCGTGTGTAAGCATGAGGCGTTTCTTGGCGTCCTCAAACAGCTTCTCAGCCTCTTCCCTGCTGCTGGTCAGCTCTACAACATTCTTCGGCAACTCACTTAAACGCCTAAGTATTTCCTCGAGGCTTTTCAGCCTGTTACGAAGCGTTGTAAGCTTCTTCCTTAGCTCGGGTATGCGGGCCTCAAGCTCTTCCTTAAGCCCCACGTCCTTTACCCCCTTCTTCGCCTGCTCAAGCTGCATGGTGTTCAGCTCGATGCTGGCCCAGATAAGCTCCTCCTCTGTTTCAGCAAACTCAGAACCTAAAGTGTCCCGCGCCTCCCTAATCTTCTCCATAACTGCATCCACCTTGCTTAACAGAGCGTTACGCTTCTCAGCCAGCCGCGACAAAATGCTCCTGATAAGTTGAGGGCGCAGCTCCTCCATTTTAATGCAGTAAAGCATAAAGTTTCTGTCAAGCTGTTTAATGTGCTCAACCTCATTCATTAACTCCTCATACCTCAACATGGCCTCGCTGAGAGCGTCGTCAACAGGCTCCGGCGGCTGCTGGACAGCAGGCTTTTCGGTTGGCGGTGGTTCCACAACCTCTCCTACCACCGGCTCCGCCTGCTCCTCTTTTTGGGGTGGAGGTGCTTCTACCTCCGGCCGCTCTTGCTGCTGCCCCGGCTGCTTGATCTTCAGAACTATTTTCTTAGGCAAAGTAGTCACCTTAAGGGTCTACAGACTCATTTACCCAACAGCTTTTTAGCCTTTTCCAGAAAACCCTCCCTAGATGCAGCCGAGCCGCTGCTCTCTGTCCTACCTTGAGCTTCGCTGAGGAGCTGGCGTATGTCGAAGGTACTTAGGGCATGTAGCGTGCTCTCCAACAGCTTCCCCCTATGAACCCCGATTGACACAGGCAGGGCAACAACTTTACCCTCCTTCGATATCTGGAAGACCTTAAACTTAAGACTGCTTATCTTAAGTGTCTTGGCGTATTCAACCGGGTCCACAACCAAGGCCACGGCCTTCGGATACATAGCCTGGTATCTTCTCTGCGTGTCTATGTCAGTTGGCGAGAGGAAGACGTCAAGCCCCGGGTGGCTGTGGTACCAGCCCACAATGTACAGGCCCTTACCCAGCCTGCTTAAATCCTCAGCCACCCTAGCCATCACCTCCTCATCCAAGTGGACGTAGGCAGGCGTCCCATACTGCTCCCCTGTAACAGCATCCCAGATCTCAAGGTATTGTCCCGAAGACTTGCCTATGAGGAGGCCTGCAACCTCTTTATGGATGCTGGACGCAGCGTGCTTAACGATTTTGCCTAGGGCTAGGGGGAAAATCCTCACGCGCATTTAATCTCACATACCTGAGGATGCTTTTAAAAATGTTTCCATAAAATCCGAGACGCCTTTTCTAATAATACCAAGGGATATCGGTTGAACCATTCGGGAAAACTATTCAGGGCTAAACCTTATATATGCATGGATGTAGAACGGCTGTAGAATGAAGATAAAGATAGTGCCAGCTGTTGGAGGTGGAACGCCTTTAGAGCTTGAAGTAGCACCTAACGCCACGATCGGCGCCGTGAGGACTAAGGTTTGCGCGATTAAGAAGCTTCCCCCCGACACCACGAGGCTTACATACAAGGGGAGGGCTCTGAAGGATACCGAGACCCTCCAGAGCATAGGGGCCTCGGACGGTGACAAATTTGTCCTGATAACCAGGACGGTGGGGGGGTGTGGAGGCGGAATACGCTGAACTGCCTGAGACGCTTTGGTACAAGCGTCTGGCACTTGAGTATGCTTTGATGCAGGAAAATGAACCTACATTCAACCCCGTTGAAGGAGACCTCACACACTACGAAGGGGTTATAGTAGGCTCAGACCTCTACGAGGGAGGTTACTTCAGGGTTGAGATAATTCTGCCACGCTCCTATCCTTACTTCCCTCCCGAAGTCTTGTGGCACACACGAATTTGGCATCCTAACTTCTCCGACACCGTTCCCGCCCGTGTCTGTGAATCCACTTTCAAAGAGCATTGGTCCCCTTCCCTCAGGCTGGTGGCCGTCATAGAGTCGCTCAGAAACCTTTTGAACAACCCTAACCCCGACGACCCGCTCAACCCTGTGGCCGCATTTGAGTACAAAAACAGACCCGACCTCTTCACCGCCAGGGTTAGACAGTTCATAGAGGAGTATGCCTCACCGGAACAGGCATTCAGACACGGTAGGCGGAAGGGTTTCTAGTTGGGTGAAAAACCAGCCCTTGAGAGGTATGACAGACAGCTCAGGCTCGAGGGCTGGGACCAGTATAGGCTTATGTCTTCGAGGGTTTTGGTCGCCGGTGTCGGCGCTCTTGGCTGTGAGATAGCGAAGAATCTGGCCTTGATGGGTGTGGGCGAGCTTATCTTAGTGGATTACGACGTGGTTGAGCTCTCTAACCTCAGCAGACAGATGCTCTATGACGATCACGACGTGGGGAAGCCGAAGGCCGCTGTGGCCGAGGAGAAGATAAGGAGGATGAACCCCCATGTAAGTGTCGCAGGGTTGCAGCGGGACATACGCCAGCTACCTCAGGAGGTTTTCGCAAACGCCGATGTGCTGGTCAGCTGCGTAGATAACTGGCCTACGAGGCGGTGGTTTAACTCTGTCGCCGTTCTCCACAACAGGCTGCTGGTTGATGTGGCGGTCGACGGATACTACGGTAACGTCCAAGTAATCGTCCCCCGCAAAACAGCCTGCATAGAGTGCCACGGGGACACACTCATACCGACCGATGTCCAAGCGGCTGAGTGTTCACTTCGTAGGAGAAAACCCGAAGACTTGGTTAAGGAGCTTAGTGAAAAGGCGATAGACATTAGCTTAGAAATAGCTAAAGAATTCTTCAAGCACAACATAAAAACTGTGTATGATGTCAAATACGCACCACAACACGTTGTCGAAAAGCTCAGCAAAACAGCTCGTGAGACCCTTCAAACAATACGCAGCAAGTTAAACCCCAAGATGCCCGCCCTACAGAGCATTTCTGCAACAATCGCGGGAGTAGGTTCCTTCGAGGTTGTGAGGCTGTTGCATGGAGGAGCTCTAGGAGAGCCTTTCAGCGGCCTCTACGTCTTTGACGGGCTGAGTGGACGGCTTTCACGGGTTAGGCTTGACAGGAACTTGCTTTGCCATGTTTGCGGTATGTGGGAGGACAGTGTTGTTGAAGTTGAGGCGGCTTTAGACGAAACAGTAGGCGATGTCAAGGAAAAGATAGCAAACAGGTTTCTTTTCCCGGACCCCCAGATACAGATGGGGCCGCGTCTGCTTGATGATGGGCATACTTTGGCGGAGATAGGGGTAAGGGACGGCGAAGTATTTTATGTGCACACAACTCGCAGAGCTGAGCCACTGCAAGTCAGGGTGAGATTGATTGAGGCTCGTGGTCAGAGAGGTTAAAACGGGCTATTGGGACCCTTTCGCAGAGGAGAAACCAAAGCCTAAACCAGACAACTGTGTTATCTGCGGGCTGGAGCTTGAGGATGGTAGGACCTACTCATGTCCACACTGCGGTGCCGTGGGGCATTCAGCGTGCTGGGATGACTGGCTGCTTATTAGGAAGACCTGCCCACTATGTAGGAGGGTTATAGCAGAGGTGTAGCCAGATGTCTGAGGAGGGGGAGGAAAAAGTTGTTGAGCTGGGATACTTGGAGACACCTAAAGGCCCTGTTGCTAGGTTCGAGAGCGTTAAGCAGTTGGCGGAGCTTATAGTGGAGCTTAACAACGAGCTTGATGCCGTAAAGAAAATGCTTGATAACATGAAAACCGCTGGGGGTTTTCCTGAAAACCTGGAAAACAGGTTAAGGACGATAGAGGACCAGCTAACAATTATGTCGGATGATATGCGGGAGGTCTTAAATGCATTGGGGGAGCTCTCCGCAACTGTGGCCCAGATTAAGAAAGCTCTCAAGCTATGATGTGAGAAATGCCCTCCTTATCTCGGTCATTAGTTCGTTTAGCTCAGCCCTTCTTTTCTCCAACGCGTGGACCTCTTGGCTCAGGGAATCTCTATATGCTTCAAGCTTGGCAACTTCTTCCTTCAACCTGCGCGCATCTTCAAGAAGCTTCTCGGCCTCGGCCTTACTGCTCTCAAGAATCGCCAGTCTATCCTCAAGCTCCTTCTCCCGCCTGATCATCCGCTCCATCCTAATCTCCCTTAGCTTGAACATTTTATCCATCTCCTTCCCGAACTGCTCAAGTTTCCTCTGCGCGTCTTCGAAGGCTGTGAGATATCTTTCCGTGAGAACCCTTACCTCCTCTTCGAGACTTTCCTTCTTCCTCATCAAATCCTTCAAAGTCTCCTGCGCCTCGTTTATCTGCCGCTCCTTCTGCTCCAGCTCGGTCCTCCAGCGTACAACCTCCTCCCTAAGCCTGGAAAGCCCCTCTTTCTCACTCTTATAGCGTTGGGCCTCCCTGATAAGAGCCTCCCTTTCGCCGCTTACAAGCTCAAGAGTCTCGTGAAGCCCGTCCCTCAAAGACCTCAGCTCGCTGTTTAACATGGTGATGGCGTCGACTGTCTCGTTCAATACCTGCCCCTTCTCAACAATATTCTGAAGGCCGGCCGTAACCTTGGCTTGGTTGGACAGCTGATCCAGGATAAGCCTCACATCCTCCTTAAGCTTGGCCAAAGCCTCCTCCAGAAGGGTGATTCTCTCCTCCATCTTCTCCATTAGCTGGACCCTGAGGGCCGCAATCTCTTTCCTCAGGTCCACAACTTGGTCGGGTTTCCTGGATAGAAGACCCATGGCTGGTGTATGGAAATAGTGGGTGGTTATAAACCCTACCGCATACAGAAAACCAGAACAATATTAGCCCCCTGACGGGGTAATGATTTTTAATAGGTAGCTGGGCGGTTTAGGGGAGAGATGATAGTGTCGGAACAGCAGTTGCTGGTTAGGTACTTCAAGCTCGGCGCTGTCCTAGCGTTGGCCGGGAGCATACACATACTTACCTTGCTTCTGCCGTGGTATGTTGTAAAGTCCGACACCGTTTCAACCACTATACTGACAGGATACATACTGCCTGTAACGTTGTTGCTGTCTGTGGCAGGCGGTGTTTTGGCAGGCATCTCGCTTCTCGCGACATCGTTCTCCACAAAGGTCAACGTGGTAAGGCTAAGCCTAACATCACTAGCTCTAGCAGGCGGCTTACTGGCATTACTATCACCCCTCTACATGGCGTTTATAAGTATACCCAACCTAGGTGTTGGAGGGGCCCCCGACATCGGCTTCTACGGAGCAGCCCTATCAGCGGTTGTTGTAATAGGCTTGGGGGTTCTCGCGATTGTGACGAAGCCCAAGAGAGTTGAGGTTCCATACACGGGTTACCAGGCTTCATGGTCAGCCTCAGAGACACCGGTTGAGGAGACCTCAATGGTTGTACCTGACTCCGTCGACGAAGGCGTGGTATGCCCGATATGCTATACTTCTGTGACAGTTGAGAACGCTCTCAAATGCAGCTCGTGCGGCGTAGTATTCCATGCGGGCTGTGTCGAAACATACGTCAACATAAACGGGACCTGCCCGAACTGCAACCGTGCAGTCGTAGGGTAACGGTGCTTGATAAATGGGGCTGGACGAAATAGTTAAGCTTGGGTTGGAGAAGGGTTTTTTCTTCCCCTCGGCCGAAATATACTCAAACGCCCCCGCTGGGTTCTGGGAATACGGACACCTTGGCGCTATTCTCAAGCAGAAGTACATTCAGGCATGGTACAGGCTTATGGTTAGATACGACGACATGGTGCTCATAGACGGCTCCCAGATACTTCCCCGAGACATCTTCGTTGCCTCAGGACATCTCAACACTTTCGCAGACCCGGTCAGCAGGTGTCTATCCTGCAACGCTATCCACAGGATTGACAGGCTGCTGGAAGAGCTGCTGTCTATAAAGGTTCCAGAGAGGACCCCGCCTGAGGAGATTGACAGGCTTGTGAGGGAGAGGGGGGTTAAATGTCCGCTCTGCGGTGGAGAGCTTGGAAAGGTCTCGCTCTTCAACATGATGTTTAAGGTCTCCGTGGGGGCCGCCGGCGAGGAGGCCTACCTAAGGCCTGAGACCTGTCAAAACATTTTCGTCGACTTTCTACGCCTATACAAGATATCGCGCCGCCACCTCCCCATCGCGGTCGCGCAGGTTGGTAAGAGCTTCAGAAACGAGGTAAGCCCACGACAGTCCCTTATACGGTTAAGGGAGTTTACACAGGCCGAGGTTGAGGTATTCTATGCACCACATAGGGCTAACGACCTGAGTAAGGCTGAGACAGTGAGAAACTATGCCTTGAACTTGGAGATAGATGACGAGGTGAAGCCCGTCCCGTGCTGGGAGGCAGTTGAAAAAGGCTTAGTCTCCAGCTGGCTGGCCGCGTACTACCTCGCCCTAACTCAGAGCTTTTACATATCGATTGGCCTACCCCGTGAAAACCTCAGGTTTAGGAAACTAGGAGATGACGAGAAGGCTTTCTACGCGGCTGAGGCGTGGGACCTTGAGGTAAGGACGGAGGAGGGCTGGGTCGAGCTTGTCGCCTGCAACAACCGAACAGACTACGATCTCGGAGGACATGCACGTGTCAGCGGGGTTGATTTGAAGGTTGTTGAGGACGGGCAGTCGTTTATCCCACACGTCTTCGAGCTATCCATGGGTGTGGACAGAAGCATTCTCGCCCTTCTGGAGCTAGGCTACCGCGTCGAAGGGGGTAGGACTGTTTTAAAGCTACATCCATTCCTTGCACCGTATACGGCTGCGGTCTTCCCACTGGTTAGCAGAAAAGAGCTTGTTGAGCCTGCCAAAAAAATCTACAAATCCCTGAAGACGTGGTTTGACGTCTTCTACGACGAAAGCGGCAGCATAGGTAGGCGGTACAGGAGGCAGGACGAGATAGGAACCCCATACTGCATAACCGTGGACTACCAGACCCTTGAGGATGGCACGGTAACTGTAAGAGATAGAGACACGATGCAGCAGACTAGGGTTAAGGTGGAGGAGCTGCAGCAATACCTTACTCAGGGAACGGTGTTGGTAAACCGTGAGTTGGGTGAAACCCAGCTTTAAATATCCGCCGCAACTACAACGTTTGATGGCTCAGACGGATGCTTTAATTTACTACACTATCCTTAGCGCGGCGCTACCGGTCATACTTCTGCTGGCCAATAAGCTACTGGCCTCAGGCAAGTCCAGCAGGAGGAAAAAGCTGTCCTTTGAAAGTGGGCAGGTGCCCTTTGAATGGTCGCAGTCTTCCTTCCCTGTTGAATATTTTCCCTACGCGATAATATACATAGCCTACGCGGTTGTCGCACTCGTTGTTTTTCTCTCCGCTGTATCTGTGATTGATAAACCTGAGCTGTCCTTTAACGTGGTCCTGCTTCTGGCCGTGTTGAGCGCCTCCTCACTGTACGCAGCTTTCAGTCTGAAGGAGCTGCCGCAAAGGTTGTAGGGCCATGGTTGCCGCAATACCTCCTCCTCTTGACCAGGTGATACGCTTCGTTGCAAGCGAGCCCTTTGTAAAGGCCGCCATATTCCCCGGCGCAACCTTTGTAGCCGTTCTGGGAATTCTCTCCGTGTGGTATGAGAGGAAGCTCTTAGCACGTGTTATGCTTAGGATAGGGCCTTTCCACGTCGGCAAGTACGGGGGCTGGCTACAGGTTGTCGCCGACGCCGTGAAGTTTCTCACGAAAGAATACATCGTCCCTGCAAGGGCCCGACGGAAGCTTTTTGTGACGATGCCGATGGCCGCGCTTTTCTTAGCCGCCATGATCTTCGCATTCATTCCCTTCAACGAATACTGGGTTATCTATAGGTCTGACATCGGTGTGCTTCTGGTCTTTGTGCTGGTTGCTGTGTCTCCCATACCGTTGATTGTGGCCGGCTGGGCTGCTGGAAGCAAGTACAGCTTCATAGGGATGATAAGGTTCGCATTCCAGATATTCGCCTACGAAATACCCCTCTTCCTCGCACTTACAGGAGTTATCATCGCTGCTAGGTCTTTCGACATCGTTCAAATTGTTAACGCCCAGGCTGCGGTGCCCTTCATAGTCACCCAAATACTCGGATTCCTTGTCTTCTTCATAGCCGCTGTCTCTGAAGCTGAGAGAATTCCATTCGACCTTCCCACGGCCGAGCAGGAGCTGGTCGAGGGATGGATGGTTGAGTACGGCTCTGTCGGATTCCTCACGATTCAGCTCGCCATGTACACCAAGCTCGACGCCCTCGTCTTCCTCACTGTCCTATTCTACTTAGGTGGATGGTATGGCCCAGCCCTCCCCGGAATACCTGAGAACATCCTTCAGCCTTTCTGGGTCTTTGTGAAATTTTTAGCCCTGCTCACCGTCATACTCCTTTTCAGGGGTGTTTATCCGAGGATTACCATGCGGAAGATACTTGACCTCGGCTGGCGTCTGCTGATACCTCTAGGCCTGATAAACCTCTTCCTAGTCAGCCTCTCGATATACCTGCCGACCCTAGTGTCCTAGCCTTTCCTCATTCTCTTAAGCTTGAACTCCAAGCCCGTGGAAGCTATGTTGGCCCGGACTATTGTGTAGACTGCCTGGTCGAGGAGACGGCCGTGTGTGAGGTCGTCGAGTTTGCCTCCGGCGGCCGCAACAGTTGCAACCATTGCCTTCAAGTTATTCTCCAAGTCGATGCGTCCAGACAGAAGCTCGTAGTGTTTGTTGCTCTTTATGGATTCATGTATCCTGCCGGCCTCCTCAAGGTGCCTGTAGTCCTCTTCGTCGACAAAGCGGCGCAGTGTGTTTATCAAAGCCCTGAGCTGTTTGTGGAGGCTGACGAGCTCAGGCCTCTCTTTGGGTGATAGCTCGTGCGCCATCACCATCCCCTCAAAACCATGACAAGCTTGTCAAGCCATCCTGTCTCCGCCGGTGGGGTCGTTGCGCCGGGCTTCGCCAGCATCTTCGGCGTGTAGAGCAGGGATTTTCTATCCATGGCGGAGAGCTCATACTCCGGGCTCATCTCGAGGGCGTAGAATGGGCAGGCGTCGACACAGAACCCGCAAAACACGCATCTACTGTAATCCACTGCGGGGAAGTATGATTTTTTGTTATGGGCGAGCTTTTCATCTATTTTTGTGATTGCAAGTGTTAATTGATACTTGTTTTTGGTTAACTTATGATATTCGTCTTCTTTGTCCGCGCCCTGTACTTCGACAACCTCGTCGGACCAGCCGTTTCCCACGGCCCACTTAAGGAAATCATCAAGATAGCTCTCGACGATTGCCTCCGACCTGTAGGCATACACAGGCTCGATATTCAGCCTCCACTCAAAAACCTCACCAACCTGTTTAACCGCCCTGAAATCACTCCAGGCAACAGGGTGTATCGGATGTGAGTTCTGTTTATGACCCAGAGCGGAGGAGTACAGGCTGTCCGTAAGCCTCTCTACAAACTCGACCGCAGATTCTTCACCCTTCCTGAACGCCTCCACAAACTCCTTGCTTAGCTGGAGGGTTATGTTGAATCCGTAGACCATTATGATGGCTTCGGCGATGTTTTGGCAGGCTATGTCGCACAGGCTGCAGCCTGTGCATTTGTCGAGGTAGAGGACGTGACGTCCCTTGAACCCTGGATACGCAACACCCGCCTTAGGGTCGTAGCGATAGTTTTCACCTGTCGTGTTTACGATCTTTTCGTAGGGGTACTTGATGGTTACGGGGGTTGAGAACATGTGCTGTAGGGCTACTATCATCGGCTTAACAATGCGGTAAACCTGTTCGAAGACCAAAAACCCGTCACCACGTTCTACACGGCGGCGGAATAAATATGTGAGCTAAGCTACCGAAATCTTTTTCAATGTTTTGGCCGTCAGATATTTTCTGTAAAGCCTGTGGCCGAAAAGTGCGTTTACGATGGCCGTAACCTGCAGTCCTGCGTGTGTCATAACGAATACGTAGAGAGGCTGCCTGAGCACAACCAAGACTACTATGGCTGTTACGAAGATGAAGAAGTGGACTAGGATGGCCGCTACGACTGCGGTGGTCTGGTATCTTTTAACTGCGTTCTCTATTTGTGGGAGGCTGTGCTCAACCATTCTCCGTTCCACCTCCGTCGGCTTTCGCCTTCACGGCGTCTAGCTTGTTAAGGTATTCTCCGAGGAAGTCGGGCATGTTGTTTTTCACGCTCTCCCACGGGTCTTCGCCTGCCTTGGGTCCGAACTTCCAGCTAAGCAGGATGTTAAGTAGGAAGAAAGCGGTGCCGATGCCTATTAGGAAGGCTCCTACAGACGCCGCCACGTTGGGTAGCTGGAACTGCTCCTGGTATCCGAAATACCTTCGAGGCATCCCCATCAGCCCCGCGACCAGCATGGAGATGAAGACCAGGTACTGCCCTATGTTGGATGTTATGAAATGTATTTTTCCGAGGGCTTCGCTGTACATACGTTTTGTCAAGTATGGGAAGTAGTAGTATGTTCCGGCGAAGGCGGCTTGGGAGATTGCGCCGTAGAGAATTAAGTGCATGTGTCCAACAACCCAGTAGGTGTCGTGGAGGTGCCAGTCCACGGGTATTGCGGTGTGGAAGACGCCTGTTATGCCGCCGACTATAAAGGTTCCTACAAAGCTGATGCTGAAGAGCGTCGGAGTGTTGAGCCTTATTTTACCACCCCACATGGTGGCCTCCCAGTTTACTACCTTTATACCTGAAGGTATAGCCACGGCCATTGACATTATCGCGAAAGGCATAAGGGTTAGTGGTGAAAGCCCCGTTGTAAACATGTGGTGTGCCCACACACCGAAGCCTAGCACGGCTATCAAGACGCTTGAGAGGGCTATCATCCTGTATCCGACGATGGGTTTACTGACCAGTCTGGGCAGGATTTCTGAAATGACGCCCATCGCCGGTAGGACGAGTATGTAGACTTCCGGGTGGCCGAAGAACCAGAAGAGATGCTGCCAGAGGATCGGGTCACCACCCTGGCTTGGGAGGTAGAAGCCTGTCCCGAGGTTGCGGTCGAGTAGGAGCAGTGTTAATCCGAAGGCAATTACGGGTACAGCGAAGATGATTATGAACGCGGTGGCCAGCCAAGACCAAACAAAGAGTGGAAGACGCCACAGACCTATGTCGCTCCTCCTAAGCCTCCAAGTAGTAACTATGAAGTTAAGGGCACCAACCATGGATGATGTGCCGGCCACGTGGAGGCTGAGTATCCAAAGGTCTATTCCGGGCTCGGGCGTCATCACGGAGAGGGTGGCGTATCCTGTCCAGCCTATGTTTGCCCAGCTGGCCATAAGCAAAGCGCCCCCGGAGAGGAATAGCCAAAAGCTGAGGGCGTTAAGCTTCGGGTAGTACATGTCGGGGGCCCCTATCATCTTGGGGATTAGGTAGTTGCCGAAGCCCGCGAAGACTGGCATGGCCCAGAAGAATATCATTAGTGTTCCATGTATTGTGAAAAGGCGTGAATATAGGTCGGCGGTCACGAAGTTTCCCTGAGGTGTTGCGAGCTCAAACCTCATAAGTAGAGCGAGTATACCGCCTACCACGAGGAATACATAGGAGGCGGCGATGTACATCAGCCCTATGTGTGCATGGTTTGTGGTAGAGAGTATCCTGTATAGGCTCTTGTACCAAGGCGTAGGAGCAGGTTTCTTCTCCGCTGTTACGGTCATGGCGTCACCTCCAGCCATGTGAACATTGAGTAATGACCCTGTCCGCAGAATTCAGCACACTGTATTAAGTATTTGCCGGGTACAAGCGGTGTTATGTAGAGAACGTTTGTTCTACCGGGTACGACGTCTTTTTTGACGCCGAAGTCGTGTATGTAGAGGCTGTGTATAACGTCCTGGGATGTCAGCTCAAGCCTAACCGTCTGCCCTGCCTTCACACGCAGGACCGCGTCTGTTGTGCCGTCGGGGTAGACGAACTGCCACGCAAACTGCCGCGCAACAACTTTAACTGTGATGTCTGCAGGACGGTCTTCCTCCAACTCGATTAAGACAGCCCATGAGGAGACAGCTATCACGGCGAAGAGTGCCATGGCACCGGCTATAGTTGCTATCTCAACCATCCTTGACTTCTCCATCACTTACCACCTTTCTCCCTAAACCTGTAAACAATGAATATCAAGGCGCCTCCGAAAAGCGCGCCCACAGCCGAGCCCGAGATGTAGATGAACTGGTAGAGAGTGTTGATTTTTATGGCTTCGATTGAAAAGGGTTGTAGCAGGTTCCCAAAATTACCCACGACAAGCAGGAATACGAAGAGAGCCGCTACGATTAACGCGAACACAGCATAGTCCTTGGCGGCTAACTCGGTCATATCAACACTAGTTCAGCTCCTCTATTTTTGCTTATTGCAGCGTACAAGTAGAGAGTAGCTGTGTTGGCTGCGTACAAAGATGCCACCGTTGCGGCCGCTGCCTGATGTGCTGCAACAAGCAGAGCTGCTGTCTCCGTGAAGATAACCAAAGCCCCCACCATGAAGACTTGGACTATGAGTGCTGCGAAGGCTGATAAAGATATTTTCTTGACGAGAGCTATGCCGGTCCTCCGTGAATATATGAAGGATGCAAGACCTGCGAGAAATGTTATGAAGGCAATTATTCTGTGGGCGAACTCGAGGACTATAAAGTAGTCGGTTTCGAGGGGGCAGAGAGGCCAGTCTGGGCAAGCGGTTCCGGCTCCCACTTTACCCACATAGCTACCCACAGCCATCGTAGTTATTATGAGGAAATTTGTAACAACAGATAGGCGGAAAGCCTTTGTAGTCTGCATAAACCACGGGGTCCTTGAGGATATTTATGTATAACTCGGTATCACATCGCGTGAGAAAGCCTGCATCTCCTTAACGTACTCTTGAACTGGTTTATCGCCGAAATAGAGTACGAAATATTCTACGCCTTTTTCGATGTATTCACTTATCATGTCCGAGACTTCGTCAGGGACCCCTGACAGTATGACTCTTTCCTCGCCGCTGCTGGCCCGAGTGACCTTTGGCGATTTACCGCTGAGGTCTACTGTAAACCGCCCCGAAACTGTGAACCCTTCTCTCAACTTGGTGTTTTCTAAAAGGCTTGCCGCCTTCTCCACAGAGAGGCCGGTGAAATGCCATCCGTCTCCAAGCCTGACTGCTCTGTCGAAAGCTGCCTTAGAGTTGCCGCCAACCCATACAGGAGGCCCGCCAGGCTGCACGGGTTTTGGCTCGAAAAGCCCTTCATGGACTGTGTAGTATTTTCCTTTAAACGTGACAGACCCGCCTCTCATGAGGGTTCTAAAGAGCGTTATGGCTTCGTCAAGCCTCCTACCTCGGTTACGGAAGTTTTGACCTAGGTTTTTGAACTCCCCTTCACACCATCCCGCTCCAAAGCCGGCGATAACCCTCCCACGGCTGATGACGTCGATTGCGGCCAGCGCTTTAGCAACCGAGACCGGCTCCCGCATCGGCAGCACAATGACAGATGAGCCTATGTTAACTTCCTCTGTTGCAGTTGCCGCTAGAGTCATGGTCGTCAAAGCCTCCAGAATGTTTCCATATGGATACTTGAAGGTTGACGGAATGATTAGATGGTCTGTGGCCCAAACGGAGCTGAAGCCCATCTCCTCTGCCTCTGCTGCGACTGTGGTTATCGCATCAACAGAGAAGTGTTTCCCGAAGTTTGGTAGACATACACCAAACTTTGCCCTCAAGCCTCCTCACCGACTAAGAAGGCGGCTATGCGTGCAACCTTCCTGACGACCTCTCTAGCATCCTGCCCGAAGACGAGAGCCATAGCCTCCTTCCCCACGTCACCGCGGTGGTAAATTACATCCGTAACGCCGCCAGCAGAAGATACTGCTTCCTCAACACCCCAAGGTATGCTCATCCCCTCCACCTTCTTAATCTCCTCAGGCTCCTTCGACCGGTCGTAACTCGATACTGAGAAACCGAGAGCGTCACAAGCCCTCAACACATCGTCGTCAAACCTTATGTTGATGGCGGCTCTAGTTGAGGGGTCATGTTTCATCACAGTGAGTACTGCCTTGGCTACGTGCTTTGAAGCGTTAAACCAGGGCTCTGACACTAACTTGAATGAGGAGCCGACCTTAACAATCCTTCCCGGTACAGCCGCTACATCCATCAGCCCTTCTGCATCCTCAGCGGCCATGACAAGGTTTGAGCCAAGCTCCGGTATCAGGGTTGGGAAGCCCTCAACCTTCTCAAGCATACCCAAGGCCTCTCGCAAAGCCTCCAACGCATCCATCCTCGCCGCCTGCTGGTAGAGTCTGCCAACAGGGTTGACGGGGCCGAAACCCCTGCCCAATGAAAGCCCGCGTTTGATTGATTCGACGACAAACTGCTGTGCCATCCTAACCGCTTTCGGGACCTTGTAGCCCTTGGCAAGGTTTGAAGCAATTGCTGACGCAAAGGTGCAGCCGGTGCCATGTGTGTTTTTTGTACGTATCTTCTCCGTCTCGAAATAGTATATGTTGTCTGCGTAATAGAGGACGTCGATGTTTCTAGCGCCTTCGAGATGTCCTCCTTTAACAACTACAGCCTTAGCACCCATAAGGTGAATCCTTTCAGCGGCGTCAACCATGTCGTCAATTTTCTCTATTTCGCGGCCGGAGAGCAGTGAAGCCTCGTTGATGTTTGGGGTTAACACCGTTGATATTGGGAGCAGCCTTTTCCTCAAAGCCTCTACGGCCTCCTCCCGCAGTAGACGGGCCCCGCTTTTCGCTACCGCTACAGGGTCTACGACGATTGGTACCGACGTCTTTGAAAGCTCGTCCGCCACTGCTTCGATTATCTCACTACTGTAGAGCATGCCCGTTTTAACCGCGTCAACACCTATATCGTCGACGACTACCCTTATCTGCTCCCGGACTATCTCCGCGGGGATAGGCTGAATCGCGGTCACCGCTTCAGTGTTCTGCGCGGTGATGCACGTTATTGCGGACATTCCGTGTACACCGTGGGCTGCGAAGGTTTTGAGATCGGCTTGGATGCCGGCGCCGCCGCCGGAGTCGGAGCCAGCAACCGTCAAAACTCTCCTCACTTGGGCGGCTTCCATGGGTATAAGTCGAATTCAAGGGCTATAAAAGGGATGCACGGCTAGGCCTAGTGATGCGGAAAACCTCTTCCAGCATCCTTAGGTACTGCTCGGAAGGCGTTATACCCCGCCGGCTCATCATTCTTTTGGCGGTCTCAAGTGCCGAGCTCAGTAGAAGTTCTTTTTTCTCACCCGGCCTGTAGATTGTGAATGACGGTACATCCTCTGAGACGTCCCCGTATAGGTGGCTGGAGACACCGATGTTAAGCCCTCCAGAGACCATGCAGCCTATGCTGGATTTGACGTGGTCACCGAAGAAGGAGCCGAGAAACTGGAGGCCTGTGTCAGTCCGCCCGCCCCCCACCCTTACCCTAACCGTGCCATACGTGTTTTTGAGATTTGACACCGTTGTCCCGGCGCCCATGTTAACCCACTCTCCGACGAGGCTGTGACCCAAGAACCCGTAATGTCTCTTATTCGAGTATCCTAGGATGACAGTGTTTTCAACCTCTCCTCCGACCCTACAGACGGGCCCGATGCATGAACGTGAAACAACGGAGCCGGAAACAACTATTGTGCCCTCCCCCACGTAGCAGGGGCCAACAAGCTTGGTGAATGCTTCAACATGGACATTATTGTCCAAGACCACGGGCCCATCCCTCCCATCTAACACTACATTGCCCTCTACCTCCACACCATCCTTTACGAAAACATTACCACGCACGTTCTCGCTGCGATACAACTTCCCACGGGCCTCGGAGCCGATTAAGGCGGGGCCGAGGTAAACTATCTCCCACGGATATCTCAAAAGCTTGAGGTGAGCAGCTTCCTCAACCCTATCAAAAAGTGAATAAGGAATTTCACCGCCTTTCAGGAGGTTGGCTATTTTTTCTACGCGTTCTTTTTTTAGGCGGGCGGCGGCAACCCTGCCATCCTTGACTAAGGCCGTGTTTTGGTCCAAGCCTTTTATGCGTGAGGCGATATCGATGTCCACTACTAGGAGGCCGTTTACAAGCAGCAAGTTATCGGTGGGCGGTTCGTTGACGGGGTTGTGTGGGTGTTGCTCCCGCAGTACTGGGGCGAGGTGGTCGCGGGTGTAAAGGTATGGGGATGTACCCATGGCTAGGTGCTGGTTTATTTTCTCCAGGAGGGTTGTGGTGCCGCATAAAAGCTTGTATGCGGGACGTGTCAGGGTCAGTGGTCCGAAGTTTTCCACAGCCGTATCCTCAAAGACCGCTATCTCCACAGCCAGATCTTGGGCCCGCCCTTAATTAATCAGTATCGCTCTGTCCACACGTCTCAGCAGCTTCTCAACCCTCATCCTCTCCAACCTAGACAGATCGGTCCCGTAGTCTTGGTCAAGTCTGTGTCCGTAGTAGGCTGTTGCGATGAACGTTTCAGCAGGGGCTATGTATTTTTCGAGCTCGTCGACATCGGCTCCGTGAAGGTATATGGTTAAGTCGTTTATGGCTAGGTGTTTAGACGGCTGGTCAACATATGCCCGCAGTAGGATGTTGGCCTCCTCCACGTTATGTCTAACGTATCTGTGTAGGTCATCGGCGTTGCAGGCCATTAGTCTCGGGGCGTAAACACGGCTGGGCCTTAGATACCTTACCCCACCAAGCTCCATGAAGTCAGTCAAAGCTCTACCTACTCCGGCTACTCCCCCGGGCGCAAGGTCGATGACGGTGATGTCGCGGTCTCCAACGAGCTGTTTAAGTTCTTCCAGAAGCCTTGCCAGTAAACGTGTTTTTCCGCTGCCGGCCTCGCCGTAGATAATGGTTCTCCGCCCCAGAAGCTCGCGTGCCTCGATGCTCAACCCCCTACCGCTGCCCTCTCCCTCCTCACCCCTATCCATTCAAGCACACCATACCTGTCGAGCGCCGTCAGGAAAATAAACCCTGCAAGTGCGCCCGTAACAGAGCTTAAAGCCCATCCGCCCCAGAGGATGAGGAGTGCGGGAAACCAGCCCAGCGTCTGAACGTTCTTTAACATCGTCGCGGCCGGCCCTATTGAAGGGCCTACGTAGGGTGCTACGACGGCTAACGCTATGGTTCCGCCTATCAAGACCGTTCCAAAAGGCTCCGCCAAGGCCGCTGCGAATCTGGCCCGTGAACTGGTCATACGTGAGAGGACGATATAGGCCAGGCCAACGAGTACAGCTCCCGGGATTCCTCCAGGGTAGGCGAATATAGTCCCCATGCCTAGAGCTATCCTTACAGTGCCTATTATCACCGCCACAGCAGCTCCCCAGAGGGGCCCAAGCATAACCCCTGAGAGGACGTTGATGAAGTGCTGGCCCGGGAAAGCTTTTGAACCCAGCCACTCAAACCAGAGAGGTGAAATCACCACGCCTAAAGCGGAGAGGAGGGATGCTAGGGCTATCTTCTTTGTAACTGCCGTGTTTTTCATCAAAAATTTTCAATTGGTGTAAAATATAAGCATAGGAATAATCCGCTTATCCCCAGACCCAGAAACGGCTCGTAAGATAGTTGACCAGCGTCCCAGCCCCGACACCGACCAGATTGGACAGCAGGTAGTAGATGTGAAGTAGGTCTGTCAAAAAGTATAGGACAAGAAGTGTTGTGGCGGCCCCGAGGAGGCGTGAGCCGTGGAATTTGACGAGACGTTGGGAGACGCCGCCGGCGGCCGCCTTGTCGCGGAAAGTCCAGTACTCGTTTAGGTAAAAGTTGTTTAATATGGAGAGCTCTAGGCTTATGGCTGCGGCTGCGAGATACAGCCTCTCGCCGAAAACGAAAGTGGTCAGGAGATAAAGTGCCACCGTATTAACCACCACCCCGACTATCCCTACAACCGCAAACTTGAGAAACCTGGCGAACTCAAGCCGGATGTTTATGTCTCTTAACAACATAACCATCACTCAATGTATCCGGATAGAGTGCTCTGCCCCGCTTGTGAGACAAAGTCTGAAAACCTCACGCCAGCCCTCCTTAGCTGAAGCCTCGCATCTTGCTGCAGTATCTCCTGAAACAGCTTTCTCAAAATCTTTAACACCTCTTCGTACGATGCACCGGGTCTTATCTCGGCTTGACGCGTGATTGTTCGAAGATCGGAGGTTATTGCCACGGCCCCAACCCTCGATGCGGCTGCTTGTAACGCCTCCATCCGTGCCAACCCGTCGGCAACGGCCCTCGAAAGCTCTGCAATCACGTCGTCCACATCTCTTGTGTTCCTCTTAAGGGTTATAATCCTGCTTACCTGCTTCGGCGGAGGCCTCGGCTCGACCGGTTCATCGTATTTTCCGCGGGCGGCGAAATAGACATATTCAGCCCTCTTACGTCCGAAAAGCTTCTCAAGCGTCTCGAGACTCAGCTGTTTCAGGTCTTCAACCGTTTTGACCCCCATTTCAGCGAGGGATGCTGCTGCCTTGCTGCCTATCCCTGGGATGCTGTTTACAGGCAGAGGTGAAAGGAAGTCTTCCACCTCCTCAGATTTCACAACCCTCAATCCGTCAGGCTTTGAGATATCTGCAGCAATCTTGGCTACAACCCTGTTAGGTGCCACGCCCACGCTGCACCTGAGCCCTGTAGCTCTCAGAACCTCCGTCTTCATCCCAGCCACGTACTCAGCGGCCTTCTCAAAATCGCCGCCGACCCTATTGGTTATGTCAAGGACTGCCTCATCTATGCTCTCAATCCTCATCCTATCCGCATATCTATCGAGAATAGACATTACATGTCTTGATAATTGGGTGTAGTGTTGGAGGCGTATGGGGAGGAAGACCGCCTCTGGTGGCAAAAGTTTCTTAGCCCTTTTGATGGGTATGCCTGCCTTGACGCCGTATCTCCGTGCAGGGTAGTTGGCTGTGCTGACTACGCCGCTGTCTTCCGTCCGCCCTGAGTAGACACAGACCACGACTGGTTTCCCTGCAAGCTCCGGTTTCTCCACTTCCTCAACCTGTGCGAAGAAGTAGTCGAGGTCGACGAAGGCCACAACCTTCCCCAAACCCTATACAACTCTGCGTCGGCTTTCTTAAATTATTCCCCGGGCTAACGACGTTTGACAAAAGCCAATAGTATGTATGTTTTTAGCTACGGGATTTATATGTCCCGTGAAACATAGTTCTGTGGGTATGGCGAGGGTTGCCGTCGCTCGCGGAGAAGCCCTGCTGAGATACAGCTTCCCCGAACCCCATCCGCTAAACAGGGTGAGGCTGGAAAGATTTTACGAGCTGCTTGACAGGGAAAACCTCGGAGACAGGGTTGCGTTTATCGAACCTGAGATGTCCACAGTTGAAGACATAATGCTTTTCCACACAAAGGACTACGTTGAGTTTGTGCAGGAAAAAAGTCAGAAGGGCTATGGATACCTAGACTACGGCGACACCCCCGCGTTTCCGGGCTGCTACGAGGCCTCTGCTTATGTTGTCGGGACAACCCTCAAGCTGTTAAAACTAATCCTTGACGGCGTTTTCAAAACTGCCTTCAACCCGATGGGCGGACTCCACCACGCCAGAAGAGACAGGGCCGGAGGCTTCTGCATCTTCAACGACGCGGCGATTGCTATAGAGTATCTTCTCAAAAAGGCGGGGTTAAAGTCTGTTGCCTATGTGGACATAGACGCACACCACGGGGACGGCGTCTGCTATGACTTCTACTCAGATGAGAGGGTGGTCTTTGCCGACATACACCAAGACGGCCGAACCCTCTACCCAGGGACGGGGTTTAGACATGAGATGGGTGAAGGAAGAGCCCGAGGACATAAGCTAAACATCCCGCTTCTACCATACTCCGGGGACGATGAGTTCATAAAGGCCTTCCAAGAGGTTGAGGAGTTTCTTGAAAAGCATGAATTCGATTTTGTGCTGCTACAGTGTGGTGCAGACGGCTTGATGGGGGACCCGTTGACAACGCTGCAGTACTCCGATAGAGCACACGGATACGCGGCCTCAAGGTTGAAGGAAATTTCATCACGAAGATGTGGGGGTAGGATTTTGGCCATGGGTGGCGGAGGCTACAGCCCAGAAAACGTCGCACGGGCCTGGACGGCTGTAGTGAAAGCACTTGCTGAGGACTGCTAAGAAGGGTATCAGGGCCCTCGGCATAGCTGAGAGCTTTAGGAAGGAGGTCGGAAGTAGGGCGATTTTAGCCGGTGTTGTTATGCGGTCGGACCTCCTAGTTGACGGTGTCGCCCTAACTTATTGCACTGTTGGAGGCATGGATTCAACCGACGCCCTCATAGCGATGTGGGACAACCTTAGGAGAGAAGACATTAACATAGTGTTTCTAGGAGGAAGCGTGATAAGCTGGTTCAACATTGTTGACCTACCCCGCCTCCACCAAGCCATAAACACCCCACTTGTCTGCATAACATACAGGGAGTCGAAAGGGTTGAGGGATGTTCTGATTCGGCGTTTCCCAGAAGACTGGGAGACTAGACTGCGGGTACATGAGATGAATGGTGAAAGGGTTGAGGTCGGTCTACGGACGGGCTACAGGCTTTACGTTAGATGTTTCGGTGTTGAGGTGGAGGATGCTGTAAAGGCTTTAAACAGGTTTACTCTTAGCGGCCGCTACCCTGAGCCTGTTAGGGTCGCCAAACTCGTAGCAAGGAGTGCGTTAACCTACCTCCAGCCTGTGGTCAACCACAGAGCCGGGGCCGATGACGTAGGCGGGAAAGCCGTCTGAGAGAATTACAACACCTGCTGAAAGCCTTGACCCCTCGCAGACGATTGCATTACGTAGCCTGCTCTGTGGGCCTATGTAGCATTCCTCGAGGATGACGGTTGAACTGACTAAACTCTCCTCATCGACGACCGACCCTTCACAAACCATGACAGGCCCCTCCAGCACACACCCATCTCCAATCCTTACACCTCCGCCGATGTATAGCGGGCCCTTGAGGACAACACCACGACCAAGCTCAACATCTTCTGAAACTATGACCCTGTTTCCGCAGAGTTTATGCAGGTATTGAATGTTGGCCTTCAAGTAGTCGGCCGGCCTCCCTATATCAAACCACCAGTCTCCACCGACGGTGTAAACGCCGACGCCACGCCCTCTTCCCGCGAGCAGGTTTAGGGCATCCGTCAGCTCGACCTCGCCACGCGGAGATATACCAACCTCCCCCAACACCTCATAGACGGATTGCCCGAGAAAGTAAATACCTGCGTTAACGACGCCTGGTTCACCGGTTTTCTCCCCTATTCTCACGAGCTTGCCGTGCTCAGATATAACGGAGCCGTAAAGCTCACGCTCATTCTTCTCAACGGCAACAAGTGCACCATCAAACCCTCCATCCTCGCAGAAAGAACGCAGCCCCTCTAGGATGCCGGCGGATACGGTGACATCACCATAGACCACGTAGAAGTATTCCTCGCCAGCCAAAAAACCCCGGCATTCTCTCAGGGCCTGCCCCGTTCCTCTGATGTCCTGCTGTGTTATGTATGTGATGTTTCTCAAATCCTCCAACGCCTTGACTACTTTTTCACCCATGTAACCGATTGTTATGCCGACTTCTGAGACCCCCGCCTCAAACAGGGCTTCCACCACATGTCTGACTATAGGCTTACCCGCCAGTGGTAGAACATGCTTCGGCCTGCTGGCCGTTAGAGGCGCAAGCCTTTTCCCAAACCCCGCCGCAAAGACTACGGCCTTCAAACCGTTACCATCTAATACCGGGGACCATATATAACGTGGGGCTCCATGGGTCTTCTCTTCATAGGAGGAGGCCTCGGCGGTCTCCGGACTCTTACGCTGGAGGCTGTCGAGGCTTTGAAAGGCTGTAAACGCGTCTATGTTGACACCTACACGAGCATCTGGCAGCATGAGTTTTTGGAGGAGGTGAAGACTCTCTCCACCGAGGTTGTTTTGGCTGGAAGGAGTTTACTGGAGGACAGAATGCGTGAAATCGTTGAAGAGGCAGCCATCCACGACGTAGGGATTCTAATCCCAGGAGACCCCTTCATCGCGACAACTCACACAGCCTTAAGGGAGCTGGCTCACAGAAAGGGAGTCGCAACCAAAATACTGCACGGCGTCTCAGTTTTGACGGCCTCCATATCGGCGTCCGGACTCCACGTTTACAAGTTCGGCCGTACAGCCTCGGTCCCTTACACAGACGACGTTGAACAGTTTAGACAGCCATTGCTCGCAGTCGAGGAAAACCTCTCAAGAGGACTGCACACGCTCTTGCTGCTGGATACGGCCAAAGGCGGGTTGACGGCTGGTGAAGCCCTCACCAAGCTATTGGAGGCCGAGAGGGTCTTTGGAAGAGGTGTTATACGCGGAGACATGCTTGTCATCGCAGTGGCTAGACTCGGTTATACAGACGAAACAATCTGCGCGGACCTACTCGACCGTATGATGCAAAGGCAGCTCCCGCCACCCCCCCACGCCCTCATCATACCGTCACACCTCCACTTCACTGAAAAGGAGATTGTTTCAACATATAGTGCTCCTGAAGCTGTTAAGGAGACAGTTGTACATAACCCTGTTCGAGAACGTGTATTCACATACACTGCCAAGTGCCGGAGAATAATCCGCCTTCTGTCATCCCAGCCTAGGCTTAGGGATTACATTAAATACGCAGAGGCCTACGTCGAGGATGCTGAAAAATTTATGGAAGTTGGTGATTTGACTGATGCGCTGCTGGCGGCTGGCTATGCTGAGGGGCTTCTAGATGCTCTGAAACTTCGGGGTGAGGTGAGCTTCGAATGGTAAAGCAGAAAGTTGTACTGACCACGGGAGCATTCGACATACTCCACCTCGGGCACATGTTGATGCTTAGGGATGCTAAGAGGCTTGGAGGCCCTCGTTCCAAGCTCGTCGTGGTTGTGGCCTCAGATAAGACAGTAAGACGCAACAAGGGTAGGCAGGTAATCTTCACCGCCAGTGACCGGAAAAAAATGGTTGAGTTTCTCAAACCAGTGGACGAGGCGTTAATCGGCTACGACCCCATATCCTTCGAAAAAGTTCTGAAAAAAGTAAAACCGGACATCGTCGCCTTCGGATACGACCAGCACAAAATACGCAGGGCCTTCGAGAAGTTCTGTAGGGAGAACAACATAAAGGTCCGTATCGTAACGCTTAGGAAACATAGGCTAAATCCGTCCAGCAGCAGCGATGTTATAAGGAAAATTTTAGGGAGGAAGCTGGGGAAGTGAGACCCCTGGCTTGTAGCCCTCGTAGAAAACTTTGGGCGGAAGCGTGGCCGAGATACGTATAAGCGAACCATCCTTCAACCCGAGCTTCTGCCTGAGGTTTTCAGCGGCCACCAGCTCGATGACAGAACTGTCGTAGAGCGTTCTCTCTGGGAAAACCGCTACAGCGTGTTCGCAGTCGTTTACCAGCACGTGGACTGCTTTGACAGGGCCGTATGTTCTGTGTTCGTCCTTAAACCCGCTTATCTCGATGTCGGCGTACTTCTGGAGGAGCAGCTTGTTCTCGATGGAGTCCTTTGAAAGAAGTGAGACGTTAAGCGTCCCCGGATAAGGTATGAAGCCGAGCTTTTCCTCCATCTGCCGCACATAGCCCGGCAGGCTCATGTAGTAGCTTCCCTCTCCATAGCCTGTAAAGACCCTCCCCTCCATGCTGATTTTTACAGGTCTTTCGAAGATCAGCTTCAAGGATAGGTAGAGGTCGAGGAGACGTGAAATACCTTTCTGCGTCAGCTTGACGTAGCTTACCCTGCCAACGACACGCCGCTCTATGAGCCCCTCCTTCTCCAAAATTATTAGCAGTCTTGAGGCTGACTGCTGGGAGGTGTTGAACTGCCTTGACAGGATTGGGGTCGTAATCTTCAGACTGTTTGTTATCGCGCCTGTCTCCGCAAGATATATCAAGACCTTTTCCCTAAGCGAGAGGCTCTGCAACTCTCGGTTCAGATTTGAGTGTCGCGTCATATAAGCCTTGATGGAGGTTTTCCAACCCTTAACATGATGTATCTTTTTTGTAACGGTGTTAGACTGGCAGCGTCTCCTCTGCCTTAAGACCCTCCTGCGTGTAGAGGAGAAGGTCTATACCGTTCCCGCTCCCCGCATCCCTTCCAATGGAGGCCCTGACAGATCTCGCCGCCAGCTCATATATTTCTTTGGCTGACATATCTCTCCGGTAGCTGCTCTCAATAACCCCGACCGCGATCTCAGCCCCCGTCCCCACAACCGCGTAGTCGTCCTCTATCATTGAGCCTAGAGGGTCTAGGACTATGACGTGCGGGCCCTCCCGGTCGACGCCCCCCACAATCGTCTCCATGAAGTAGGGAAAGTATCTGTTTCCGAAGAGGTTTAGCGAGAGCATTTTGGCGACGGTTCTTACGCTTGGCTCTATGTTCTGCTCAAGCCGGTAGAGGTTTGCATAGGCCTTGACCTCCTTCAACACATTTTGCATATCCGCCACGACGCCGGCGCAGGCGGCGCCAACATAGTTAGTTATCTTGAAAACTTTCTTCGCCTGCTTAGACATGACGAAATAGCCGTATGCAAAGCGTTTCTCGGCGGCGATAACCACGCTGTCGACACCTCTTATGCCAACGGTCGTGGCACCAGGGTAGTATAGCGGTGCAGCCAAATCCTAAACCCGTCGGATGGAGGTATCAGCTATTATTAACCCTTAACACGGCTTATCCATAAATCCCGTTAATCAAAATTAGAGACGGTATGGTTGAGTACCTCGAGCTCGACGGCTCGGTGGGGGAGGGCGGGGGGCAGGTTTTGAGGGTTGCTTTAGCGCTCTCAGCCATTCTGAACAAACCCCTCCACATCTACAATATACGGAAGAAGCGGGATAACCCGGGGCTTAGGAACCAGCATCTTACGGCGGTTAGAGCGGTGCAGGCTGTTTGCGGGGGGGTTGTGAGGGGCGGCGTCGTAGGCTCCACAGAGCTTTACTTCCAGCCAGGGCCGATAAAGGCTGAGGTCCTCAAACTAGATACAGGGACCGCTGGAAGCACCATGCTCGTCCTCCAGTCACTGCTGCCAGTCCTATGCTACGCCCCCCGCGAGACAAGCTTCCAAGTTAAGGGCGGGACAAACAACCCCAACGCACCATCATACGAATACTTCGAGCATGTCTTCATACCTACCGTACGCCGGATGGGCGTCAACGCAGGACTCAGACTCGTTAGACGCGGCTTCTACCCACGCGGGGGCGGCGTCGTCGAGGGCTATTGCAGACCAGTGGAGAAGTTCACAGCCCTCAACCTAACCTCTAGGCCTGAGGTTGTCGAAGTCTTTGGGAAGGCTTATACATGCCGTCTGCCACCCCATGTTGCTGAGAGGATGGCGTCCTCATGTGAGAAGGTTCTGAAGGCGGGAGGCTATAACGCCCGGATTGAAAGGGAGGTTCTTGCCGAGGGGGATGAGTCCTGTGCCCTAGACCCAGGTGCCGGCATATGTGTTGTGGCGAGATGCGGTGAGGGGGTTTTGCTCGGGGTGGATAAGCTAGGTGAGAGGGGGGTGACCGCTGAGAGGGTTGGAGAGGCAGCAGCGCAGATGCTTTTGGAGGAGCTTTCACGCAACGCACCTGTCGACAAACATCTCGGCGACATGCTTGTCATATATGCCTCTCTTGCTGAGGGCCGAACCGTTTATGAGGTGACGTCTCTAACAAGCCACACCGTAACAAGCATAGAGGTTTGCGAGTTGCTGACTGGCTGCAAGGCCTCCTACCATGGGGAGGTCGGCGGTAGGGGCAGGGTGACGGTTGACGGAATAGGATTTTTCAACGATAAAATATGAGCTGACAATGGTGTGGCGGGATGAAGAGAGGGCTTTTCATCGGAAGGTTCCAGCCCTTCCACCTCGGTCATCTTGAGGCGGTCAAGTATGTTCTAGAAAGGGAGAGCGAATGCATAATTGGGTTAGGGAGCGCACAGTACAGCCACACATTTGAAAACCCATTCACAGCCGGCGAGAGGATTGAGATTATTCAGAGAACACTCAAACACGCCGGGGTTGACATGTCCAGATGCTACATCATCCCAATACCTGACATTGGCGAGCACAGGCTTTGGGTCTCCAGGGTCGTATCCTTCTGCCCCAGCTTCCAGACGGTATACAGTAACAACAGCTTGGTGAGGGTCTTGTTTGCGGAGGCTGGGTACAGTGTCGAGGCAGTCCCCTTCCACAACCGTGGCCTCTTGATGGGTACGGAGATCAGGAAGCTTATGGCTCAGCGGGGAGAGTGGCGTAGCAGACTCCACCCAGAGGCCGTTAAATACCTTGAGTCAATCAGATGTGAGGAGAGGCTTGCCTCTATACTTAATGACGACTCTTAACCAGTTTCAAGACATCTCCCGCCTTAAGACCTAGTTTTTCAGCAGCGTTCCCTTGATTTACCGCAAGCTCAAGGTAGCCTGTACCTCCGACCGTCAGCAAAACCTCCCCGGGCCTGGCCTCCGAATAATATTTCGCCATTATTGCTTCCGCAAGCTTTGAGTCCCCGACATAAACATCGGCCATCCTCCAGTCGCCCGTTAACGGGCCCCGGTGGCTGAGTATGGCGTTCCCAAACCTATCAACATGTAAAACTCTTACCTCCACATAGTCCACCCCGTAAAGAGGCTTAGGAATCTCCAGCACAGACATGGCGGTTTTCTCCTCCAGCAACTCCTCACATGAAAAGCCTGCCGCCAGCCTGCCCACAATATGTGCAAAAACATCCCTGCCGTGGAATGTTCCCGAAACATTTCCCATCCGCTCAATTCTGACTCTGTAAATGTTTGTGATTCCCTCAGATGATGCGGCAGGGTATAGGAGTCCTGTATCAGGGCCCACAAACACCTTACCGGAGGATGTTCTGACTACTATAGCGTCCCGCGCACTACCTACTAACGGGTCCACCACCGCTAGGAATATTGTTCCGCCGGGGAAGGTCTTTGCTGCAAGGCTCAGGAGGAAAGCTCCCTCCAGCGTGTTGAAGGGTTGGACATCATGTGTTATGTCGACGATTACCGCTGTGGGGCTGTAACTTAGTATCACAGCCTTCATCTCCGCGGCGTAGGTGTCTTTGATTCCGAAATCTGAAAGCAGGGCCACAAGCCTCATGTTTTTTACCAGCGCTCAAAATGAAGTGTTGATGGCTGGATTTAAACAAGTCATAGTGGTCAGGGCCGACCTAAAGATGAGCGTGGGGAAGACTGCCGCTCAGGTAGCCCACGCATCTGTCCTGGCATACGATGAGGTTAGGCGCCGGCGGCCGGAGTGGGTGAGAGCCTGGTTTGAAGCAGGGCAGAAAAAGGTTGTTTTGAGGGTCGGCTCCGAGGAGGAGCTTAGACGTCTTTACAGTGCTTGCTTGGTCAGCGGGCTACCATGCTGTATTGTTGAAGACGCGGGGCTGACCGAGCTCCCGCCTGGGACCGCGACGGCACTTGGAATCGGCCCGGCTCCGGAAAAGGAAATTGACAGGCTTACCGGAAGTCTGCCGCTTCTGTAACTTTATCAAGAAGCTCCCCAGAATACACTGGGATGGGGTCGAGAGCCACCTACACCCTCGTAGCGGCCAACGTTGTAATCTGGCTTTTCATCACGCTCTTCGTGTCAAGAAGTCAGGCCGTTCTCTCCTCGTTTCTGCTCACATTCGGAGTCGTCCCCATCTTTGTAGTCAACGGCGTAAACCTCTTCTCCCTCATAACCTACATGTTTGTCCACGTGGACTTCTTACACATACTTCTCAACATGTATGCACTACTGCTATTCGGAAGAGATGTAGAGGACTATGTCGGAACCGGAAGATTCCTGTTTCTCTACTTTGTCAGCGGCGTCGCAGCCGCACTCTTCCACATATTCTACTTTGTCGCCTTTCTCTCTCTAAACTGCTCACCCTACGTCAGGCCTATCCCGCAGGCATGCCTAATACCCTCAATAGGGGCCTCAGGCGCAATCTTCGGACTTATGGGGGCCTACCTCGTCTTCTTCCCATTCAGAAGACTCTACGCATTCCTAGGATTCATACCGATCGTCGCTCCAGCCTTCGCGGTCATCGGCTTCGTTATACTGATACAGACCCTCTTCATGCTTACAACACCATTCAGCACAATTGCATACACAGCCCACGTGGGTGGTTTCGCCGCAGGCCTGCTGTTTTCACTACCCTTCAGAGAGATGAGAACAACATACTTCTTTTACGAATAGCAAACATATAAAAAGAGCCAACCAAAATAGGTGGTATGTTAGCCTTTCTTGCGAGAGGGCCAAAGACCTTTCCCGGGCATTTCAAGACGGGGATATTCGGTTATAGACTCACGGACTCAAGCTCCATCGTTAATATGGTGGAGGAGTCGGAAGTCAAGCCTGAGAAGGTTGAGGAGGTTGTTGCTCGATATGGTGTGGAGAAGGTCAATAGGTTAGAAACTCCTAGAGGGCTTGAGTACGTCCTTTACAGGTTCAGAAATTTCAGACTCATCCGCTATTTGCTTAACTGGGGCCGTATGGCCTCGCTATTCCCAGCACACATAACGACAGCGTGCTGCTCAGTCGAGTTTGCGGCAACCCATTCACCGCGCTACGACCCGGAGAGGTTTGGGTGGCTGCCGGCCACGGGAAGCCTCCGGCAGTCCGATGTGCTGGTTGTCGAGGGCACCGTTACCTCTAAGATGGCTATGCGTCTCCGGTTGGTGTACGACCAAATGCCCGACCCGAAATGGGTCATCGCCATGGGTGCCTGTGCGATAAGCGGGGGACTCTACGCAAAGGACAGCTATAACGTTATTCAGGGAGTAGACGATATATTGCCTGTGGACGTCTATGTACCCGGCTGCCCGCCTAGGCCTGAAACCTTTTTCCAAGGTATTCTACTGCTTAGGGAAAAAATCCTTTACAGTGGTGGTGCATGATGTCTCTCCAAACCCTAGTGGGAGAGATTGAAACAAGGTTTGCGGGAGTTGTTATCGAGAAGGTTGTTGATGACAAGAAACTGGTCAAAGTTGTGGTTAGCCCAGAAAACATAAAATCTGTTGCGCTATATCTACGGGACAGCCTGGGATTCGACCATGTAAAGGCCGTTACAGGTGTCGACCTGAGCCGTCTCCTAAAGAAAGAGAGCCGTATAGAGGTTATCTACCATCTTGGCTCCTACACACGGGAAGAGCTGTCAAAATCCGACATGGCCCTCTCAACTAAGCTAGACAAAGCAAATCCGCGGATGCCGTCGCTAAACGACGTGTGGCCAAGCTGTGAATACCATGAGAGGGAGGTTTATGAAATGTTTGGAGTTGTCTTTGAAGGCCATCCTGACTTGAGGAGGCTTCTCCTGCCGGAGTACTGGATGGACATGCCGCCCATGCTTAAGGAATATGAGCCGCCGGGGAGGTGAGTTCATGTGACGGTTTTAGAGAGAAAAGAGGAAGTTAGAAAGGCTGAGTTTTACGATGTTGGGGAGGCTGCGTTAAAGGTCAGCTACGGCCCGCAGCACCCCGGAACAGGACACTTCAGACTAGTTGTCACGATCTCAGGCGACACCGTGCTTGAGGCAGACCCAGACCCCGGCTTCGTCCATAGAGGTGAGGAGAAACTAGCAGAATACAAGACTTGGATAACTAACATACCGCACCTCGAGAGGCCCGTCATCCTCGACTCCGCAGGCATACAGTATGCCTACGTGCTCGCTGTTGAGAAGCTTATGGGCGTGGAGCCGCCTGAGCGGGCGAAATATCTCAGACCAATAATGGCGGAGCTTCAGAGAATAGGAAGCCACCTATACTGGTTCGCTCTCTACGGCGTATTCCTAGGCCACTCGACGATGTTTCTCTGGTGTTTCGGCGACCGTGAATACCTCGTTGACCTGACCTCACTAATAGGCGGCCAGAGAATCACACATGCATACTTCGTCCCCGGAGGTGTGAGAAACGACGCACCCAAATACGTCCCGCAAGAGCTTGTCAGAGAATTCTCACGGTACTACCGGATGGTTACAGGTAAAGACCTACCCCTAAACACAACCGACTTCAAGAAATACACGCTGGCTGTGTGTGAGTTCTTCGACCAAAGACTACACGACTACTGGGACATGTTCTTTAACAACGAGCTCTTTATAACGCGTACAAAGGATGTCGGCGTACTGCGTAGGGAGGATGCGGTAAGGCTTGGGGCTGTTGGCACTACTCTGAGGGCCTCGGGCGTGAAATATGATAACAGGGTCAATAACCCTTACGACGCATACCCCAACTTCAAGTTTGAGGTTCCCGTGGGAATGAAGGGTGACTGCTACGACAGGGCGGTAGTTGGCTTCAAGGAGATGCGTGAGAGCGTGAAGATAATCATGCAGGCGGTTGAGATGATGCCCGACGGGCCTGTAAAAGCAAAGCAGCATCCGATAAACATACGGGTGCCTGCAGGCGAGGCCGTTGCTAGGACAGAGGCAGCGAGGGGTGAGATGATGTACTACATAAGGAGCGACGGAGGCGACAAGCCCTACAGGGTTAAGATAAGCCCTCCCTCATTCAGGCTTCTACCAGTAATGAAGTACTTGCTCAGAGGGGAGCAGATAGCTAACATACCGCCCATATACTGGTCCCTGAACTACTGGCCAGTCGAGGCAGACCGCTGAACTCTACATAAAGCTCTCTAGGCTTGTAAGCCCAACGATGCTGTCGAAATCTATCTCCAACGGGTCAAGTATTTGCTCGAAGGCAGACCTCATGTACTCGATGTATTTGTCGACGTCAACGTTCTCCTTCCTAGCTAGCTGCAGAGGTGTCACACCCTCCTTGTCCTTGGTCTTGACGTAGCTGATTATATCCCCTGAACCCACCTTAATGCCTAGCGCCTGCAGTTTTTTTGCCGCCTTCACATGCTGGGGTGTCGTCTTCTCATATCTCTCAATCGTCTTGGACATCATAACCCTGAAGGCAAGCTGGTCTATCTCGAAAGTCCTGTTCTTCAGCTTTGAGTACCATGAGGCGATTGTCTCCCTAATGTTACGTTTAACCTTCTCAAGGTCTTCCGCTGTCTTGACCTCGGCCAGCTGGCGGAGAACATCGTCGAACGCCTCCTTGATGAAGACAGGTATGTTCCGCTTCTTGGCAGTCAGTCCCTTAACATCGACCACCCCCTTATCAGTTACGCCGAGGTAGTTCTTCTTCCTCCTGCTGAAGACAACGTAGCGGTAGAACTTGTCAAGCTCAAGCTCTAGCCTGAATACCTCCTTAGCCCACTTAATGAGCTCACGGACCTGCGCTACGTCTTTTGCGCGTAGAAAGATAGAGTCCGTGTCACCATAGATAACCTGGACCTGTAGAGAATTGGCTTTTTCAACAGCGGTTTTAAAGACATGTCTCCCTATAGCCGTCGTGCTCTCCGCAAGCGGGGGGCAGTAGAGCGGGAACTCCTCGAAGCCCAGCACACCGTAGCTTGCGTTTAGGAAAACCTTCAAAGCCCTCTGCACAACCTCGTACCAGCTACGCAGACGTTCTTCAATGTTTTTGTCCGAAGCCATAGGCTTGTACCATTTGACCCGTATGTCCCTTATGACCCCTATCAACCGACTCTGTAGCCCTTGTCTCTTCCCACATACCCAGTGGTCGGTTTCAGGTATCTTATTCACCCTGCATTCTGGATGTGGGCAGTTGATGGTCTCAAAGCTGAGGTTGTATTCTTTTAGGATGCTGGGATACAGAGACGCGAAGTCTAGAACAGTTACGTCAAAATGTACTCCCGGGACAGGTTCTACAACCATCCCGCCCCTGTATTTCTTCCCCTCAATGACGGCTTTCGTCTTTGTCTCTCCTTTAGCAGCCACTAGGTCCTCCTTCCTCGGTATGAGCCAGTTAAGTCCCCTTAGCTCCCAGTACAGTAGGTTCTTTATCCAGCCGCTCACCCCGTGTCTGCAGACATCCTCTAGGGGCATTTTGCTTATCCTCGAGATAACCGCCATGAGTCTTAGGATGAGACGGTCATTGGCCTCGACCATGTCCCGCAGAAGCCTCGAGTCGCGGTAGCTGTAGTCCGCCAACTCCTGAAGCTTAAGCTCGCCCAGAGGCTTCTCGAGGGATATTTTCCCAACCCCCAGTAGTGCTTTCGCAATGCCGTCGAGGGTAAACTCCCTGTAGCGGTTATCGAAAGCGTAGACCTGCACTGATTTGTTGTTAAAGAAACGATAGAGGTCGAGGTGTATTCCACGCCGTAGCGATGCGCCCTCCCTCCCCAGCGTTATCGGTATTTTGTTCTTCGGTATGCCCAGCTTCTCCGCCCTGTTCCTGAGATAAGGTAGGTCAAAGTCGTCGCCGTTGAATGTCACGACTATCGGATACTGCTCCAGTATCTCAAAACACCTTGCAAGCATAGAGGCCTCGTCGTCGAAGACCTCGATTGAAAACTCGCCCCCCTTAAATTCCATGTCAACTCCGTAGCGGCGTAGCAAAAGCACCCTACCCATATTCCTCGTCCCTGAAAAAGATACAGCGATAACCCTGTCCTCAGGACTAGAGGGAGATGGAATCCTAGTGGCCGATTCGCCAAGTATCTCGATGTCAATGGCTGTAAAGTCCACAGCTGGGTGCTCCGACTCCAGTAGTCTCAGCCATTTCCTCAACTCATCCAGTTCTTCACCCTTGAAATCGGGGAAGAACTTCCTAATTATCTCGGCGACTTTTTCATCGTCTCCGTATACTGGTTCAAGCCTTCCGTTTTCCATGCTGTAGACAAGGCTGGGTGTTAACCTATTGTCGTAGATGTAGTTGAGATGGTAGGGTATGTCGGCCTCCCAGCAGGGGATGAGCTCGCGTATTGATTTTTTGCTACCTCCGACAGCTAGGGGGTCCGTCGCCTTAATCATCGTCATGGTTATGTCACGGTCGTTTATGCTGTCGTATTTCTCAACCTCGGTAAACTCGACGGCGCCGGCTTCCCTAAGCCTTATGTCGTTTATCACCTCTGACACAGGTTTATCTGTCAAGCAGTAAGGTTTGTGGTTCGTTTGGTCATAATGTATCTCCACAACGTTGGTGTGGAGGTTGAGTAGTTTGAGGAACGCTTTTCTCTCCTGACCGTCATATCCAGCCCCAAGCAGGAAATGAGTTTTAGCCATCTTACTCCAAATACCCATGTATCGACCGCTTTTTAGCTTTCCTCCGCCAACGCAACCAGCTCCATCAACGTCTTAGCCGCTATGGATGCTGTCGAGCCGTTATCATATATAGGGTTCACCTCCACAACATCAAACCCCCGCAGCCTTCGTCCGTCGAGGAGATGTATCAAGTCAAAGAGCTGTGATGGCGTAAGCCCTTCAGGTTCTGGGTTGCCTACACCCGGGGCGTACGCAGGGTCCAAAACATCTATGTCAACCGAGACGTATAGATCTTTTCCCCCCACAGTATCTGCCATCAAGCGGCTTAGACGGGAGACATCCTCCGCCTCGTAAGACTTCACAAACCTAACCCCTTTTTCGACGGCGTATTGCTCCTCGGAAGGGTCGTAACCCCTAACGCCGACAACCAAGACGCTTATGTCGGGCCTCCTGTTGAGGAGTCGGCGCAGATAGGTTGCGTGGTTAAGCTTAAGTCCCGCATATTCATCGCGGAGGTCGAAGTGTGCATCGAAGACGATGAGCGCCGAGGGTTTTTTAAGTGTAGCATGGACAGCTGGGAGGGTGAATGTGTGTTCGCCTCCGACCATGACCGGTGTTTTGCCCGCCGAGACGGCGGTTTTCACAACTTGGTGTACCCGTCTGAGCATTGTTGACAGCCTAGGGGTGTAGACGATATCTCCCCCGTCGTAAACCTTCGCCCTCTCCGTGTTAAATTGCTTCCTGTAGCTGTTGGCTTCTATGTTAGCCGAGAAACGCCTAACCGAATCGGGCCCAAACCTTGAACCCGGCCTGAAGGATGAGGTCAGGTCATATGGCACGCCGAAGAAAAAGTACTTGGCCTCTGAGAAAGGGCACTCTGTACCTAGGAAACTCACAGATTTTGTGAGATAGAAGGTGTGCTCATCTTCTTTGACCATAGGGCCCAAGCTGTAGGTTCAGCTTAAATAGAATTCGTGGGCGGTTTTTCAGGGATGGTCAGTGCTGGAAGAGCCGCAGTTTACGCGGCTGCTTTAGTGGTGCGGCTTGTTCTGGCACCTTTTTTCGGCCATTCCTGGGACCTGTTTATCTGGGTCAAGAGCGGAGAACTCTTCTATAGGGGTGTAAACGTATACGAGGTCAGGAGTCTAACGGATTTTCCGTGGGGTTTTTACACATACCCCCCGGGTTGGCTTTACTGGCTCGGCACTGCCTACGCCTTTTCAACACAGCTAAACAACTTCAACCTGTACGTTCTCGTTATAAAACTCCCCATCATTGCCGCGGACTTTGCTGTTGCAGCGTTGCTGACTAAAGTTATGGGGATAGCGGGTGCCGGTAGACTCGGCCTTAAGGCGGAGGCACTCTGGCTGCTAAACCCCTTGGTCATAGGTATATCTGCGGTCTGGGGCATGTTTGACTCGATTGCGGTGGCTCTGACACTTGCCGCGCTTCTCCAAGCTATGCGGAGGAGATGGATTGCGGCGGGAACGCTGTTAGGACTGGGCGGAGTTGTCAAAATATACCCTCTTCTACTCACCGTCGCAGCTGCTTTCTACGCTGTATACATTTTAAGGGAGAGGATTGTCGAGGCAGCGAAAGTGTTTGCAGCCGCCGCAGCCGCCTTCCTACTCCCCTCACTGCCCTATCTTTTGAATCCACTAGCTTTTATTGACAAAATCCTCTACCACTTTGGAAACATCGGCAGCTTCACCTACTGGACGGTTCTCTCAACACTGTCCCCGCCACCCGCCATCCCCATGGTCTCGTACGGTGTGTTCGCGGTAATGCTCCTGCTAGCGCTTAGAAACCGGTTAAAGGAAAAACCCGAGCCCGAAACGCTTCTAAGTATTTCACAGCTCGTCCTTCTCGCTTTCCTCGCTGTGTCAGCGAAGGTGAATGTCCAGTACACCTTATGGATTCTGCCGTTTCTGATATATTACTCGCTTACACGAAATTGGAGGCTTTACAAGCTGAATTCGGCGCTGCTGGTTGCGGCAGGCTTGATGTTCATGGCCGCAGCCCAGATCGCTCTAGCTGTCTTCGACCTACGTAATCTAGGCAGGATAATTATCTCGAAGGAGGTTGAGCAGGCTACCCTGGGCGGTGTATTACTCATCCTAGCGGCCTTATTGGGTGGAACAAGGCTGATTGCGCTCTTTACCGATGCGTTAAAAAACGGTGCATCAGGCCTTTGGACGTTACAAAGGGTCACTATGGTTGTCCTAGTCGTTGTTTTTCTAGTTGTCTCAGGCCTCTTCCCGGTGGGAAAGGGTGTAGTGCTGCCAAGGATGCCCGTGGTGGTTGGCGTTGTTGAGGGGGTTGAGGCTCTCTACGTGAAGTCAGATCAGTACGACCAGAGCATACTGACAAACAAATACAGCCTCACACATCTTGTACTGGTTTTCGGACCCGAGGCTGTTATGTATGACGGAGACCTGTCGAAAAGTTTTCGCTACAGGCTGTCGAATGATGAATGGAGTTCAGAGGACATTAGAAGGCTAGCGCTGTCGATGAAGGAGGCGGGGCTTAAGCCTGTACTTGGAATCTATCTGAAAAGCTACTATGCCGCAGTCCACTACGGATACCACGGCTACAACTCCACGAATCTCATCAACCAATACCACCAATGCATGGAGAGTTACGGAGAGATACGGTTCCACTGCACATTAGAGAGCGGGGTAACTCTGGCGGAGGTTTTCGCAGAAAAAGCCGTTAGCTTTGCCTCAAGCCATGGGTTTGAAGGCGTGTATTACTTGGGTCTGGGATGGTCGAGAGATGGGCTTGTTCTTGACAGCGTGGCCGCACTAGTCAATGCAACTGCACGCCATGCACATGGAAAGGGTATTAAGGTCTTCCTCGAGGTTGACCCTGTTTCAACCCTTCATCCAAACCTGTTTCTGGAAAAGGCTGCCGATGTTTTAAAACAGGTTGACTACGTTGTTGTTGTGACCGACCCGTTTTTGAAGACGGTGAAGTCTGGTGAGTTCCGTAACTTCACCATAGCAGATTACAGGGCTGTTCTAGAGAAGGCTGTAAGTGTTGTGGGTAGGGGTTCCGTCCTGTTCACAGTAAAGGCCATGGACATCGTAGAGGGCTGGGTAACGCCCGCCATACAGCTCCAGACCGAGGTGGAAGCGTTTTCAACCGTTCCAGGCGTTTCGGGATACGCAATATACCACGTAAACAGGTATCTGCCTTTTAGGCTGAGCTTCAGATAGCTATTCCGGTATCCTTCTCCACTTAGGTATCTGTGGGTACGCTCTCCCGGTCCGGTCTACGACGGCGGAGCCTAAATAGAACCCTTTATAAACCCCAACAACCAGCCGACCTCTATTCCCCACCTCAACCGGTCCCCCCCTCATCCACTTCATCGCCTGCTCTCGGTCTAGCTCAACAACCGCTGAGGAGTCAACAGACCTCAGGTACATACACCCCTCTATTGTTAGGGCTGGGTATCGTCTCCACTTTGCCACGTACAACCCCATATGCTGAACTCCGGGGAATGCCTTGCTCGCCTCAAAAACCTCCACAGGTACAAGCCTGATTTTTTCATCGCCCACCTTCAGCAGAAAGCCTTTGAAGTCTACGACGGCTTTGAGGTGCCTTTCAAGTTCACGGATGAAACTCTCCACCTCCTCTCTCTCCATTAACTTCATCAGATCTCCTCCTTCCGTATCTTCGCGATGAAGAAACCCTCCGCCCCGCTCTGGAACGGGTATATTCTAACTGTTTTCCGCATCTCTGAGCCGAAGTACATGCCATCCCATTCTTCAAGCCCATGGTCGTGCTCTACACCCAGCGGACCTACATCTACAAGTGAAGCATTCGCGAATTTTTCAAGAAGACCTGCTACTACCCATTCGTTCTCTACTGGGTGGAGTGTGCATGTGGCGTAGACCATAATACCGCCAGGCTTCAAAGCCTTAAACCCCGAAAAAATAAGACTCTTCTGCAGACGGCTCATGCGTTGCGATATCTTCACGCTATAGTTTTTCAGGACACTCCAATCCTTCATACCTATGCCGAGGGAGCTGCAGGGCGCGTCAACCAGCACCCTATCGAAGAAATCCGGCACCCTGTTGCCGAACCATCTGCCGTCAGCTATGGTCACGACAACATTAACCACACCGCATCGCTGCAGGTTTGAGGAGAGCGCCTTAACCCTTGTCCGCGAGACATCATTGGATACGAGCAATCCTCTGCCTTCGAGCATTTGAGCTATGTGTGTTGACTTGCTCCCGGGGGCCGCGCAGAGGTCTAGAACTCTGTGTCCCGGCTCAACTTCAAGGGTCTCGGAGACAACCATGGAGACGGGGCCCTGGATGTATACAAGCCCCAGGAGATGCCATAGGCTTGTTGAAACAACTCCCTGCGGCTCGGCATAAAAGCCGTGTCTTGTCCAAGGTATGGGCCGAGGCATAACCCCCTCCTCTTTAAGAAGCTGCAGACATCGCTCCACAGATGTTTTCAACGTGTTTACCCGGAAAGCTTCGGGAAGAGGTTTGGCGTAGTGCTCAAGCAAAGCATCCAGCCGTTCAGGTATGAGCTTCAGGAGAAAGCCCCGCAGCTCATCGCTTATGACGAGGTTCATTTCAAAACTTCACCTGTGTAGCTCGCCCAAACCAATAGGTCCAGCTCCGCAGGTGACAAACCGTGTTTAGCCGCAAGTTCTATGAATTTCTTTTCGAGCACTAGATACCTTCTCCTAGTTATGTTTTTATGTATTTTCCTCACCAGCCCCTCGGCTTTGAGATGCTTGAGTATGTGGCGGTCTATTACTGCTATCTCTGTGAAGCCGATGTTGCGGAGGAAATGGCTTGCCTCCTTCATACCCAGACCCGCCACATTATTTACCAAATAATCCCTTAGCGCGTGGGCTGACTTTTCCCTACAGAGTGCCTGCCAAATCTCCTCAAACTTCCCTACCGCATCAACTATGTAACATGCTTTCTTCCTATGAAAACGGACGTTGGCTTTTCTCAGAATTTCCTCAACCTTCTTCCGGTCTGGTTGCTGAAGTAAGCAATGCTCTCTGAGATCCTTTACAGCGTTTAATGCGTTACGTGCCTTCGTCTGAGGTGTGCAGAGACAGAATACAAGCTCTTCAAGCACCTTACCATACTCTTCACGTGTTTTCTTGAAGCTGGCCACCCGCTCAAATACTTCCTGAAGGTATTTTGAACGGGCTTCGCTAAGTCCCCGCAACCCCGATCTTTGTATGGCTACGGTTTTTAAAAAACAGTTTCGTCCTCCCCATTGTCTGCAGCTCGCTCGGCCTGACCTTCATTAGCAACGGTATGTCGTTTACAATCCTTCCTGTGACTAAGCAGTGTCGGGGCGGCATTCTCTTAACTAGGAGTCTTATTGTCTCGGCGTCGACTTTTGAAACTTTGGCTATTTTCTCGAGGTCGTTGTCGTTCATGAGGTTGAACAAGAAAATGTTGTCGGCCTGCCGATAAACAACCTCTGGTATTGTGTCAGGCTGATTGGTCACGAATATGGGGAACAGACCTAGGTGTCGCATACGTGTGACTATGTCTTCCCAATATGTTTCACGTAAGTAGAGATGGGCTTCCTCGGCTAGGAGAAAGAGGGGTTCAATTCTCTCCTGCGAAAGAAGGCTGGCCACATGGCTGAGAAGGTATTCTACGACGAGCCTCCGTATGCTGGGCAATAGTTTCGAGAGATTAACAACTACGAGATTACCTCCAGGCCTTGCTTCAAGTATAGAACCTAGATCAGATGCGTCATCATCACCAATAAAGCCTGAGGAGATTATGCTTTGAAGCCTCGTAAGCAATGCGTCACGGACGGCCTCGTTCATAGGCTCCTTTTCAACACACTCCAACAATGTGTCTAGACTCGGTGTGCCCTCTTTTCTTTCAAGTTTCTTCCAAAGTCGGGCAAGCTCCCTAAGGCTGGTCGGCGGGGTGGCGTAGACATGTTCTAAAATATCGAGGAAGGTCTTCAGGCCCATGCTCTGTAGTGTTGTCTTGAAGTTGACGCCTGGCTCAAGCCGTTGCATGGCCCTAGCTAGGCTGCTGGGCTTGCCGTCAACACGCCTGTCCAAGTAGAGGTATTCGCCGTTAACATCGAAAACCAGCACTGTGCCGCCGTGCGAGACAATGCCCTGGACCAGAAGCTTAGCCATATGTGATTTACCGCTTTCCTTCTTTCCCGTCACTATCGTCAGGCAGCCGTCTAAGTTGCGCAACGACAGGGTGAAGGGCTCCTCGGCAATGAACCCGACTTCAACAGACAATCCAGCGTCGTCCCATGTAATAAGCCGCCTCAAATACTCTGAAGTGGCTCTCTCAAAGACGGCCGTATACCTGCTGGGCAGCCAGGAGGAGTTGTGCACCACTTTGTCACCTTCGAGTACACATCTTATCTTAGCTACAAGCACCCTTGTTTCTCTCATCAACATGGATATTGAGCCTGTGTTGTATGGGTCTATGACCTTTGCCCCGTCAACCTCTTCGACCACTAGGTCGCGTAATAGGTCCTCTACAGCGCCCGGCAGGTCTGCGTATGCAACATCAACCACTTGGGCTAGTAGGATGCCGTTTCCTTGGCTTATCTTTAGGTAGTCGCCTATCGAGAGGTTTAGCTCACTGGGTGAGCAGAGAATCTCAAGCGTGTCACCCCTCTTTTGCAGTATCCGCATGGCCTCACCCTGTCGAGACTGGGGTGAAAAGGGAGGACCTTATGTCGGGTGCATCGACGAATTTGAGGCCTATCGCATGCCCTAAGGCTGTGCGAATGCTGAGCACGTCTAGCCTGCTTAGTTTGGCCAGCTGGTGGGCTATGATGAGTGTTTCAGGGTATCCGTAGACCATCGTGTCACTTGAGAGGAGGTCGTTCAACAAGGATATGTCGCTTGTTCTAGCCGCCACATCAACCCTGAAAGGGTAGAGCTGACCCGAGAGGTGTGCGACGTACACGGAACCTTCCCTAACCCTCCATGGTCCCGAGGGTTCAAGAGGTATTCTAACCACGTAGGGTGGTCTGCATCTGCCTACGATTGAGCATACACTTCTCCCGTAAAGCGTTAGTGTTGTAGTTTTTGAAAAGGCGGCTACCCCCTGCCCGCTCTCCTTGGCGGTGTTGACTATGCGTTCAACGACCTCCGGCGGACTGTCCAAAGGGCCTGAGATGAGTGAGCCGTCAAGGAGGAGGATGCCGCCCCCCAGCCTAGAGGCTAGGTGGAGCTGGATTACTTTTTCGAAAAGGTTGCTGATTATTTTCGGGGCGGTGGGCATGTTTGGGTAGATTTTCCCGTCGCAGCCGAGAAGGCTGTGCAATACGCCGGTTAAGCCCTCCACGGTTGAGGGTGAAACCATGTATATGAGAGGTCCCACAGTAGCCGCGCTTAACCCGTTGTACGCCTTGACAACAACGCTGCACCTCACCGCCCAAATACTTCCACGCACCGTGTCAGCAACATGGACCGTCGACATATCACATGCGAAAACCGGAAGCCTCCTACCCGACGGGGTAAGCGGAAAAACCTCATGAGGTTCCTCGAACACCGTTATGGGCGGGGACGGGGTTTCTCCGCCACTTGAGGGGACAGCCTCTTGGTTGTGGAGAGCTGTTACTGTGCTATCGCTTACGGCTGTGAAGGCGCGTATTATTTCTGCGAGATCTTGTAGCCGGCTTTGTTGATTGCTCAAGTTGCCCACCAACATCTACCTTTTTATGTTAAAACAGCAGAATATAAATATTGCCCAATATGAACAATATGCAGAACAAATGACCACCACCAAGATAAAAATAACCGTAGGAAACACAACCGTCGAAATAGAAGCCCCACTAGAAGGGCTTGAGGAAGCCGTCAGAAACGTACTCTCAGCCCTCCGTACAGAACCCCCAGCCCAGCAGAGTAAGCCACAACCAAGCCGCAGGCCCATGACCTGTAGGGCCGTAGTGCAGGAGCTCGTGGAGAATGGGTGGATGAGCGCCGGGCGCACGCTCTCAGAGGTTGTGGCGGAGTTGGAGAGACGCGGGTACATCTACGACTCGACGGCGGTGGCCCATGTGCTTTTAGACCTAGTTAGGTCCGGCGTTCTTGAGAGAGTAGGGGAGCCTAGACGCTATGTTTACAGAGAGGCTGTCCAAAGAAAACTCTCTCAACCTGCCCCCGACGACTCCGCTAGGGATGTTAAGCCGAGCGACGTAATGGCGTAGCCCCCGCGGCCGACCCTCTTCAAAAAACCTTTTTGGACAAGCTCGCTTAACCTTCCTGAAACAGTCTTCTCAGGCTTTCCAAGAACGCTGCTCAGCTCTGAGCCTCCGAATTCCGGGCTAGGTGCGTAGCCGAGTAGGTGAGACAAATGTTTTGCAGCGGCAAACAGAAGGATAGCTGTGGATGCCGGTAGGCTTGAGAGAGAGGCTCTTACGAAGATTCCTTCACCGGGGCTGTGTGCAAGCTTGTCGGCCAACTTTTCAAGAATTTCTTCAACACCAACCGCTACCTGAATTCGCCGTGCGAGAGAATATGTTGGTATCGTTTTTTCAAGGAACCTGACAACCTGTGTGTAAACGTCGCCGGGCTCGCCTTCAAACTCAGCCTTTAGCTCACCGAAGGTGATTGAAACCTTTAACATGGTCAAAGTCCCCAACCCTCCAGAAGACTTGACATCTTTGATGGTTTAAATAAGTAACGGCCTTCGCCGTCCCTCTCAACAACCCCCTCCTTCCAAAGCTCGCTAAGCCTCGCTCTTGCTACCCGCTCATCTATTCTTAGTATGCCCGCAATAGTCTTCGGGCCAAGTTTATCTTCATTCAACAAACCCAGCCTTTTTCCCACATATGCTCCTGCAAGGCAAAGTAAAATTCGCTTCTTTGTCTCGCCTTGAAACAGCACATCTATGGTGTTGTTTTCAAAAACAACATGGCCCGCCAACATCTCCGCAAGCTTCACTATATCTGGAGTTGGTGTAAGCTTTGAGACAACCTCTAGGACGCCGAGCTTTTCAGCAAAATATTTGTTTAGCAAAGCCCAGACGGTATCCCTGTCTCCTTCAAACTCAACCTCGTCCGAGCCATGTCTAACACGAACCCACACTTTTGAATTATCTGGCAAACCAGTTAAAGTGGAAGAGCGCCTAAAATAAGTTTATATTCGATTTAATAAACTACAAAATCATGGCGAGAGACCAGGCCATTGGCGGATTACTTTTTGTTGCAAGCGTCTTAGGCATTATCATTTACGGCTGGGTACTTTTCCTACCGCCGATTGCTGGCTTGGACATTTTGGTTCTCAAGCTTACCGGTCTTGTTGCGGTAGCAGGGTTGCTTGGTATAATAGGCTGGATAGGCTACACACTTGCAACAACACCTCCACCCAAGCCAATAGAGGAGATAGAAAAGGAATTGAGTGAAGAGTTGAAAAAAGAATAGTAAGTGTTTAGGCGGCCTGCTGAGTCACTGCCTTTTTTGGTTTCCTACCCGGGCCCCGTCTTCCTCTTCTCCTCCCCCTTCTGCGGCCGGCCCTTATCTCGGCATACTTCAATACTGTTTCACGAATTGGCGGGGGGAGTGTTTTAATTGCTTTGTTAAATTCAGCTGCAAGCTGCAATGCCTCCGTTATTTTTTGAGATAAACTCTTCTTTGGCATGTGATTAGTTGAATAAGACAGGATATAAATGTTTTTATGGGCTGAAAACTGTCTTAATCATTGGTAAAGGCCGCGTTCGCTTTTTATCACATAGTTTTTTTAACAGTTTTAACTGCTTAGATTCAAGGCCGATTTCATTTGCTGTCAATATTCCTTTTTTGATAGCACCTTGAAAGATGTTATTTCCCGCATTTGTTCTGATTACTGTTATCGTCCAGCCCTCAGTAGCTAAGCCGCCAACAGAAATGTCAGCCAACTCAGCTGAATAATCCCTGCAGAAAAGGCATGCAGGCCTTTCGTATTTATGCAATTGTGGTAAAGGTTTGACAAGCTCGCCATCCTTTGTCTTTATGAAGACTTTCCCCTTAATATTCAACTTTTCAACAGTTGACGGATTAACACCGACTTCCTCGAAATATTTCATGAGACCGTTGTAGGTGAATACTTCAGAGCAGAAAAGACCTATGCTGAAAACTACGTGTCTTTCGTACCATATAGCTACTTCGATGTCTGGTGTTGAGTGCTGTAGATACCTTAAACCGTTTATCTGACAGGGAACACCTACTACTGCTAGTCTTTTCACCCCCAGCTCATAGGCCTCCCTTAATGCAAGCAGGTTGGGTGCGTAGGTGTATCGTGAGCCCGCGCACTCCAAGACTTCCTCTGGACTGAAGACGAGCTTTGCCACGGGATATAGCGGTTTTTCAGGCGTGGTCGTTGAGACAACCGCTGCGTCGACAAGCTTATTTTCCAAAGCATATATCAAGAGGGATGAGACGGTTCCTCCATCCTGCGACCTGGATAAAATATCATTCCGAGTGCTTCTTGTTAGGTAAACGGAGCCATAACGGCCGAATCCATCGTCATATGTTGCATAACTGTCTAAAGACTTTGGTATTACTTCGGCGTCCGACAGGTGTAGCTCTGGGCAGGATTCCACGCAGAGGTCGCAGTCAATACATTGGTTTAAACGCGTGTTTACGGGGTGTTCATCTATGTAGTCAAAGACGTTAGTGGGACATATTGCCACGCATGCGGCGCATCCGCTGCACCGCCCCGAGCCTACAACCCCCTCAACTATCACACGGTCGCCTCTCTTACTGACCCATTCTAAGGCGTGGTGCCATCCATAGTAGTAGTTAATGAAACCATGCCCGCTCTCGTTACCGTGCAGTAACAAATATTGCCTCTCAACCTTCTTCAGCTTCTCAAGTATTGCCTCAACGCTTCTCATTGAGATTTATCTCTCTGAACAAAAGGTTATAATCTTTTCGAACCTTAACCTATGTACTTTACGTTATCTGTGTCGAAATCTTTGATAAGAAGTGGTTTTGATATGACGGATGGTTGTGGCATGTTACGCAGCTCTGGGAGTACATCGTAGATTGTCTGGGTTGCTATGCGTGTGGCAGGATGGTCGGGGGGAAATATAGTGGTTACGGTTTCGCGCACAAGCTCGCGTGTCTGTCTCTCGTCAAAACCGAGAGTGTGCAAGTATTCATGCAATAGCACTACAAAGACATAGCTGTTCAGTATCTTCTTTGATTTTGCGACGGAGGAGACAGCTTTGAGTAGGGATGCGTTGAGGACTATTGCGTTTGAACCTATTTCGTGGTATGCTGCGATCTCGTTCGGAAGGCTTGCCAGCACCAGACCCATCCCACCCCTCCTAAGCCCATACTTCTCCATCACAACCTGTTTGACAATCCTGTAGATGTCTTCGAAGGACTCAGACCTGTCTAGTCTCTCCTCATAACTCATACCAATCCCTCCATGATGCCGTACTGGAGGGAATTTGTCGGTGGCGGATATAAGTATTGCCCGCCTTAAATCGTTATATGTAATACCGCAACACTCCTAGAAACACATGAAAACTACGGCTGCACCACCACAGATTATTTTCGGTGGCTGGGCCGGGGGAGATTCGAACTCCCGACCTTTCGGTTATCAGCCGAACGCTCTAGACCAGGCTGAGCTACCGGCCCACCGTTTGTTAGGGCTGCTTATTCGTATTTAAACGGTTTCATGGAGTAAACATTTTTAAAACATCCAAGATTCTGCTCCACACATGCCGCCGCTTAGAAGTGTCCTCTCAAACTTCACACCATATTCTTGGGAGGCTTCAACGGCCGAGATAGCCGCCCGCTACGGTCTGGGGGAAAGCCAGGTCATCAGGATGGACCTTAATACCTCTCCTTATAGGCCGACACCTTGGCTTAACAAGCTTGCGAAAAAGCTTGCAAAACTGGACGTCAACCTGTATCCTGACACAAGCTACCGACGGCTGAGAGAGGGGCTTAGCAGCTATACTGGATTCGATGCGGACCAGATAGTTGTGGGGAACGGGGCCGATGAGTGCTTGATGATTACGGCGCAGGCATTCATGGAGTATGGCTGTCAGGCGTTACAAAGCCACCCGACCTACTCATACTTTCGCGTCTGCGCTGAGATCATGGGCGGCAGGGTTTTGAAGATACCGCGGAAAGAAGACTTCAGGGACGATACCGATGCAATAATATCGTACGCTGGGAAAGATACACGAATTATTTTTCTGTGCAGTCCAAACAACCCTACTGGAAACTTGGCGAACCCCTCAGACGTAGAAAAGATTGCGAAGGAAACAGACGCCGTGGTTGTTGTTGACGAGGCGTACTATGAGTACTGCGGCAAAACAGTGGCCGACTTGATAGAAAATTATTCCAACATAATTGTTGTGAGGACGTTTTCAAAGGCCTTTTCGCTTGCTGGATGCCGTGTCGGATATGCTCTGGCGGCGGAAGAGACTGTGAAGCAGCTTAATATGGTGAGGCCGCCTAACAGTGTGAGCGTAATATCTCTAGAGCTTGCTCAGACCGCGTTAAGAAACGTTTCTATTGTTAGGAAGTGGGTTAAGACAGTGGTTGAGGAAAGAGAACGTGTAAAGAAAGTTTTAACAGATAAATTTGGTCTAAAAGTTTACGGCTCCGCGGGAAATTTTCTTCTTATCAACTTCTGCGACTACCCCGCAAAGGCCGTTCACACGGCTTTGATGCAGAAGGGGTTTGTTACAAGGGACTTAACAGACGTTGTCGACAACTGTCTTAGGATAACCATATTGAAAAGACGGGAAAACAACCTGTTTCTCTCTGCCCTCAAAGAAGTGTTGGAAAGATATTGACATTACAGCATCAGACGCGTCTATGCGGAATGTGACGTTGTATAGGCTAAAAACCGCGATCCCATATTTGCATAAAACACTCCAAAAGCCCTGGGAGGGGTTTGAACCCTCGACCTGCCGCTTACGAGGCGGCCGCTCTACCGGGCTGAGCTACCAGGGCGCCCCAAACCGTTTTCAGTATCTCTCCTATTTATGCATCATTAAATCGTCATGCTATTATGCGGGAAGTCTTTTCAACTGCTTGTCGTTGAGAGATTCGGTTGTTTTTGTCTTCTACGGGCCCGGTGGGACTTGAACCCACGACCTTCGGCTCCGGAGGCCGACGCCCTATCCATTCTAGGCTACGGGCCCGTGGCGGAGGTGTAGACGCCTGCTAAAATGTGTACGCGGTGCTTTGAATATTTTTATTTTCTCTGTAGATAGATTCCGCATGCTTTCAGAGCTGGATGGTTTCATGGAGAAATATGGTGTCGACGCCCTAGTTGTCTACGGTGATTCAACATCTACATGTCCGGAGCTTGCATATCTAGTTAGGGCCAACATTCCCCGTGGAGGGGTATACGTCAAGAAACGCGGTGAACAGCCACTGCTTGTGGTCAGTGGCCTCGACCTGAACCTAGCTAAGAAAGGGGTTGTCTCAGACGTAAGAACCTACACAGACTACAACCTCAGGATGCTGCAGCGTAGGTTTGGGCCTGGACGGGGCTGGGCAGAGATGATTGCCCAGATTTTGACTAGAAGCGGGGTAGGCCGGGTTGTTGCTGTCGGGGGTAGGGCTGACGTCATGACGGCGATTTACTTGGCTGATTTTCTACGCCGGCGTGGTTTTAGACCCATCGGAATGGCTAAGCCTTCCATCCTAGAGCAGTGCAGGAGGAGAAAGGATGAATGGGAGATTGAGCAAATTAGGCAGGTGGGTGTCAGAACAGTAGAGGTTGCTTCCAGACTGGAGAAGGTCCTTGAAGAGGCTTCCACGAGAAACGGACTTGTTTACTACGAGGGCAGGCCGTTGACAACGGGTGCTCTACGGAGGATGGTCGGGGCTTGGTGCGGCGAGCTGGACCTTACACTTCCCGAGGGATACATTCTCGCCGCAGGCCCTTCATCAAGCGACCCCCACGCATCAACCGAGGTCGACACACAGCTCAGAGAGGGTGACCCTCTTCTCTTTGACATATTCCCAGCCGGGGTGACGGGCTACAGATATGACTTCACAAGGACGTACTGTGTCGGCAGACCAAAGCCAGCTTTGGCGAGAATGTACCGCGATGTTTTAGATGCGCAGGCTGTGGGTTTTGATGCTTTGCGGCAGGGTGTTCGGTGTGAAACCCCCTTCCTGCAGGTGTGCAGGTTTTTCAGGAGGAGGGGCTGGCCAACAGTTCTTGAAGACCCTCGGACTGAGAGGGGGTTTGTACATGGTTTGGGGCACGGCGTTGGGCTGACGATAGGTGAGGAGCCCTATCTGACGATGTATGCGAGCAACACACTATTGCAGGACGACGTTGTCACTGTTGAGCCGGGTCTCTACCTGCCTGGCTTCGGCGGTGTGAGGATTGAGGACTGCGCAGTAGTGGGGCGTGATAAGGCTACATATCTGGTGGAGCACAGGAAGGCGCTGGAGTTTTAACCAAGATATGTCCAGATGGCGTATCCAAAGAATGCCCCGTAAAAGGATGTAGCAAGGTTGACGAGCTCGTTGTTCACGTATCTGCTTCCCCCGAGGTATTCTGTAGGGCTTCCACAATGTTGTTTAACCTCAACAGCCCTCCCGCAGACAGCACACCGGTACCTTGACTGAAAAACAGCACCGAATACGCTGTCGAAAAGGCTGCCGGAAAACCCTGAAGTCACAGCTACCGCCGCCAAGACCTCGGGTCGTAACAACCCACAGCCGGCAAAACAGTATAGTAAGGATATAGCTGCCAAAATAAAGCCCGTGAAAAACCCTGCAGCCAAGCCCAGAATGCTTACCGCACCCGGGGTGCCTGGGCTGGCCCTGCGCAGACTCGTTACCATCCTCGGCGGCTTCTTAGAAAGCATCCCAATCTCCGTCGACATAGTGTCTGAGAAAACCGCTGAGATTGAGCCTGTGAAGGCGTAGAAGACCCCTTCCTGCGGCGTGCCCAGAAGGTATCCGGCTACGAGTATGAGGGCTGCAGCAAGCCCGTTGGAGACAACGTTTGTCCATGAACGCATTCCACGGCCACTGTTTCCGTATTTTTCACGGTACCGGTACCGTGTTGCGGACCCACCGACAATGAAGAAGGTTAGAAGAAGCAGGAAGTAAAGCCTCCCACCGAACAAGTAGACACAGTAACCGATTATGACCGCCGCCAGAACACCTTTTCTGTCTAGAAAACGGCCCAAGAGAGCAACTACTCCCACTGCCGCAATAACAGCTGTAGCCTCTATGAGAGATGACAGCAAACTGACTCACTTCCCACTTATGAGTGATACCGCCTCCTCAATCCCTAAAGTTACCTGTTTCCTTTCCACAAGATCTCTTACGGTCAACTTTCCCTCCCTCATCTCCTGAAGACCTATAATGACAAGGAATCGTACACCTCTCCTAGAGGCGGCCTCTATCGCGTCGCCAAGCTTTTTCCGTGTAACGTCAACATAGACCGGCACCCCCGCAGCCCGGAGGCTTACACTAACCTGCAACGCGTAACCCCTAACTTCGTCAGAAAGAAAAGACAAGAAAGCTCCGGGCATACTTGTCTCCCTAGCGTTTGACTTGGTAAGATACATCTGAATCCTAGTGATTCCGATGGCGCAGCCAACAGCAGGAATACTGCCCCCGCCAAAAAGCTCTACTAAGCCGTCATACCTCCCCCCGCCGTTGAAGGAAAGTTCTTCACCGGGAATTTTCTGCTCGAAAATCATACCGGTATAATACTCTAGTCCCCGGGCGAATCCCAAGTTAATCTCAAGCCTTAAACTTGGGTCGGCTTCTTTAAGCGCTTCAACTATTGCTGAGAGGTTTGAAAGTGAGTCTTGTGCACCTTTCCAAGGTGAGACGATGTCTAATGCGTTTTTCAAAACCGCTTCAGAGCCCTTTAGTCCCATCAGTCTGTTTAAGGCCGTTAACGCCTCCGGCTCAACTTTATCCCTAATCGCCTCAAACGCATCCGTATTCATGCCCCTGTCAAGCATTGTTAGAAATGTGTCTTGGAGACGTGGTTCAACTTTCTCGAGAAGCCCACGTATGATGCCTACATGCCCGAGTTTAAAGTAGTAGTCCCTTATAGCCAGCCTGTTGAAGACATCCCTGCTGGCTAGTATTATCTCGGCATCGCTTGAGGGGTCCCGGGCCCCAAAGAGCTCGAAACCTCCGTGCCAGAACCTACGCCTCCTCCCCCACTGAGGCTCGTCGTACCTATAGCAGTCGGCTATGTAGCCCAATCTTAAAGGCAGGGGACGTTTTGAGAGTTTTGAGGCCACAAGCCTTGCAACTGACGCGGTAACCTCTGGTCTTAGCACAAGCTTCCGACCATGCGGATCCGTGAAAATAAACATCCTGTGCCTAATCTCCTCACCTGACTTTGCTTCAAAAAGCTCAAGGTACTCGAGCGTAGGGGTTTCGACCTCCTCATATCCGTACAGCCTGTAAACCTCACGTATCACGTCAACTATCTTTTGTTTGACCGCGAAGTCCTCGGGGAGGAGGTCGTCCATACCCCTCGGAGTCTCAAAAACCAACCCTTACACCGTCAGAACCGTATTAGGTTTCTATAAAAAGATAATATGATTGAATCATGCGTTATCCTTTTAACATCCAAAACGTTCTAGACGTATGAAATGTCTTCAAAGGTCTCGACAGCGCTGACAATAGCCGTTCTACTGCTTGTGGCCTTCAGCCTTTACCAGACAGTCTTCCTCCAGCAAGAGGTTGATAGGCTAAGACAGTCCCTGTCAGTGGGGACTACGACGGTTACCCAGCCGACAACCGTGACAGAGCTGAGAACTATTACGCAGCAGCTCTATCTTGGTGGTGCAAACTACTCAGCCATCTATGAAAATGTGAAGGACTCGGTAGTGATGATTAGGGTCCTTTCTTCTTCAGGCGGCGCCATAGGCTCAGGCTTTGTTTACGATGAAAAGGGACATATTGTGACAAACAACCATGTGGTCCAAGCGGGGAATATTTACAGGGTTGTTTTCCGCGACGGCAACACGTACGCAGCCACACTGGTTGGCTCAGACGTTGACAGCGACCTAGCAGTACTGAGGATTGTAAATCCGCCTACAACCCTTAAGCCCCTGAAGCTAGGCGACTCAAAGGCGTTGAAAATCGGGGAGGAAGTGATAGCAATTGGAAACCCATTTGGTTTAGAGGGTACGTTGACCGTAGGGGTTGTGAGTCAGAAAGACAGGCTTCTGCCCACAGGCCGCGGATACAGTATCCCGGGTGTTATACAGACGGATGCGGCGATTAACCCAGGGAACTCCGGAGGCCCGCTGCTTAATATGCGGGGCGAGGTTGTGGGCGTTAATACGGCGATAGAGCCTGCCGGAGTAGGTATTGGGTATGCGGTCCCGTCCTCGATAGTTGCCCGCGTTGTCCCAAAGCTAATAGAGAGCGGAAAATATGAGCGGGGATGGATAGGCATCCAGAGCACGACGCTTGATATGGATATTGCGGCTGCTATGAATGCGCCGGTGCAAAGGGGTGTTTTGATAGTTGATGTTGTGCCCAACAGCCCTGCTCAGAGGGCAGGTCTCAGAGGCGGGGACAGAACTGTATCAGTTTTTAACACGGTTGTGAAGGTTGGCGGGGATATCATAGTTGCGGTGGATGGCAGGCCGGTTGGTTCGTTGGATGAACTCCTGCTTTACTTAGAGGAGAATACCTCCCCGGGCCAAACAGTTGTCTTCACCGTCGTCCGGGGGCGTGAAACCCTTACAGTCAACGTAACACTAGGCGTCAGACCTTAGTTGTCAGAGAGGTGTATGGTCTTCACGGAGCACGCGGCTCTCAGAACAGGTCAGTCTCATCACGGTAACATGTCGTCTTAGGCACTATTAAGGGGTTACCGCAAAGTATAGCCTTCTGTTTGACTTGCCTTTGTTCTCTAATTTAGTCAACACAATTTTCCCAACCTCGGAGGTGTTTTTGACATGCGGGCCTCCGTCGGCCTGAACATCGACATCCCCTATCTCCACTATTCTAAGTATCGGCATCTCTGGCGGTAGGCGGCCTGCCAGCTTTACGAGGCCCGGCGTCGCGAGGACCTTCTCCCTCTCCATGTAGTATGTTCTGACGGGATGCGATGCTGCGAGACGTTTGTTCGCCTCCTCGACACATTCCTCCATCAAGGGTCTGTCGAAGCTTTCGAGGCTGAAATCAACCCGCCCACCCTCCGGCGATATGTTGTTACCTGTTATCAGGGCCCCGGTCTTCTCCACCATAGTGGCCGCCAAGACATGAAGACCTGTGTGCATACGCATAATTCTGTACCGTCTTTCCCAGTCAAGCGTACAGCAAACCCTGGAACCCTCAGATGGTTTTAAACCCTCCAAAACATGTAGAACACCTTCCTCCACAAACAAAGCCTCCACGACCCTCGCCTCACCCTTATCATGAGTCAGCACACCAGTGTCGGAGACGAGGCCTCCCCCGCGCGGGTGAAAGCACGTCCTGTCCAACACAACCCCACGGTCAAGCACCTTGACAACCACAGCCTCACAATTCTTTAGGTAGCTGTCGTCGAGGTATAGCAGCTCTGTCCCGCCGTGCATCACGGAAAAATATGACGGACTATAATTTTTTAAACCTTCCTCAGAAATACGAAGGTCATCTCGGAATCAAATGACACAGTCCCTTTTGTAAGGTTTTGGCAGACAACTTCAAATTTCACAATACCTCTCTCAGGGTTCTTTGTCTCTTTCTTCTCTACCACACGGGCCGATACCTTTATCATATCACCTGGGTAGGTTGGTGACTTGAAGGAAAGCCTGTCTATGCTGGCGAGTGCCGTCAGATGTTCGAAAAGACCAGTCTGGTAGAGTAGGCCGATGGCGTAGGAGATTATCAAAGCACCCGGCGTTATTCTGTTTGGGAAGCCTCTCTGCCTTGCGTGTTCGTCGCTGAGGAATAGAGGGTTGGCTGCCCATGTAATGGATGCGAATAGGTCGACATCGGTGCCCGTGATTGTTCTGACTCCTGTTTTAAACTCCTGCCCTACCACAAAATCCTCATAAAACATGGTTATGCGGGGAAGTTTCTGTCAAACTCCTTTTCAGCTCTTTCAACAGCCGTCTCCACGTCAACGCTCTTACCAAGTGAGTTCAAAACCTTGCCAAGAGCGAAAATCGTGTTGACTATTTTTTCACGTGATATTAGCCCGATGTTAGCAATCCGGAACATCTTACCCTTATAGTGGGCCAGCCCGCCAGATATCAGTATGCCGTACTGTTTTTTCATCGCCTCCCTGATAGCTACATCGGTCATACCTGGCGGTATATGCATTGCGGCGACGATAGGTGATTCAAAGCCCTTGGCTGCGTAGAACTCAAGCTCATAAGTCCTCAGACCGGCGTAGAGGCCTGCTGCTCCAGCCGCGTGACGCCTAAGCCATTTTTCATATCCGTACTCAAGGATGATTTTTAAAGCCTCGTCCAGGGCCCAGAAAAGCGTGACAGCCGGCGTGAAGGGTGTCTCCCACCTCTCTAAGAAATGCTTGTACTTCACCATGTCGAAGTATGGTGGCCGTGTCTTCTTTCTCTCGATTTTTTCCCACGCCCTTTCGCCTACGGACACGAGGGCAACCCCTGGTGGTGCGGCGAGACACTTCTGGGGGCCGGAGACACAGAAATCTATTCCAGCCTCATCGACCGCCACCCTGACACCTCCTAGGGCTGTGACGGCGTCAACTACCACTAGCGCGCCTCTCTCATGGCAGATACGCGCGATTTCTTTCACGTTTTGTGAAATTATGCCCGTTGAGGTCTCATTGTAGGGGAAGGCAACGATGTCTACATGGCCGTGTTCGTCTAGCAGTTTTTTAACCGCTTCTGGATTGGGGCCTTGGCCGTTTTCAAGTTTAGCCCTTATTACATGGCCGCCGTACGCTTCGAATGCGTCAGCCATCCTCTCCCCGAAAAGCCCGCACATAGGCACCAAAACCCTGTCCCCAGGCATTGTAAGGTTTGAGGCCGCAGCCTCGACACCGCCTGTACCTGACGCCGTTAAAACAAAAACATCAGACTTTGTCTCAAAAATTTTCTTCGCATTTTCGACAATGCTTTTCATTAGTGTTCGGAACTCCTCAGACCTGTGGTCTATCATTTGACGGGCCATCGCTCTGATGACACGTTCGTCAATCTCGGTCGGACCAGGAATCATCAACAACAAAACAGCAACACCTTCACAAGATACATCATTTGGCATAAATTAAGGATGATTTTTGCCATTGTTGAGTTTGTGATTGAGTGTAGCTATGTATTCCAGTAAAGTGCATTCGGAGATGCTCGTAAGTGGTTCTAAAGGCTTGTTGTCAGGTTTTAAAAACGTGTATAAGGCGAGCTTAGTGGTGGGATGCGGCAGCGGGTTGCTATAGCACGCGCACTCATTCTAAACTCCGAGGTTATACTTTTAGATGAGGTTTTCGGACACCTCGACGAGGTAACATCGAAAAAGCTCAGGGCTGTAGTCTTCTGCATGGGTCTGACAAAACAGTCGTGATGGTTACCCACAACCTTGACGAAGCTCTTGAAAGCGTGGAGAGAGTGGTTGTTTTCGGGAGACCTGCTAAAGTGCTGGCTGATTTTCGGGTAAACGAGTACGATAAGCAGAGACTTAAATCCATTATCCAGCTACTTATTGAGCATAACATCCCGTTGGAGACTGCTCAAGCAAGGTTTAAACTGTAGATGAGTCAAGTAATCTGGCGTGCTCTCTCTTGCGGAAAAGTATAGTGTGGTCGGTAGGTCTGTTCCGAAGATTGATGGCGGGTTAAAGGTAACTGGGATGGCTCGGTATATAGATGACATCGAGCTGCCCAACATGCTTTATGGAAAGATTTTGAGAAGCCGGTACCCCCACGCCAAAATACTGCGGATAAATACCGAGAGGGCTTGGCGGGTTCCCGGTGTCAGGGCTGTTATCACAGGACTTGACACACCTTTCAACAAGATGGGTGTATTAAAGGACCAGCCCCCGCTCAAATTTGACAAAGTTAGGTCGGTTAGGGACGAGGTTGCAGCTGTTGCCGCAGAAACTCTGGAGGCTGCGGAGAGGGCTATAGAGGAGGTCGAGGTCGAGTACCAGCCTTTAGACGGGGTTTTCGACCCCGAGGAGGCGATGAAAGAAGAAGCACCACTTGTGCATGAGGAGAACGGAAGCAACATCGTGAACCTTAACTTCACTTTTTCAACATCCGAGGCATCACGTTTGGAGAAGGTTTTCGAAACGGCTTACGCCGTCGTAGAGGACAGGTATCAGGTACATTACATGAATGCTTCCCCCATGGGGACGATGGGTTGCATAGCCCACTATAACGAGCTGGGAGAGCTGACAGTCTACACCAACACCCAGGCCCCGTTTCTTTACAGGCATGAGCTTGCAAAGACCCTCGGCATCGACCCTGTAAAAATACGTGTTATTCAGCCTGAGATAGGCGGAGCCTTCGGCAGAGGGATGGACATATACCCGATAGACCCGATCACGGCAGCTCTTTCTATAAAGACGCGTAGACCTGTTAAAATTGTCTTCACACGGGAGGAGGAGCTTCAGTACGCTCCCCCACGCCAGCCCGCCATATTCTACATGAGAACAGCGGCGGGAAAGGACGGTAGACTAATCGCCAGAGAGGTAAGGGCTGTGCTTGATGCTGGGGCCTATGTTTCGTGGGGGCCCTTTGACGGTAGGGTCATGATGGTTACTGCCACAGGCCTTTACGAGGTGCCTGAGGTAGCCTTCAAAGCAACAGTTGTATACACAAACAACCCTTACACCGGGACCCAGAGGGGTGCGGGAAACCCGCAGATAACCTTCGCGATAGAGCAGCAGATGGATGCGCTGGCGGAGGAGCTTGGAATCGACCCTGTGGAGTTTAGAATTCTTAACGCTAACAAACCTGGCACAGTTACGCCGCAGGGACTTCGGATAACCACATGTGAGATGCGTGAGTGTTTGAGGAGGGCTGCGCAGGAGATAGGCTGGAAGGGCAGGGGGATGGCTGGCCCAAACAGAGGTATAGGGTTTGCGGCTTTCTTCCACGTGGGAGGAGGTGCGAGGGTTTACAGGTCTGATGGCTGCGGCACCATTCTAACTGTGGACGATTTCGGATTGGTTACGGTGATAACAGGCTCGACAGACCTCGGTACGGGGTCTGACACCGCTATAGCCCAAATCGTCGCGGAGGAGCTTGGAATACCTGTCCAAAACGTCAGAGTTGTAAACGACGACGCCTCGATAAGGCCGTGGGATGTTGGAACCCATGCAAGCCGTGCAACGTTTGTTGCAGGAAACTCCGCCCTTCTTGCGGCGAGAAAAGCTAAAGAGATTATTTTAAACGCGGCTGCTGAAGTACTGAACACATCCATCAGCAGTATCGTAGTCGAAAACGGCGTGGTATATGATAGGGAAACCCCCTCTAAACGAATAGAGTTCGATAAACTTGTCAGACGCATACATTTCAGAGAAGGAGGGACGAACATCGTTGTCTCAGCTTTCTACGACCCACCCACGGTTATGCAGGATGAGAGTTGGAGGGGCAACATCTCAGCAGCCTACGTCTTTGGGGCTCAGGCTGCCTTGGTGGAGGTTGACCAGGAGACTGGTGAGGTTAAGGTGTTGAAGGTTGTCTCAGTCCATGACAGCGGCCGTATTATCAACCCTATGGCCGCCGAAGGTCAGGTCCATGGAGGTGTCCATATGGGTATTGGGTATGCCCTGTACGAGGAGCTGGTCCTAGAGCAGGGGAGAGTTGTAAACGCCTCTTTCGCCGACTACCATGTCCCAACAGCCCTGGAAACACCTGTGGTGAAGGCTGTTTTTTTGGAGAACCCGGACCCGGCGGGGCCTTTCGGCGCGAAGGGCATTGGGGAGACCGCCTGTATTCCGACGGCCGCAGCCATAGCTAACGCAGTTTATGATGCAACGGGGCGGCGGGTTAAAAAGCTGCCCATAAAGTATCGTGACATACTTGGCTGAATGTGTGTTGTTGTGGAACATATATATCAGAGCATAACGCCGTTATACCGGTATGGCCGGAAAACAAACACTGGAAATCGACTACAGCAAATACGACTTTAAGGACCCCGAGCTCTACGTCTACAAATCCAAGCCGGGGCTCTCGGAGAAGGTTGTTGAGGAGATCTCGAGCATAAAAAACGAGCCCGAATGGTTGCGGAAGTTCAGGCTGAAAGCTCTCAAGATATTCTATGAGAAGCCTATGCCGTTATGGGGGGCCGACCTCAGCAGGGTTGACTTTGACAGAATACATTACTACATCAAGCCCAGCGATAGGGCTGCACGTAGCTGGGACGATGTCCCCGAATACATCAAAAAGACTTTTGACAGGCTTGGAATACCCGAGGCGGAGCGGAAGTTCCTTGCAGGGGTTGGGGCCCAGTATGAATCTGAGATGGTTTACCACAACCTACAGAAGGAGCTGGAGAAGAAAGGTGTTATCTTCGTGGACCCAGACACTGCCTTCAGGGAGTACGCCGACATATTCAAGCCCTACTTCGGCAAGGTTGTCCCACCCGAGGACAACAAGTTCGCGGCCCTGAACAGCGCCGTCTTCAGCGGCGGGAGCTTCATATACGTCCCGGAAGGCGTCGAGATACAGTACCCACTCCAGGCGTACTTCAGGATAAACGCCGCAAACGTTGGGCAGTTCGAGAGAACATTAATCATAGCAGAGCCCTACAGCAGGGTACACTATATTGAAGGTTGTACTGCGCCCATTTACTCCACCTCCTCTCTTCACACTGCTGTGGTTGAGATTATTGCGAAGAAGGGTGCCTATGTGCGTTATACTACGTTGCAGAACTGGAGCACCGACGTCTACAACCTTGTGACGAAGAGAGCTCACGCATATGAGGATGCTACGGTTGAGTGGGTTGACGCCAATATAGGCAGCAGGGTGACGATGAAGTATCCGAGTGTCTATCTGCTTGGCAGGGGTGCGAAGGCCGATATTCTCTCGGTTGCCTTCGCGGGTAGGGGCCAGCACCAGGATACGGGCGCTAAGGCCGTCCACCTAGCACCAGACACCACGAGCCGGATCACCAGCAAGTCCGTGTGTAAGGACGGCGGTAGGACATCTTACCGCGGGCTCCTCCACGTTGCGAAGGGGGCTAAACGGGTGAAGTCGAGCGTGAGATGCGACGCCCTCATACTTGACGACATATCGAGAACCGACACATATCCATACAACGAGATAAACGAGGAGGACACTACGGCAACACACGAGGCCACTGTCGGCAAGATTGGTGAGGAGCAGCTCTTCTACCTGATGAGCAGAGGGCTCTCTGAGCAGGAGGCGCTGAACATGATCGTCCTAGGCTTTCTCGAGCCTTTCACGAAGACGCTGCCGATGGAGTATGCGGTCGAGTTCAACAGGCTTATCGAGCTTGAGATGAGCGGCAGCGTGGGCTAAACAAGCCCACCTAACTCCACCACATCCCCAACCTTCAAACCATACTTTTTCACAAACCCCGCATTAACCTCCAGGACATAGAGGGCGTCTGCCGGGGGCTCGTAGGTCTCGCAGATGTTTACGCAGGGCTGTGCGTTTTCAACGAAGTAAACTACTCTCAGCCTCTCGTCTATCCAGATTATGTCGAGGGGGAACTTCATCCCGTACATCCAGAAACCATATCTCCCAGGTGTGTCGAATACGAAGAGCATCCCGCTGTTTTCGGGGAGCATTTCTCTGCCTGAGAGCCCGCGGCCTCTCTCAGCGGGGGTGTCGGCCACCTCCACTGACAGCCTAACACCCGCAATTATGACGTAGGGGCCTTTAGATGTTGAGATGTCTTTAATAACCTCTGTTGCCTTTGTTATTGTGGTTTGGCTGGATGCTTGGTTTTGTCGTGGTTGTGCCGTGATGTATGCTGAGAGTGCTGCTGCTAGGAGTAGTCCTGTTATGAAAAATATTGTGGTTTTTTGCAAGGGTTAGGCTAGTTTTGCGACGACCTTTATCTCAAGGTTTCCTTTGAGGGCTTTGGAGACTGGGCAGCCCTCGCCCGCCGCAGACGCGGCCTTCTCGAAGTCCTGCTGTGTAATTCCCGGAACCTTGCCCACGACCGTTAGGGTTACGGATGAGATTCTTGCTCCGCCGTCTATTGTGAATGTTACCTCGGCTGTTACGTCGAGCTGCTGTGCCTGCCTACCCTCCTTGGCCAGTATGTTGGATAAAGCCATGGCGAAGCATGAGGCGTGTGCTGCTGCGAGAAGCTCCTCGGGGCTTGTCATACCGGCGACCTTGGACGACCTTGCGGCCCACGTAACCTGCGTTTGCTGGAAAGCACCGCTGTCGAAGCTGACGACGCCTTTGCCGTGGAAAAGGTCTCCCTCCCAGACGGCTCTAGCCTTACTGACAACCGACGGCATGAAACCATCTCACGAAGTCCATTTTTAAAGGTTATGCGATAACGCAGCTACTCCAGCCGCAGTCGAGGCATGTGACGCAGCCCTCCTGGTAGCGTAGGTGTTTCCCGCCGCAGACGGGGCATGTCTCGTAAACTGGCGGCGCAGCCGCCGGATGCTCGGGCCGCGGGCCCTCGACCTCAACTCCCAGCCGCCTCAGCAGCTCAACTGTGTTGTTGCTGACGGATGCCGCATACCTACCGAGGCGCTGTGTCGGCGTGACAAGAACCTGTGCAGCCTTTGACCCATCCCTGTAAACCGTAACACCTTTCAGACCAAGCCTGTGAGCCGCTATGAAGACCCTTAAAACATCCTCAACCGAAACCCATGAAGGCATGTTGATCGTCTTGCTTACAGAGGCGTCGACCCACATCTGGACCTCATGCTGGGCCCTCAAATGGTCCCACCAAGGTATGTCCAAAGCCGTGACAAAGACACGGCTCCACCACTCAGGCAAGCCCTCAACCCCCTGCACCGACCCACCGTTCTCCGCAACCCTCCTCAAAACAGGCTCCCGCGGAAGACCAGACTCCAGCAAACACCTCTCAAACTCGGCGTCAACGTAGTAGAAACCCCCCGCCGTAACCTCCTTCCGGTAGACGAGGGCGAACTGCGGCTCCAGCCCAGAGGAGACATCTGCGAGCATCGAGATACTCCCCGTGGGGGCCACCGTCAACAGGTGGCTGTTCCTCATACCTTTTGAAGCCACCCTAGCCAGACCATCCCAGTCAAGCCTCCTCCTACGGTTACCGTAAACACCCGGGAACGGGAGCCGGCCCCTCGCCCAGCCCGAATCCCTAAAGACAGGAAAAGCGCCACGCTCCACCGCAAGCTCCGCCGAAGCACCGACAGCATGGTACGCGAAAAACTCCATAACGGAGGAAATGGTCTCAAACCCCTCCTCGCTGTTGTAGGGGACGCGTAACGCGTACAGCATGTCAGCCAAACCCATCACACCAAGACCAACCCTCCTAGTCTTCAACGTCATCTCCTCAATCTCCGGAGTAGGGTGCTTCGTAAGGTCGACAACGTTGTCAAGAAACCTAACAGCCAGCCTCACGGCCTCGGCCAAACCACTCCAGTCAAGGCTCCCGTTAGAGACGAAGGCGTAGAGGTTTATGGAGCCGAGGTTACAGGACTCATACGGGTAGAGCGGCTGCTCCCCACATGGGTTGACACAGTTTATCTCCCCAAACACATCTCTGAGAACATTATGCCTGTTTATGTTGTCATGATATAGTAAACCGGGGTCAGCGGTCTTCCAAGCCATCTCAGCAGCAAGGCGGAGAAGCCGGCCCGGCTCAACTCTCCTCCAGACAGAGCCATCCCTCGGGTTTACAAGCGGATAAGCCTCACCCCTCTCAAAGTAATCCCAGAAATCAGGCTTCACCATTACCGATATGTTGAAATTCTCAAACACACCCGGAACAGCCTTCGCAGCTATAAACTTCTCAACGTCAGGGTGGTCTATGTTAAGGACACCTATATTGGCCCCACGCCGTCTCCCACCCTGCTTAACCACATCAGTCACCGTATCAATTATGCGCATGAAGGAAACAGGGCCGGAGGCAACACCACCAGTGGAAGCGACGACATCGCCCTCAGGTCTCAGCTTCGAATAGTTAATCCCGACACCGCCACCTGTCTTAAAGATAATGGCAGCATCACGCGCCGCATCCATTATAGAGACTATGTCGTCCTCAACGTCGAGGACGAAGCAGGCGCTTAGCTGGCCGAGAACCGTTCCAGCGTTAAACAGGGTTGGGCTGTTTGGTAAGAACTTCTTCTCAACCATCATGTCATAGTAGCGGCGGTATTGCGGGTAATATTCCGCCGGGTTCTGCCGTAAAAATTCAAGCACCTCCGTCAAGGTCTTCTTCATCCTACCCTCTCTGTTCAGACGCCTGTAGAGATGCTGCAGCCTCTCTAAGTGGTGTATGTTCCACCTGACCTCAAGCTGGTCAGGAGACGGGCCCACGCCAAGCACGCCGGCATAAACTGAAAGGTCCACCTGATCCTCGGGCCAAGGCGTCAACACGGCGTCCCGGCTGTAAAAACGCTGGTCATACAGGATATCGGCCAAAACTATGAGGGCCGCGACCCTCTGAAACATCTGCTTAGGTCTCTCCAGTAAACGGCCCTGACTGTCTTTAAGCAGGTAGCGTGAGGCCATCAGCCTTATGGCGTTGACAGAAAACTTCTTATCAACCTCGTCCACGTAGTCCGTTCCAAGTATCCGCATCTTCTCCTCCCTAATCCTAGTCCTTTCATGCCGGTAGAGTATGTAGGCCTTCGCCACCTCCTTAAGCCCGTGCTCCATCAAAGAGGCCTCTACAAGGTCCTGTATCTCCTCAACATGGGGTATCTTTTCAGCCCCAAACCTCTCTGAAAGCCTCCGTAGAACTGAACCAACAACCTCATCAAGCCTGGCTTCATCAACAACCCCCCGTGAGAGCATTGCCTTACGGACCGCCTCCCTTATCCTGCCCGCGTCAAAATCGACAACCCTGCCGTCCCGCTTAACCACCTTCAGCGGCAGTGACAAACCACTTCAAACACAGCCCCCCATCATATAAGCAAATCCCCACAACGACGTTAGACAACCCTTAAATGAACCACAACACAACTATATCATAATGAACAAAAGGCTGCTCATAATCTTCACCATAGCAGCGGTGGCCGGGATAGCGGCAGGAGCCCTCGCAGCCACGATGAGTGGAAGACTGTTTCAGGGATATAAGCCAGCCATAGAGATACCGGGGGAGCGCGCCCTACCCGACTTTACGTTAACCGACCAGAACGGAAACGCGTTCACGCTTTCATCTCTTAAAAATAAAGCCGTTGTAATCTATTTCGGCTACACCCACTGCCCAGACGTATGCCCACTGGCCCTGTCAAAGTTTAAACAAACAATAGAACGGCTAGGACCTGAAGCAGACAAAGTAGCTTTCATATTCGTAACAGTAGACCCTGAAAGAGACACACCAGAGGTTTTGAAAAAATACCTCAGCTTCTACTCGGAGAAAATAATCGGTCTTTCGGGAAGCCCTGAAAAGGTCTACTCAGTCTTAAGGCTCTACAACATATACGCCGCCAAAAACCCACCCGACGAGAAGGGAAACTATCTGGTAGACCACTACGCACTAGTTATGGGGGCGGACCGTAACCACATCCTACGCATTGCATTCACACCCGACATGGATGTCGAGGAATATGTGCAGGGAGTGAAATGGCTACTCTCAAAATAGCCGACCGACATGTTTTAGGGCCCCCCGCAGCCCTAGCAGCCACCGCCTACCTAGCCTTCTACCTGCTTTTTACAGGAGCTATCCAATACACAGCCACAACACCAATAGGAATAAAAGGCATACACCCCATATACACATACGTCGAAACAACCCTCTACACCGGACCACTCCTACAGATAGTTGGCGACGGCTACATACTAAACATCAGAATCACACCACTGCCCCTCGCAGCTGTCCTGTCAGCCCTCGTGGGGGTGAACACCGGGCTCATCTGGACCCTTTACAGGAAAAAGCTTCTGAAAACATGCCTGCTTGGCGGAACCTGGGGAGGAATAGGCGGGCTTCTAGCAAGCATAATCAGCTTTGGCTATGTCTGCTGCGGCTGGCCAGCCAGCCTAGCCATCTTCGGGGTCAGCCTCATAGCATCCCTAAGCCCATACCTAACAGCGATAGCAATAGCGCTACTAGCCGCAAACGCCTACACGTTAAACAGAAGGCTAAAACACCTAATCTCAAAAACCCTGAAACCATAGTAGAATATTGATTGTCAGCCTACTGACAAGACCTAGTCAGTAGACTATAGCAAGGACAAACCCGTGGCGGTTTTACGAAAACTGGGATAGCAGGGACCGGCACATAGGCGAATGGTCTGCTCAGAAATATAGCTGGGTACCGCGGTGGATTAACAGCATCTCTTTGAAGCCTTTCAGCCTAAACTTTGTATGGGGTGTTAGGCAATTAGACGAGTCACGCCAACCCCACGTCATTAAGTATATATTCTAAAACGATGAAACCCCAAACGTGCCCGCGGTAGCTCAGCCTGGTAGAGCGTCCGGCTGTAGAGGCCAGCCAACGGCTGCGCCTAAACCCAGCCATCCAGGCGACATAGAAACCGGATGGTCGGCGGTTCAAATCCGCCCCGCGGGATAATTTTGCCCCTCTAATCCATTTTTGTTTGATGTGTGATAATGTCGAAATAAGGTGTTACGTTTTAGGCCTGTTTTTTGTGTTGTTTGTGTGGATGTTGTAGGCTTGGTTTCCAGCTGTTTAGTTATGGTAAAAAGGGCGGGGTTGAAGGTTCTATTCGGAGACACCTTTTTTCAAGAAGCTATGCTGGTCGCAGTCCATGACCGGCCTCACCAGCGGGTCATTTATTTCTAAAATTTTACGAGTTGTCTTATCAACTGCTGCAGAAATCCTTATACACAATGACCGTTTTTACTTATTAGTGGCGTTTAAGCCACTTACATGGTTATATACAGTTCACGGCTCGCTATTTTTGGTTTGCAGAAAGGTGTAGAGCTGCGGAAAGATGAAAGCGGTGCTGTGGTGGAGATTATAGAGTATACCGACCCTTACTGTACTTGGTGTTGGGGCTCGGAGTCGGTGCTCAGGAAGCTGGAATATGTCTACGGTGAGCAGCTTGTGGTCGGTTACAGGATGGGTGGGCTTGTTAGAGATATCAGGGAATTTTACGACCCGTTGAACGATATCGGGGGCGAGAGGTGGTATATTCAAGTTGCCGCACATTGGGAGGATGCGTCTAAGAGGCATGGCATGCCTGTTGACAGCTCTGTCTTCTACGAGATAAAGGACAGCTTCACCTCAACATACCCTGCAAACATAGCGGTCAAAGCCGCAGAGCTTCAGGACAGAGAGCTGGCCAAAAAATATCTCAGGAGGTTGCGTGAAGGCGCGGCTGCCGAGCGGCTTCACATACACCTGCTTGAGGTTCAAGCTCAGCTAGCGCATGAGGTCGGGCTTGACGCCGAGAGGTTGATGGCGGACATTAGGAGCGGGAGGGCTGAGGCGGAGTTCTTGAAAGACCTGAAAGAGTGTAGGTCGATGGGTATAACGGGCTTCCCAACATTCCTAGTCACGAACCTCCGCAACGGAAGGTCCGCTCTGATACATGGGTACCGGAGATACTACTACTTCGAGGGCCTTCTCGAGGAATTGGCCGGTGACATGCTTAGAGAGCGAAAGGTTACCCGAGACGATGAAACGATACTAGATTTTATAGCGCGTTATGGTAGGGTGGCGACGCAGGAGGTTGCAACACTCCTAGACATAGACAAGAGCAAGGCCCTAGAGCTCTTGAGAAAACTAGAGGATGAGGGAAGGGTCTTCGGCAAGAGGGCGGGGAACGACTACTTCTGGACTTCGAGAAAAGCCAAACCACTATGTGACGATGATACTGGTATGTGCTACACACTCTAATCGGGTGGATGTGTGACCGTGACGGGTTTCGATATTTTCGTGAGACACGCCGGCGAAAAAACAATCAAGATAACAACGTATGGTCGTAGGACAGGCAGACCACATACAGTAACCGTATGGTTCGGAGTCTCCCCTGAAGGGCGGGTGTTTGTCTCCTCGCTTAGGACAAGGGACTGGGTCAAAAACCTGTTAGCTAACCCGAGAGCCGAGGTCGAGATTAAAAGTATGAAGATTAGAGTTAGGGCAAGGCCTGTAGAGTCGCAGGAAGACCGCCAGCTCGTCAAAGATTTATGGAGAAAGAAGTACGGGCTGTTGTCGAGGATTATGAGGCTGCCGCGTGAAAACGGCGTCTCATTCGAGCTAATGGAAGAAGAGACTTAACTGGTGAGATCTGGTTAATGTTTCAGAATTTATTCTTTTGGCCATAGTTTGTGTAGGTCACGTGTGGGGTTGATGCAATTAAAAAGTGTGGGTTAGATTATATATAAAAGTTACTAAGCCTGTTTGGATTGGAAAATGAAGCTGCTTTCCTTCGTAAAAGATGATGTGGTTAAAGTTGGACTTGTGACAAGCCGCGGAATACTTGACCTGCCGAGATGCTATCAGAATGTCTATAATGATAGTGAGGCACCGAATTGGCTGTACTCTATGAAACATCTGCTAGCGGGGGGAGAGGACGCCTTCAATTTAGTTGTAAAACTAGAGAGAGCGGCTTTGGAGCTATCCGACCCAAACCTATTTATTCGTGAAAATGATGTCAAAATAAAACCACCTATACCTGATCCGTCAAAGATTTTATGTGTTGCGGCTAACTATGCAGCACACGGCAAGGAGCTCGATGTCAATGTCCCGGACAATCCCTACTTTTTCGGCAAGTTCCAGAACGCACTAATAGGACATGAAGAGAACATCCTTATCCCGAAAACCTCTAACAAGGTTGATTACGAGATCGAGCTAGCTGTAATCATTGGCAGGAGAGGAAAGTACATCAGCAAGTCGAAGGCATACGATTATGTTGGTGGCTACACAGTCTTTAACGACGTCAGCTTTAGGGATAAGCAGTTCCCGCCTGGCTGGCCGCAAAAGCTTAACCCCTTCGGTCAGAACTGGATACTGGGAAAAAGCCTTGACACGGCAGCGCCATGTGGCCCTTACTTAGTTACTAAAGACGAAGTCGGCGACCCGTATCCACTGAAACTTACGTTAAAGGTGAATGACGAGGTAAGACAAGAGGGGTCAACCGACGACATGTATTTCAAAATAGACACATTAATAGAATACATTTCGGACGGATTGACCCTTGAGCCAGGTGATATTATTGCAACAGGGACGCCGCCGGGTGTTGCTGCAGCCGGTAAATCGTATCTAAAACACAATGACGTTGTTGTTTGCGAAATCGAAAAAATAGGAGTTTTAAGGAACAGAGTAATGAGAGAAATTTAATTTCTACTAAGTATTAAAGTCTAGGTAAACTGTTATTGGTGTTACAGCTAATCAAGTGTATTGGGTGAACGATTTTTCACATCATGTAAATCTGTACAGTTGTTATGGACCTTTTATGGGTGTTTTTTGAGGTTGCTATTCAATCATATGGAGTGTGTGGAGGTGACTTAACGTTTAAGGCTTTCCTGTCATGATGTGTGATCATGGGAAGTGTCAACTTCACCGATGCAGAGATAAACTTTCTTAGGCGTAACGAGTTATGCAGACTTGCTACCGTTGATGAGAATTGCAGACCTCATGTAGTCCCTGTGTGCTTTATTTTCTTGGACGGGGTTTTTTACATGGTTACTGATATAGGTACGAAGAAGCATAGAAACTTGGAGCGTAACCCGTATGCCTCCCTTGTCGTAGATGTCTACAAGCCCAACAGGGCTGTCATGGTTGAGGGTGAGGCTGAGCTGCTCCTAAGGGGTGAGGAGTTCCACAGGGTGTCGAAAGCTTTCTTCGAGAGGTTCAGCTGGGCTAGTAAAGACCCTTGGGGTGAGGGCGAGGCTGTAATCATAAAGCTGATTCCCCAGAAGAAAGTTAGCTGGGGCCTTAGGAGCGCTAGGGCGTAAAGTCCTGTGTCCTGCACGGGCCCACGGCCAGATATGAGTTTACCGCATCCAGCTCCGACTCTTCCCCTACTTCCTCGTTTGAAACATCCGACTCCACCACTATTCCTTCGACGTTTTCTAACCATCTCTATTTCACCATAGCATCCTCTATTCCTTTTTAACGTCCACCACAACCTTTGCACCCATATGGGAAAGACTCAAAACGCCGGTCGTTAAATCCCTCCAATTTTTCCAGAGACCACCGCAACACTGCCTGCTAAAGGCTAAGAAAATGCGCCATCCCGTTTTCTCCACGAAATAAACCCTTACCTGTAGCAGATATAAAAGGAGGTTTACACCGAGCACGCTAGGAATGGCTGAGAAGACCTTCAGGTTCCTAGTCGAAGGGGGTAAGGTTACGGCGGGCCCCCCGCTAGGGCCTGCTCTGGGGCCTTTGGGGCTGAACGTTATGGCGGTCGCCGAGGAGGCTAACCGGCTTACCAAGGATTTTATGGGCATGCGTGTACCCATCGAGATAGTTGTGGATACTGAGACCAAGCAGTTTACTGTCAAGGTTGGGACGCCCAGCACATCCGCTCTCATAGCCAGCACAGCGGGGATACAGAAGGGCTCCGGGACAGCGGGGAAGGATTTCGTAGCCGACCTTAAGTTCGCCGACATTGTCAAAATAGCCCAGTCCAAGATGCCTGACCTTAGGTCCAAGACTTTGAAGGCCGCCGTCAAGGAGATATTGGGGTCGTGTGTAAGCATGGGGGTTAAAGTGGACGGTATGCCGGCCAAGGAGGTTGTGAAGCTCGTTGAGCAGGGAAAGTATGACAACGTTCTTGGTGGTAGTTGATGATGCGCGCAGTTAACCAGAAAATTTTAGAGGCCGTTAGGAAGATGAGGCAGAATGCTCTGCCGGCAAAGTTCAAGCAGTCAGTAGAGCTTGTGGTAAACGTCACGGGTGTAGACCTCTCGAAGCCTCAGAATAGGTTCAGCGAAGTGGTCGAGTTGCCCAACGACCTTGGCCGGAAAAGAAGGAAGATACTCGTAGTCGCATCGGGTAACCTAGCCCTCGAAGCTGGGAGGACGGAGGGGGTTTCAAGGGTCATCGAGAGGGAGGAGCTGGAGGCGTTGGTGGGGAGAAAGAAAGATGCAAAAAAGATCGCTAAGGAGTATGACTTTGTGCTGGTCGAGCCCAGCTTAATGGGTCTTGCGGCAAGAGCTCTGGGTGCAGCCCTCGGCTCCCGGGGTAAGACGCCTATACCGATACCGCCCGGCACAGACATAAAGGCATTTGTTAAGCGGTATCTGAACAGCGTACAGATAACGCTCCGTAAGACCCCACAAGTTGCATGCCTCGTAGGTGTTGAGGAGGAGAAAGACGAGAAGATAGCCGAGAACGTGGAAACTGTCCTTAACCGAATCGTCGACAAGCTTGAGAAGAGACAGCGCAACATATCATCCATATATCTTAAGACGACCAGGGGAAAGCCTGTTAGGGTGGAGGTGTAGAGGGTTGTCGGTTCAGGAGGCTTTACGACCCAGCTTGGTCAGGAAGAGCCGAGTTGTATCGGAAGTTGCTAGGCTGTTGAGGGAATACCCGACTGTGGCCGTCTTCAGCCTTACGGCGGTGAGGGCTAACACAGTGCATGAAATGAGGAAAAAGCTTAGGGGGGTAGCCGTGATCAAGGTTTTAAAGAAAAGGATTTTCATCAAGGCCTGCAGAGAGGCCGGCAGGCCTGAGCTTGAGAAGCTTGTCGAGGGTCTTTCAGGGCCCATGGGGTTCATCTTCGGTAACATATCAGCCTTCAAGCTTGCGTTATTGTTGGAAAAAAGCAAAGTTCCGATGTTTGCGAAGGCTGGTGAAAAGGCTGACTTTGATGTCTGGGTCACGGAGACAAACACGGGTCTGCCGCCGGGCCCCATACTCAGCGACTTCGGCAAGCTCAAAATACCGACAAGGATTGAGGGCGGACAGGTATGGATAGCTAAAGACACACTGGTAGCGAAGAAAGGGGATGAGATTTCACAGCTGCTTGCAAGCCTACTCACCAAACTGGGCATAAAAGCCGTCCTACGCGGGCTCAGCATAGTCAGAGCCTATGAAGACGGGGTTATTCTAACAGGCACCGACCTGATTATAGATCTAGAGGCAACAAAGCGCCTTGTCGAGGAAAGCATGTCGACGGCCTTAGCGCTTGCTTTGGCTTTGTCATATGTTACGCCTGAGACGCTGCCGCTACTCCTCGCGAAGGCGAAGAAGGAGGCAGAAGCACTAGCAGTAGGCACAGGCTTCATTACAGCCGAAACACTGCCTCTACTGTTTGCAAAAGCGCTGGCAGAGTCTAACACACTTGCGAAAGTCGTTAAACTCGATTAGTGAATAGAACCTAAACATGACAGACGTCTTACAGGCAAAAGCATACCCTTCAATGTCTAAAACTCATTTTTCACGTAACATCCTACAGCACAGAAAACTACGTCGAGTTTTCGATTCAACCTCCTGCTAAAACAAGCTTTTCGATCTCTGAGAGGGCTGTTGCCAAGCCATCTTTTGGTGCTGTGCCACGGCCTAGGCTGGCTGAACCTCCACCTCTTCCTCCGGCTAATTCGCAAAGCCTCGCAACCATCTTCCCGGCATTGATTCCGAGTTTAGTGGCCTCATCGTTTACGGTGCAGACAACCTTTGAGGTTGGTGTTCCGACGTAGAGTATGGAGACCGCGGGTTTCTCTGTTTTAACGAGCTCCGCTGCAAGCCTGATTAGGTAGTCCTCGTCCTCCAGCTGCTCCTCAGAAACGTATACCAGGGTTTTGTCAACTGCTATGGCTATGTTACGTATCTCGTTAGCCCGTAAGGGAATGAGTATGTCGTAGATTTTTTTGACTGTTTTACGGAGCGTCTTTACCTGTTCATTTAGCTCACCAGCTTTTTTGACAACGTCGTGTGCAGGGGCCTCAAGCACTTCAGAGACTTTTGTCAGTGTCTGGGATGTTTCCTGCCAAGCCTTAAGGGCTGCGGGTCCTGCGACAAACGTTATACGCTCAACCCCGTCCTGTATCCTCTCGCTGGATATTATTTTTATGAGCCCGACGTCCTCTGTGTTCTCACAGTGTAGTCCGCCGCAGGCCTCAGCATCCCAGCCAGGTATCTCAACAACTCTTATGGTACCGAGAGGGACCTCGCCGCCTTGGTAAAGGCTAAAACCGTAGGCTTCTTCAGCCTTGTTCCTGTCCTGCCAGCTGATGCGGACTGGAATCCTCCTCATCACAACCCTGTTGGCAAGCCTTTCTATCTCAGCTATTTCCTCTGCTGTGAGTCGTTTATGGTGGTAGAAGTCGAGCCTGCCCCTTTCGGGCTCTTTCCTAGCCCCCGCCTGCCACGCATGCCTGCCCAAAACCCTCCTCACTGCACCTATGAGAATGTGGGTTGCTGTGTGATGCCTCACAACCCCAAGCCTCCTCTCAAAGTCTACGAAGCCCTCAACCTCCTCACCCTCAGAAGGCAGCTCACCAACCACCTTGTGGACCACAACATCGTTTACAGCCTTTGTGTCGACAACCTCACACGTCTTGCCATTAAAAACGAGTGTGCCGGTATCCCCTACCGCTCCGCCTCCCTCTGGGTAGAACAAAGTGGAGTCGAGGATTACATACCCGTTCTCAACACCCAAAACCTTAGCCTTGAAGCTCTGACTCCACGGCTGTTCGTAGTAGAGCTTGACTGTTGGAGGATACTTGGATACATCAACTGTCCTCTCCTCGGTTTTTTCACGCTTTTCACGAAGGTGTCTGCTGGCCACCAGCTCGTAGAAGTTTTCAGGAACGGATACCTCCACCCCTTCTCTCGCCGCCACCTCGGCGACGATATCTGGCGTAATGCCTTTGTCGTCGTAGTATCTGATTAGGGCCTCGACAGAGAGCTGTTGAGTGGATTTTTTCAAGCTTCTTAAATCTCTTGATACCGCCTCCATCCCACGCGCAATCGTTTCCTTAAACTTCGAAATCTCATGCCCAACTATCTCAAGGACTTCGTCCCGCATCTCCTCAAGGTGTGGGAAGTCTTTTTTCCAGAAATCGATCTGAAGGTTGACCAGTTCTAGAAGGTTCTCCTCAGCCCCTACCTGTTTCAATACCCTGAATGCCCTTCGAATCAAAAGTCTCACGAGATATCCTGTTTTGACGTTACTGGGAACGACACCCTCGGCCACTATGAAGGCTATTGCCTTGCTGTAGTCGAGGCTGGTGTAAACCTTTTCATACGGCTCTATCAGCCTATGTATTTCGTCGAGGGGTATTGCTGAGGCGGCTGAAACCTGTCTCCGCAGCTCTCTAACGGTGACCTCAGCCTTCGGGACCACTAGGGCGGTGTGCTTGGCGTATCTTCTCAGAAGCTCCTCGGGCGGGCGCTCTACAGGTATCAGGGTCCTCACCTTCTCCAAAAGCCCGCCGTATATTGCGTCAAACGCGCTTGGGGTACGCTGGCTGAACCACGCAAGCCTCTCTACTCCATATCCTGTGTCCACTGTTTTTACCGGTGTCTCCCTCCGTCCCCCATCCAGCGTCTTATACTGCATGAAGACAAGTGTGGCCAGTTCTAGACCTCCAGCTATAACCTCTAGGCATGGGCCCTCGTTACCACCACCGGCCCACCAAGACTCCTTATAGACAAGCTCCTCGGCGGGAACTCCCAAGACCTTTGTCATAAATTCATGGCAGTAGGCTGCTGTCTCGTCCTTCCAGTAAACGTATCTGTCGGGGTAGTTGAAGGCGTGATGGCCCCCCATCTCGAAGACGGTTAAGTGTCTACCGAACGTCAACCCTATCCTGTCAAGGTCAACAAGCCTGGCGCAGGGCTGGCTTATGACCAACGGGTTTGCGGGCGGCGGCGCAATCCCGTCCGTGACCCACGGCTGGAAATCCACTATAGACGCATCCGTCAGGTAGAGGTCTGTCCTCCAGCGGGCCACAATCGGGTACGGCCTAATGGGGGTGTGGCCGCGTTCCGCGAAAAAATCTATGAAAGCCTTTCTTGCACCTGCAACTGTGTAAACGGACGAAGTGAAAGCTCTGTCCAAAAACATGTACTCTACGCAGGGCGATTCGTTGCATGTGTCTCGGCTTGGGTCAAGGCTCCAGAAAAACTCGCCGCAGACTTTGCACCGGTTGCGGTAGAAGGAGTTATCTAGGAAAAACGCTAGACGGTATTCTTGCTCGTCGTAGGGCAATCGGGCCTCACCGCATATTTTCCAACAATATTGGAATATAAACTAGTAACATTAATAATTTAGATAAGTCTGTCGCCGACGACTCTTCCGACGAGCTTGTAAAGCACGTATGAGGAGACAAGCACGTAGACGCTGAGAAGGATGAGAAGAGTAGGTGGAAGTAGGTCGGGTGAGGGGGTTAAGATACGTGCTGTAAGGAGGGGGAGAGCGAAGAGTATTGAGCCGAAAAGGGGGACCAAGACATGTATAAGCGAGGAAATGCTGAAGAATGTCGACATTCCCACTGATTTAGTTGAGGTCAGTATGGCTAGGAATGAGCCATAAACTGAGACGGAGGCTAGGAGTAGAAGGTCCTGCGTAATGAATGGTCTCTCACCTCCTATCAAATAGACAATTGAAAATAAGATAATGGAGTATACAACCGATACGGTGATGTATGCTTTCATAAGGGACTTGGCATACTCGGACATCTCAGGGAAGGATAGCTTTACAAACCATGTGTTTGGTTTCTCCGTTAACACCCAGTTGATTGAGAGTAGGCCGGGTATTAGAGGAGTGTAGAGAGCGACCAGCGTGAGCTGTGCAGCCTCAGACAAAGTTCTTAAACCAAGTATTCTGGGCAGGACTGTGTTTGAAGCGGTTAGTATGGCTAGGACGAATCCAACCAGCCAGAGGCTTCCATCTCTGACGAACCTTGTCAGATGTAGCTTGTACAATAACGTAGGTGTTTTGTCGCTGCTGCTGAACGTGAAAAACCTTGTATATGCTCTAGGTAGCTTAACAAATACCGGGGGTTTTTTAGGTCTGTCGGCCAGCACTGTGACCGTGATCAGGGAAATGCTGTTCAGGTTAAGCCTGGTCGTGGCAGCCGCGTAGATGGTAAGGAGGACTGCTATAAACACCGTGCCATAGATCAGGGACGCGCCACCCTGAGCCATGCCTAGGATTATGATGACGGGGGTAGGAATTGCCCAAACCACGTTGTTTGTAATAGCTAAGTTTAACAGGGGTAGGGAAATGTACGACATCAAACCCCATCCAAGTGCTTTTGACAAAGTCTCGCCAAGCCAATTACGGGCGAACCCTATAAGATGTGATAAAATACAAGCCACAAAAATTCCTAGGCCAATTACAGTCAATATCTCACCTATGTATAGGTGTGTCCGCGGGGTGGTTAACGCCCAGACAACCACAGCGGATGAAGGTAATGCAAACCCGCTTAACAGGAGAAGCTGGAATATAAGGTCCGAGACAAGGAATTTGTAATTTCTTATGGGCGATGTGAAGATGTAGTTAATCTCGTATTCGAAGGCTGTTATTCCTCCCTTAATGCCAAGGTATGTCCCAGCCGCTACCACACCTGTTGTAGCGAGCAGTTTCAAGGATTCAACGATGTTTTCAACAGTCAGCCCCGCTGTAAGCCCAAAAAATCTGAGTATGAATGAGACGAACGCTATAATTCCAAGCCATGAGGTGTAGTAGAGAGCTATGTTGATGAAATGTCTGTATGAATGTCTGGCCCCGTCTAAATATTGTTTGAGCTTAACTGTGAGAAGATGTGTTACGCGGATGCCCCGACCCCTCTTCCGCCAACCAGTGCGATGAAAACATCTTCCAACGAGCTCTTTCTGTCTGTCCGTAACCCGTTAAGCGGCCCCGTGTAGAGGGTTACCCCATCTTTAATTATCGTTGCACTGTCGCAAAGCTTCTCCGCTGTATCAAGTATGTGGGTGCTCATGAGCACAGCACCGCCTTTTTCAGCCACAGCCTTCATGTAGTCCTTTGCCGTATGCTGGGCTTCAGGGTCAAGCCCGGAAAACGGTTCATCAAGTATAAGCACACACGGTTCAGCGATGAGTGCAGCTGCTATGGCGACTCGCTGCCTAGTTCCCTTCGAAAGCTCGACAATCAATTTGTTGTTTAGCTTTCCCAACTCAAAACGCTCAACCAGCTCCGAGATCTTTGATTCGAGCCTTTGCCCGGAGAGCTCTCTTAAACGGCCGCAGAATATGAGGAACTCTCTAACCGTGAGATATTTTGGCAGTGATGGGTTTTCGGGGAGGTAGCCGATTAGACGTTTGTACCGATGATCCGTTAAGATATTGTGTCCACCTATCTCTAACTCTCCTCTGTTGGGCTTTAGAAGTCCTACCAGACACTTTATCGTTGTTGTTTTACCTGAGCCGTTTGGGCCTAACAGACCGTGAACCTCGCCCTCATGGACCATGAAACTTACGCCGCGGACGGCTAGGTGTCCGTCGTAACTTTTCCAAAGACCCTCCACTCTGATAATCGGCTGCCCCATACTACTTATGTCAACTACCTACCTGCTTAATTCTTTTTCCTAGCCGAAGAGAGCGCTGAGTCCTGTGAGCGCCTCCTCCTTCTCCTCCTCTTTCTTCTCTTCCTTAGGCTTTTCCGCTGGAGCTGAGGCGGGGGCTGCGGGGGCTGCTGTCGGGGCCGCAGTGACAGGGGCTGCGGCGGCCTGCTTCAAAACCTCGTCAATGTTGACTTCGGCCAGAGCTGCTGCTAGGGATTTTATCTTGGACATGTCGGGTGTTAGTCCCGCTGCTTCAACAACCTTTTTCAAGCCTTCCTCGTCAACTTTCTTGCCCGCCTTGTGAAGCAGTAGTGCGGCATAGATGTATTCCAAGCTCCACCACTCCTCTAGGCATCCCTTTAAGGGTCTTTTTAAACATTAACCTAGAGGAGCCTACTCGCCCGAGAAAAGTTAATCACTAGACTAGAAGGGGTATTCATGGGTTGAAGAGGACCGGTTTAACGAACCTATGGCTTGTGGAGGGCGGTGTCCCGCACTTCCGTGAGATGGTGGTGTTGGGGCGGGAGATTGTCAGAGCCCTAGTAGACCAGCTGGGGCCCGAAAACTGTGTAAAGAGGTTTGCTGACCCCTACTGGCTGTCCTCCCTGGCCTGTGTTCTTGGGTTTGAATGGGACACAAGCGGCCAAACAACCGTGACGTTGAGGGCTTTGAAGGCTGGGCTGAGGGGAACCGAGATACCCGTCAGGATTTTGGGCGGTAAGGGTGAGGAGATGAGGGCTGTCCGGTTCGAGGCGGCGTCCATAGTCAGGGAGATAGGTGTTGAATCGGTTGGTGAGATTAGACGGGTTTCTAGAACAACCTGCGCCATCGACGAGGCAGCTCTACAGGACAGCTACAGCATCTACTTCCACGCTACAATCGTCTCTGAGAAGGGCAGCTGGGCTGTTGTAAACCAGGGAATGAACCCCGCAGACAGGACGGCCAGACGATACCATTGGTCGTCTGATACAGGTCTCACGGTTGAGGAGCCTCATGCAGAGATAGTCGGGGAGCGTGTGGAGGAGATTGTGCTGGACATGACGAGCAGGCGGTCGTTAGAGGCTAGAAGGACGGTGGTTGAGATGCTGTCGGACACGCCGCCGAGTAGGCTTAACGACGACCTGCAGCAGGCTAAGGCTTTGCTAAAGAAGCAGAGCCTACTTGACCGAGAGCTACCAGTCCAGCTTGAGAACCTACCGCCGCACCTCCTGCCGCCACAGAAGCTTGACACAGAAACGCTAAGGCGTGCCAAAAACGTCACAGGTTTTGAGGAGCTTTTAAACACTCAGGGCGTAGGTCCCGCTACTATACGTGGGCTGGCATACATCGCATGCCTTGTCTATGGAGCCCGAGCCTCCTGGAATGACCCGGTTAAGTATGCGTATGCCTTCGGCACGAAGAGCGGCAAACCATACTATGTGGATAAGAAAGCTATGAAGGAGGCGGCTGATTTTTTGAGGACCGCTGTAATGAGGGCCAGGCTTGGCGAAGGAGAGAAGATTATGGCTTTGAGGAGACTTGCGTCGTTGCTGGAGTCTGAAAACAACTAAACCCTCGTAACCGACACCACTTCATACTCTACATCTTGGAGTGTTGACAAGCAGTTTTCAAGCTTCTCACCGACACCCTCCGACTCGGGAAGTATGAAACCAACAACTAGGGCGCGGACTCCAAACCCTATCTCTTCCACCCTACTGTCTCCAACCCTCACCCCCTCAGGTAGGTTTTTTGAAACATTCTCGAGTATGCTACCAATGTCTGCGTCAGCATCGCTAGGTAGGAGCCGGACAACCATGAACACGACCATCAATACTCACCATCGGAGTCAGACCCCGCGGCTCCATATATAAGCCTAGCTAGAGCTCCCAAGTTGGAAAAGATTTTATCCAAACAATCGTTTGTTTATGCATGGCTGGGGAGAAAAAAGTTACCTATGTAACCCTTGCCGCTGACCCTGCTCTGGACCCGAGTTATGAGGCAGCCCTGAGGACAGTTGAGCAGAAATATCTTGGCAGGAGCTACCCGATGTACATCGGCGGTGAAGAGGTTTGGACAGGTGAGGAGTTTGAGGACAGAAGCCCCATAGACACCTCGATTTTGGTTGGAAGGTTTCAGAAAGCAAGGAGGGAGCATATGAAGAAGGCAATCGATGTTGCGGATGAGGCCTTCAACGACTGGGGTGGTAGGGATTGGCGTGAAAGGGTGAAGGTGATGAAGAGGGCCGCCGAGCTGATTGACGAGAGAAAGTATGAGATTGCCGCGGTGATAACGTATGAGGTGGGTAAAAACAGGCTTGAGGCCCTAGCTGAGGCATGGGAGGCTGTTGACGCGATAAACTACTACACAAAGCTGTTGGAGGAGGTAAACGGCTATGAGAGGAAAATGGGGCCGGGCGGGCCTGGCGAGGACTGCAAAATGGTTGTGAGGCCGTACGGGGCATGGGTTGTGATATCTCCGTTCAACTTTCCCTTCATGCTGGCCAACGGCATGATGCTTGGAGCCCTCATAACAGGGAACACAGTTGTCTTCAAACCGACAAGCGAGTCACCCCTTTCAGGACTCTTGTTGTACAATATTTTCCGAGACGCCGGCGTCCCAGCCGGTGCGGTAAACTTCCTCACAGGCCCCGGGGATGTTTTTGAGGAAGAGGTTACTACGAACCCTAAGGTGGCTGGGATAGCCTTCACAGGGTCTAGAGATGTCGGCATGCGTTTGTTCAGAAGGTTTCACAGCTCACAGCCATATCCTAAGCCGATTCTGCTCGAGATGGGGAGCAAAAACCCGACCATAGTAACCGATAAGGCCGATATAGGTAAGGCCGTGAGCGGAACCCTGAGGGCGGCATTCGGCTTCGGGGGGCAGAAATGCTCCGCAACCTCACGGCTGTATGTTCATGAAAAGATTTACGAGAAATTCATGGAGAGGCTTGTGGAGGAAACATCTAAGCTGAAGATAGGGGACCCACGTGAGAAGGGGGTTTTTCTCGGACCCGTGGTGAACAGGAGGGCTGTTGAAAACTACAGGGCCTACGTATCGGAGGCGTTGAAGGCTGGTGGGCAGCTTCTCTACGGGGGAGAGGTCCTTGAGGGGGGCTTGTACAGCAAAGGCTTCTACGTTCAGCCCACAATCATCGCAAACCTGCCGAGAAACCACAGACTCTGGCGTGAGGAGCTCTTCCTACCAATACTACTGGTGGATAAGTTTAAGAAACTTGAGGAGGCCCTCCAGCTGGCCAACGAAACAGAGTATGGGCTGACGGCCGGCATCTTCTCAGAAGACCCAGGTGAAATAAACTATTTCTTTGAAAACATTAAATTTGGCGTAACCTACGCAAACAGACCCGGCGGCTCCACAACAGGGGCTTGGCCGGGAGCCCAGACATTCGTCGGCTGGAAGGCCAGTGGCGCCACGGGCAAAGGTGTGGGCGGACCACACTACCTCCTGACCTTTCTTAGAGAGCAATCACGGACGGTAGTCACCAGCTAGACCATCCACTCACCGAGCTTGCGCGCCAAAAGCCTCGCCAGGTTTTCAGCCTCACCCATGCCAGCCCTCCGAAACATCTCCGCCGCGTCATGTAGTGAGTGGCTTGCAAGGTGGACGACCCCGTGCCTGAGGTACACCAATCCTTCATAGGCGTGGCTGTAACCGGCTTCGTACATCCTGCCGTCAACATGGTGGTCTACTGCTTCGGCGAATAGGTGTGCGGCCTCCGTGATTACGAGGCTGTCGGTTACAACCCCTTTGAAAGGCCCGCGTGGCTTGGGGGTTTGAAGGTCTTCGATGGTGTTGACGTTTGCAAATGTTAGAGGGTTGTCGGTAAGCTTAGCGGCGTGGACGAGGTGGAGCTTTTCAGCAGACCTCAATATATCTGATGGCCTAGCCAGCCCAGTTCTCGCATTCAGGAAACGTTCGACATACTTGACTACACAGGATTTTTGGACTGCTTGGACGAGAGTCTCGACAACCCCGTTACCCCACACGGCGGAGGCCGCGGAAAACCCCTCAACCTGCTCCAGAAGCCTGTGAAGGGGTGTTGAGGTTATCCACGGTATGTCTGAAGAGGCTGTTAGGAAGACTTCTGCGTCAACTTTTATGCCTGCGGTAAGCAGGCCGCTTAGGGGGCCTATGTCAAACATGTCTACAAGGTAGCCTTCAGCATAGGGTTTGCAGACTTCCAAAAGCTGTTCACCGCGCGCCCTATCTCTGACTGAAATATAGACAATGTCCACGGCCTCGTGGAGGGCCTCTGCCACGCGCCTCACCATCGGCCTGCCCTCAACAAGTGTTAACGCCTTATCGCCGCTAAACCTCTTCGAGACCCCGCCCGCAAGAACTATGCCGCAGGCCTTAACCGCCATGTCACCCGGCCTATGTTAGCATCATCCGTTCTTTCACATATCTGTAAAAGTCCTCCCCAAGCGGGAGGGTGAAGACTCGCAGACCCTCTACATGGAGTGCGCGTCCCGTGTTGTTCACCACAGCCAGAACAGGCTTTTTCACACGCTGCAAGAACTCGTTAAGCTCTTCGACGGCTTTTACAGTTAGAATCTTGTAAACATCCTCATCCTTCCCAAGCAGCATGTGGAAGCCCTCTGCAACGAGCACATCCACTTCATCATCTAGTATTTTTCTAAGTGTTTCAAAGCTTGAGTTCCAGCCTGTGAATCTGTAGAACATGACGGCCATCTCGTTGGGCGATATGCTTGCAACTATGCTGGCGCCTTTCTTGGAGAGGCGCCATGTGTCCTTTCCCTGTGTATCTATGGTGAATTCGTGGTGAATGTGCTTGACAGCCCCCACCCTTAAGCCATCCCTAACAAACCTTTCCACAAGGAATTCAGCCACAGTCGTCTTTCCCGCGTTTTTTGAGCCCATTACAGCGACCGTCTTCACGTACTACCATGGTGAGCCGCCGAGTAATAAGTTGTTTACAGCCTGGTTGATTTATTTATAACACGCCTCACTCAGTCTATCTGGGTTGTTGGAGGACATCGCCCTCTTACTGGGTGTTTTCGCCGCAACAACAGCCTTCGCCATCGCCTACGCTCTCTCCAGAAAACCGGTGGCCGTAAGCGAAAACGTGGTGAAGCAGTTTGTTGTCCTGCAGCCCGGCGACCTACCGGAGCAGACAAACACAAGGCTATCGCCTGTCGTGCTCGAGGCAGAGCAGAGGGTCAGGTCTTTGGAGGAAAGGGCTTTTAGAATCTTACGTGAATTGGAGTCGGAGGACGATGGAGGCCAAGGCTCTGGCAGCTAAAGCGGCTGTCAGACATGTGGAGGATGGGATGGTTTTGGCATTAGGCAGCGGCACGACAGTGTCTTATGTGATTAAGGAACTTGCACTCTCGAAGCTGAACGTAAAGGTGTTAGCCGCATCAAGCCAAACATACTTGGAGGCTGTAAGGGCTGGATTGACACATACAACACTCGACCAAAACCCCGAACCCGACATATACCTCGACAGCTTCGACCAAGTAGACCCAGGCTGCAACATGCTCAAGGGAAGGGGTGGCGCGTTCCTCCGCGAGAAAGTTCTAGCAGCAGCTTCGAGGAAACGGGTCTTCGTAGGCGAGAGCAGCAAGTTTAGGCAAGTGCTCGACGGCCCCGTCCCTCTGGAGGTCCTCCCTTTCGCCCTCGGATACGTATTGAGGAGGGTCTCTGATATAGGTGGGAAAGCAGCCGTCCGCATGTCACAGGAGAAAAACGGCCCAACAGTAACAGACAACGGCAACTACGTCGTCGATGTTGACTTCGGACCGATAACAGACCCGTCAAACCTCGATAGAGAACTCCGGTCAATCCCAGGCGTGCTCGAAAACGGCCTCTTCACAAAAATGGCTGATAAAGTAATCATAGCACATCCCGACGGAAAGGTGGAAGAAATCAAACCTCCTTAAAGCACTTATATACCGCAAAATAAGCTGGGATGTATGGCTGATTTAAACCAAGCAAAGAACATAGGTGGTGTGGGAGCTATTCTAACCATCTTATCCGTTGTCCCCTCCGTAGGACCGCTCCTCTCAATAGTCGGGCTCGTGCTTGTACTTCTGGCGTTGAAATGGATCTCGGAAATAGTCCAAAATCCAGCTATTTTTAGAAATGCTTTGATAGCCGTGGTGGTGGCCATTGTGGGTGTTGCTATAGGTGCTGTGGTGGGAGGTGTTGGCGTTTTCTCTGTTTTAACTGGTGTGGGGGCAGGCGGTCCCAATGGGATGGACTTTGCCCGTCTCTTCACTACAATTATTATAGCGTTGGTTGTTGTATGGCTCTTTGCAGTCGTTTCGGCGGTCTTCTTCAGAAGGGCCCTAAACCTTACAGGCGACCATCTAAACGTAAATATGTTTAGAACAGCTGGACTGCTTGTCTTAATAGGGGCTGTTTTAACGATAGTCATAGTTGGTGCGGTAATATCGCTGGTAGCAAACATTCTGCTCGCCGTAGCTTTCTTCCAAATACGTGCAAGTCCTCCACCGCCGCCACCGCCTCCACCCTCATCCTAAAACCTCGGTCAAAGCCTCCAACAGCGAGCCGGCGAAGCCCCTGTGCCTGACCCACACAGCGACAGGCTCCTCGTCAAGCGGCAGCCCCAGCAACGCCTCACCAGCATCTGTAACAAGTATGTCGAGCAGGACTGCTGGGCTTTGGAAGACCCTCGCCCCAACCTTCTTGAAGAACACGGCGTCCTCTTCGACAAGTTTTACGCTTGGGTGTAAGATGAAATTGATCTCCTTACCTACGAGCTGTTCCACAACCCGCATAAACTCCTCCTTGAGCTTCACGGCCTTTCTTACGGCGAAGAACAGTCTACTGCCTCTCTCGCAGACCTCGTAGGTCTTTGCGATAACTGGGCCGAGGCCGTTAAGCACGGCCGCATCAAGCTCCTGCTCCCCCAACACCCCCCAACCTTCAACAACCCTCAAAAACTCGGCCAGCAGCCTCTCCCTCTCATTAAACTCCTCCTCAAACCTTGACCTCAAAACCTGGAGACAAGCCTTCACAGCTGCACGCGGCTCCAAAGGGACAAAGCCCTGACCAGTTCGCTGAACCAGCCCCATCTCCGCAAGCCTCTCCAACGTGTCATAAACCCTTGTAACGGGTATGCGCGCCCTCCCCGCGATCTCCCTCGCAGTTCTATAGCCCTGCAAAACCGCCACGTAGGCACGCGCCTGATACCTGTTAAGTCCTAGCCCCGACTGGATAAGCTCCGCGGCCCTTGCTGTATTGACCTTCATCAACCCCACACTAGCCAGCTAGACTTTAAATCCATGGCTACTTAGCGTGGAGATGGCATGGGGCTGGGCCTGGGTGATTTCTGGCCTAGGGTTATAGACTCGCTGCGCAGGCTTGCCCCTATCTATGAGGAAGTAAACAGAACCATTTCCTTCAACACAGATTTGAAGGTTAGGGCCAACGCCGTTGAGGGCCGGGTCAAAGCGGGCGATGTGGTACTTGACGCTGGCTCGGGTAAAGGAGTGTTTACAAAGATATTGTTGACAAAACAGCCTGATGTCGCTGATGTGGTGATGCTGGACGTACTGCCCGACATGCTTGAAAGAGCCCTGTGCGACAACGGTAAAACCCATAGAGTGATAGGTGTTTTCGAGAACATGCCCTTCCGTAGAGGGAGCTTCAACCTGGTGGTTGCCGGCTTCGCGCTACGTGACGCACGGGACATGAAGAAAGCCGTTTCAGAGATAAGCAGGGTGTTGTCGGATTCGGCCAGACTCATCGTAGCCGACTTAGGGAAACCAGACGAATTTTTGAAGTCGGCGGCAATCGCATTCTACTGGAAGCTTATAGCACCTTTTCTGGCCTTCATAAAACATGGCCGCGCTGGGTACGAGGTTCACACAATATACGGAACATACAGGCGGCTGCCTTCAAACAGCGTTTTAAAAACCATTTTAGCCGAGCACTTCGCCAAGGTTGAGGTTGTGGAGGCGATGCTTGGCGGGGTAGTGACCGTTTACGCCGAAAAACCGCATATAGCATCCTTTACAGCCAGTGAAGAAAATGATTTAAGCCACTAAACGGCCATAGAGGTGTTTAATGTCTACCACTAACATAGGACAGGGTGGCTACGAGGTCTTCGAGACAGGGCACTCTGTTTTCGACGAAATCATGAAGCTTAGGCCAGGTATGAGTGTGCTGCTGGTTGACGAAACCTTCAGCGAAGGATGGCATTTCCTCAGGGCGCTCCTGCAGGGAATACGGGAGGACACCGTCGAACTTTTTTCAAGCAGGTATCAAACCACTGCTCAAGGCATGACAACTGTCACCATAGACTCCCTGCAAGACCTCTCTATTCAAGTGAACCAGCAAAGGCGTCAAAAGAAACGCCGCATCTTCATTCATGGCTACCTACCGGAGCTACTGGTGAAACACAACACTGAGGAGGTGCTGAAGCTTATAGAGATCTGGCAAAGGGAGGTGACATCTTCTGGAAACATCGAGTTCTACCTACTTCCGCGGAACACATTCGAGGGTTTTGAGAGGAAGGCCAGGTCTATAGTTGATGCCGTGCTGGATTTATCTGTTGTAAGGGCCGAGGGCAAGTTTAGATACTATATTACGCCTGTGAGGACCAACGACATACGATACCACCTGAAAAACATACAATACGAGATCAGAGACGGGAGGCTCTACTTGGAATGGAATGGGGTTCTTCTTGATAAACTTCCGAAAACTTTTCTTAACATAGATGAGGTTAAAAAAAGAATAACAGCGATGGAAGACCGCTTCGTAGTTAGGCTTTCAGAAATAAATCCGGAGAGAATAACACTCAGTGATTATGTACTTCTTTCATCTATTAACCACCGGAGGGTTTCGGAGATTAGGCAGCTTTACCCAGACATTTGGGACACATTAAATGATAGGATTGCTGAATGGGTTGTTACGGGGGTTGTTAAGCTGGAGGAGGTAGAGCCTGGGCCGTTCTACCCCAGGAGGACTAAGCTAAAGCTTAAGAACAGGCTGCTGCTGGCGGTGCCGACTGGGATAGCCCTCAAACTGGTCTCCCTATCCAAGGGATTTCTAGGTAAACGTGTCAGGACAGTACCTTTGGACGCTCACATAGCCGTTCTTGACGCGGTGAAACGAGTTATCGATTACGCGGCCTCAAAAAGCTCCAGGCTGCGCGATGATGTCCGCCTCGCGACCTATTATTTCGGAGAATTATCAGCCCGTGAGACAGCCCTAGAATACGTAAAGAGGCTAGAGGGTACACCCTACACTACATTCAGACTAAGTGACGCACCCAAACTGATAGCTATAACGCTGAAGGCCGGATGGGGGATCAACATAGTCTTCACTCACTCATCGTCTGAGGGGTGGGTCTTCGAGGTTGAAGATTGCCATCTCTGCAAAGAAGTTAAAAGTGAAGAACCCTTCTGCGACAAATTCATCTCAAGCGTCGTCATCGGGGTTTTAGGTGTATGTCTAAAAAGGAGGGCTATATGTTCCGAGATATCCTGCAGAGCCATGGGTGCTGATAAGTGCATATTCAAGTGTAGCATGGTTTGATAAATAATAATAAGTGCCGGAGATACGTTTAATACTGGTTATGAAAAAAAGCAAAATCTACGGCTTCCTAGCCCTGCCCCGGTCATACTTCTCTCTCACAACCTCGCCCGCAATCGCGTTGCTTGTATCCCTAATGGTTGGGATATCGGAACCCGCCACACTAACAATTCTGTATTTCTTTTACCTCTTATCCACAGCATTTCTCAACAGCTACAACAACTTGATGGATGCGCGCTCAGACGCACTCACAAAAGACAGGTTCCCAATACCCCTAGGCCTAGTTACTTTACGTGAAGCCTACCTCTTCTCCGCATTCACATTCACCGCCGCAATGTTCCTCTCCATCCTAATCAGTCAAATAAACTATCTCGCGGGATACGCGGTGTTCATAGACCTAGCTCTTGCCTTTCTCTATTCTTCCCCAAGAATAAGACTCAAGAGGTTCCCGCTCGTAAAGGGTGGAGTGCTCGTAGCGCACACGCTCATCATACCTTTCACTGTTGCAAATCTGATACTGGGAAAAAGCCCGCTGCATGGAACTAACCCCATAATACCTCTTTTCCTGCTTGGTTTAGCGGTTCATACAGTACAGGATATAGGAGACATAGAAGGCGATAAAATGATGGGTGACAAAACATTACCCATAATACTGGGGGTAAAAAAATCGGTATCGCTGTCGCTGATACTTCTCATAATATCAGCTGGACTATTGGCCGTCTACGATGCACCGTATAAGGTTCTAGGTCTGGCCATTATAGCCGCGCAAATCCCGCTTCTCTCCGTTCTTCTTTTCCGTGTGGAATTGTGGAAGTATGTTTTCTGGGTTACCTCTGTTTTGGCTGCGGGTGTTGTAGCCTCGATTCTATATGGGTGCTGCGGCTAGATGTAGTTTATGTAAGGCTGCAGCTCGTCGGGCACCTTTGACTTCAGAAAGTCGACAAAATTGGAGATGTTCGGCGATTTGAAGAACCACTTCCGGGCTGTGAAGAACCTGAAAACCGCCATAGAGGCGAGAAGGGATTTTTCGTTTACAGGCAGATACTTGGAAGCATGTCGAAGATAACTCAGCCCGATTAGATAGTGGAGGTCGCCAAGCCTTATCGTCATCTTCTTCGCCCTGTCACTCTTTAAAGCCTCTTCAGGTTTTTTCAGCAAACCCATATCAATCCCGAGATAGACAACACTGTTCCATATACCCATACTCAGGTCCGCCTCGAGATCTGCAACGTCGTCATAGTAGTTTGAGGATTTGAAAACATAGTCAAAACCTTTCCGCAGAAGTTGGAAGCCTTTATATGTTTTCTCGTTTTTCGCACAGAGGTGCTCCATCATGCAGAGGTCGAGTCCTACCCAGATGCGTCCGACACCTTTCTCATTTATCTGCTGAAGGTAGTCGCGGATTGTCAGGTTGTTTCGCTGTACTGCGTTTTGCTGTAGGAAGGTCGAGCGCTGCCCATCTATGTATGTTCTTAAGTCTTCGAGAAAAATCTTTGAAGCCGTCTTGGATGTTGGTACAGCTGTCTTCAGCCACTTATTTACAAGCAAGGCAAGGAGAATGCAGGAGTTCTCTGATTTCTTAACAGGAGTTGATGGCTGCTGTGTGGCGTAAATACCGTAAATTATTGCCGACGCCTGTCTCTGAAGCGAGTCCACAGCTTCTTCAGTTGTGTGGAATGTGTCGTTGATGTTGTCGAGGACCTTGATGCTGAGTATGAGGGCCACTTTGGCAAGTATTGTGGAAAGCAGTTGCTTCTGGCTGGCTACGCGGCTCAGCAAGGGGTATGCCGAGATGGCTGCCATGTAGGCTGAATATGGTATGTATTTTTTCTTCATGACGCCAAGCTCAAGCATTTCCTCGTAGCTGGCCAGATCAGGCCCACGTAGCAATGTTCCTAGGGTGTGTTCAAAGTAGTTGGATGCTGTCCAAATTGTTCCCAGCATCTTCTTGAAGTCTTTCTGGCTTCCGGCTATGTATTTCAGAAGGACCGCACCACCCAGCTTTGTTAAGGGGTCTAGACCCTCCTCACGGCTTAACAAGCCCATATATATTTGAGATTTCACAATACAAATAAAGATTTAGATAACCTTCTCCGTGGGGAACACCTCTATCCCGCCCTGAACGAACCTGTAGGGATGGGGCTCGACGCTGTGATTAACCCCCCTCATCTTCTCAATCTGAATAGACTGTCCAACAGTTGCATTACGCATGTACTTGCGCATGATGATTACGCCGTCGGCCAAAAACTCCTCAAACTGGTAGGGCCTTTCAAGCCTGCTGGTTCTCAGCTCCGTCAGCAGTAGGGTGGTGCAACCAAGCGGCGTAATACCCTCCAACAGCTCGAGGAAAGCAGCTCTCCTTTCAGCGCCGATGGGGTACTGCAGTAAAAAAGAGGTTAGCGAGTCAACAACCAAGCGTTTAGCGTTTATTTCCCTTACATGGTTGCCGATTACCGCTATTAAAGCAGCGAGTGAAAACTCCTTCCTCCCTATTGAGATTGTTCCCAGCTTAACATCTCCTGGAACCGTTCTTATAGGTGAGGCATCTACTATTGAGAGGCGGCGCTGCTCAATGAAGGGCTTAAGGTCAAGACCAAGCCTGCTAACGTTGTTCAAAACCCTCTCAGGTTTTTCGTCAAGCGTTACGTAGACCCCGTTTTCACCCATCAAACAGCCGTGGTAGAGGAACTGGATACCGAAAGTTGTTTTACCGGAGCCGGGCGAGCCCATCAACACGATGTTATACCCCCTCGGCAGCCCTTTATCCTCCAGCAAGACGTCTAGGCCTTTAATCCCAGTAGGAGCATAGAGTTCTTGTTCCTGAACCACGTCTAAACCTAAAAGCAGAATAATATATAAACAAATATCCCGCCTATAGACCTGCTAACGGTGGTTGGGTGGTTGAGGGACCTGCTTCTTCGTGCAACACCCGTCTTACTCACACTTTCAATGGCATGGTTTTTCCAGCTCTTGGCTGAAGGGGTTGTTTTGCCTCAGCCCCCTATAACCCCCCTTCCCGAGACAGGCGGTCAAGAAGTAACGGAGATACTTACACCAACACCTTACGTCAACGCCCTTGTAGTAGTGGGGGTTATGTTCGCCGGTAGCCTAGCAATGATAGTGTTGATGAAATACAGGAGGTTTATCAGGGTTCTGCTGTCGGCCATTTTTTTCACCGCCACATGGGCTGCCACAACATTCTACATCATACTAGGCACGCAGCTTCAGGAAAACGCCGTTTTCATCACCTCAGCCCTCGTCGCATCCCTCGTCACCGCAGGCGTATTCTCAAAATCAGAACTTGCAGCCGTTTTAGGAGCATCCTACCTATCCTCAGCCTCAGGCGTCATAATCGGTTCCTCAATCCCTTTCTGGACATCACTCATCCTACTAGTCGCTATCTCGTTGTATGACCTGCTGGCTGTTTTCAAAGGGCATCTGAAAAGGATTGCCGACGCAGATACATCCAGCATTAGAGGCCTACTGGTCGATTTCAGGGGTGTCACCATCGGTTTGGGCGACCTTTTCTTCTACAGCGTCCTCCTTTCCTTCAGCATCTCAAACTTTGGGGTTGTCTCAGGAGCCGCAGCATACGCAGGCCTCCTCGGCGGTTTCATAGCCACCCTGCACCTCGCCAAGAAAAGAAGAATCTTCCCAGGCCTCCCGCTGACGCTAACCGTCGCACTTGCGGCCTCTCTGCTCACATATTGGCTGGTATGACGTATACATCGGAAGACGTTGCACGCTGCTGTGTTGCCGGACTCCTTATGGAGCTCGCAACAACTCCTAAACCCGGCCTTGTAGACAGGACATCGGCTCCGCAGAGTTATCTACAGTTCACCTCCTCAGCCATAGCTCTTTACAGACACTTTAAGGACGCGGCAGCGAATTCACGGACAGGCCGCGTCATCTATGAAGCAAGTAGGGATATGCTCAGATGGCAGAAAGGTGGAAACACTCATCTCGGCGCAATACTTCTTCTGGCACCGCTTGCTAGGGCGGCATATATATCCAATAGCTTCAACGAGATAAGGGGGTCTCTGCGCAGAGTGTTGCAGGCTCTAGGCTATCATGACACAGTATATGTTTTTAGAGCCATCAGCTTGGTCAGGCCCGGTAAGCTTGGTAGGGTCGCACTCTTTGACGTCAATAACCCCAAAACTTACGAGGTTCTACGGAAAGAGAAGATGGGTCTTCTAGATGTCTTAAAGCCTTATTCAGGGCATGAGGTTGTTGCAACAGAGTATGTGACCAATTATCATTACAGCTTTAAACACGGCTTCGGATATCTTGTAAAAAACCTTAGACAGGGGGTGGGCTTGAATGATGCAGGCATCAACACGTTCCTAAACATACTCGCCCACCTTCCCGATAGCCATGTGGCGCGACGGCATGGGAGGGCAGCCGCAAGAACACTGTCAAACCTGTCCAGTCAGGTTTTGAAAGCTGGAGGTGTTTCAACAAAGCAGGGACAGTTGCTGTTCGAAGACTTCTCAAAAAAAGTAGCCCGCTCCGGCTTTAAGCCGGCGGCAACTGCAGACATTCTCGCAGTCTCCTACGCCTTGCTTATGCTTTCGGGATACAGGCCGTGAATGTTAAGTCTTCGAGAGATATACGAATATTCCGAAACCAGCCATCGCTATTACGTTTAGTATTAGAAGGGGGTAGGCTATGTTGGACCCATCGCTCCATGAAAGCATGTAGAACATGTAGGCGGAGTAAAGGTTTTGTAGAATGAATATGACCGTTAGCGCTACCAAGGCGTTAGTAAACTTTGTTCTCGCGAGCTTCCGTGTAAGGAGATAGTTCCTTAGAGAGTAGAGTAATGCGGACACGATCATTAACGAGATTATGATGTTGGTCAGCCAGAGCGGGCCCATTGCTTCCCAGCCTTAACCTCCTGTCCAAATATTTCTTCGATTATGGAGTCCAAGATGTCTAGGTTTTCGAGCGTAAGTTGGGAGAGCCTGTACTTTGCACCGTATCCGTATTCTTCACGGTCCACGAGCTTGTTTTCAAGAAGTGTCTCTAGATGGTATTGGATTGTTTTATAGTTGAGGCGGAGGCTGGTGGCGAGTTGGTTGGCGTTAGCAGGCCCGTCCCTAAGTCTCATAAGTATTAGCATTCGTGTCGGCCCGCCCCTACTACCCATCAGAATCCATCGGAAGAAGTTTGTTAACGGCCTGTCTTTCAACGGGTTCTCAACGGATAATCCACACTTAAGCTTTACCGTGGAACCAACGCTATTGGACGTATCAATGAACCCGTTCCGCCCACTATTTTGAGGGGTGTAACCACGATTATTGAGGTGTAGGCCCTGTCTTTCGCAAGCTCCTCTAGGTATAGGCTTTTCATGACATGTATTCCGGCGTCTACTAGGAACATCAGGTGGACGTTGAAGGGTTTAGGCACCGCCATGGCGAGGTTGTCTATTCCAAGAAGAGATATGCGGTGTTCTATGAGCCACTTAGCGCTTTCCTCAGTTATCCCCGCGAAGTCGTGGAGGTATTTTTCTTTGTCCGTTGTGAAGAACTTTGAGTATCCTGTCCTTATCAAGGCTACGTCACCCTCCCTGAGCTCTACGTTCTCAAACCTCAGACAATCCTCGAGGTCGGCGGCTGTTATGCCGTAGCGGCTGGGAAGGATGTCAAGCCCTTTTGATGCGGGGACATCGAATAGAACAGCGCGCCTGAAGTAAATCGGTATCTCCTCCGTACCGTACTTAAGGTAGCCTGAGTGCCTGGATATTTCAGAGGCTTTTACATTACCATGCAAAGTCCCGTTCCTAGCCATGTGGCATTTTGCGTCAATATGTGTCCCTGAATGCATGCTTGTAATCACAAGCTCCATCGAGTCGCTGAAGCCGGGGGCAACCTTCTCAAACAAATGCCTAGTATAATCATGGTACCTGTACACAACCATGCTGAAGGGCGGGTCCTCGGGGTGAACCGGCATGCCGTTAAAATATGGCTGGCCGAGGTCGTAAACCTTGAATGCGTTTAGCGTAGACGATACCAACTCATCCTTCATGCTCATGGTACATCAGTTTAGGTATCACAATTTAAATAGGTTGCTATGCAATGTGGTATCTATCGTTCGGAGACGGCTCTTGTTAGTGTCTGCGCAAACTTATATTATTCAGCCGTCGGTCTGCTCGTGGCTTTTGACAACACCTTCCTTTTCCAGCTCCCCTATCTCCTCATCACTGTATCCTAACTCTCTCAGCACCTCTCGTGTGTGTTCGCCGTGTAGAGGTGGAGGCCTCCTCACAACAGGCTTTATGTTATCAAAGAGAGGTACGGTCCTCGCGCAGAGCATCTCACCCAGCACCGGATGCTGGACTCTAAGCAGAACATCCCTAGCACGGACATGCTCGTCAAAAACTAGGTCCTTAACAGTGTTTACAGGCCCTGAGGGGATGCCCTCACCCCAGAAGACTTCTAACCATTCCCGGCTTGTTTTCTGCAAGAGCGTTTTCTCAAGCTCTTCCGCCAACGCCGCCCTGATCTCCGGGACTATTCTTTTCTGGTTATCGGTGAAACGTGGGTCGGCGAGGAGGTCTTCCCTGTTCAGAGCTTTGCAGAGTTTCTGCCACTGTGACTCGTTTCCTACGGCTATTACGACATATCCGTCCTTGACCCTGAATACCTCGTAGGGGGCTATTGGCGGGTATTTGTTCCCGAACCTGACAGGCTCCTCACCGCTCCCTACGTAGGTTGAAATCCACTGCCCCATGGCCGCAATACCTGTCTCGAACAGGGATGCGTCAATGTAGGTGCCCTCACCGGTTCTCGACCGTGCATAAAGTGCTGCAATGATTGCTGCCGCCGCGTTGTATGCTGCCAATATGTCGACTATTGGCACGCCGGCCCGCATCGGCTCGTCCTCAGGCTTACCCGTGACGTACATGAGACCAGACATTGCTTGCACTACTAGGTCGTATCCGCCGAGCTGTGAATAGGGCCCATACTGGCCGAAGCCCGAAACACTGCAGTAAACCAGTCCTTTGTTAACCTTACTTAACTCCTCGTAGGAAAGCCCCAGTCTCCCCATAACTCCGGGCCTGAAATTTTCAACCAGCACGTCTGATTTCTCTACGAGTTTGACCAAGATTTCACGGCCTTTCACGTGTTTCAGGTTCACAGCTATGCTTCGCTTGTTTTTGTTGTAGGTGAAGAAGTACAGGCTTTCACCCTTGACCCGTTTTCCCATAAACCGTGCATCGTCTCCTCTCTCAACATTTTCCACCTTGACAACCTCAGCACCCAGTTCTGAAAGTATCATCGACGCTAGAGGTGCGGCGATAGCCGAACCAACCTCTACCACGCGCACACCTTCCAAGAGCGTTAAAGCTGCCTTCACGTATAGATGCCCGTTTCCAAAACTATTATAGATATCCACGAGCCGGCTAAGGTATAAAACATCGCGTAGATTTGTAGGTCTATGAGCCAGTACCAGAACATAATCTATGAAAAAAGAGCCGAGGACAAGGTTGCTGTTATAACTTTCAACAGGCCTGAGGCGAGGAATGCGATGAGCGTAGCTATGCTGAAGGAGTTTAACGATGCCTTACACCGCGCGGCAGAGGACCCTGAGGTCTGGTCCATAATAGTCACGGGGGCAGGCGATAAGGCATTCTGCTCGGGCGGAGATGCGAAAGAGTTTCTAGCCAACGTCGAGGCTGGGAGGATAAGTGAGATAGAGAAGTTTAACAGGTTCAACCTCGATGTTTGGAGGTTTATGGAGAAGATGCGTAAGCCGATTATCGCGGCTGTTAACGGTTTCTGCAACATCGAGGTGATTCAGGCTGTTGACATTGTAGTGGCAAGCCAAAACGCAAAATTCGGCTTGCCCGAGGTTACCATAGGTGTCAGCCCGGGTGCAGGGATAACTGTAAGGTTGCCCAGGTTCCTCAGCAAATACTGGGCTAAGTATTTCCTGTTTACGGGTGAATGGGTTTCCGCCGAGGAAGGCTACAGGCTTGGGTTTGTGAACAAGGTTGTACCTCATGAGAAGCTGATGGAGGAGGCGCTTGCCCTAGCGAGAAAGATTAACAAAAACGCTCCCCTAGCTGTCGGTGCTACGAAGGCCTGCGTAAACCTCGGAGGAGAGATGCCCATCGACGAAGGGATGGAGTACCAGCTGAAGGAGTCTATACTCATGTTCTACACAGAGGACTTGAAGGAAGGTATCAGGGCCAGGCTTTATGAAAAGAGAGAGCCGCAGTTTAAGGGGCGTTAATGGAACTCCCTCACAGGCTCCCTTACGAAAATCCTGTATTTCTCCTCCCTATCTCTGAGCTCCTGCACTATCCTTTTACAGATTGCCTCTGACGGGTTCGGATGCCCCGTCCTATTTTTTATGTCCTCGTAGCTCGTAAACGGGCCCCTCTCTCTTTCCTGCAGGAACTTCTGCAACATCTTCTTCCCAATCCCCGGTATCAACTCTAGTGTGTGAAGACGGGGTGTGAGCAGGCCGCTGTTGTTTATTATGTCTAGGAAGCGGTTCGGATTTTCGTTAACAATCTTGTGTACTGCAGGCTCAAGGTTCGCTATCGCGGTGTCTGTGAGGTCTGAAAAATCTATTCTCCTCACGATACGGAGTATCTCCCTTGGCACATCTCTACCGATGTAGAGGCGTGTCCCGTGCTTTGGCTTAAACTTCTCGTTCACGGCAACCTCGAGTAGCGTAAAGTAGTCCTCTCCAAGGAGCTGCACTATGTATTCGTTGCGGTCGTGGACAAACCTCTGCCCTGGGACCCTGTGCTGTGATGCGGGAAAGACGTCTAAAACATATCCATAGTCCTCGTAACGTTTCTGACGCTGCATCTCTTCACCAACTTACTTTAGACGGTTGTTTAAGGCGTCTTCGACAAGGCTCACGACGGCCTTCATCTTCTCCTCCGAGAAGAGGAGGAAGGAGACAAGCCTCTTGTAGCCGCTCATAACAGCGCGAAGCTCCTCGACGTTCGTGGGGCATATATCGGCTATCTGGACCGCTTCACGCCGTGTCAAGCCAATATCATTTACCAGCTTCTCGACAAGAAGCTCCGCCTGCTCGGGGGTTAGTTTTGCGTATTTCTTTGCATAGGAGAGTACTCTTGATTGTAGGACGTTAAGCTCGCTGCCAGAGTTCTCGAGTATCTTTACTGCCGAAGCCATCGGTATCTCTGTCTTTGAGAGGATTTTCCGCACCATTCACCGCACCGGGAAAGGCTTCAAATGGTCTGGTAGGAGAGAAAGCTTCTTCGCCTTGTTTCCTAACATCACCTGAACCACGTAGCCTCTGCCCCGCCTCTCCAAAACAACCCCAACCTTCCCATGGTAGCGCCTCGACGGCGAGCCCTTCTGGACACTAGGCTCGATAGATATCAGAACACTCTGCCCCGGGCTATACTCCCTGAGGTAAAGGTCTGGTGAGGGCCCGCTTCTCGACCCCTTGGGCCTGGTTAAGACTCCTCTAGACTTCCTCCTAAACCCCCTGGACGTGGCCATCCCTATCCACGGGTCTTAAACTAACCCGCCTATAAAAGTTTTACAAGAAATTGATGCATGACCCTTGGTACGGGAATAGACAATTCATTCACAAAGACTTTAACCTGCTTTATCATTTTTCCGATATGCTTGAGGTTACGGATCTTTGGAAGGTTTATAGGTCTAAGGCTGGGGATTACATCGCTCTCAATGGTGTCAGTTTTACTGCGGGAGACGGTGACTTTGTTGCGGTTGTAGGCCCATCGGGCTCCGGTAAGACCACGCTTCTGAACTTGTTGGGCGCCTTGGATACCCCAACCCGTGGGGACATTGTCTTGGACGGCGTGTCCTATTCTTCGGTCGGTGCAGCTGGACTTGCGGAGTTAAGGAAGAGACTCGGGTTCGTCTTCCAAACCTACAACCTGCTACCACATCTGACAGCCATGGAAAATGTGGAGCTACCTGCAATCGCTGCAGGCATACCACCTGAAGATAGGAGGGCCAGGGCGGTGGAGCTCCTCAAAAGCCTTGGATTAGGCGACAAGCTCGACAGATTCCCGGCATATCTGAGTGGTGGCGAGCAGCAGAGGGTTGCGATCGCGAGGGCTTTAATTAACGACCCAAAGCTGATACTTGCTGACGAGCCAACAGGCAACCTTGACTCCAGAAACGCTCAATATGTTGCTGAGCTACTTCAGCAGGTAAACCGTGAACGTGGAAAAACAATTGTCCTGGTGACGCATAACATGGAGATAGCCCGATATGCCAAGAGAATATTCCACCTGAGGGATGGAAGGATTGTGAAGGAGGAGGTGGACGCCGGATGAAGTGGATTTACTTATTCCCCGTCCTATTGTTAGCCGTTGTTGTTTTACCCGCAGCCGTAAGAGGACAGGAGACAACAGACTTCTACGTAGCAGAGGTGGGCTGGGGGGACGGAGTGCAAACAGCACAGGTAGGTCCTGGAACAATCAACGCGCAGCTGACCATCAAGCTGATCTACAAATCCGACACACCGCTATCCTATGGGGCAGTCACCATAATGCTCCCTGAGGGGTTCACGGGTTTGGATGGCTCACAAACGGTTACGAAATACATCGGAGCCCTTCAGCAGGGTCAGCAAATATCTCTCACCTACAGGATTAACGTAGGTGAAAAACTACCACTTGGAACATATACGGCAACTCTTAGGCTTGAGGGTACTAGGTCGGACGACACAACCTTCTACCAGACAACGTCTATCAAGTTAAATCTGCTGGGAGAGGTGAAGGTCGATGCTGACATTGAGGAGAAGCTGCTGGTGGCGGGCAAGAGGAATGTTGTGGAGCTCAAGCTTTCCAACACCGGTACAGGCGTGGCCTCAAAGGTGGAGATCGTAATGGCCGCGCCTGCAGGCATAAGCGTATTGACCAATAGGGCCCAACTCGACCAACTCCAGACAGGTTCCTCAGTCACAATTCCCTTCACGGTTTACGTGTCACCTAACACAGGCGGGTCTGCGGGATACTTTACCGTAACAGTCTCATACTACGACCCTTACGGGGAGCGGCGGCAGGAAAGCTTCCAGATAGGGTTTGAGGTCGGCTACCCATCCAGCCCAAACATCGCCCTCGAGGTCACGCCGAACACTTTGACGATGCTCGATGTGAACAGCGTTGTGTTAAAGGTAACCAATCTAGGTGGTGCGGGCGTCGCAGACATATCCCTGCAGACATCAGTAAACACGCCCCTCATTCTGTTGGGCTCTGATGGGAAGTTTAATGTGAAGAAGCTTGGACCGGGGGAAGAGTCTACTATAATGCTGAGTCTTTACGTTTCAGAGACAGCAGCTCCGTCTGCCCAGTTTTCGGTAACGCTAACCTACATCGACGACTCCAACCAGCTACGGACGGAAACCCGTGCTCTCACCCTGTTCATAACCGCTAGATCGCAGGAGCTTCTTTCACCTATAGATGTACGGCTGTCCCCCTCAGAGCTGAAGTCGGGGATAATAAACAATGTAACGATAACGCTGCGCAATAGAGGAGCCTCTGCTTTGAGAGCTGTCTCGGTCAGCCTGACATCCTCAGCCTCGGCAACATGGCTTGAGGAGGGGCTTGTACAGGTGGGCGACCTCACACCGGGGCAGGAGACACGTCTGGTAAACAGTCTGTTCATTCCCTCAGACTCCCCAACATCCATCGCAATACCGCTTACAATCACGTACTACGGACAGGACAACATACAGAAAACCGAGAACCGCCAAGTGGGCGCCCTAGTCCGCGGGGTCATAACATTCGAGCTGGTGAGCTACACAATACTCCCTGAGAGGCCGGCAGCGGGGCAGCCCTTCTCTGTAACCGTTGTCCTAGTAAACACTGGAACAGTAAAGGCGGCGTCAACCTCTGTAACTCTGACACCCGACAGACAGTTCAGGTCTTTTGGACAGTCAAGGACTTTCTTGGGCGATGTAGCGGTAAACACGCCCACATCCGTCACCTTCTCCCTAACACTGGGCAATGTGACACAGCCGGGAATCGTCAGATTGCCCCTCACCGTAACCTACAGAGACAACCTCGGCGCGAGCCATACTACCGAGCTTACGGTCCCCGTACCGGTTGGCCCCGCACAGCAGACGAGAACACTCCAGACCGCTGCAGGGCAGCAGCCAAACCAGCTTCCCACCACCATAGTGACCTCCATTGTATTCCTCGCCGTCGGACTCGCCGCTGGCCTGTTTGTAGGGAGGAGGCTGAGGAGATGAGGGTTGATGACATTTTCCGACTCAGCTTGAGGCCTTGGAGGCAGAAAAAAGTTAGGGTAAGCCTTTTGATGCTCGCCATCGCCATCGGTGTCGCAAGCATCATAGCCCTGGTCTCCCAGACTGCAGGGGCTCAGCGGGCGGTTACTAGACAGCTCCAAGCCCTAGGCCCAACCTCTATTGTGGTAACCCCGATAGGCAGAACCCAGTTGACTGACTCTGATGTGGGACTGATATCCTCCCTGCCTAATGTGGAGACCGTTATTCCGATGATATCCACGAGGGTTTACCTCAACAGGGCCGGGCAGGATGTCGAGGTCTCGCTCATAGGCGTAGACCCCGTCAAGCTCCCTTTGCTGCTCGGTGAGCTGCGGCTTATAGATGGCTTCACCTACACCCAAGGCCCGGCGCCCCTAGCCGTTGCAGGCTACGAGGTAGTATATCCGCCATCCCTGGGATATGCGCAGCAACTTTACGTGGCCCAGCCCGTATTGGTCGAGCAGAGGTTCCAGTCATTCTCCAGACGTATACCCCTAGTCGTGAGCGGGATATTAGGACAGTATGGGGCCTCGGCCTTTGTCTCGATAGACAACGCTTTCTTCATATCCTTGGAGGCAGCCCGTACGTTGACAAATCAGCAGTACTACAACTTGATTCTTGTCCGCGCCGATAGTGTTGAAAACGTCCAGCCGGTCGTGGACCAGCTAACCGCTATATACGGTGAGCGGGCTAGGATTTTTGCACTCCAGACCCTTTCATCAACAATCGCCGGTATTATCGGCCAGTTCAGCATACTCTTAGGTTCCGTTGCAGGCATCTCCCTAACTGTCGCCGGGCTCGGCATAATGAACATCATGCTTGTCTCTGTTATTGAGCGGACCAAGGAGATAGGTGTGATGAAGGCGGTTGGCTTCAGAGACCGCGAGGTCCTCTCCGTCTTCCTTTTCGAGGCATTAATGGTCGGGGTTTTCGGAGGTATTTTAGGAATAGCTTTGGGCGTTGTTGCTGCCTATGGCTTGCCCGCGCTTTTGGGCGGCCCGCTTTTCTTTGGTCAGGGATTCAGGCCACCTGGTGGAGGAGGTTTCGGTCCCACAGGCTTCGGCGGGCAGGCGGCATCCATAACAATAACACCTGTTATCCCACTGGATACGGCCGCAATCGCATACGGGTTCGCAATACTAGTGTGTCTTGTGGCAGGAATCTACCCCGCGTGGAGGGCTGCGAGGCTAGACCCGATCAAGGCAATCCGCTACGAGTAAAATGCTTTATTACAGCTTTTCCGGTGTTATACCCCATGCAAGTTGAGTTTTTCCACGACGTGCTCTGCGCATGGTGTTACTGCCTCTCCCCTCGAGTATAGCCGACTGGGCCGTGCTCCTGGACTGCGCAAGCGAGGTGGGGCTTAACGTGGACAGGTTCACCTTGGACGTCAACAACCCGTCAACGGCAAGGGCCGTTGAAGCTGACATAAAGCTGGCGGGCGAGCTGGGTGTATACGCCGTCCCAACACTAATCATAGACAGAAAATGGGTTGTAGAAGGCGCGCTACAGCGGTTTACGCTCGAGATGGTTTTCGAACAGTTGGTAGAGACAGGCAGTGTGCTGACCCCGGTGCATGGTGTAAGGCGTTTAAGACCAGCCGTTCCGAGAATAGCTTAGATATGGACTGAGAGGACTGTAAGCTCTATCCGTGAAGGAACTTGCCCAAGTATGTCGGCGAAGGAGGGTTTTGTGCGGCCGTTGTCCCCTGTCACAAGCTCCTTAACATAGAGCCCTCCCTGACACCTAACTTTGAAAACAACTTCTCTGCCGCCGATAAGCTCTGCAGCGACTTCGTAAACCTTCTTCCGCCTCACACGCTCGCCACGCCGCCTCAAAACCCTCGTCGGCGTCCTCTGCTCCACCTCCAAATCCCTGAAAGTCTCGACAACCTTCCTAAGCCTATCAGGGTCTAATTCCTCCTCGTAGAAGACATGGAGCTGATATGTTTTGCTGACGTATGGTGAGGTAAGCTTGAGCTCACGCACATCCTTTCGGCCTGCGAACCCTTCGAAGACGGCCTCAACAAGCCTGCCAGCCGACTCGTTCACAGCCCTCTCAACCGAGTCAAGGGGAACAAATCTCTTCCTGGGCCGCTTCAACTCTAGAACGAACGGCCTCCCGGTTCCGCCTACCAAAGCGTCTACGTCCTCACGTCCCGCGGCGTGGAACTTGAAGCCCTCAGCCCCGAATAATCGCTTAACAGGCTCTCCGATAAGCTCTGCAACGGATGTCGGATACTCGCGCCCGGTGAAGCCGCATGCACCACATCCCCGCCCCCAGCATTTCCTGCAATGCCAAGGCGACTGCGGCAGTTCCCTGCTGTGTTTCCTGTAACGGCCTTTCAGAAAGACTGGGCTGGGCTGAATTCTATAACCCATGTTAAAGATGTCGACTACAACCAATATGTCTGGAGATTTATGGTCGGCCTTTCTCCCAGTCATATCCGTGAGAAGAAGGCCAAGCTCCCGTGTAACATCATTTTTCAGGTCCTCCCCATGTGTAATGCCGTAGGCAGACCTCAAACCATCCTCCTTCTCCCTAACATCGGCGGGGACCGAGGCGCCGACAAGGAATGTGGCGAACTCGTAGCCCTGGAGGTCCCGCACTATCCTGTCAGCAAGCATCTTGAAATTTTCTTCACTTAACGCGCCGTTGCAGATGTAGCAGGGACGCCTTTCAACCGCCACCGCCTCAGAAAAATGTGACGCAGCCTCAGGGAGCATGCCATTTATTGCGAGATGCTTTAAGGTCTCCATGTCACCTCTGTATGCGGCGTCCATGTAGGTTGAAAGTTTAAGAGCGCGACCCCTCTCCCTATTCGACAGGCCAAACCCAAGCCTTGCGAACTGCCTTCCCAGACAGTAGTCGCAGAGAGGATTCGCCTGGATTAGTCGGAGGACTTGGTTTAGGACTGTCTCCAACTAGCCTCTAGCCTGCCTCAGCATATGTCTAAGCTTCCTGTCTTTCAGCATTCTGCGGCTTGCATGGTAGTTTTTAAGAAGCTCTCTGACATCTCTCTCCAACACACCCGCCCCCCTTGCAACCCTTCTTATACGTGAGCCGTCCATTATGCCTGGGTTAGTCTTCTCCTCGCTCGTCATCGACTTGATGATTGCCGACCACTTTTTTATCCTCTCCTCAGCCTTCTCCAGCTCATCCTCAGGCAGGTCAGCCACACCCGGCAGAGGTAGCTTTGCAACTATCTTCCTGAGGGGGCCCAGCTTCGTTAGGCTGGAGAGCTGGTTTACTAGGTCCTCCAGCGTGAACTTACCCGTAAGCATCGATTTCATCCGCTCCTCGTCCATCGATATCTCAGCAAGCTTCACGCGTTCCACGAGGCTTTCGATATCCGGGATTCCTAGAATGGAGGCGATGTAGCCGCCGGGGTTAAAGAGTTCAAAGTCCTCCAGCCTTTCGCCAACACCTACAAACTTAACCTGGGCCCCTGTTTCAGCGATAGCCGACAGAACACCACCACCCTTGGCTGAGGTGTCAAGCTTTGTCACTATGATGGAGCCGACCGGGGCGGCTTTGTGGAAGGCCGCCGCATGAGCACCTGCCTGTTGGCCGATTGTGCCGTCTATTACAAGTATGTTTTCGTCAGGCTTGATTGCTTTCTCAAGCCTACGCATCTCCTCCATCAGCTCGTCTTGCTGTTTATGCCGCCCCGCAGTGTCCACAATGATAACATCGACCCCCTGCCGACTGAACACCTCAACTCCATTGACAGCGATCTTTATAGGGTCTTGACCGTCTGGCTCACCATATACTGGTATGCCCCGTGGGTCGAGGAGCTGGCGTAGCTGTGTGTATGCCGCGGGCCTATACGTATCTGCGCATACAACCCCGACCTTGTACCCGTTTGCTTTGAGGTAGTTGGCCAGCTTTGCGGCGGTAGTGGTCTTGCCCGTGCCCTGAATGCCGAGAAGCATTATAACGTATGGTTTCTTGCCCCCTGTGGTGAACTTCGCCGGCTTAGACCCGAGTAGGGAGCTCAGCTCCTCGTAGACGACCCGTATAACATGGTCTTTCCTGCTGACACCCGGGGGAAGGCGCTCCGTCAAGGCCTTCTCCTTAATGCTCTCCGAGAGCCTCTGCACAAGTTCGACCTTAACGTCTGCCATCAGCAAAGACCTTTGGATACCCCTAACCAGCTCTTCCACAGCCTTCCTGTCCGCTGAGGGGGTTGAGAGAAACTTGGTGAATACATCCTTTAGCGCTTTACCCAAGGAAGCAAGCGCCGCCATTACCGTGGAAACGTTACTTAGGGAGGCTTTATGTCTTCAAGCAGTCGGTGAAAACCCTGTTTAAATACGGGCTTCTCAGTCCAGCCCCCGTGAAGGTGTTAGTAACAGGTTCTCAGGGCTTTGTAGGCAGGCATTTGACGGAGTATCTACGTTCGCGTGGTTTTCAGGTGGTGGGCGCGGACCTTGCCGCCGGTGCCGACATAGTTTTTGATGTCACAGATTTTGAGGGGACGGTTGAGGCGTTTAGAGAGGAAGGTTTCGACGCAGTTGTACACCTGGCCGCCGTGGCAGACATACCAGAGTCCGTCAAAAACCCACATAGATGTTTCAGGGTCAACTGCTATGGAACCTTAAACGTATTGGAGGCCTGTAGGATGACCGGGGTAGGCAGGATTGTTGTTCTCTCCTCAGCCAACTACTACGGTGCCCCGGCCAGAAACCCCGTTGTGGAGGATGACCCGCCCAACCCCCGGACGCCCTATGACTATTCGAAGGTCGCCCTCGAACAAATAGTCTGGAGCTATCATAGGAACCACAACCTCCCGGTTGTTGTGCTGAGGCCGTGGAAGGCCTTCGGAGAGTACGAGCCACCGGGCAAGATGGTCCCCCGCTTTGTGACCGCCTGTCTGGAGAACAAGCCGATACCGCTTTACAACGGGGGCCGTGACGTGACCGACCCCTACCATGTGGAGAACCTGTGCCATGCGGTGGAGCTCTCGTTGGTGAGGGAGGGAGCGGTTGGACAGAGCTTTAACGTCGGTGCCGGCGGCCGGATCTCGGTAAGAGAGCTTGCGGAGCTTGTCAAGAAACTCACGGGCTCGTCGTCCGAGCTACAGCTGCTGCCGCCACGCACGCCGAGCGAGGCAGCCCCCATGGTGAGCACACCTTCGATAGAGAAGCTCTCCAAAACACTTGGCTACAAACCCAAAGTAAGCCTGGAACAGGGGCTTAAACGTGTGATAGATTATTACAGAAGAAAGATGTCCCTTTAAGAGCGGCTAACATGCATATATTTAAATCACCCAACAACAAACCCCCAAATGCAGTTATCGAAGTACCTTGGGCCGGTAGATCAGTCTGGAAGATCGCCCGCCTCGCACGCGGGAGGTCCGGGGTTCAAATCCCCGCCGGTCCATGTTAGACATCCTTTAAAGGCCTATAGCTTTATCCTTTACTGCTATTGCTCGGTGAGGCCCTTAAACGTATATGGTCATAGGGCATCTATGTTTATTCTGCTCAACAAGTAGACTGCTCACCCATGGACGTCATTGGAGACGCACTGGCAAAACAGAGTCAACGTTCAGACGACAAAACCCCTTGAGGTGAAGGAAAGAAAGTTTGCCGTAGAGTTCGGGCGTTGTCTGGCAAAAGTACTTGAAGGGACCCCATAAAGCCTAGATACAGAAATGACGTAGGAAAATACGTTTGTAGAAATTTGGTCTCAGACACTCTACGAACTACTTAGACAGTAGACCTTGACAAACTGAAGAAGTACATTGAGCACCGCGAGAGATGCATGGCAGCGGATTCGTCGATTCAGAAGGGTGTGTTAAGGAGAGTGGTTACATAATTATCTTAAACACAGACTAACATACGTCAAAGACCTTCTGAAACGCCTCGGCCTCGAATCTACGGGCTCATGGCCATAAAGACTGCAGGGAAAACATTCTGCGACCTTAAGACAATGAAAAGATAGAGTCAGCAGCAACACAAACTTCAAAAACATCGGCTTCACCATCAGAAGAAAACAATAACGCCTCGAAAACTACATCAAGAAACACTAGGCCATAAAACACAAACGGCGCCCAGCCAAAAACCCCCTCCCCTCTCTTTTCCTTACTTCTTCATGCTTACTGTTTCAGTTTTATGGGACCACAACCACAGGTGTTTTCGCGTTTTCTATAACGCGGCGGGCTACACTTCCCAATGCCATGACCCTGCGTATTCCACGTAGGCCAACTACCCCTACCACAATGTAGGATGGCTTTCTCGCATCGGCTGTTTCTAGAATCCTATCAGCGGGGTTACCGAATTCCAGTAAAGGTTCATGTTCGACTCCTTTCTCTTTCAACACGTTGCCAAGTTTTTCCAAAACAACCTTTCCAACCCTCTCCCTGTAGTATAGGTCAGGGTCAGCTTCTATTCGCTCTATTTTGACGTATTGGGCGAACTCTGGGGGTGCTTCGAGCTTTTCGACGACATAGAGTAGCAAAACCTTTGAGCCCGTGGACTTTGCAAGCTTCGCGGCCTCTTCTATAACTCTGTAGGAATGCTGTGAACCATCTACCGCGGCCAAAATTTCGCCAGCCATATACCGCTGGAAGAATTTAGGCATATAAACATTTGCCCTAAAAATCTACAATTCAGTTCCTGCACAGACTAATATAGGGTTGTGAGACCACCTGTTGCGTGAAGAGGTCCCCGTTACTCTTCTCGGGAGGGCTTGTATTCGTGTTTGGTCTTTTTATGATGGTTGCAGGTCTACCCCTCTCCCATATCTTTGTTTTCGCCGGTGTTATTATGTTGGTTCTCGGATTTTTCTTGAAACCACCTCCATCCATCGAGCCTGAGCCAGGTATGAAGTTTTGCTGGTATTGCTACGAGCAGATACCGAGGGATGCAGGCATCTGTCCACACTGCAAGTTGAAGCAGTAATCAATCCGCTAAAATTATCTTCAAAGCTTTGCCTGCGGAGATATATTTTATAATAGTTTTTCCGTGGTCAGATTTTTTGCGCACCGCAATAACCCCCTTGCGGCCCACGGTTGCGGAAAAAAGGTATTCGTTGTCAACGTATATGTTTACCCTTCGTCCTGCGTATTCCTCCCCTACTTCGATGTTCACCGTGGCGCCGCTCTCCTTGACGTTAAACTCTATTTCACGCCCCAAGCTTACCACGTGCGGCATTACATCAATCGAGACCCCGAGCTCCTTTTCGAGCCTCGATATTGTTTCGCCTTTGCGTCCAATAATGCGTGGCATAACATCTCTATCAACATAGGCCACAACCTTATTGCCTCCCACCACCTCCACTTCAACCGATTCATCAAACCTTTTCAACGCTTCAAGAACCTTTTCACGGAGACCCTCAGCAGCCCGTGCAGCATATTTCTGCACATGCTTAACAGGAATTATCACGTTTTCCTCACCGTACGTGTATATCTCGTATTCGAGCTCATCGGTGAAAAAGTCCCTTACTTCGACAAGTGGCCTAGCTAAATCAGCCTCCGTCATGCCCGTCGGAACCCTTACAACGAGAGAGAGTGTGTAGACCTTGGCAATCCTTCCAGCCTCAAGGAAGACCACCGTGTCTATAATATGCGGTATCATCCCCAACTCCACACGGCCTATGAATCGCTGTATCGCACCCACCGCGTCACTCGAATGAACAACACCTATCATACCAACACCCGCAAGCCTCATGTCGCTGAAAATCTGGAAATCCCTGTCCCTCCTTATCTCGTCGAAGACTGTGTAATCCGGCCTCACGAGAAGAAGTATCTCGGCGGTTTTTTCAAAATCCCCTTCAAGTGGGCTGTACTGTGTTATCTCGGGCCCCACCTGTAGGTCCCGAGGCGACTCAAGTGTTTTGACTATTTTGCCCCTCTGACTGTAGAACTCTGCGAGGCTTGCCGCGAGGGTTGATTTCCCGCTTCCCGGCGGGCCCGCAATCAGTATACCCTCCGCCCTCATCTCAAACCTTTCAAGTAGTTTTTGTGGAAGTTGGTAGTCTTCAAGCCTGAGCTTTACTATCGGCCTTACAATTGTTACCTCGAGACCGTCGCTGAACGGCGGTCTAGCCACCGCTATTCTATAATTTCCAATCTGCGCCACAAATGCGCCGCTTCTAACTATTTCTATGCTACCCTCGGGCCTCAGTCTCGCATGCTCGGTTATCTCCTTGACAATGCTATTCAGCTCCCCAGCATCTAGGGGCTTATCTCCAATGACCACCAGCTTAAAGTTCCCGGGCCGACCCCTTTTCGCCATAATCGGAGCGCCTTCCTTAAAGTGTAGGCTTAACGTATCATCGGTGAAGTATTGCTCGAACGACATCTTTGGAGGCAGCTCAGGGGCTGGGAAGTATTTCACAGAAATCCCTTCTGCCTCAGCGACCAGCGACTGGACGTAGTCGGAGGTGTAGAGCCAGGCCTTCTCCTTTTTTGCAACATCACGTATTAACGCATCGATGCGTCCCTTCCTGGCCAGCTTTATCTCTTCAAGGCTGGGTCTCTCACCAGCGAACTTTATACTCAAACGGTGTTCCTCAGACATTGCACGTATTTTCTTCAGCTCATTAAGCCCCACAAATCCTGGCTCCCTCTTCTGAGAGGCCTGAGCCTGCAGCTCGTCCACCGCGGCCACAGGTATTATCAACTCGGCTCCATCCAAATCTCCGGACTCAACCAGCCTAGTTATTGTTCCGTTAATTATAGCCGAGGTGTCAGGCACTACTTTTAACGGTTCACTTTTTATTCCTAGATGGTTAAGTATCTCATAAGGGTTTGAAGCTATTTCACTGACACCAGCTGCCGTGAACTCCTCCCTGCCGTGAACACCGTCGAGTAATGCGATGAACCGCGCTCCTGCCTCCACGGCGGCCCGGTAATCGTTTATGCTGTCACCTATGTAAACAAGCCTATCTGGGCTGACGTTGAATAGCTCGGCAACTTTTAGAAGTAGGTCCGGCCGTGGTTTAAGCCGTTCAACATCATCCCTCGTAACAACCTTTTCAAAATATTTGGCCAGACCCGTCCTGCTCAAAGATTTTTCAGCACTTTCCCTGTTCGTGTTTGTTGCAACAGCAAGCCTAAACCCCTCTCTTTTCAGAAGTCTTAGTACATCGACTATCCCCTCACGTGGCTCGGCGATCTCTGCGGCCTCACGCTCATACTTCATCATTGTTTCCATTACTTCCCTTCTAAGTCTCACCCATTCCTCACTGTTCAGAACATCCTTTGCTCTATCTATCATCTCTTGTATTGCCTCACCTTGGCGGGGCTCCAGCCCATACCTGCTAACAATCTGCGCAACCCTTTCACGTGCTTCCCTGAGCTTGAGGTTGAACTTGAGTAGTGTTCCGTCGAGGTCCATTACTATGATCGTCGAACTGGTGACAGCTCCGCTCAAAACCATTCACACCAAAACTATCCATAATAGGCAGGTGATAAGTTTGTCATATGTGCGTCCGGTTGCGATAGTTGGAGTTGGTCAGTCAAGGTTTGGTCGGGTCCCGGATATGACGCTTAACGAGCTGGCTTGGCAGGCTGTTAAACAGGCTTTGAAAGATGCGGGGATAACTCAGAAAGATGTCCAGATGGTTTCCTTCGCAAACGTAGGGGGGTGGAGCGCCGAACCTCTTCCCGCAATTTCTGTCAACGAATACTCGGGCCTAACGGGTGTTGGAACTTACAGGATTGAGGCTGCATGCGCCTCCGGCTCAGCTGCTTTGACGACCGCGTACAACATCATCGCTTCCGGCTCCGCTGACGTGGCCTTGGTGGTTGGGGTTGAGCGGATGAACGAGTCTCCTACACCTACGGTCGTCGAGCTTATCGGCCGCGCGGGTAACTATTTCTGGGAATTCAGCCAGTTCGGCCTAACTTTCCCAGGATACTATGCGCTTTATGCAACAGCCTACATGAACGAGTACGGAGCAAGGGAGGAGGACCTTGCGGCTGTTTCCGTCAAAAACCACTACTATGGGAGCTTTAACCCCTACGCAGCATTCCAGAAACGCATAACGGTCGAGGATGTTATGAGGAGCAGGTATGTGGCGTGGCCGTTAAAGCTGTATGACTGCAGCCCAGTGACCGACGGAGCCGCCGCCGTCGTGTTGGCCTCCGCCGAGGTTGCGAAGAAACTAACCGATACACCCATCTGGATAAGGGGCATAGGATATGCCTCAGACACCTCGAACCTCAGTAAAAGGCCCTCCTTCCTAAACTTAGAGGCTGCGCGCCGTGCCGCGCAGGAGGCCTACCGGAAAGCAGGAATCGACCCCTCCAAGCCGCACAAACAGCTTGACGTGGCCGAGGTCCATGACTGCTTCACCATAGCCGAGGTAATCGCCTACGAAGATCTTGGTTTTGCGAGGCCGGGTACGGGGTATATGCTGGCCCGTGAGGGTGAGACGTACAAGGGTGGTCTAATTCCCGTCAACCTAGACGGCGGGCTGAAGGCCAAAGGCCATCCTATAGCCGCTACAGGTGTGAGCATGGCGGGCGAAATAGCTAAGCAGCTACGGCAGCAGAATCCAAAGGACAGGCAGGCTGACATCATTCATGGTGTTGGGCTTGCACACAACATCGGCGGGACAGGGCATTACGCCTATGTAACTGTCTACAGCCTCGAGAAAGGTGGTTAATATGAGTATAGCCCGTGAGGAGCTCGAAAAGATGGTCAAAACATGGCTTGAGACGGTTGAGCAAATAACAAAGTCAGAGGGGCTGCCGGTAATCCCAGACGAAAAGACCGGCGACCCCCTCTGGGTCGATGTCCGCGAGCTGCGGCTGAAATACCTGATTCCGATTAAACGTGTAAAGAAATTTTTCGACGGCCTGAAAGAGGGAAAGGTCTACGCTACAAGATGTCCTGTCAAAGGAGAATACTTTTTCCCCCCACAGGCTGACTGCCCGTATTGCATGGACGAGAACCTTGAGTGGGTGGAGATCAAGGGGTATGGAAAACTCCTAACCTACACCGTGATTAACGTGAAGCCTACAAGCTATTTACACTACCCCGACTACGTCGTCGCGGTTGCAAGGATGGAGGAGGGGTTTAACGTTCTCTGCTGGATGGCTGCCGACGACCCCGCAAAGCTTAAGGTGGGAATGGATGTTAGGCTTGTTGTAAAGCCTAGGGAGCCTGAAGGCTTTCTAACATTTTACCTGGAGCCGGTTTAGACAGCCCTGCGTGTTGCCGAGACAATTGAGAGAATATCTCTATCTTTGAGCTTGTAGTCTCCCGGCAGCCTAAGCCCTGTCCTTACGTCGATGGCGTAGAGAAGGCCCTTCTCAAGCTCCGAGTGTATTGTGCGGGCTAGGTCCCGTACAGTGGAGTTCGGAGGCATAAGATAGGCGTCTGGGAGAACGTTTCCAGAGCGGTCCGAGAGCTTGGCGGGGTCGGATACAGGATAGACAACACCCATGCCGAGAAGCTTGAAGACGACCACGTTTATGGCGAACTGGACCCCTGTACGCATATACTCACCCAATACACGTGACTCGATGAACTCGAGAGCCTTCCTCTGCTCTGGCGTCAGCCTCTCCTCGTTAATTATCCTAAACTCCTCCATTCCAGGGATGTACTTTATGTAGCCCTTCTGGACAGCCCGCCTTAGGGCAAGCTCTGCCTCGGCGCTTGCAGGAATTACAATGTAGTTCGTCAGGTTTTCACGCAGCGTCTCAAAGTTTGAGGCCGCGGTCTCCAGGTCCATCTTGTTCGCGAGGACTACCATCGGTTTTGCGACGCTCAGAAGTGTTTCCGCAAACTTTTTGTCGTCAAGCATTGTCCAGTTTTCAAAATCCTTATTCTCAAGGCCTGACAGCCTCAACGCCGTCACAACGTTTGCCGCCGAGATTTTAACACCCCTTAGAACATCCTCCATGGCTTCGGGAAGAGCTTTGCCCGCCTTCAGGTTTCTGATTATTTTTTCATCCTGCCTGTCTATAAGCCTCATCAACCACATCACAAGCTCCTCCTGTATGTCGTAGAAATCCGCGAGAGGGTTTCCAACACCCATATCTGTTATCCTGCCCTCCTCGTCGACACTTCCCGAAGCATCGACCACGTGTATAAGTGCATCAGCCTGCGCGGCGACCGATAGAAACTGATTACCCAAGCCTTTACCTGCCCAAGCGCCCTTAATCAAACCCGGGAGGTCGATTAACTCGACGGGTATGTGGCGGTACCCTTCTATGCAGAGTGAGTTACGTGGGCTGTCTTGGACGTTGAACTCACGGCAGACGCATGGTGTTATCGTGTAGGTTGTCCCGTAGTTGGGCTGCTTCGTCGTGAAAGGATATGTGGAGACCTCGGCGTACTGCAGCGTTGCAGCGTTGAAAAAAGTTGTCTTACCAGTGTTTGTTTTACCTATCAAACCAATCCGGACAGGCATCTCAGCCCAACCTCTATAAGTAAAGCAGCGTAAAAAAACTTTATCATCACACCAGCCTGTCGTATTTTTTCAAAACGCGTGGTAGATGGTTGAGGAGGTCTTCAGGGGTTATGTGAAGCCCTTTCTCCTCAGCGGCAGCGACGCCAGCTAAACCGTTTGCAACCGCAGCGCCGACAGCCGCGGACATAGGTGTTGTACCCTTCGCCAGAAAACCCGCTACAACCCCCGTCAACACATCGCCCGTCCCCCCCACGGTCATGGCTGCCGCAATAGGGGGTTTCCTGTTTATAACTGTCTCAACACCGTTTGAGATAATGTCAACGACGCCCTTCAGAAGAGTTACAACCCTGTGCCTTCCGCTGACATCTGCCACATTCTTCACCCTATCCTCAAGGCCTGACCCTGGGTCGATGCCGAACAGCCGTTTAAACTCACCTGCATGAGGTGTGAGAACACACCTACTCCCTGAAACATGCACCAGGATGTCTGGGATCAAAGCTGTGGCGTCAAGGACCAGCGGGATGTTGCGTTCAACAAGTATGTCCACAAGCTTAACCAACCCTTTCTCACAGCCTTTAGCAAGTCCGGGGCCTATGGCCGCGGCTGTAACGTTATCCAAAACCTTGTACAACCTGTCCACAGACTTTGAAGTCAGCTTATAGTCCGGCAGTGGTAGAACTATCAGTGATGGTGAGAGGGCCCTGACAGCTGTTGAGATTTTATCAGGGACCGATGTATAGACTAGGTCGACGCCCGTCCTTAAGGCGGCAACCGAGACAAGGAATGGGGCCCCGTGGTACAGCCAGCTCCCACCCACAACCAATACAACACCGTTCTCGCCCTTCCTCGACGAGATTCTTCGCGGCAGACACGCCTGAGCCAAATCCACGTCCGGGGAGGCCTCCCTGTAAGACATGTCCGTGACTTAAAACGGCTTGGAGCTGTTAAAAAGGCTGCTGGATGATATTTATCCTGGTCCTATACCGTTGTTGTCTGATGCGGGTTCTTGGCGGCTCGGTTTACGCCGTCATGACTGCCGTAAGATTAGCTAATGAAGGTCATACGGTCAGGCTTATACATGACCGTAAAAGGGTTGGGGTTTTTCCTCAAGCCCTGCTGCCTGAGGAATTCTTCAGAGCCACCGGTGTTAAGCCTGAGCCCCATTCTGAGGCCGTGTATGACGAGGCGATTGTAAACGAGTATGTTGTCAAGCTTCCGACAAGGGTTTACATGGTTAGAACGACGCCGGTGCTGGAGAAAGCCCTCGCGGTTAACGGAATCACCTTCTCAAGCGAACGGTTGACGAAGGCGGACGATGCGGTGGACTGCCGTCCACAGCGATGGGAGCGCTTCAAGCTGATACAGATACTTTCGGTTAATGAACAATGTGACACAAACAAGCTGATGATAAGTTTCCAAAAAAACCGATATGTTAAGGTCACGGCCAACGCGGAGAGCACTTCGCTAACCTACTTCTACACCCACACTGGATTCGGGCCGACGCGCAATACAATTGCATGGGCTGAGATTTTCTTCTACTACAGAACGCCCAAACCAAGGCCTGTCGTTTGCTGGCTGGGGCAGGATGTTGCCGAGGCCGCGGCAGGTGATGCCCTAGAGTCTGAGTTAAACACAGCTGCACCCGTCGATGTAGAGTCCTATTTAACGCGGCTCCAGCCAGACTAACAGGTAAAGGCGCAGGTTAACTAGGTGTCTATAATCCATGCAGCCATACGCGTCAAGTTTTTATCCACCCTATGAAGTGTGTATAATCACCGAGAGAGGCGGAGACTATGGTCGAAGACTCTGTTGTCCTCGTTGGAAAAAAGCCGACGATGAACTACGTGCTGGCGACGACTCTCCCGCTTGCTGAGGGCAAGCGCGTTGTGCTGAAGGCGCGTGGCAGAGCTATAGCCAAGGCTGTGGACGTGGCGGAAGTTGTTAGGAGAAGGTTTGTCCAAAACGCTGTCGTGGAGAAGGTGAACATAGGCACAGAGGAGGGGAGAGTCGGAAACGACGGCCGGCAGAGAAACGTCAGCACGATAGAAATTATCCTGTCACAGCCGAAGACCTCGAAAAAGTAGGCATAGGGCCCGGTAAAGGCCGGGGCCTCCCAACCTTTTTATAGATCGCCAAAAACATATAAACGGTAATAGATGTCTGTTGACCGCCTGGTGTCTCGATGGACGTGGGTAAACTGTCCGCGTTGCGGAAAGACAACTGTTTCGGGTAAATACTGTATGGTGTGTGGGGCTACACTAGACCAAGTAGTGGTGAAGCCCCCCACATCTCCCACCTACAGCTACAGCTTCAATGTCCTGTTTTTGGGTGACGATGGTGTCGGGAAAACATCTCTTATCAAACGGCTTGCCTATGGAGGCCTGGATACGGCGGAGGGGTTGGAGAGAGGTGTGGAGAAAACTTTCGAGTTTGATGAGTTATCCATGACTTTAGCGATGAGTGAGAAAGCTTATGAAGTCTCAAGGATAGAAGGGTCCTACGATTTGGCTGTCATCGTGTTTGACCTATCTCGGCGCAACACCTTCCTCAAAACTCTACGCTACGCCCGTCTAGTCAACGAGACAAGCCCGAGACCCCAACTGCTAATCGTTGGAAATAAGAGGGATTTGTTCCCGCGGTCAGTCAACTACTCCGAGTCTCTTAAAACGGCCGCGGAGCTGGGGGCTGACTATCTGGAAACGTCGGCAGTAACAGGGGAAGGGCTGAAAAAACTGCAGGTAAAAATATTTAAGCGGCTTATTTCACAGAGGTTGGAGAGGCTTAAAGAGATGACTAAGTGATGGAGGCAAAGGATTCGATAACTAGGCGTGAAAGTGTGAGAACTTTGATGAGATATATAATGGAGCATCGGGTTGAGAGCTTTGAACCCGTAGCCACAGATGTTGGCTACAGCTATCCCGAGGCCGAGAAAGTGTTGGGAACAGATTCAGTGGACGCGGCAAGCGTTTTGGAGACCTTGGCTGACATGAGGGTTTTTGAGAGGCAGCTGCTCGAGTCCACGCTGTCGTGTCCCAACTGCGGTGCGTTCCATCACTCGCTCAAACCCGTCTGCCCTACATGCAGCTCCGGAAGACTTCTTCGCGGAAACGTCGTAGAGCACCTGATTTGCGGTTACGTGGACTTCGAGACCGAGTTCAGCAAAAAAGGATACAGATGTCCTAAATGCGATAAAGAACTCAAGGCCTTGGGAGTCGACTACCGGCGTGCAGGAATATTCTACAAATGCGTTTCATGTGGCCGGGTATCCGCCATACCTGTTAAGCGGTACATATGCGGGAAATGTATGAGGGCAAGCATAGAGGAGGAGCTTGTCCTCAAGCCTGGGTACAAGTACGTCGTCAACCACGAAGCTTTGTCGACCTTGTTAAGCCAATTCGTTGACTTGGCCATGCTCACAAACTATTTTGAGAGCAGAGGGTACTCGGCTGTCTCGCCCGCCTACCTACCCGGCTCCTCGGGCATACTTCACGAATTCACATTATACGTGAACAAGCCGGGCTACCCACCCAGCCTAGGCGTTGTCGCAGATGTCACACGGATAGTTGACGAGGCCAAAATATACGAGCTTTTCACAAAAAACTTCGACGTCAAAGCGGGGTCCGCGGCTCTGATGGTAATAGGCAGGGTTGATGACAAAATACGACGTATAGCCCAGACATTCTCCATACAACTTTTTGAAGCAGGTTCCGTCGAGGAGCTATTTGAGAGGGTGAAGAAATCGATTGAGGATGTTTTGAAACAGCTGCATATGAGGGGGTTTGCTAAAGAGGTTGAAATCCTTGAGAAGCTTTTAAAGAAGCTTGACGCAGAGGAAGCTTCGGCCGACTAGTATTAGTTGTAGAGGATTAAATCCCGCTCAATATATGGGCGTGTATGGCTGAACGTTTTCGGGCTCTACTGCTGGCGCCTGTCCTGGTATGTCTGGCTGCCGGGCTCTACGGCGGTTTAACGAGAATGGGTGTCTTTAAACCCTTTTTTCAACAGCCCATGCTTCACCACGGCGGTTTGATGGTTGTAGGTTTTCTCGCATCATTGATTGCTTTGGAGCGTTATTTTGGAGGCGGTTCTTGGGTTGCGGCGCTATCAAGCCTCTGCTTCAGCCTAGGCGGCGTAGCCCTCCTCTTCAGCGGAATGGTTGTGAACAAAGTTCTATGGGCTGCCGGCAGCGTTTCTTTCCTCTCATGGGCGTTCCTCAACCAGTACCGCTTCCGCACACACTTCTCCACAATCTTTTTCACAGCATCCGCGGCATTCATCGGGGTCGGGATATATTTCTACATCCAAAACAGCCCAACCACATTCTACAGCTACGCCTACACCGCCTTCCTAACCACATTCATTGTTGGGGAGAGGATGGATATGCTGAAAATATCTAACGCGCCGAGGACAGCCTACCTTCTCGCTGGAGCGAGCATACCCCTAGCGGCTGTCGCCATATTAACTGCTGAAAAATTGTTGATGGCCGCTGCTTTCACATTAGTTCTCCTTACAGCTGCACGCAGGGATGTAGCGTTACGGTTCGTCAGGAAAAAAGGGTTTAGCAGATATCTTGGGCTTGGGCTGGCTACGGCCTATTCATGGCTTGGACTTGCGGCTGTGCTGTGGCTCTACACCAATTCCTTTGACACATTGATACACGTAATATTTCTCGGATTCGCTGCAACAATGATATTCACACATGCTCCAATAATCCTGCCTGCGATACTGCGCATCCCCCACTTCTACAGCCCACACCTCTACATACCGTTCACCATACTCCAGACCTCGACCGTTTTAAGGCTGGCGGCGGGGACCGCATACAACCTAGCTCTATGGTCTCTGTCGGGTTGGATGACAGTTATTTCTGTGTTGACTTTCGCCGTGGTTGCTTTAACGAACGTGTTGTCGAGCAAGAGGTTAATATAGCCTAGTCCACTGCCTCAGGGTGCACAGGCTTGAGTTACAACGGCTACCGGCTTGTCCTGCTTCTGGGCATCATAAGCATGTTGGGCGACTTCGTCTACGAGGGCGGCAGGTCTGTGCTGCCGGACTATATGCGGCAGCTGGGCCTTGACGCCGTTGCTGTAGGCTCGGCGCTGGGTTTCGCCGAGTTCATGGGCTGGGCGTCGAGACCGATTGGAGGGTTTATCGCCGACAGAACTGGTAGATACGACCTCTTGGTCAAACTCGGCTACGGTGGGCTGATAGTCATACCTTTAATGGCCTTTACACCTTGGGTGCTGCCGATTATTTTGCTTGCCGTGACCGAACGTGTTTTAAGGGGGTTAAGGGTTCCGGCGAGAGACGCGATACTGGCCCGGCGCAGAGGCGAGGTAGGGCTTGGAATGGCTTTCGGCATACACGAGCTACTTGACCAGGTCGGCGCAACCCTAGGCCCACTTCTCGCAATAGTTGTGCTATCCACTCTACACTCGATTGAGGCAGTTTTCCTAGCAATGACTATACCTTACGTCATGCTATTAGCTTCCGTAACAAGACTACCGAAACATGTTGAACATGCAGAGGCCTCTCACAGTCTTAAACCTTCGAGGAAAACCCTGCTCTACTCCGCGGTGGTCGGCCTGAACTCGGCAGGCCTTCTGCCGGCCTCACTCGTGCTCTACATGGTCTCGGTGGAGGCTGGGGCGGGTTCATGGCTTGTACCGGCGGCATACACGCTGGCGATGGTTGTTGACGCTGCCACAGGTTTAGCCATGGGGAAAGCCTTTGACAGGTGGGGTGGAGTTGTTGTGACCGCGGGGATAGGGGTGTCTTTTCTACCGGCCCTTTTAGTCAACACACCCATACCTTTGCTAATGCTCTGTGCGTCATTGGTCGGTGTGGCTGTTGGTGCACAGGAGACAGTGTTCAGGGCTTTGGTTGCACAGATAGCTGAGCGTGATGGTCTTGGCAGCTCCTACGCCTACTACGGTCTAGCCTTGGGGGCGGGAGCCGCTGTTGCAGGCACCGTTTACGGATACATGATAGAGTCAGGGACGCCTACAGTATTTGTCGCCGCCTATGCCGCCATGCTACAGCTAACCGCTGGCATTATGTTAATGGGTTTGTTAAAGCGATTGACTAAGGCATAGACAACACCCATAACTCCACACATAATGCTAAAGTAATGGAGAAATTACCGATATACTAAATGGTAAGCTTGGAAGAGGTTTACGCAGCTAGGAAAGTCATCAGCAAATACCTGAAACCCACGCCGCTTGTGTATTCCCGCACCCTCTCCCGTGAACTGGAGTCCGATGTGTATGTAAAGCTTGAGAACCTCAACCCAACCCATTCCTTCAAAGTCCGTGGAGGGATATACTACATGGCTATGATGCATGACAGGGCCAAGGGTTTCGTCACAGCCTCCATGGGAAACCACGCCCAATCAATGGCGTATGCCGGTGGCCTGTACGGGGCTGATGTAAAGGTTGTCATGCCAGACTGGGTCTCGCCTGTCAAAAAACAGGCCGTGGAGGAGTTGGGGGCCGACATCATAACTTATGGTGCATACTACGATGAATCGGCTGCCTACGCAAAAAAGCTTGCCGATGAGCAGGGACTTGTTTACGTGGACCCAATTAACGAGAGACTCCTCTACCCCGGCGTCGCGACAATGCACCTCGAGGTCGTTGAAGAACTTCCGGATGTCCAGCTCGTGATCAACCCTTTAGGCGGCGGCTCGGGAGCCATCGGCGCGGTCACAGTCTACAAGACTATAAAGCCATCAACCAAGGTATTCGCCGTTCAGGCAGAGGGGGCCCCAGCCTTTTACGAGTCATATGTGCAGGGAAAGCTCGTTTCAACCGAGGGCGTTAAAACAAGGGCCGAGGGTCTAGCGGTTGCAAGGGCCTACCCGACACCTCTTGAGCTGCTTAGAGGGAGGCTTGACGGCGTGGTGCTTGTCTCGGACGAGGAGATGGAGAGGGCTGTTGCGAAGCTTTTCTATGCCGTTAGGCAGGTTGCAGAGCTGGCTGGGGCGGCCTCCACCGCGGCAGCTTACAAGCTGGGCTTCAAAAACCTCAAGACCGTGGTAATGCTGACAGGCTCTAACATCCAGCCCAGCCAGCTCGCCGAAATCCTTTCAAAACATACATAACCGCATTAGCAACGGTTCTACAACGGGATGCTAGCATAACTACAAATAAGCTTAGATAGCTGTTTTGGATGGCTGAAGCTATGGAAGCATCGGCCATCTCTGTAAGCTTGAGCTAAATAGTGGTTTACGCATACACATAGCGGGCTGTACCATGGGAAAGCGGAAAATAGTCTCGGAGCCTGACGAGCTGGACCAGATGGTTGAGCCTGGGCCGGGCGATGTCTACGGCGTGGTCAGCAAGATGTATGGTTATGACAGGCTGTTGGTGGACTGTGCTGACGGTAAGCAGAGAATCTGCAGGATTAGAGGCCAGCTTAAGAGGAGAATCTGGATTAAGGAGGGGGATTTGGTCCTTGTTTCCCCGTGGGATTTCCAGCGAGATACCCGCGGCGATGTCTGGTGGCGGTTTACACACAACCAGGCTCTTGAGCTGGCCAAGAAAGGCGTCATACCTGATTTTCTCAAGGCAAAGCTGGAGGCCTCCTAGCCGGCTTCAACCAACCTAGTTATAACACCAATTCCCTTCGTCTTCCCTTCCCGGAAAACAAACCTGTCACCAGGCTGAACGTAGTATGGCCTGTACTTGAAACGCATCTCAACCCTACCCGTCTCACCCGCCTTTAGATAGTTTCTGTCGACCATGTGAAGCTTTACCGTGGAGGCGATGGTGTGGCAGTGTAGTATCGGCTCATACCCTTCCCCGATGCGTGTTGGATGCGACAGGACAGTTATCTCCGCCTCAAAGCTCCATACTTTAACTGGTTTGAGTTCGGGGTCACATAGTATCATTCCCCGCTGCAGGAGGTTTGAGTTAACCCCTCTGACAGCCACGCCCACAATATATCCGGGGGTGGCTTCTGAAAGTCTTGTGTAATGCATCTCTATGCTTCTGGCCTTGACAGGTATGAACTGGCCTTTCGAAGTGGGGCCGACGAGAAGCTCCGAACCAGGCACTAGTCTCCCCTGTCTGACCGTTCCCGATATGACGCTGCCAACGCCCTCGACGTTGTATATTCTGTCTATGTATAGCAGAAACGGGAGGTCTGTCCTCTTCTCTCTAACTGGTAGGCTCCTAAGCATGCTGTAGATAAGGTCGTATCCTGCTCTGGTTACGGCCGAGGTCCTGAAGACAGGCACAACCACCGAGAGCTTGTCGGCCACTAGGTCAATGTCCTCCCTCGACCTGATTGGAAACGGAACGCGTCCAACTCTTTTCAGCAACATCCCAATCTCTGACTCTACGGCCTCCACGCGTTCGGGCCCTACTCTGTCGATTTTCGTTATACATGTTATGACAGGCAGCCCCATTGCCAACATTATCCCGAGGTGTTCACGGGTTATGTGGGTTGGGCCGTCGTCCGCAGCTACAACCAGTATTCCGTAGTCTATCTCCTGACCCAGCAAACCCCTGATGGTAGTCCTAAGCCACGGCTCGTGCCCGACGGTGTCGACAAAGCTCACAAGTTTATCGGACTCTCTAAGCACCCTGATTCTCTCATTCCTGTCCAAGGGGTTTTTCTGTAAAACGGGCTCGGATGACTTGAAGCCAAGAACGGCGAAATGAATGTCGGCTGAAAGATTGCGCTCAACCTCGTGCGGCAGGGTGTCGAGGTATAGCCATTTTCTCCCATCGTCATGCTCCCCGGTTATCAAGCAGGCCAGAAACGTCGACTTACCGTGGTTGACGTGTCCAGCCACAGACACCACCAGATGGTTTTTGCTAGGCTCGGAGCCTGTGGAAATCAGGACACGAGCTATCACCCCTCCGTTTTCAGGGTATCTCTCAACCCTTGTTATAGATGCGCCGCACTCGGCGGCAACCTGTCTGATAACCTCGAGGCTTTCCTCCAGCTCGATCTCTTGAAGCCCAACGGCTGTGCCATCATCTCTCACCCCGAGGACGTAGACGGCGACCCCATTACCCTGCTCCAGCCTGTGTTTCATCTGGCTGGCGAGCTTCTGTCTCTTCTCCTCTTTGAGATGGATTTCGGGGATAAGTCTTTCCTTAAACTCTATATGTCTTGTCTCCGACTTGGGGATTGAGAACCGTTTCGAAGACATATTCACCGGCCTACGGCTGCAAACACCCACTAGGACATAACAATCAACGAGACTACAGAGGTAATGTGCTCCATCTTCTTTACACGGGTGTTAACCACCTGTTTCAATCCCTCCATCGACTCTGTCTCTATTTTTACAACGGTGTCATAAACCCCGTAAACACGCTGGGCTTCCCTCACCTCCTTGATACCCCTAAGAGAGCTTAAAACCTCCTCCTCACGACCTGGCTTAACGTTTAACAGCAGAAACGCTATCGGCATAGAAGCCCTATGAAAATACTTCACACACCGATATAAATACTACTTGAAGCTGTAGCCGCAGAAATAGCAGACCGCGGCTCCAACCTCGTTAAGGGCGTGGCAGCTGGGGCAGTGGAAGGATGTGACCAGTTTCATCTCCTCCTTCCTCCGAGGCGGCTCCTTTACTGGCTCAGGCATCACCACCAATGTTTCAACCTTTACGATGTTTGGGTGGCGGCCCACAGCCTCGTAAACGAGACGTGAAAGCTCCTTCAAGCTGTCAGCTGTCATGAAGAGAACAGCGTCATATCTGCCGAATACGCTATGAGCCATCTTAACACCCGGTAGGCTCCGGGACGCTACAACCTCATGCGATGTACCAGGAGCTGTCTGGACGAGAACATAGGCCATAACACGCGTCACATGCTGTCACCGCTGAACAAAACAATGCATGTCTCGGTTCTCACAACATTCGGTATCTTCTCGATCACTTTGTAAATAAGCTGCGAAAGCTCCGCAAGATCACGTACCTCAACCGTGATTATGGCATCATACCTTCCGAAAACCGAGTCAGCTGCGACAACACCTCTCAACTCCTTAGCTGCTTTAAGATAGGCCGTTACGTCCTCGGAGGTCCCGGGCTTCGTGGAGACTAGGACATATGCCTTGACCAAGACATCTCACACGTCGAAGTACAGGTAGAACTCGTACGGGTGTGGTTTTGTGCTTACGTCTATGAATTGCTTCATCTGAAGCTCTGTCATGGTTTCTATCAAGTCTGCCGGAATGACTGGTGAAAGGAACTCTCTGTCGCTTAATAGCTCCTCAACGGCCTCGCGCAGGCTTCCGGGCAGCTCCCGAATACCCAGCTGCCGCCTCCGCTCCGGTGTAAGCTTGTAGATGTCTTCGTTTACAGGGTCTCCTGGGTCTATTTTCCTTTTGATGCCGTCTGCACCTGCCGCGGCCATTGCAGCGAAGCATAGGTAGGGGTTTGCCGAGGTGTCAGGTGTCCTGAACTCAATCCTCTTGCTCTTCATCCCACGCCTACCCCTGTAGTAAACAGGTACCCTGACGTTGGCGGACCTGTTGGCCCTGCTCCATGCGATGAAGACAGGGGCCTCATATCCGGGGACGAGTCTGCGGTATGAGTTGGTTGTCGGGTTGGTGATTGCGGCTAAAGCCCTGCTGTGCTCCAGCAGTCCTCCTATAAAGTAGCGTCCCGTCTGGCTCAGCTCGGCGTATTCATCGTTTTCGTCATAGAATAGGTTTACGCCGTCTTTCCAGAGGCTGACGTGTACATGCATGCCTGAGGCGTTGTCTCCGAAGATGGGTTTAGGCATGAATGTGGCGACTTTACCCATTTGGTTTGCAACGTTGCGGCAGACATATTTGTATGTCTGCGCCTTGTCAGCCATCTTTGTCAAGGAGTCGAACCTCATATCTATCTCACACTGCCCTGCCGTCGCGACCTCATGGTGGTGGGCGTCTACTTCGATTCCAAAGTAGTCGGTCAGCAGTCTGCAGACCTCGTTCCTGTACTCCATCAGTGTGTCCTGCGGAGGGGCCGGGTAATATCCTTCCTTAAACCTTATAGGGAGTGAAGTACCGTCATGGTTCCACGCGGCCTCGCTTGACTCAATCTTGTAACTAACCCCTGCGTACGGCGAAGTCACATCCCAGTGGACTTTGTCGAAGACAAAGAACTCTATCTCAGGCCCCCAGTATGACACATCGTAGCCGAGAGTCCTTAGATATTCTTCAGCCCTCTGTGCGGCGTAGCGGGGGTCTCTGCTAAACCTCCCTCCGCCGAAGCCTTTGTAAACGTCGCAGATCATCCGCGCCGTCTTCTTCCCCTCTAGGCTCCACGGGATTATGGCGAATGTTGCGGGGTCTGGTCTGAGCAGCATGTCCGATTCATGTATCTCCGCGAACCCCCGTATCGATGAGCCGTCAAGCTTTGCAACTCCCTCCGTGAAAGTGTTATCGTCAACGTATTTTGTGCTGATTGTTATGTGGTGCAGCTTTCCAGGCACATCCGTCAGCTGCAAGTCGACAAACTTGACACCCTGCCTCTGAATTGCTTCGAGCACCTCATCCCTTGTGAACGACCAATGCCTTAACATCTCCTCCATTTCCTCCACCTCATCAACAAGTCTCTATTTGGTAAACAGCCAATATTTAATTGTTTAGGCTGTCACTAAAACATCAAACAGCGGATTAAATCGGCAAAATCACATCAACAATTAACCCATCATGCGCATGTGAAAATATTTTAACCAGCCAATCCATCCCGAAAACAATGATAACTAAAGCGCTTGCATTGGTTCTTGTTTTGACCGTTATCCAGCTTGGACAGGGCATTGCGATGAGGTTAGAGATTGCGCCAGAGGAGCTGACCAGGCCGGCCCATATCGGATTGGGCGTTTTGACAGCCTTGGTCGTTCTGGGGCTGGCACGCTCAATGAGACAGCAGAAGCATCCTGCTGCAGGGGACACAACCTTTCTTCTAGCATTACTTTTGTTCCAAGGCTTGACGGGCCTATTCATACTTGCCGAGGTACAGGTATCGGCTTTAATCCATCTAGTGCTCTCCTTTTTCGTAACTGCCTCGGCGGCCGCAAACCTTGTTCTGTCATATATCAGCCAGGCCTAAAACGTCATTTCATGAAAAGGAAGATTGTAACGGCTGCGAGTACGGCGAGTAGGTGTGCCGCTGTGCACAGAATGCAGACCGCATTAATTAAGACAAACTCAACGTAGACCAACACGGCGACGCCCAGCAAGCCGAGGACGGTCCAGCCTTTCATGAATATGGTTACCTCCTTTTTATCGACTGCGAGAAAGGCCGCGGTTGACATTACTGTAAACCATGCGGCGCCGTAGAGAGACGTTGGTATGCCGGCTATTTTTGCGTACGGGCTTGAAAGCACTCTGTCGCAGGAGATGAAGGATGTTATGTCACAGAACTCGGGTGCTGGGACGACAGTTAGGTAAAGTGAGAGAGCGAGGCCGGCAAGCCCAAGCAGCCCAACAAATATATGCGCATGCATACAGCCCTCACTTTAGCGCTTGGTCAAGCTGTTGAGCGAGCCTTTCATACGGCTGCTCGCCTTCAAATTTCGCCAGCACTTGTCCATTAGGACCAATTATGAAGTAGGTGGGTGTTCCCCTGACACCATACTTGTTGAAGACCTCAAGCTGTGGGTCGTACAGGGTTGTCCATGAGAGGCCGTACCTGCTTATGAATTGGGCGGTTTTCTGTGGGTCCGTGTTGTATCCACCTGCAACCGTGATGAACGTTACTTTTTCACCGTAATTACGGTGCAGGTTCTCTATGACGGGCGCCATGTTTCTGCAGTGCACACACCACTCATGGATGAAATCCATGAAGACAACCCGTCCTGAAACTGGGTTAAACTCGTACTTCTCATTTTTTAGACCGTTTCCGTCTATTTTGTTCAGTGTGAAGGGGGGCGCTGTTCCCCCCTGTGATAGGGTTTGGCCACCTGTGTTTGTCGTTATAGTGGTTAGGTTTGGAGAAGGAGGTGTGACAACTAGGTATATGATAAAGGCGACCAGTAAAGCAGCAGGGATTATTGCGAGGTAGGTGCCGTAGGATGTCTTCTTTTTCTTCGGCATCGTGTCATGGATATACCCGCTTGGATTAAAGCTTATCCAAAAATCTTGCAGGGCCTCAAAGCGCATAGGTTAAAATCTTCAATTCAGGTGAAAGGTTTCCGGTATGATAGATGTTCACTGCCATTTGACGGAGGAGCCTCTTTATACTCAGCTGAAGATGGTTGTTGAAGAAGCCCGCCAAGCCGGTGTGGCTGCGATAATCACTTCCGGTATAGGGTATGAGGATTGTGTTAGGGTTTTAGAGATTTCTGACAACACGTATGTCTACCCCACTTTGGGAATTGAGCCCTACGAGTTGACGGGGTATGAGATGGTTCTTGATCTGATTGTCAAGAACAAGGACAGGGTTGCGGGTGTTGGGGAGGTTGGGCTTGACTACTACATAGGTGCTAGGGATACACGCGAAACCCAGAGGAAGGTTTTCGGGGAGTTTATCGAGCTGGCCAAAAGCCTCGACAAACCCTTGGTTGTCCACTCTAGGAGTGCGGGGAGGTATGCGCTGGAGGTGCTTTTCGAACACGGGGCCGAGGCCGTGGTTATGCATGCATTCGACGGAGCTGCCTCCGAGGCGGAGAAGGGGGCGGCTAAGGGCTACTTCTTCTCAGTACCACCATCTGTGGTAAGGTCTGAGCAGAAGCAGAAAATGGTTAAGAGACTCAGGCTTGAAAACCTGCTGCTTGAGAGCGACGCACCTGTGCTGGGGCCTGAGAGGGGTGTGGTTAACAAGCCGTCAAACATAAGGATATCCGCCGAGACCATATCGAGGCTTAAAAACATCCCCGTCGAGAAGGTGGTTGAAGTAACTTCGGAAAACGCTAAATTCTTATTCAATTTGTAGTGTGGGGTTTGGGTATGGCGGTGTCTGACGGCTCGACTCTACCATGGGTTGAGAAATACAGGCCTAGGAGGCTTGACGACATAGTAAACCAGGAGGATGTAGTAAAGGCTTTGAAAAACATCGTCCAGACAAAAAACGTCCCACACATGCTCTTCACAGGGCCCCCGGGGACCGGGAAGACCGCCACAGCCCACGCCTTCGCCCAAGAACTTTTCGGCCCGCGATACCTTGAGGACGGCCTGTTTGTAGAGATAAATGCCTCGGATGAGCGCGGCATCGAGACCATAAGGGAGAGGGTGAAGACTTTTGCCAGGTCTGTGCCCTTCGGGGGCTACGGCTTCAGGATACTTCTTCTCGACGAAAGCGACCAGCTGACAGACGCAGCCCAGCATGCCTTCCGCCGGACGATGGAGCAGTTCTCCACGACATGTCGGTTCATACTTGCGGCCAACTACAGCAATCGAATTATCGAGCCGATACAGTCCAGGTGCGCAGTCCTGAGGTTTAAACCGCTCTCGGCCGAGATGGTGTCTGAGATGCTTAAACGCATAGCGGAGAGCGAGGGGCTGAAGCTGGACGATGAGGCTGTGAGCAGGATATACGAATACTCGCTTGGCGACATGAGGAAGGCAATTAACATCCTGCAGTCAGCCGCCTCCCTATCCTCAAAGGTTGACCCGGTTGTCGTCGAGAAAGCCATGGGCTATGTGAACAGAGGGGAGGTTAGGAGGATGATTGAGCTGGCTTTTGACGGGAAATTCAGCGAGGCGCGTGACCTCCTGCGGCAGCTAATCTATTTCCAAGGATATCAGGGGCAGGACATTATTCTGGCTATTTCCCGTGAAATACCCAACCTCTTTGTCTCCGACGAGGTTAAGGTAAGACTGGTTGAGGCACTTGGGGAGACTGACTATCGTATAGCTGAGGGAGGTACACCCGAGGTTCAGCTGCTGTCTTTCCTCGCCAAACTAGCCCTCGTCAAAAGGGTTGGCGGTTGACATATCTCTGGACGGAAAAATACAGGCCTTCAAAAATCTCGCAGGTAGTGGGCAACAAAGAAGCAGTTACCGAATTTCTTGCATGGATTGAGACATGGAGAAAAGGTAGGCCGTCAAAGAAGGCTGCACTTCTCTACGGGCCACCGGGCGTTGGGAAGACCTCACTCGTTCACGCCTTCGCCAAAGAGAATGGGTGGGAGGTTATAGAGATGAATGCCAGCGACTTTAGAACGCGAGAGGTTATCGAGAGAGTTGTGGGCGCAGCCTCAACACTCGGCTCGATCACCGGGGCCACTGGTAGGATTATTCTCGTCGACGAAGTGGATGGAATAGATGTCCGCGCCGATACGGGTGCAGTACAGGCTTTAACACGGCTGATAGGGGAGACGCGTGTCCCCATAGTGTTGGTTGCAAACGACCCGTGGGACCCTAAGCTGGCTGCTCTGAGAGAAATGTGCCAGCTAATACAGTTCAGGAGAATACCGAAACCAACCGTCGCCTCCGTCATAAAGAAAATTGCGATGTCTGAGGGGTTGAAGATATCTGAGGATAAGATAAAGGAGATTGCGGAGAAATCGGGAGGTGACTTGAGATCCGCCTTAAACGATTTACAGATAGCTGCTGCGGCAGACCTCGAAGTCGCTGAGCGCGACCGGGAGAAAGAGATTTTCGCAGCCCTCACATCGGTTTTTCACTCTGGTAAATACAGTGAAGCGGTCGCGGCTTTACAGAACCTTGACCTCGAGCCGGCCGAGTTTTTCACATGGGTTCTTGATAATGTGCCAGACCAGCTAACCGTTGAAGACCTTGCTTCCGCGATGGAGTTTCTCTCAAAGGCGGACCTTTTCCTCCAACGTGTAAACCTCAAACAGTCCTGGGGCCTCCTCAGGTACGCCGTCCCCCTCATGACCGCCGGTGTCGCAGTCTCTAAGAAAGCAAAACCCAAGCAGTTCGTAAGATACAGCTACCCCAGCAGAATAAGGTTTCTAAGCGGTACACGCGCTGAAAGGGAGTTATTGGATGGCATTTGCTTGAAAATTGGGAGAGCACTACACATGTCCAGCCGCAAGGCTAGGACTGAGATGCTGCCCTTCGTAAAGCTGATGCTGACGCACAACGGCCGCGGCCTTGCAGAATTTTTCAACCTAACCCAGAGGGAGCTTGAATACCTTAAGGGGGAGAGTGTCAGTAGGCCAGCGAGGAAGGCTCGCGGCCGAAGCCCCTGAGGAGTTCTTTCTCGAGAAGGGCCGCGGGTATTCCGGGCAGGTAGATATAGGTTTTTCTACCCTTCACACCCTCGCTACGTATACTGAGACGGAGGAAGCCGAGGTCTTGAAGCTGCTGGAGGGTTTCCCAAAAATGTGTGTAGCCCCTAGACTCGAAATCCATTTCCTCGCATACAAGCCTGTAGTACTGGTAGAGCTCTGTGGCTGTGACTGCGGCCCTGTTTCCAGCCAGCGCCCTAGCCGAGGCTAGCAGGACAAGCTTCTCATCCCTGCTGAGGTAGGAGAGGTTTTCACGCCTGATGGTTGGGTAAACACTGGCCAGCGCCTTCCTGACATGCTCTGCGGTAACGGTGTCGCTGCCCTCCAGCTCGGCGAACTTACCCGACCTCCAGAGGAGGTCTATCGCATACCTAGCATCCTTCCTATCCGAAGCCGCCTGAGCCATGAACTCAAGAACCTCGTCGCTCACTGCGCCTTTGTAGAAAGCCTCGGAGGCTCTGTAGCGGAGTATTTCAAGCAACTGGTCGTAGTCGTATTCATTTAAATGGATGTTGTTCATGCCTATGCCGCTCAAGGTCTGCTGGTCGAGGCGGCCTAGAAACTCTGGCTCGCGGAAGATAAGAATCAGTGAGATAAGGTTACCTTTCTCCATCTCCTCGCTGCTCCTCGTAAGGAGATAGAGTGGGCCCCCGCCTTCCTGCGATATAAGTGCCTCAACCTCGTCCAGGCACAGTATCAGCCTAGACTTAGCCATGCTGAGAAATCCCAACACCTCTTCCAGCATCTCTTCGTCGGAGTAACCTCTTTTCGGCAGGCTTACACCTAGCTGCTCAGCTGTCCTACGGAGAATGGTGTATAGGGATTTGTGGATTCTGCAGTTGATGTGGACATAGCGGACGTTGACACCCACACTTCTTCCCTCACGCTCGGCGTTTAGTCCGAAGAGCTTGGAAAGGCTTGTCTTACCGGTCCCCACAGCCCCGGTCACATACACCCTCGTGTGAAACGGTCTTTCACCGTAGATAACCGATGAGAAATAGGAGAAAAGTAGCTTAAGCTCCCCCTCCCTGAAGAGAAGCCTCTCTGGAACATATTCCGGCGAGAGCTTTTCCTCATTTTTGAAGACCGGCATGGCCCCGCTCTCTAAGAGTATTGGATGCTTAAATCTGTGAGAGATGTGTGAAAGTGGGTTATGGCTTAAAAGTAAGCTGTCAGCACACTCCTTTGTTGGCTGAGGTCTGGGAGCCTGTAGAAGGTGTTGAGGTAGTCGAACTCGGGGACGGTGTCGAGAAACCCGTTAAATGCTATCTCCTAAAGTCAGACAGAGGCTACATCCTAGTCGATACAGGCTATCCGGGGACTGTTGAAAAGCTTCTCCCAGTACTGTCAAAATACCGAATCTCCAGAATAGTTTTAACACATCTTCATATTGACCATGCGGGGGGTGCTGCAGCCGTCAGGAAATATGTCAACGCACCCCTCGCCTACCATGTGAACGAAGCGCTGACACTTGAGCAGGCTTTGAAGGCAGGCGACTGGATAAAGCATCTTGGGCTGGATGTGGAGAGGGGTGTGGAGATTGTTAAGGCATACGCAAAACATGTTCCCAGACCCGACATTTACGCAGTTGACGGGGATGAAATGTCTGGGTGGAGGATTTTACACACCCCTGGGCATACACCAGGCCATGTCGTACTTATGGGTGGTGAGGCTGCGGTGACGGGAGACCTGATACTTCACGACGACACCTCAAATGTAGCATATGTGCCGCTTTACGGGTACAGACCTTTGACAAACTACCTTGAAAGCCTCGTCAAAGTCGCGGGGCTACAGGTAAAATACCTTCTGCCCGCGCATGGGCTCATGTTCCGGGAGTGGAGGACGAGGGTTGGGGAAATCTTCAACCACCACTATCAGAGGCTTGAGGAGACAGCCAAGGCCCTCATGATGGGGTACGGCCACCTTGTCGAAGTTGCAAGGAGAATTAGATGGTCGAAAGGCAGCTTCGACACTTTACAGGTTTTCGACAGATGGCTTGCACTCCTTGAAACAGTCTCACACCTCGAGTTTCTGAGAGAGGCGGAATATGCGGCACAGCAAACAAATTTCACCTACAAGCCCTCTGACAACCCAGACTGGGAGAAAGTCAAGCAAAAATTAAACACAATAGCCGCGGGAATCTGGCGGGCATAGTAAAAACTATAAAACAGCAAACACTATTTCCGTATGCGATGATGAGTCTGACCAGGCTGAACGGTGACTGGGATCTTGAGCTCTGAGCAAAAGTAAAAATCAGACAAGCCGTCTTTCCGTCCATGCTTGTCGGCGATGTTATCAGCACGGTTGCCGCTGTGGCTGTTTATGCTATAGCGGTGGTTGTTTCCAGATACCTTCTTAGGAGGCATTACCGTGAGGAGGCCACCAAGATTCTGTACGTTGTCTTCACCTTGTTGACGGCCATTCTCCTCGGATACATAGCCTACCTCTGGCGGCTTTTCGAGTTTGTTGTTGGGTTTCTGGCGACGGCCGGTGCGCTGGGCCTCCTGCTGGCCTTATCACTCGTCCCATGGGTTACAGACGTATTCGCCGGGATATCAATAGCCCTAGACCCCCGGTTAAACATAGGCAGCGAGGTGGAGGTCGACGGCAAACGCGGAAAGATTATCGAGATATCCCTTACACGTACGATAATCTCTGGAGACGAATGCCTGATAATTGTTCCCAATAGGAAGTTCCGCGAATCCGTCGTGGTGGTATACTCAACTAAAGGCTTTACCAAAGGGGTGCCGTTTTAAAAGCTTGGTTAAGGTGATCGTTGTATGATTTGGGACGCCGTAACAGGTTTTGCGGCAGGTTGTCTGGCGACGGCCGTTATGTCCCTTCTCCAGCTACCTTTTTGGAGGGCTAATGGACTTGAGTATGTCTTGGAGTGGCATGAAAACGTGGGAATCGTCAAGAGACTATTTAAGAAAATTAGTGAGGAAAAAGCCTTAGCCTATAGTTTTTTCTTTCACTTTTTGAACGGGGGGTTGGCAGCTGCAGCTTATAATATCTTCCTTAATTTCTTCGAATTGCTAAACGTTTTTGGACCCTTTTTGCTCGGCTGCCTATTTGGCATATTTCTATGGGTTTTCACTCTAGCGCCAATCCACAGACCATTAACGGGACTGCCTGTTTTCGGCCATCCGCTTGGAGCCGGCCCCATAGTCCTGAGCGTGGTGCTACACATGCTTTACGGAGTTATTGTAACAGTCGTTATACTCTATGCATAGATTACAACCCAGTGGTTAGTAGAATGAGATAGATTACATAGAGGGCTAGAAAGACTGAGCCCACTACCCTGCCCAAAACATGGGCTCCTCGCTTAGCTGTCAACAATGCAACGGTCAAGATTACCATGAAAAAGTAGCTGGGATAGATTGTCGCATGGACAGCCAAGGGGGCTGCAACAGACGATGCCCCGATGATACCCATTATGTTAAAGATGTTGCTGCCCGCAATGTTTCCGATTGTTATGCCGTGTTCTTTCCTGTAAGCGGCCACCAAGCTTGCAGCAAGCTCCGGAAGACCAGTTCCCGCGGCCACTATTGTCAACCCGAGGAACTCCTCCCCGACGTTGAAGAACAAAGCAAGGCTGACCACAGCATTAATCAGCAACTCGGACCCAAAATACAGACCTAGGAGTCCTGCAACTACGAGAAACGCGCTCTGT
>Ga0079998_112751_pt1 | contig 138621 bp, 118 predicted proteins | sample PerSpoBPS_BMetaG_FD_69201 | JGI IMG/M metagenome (GOLD analysis project Ga0079998, IMG submission 69201) | Thermal spring microbial communities from Yellowstone National Park, Wyoming, USA - Perpetual Spouter B (PS_B) MetaG (SPADES assembly)... | ecosystem: Environmental > Aquatic > Thermal...
CGCCGCCCCCCTTGCCGAGCTCCTACGTCACGAGGGCTTCACCGGCGAACAGATTGCCGAACGCATCCTCGCGGCGCTACCAGCGCTGGGGGTGTGAGCCCTCTACCTCACTCTGCGGTACGACCGTGGTCTCTGCAGCAGCGCCACCACGAGCATGACAAGCGTCATGTACCCAACCATGAGCATCATCCAAGCGCCGACGATCAGCCCCACAGCGAGGGCATAGACCCAAGCCACCGCCATAAACACCAGGGTGTAGAGCATCCCAATAACCCCAGCGCTGAGGCTGCCCAGCAGTACCCACGCTGCCGTACGCTTCCACCCCTGCGGCACCTTCAGGACCAGGCTGCGTACCCACTCCATCAGCTTCGTGCGCGTACGATGGGTCCACCGCAGCATTGAAGGTGCTGCTTGGGTCATCTTCCAAATCTGCCGCGCCGACTTGCTGTAGCCGAGCGAGATTGGCATCCGCGCTACACGGGTGCTCGGGGAACTGTCTTGCTCGAATTTAGCGCTTTCCCCGCTGCCGTGCGCTTGACCGCCGGGGAAGGAACCCCTCCTCCAACTTGCGCCGAAGCCGCTCCTGCATCTGCGCTCGTGCCGCTTCGGAGAGCAAGCCTAACCCCAACACCGATTGCCGAAACACATAGGCTCGGTCCAACCGAAACCGCCGCCCCGAAAGCACCCAAGCAACGAAGATTCCATCCGAGATCCCCGCCTCCAACTCCACCACCGAGGCAACATCCACGGGCAGAAACACCCCTTGCCGCACCAGCTCGTGCGTGACGCGCGCCCCAATCTGACGCAGAAAGCGCTGAAAGCGCCGAACCCGCTGCAGAAAGCGCCGGTCGGGACTGCGCAGCGCATGCGCCCAGAACTCCAGGAATATCGGCGCATGGCGGGCATGCTTGCGGTAGAACTCCACCGCGCTCCTGCGCACGATATCGGCTTGCTCGAGTGGGTCGGCACTCTGCCGCAATCGCTCGCAGAGCCTCTGCTCAAACTCCCCCAGCCAATGGTCCAGCAGTGCGTAGAAGACATCCTCCTTTGCAGCGAAGTACTCGTAGAGCGTCGCCTTGCCCATTGCCGCCTGCTGTGCGATCTCCACCATGCGCGTTGCGTGGTAGCCCTTGCGGGCAAACACCTCCGCCGCGGCACGCAGGATCTTCAGCCGCTTAGCGTGCTTGTCCACCACTGCCGGCATCGGGGCTCCTGAGCTCCTGGACACACTGCAGAATCCATTCCGCACACACCCGCTTAGAGCGCGGTGGGAACATGCGCACGTAACCCTGGCGCGAGAGTACGGCAATCGTGTTGAAGCGGCTCTCAAAGCCCGCTGCTCCCCACCGCAGGCTGTTGAGCACGACAAGATCGCAGCCCTTCTCGTGCAACTTCCGCTGAGCCGACCCCCACTCGGAATCCGTCTCCAGGGCAAATCCAACCAAGAGCTGTCCCGGGCGCCGCCGTTGCGCTACGGTAGCCAGAATATCGGGCGTCGTCTCCAGCTCCAGGAGCATCGTGCCTTGCCCGCTCTTGTGCAGCTTGGTTGGGCTGCTCGACCGCGGAGCGAAATCCACCACCGCTGCAACCATGCACAGCACATCGGCAGTATCGGCGCGCTCCAGCACGGCAGCCGCCATCTCCCGCGCCGATTCCACCCGTACGAACTCCACCCCCGGTGGCTGCGGCAACGCCGTGGGACCGGAGACGAGCACCACCTCTGCGCCGCGGTCGCGCGCCGCCTCGGCAAGTGCATAGCCCATGCGCCCGCTGGAAAAGTTGCTCATGAACCGAACGGGATCGAGCCGCTCCCGCGTCGGACCCGCCGTGACCAGCACGCGCAGCCCATCCCAACGATGCAGCGGCTGCTGTACCCCCAGCAGCAGCGCCGCCTCCAGCGTGCCCAAGATGCTCTCCAGCTCCGGCAATCGCCCAACCCCAACGCTGCCGCTGGCAAGCTCTCCGTATGCCGGGGGCACAATCCAGACGCCACGCCGGCGCAGTTGCGCCACCGCACCCACCGTGGCAGGGTGCTCCCACATCTCGCTATCCATCGCCGGTGCCAGCACCAACGGAGTCGTCGCTGGCAATGCGCACGCCACCAGCGTCGGTGCGGTATCGGGGATCCCCGCAGCAAGCTTGCCCAGCGTTGCTGCCGAACACGGGGCGATGAGCATCGCCTCCGCCCAGCGCGCCCATTCGATGTGCCAGGTACCGGGAAACTCCGCAGGGAACAGCTCCAGCACCGTCGAGGCAAAGGTGCGCAAGGCTCCCGGAGCCACAAAGTGCGTTGCCGTTGGGCTCACCACTACGCGCACGTCTGCGCCCTCGCGCACAAGCTCCCGCACCAGCAGTGGCGCTTTGTATGCGGCGATGCTTCCGGTCACCCCTACCACGATCCGCCGTCCCGCAAATCTCATCACGCACTGGCTCCCTGGTACCACCGCAGCGAAGCCGAAAAGAAGTGGATGCTCGCCCAAAGCAGCACCGGCGGAATCCCCAATCCCGCAACCCAGAGCTCCCAGGATGCCCGCCCCAAGAGCACCTGCGCTGGAACCGATGCCACCAAGCCCATCGGGAAGACGTAGAGCAGAAGCCGCCGCACCAACGGCGTGTAGATGCTATCGGGCTTCATGCCGAACTGGTAGAGGATGTGGAAGGTCTGCTGAATGCCCTCCGCTGCCAGTATTCGCACCGCAATTGCCCCAATGGCAGCTTGAAACGCCAACATACAAGCAAGCCCATTGAGCAGGAACACCGGATACGCCACCACCGCCTCCCATCGCAACGGCGGAGCTTGGGCAAGCGCATAGCCCAGCACCGCCAGCGCCACGAGCAGATTCAGCAGCGAGGCAACATTGGGGTAGCGCAGGAAGACCAGCCAGAACGTGGAAGCTGGCTTGACCAGGAAGAAATCCAGCTCGCCTGTGAGCACGTACTGCGGAATGCGCCAGAAATTGGTCGAAAACAGCAGCATGTTGAACGCGTCCACAACGAAGAGCGTGCCCAGGAAGACGAACATCTCCTCGCGGCTCCAGCCGGCAATCTGCGGCACATGCAGGTAGAGCACCCCGAACAGCCCCAACTGCACGCCGTACCAGACCACGTCAATGAGGAACTTCAGCCACAGGTGCAGCCGGTACTCCATCTCTCGGCTGAGCGCCTGGCTGAAGAGCACGCCCCACAGGCGCGCGTAGAACAGCACGGGATTACCCTCCATAGGCACCGTACCGACGAATCCCTGCTCGCCACAGCGCTGCAACAGCACAGCTCAGCAGCCCACACCACAGGAGCGCATGCGCAAGCAAGCCCGGCAGCGCCGATACCGGAATCAGCTCTGCCATAATCCCCGCTGGCGTGTATGCCAAGTGCTGGAAGGGCAACAACGCCGAGATCTGCGCCGCCGTCGAGGGCAGGAGCGACAGCGGCAACAATTGCCCCGAAAGGAACCACAGGCTGATATCCTTGACCACGTGCAGCGTCCACACCTCGTCCATCCAAAACGCCAGGTACGAGATGCCCAGCCCCAGCAGGAAGTTCACCAGCATGCCCAGCAGCAGTAGTGGGAGCGCTGCCAAGAGCATCTCCGCCACCTTCGCCAGCGGCACCGGAAGTATGCTCGACATTGCCACCGCTGCCAGCCCCAGCACAACCGGCAGCGTTACCATGCGCTCCGCTGCTGCCATCGCAATGGCATAGCCGGCATGCCCGACGGGCTTGAGCAGATATCGGCTGAGCTCCCCCAGCCGGATCTCCTCGGCAACCATCCGTTCGATGCGCCCAGAGCGCGTGAGGCTTAAACTCAGCGTGGCACAGACCACGTAGAGCAACATCTGCTCAAAGGGGATGCCCGCAATGCTCCGGCTGCTCTGCCCACTGTAGACCGCTGTCCAGAGGAAGCTCTGCACCCCAATGCCCACCAGGAGCGTCAACCCAGCGGTGAAGAGGAAGTTGGCTCGATACATGAGGGCAGCCGAGACCCCCACGCGGAAGATTGCCAGGTAAGCGCGCGCTGTCATCACCGCAGTGCCCGCGCCATGGCGATAATTTCGGCGGGGATGTCCAAATGGTTGGTCCGCTCATCGTCCACGGCGAGCTCCAGCGGAATCGGTGCCCGATCATCACCAATGGTGAATGCGGTGTAGAAGCCGCTATCCGCTCCGCGGAGGGCATCGCAGACCATCCGGTAGCCCAGCCAGCTTGCCCGCAGGATATCGGTCACCGATGCCTTGCCCCCGCGCTGGAAGTAGCTCATGTCAACGGTGCGGATCTCGCGTTCGACTCCACGCTGGCGCAGAATCTGCTCCAGGATCTGCCGAATCTCGGCAAGGCTTTTGGGATAGGCTTCCGAGACGAGGAAGATCGTGTCCCGGTCCCGATGCATAGCGATGTCGGCAAGGTGCTCGAAGTCCACCTCCTCGCGGGGGCGGATGACGTACTCCGCCCCCGCGATGATGCCCGCGTAGAATGCCAGATACGCCGAATCCCGCCCCATCGAACGCACGATGTAGATGCGCCGATGCGAGCTTGCCGTATCACGAATCCAGGAGAGCATCTCCAGGCTGCGCTCCAGGGCGCTGTAGAAGCCAATCGAGGTTCCCAGATTGTTGCACACGTCGTTATCTATCGAGCCCGGGGCGACCAAGATGCGCACATTCCACCCTCGCTCGCGCAGGATGCGCTCCAGAGCATAGGATGCCTTGACACTGCCGTTGCCTCCGATGACAAACAGGTAGTCGAACCCCTGCTCGTGCAGCAGCCGGGCGGCACGCTCACGCAGCTCCGGCTGGGTTTCAAATTCGGGGAAGCGCATTGTGCCCAGAATCGTGCCCCCGAGCATGACGATTCCGCTCACATCGCGCTTGGAGAGCAAGCGGAAGTGCCCATGCACCAAGCCGTACCAGCCGTCCAGCACACCCCAGATGGTGCTCTCCGGACTGAGATTGAGCAGCGTCCGGACCACTGCCCGGACGAACGCGTTCATTCCCGGGCAATCACCTCCACCGGTCAGTACCGCGCACTTCATCGCTGCCGATAGGCAGTGGGACAACGCATCAGCGGACTTTGAAGGTCGTTAGCGTCACAATTGCCAGAATGACCGCGATGATGTAGAAACGCATGACGACCTTGGCTTCGTGCCAGCCACAGCGCTCGAAATGGTGGTGCAGCGGCGCCATGCGGAAGAGGCGGCGCCCCTCGCCGTATCGCCACCGCGTGTACTTGAAGTAGGCAACCTGCAGGATGACCGAAAGCGCCTCCACGAAGAAGATGCCCCCGACAATCGGCAGCAGCAGCTCCTTTTTGAGCAGCACCGCCAATGCCCCCAACGCACCCCCCAACGCGAGCGAGCCCGTATCGCCCATGAAGACTTGCGCCGGATAGGCGTTGAACCAGAGGAATCCCATCGCCGCGCCCACCATCGCCGCGCAGAAGATGCTCAGCTCATCAGCGCCGCGCAGATGGACGATGTTGAGGTACTTGGCAAAGACCGCATTGCCCGAGACATAGGCAACCAGCCCCATCGTCAACGCAGCAATGCCGGCGGTCCCAATCGCCAAGCCATCGAGCCCATCGGTGAGGTTGACCGCATTGGAGGTTGCCGTGATGACGAGCACGACCATCGGGATATAGAACACCCCCCAGTCCAGGTGCACGTTTTTGGCAAACGGAACGGTCGTCTGTGTTACAACAGCAGGGAAGCTGGGCGAGAACCACTCCGGCGCCAGCACAATTGCGCCGCCCAAGAGCAGCCCGAGGCTCATCTGCCCCAGCAGCTTGTAGCGCGCAATCAATCCGTTGGGCAGGCGCTTGACCACCTTGAGGTAGTCGTCCACAAAGCCCACAGCCCCCATCCAAGCCGTTGCCAGTACGATTGCCAGCACCATCCCGCTGGTGAGCTTTGCCCACAGCAGTGTTGGCAGCAGGATCGCCAGCAGCACCAGGATGCCGCCCATTGTCGGGGTGCCCTGCTTCTGGGCATGGTTGCCTGTCTGCTGCAGCTCCGGCTTGCCGTGCTCCTGCACCTGGTGGCGCTGGAGAAAGCGTATCACTGCTGGACCAAGCAGGAAGCACAGTAGCAGCGCCGTAATCGCCGCCGCCGCAACGCGGAAGGTCACGTACTGGAACACCCCAAAGCCAGGCGGGTCAAAGGTGCGCCAGATCCACTGCGTCAGATGGTACAGCATCCGCCTGCCGACGCCATTGCTCGACAATTGCTTCCATCCGCATGCCCCGGGAGCCCTTGAGCAGGACAATATCCCCGGGCTGGAGAACCTCCTGCAGCCGCTGCAGCGCCTCCTCATGCGTTGAGCACACACAGACCTTGGGCTGCCCGTGTGCACATGCGCGGAACTGCTCCCCGAGTACAAAGACCCACTCGGCAACGCGCTGGGCATGCTCGAGCACCTCGCGGTGTGCTGCCTCCGCAGCAGCTCCCAGCTCGAGCATATCCCCCAGCACGGCAATCCGGCGCCCCCGCGCGGGGAAGTCCTGCAGCACCTGCAACGCCATGTGCATGGAGAGCGGATTGGCGTTGTAGGTATCGTTGAGCACGGTAACCCCCGGCGGGATGCGCTCAATTGCCATCCGAGCGTAGCCGTGAGTGCTCTCGGGAGCGAATTCCGACAGCGCCCCGACCACGCTCTCCGCGTCCACACCCAATGCCCACGCGACGGCTGCAGCAGCAGCCGCTGCACGCACTCCGATCTGCCCTGGAAGGCGCAGCTCCAGCATGGAGAGCGCACCTCCGTAGGACAGCCGCACGGGCATCGGGAACGCCCGTGGCTGGATGCTCTCCGCCCACACGACAACATCCGGCGCAGGGCTCAGACCAAACCAGAGTGTGCGTTCGCTGTGGTATTGGCGCAGCGCTGGCTCCCATGCGGGCAGGATCGCCATCCCTCCGGTATCGCGGAGGGCGCGCAGCAGCGCCGTCTCCTCCTGCACAACTCCGTCCACAGAGCCCAAGAACTCCAGATGCTCCGCCCCCAGCGCCGTCACCACCCCGTGCGTGGGGCATGCAATTTGAACCAAGCGGGCAATCTCTCCGAAGGAGTTCGTTCCCAGCTCCACCACCGCCACTTGGTGCTCCGGGCGTAACTGGAGCAGCGTTAGAGGCACCCCGAGCTGATTGTTGAAATTGCCCGGGGTCGAAAGCACCCGGAAGCGCCGCGCAAGCACTGCCGCAATCAGCTCCTTCGTGGTCGTCTTGCCTGCCGACCCTACCACCGCGACGACGGGGATACGGAACCGGAGCCGATGCAATCGGGCAAGCTGCCCCAGCGCCTGCAGCGGATTGACCACCGGCACACACGGGAAACGCTGCCAATCGGCGGGGAACTGGCGCCAGCTCCGCTGCTCCACAATCGCCATCGCAGCGCCAGCGGCAAAGGCTTCTGCAAGCCGTGTATGGGCATCAACCCGGCTTCCCCGCAGCGCTACGAACACACTCCCCGGCAACACTCGCCGGCTATCGGTGCTGATGCCTCGGATTCGCCCCCCGCTGCCAAGCCATTCTGCCTTCACCTCAGGGAAGAGGGCACGCAGCTCCTCGAGCGTGAACTCGACCGCAATCGGTTGCTCCATCGTCAACTGCCCACCACCCCACCCCACAGTGGAACACCGGACGCCTGTGACATTGCACAAAATTAGGGCTGCAGCCACAACGAAGCCACCGCTGGCGCGTCTTCTCTCCGGAGCACAACCGTTACAGGGTTGCAATGCGCAGTGCTTCCCTCCTCTGCTGGGTGCTATGCGCCAGTCTGGGACTGCTGAGCACCGCAGCGGCTGTTCACGCGCAGCCGCTCCGCAGCGCGCTCAAGATTGCCCGCCTCAAGTACACCGGCGGCGATTGGTATAACGACCCCTCGGCAGAGGTGAACCTCTTGCGCTTCGTGCAGCAGCATACGACCATTCCGGTCAACCCCGCCTTCGAGCCCGTCGAAGCCACCAGCGACGCGCTCTTCCAGTATCCGATTCTGTTCCTGACCGGGCACGGCAACGTGGTGTTCTCCGCCGAAGAGATTCGCCGCTTGCGCGCCTACCTGCTCAACGGCGGCTTCCTGTACATCGACGACGACTACGGGCTGGACACCGCCATCCGGCGCGAACTCCGGCGCATCTTCCCGGACAAGGGGCTCGTCGAGCTACCCTTCTCCTACGGCTTGTTCCACTGCCACTTCAGCTTCCCCAATGGGGTGCCCAAGATTCACGAGCATGACGGCAAGCCACCGCAAGCCTTTGGCATCTTCCACGAGGGTCGGCTCTGCGTGCTGTACACCTACGAGAGCAATCCCAGCGATGGTTGGGCAGACCCCGAAGTTCACAACGACCCGCCGGAGAAGCGCGAGGCAGCGCTCCGCTTTGGCACTAACATCATCGTGTGGGCGTTGACGCAGCCAGTGCAAGCATCCGCTCCAGCGCGCGCCGAGCCCGTTGGGCGATCGGCTCCGGTACCATGATCCGGTACCGCTCCTGCTGGAGCGATTCCGCAACACGCTCCAAGGTGATGCGCTTCATGTACTGGCAAATCGCATCGGGCTTGAGCGCATAGAAGCGCTTGCCGGGATTCTCCCGCTGCAGCCGGTAGAGTAACCCCACCTCCGTGCCAATCACAAACTCCTGCGCCGAAGACTGCCGGACATGGCGCAGCATGCCATCGGTAGAGGCAACGATGACGGGATGCTCCCCGACCATCCCCGTAGCACAGGCATAGAGCGGAGCCGACATACAGCCGCACTCAGGGTGCAGCAACAGCTCCGCCTGCGGGTGCTGTGCCAGCGCTTGGCGAATCGTCTCCGGTGTTATCCCCGCGTGCACGTGGCATTCCCCCATCCACAGGTGGATTGCCCGCCCGGTCTGCGCCCGCAGCCATGCCCCCAGGAACATATCCGGCACGAACAGTACCTCCTTCTCCGGCGGGATCGCCTCCAGCACCGCCCGCGCATTGGAGGAGGTGCAGACCCAGTCACTTTCGGCTTTGACCGCTGCCGAAGTGTTGATATAGGCAACCACCACCGCATCGGGATGGCGGGCTTTCCAGGCGCGGAGCTGTTCGGCAGTGATGGAATCGGCAAGCGAGCAGCCTGCCTCTAAATCCGGCAGCAGAATTCGCTTCTCCGGCGCCAGGATCGCCGCTGTCTCCGCCATGAAGTGCACGCCGCAGAAGACCACCAGCTCCGCTTCCGTGCGGACAATCGCCTGTGCCAGCGCGAGCGAATCCCCAACCACATCGGCGATCTGCTGCACCTCGGGAAGCTGGTAGTTGTGGGCAACGATGAACGCCCCCTTGCGCTGCTTGAGCTCCAGAACCTGCTCCTGCAGCACGCGGGTTCGTTCGTCGGCAGGTGCTGTGACGGCTTCCATCGCGCCTCGGCTGTGGAATGCAAAATTTGCACCCTGCCCCCTACTTTGGGCCTGAGCCAGCTCAGGCAGCATGCTGATTTCACAGCGCGGCGTGGAAGCTCAGCAGACGCGCTAACTCGCCGGTCAGGCGCCTCCGTTCAAACTGCGCAACGTAGTTCTCCGACGGCACGGGCAGCTCCCCTTGGCGCCAGCGCTCGTAGAGCTCCTCCACGTGGCGGCGCAGCGTTGCCACATCTCCGGGTTCGGCGCAGAAGGCAGCTCGGCTCTCTTCGGCAATCCGGCGAATTGCCCCCGCAGGGGCGCACACCAGCAGCGTGCGTCGCGCCCCCAGGTACTCGAAGAGCTTGCCCGGCGAGCGGAGTGGGACGTGGGCTTCCGACCACAGCACATGCGCCTGCAGCATCTGGGCAATCGCCTCCCGATGGGGCAAATAGCCCAAGATGCGCACAACATCGCCGAGCTGCAGCTCTTTAACCATGCGCTGCTCGCGCGGGCGCACAAGCCCAACCCAGCGAATCTCCATGTGCCGACGCGCTCCAGGATGCCGCTCCAAAAACTGCGCAATCGCCTGCAGCGTTGCTTGTGGGCTCCCGCCCTCGAACGTTCCCACGTGGGCGATGACGAAGCGCTCCTCCGGAGGTCGTAAGTGCTCCAGCCCAGCGAAATCCTCTGCGTCGTAGCCGTGCGGGATGATGGCGATATCCTCATGCTCGAGCAGGTCGCCGTACCGGCGCAGCAACTCCTCCTTGAGTGCCCGCGTTGGGACGACCGCGCGCGCCATGCGTACCAGCACTGCGCGCTCCAGGCGCTCATTGCGCCGGCGATGCCACGGCGTCGGGTACCGGCGCAAGGGGTCACCCACCCAGAGATCGCGGTAGTCCAGCACAAAGGGGAGCTCGGCTGCAGCAGCAAGCTCGTGCGCAAGCAGGAGATCCGTATACGGCGGTGCGGTTGCCAGTAGAATCGCCGGACGGTACTCCCGCAGGAGCCGTCTGCCGAGGCTGAGCGCCTCCGGCTTCCAGCCGATTGCCCGATCGGGAATCCAGCGGAACTGGCTCCACAGCCGCCACGCTGTCTCCAACCACTCCGGCGGCGCGCCGATCTGAGGGTTCTTGAAGCGGCGGCGAATCCATCGGGGGAGCCCATCGCCCGGGGTGCGCACGATGGGAATCCGGCGCCGTTCGAGCTCCTCCAGCAGCGTTGGGTCAAAGGCGAAGTACGCCGACGGTGTTGCGGTCAGCACTACCGGCTGCCAGCCGTATTCGGGCAGGTACTTGACGAACTTTGCAACGCGCTGCACCCCGCCCATGCCCATCGGCGGGAAGTAATACGCGATGACCAGCACCGTGGGTTGCCCTTGCTCGCCCACCATCAGAGGCTCAGCAGCTCGCGCGTTGCAGTTGTGAGCAGCTCAGCACCGTTCGTGGTGACGCAGAGGTCATCTTCAATGCGGATGCCGAAGCGCCCGGGCAGGTAGATGCCCGGCTCGATCGTTACCACGGTGCGCTCCTGCAAGCGGAGCCGCGCCGGTGCTCGCGGAGACAGCGCCGGCGGTTCGTGCACGCTCAAGCCCAGCCCGTGTCCGACGCTGTGGCGGAAGTACTCCCCGAAGCCCGCCGCAGTGATCCACTCGCGCGCAGCGGCATCTACCGCACGGGCAGCCACACCTGGGCGCACTGCCCCGATGGCGCGCTCCTGCGCTTGGAGCACCACCTGGTACACCCGACGCTGCTCCGAAGAGGCACGCCCCAGAACGACCGTACGGGTCAGATCGCTCGAATAGCCGCGGACAAGGCAACCGAAGTCCATGGTGATGAGTTCGCCCGCACGCACGCGCTTTGCCGATGCCCGCCCATGGGGGAGTGCCCCGCGCTCTCCACTGGCGACGATTGGTTCAAAGGCGTCCCCCTCCGAGCCCAACTGCCGTGCAAGGTAGGAAAGCTCGGCTGCCAGCTCCCGTTCGCTCATCCCTTCGCGGATTCGCTCCAGCACCGCCTCAAAGGTCTTCGAGGCAATCCACGCTGCCCGCCGCATGAGCTCGATCTCGGCGGGATACTTCTGCATGATGAGCGGCTCGACCATCTGCCGCAGCGGGCGAAGCCGCACCGGACGGAATCGGCGTCGCGCCTCCAACAGCGTCCCGTACGAGAGGTACTCCGGCTGAAACGCAAGGACGCTCACCCCATCGAGCGCTGCCGCGAGCGCCTTCAGTGGCTCGCGCGAGATATGCACCTGCAGCCCCTCCAGGGCGAAGAGCTCTTGGCGGACCTGCTCGGCGTAGCGGTCATCGGTGACGAAGTGCACCTGCTCGCGCAGAACCAACAGCAGGGCTGAGGAGCCGGAGAAGCCCGTCAGGTACCGGATGTGCGGCAAAGCGCTCAGGAGCGCCCCTTCGAGCCGATGTCGCTCCAACCGCTCCCGCAGCCGTGTAATGCGCTCCTGCGCCGCCTGTTGCAATTGCTCGCGCACCGCCGAAGAGGGCATCAGCTCAGAACCCAAAGTAGTTGGGCGCCTCCTTGGTGATGATGACATCGTGCGGGTGCGATTCCCGCAGCCCTGCCAACGTCATGCGGATAAAGCGCGTCTTCTGCTGTAGCTCGGCAATCGTGCTGCACCCGCAGTAGCCCATCGCCGCCCGCAATCCGCCGACCAACTGGAAGAGCGTATCGCTGACGTTCCCCTTGAAGGGCACGCGCCCCTCCACCCCTTCGGGCACCAGCTTGGAAAGCTCCGCTGTGGGGTCCTGGAAGTAGCGCTCGGCTGAGCCGTGGTACATCGCACCCAGCGATCCCATGCCGCGGTAGACCTTGTAGGCGCGCCCTTCGAGCAGCACCTTCTCGCCGGGGCTCTCCTCGTGCCCAGCCAGCAGGCTTCCGATCATGACGCTATCGGCACCGGCTGCCAGCGCCTTGGCAATGTCGCCGGTCTGCCGGATCCCGCCATCGGCGATGACGGGGACACCGGCAGCGTGCGCAACGCGTGCTACCTCCATAATCGCCGTCAATTGCGGAACTCCCACACCCGCAATGACCCGAGTGGTGCAGATGGAGCCCGGACCGATTCCCACCTTGACCGCGTCCGCTCCCGCGCGGATGAGGGCTCGGGCAGCTTCCCCTGTTGCGATGTTACCGGCGATGACCTGCAACTGCGGTGCCATCCGTTTGATGCGGCGCACAGCTTCGATGACGCCCCGGCTGTGCCCATGGGCGCTGTCCACAACGATCACATCCACCTCCGCTTGCAGCAGAGCCGCCACGCGCTCCTCCAAATCAGCGCTCACTCCTACAGCTGCGCCCACCCGCAGACGCCCCTGCCCATCCTTGCACGCGTTGGGGTAGCTCCGCTTCTTCTGGATGTCCTTGAACGTGATGAGCCCGCGCAGGATGCCGCGTTCGTCCACCACTGGCAGCTTCTCAATGCGATGGAGCTGCAGGATGCGCTCCGCCTCCTCCAGGGTTGTCCCCACCGGAGCGGTGATGAGCTCGGAGGTCATCACCGCCGAGACGGGCTGCTCGACATCGGTGATGAAGCGCAGGTCGCGGTTGGTCACAATGCCCACGAGCTTCCCCTCAGCATCCACGATCGGGATGCCCGAGATGCGGTACTTGCGCATCAGCTCCAGGGCTTGCCGGACCGGGCTCTCCGGCGGAAGCGTGATGGGATTGCGAATCATGCCGCTTTCGGAGCGCTTGACCCGGTCCACCTCTTCGGCTTGGCGCTCGATGGTGAGATTCTTGTGGATGATGCCGATGCCCCCCTCGCGCGCCATCGCAATCGCCATATCGGCTTCAGTGACCGTATCCATTGCGGCGCTGACGATGGGGATGTTGAGCCAGATCGTGCGCGTCAGCCGTGTGCGGACGTCCACCTCGCGCGGGAGCACCTCCGAGTACGCCGGCACCAGCAGCACATCGTCGAAGGTGAGCCCCTCGCCGATGATGCGCTCGCTTTCGCCGAAGGACCTCCGCGTGCGCTTCGGTGCGGTTGCAAGCTTGGCGTTGCGCTCCGCCATCCTCGGCATTAGCGAATTTCGCGGTGCAGTGTATGGCGCCGCAGGAAGGGGTTGTACTTGCGCAACTCCAGGCGCCCGGGCGTATTCTGCCGGTTCTTCGTTGTCACGTAGCGCGATGCCGGCTTGCCCTCTTTGCGGGCTTCGGTGCATTCCAGAATCACCATCACGCGCGCGCCCTTCTTCGCCATGGCTCAGCAGCGTTGAGCTGGACCTACTCGAGTGCGCAAAATTACGGCTCCTCCGGCAGGCAGCGGCTCAGAAGACCATCTGCACCGAGAGCTGGAGCTGGTCCAACAGCGCCGGCGGAGGTGAGTCGAAGGGCCAGTTCATTCGGGTGCGCAGAAGCTCGGTCCATCCTATTGCAACGCCGCTGCGGAGCAGGAAGTTTACCACCGGCGCTGCCTGCGGCATCCGCGCCTTGAGGACGCGCCGGACGAATTCGCCCACAATGAGCTCCGACCCCACGAACTCGATGAGCGAACTGCCCAGGTACTTCCACACCAGATGCGCCGGGAAGATGACCGCCCGCTCAAACCCCAGCCCTATCCCCAGCAGGGGCGTGAGCTGGACAAGCACCATTCCGTCCCGCACGCTCCCAAAGCGCAACTGCTGCCCGAAGGGCTGGAGTGCGTCCACTTGTGCGCCTTCAGCCAACGTGACCTGACTCCAGTGCAGCCCTCCACCAGAGAGCAACAGGAGCGCCCCACCGTTGCCGAGCCGATATCCGTAGCCCTCCTGCCTTCCCACGCCGAAGCGCCACCAGCGCATCCGCAGCGTGTCCGCCCGATGGAGGCTGGGCGTTAGCGCAAGGAAGCCATAGCTGTGCTCGTACCGCTCCAACGAGGCAGAGCGCAGCGTCCGCAGCTCTGCTGAGCCCAGTCGGAGCGTAACTGCCGGACCCTGGAAGCGCAGCCCTATCCCCTCGCGCTGGAGTTGGGCAACGCCTCCACTGACGTCCAGGCTCGGAGCCTCAACGAAGGAGCGCCAGCGGAACACCATCCAGTCCTCCTCTTCGTCGTTGGGCTGCGCCCACAGCAGCAGCGGTACCAGCAGTATGCCAACCGCACTCCAGAGCATGGCAACCTCCTCGCCGCTGAGCTTTCGTACCCAGGCGCAATTTACAACTCCGCTGCCACCTCTCCAACGGAGCTGCTCATGAGGGTGGAGCCTATCCCGTGTTCGCAGGCGACCGGCTACAGCTCCCCCACTGCGCTGGCATTTGTGCGCTCCCCAGAGCAATTCGCCGAGCACTTCCCCAGCACGGCAGAGCTTCTCTCCTCCGGCAGCCTGAGCGGCTCCACCCCTCTCTCCACCTCCGAACGTGAAGCGCTTGTACGGGCAATCGAGCTGAGCTGCGCGGGGATAGAGCTTTCCGCCCTCCAGCGACAGCACCTCCGGGAGCTCCGGTCAGCAGAGGCGCTCGCCGTTGTTACCGGTCAGCAGGTCGGCTTCCTGGGCGGTCCCGCGTACACGCTCTTCAAAGCTCTTGCGGCGATCCTATGGGCACAACGCTTCCGCTCACAGCAGGCACGCCCGGTGGTTCCGGTGTTCTGGATTGAGGACAACGACAGCGACGGGCGCGAAGCCGGGCTGCTCCACTGGTGGACCCCTGAGGGCGAACTTCGGCTGCTGCAGGCAGATCGCCCCGAGGCGCTCCAGACGCCGTACTCGGTGGCGGTCCGTTCCTTCCCACCCACGCCCGACGCTCCCTGGCGGCAAGCGCTCGAGTACGTCTGCCCCCAGCTTCCACTTGACCTTGCCGAGCTGCTGCAGCAGAGCATCTCGCCAGAGCGTTCCTGGAGCCAGGCGTTCCTTGCACTACTCCAGTACCGGCTGGGCAAGCATGGGATACTGCTCCTGCGGGCTTCGGTTGCGCGCGAGCAGGGGCTGTTTGTGCCCATCCTGCAGCGTGCCCTGGAGGAGGAGCAGCAGCTCCACGAGCTTCTCCAGCGCGGTATCCAACGGCTCCAGCAGCAGGGCTATCCGGCACAGATTCTGCCAACGGCGCCGCTGCTGCATTTCCATACTGCGGAAGGGCTGCGCTATCGGGTCCGCCGGCTTCCGGACGGCTCCTACGCCATTGGGCAACAGCACTACAGTGCAGAGCAGCTCCGAGCGCTCTTCCGGGAACGCCCGACAGCGTTTTCCCCCACCGCACTGCTGCGTCCACTGTGCCAGGACCGAATGCTCCCAAGCGCTGCCGTTGTTGTTGGACCCACCGAGCTTGCCTACTGGGGGCAGCTCCGCGAGCTCTACGAGGCGTTCTCCGTACGCATGCCAGCAGTGCTGCCCCGCCCCTCGCTCACGCTGGTGCCGCCGGCGATCGAGCGCCTACTCCAGCGCGAGCAGTGGAGCGCGCGCGACCTGCTTGTCCCCTGGCATACGCTCGAGGCTGCCCTTATACAGGACCTGCCACAACTCCGCGAGGGCGAACGCCGCTTGGAGGAGCTTCGGCAGGCTATCTATCGCTGGCAACACGACAGCGCACACCTTGTCCGCTCCCTTGAGCCATCCCTGGAGCGCAGCGCTGCAGCAACGGCACAGCGCGTTCTGAGGCTATTGGAGCGTTGGCATCGGCGGCTGCGGGCTGCCTCTCGCCGCCGCATGGAGATACGCCTCCACCGCCTCAAACGCATCTGGAGCTGCCTATATCCGGACGGGCAACCGCAGGAGCGGATGCTCGGGTGGGTGCAATTGGAGCTCCTCTGCGGAGCAGGCTCCCTTGACAGCGCTGTGGAGAAAAGCCTTACACTGCCGTGGGATTCCCACGCCCTGGTCTACCCCGGCGAGCCAAGCGCAGCGTTGCCCCCGCCACCATCGCAAGGTACAGCACAAGTGCCGCTCCAATAGTCCAGCTCCCCCACAGGCGCAGCGGCGTTCCCCCGATATCCCCCAGCAAGCGCATGCCCATGCCGGCAAAGAGCAATCCGGCAGGACCCCACAGCCACGGTGTCCAGCCATATCCGCTGCGCTGCAACACCGCGGGGAAGATTATCACCCCGTGCGCAAACACCATCGTCAACACAAACCCCACGAAGAAGCTGTGGAGCATCGCATCGAAGGCGAACGCAACCGCTCGGGTACCGAGCAGCATCACCGCCATACTCACCAGCAGCCATCCGTATCCTATCCCAAGCATCGCACCGACGTACCGATGCAGCGGAGTTGCCGCCCGCCGGAGATTGCGCACCGCAACATCATAGCGGAACAGCCACAGGGCAATTCCACCCAACGCAAGCCCCAGCAGCTCCCATCGCTGCTGAACCATTGCCCACAGCGCTCCCAGCAGCACAGCGATGAGAGCAACCCCCAACCAGCGCACCGCCCGGCGCTCCAGCCCCAGGAGGCGCATGAGCTCCAGCCGCTCAGCAACAATCGTCACCACGAAAAACCCCATCAGCAGTGGCACAGCCGGCGTAACGCTCCCCTGGAGGAGCGCAACAATCCATGCTGCCGCGAAACTGCCCCCAGCGCCCAGAAGAAGCACGAACGGCACCATCCGGTGGCGCCGTAGCAGCGTAGCAAACACTGCAGCCATTCCCACGCCACCCAACGCGAGCAGTCCGTATCCAGTGAGGGCTGCCCCCAGGAGGAATGCAACCACGCTCGCACCACACAGCCACGCTGGCACATATGCCCACCATGCACGCAGCGCGACCGCTCGCTCCAACGCTATCAGCGTCCCGAAGAAGGTGCCCGTCATGAGCGCCCCATGCTCCGGCAGCAGTTGCGCCGGGACGGGCACCGCCGTCCACCCCATCCGATGGTACCCTGCAAGCAGCCCCAGCAGCAGTCCAGCAGCACCCAACACCAGCGCTGCCCGCAACCAGCTCATAGTCCAATCCCCCGCGAAATCAGCACCCCGAGCAACACCAGGATCACCGACAGCAGTACCAGCAGCCGCCCAACCCAGCGGCTCCACAGCACCCACCGAGCAGCATGCGGATCTTCGCGCCCCTGCTGCAGCAATGCCAGCGCGCGCCGCCCCAGCACCACATTGTGCCACAGGCTCAATATCGCCATCACCACAAAGAGAGCAAGCTTGAGCGCCCCCATCCGCCCCACCGGCGAACTCCACAGGTCCGACACCTGCGCCACCCCACGGAACAGCAGATTCACCACCCCCGTCACCAGCAACACCGCCAACGCGATAACCGACGCCCGCTCGAACAGCTTCCCCATACGCTCCAGCAGACGGGCACGCTCAGGAGCTCCACGGAGCGCCGGAACCACCACAATTGCCAGGAACAGCATCCCACCCAGCCAAAAGGTCGCCGCCAGGATGTGGAGCAACACCGAAGCAATGTACGCCCAGTGCATTCTGGGCTCAGAGCTGGCTCCGCACGATATCGTGCACTCGGATGACCCCGATGCAGTATCCCTCCTCGTCCACCACCGGCAGTACGCTAATTTGGCTGGGGCGCTGCTCCATGAGCGCCAGTGCCTCCGACAAAGGGGCATCGGGTGCAACCGTCACCGGTGTCCTCGTCATCACCGCCTCTACCCGCAGAGGGCGAATATCCTCCACCCGCTGCAGGACCCGACGCACATCCCCATCGGTCACGATCCCGCACAGGCGCCCCTGCTCATCCACCACGCAGACGCACCCCAACGCTTTCGCAGTCATCTCCACCAGCATCTCCCGGAACGAGGTCTGCGGATGGACCACAGGGATGGCAGCGCCCGTGTGCATGACGTCGCGCACGCGCAAGCGGGTCAAACGCCCCAGCATCCCCAGCGGATGCGCTGCGGCGATATCCTCTGGGCGTATCCCCCGCAGGTGCATGAGTGCCACTGCCAGCGCATCGCCCATCACCAGCGCGGCAGTTGTGCTCGTTGTCGGCAACAGGTTGAGCGGGCACACCTCTGCGCTCACCTCGACATCCAACACCACATCGGCGTGCTCGCCCAGAAAGGAGCGCCGCTGCCCCAGTATGGCGATGATTCCCACACCGCGCTGCTTGAGATACGGCACCAGCGCGCACAGTTCCGCAGTTGTCCCGCTCTTGGAGATCAGGAGCGCCACATCTCCCCGCTGCACAATTCCCAGGTCCCCGTGTGGCGCCTCGGCAGGATGGAGCACAAACGCCGGAACCCCAATACTGCGCAATGTCGCCGCGATCTTCTGCCCGATAATGCCGGATTTGCCCACCCCACTGACCAGAACCTGCCGCGCCCCGTGCAGGAGCTCCACAGCACGCTCGAACTCCTCGCCGATGCGCCCGGAGATCTCCGCCAGCGCTTGCGCCTGCTGACGAAAGACCCTTGTGGCAACCCCAACGAGCGATCGCGTTTGCACCAAATCCCCTTCCGCGCTCATCCCGGTGGCCAGTGGAACGGACGACCTCCCAGCAGGTGCAGATGCAGGTGGAAGACCGTCTGCCCTGCCTCGCTGTTGCAGTTGAGCACGAGCCGGTAGCCCCGCTCAGCTATCCCAAGCCGCTGTGCAAGGTGGCGTGCCACCCAGAGTAACTTCCCCAGCAAGGGGATGTCCTCCTCCGCAGCGTCGTTGAGCGTGGGGATCGGCTTTTTGGGCACCACCAGAATATGCACCGGCGCCTGCGGGTTGATGTCCCGGAAGGCAATGACCTCCTCGTCCTCGTACTCAATCTGCGCCGGTAGCTCTCGGCGGATGATTCGGGCAAAGACCGTCTCAGCCATGCCGCATTCCCCGAGCGTTCCAACATACAAACAGGAAGCCCTCCACCGCGAGCCGGCAGAGGGCTTCCCACGCGCAGACCGTTCGCCCGTTAGCGCACCAGCGTCACTTGCCGCACAAAGAGCTGGTCGCCAACGAAGATACGCCAGCGGTATGTTCCCGTTGCAACCGCTACACCGTACTCGTTCGTGCCATCCCAGAGGAGCTGATGCTCACCAGCGGGCAGCTCCTCATCGAGCACCCGGCGGACCGTTGCTCCAAGAGCATCCACAATCTCGGCGCGGACGCGGCTATTCTCCGGCAGACGCAACTGCAGCACCGTCTGCCCACCGAATGGGTTCGGAGCGCTCTGCCCGACCCACAGCTCGCCATCGCCCAGCGGGGTCAGGTGCAGCACGTGGCTGAACTGCTCCTGCCCATCCCGCAGCACCATCCGCAGCCGGTACTGGTACTCCACTCCCGGCAGCACCTGTACATCCTCGTAGCGGTAGGACTCACCACGCTGTGCATCTCCCAGGGCTGCCGTCTGGTACACCGGGAGCCAGGGTTCGGCTTCGGAGCTACGCCGCTCCAACACGAACTGCTCCAGCCGCGCCTCCGATGCCGTTGCCCACAGCAGCACATTCTTGCGCCGCTGTGCAACGCCCTCAAAGCCAGCAAGCTCTGCAGCAACAGGCCTCGGCTGCGTATTGTACGCCCGCTGCCCAAAGTAGGGGCGCACCAGCGGAATCCAGGAGCCGCGGCTCCGTGTGGCGTAAAATCCAACCTGCCCCGTGTAGTTCAGGTGCGCATACGCCACGGGTCCGACCGTTGGGACGAACTCACCCCACGTACCGCTACCGTAGGTGTTCTGGTAGGCGAAGGGGTTGTCGTTGACCAACGCCAGACCCTGCCGCCGGCGCAGCGCTTTGTCAATCAGCAGGTTGTAGTTCTGCATCCCGGGGACGGGGATGGTTGTGACGTTCGTCGTGACAATCCCCATCCTGGACTTGGAGGCACCCAGCTCAAACCCAACTGAGCCCCGCTGCGCAACGGCAGCCCAGTAGGTCCCTGCCGGCAAGACCACCGGCCGCGGCAGGATGTAGTAGGTGAAGCGGTCGTAGCGCCCATCGGGCAGCGGTTGCCAGTTCCCTGCCACAAGGGTGTCCCCGAAGCCCCGGATTCGGGAGAGCGTGCTCCCGGCTATGGCGTCTCCGCTCGGCAGCGCCGTCCCCCGGTAGGTGTTGAAGGAGACGAAGTTGAAGTCCTGGTTCAGGCTACCGAAGAACGCCATGTAGCCGTAGAGCGTATCCTGGGCACGCAACTGGAACTTCATTGCCAACTGCCCAGAGCCATCACCGCCTGGGAAACCATAAGCAGTCGTAACGTTGTAGTTCGGACCTTGCGGGTACGCAAACAGGTTCAACCCCCGCCCCGGAATGCCCGAGAACTGCTGGTCGGGCACGTTGTTCTTGCTGGCACCCAGCTCCTCGGGGTTGACCTCGTAGGCGAAGGAATCGCCGAACTTGAGGTCGAAGATGGTGTAGTTCTCGTCGTTGAGGGGCTCCAGGTCTCCACCCGGAATCACCAGCCGTGCGCGGATGATGTAGCGCCCCGGACCCGCTCCGTTATTGCGGGCATCCCAGTCGGGGAAGGGCACCTCCACCTCGCGGTTACCGCCCATGAGCGGGATGTACCTCGAGCTGGCGTGCAGAATCTGGGGATCGCCCTCGCGCTGGATCGTCAGCACGATGTAGAAGCCACCCGCTGCCAGCCCGGTGTTGTTGGCAATCTTGACGCTGATGGGAATCCGCGTCGCCTGGCTTGCCGGCAGCATCGTGTAGGGGATGTTGACCCGAACGGCTGAGACCTCCAGGTCGGTCACCTCCGTTGGGAAGAGGATGCGCACGTTGTCCACAAAGTAGTTGTCCTCGTCATCGTCGGGCGGAGGTGGCGAGTTCATATCGCGCTTCGCCCGCACCCAGAGCCGGAAGCGGAAGTTCTTCGCCCCCTCGTTGGGCCAATTGATGATGGTGTCCGGAATGGGGACGAAGATCTTGCGGAACTCGAAGTCCTTCCCATCGTCGAACAGATCTGCCCGCAAGCCCTCCGCCGGAGTGAGCGGCAAGTTGTAGTCGAGCGAATCGAAGCCGCGCGTATATCCTCCAGCACCGTACAGCGTAAAGGCAGGATTGTTCGTAATGGGTTGCCCTCCAGGTTTCGGATGGAAGTTCCACTGTGTCACGTTCGTAATGTTGGAGAGCCCATCGCTGCTGGGGCGAGCAAACTCCAGGCGCAGCTCATCCGGTGCCGCACCGTACGTCGAGGTCACTACACCATTCAACACCACGCGCGGCTCCGGACCGATGTTCTGGTTGTCCGACCATCCGCGGTCGTACCAGTTCTCGGCGGGCTTGCCCGTGCGCTCGACGGAGAAGGAGAGCACCGCTCCCTTCCGCTGGCGCAAATCAACGGGGAAGCTGATGATCTGATCGCCGTTGGGCAATCCCGGCCAATCATTGCCGCTGAGCATCACCCGGTTGAGCCGAATGACAGGCGAGGAGAGCACAAAGCCTGGATTGTTCGCAGCAGCGTACTCCCCGCGCGGTGGCGGCGGGTTATAGCAGACCTCGTCTCCGGAAACCACATCGGCTTCCAGGCTCACCCATTTCTTCACCGAGGGCATCGGCACGCCATCGATGACATGGAATTCACGCACGTCATCGTTGAACTCCGCCAGACGCCGGACGACAAAGAGCGTCACCCGCGTCGTGTCATCGAAGGGCCACTGGTCGCCCAAGCTCTGCCCATCGGGGGTCTTCGGCTCAAAGATCACCACCGAGCGCAGCCGCCCGATATGGCGTTCGATGAACTCATTTGCCTCAAAGGGCGGGAACTCCACCCGCACAAAGGCGTACGGCGGCACCCCTGTTGCCCCAGGCGGCAATGAGACCGGATTCCCGTTGACGTCGCAGAGCTGTATGCCCGAGTTCGGGTCCGTCAGCGCATCCCGTGTCACGGCGAGCGAGCGGCTGTAGACAACCTCCCCGGTCGCCTGGTTGAAGATCTGGAAGCGCACGCGGAACTCCAGGTCTTGCCGCTGGTAGTTCACCCCTGTTGGGGTTCCCGTAGGACCTTGGATGTCGTTGGTCAAGTTCTGGAAGATGCCCACCGGCTGAATCGCACCGAGCACCTGATCACCCGCCAACAGCTCGAAATTGTTTGCATTGGCGATGGTGGAGTCGAAGTTCATCGTCCGCCCTGGACCACGCCGCCGGACCTTGTACTGCACACTCCACACCCGACCGACGTTCTTCCACTGCTTCCACTTGAGCGCAAAGAAGGAGAAGAACACGTTGCGCGTGGGACCGAGCGTGTAGACCGTCGGCGGGTTGCCCTCGTGCGAGAACATCGTGAACTGCAGGTACGGGGTCAGCGCACCGGAGGTATTGGTCTTGGAGTCGAAGTTGATATGGCGGGCATATCCGCGCACGCCGATAGTTGCGTTGTACCAGAAGAGCACCTCCGCCGTCACCGGACGCCCTGCCACCTGCACAACACCGGTAAAGCGCGGGTAGATGAAGGTGATCGAGCTGTCCAACCGATTGATGACTATCTGCAGGTCGCATGCAACAAACGGCGTGTTGGCAACCCCTGGGCGAACATCCGCCGGGAAGGTCACCGTACCGTACGGCGTAATCTTCGTTCCCCGTGGCGTCAAGTTGATAAAGTAGATGACCAGCTTGTTCCCGCTGGGGTCACGGTAGTACCACGCCTGCCCGAAGTCGTCCACCGTCTGCGCGTTGGGGTCCCACACCGAGAGCTGCAAGTCATCCCACAGTGGCGCCAACATCGGGATGTATTGGTTCATATTGGTCAGCGCCGTCCCCAGCGGTTGATTGTTTGGATTGCGAATCCCCTGCGTTGCTGTACCGTTGCCGCTTGCCACCCCGAGCGCAATGTACTGGTAGCCCCAGTTGTCCGGAATCGTCATATCGGTGGTGCCGCGGACAAACTGGTCGTCACTGTTGGGGTCAACGCCGATGGGTGTCCCGCTCTCGTCGTAGATGTAGCGCCGGTTCGACAGCACAATCAGTCCATTGGTGGAGACGTAGAAGCTATCGTAGCGCACCCCGTTGAAGTAGAAGGGGAAGCCGATAGGGATGGGTCCAGCGAAGGCGTTATCGGTGGAGTCGTTCATGTTCGAGGGATTGCGGAAGAAGGGCTTCCCCTCCGGATGCCCATCCCAGTACGAGAGCGGGAACTGGTTGGGACCGGAGATAATCCGGCGCCAGTACTGCGGATTGGTCTCCAGCGAGACGAACTCCGTTGCCGGTTGCGGCTTCCAGAACTCCGGCACCGGCGCCAACGAGCCGACTACGTAGTATCCCGTTGACACCGCCGGTTGCGTCCTCGGGTTCGCTCCCGCCGCCGTAAAGGGACCAGGATAGGAGTACACCGTTGCCGACCGCATCCCGCTGAGCTGCGCCCACAGCCCAACACTGGCACCAATGCTCAGTCCAAGGATGCCACACAGCCGCCACAGGGAACCGTACCGCATTGCGCCCTCCTCTGTCACGGATACTGGGACATGCGCTTTGTTGACCTTGTGGGTGCAATATTACGCAAATTCTCGGAACCGAACAAGCCCCGAAAGCCTACCCAGGACCCAGTTCGCAGCCACATGAGTTCAGCAGCTACCGCCGCAGCTCCATTGCCCCTCCGCCACGGGAGCCCTCGCCTGCCCTGAGGCAGTCCGTAGCGCATGACAGCTCCGCCGGCACATCGGCTGAGACAACCCACGGTTTCCTACATGCCGGCTTTGTAGTTTTGTTCCCCAAGCAATGAGCCTGGACCTCAAAGCACAGGTACGCGGGTACTGGGACCAGCAGCCGTGCGGGACGCAGTTCACCGAGCTCCCGTGGGGCTCGCCGGAGTTCTTTGCCCAGGTCAAACGCTTCCGCTATACCGTTCAGCCCTTCATGCACCGCTTGATTGGGTTCGAGCGGTACCGAGGGAAGCGACTGCTGGAGATCGGCTGTGGACTTGGGACCGACCTGGCGGAATTTGCCCGGCATGGGGCGCTGGTCACCGGTATCGACTTGAGCCCGCAGAGCCTGCAGCTTGCACGGCGACGCTTCGAGCTGGAGGGGCTGCCCGGGGAGTTCCTCATCGCTGATGCGGAGCAACTGCCCTTCCCAGACGCCAGCTTCGACGTGGTCTATTCATTTGGGGTGCTCCATCACACGCCCGATATCGAACGCGCCATCGCTGAGATCCATCGGGTGCTGGTCCCGGGTGGCGAGCTCATTTTGATGCTCTACCACCGCCACTCGCTTCACGTCTGGCTGGGGACACCACTGTACGCGGCAGCTCAATTGCGCCGCAGCTCCTCTGCAGCGCTACTGCGCCTTCCGCTGGAGCTGCTCCGCCGCTGGCACTTCTGGGCAGCCGAATGGGTGCGCGTCTACGATGGGACGGCAAACCCGCTGGGGCGTGCCTACAGCAGAGCCGAGCTTCGGAGGCTGCTGAGCCAATTCCGGGATATCCGCTTCCAGCTCTGCGATCCGGTTCGGCGCCGATTCCCACGCTGGGTGAATTGGCTCAATCAACGGGTACTTTCCCGCGTGGCTGGCTTCTACCTGCTTGCCCGCGCATGGAAGTGAGGGCTGCTCTCCGAATCCGCTGGCTCTACCGCATCGGGCTACTCTGCTTCACGGTAGGGCTTGCCGTAGTATACCTACCCGTCTGGCACGGCGATGCCGCCATCTACCTACCGTACGTGCGCTCCCTTGCCCAGGGACGCTGGATGGAGTTCAACCCTGGGGAACCCTCCTCTGGGGCAACCAGTCCGCTCTGGGTGCTCCTGCTGCTGCCGGGCTGGCTCGCTCTGGGTGTTGATGGCTTCAAGCTCACCGGGGCTTTCTGGACCCTCGTTGCCGTGCTTGCTGCCTACGAAGTGGCATTGCGCCACAGCTTCTGCGCTCACACTGCCGCGCTCGTTGCTTTGACCATTGCGGTTTGCTGCATTCCATGGGGCTTTTTGGGCTACGAAACCCCTCTTGCTGCACTGGCGGGGATTGGCGGGGATGCTTGCGCTTCGGCTTCACAGACTTCCCAGAACTGCGCTCTTCGTTGCCGCCGCACTGCTCCCGTTGGTGCGTCCCGAGCTGTGGCTCGTGCTCTGTGCTGCGCTCGTGGCAATGGCACTGCGGCGCAGAACCTCTGAAACTCTGCTTGCTGCAGCAGCGCTGCTCCTTCCGGCAGCCTACTCCGCCCTCATGCATGTGCTCACCGGAAGCTTCTCCAGTTCAGGGTACTGCCGAGCCCTGGCTCTGCGCGAGTTCGCACAGCTCCGTTTAGGCTTCCTGGCGTTCAATGGTCAATTCCTGTTGCAGCTCGTGCAGAGCGGGCTGCTGTGGCTTCTGCTGGCTCTTCCACTGGGGATTGCCCGGCTGTGGAGGCAGGATCCTCCGAGGGCGCTTGCGACCACACTTGGCGCCGGCGCCGTGGTGGGCTTCTTCACCATCGTTGCTCCGCCGAATATGCTCCGCTACCTGGCTCCGGTCGCCTTTGCCCTGGGGTGGCTGGGCAAGAATGGGCTTGCCAGCCTCCGGCTGCTGGAGCGTCAGCGCCTCCGTCAAGGAGCCTTTGTGCTATTGGCAGCGGTGATGAGCCTCTTCCTCCTTGCCCACGGCTGGCGCGACTTGCAGCGGGGCTATGCCTTTGAGCTCATCACCGAGCGGGAGTGCGCCGAGCGACTCAATACCCTTGCCGAACCCGGCGCCATCGTGCTGGCGTACGAGGTGCAGATCCGCTACTGGTTGCGCCCCGATTTGAAGGTCCTGAGCCTGGACGGCGTCACCGACGGCAAGATCGCCCCCTACGCCGAACCAGCAAGGGTAGCGGAATTCCTCCGCGCCTATCGCCCACGATATTGGGTGGCGAACATCGCCGTTGAACGGCGCCCCTTCCTTGCCAGTAGCGTGCTCGAACGCGCCCTGCGCTCGACCTCGCCGCAGCAGCCGATCTACGAAAAGGAGGGTATCCGCTTTGAGCTGCTGGAGCGCTTCGATCCACAGCGGCTCCCGCGCGGCTTTTACGGCTGTACGGCGCTGTACCGCTTGAGCTATTCGGACCCGCCCCCGACAAGTTCCCCGTAGGCGATGTGGATTGTGCGACCGCACTCCAAGCCGATTTCCCCTCCCGTCCCAACACTCAGCGTTGGGAATCTGCGCATTGGTGGGACGGGCAAAACACCTGTGGTACAAGCGCTTGCCCGCTACTGCTTGGCGCAGGGCATCCGTCCGGCGATTCTGCTACGAGGGTACCGGCGCCGCTCCCGCGGCATGGTGCTGGTCAGTGCAGGGGAGGGTCCGTGCGTGCCCTGGCAGGATGCCGGTGATGAAGCATGGCTCCATGCATGGAAGCTCCCGCAGGCACTCGTCCTTGTGGACCGACGTCGGGAGCGCGCCGCACTCACTGCCGTTGCCCACGGAGCAGAGCTCCTGCTCCTGGACGACGGCTTCCAATACCGTCGGCTCGGGCGCGATGCCGACCTTGTGGTGATAGACCCTGCAACGCTCCGCGCGCGCTGCTGCATCCCTTTTGGGACACTTCGCCAGCCCCTGCGGGCAGCCCGGCGAGCAACGCTGCTGCTCCTGTGGGAGGAGCTCGCCGGCAATCCGCTTCCGGCAGAGCTCGCCGGACTGCCGACGGTGCTGCTCCGCTTCCGCAGCGGGATGCCCTACCGGCTGGACTCTACCGGGGCAACACATCCACTGCAACAGCCGCCCGACCGCCCCGTGGTCGCGTTCGCCGGCATCGCACGCCCCGAACGCTTCCGCAGCACGCTCCTGCAGCACGGTTGGCACCTGGCAGCCTGGTACGGTCTGCCCGATCACTACCGCTACGGTCGCGCGACTCTGTGGTGGCTTCTGCAAAGCTGCCGCCGTCACCGGACACCCTGGCTGGCGACAACGGAGAAGGACGCCGTGCGGCTTCTCCCGCTGCTTCCCCGGCTTGAGCGCGCCGGATGTACGCTGGCGGTCTTCCCACTTGAAGCTGAATTCTGCGGTAACTCGGCACCTCTCTGGGAACTACTCCAGCGGCTGGTGGAGCAGGCTCGCCGCGCGCGCAAAGACCTCGCGTAGCATCGCCGGAGTTAGCCGTCCGGTAAAGGTGTTCTGCTGGCTGGGATGGTACGATGCCAGCAGGAACGGTGCCCCTGGGGAATGCAGCAACAGCCCATGGGCAAACTTCGGCGTCTGGGGAGCTGTCCACCACCGGCGCTGACGGAACAGCCGCAGACATTCGGCAAAGGCGATTGCTCCCAACGCTACCACCCCTTGCAGGCGCGGCAGGAGCCGCACGGTCTGCTCCAGGAAGTCTCGGCATGCGGCAATCTCCTCCCGCGTAGGGCGATTCTGCGGGGGTGCGCAGTGGACAACGGCGGTGATCACCGCATTGCGCAATCGCAGCCCATCCTCCCGAGAAACCGAGCTCGGCTGCGTTGCGAAGCCAGTCTCGTAGAGCGCCCGATAGAGCACGTCTCCGGAGCGATCGCCAGTGAACATGCGCCCCGTACGGTTGGCACCATGGGCAGCTGGAGCAAGCCCAACGATGAGCAGCTCTGCATCGGGCTCCCCGAAGTTGGGGACCGGATGCCCCCAGTAGTCCCACTCCTGGTATGCACGGCGTTTGCGCTGGGCAATCTCCTGGCAAAACGTCCGCAGTCGCGGACAGCGCTGGCAGGCAACGATGCGCCGCTGGAGGGTCTCCCACTCAGCCGAGCTCATGCCAGCCTGGGGTAGCCTGTTCGCCGGTGCAGCACTCCTCCAGGACGTTCTTGCAGTTGGGACACTGCCCATGCCCGTGTATCCAGAGGAGCGGTCCCGTGTAGCGGCAGTACGGGCACGTAATGACAGCCGATGCGCCCGTCTGTGCACGGGGCTCAGAGAAGGGGAGACGCTGCTGTCGCTGCACCACCGATGGAGTATGGTGCCGGGAGCGCTTCATTACCCGCTCCGCGGGCAAATGGACAGACACGCGCAAGCGACAACTACTCCTTCCGCCGCCGCTTCACCGCAGGCTCTGCATTTGCAGACTCCGCATCCATAGGCTTTGCCGCGCTCGGCTGCGCCACTACTCCAACCTCGGCAGCGGTTGCCGTGAGAGTCTCCTTCCGCCGCCCCTTTGCCACGGGCTCTGCATCCACGGGCTCTGCCGAGGCGCGCTCCAGTTGCGCCAGCTCGGGGAGCTCGCCCTCCACCGAGACGAGCATGTCCTGGTAATGGCGCAGCCCTGTCCCCGCAGGGATGAGCTGCCCGAGGATGACGTTCTCCTTGATCCCCTGCAGCCGGTCCACCTTGGCTGCCAGGGCTGCTTCGGTCAGCACCCGCGTGGTCTCCTGGAAGGAGGCTGCTGCCAGCCAGGATTCCGCCTGGAGCGCCGCTTCGGTGATACCCAAGAGCACCGGCTCCGCCGTTGCCGGCTCTGCATCGCGCGCCTTGGGCGGGCGCTTCTCGCGCTTCTGCAGCTCCAGGACCGTCTCGCGGAACTTGCGGCGCGGCACGACCTCGCCCACGTGGTACTTGGAATCGCCCGGATCGGTCACGACCACGCTGTTCTTGAGCCGCTCGTTCTCCTCCTGGAATCGTATGCGGTCCACGTAGTCACCCTCCAGGAACATCGAGTCCCCGGGCTCGACCACGCGCACCTTCTGCAGCATCTGGCGGATGATGATCTCCACGTGCTTATCGGCGATGGAGACGCCCTGCATGCGGTAGACCTGCTGGATCTCCTGCAGCAGGTACTCCTGCACCGCTTGCACCCCTTTGATGCGGAGGATATCGTGTGGGTCGATCGCGCCCTCGGTGAGCCGTTCTCCTGCGCGCACGATATCGCCCTCCTGCACCAGGATGTGCCGGCTGGCAGGGACGCGGTACTCCTTCTGCGTGCGCCCGTCGAAGCTGGTGATGGTGATGATGCGCTTGCCCTGGTCACGCCCCTCGCCCAGGCGCACCGAGACGGTGCCGTCAATCTCGGCAACGACGGCGGGGTTGTGCGGATGGCGTGCCTCGAAGAGCTCCACCACGCGCGGCAAGCCACCGGTGATGTCCTGGAGCTGGCGGATCTCGCGCGGGATCTTCGCCACGATTTCGCCAGCGGTGACGCGCTCACCATCCTCGACCATCAGATGTGCCCGCGCCGGGATCACCTCGGTGTGCAGCACCGTGCCATCATCGCCGAGGATCTCGATGCGCGGCGTCAGCCCCCGCTCGCGCGGCTCGATGACGACCTTGGTCAGGTGCCCGGTCTGCTCATCGGCTTGCTCGCGGTAGGTGATGTTGGGTCGCAGGTCGCGGTAGCGCACCTGTCCGGAGACACGCGCCAAGATGAGCGAGTTGTACGGGTCCCACTCGTAGAGCCGCTCTCCGCGCTGTACCGGCTGCCCATCGCGCACGTAGAGCTTGGCACCCACAGGCAGCTCGTGGCGCACCAGCTCTCGGTTCCCCTCCGGTTCGACGATCAGCAGCGTTGCCCCGCGCGCCAGCACGACCTCGACATCCATGCCATCGTCGGACTCCTGGAGTGCCGAGACCAAGTTCTGCAGGCGCACAATGCCGGAGAACTTCGCCGTAATCTCCGACTGTGCCGCTGCCAGCAGCGCTGCTCCTCCCGTGTGGAAGGTCCGTAGCGTCAACTGTGTTCCGGGCTCTCCGATGGACTGCGAGGCGACCGTCCCCACGGCTTCGCCTATCTCCACCAGCCGTCCGGTTGCCAGGTTGCGCCCGTAGCACTTGGCGCACACCCCACGCGGCGCCTCGCAGGTGAGCACCGAGCGGATCATCACGCTCTCGATCGGGCTTTCCTCGATGCGGCGTGCGGCTTCCTCATCGATGAGCTCACCGGCTCGCACCAGCACCTCTCCGGTCAGCGGGTGCACAACGTCCACCAGGGCAACCCGACCCAGCACGCGCTCGTAGAGCGAGATCTCCAGCTCGCCGCTCTCCTTGATCTCGCGCACCTCGATGCCGCGGATTGTGCCGCAGTCCTCCATCGTAATGGTGACGTCCTGGGCTACATCGTGCAGCCGGCGCGTCAGATAGCCGGCATCGGCGGTCTTGAGCGCCGTATCTGCCAAGCCCTTGCGCGCTCCGTGCGTGGAGATGAAGTACTCCAGGATGCTCAACCCCTCGCGCAGGTTCGAGATGATGGGGTTTTCGATGAGCTCGGCTCCGCTGCCGTAGGCGGTCTTCTGCGGCTTTGCCATCAGCCCGCGCATCCCGCCCAGCTGCCGGATCTGCTCCTTGGAGCCGCGCGCCTGCGAGTCGAGCATCATCCAGAAGGTGTTGAAGCCGTCCTGGTCCTGCTCCAGCTCCTTGTACAGGTAGTCAGCAATGCGGTTGGTCGCCGAGGTCCACGCGTCGATGATCTTGTTGTAGCGCTCGTTCGCCGAGAGGATGCCCGCCATGTAGGCTTCGTGGTAGCGGTCCACCTCCTGCTGCGTCTGCCGGATGATCTGCTCCTTCTCCTTGGGCACGATGACGTCCCCGATGGAGACGCTCAAGCCCCCGATCGTGGAGTAGTGGAAGCCCATGTCCTTGAGGGCATCCAGGAACTCCACCGTGCGCGCCAGCCCAACGGTGCGGAAAGCTTCGCCGATGAGCTGCCGCAAGCGCTTCTTGGTGAGCAGCTCGTTGACAAAGCCCAACTCTGGCGGCACAATCTGGTTGAAGATCACGCGCCCGACCGTTGTCTCGATAAGCTCACCTCGGATGCGCACGCGGATCTTGGCATGCAGCTCCACGTGTCCGGAGTCGTAGGCAAGGAGCACCTCCTCCGGTGAGGCAAAGACCTTGCCCTCGCCCTGGGCGCCGTGGCGCACCTTGGTCAAGTAGTACAGCCCCAGCACCATATCCTGGCTGGGCACGGCGATGGGCTCGCCGTTTTGCGTGTGCATGATGTTATGCGGCGCCAGCATCAGCAGCAGTGCCTCCAACTGCGCCTCGTAGCTCAAGGGCACGTGCACTGCCATCTGGTCGCCGTCAAAGTCCGCATTGAACGCTGTACACACCAGCGGATGGAGCTGGATGGCTTTGCCCTCGATAAGGCGCGGCTGGAACGCCTGAATGCCCAGCCGGTGCAGCGTCGGGGCACGGTTGAGCAACACCGGATGCCCATCGATGACCTGTTCGAGCGCATCCCAGACGACCTCCTCCTTGCGCTCGACCAAGAGCTTTGCCCGCTTTGCTGTCCGGGCGTAGCCGCGCTCGACCAGCTTCCGGATGACAAAGGGCTTGTACAGCTCGATCGCCATATCCTTGGGCAAGCCGCACTCGTGCAGCTTGAGCTCGGGTCCAACCACGATGACCGAGCGTCCGGAGTAATCCACCCGCTTGCCCAAGAGGTTCTGTCGGAAGCGCCCCTGCTTGCCGCGCAAGGATTCCGCCAGCGACTTAAGCGGGCGCTGCCCGGCGCTGCGCACCACACGGCGCGAGTTATCAAAGAGCGCATCCACCGCCTCCTGCAGCATGCGCTTCTCGTTGCGCATGATCACCTCCGGGGCGCGGATGGCGATGAGCTTCTTGAGCCGATTGTTCCGAATGATGATACGCCGGTACAGCTCGTTGAGGTCGGAGCTGGCAAAGCGCCCGCCCTCCAGTGTGACCAGCGGGCGCATATCGGGCGGAATGACCGGGATGACCTCCAGGATCATCCACTCGGGCTTGTTGGGCTTGTGCCCTTCGCGCGGCAGGAACCAATCCAATACGCGCAGCCGACGCAGGATGTCTTCGCGCTCCTGCTTGGAGATCGGCTCCTCGGCAAGCCGCTTGCGCAGCGCCCAGTACTCCTGCTCCACATCCAAGCGGCGCAGCAGCTCGCGCAGCGCTTCAGCTCCGGTCATTGCCAGGAAATGCTCCGGCTCCTCCGGATGCTGCCGCTCCCGCTCTGGGAGACTCTCCAAAATCTGCAGGTACTCCTCCTCGCTGAGCAGGTCGCCGGTGCGCAGCCCTTCGTTCTCCTTCGAGCCCGGCTGAATGACGACGTAGGACTCGTAGTAGGCGATGCGCTCGACGTCGCGGCTGGGCATGCCCAGCACCAGTGCAATTTTGTTGGGCGTATAGCGCATAAACCACGTATGCACCACCGGCACTGCCAGATGGATATGCCCGAAGCGCTCGCGCCGCACCGAGCGCTGCGTCACCTCCACCCCGCACCGGTCGCACACAATCCCTCGGTAGCGCACTCGCTTGTATTTCCCGCAGGCGCACTCCCAGTCCCGAATCGGTCCGAAGATCTTCTCGCAGAAGAGCCCGTCACGTTCGGGGCGGAAGGAGCGGTAGTTGATCGTCTCCGGCTTGAGCACTTCGCCGTAGGAGCGCTCCAGGATCGTCTCCGAGGATGCCAACGAGATGCGCACCCCGGAGAAGCCCTTGCGCGGAATCAGCCAGCTCTGCAGTGCCTGCATGGCATCCACGATATCAGTGCAACGGACTTACGGCAGAATCTCCATCTCAAGTCCCAGCCCTTGCAGCTCGCGCTGCAGCACACGCACGGCTTCGGGAACATGAGGATTGGGCGTTGGCTTGCCGTTGACCAACGCGTTGTACAGCTCCGAGCGCCCGACGACGTCGTCGCTCTTGAGCGTGAGCATCTCCTGTAGCGTAAAGGCTGCACCGTAGCCTTCCAGCGCCCAGACCTCCATCTCGCCCAGGCGCTGTCCACCCATGCGGGAGCGCCCGCCCAGCGGCTGCTGTGTGATGAGCGCATAGGGACCGGTCGAGCGGGCGTGGATCTTGTCCTCGACCATGTGCACGAGCTTCATCATGTAGATGTAGCCGACGGTAACCCGCTCGTTGAGCGGCTCTCCCGTGCGCCCGTCGTAGAGGATGGTCTTGCCATCGGGCGGCAACCCGGCTTTGCGCAGCCACTCCTGCACATCCTCCCAAGAGGCGCCATCGAAGACCGGGCTGGCGAAGTACACCCCCAGCTTAGCTGCTGCCCAGCCCAGCGCCGTCTCCAGGAGCTGCCCCAAGTTCATTCGCGAGGGAACGCCCAGCGGGTTGAGCACGATATCCACCGGCGTGCCATCGGGCAGGAAGGGCATATCCTCGACGGGCACGATCTTGGCAACCACGCCCTTGTTGCCGTGGCGTCCCGCCATCTTATCGCCGACCTGGATCTTGCGCTTCTGCGCCACGTAGACCTTTGCCATCTTGAGCACCCCGGGAGGCAGCTCCTCTCCGGCTTCCAGGCGGCTCAATTCGGCTCGAATTCGCCGTTCAATCTCCTCGCGCTTGCGATGGTAGTTCGTCAGGAGCTGCCGCACCAGGTGCATCACGTGCTCATCCTCCACCCATGCATCGCCTTCGCCGGGGATGGGGAGCTTCTCCGGGTGGAATTTGCCCTGCTCGAAGCGCTTGAGCAGCTCCTCCTCCGAGAGCTTCGTTCCGGCGCGCAGCACAACGCGCCCGTCAATATCGGAGATGCCCAGGCAGCGCTGCCCTTGCAGGAGCTTGCCCAGGCGGAGAACGCACTCACGGTCGAGCCGTCCCAGCGCCTCCCGGCGCTTCCTCTCCATCTCCTCCCGGCGCTGCCGCTCCGAGCGGGTCCGGCTCTGCCCGTCCTCGTAGAAGTGGCGGCTGAAGAGCCGAGTGTTGATCACCACGCCGTGTAGCCCTGCAGGGGCGCGCAGCGAGACGTCCCGGATATCTCCGGCTTTATCGCCGAAGATTGCCCGCAGCAGCTTCTCCTCCGGCGTTGGGTCTGCCTCGCCCTTGGGCGTAACCTTCCCGATGAGGATATCCCCCTCGCGCACGCGCGTTCCCACGCGCGCCAAGCCATTGGGGTCCAGATGGCGAATCTCCTCCTCGCTGACGTTGGGAATATCGGGCGTGAACTCCTCCTCGCCGCGCTTTGTATCGCGCACCTGCAGCGTGAACTCCTCAATGTGAATCGAGGTGAAGACATCCTCCGCCACCAGGCGTTCCGAGATCACGATGGCGTCCTCGAAGTTGTAGCCCCGCCACGGCATGAAGGCAACGAGCACGTTCCGCCCCAGTGCCAGTTCGCCCCGGTCGGTGGCTGCCCCATCGGCAAGTGGCTGTCCTCGGCGCACCCGCTCGCCCACCCGCACCAGCGGACGCTGGTTGATGCAGGTATCCTGATTGGTCCGCACGAACTTCTTGAGCCGGTAGGTGACCACCTCCGGTTCGTCGAAGCTCACCAGGCGCTCCTCCTCCGAGCGGGTATCATCGTAGCGCACGCGGATCTCATCGGCGCTGACGTATTCGACCACGCCATCCCCTTCTGCCAGGAGCAGTGCTCGGGCATCGCGCGCGATTCGGGATTCCATTCCCGTGCCCACCAGCGGCGCCTCCGGACGGATGAGCGGCACCGCTTGGCGCTGCATGTTCGAGCCCATCAGCGCACGGTTGGCGTCGTCGTGCTCCAGGAAGGGGATGAGCGCAGCCGACGCGCTGGTGATCTGGTCTGTGGATACATCCATGTACTCGACCTCCTCCGGCGATACCAGCACGAAGTCGCCGGAGCGGCGTGCATGGACTCGCGGGACGGCGATACGCCCATCGGCATCCACCGGTGTGGATGCCGGGGCGATGATCTTCTCCTCCTCCTCGTCGGGGCTCAGGTAGTGGATCTCATCGGTCACCCTACCATTGACCACGCGCCGGTAGGGCGATTCGATGAAGCCGTACTCGTTGATGCGCGCGTGCAGCGCAAGGGAGGAGATAAGCCCGATGTTGGGTCCTTCGGGCGTCTCGATTGGGCACAGGCGCCCGTAGTGGGTGTAGTGCACGTCGCGCACCTCAAAGCCGGCGCGTTCACGGTTCAGACCACCCGGACCCAAGGCAGAGACACGCCGCTTGTGCGTGAGCTCTGCCAGCGGGTTGGTCTGGTCCATAAACTGCGAAAGCTGGTTGGTGCCGAAGAACTGGTTGATGACGCTGTTGATCGTGCGGGCGTTGACAAGCTCGGCTGGGGTGAGCGGCTCCTCACCCGAGTAGATGCTCAGCCGCTCCTTAATCGTGCGCGCCATGCGCGACAGCCCCAGCATGAGCTGAGCCGTGAGCTGCTCCCCAACGGTGCGCACTCGGCGGTTTGCCAAGTGGTCCTGGTCATCCACATCGCGCCGGTCTTCGCGCACCTCCAGCAGGTAGCCGATTGTGGCAAGCACGTCTTCGGTGGTCAGGTGCGTTACCTCCAAGGGGACGCTCAGCCCCAGCTTGGTGTTGAGGCGGAAGCGCCCGACGGTATCGAGCTCATACCGCTTTGGGGAGAAGAAGAGCCGCTCCAGCAGTTGCGCTGCGCTCTCCAGATCCGGCGCTTCGCTGGAGCGCATTTGCTTGTAGATGTACTCCAGCGCTTCCTCTCGGCTCCGCGTGGGATCCTTGGAAAAGGTGCGTACCAGCACGGGCTCGTTGTCCAGGTCTTTGTGGCAGAACATGCGCACCGACTCGACCATCGCGCGCTTGATTTGCTCCAGCAGCTCCTCGCTGAGGATCTCGCCGCGGTGGGCAAGGATCTCGCCCGTGCTCAGATCCACAACCTCCCCGGCGATGCGCCGTCCAACGTACTCGGGAAGCTGCTCCACTGGAACGATTTCGGAAAGCCCGAAGAGCTCGTCGATCTCCTCGTCCGAGGAGAACCCCAACGCCCGCAAGAAGGTGGTCACGGGGAACTTCTTCTTGCGGTCAATGTAGGCGTACATGATGTCGTTGGTGTCGATGACGAACTCCAGCCATGCGCCCCGCAACGGAATGATGCGGGCGCTGTAGATGGGCAATCCGGTCGCATGCAGCACGCGGTCGAAAAGCACCCCTGGCGAACGGTGGATTTGCGAAACGATGACGCGCTCGGCTCCGTTGATGATGAAGGTCCCCCGATCCGTCATCGCCGGGATGCTTCCCAAGTAGACCTCCTGCTCCACCGGCTCGATGTAATCCTCCGAGTCGGGCGAGACCTTGCTGGACAAGCGCAGCCGTGCCTTGAGCGTGTAAGCGTACGTCAGCTCACGCTCTCGGCACTCCTCTTCGGTGTACTTGGGGGGCTCGATGGTGTAGGAGAGGAACTCCAACTGGTACACGCCGGAGGCATCTTCGACGGGGAAGTTGCTCAGAAATGCCTGCTGCAGTCCGACCGGTCGCCGCTGCTTTGGCGGCACATCCGCTTGCAGGAACTCCTGGTACGAGCGGAGCTGGACCTCCAGCAGGTCTGGGTACTCGACCGCCCACTTTGTCTTGGCAAAGCTTATGCGCTCGCGCAACTTCACCTCGTTGGCTTGCCCGTTATGGGAAGCTACTTCAGTGTTCGGCGTCAGCGGCTGAACACCGTTGGAGTTCTCTCCGGCACGGTCACTGCGTCGGCGCGCCATTGTGATGCCTACGGCGATGCTGAAACGACCTACTCACAGAGCAATGCGCACGGCACCCCTCCCCTGTATCCATCCAGGAGGAAGGGCAGCCGTGCTGTTGGAGCCTTCACAAGTGCCAGCATATGGATTGGGGGAGCTCCCCCCCAGGGAATGCTCACTTGATGGTCACCTTTGCTCCGACCTCTTCGAGCTTCTTCTTGATGGACTCGGCTTCCTCCTTGGAGACCCCCTCCTTGAGAATCTTCGGGGCAGCCTCTACAAGGTCCTTGGCTTCCTTGAGTCCCAGCCCGGTGAGCTCCCGCACGACCTTGATGACGTTGAGCTTCTGCGGACCGATCTCGGTCAGCTCCACGTCGAACTCCGTCTTCTCCTCAACAGCCGGCGCTGCCGCAGCCGGTGCTGCTCCCGGCGCTGCTGCCACCATCACAGGAGCTGCGGCGCTCACGCCGAAGCGCTCCTCGAGCGCCTTCTTCAGCTCGGCAGCTTCCAGCAGCGTGAGGTTGCTAATCTTTTCGACCAGTTCTTCCACAATGCCAGCCATTGCGATGGTCCCGTGAACAGTGAGACTTCACCCTTGCGTTGATTCAGCTCGCTTGCGAGCGACTTCCTCAACCAGGTATGCAATATCGCGCAGCAGCGCCGACACGGCTCCAACGATCCCCGAGATCGGCGCCGCAATGCTTCCGGCAATACTCGCCATCAGCTCCTCCCGCGTCGGCAGCGAAGCCAGCCGCTCCAGCTCCGTTCCGTCGAAGAGCTGCCCTTCGACCACCGCAGCCTTGAAGCGCGGCTTCTCCATGCGCTTGATAAAATCGCGCAATACCCGCGCGGGGGCAATCGCGTCATCGTAGCTCAGCACCAGCCCGGTCTGCCCGTTGAGGTAGGGCTCCAGCTCCGTGTGATCACCGATGGACTGCAGCGCACGCCGGATGAGCGTGTTCTTGGCAACGCGGTACTCCAGCCCCTTCGGGTAGAGCTCCTTGCGCAGCTCGCGGGAGTCTGCCACAGTCATTCCGACAAAGTCTACAAGGTAGATTCCGCGCGCACGCTGCAGCTTCTGCTGCAGTTGCTCAACGATCTCCACTTTCCGCTGCCGTGTCAGCATCGTCTCCTCCGCTCTCAAGGCTCACGCGCGTGCTACTCACGTGCCCGCACCAACGAGGATTCGCTAATGGGGATGCTGGGTCCCATCGTCGAAGTCAAGTACACCCCGCGGATGTACTTCCCACGCGCTGCCGGCGGCTTGGCACGCAGCAAACTTTCCACAACAGCGCGAACGTTTTCCACAAGCTTCTCCACAGGGAAGGATGCCTTCCCCACAGCAACGTGGACGTTGCCACCCTTATCCACGCGGTACTCCACCCGTCCGGCTTTGGCTTCCCGCACCGCCGTTGCAACGTCGAAGGTCACCGTTCCACTCTTCGGGTTGGGCATCAACCCACGGGGTCCCAAGATGCGCCCCAGCTTCCCCACCTCCCCCATGACATCGGGGGTTGCGATGGCAACGTCGAACTCCAGCCACCCGTTTTGGATCTTCTCGATGTACTCCTGCAGCCCGGCGTAATCGGCACCGGCTTGCAGGGCTTCCTGGTCCTTGGGGGGCTTTGCAAAGACCAACACGCGCACCGGCTTCCCCGTCCCATGCGGCAGGACAACGCTCCCGCGCACCATCTGGTCGGCTTTGCGTGGGTCCACTCCCAGCCGTACGGCGAGCTCAATTGTCTCATCGAACTTCGCCGTGGCAACCTGCTTGAGCGCCTCGACCGCTTTCTCCAACGGCACTGGTCCCTCCGTCTGCAGCAATTGCTTGAGCGTCTCCACCGCCGCTCGATACCGTTTGCTCCGCTTCTTCGCCATTGCGCTTGCCCTGATGGGGTCACCCTTCCACCACAATGCCCATGCTGCGGGCAGTGCCCTCCAGCATGCGGACGGCGCTCTCCAGGCTATCGCAGTTGAGGTCCGCCATCTTCTGGCGGGCAATCTCCTCCAACTGCGCCCGCGTGACCTTGCCGACCTTGACCCGATTGGGCTCAGAGGAGCCCTTCTCGATGCCGGCTGCCTTCATCAGCAGCACCGAGGCTGGCGGGGATTTGACCACAAAGGTGAAGCTCTTGTCCGAGTAGTAGGTCACCACCACTGGCACGAGCATGCCCGCCATCTTAGCGGTGCGGGCGTTGAACTGCTTGACGAACTCCATTCCGTTGAGCCCGCGCTGACCAAAGGCGGGTCCCACCGGTGGCGCCATCGTTGCCTCGCCCGCTTTGAGCAGCAGCTTGAACGTACCGACGACCTTCCGTGCCATCGCCCTACCCTGTCGCTGCAATCGCCTTGTGACGAATCATCTCTGCGCTTGAGTGTTACGAGCTCCCACTCTGTACCGCCAACTCCACCTGTCCGATATCCAGCTCCACTGGCGTTTTCCGCCCCAGGATACCAACCTCGACCTTGAGCTTCTGCCGCTCGAGATTGACCTCCTTGACCACACCGACGAAATTGGCAAAGGGACCCTCGATGATGCGGACCGGATCGCCCACGCTAAACTGGGTCTCGATCGTTGCCGTATGCTTGCGCTCCTCAAGCCGCGCCAGGATGCGCTCCACCTCCTCCGGACGCAGTGGGACCGGCTGCGTTCGGGTGCCTGCAAACCCCACTACGCCGGTAATCCCCTCGATGAGCTGCTGGAGCTTGCGGTCCATCGCGGCTTCGATGAGGATGTAGCCCGGAAGGAAGCTCCGCTTTCGGGTGCGCCGCTTGCCGCTGCGGATCTCGAAGACGGTCTCCTCCGGCACCAGAATCGTGCGCACTCGGTCGCTCATGCCATGGAGCTTCAACTCATGCTCCAGCCGCTGCTTGACCCGGTTCTCCTGCCCGCTGGCGGTGTAGAGGGCATACCAGCGAAACTGCACGGGGCTCTGCTCGGTGCTACGCTCTGGGGAGACCATCGGGGGTGTCAGAAGATGAACCGCAGAATCGCTGTCACCAGCGTATCCACAATCCAGGCAAATCCTGCCATGAGCAGGCACGTAACAGCAACGACGATGCTGGACTCGCGCAACTGCTCGCGCGTCGGCCAGGACACCTTCTGCATCTCCCGGACGACCTCCTGACCGAACGCCTTGATCTTGGCTATCATTGCCTTGGTTCCTACTGCTCGCCACACGTTGCTGCACGGGTGGAGGGACTCGAACCCCCAACCTGCGGTTTTGGAGACCGCTGCTCTACCACTTGAGCTACACCCGTGAGCTGATGGCCGGATTTGAACCGGCGACCCCGTCCTTACCAAGGACGTGCTCTACCACTGAGCTACATCAGCCCGATGGAGAGCGGGAGACGGGACTCGAACCCGCGACCCTCGGCTTGGGAAGCCGATGCTCTACCAACTGAGCTACTCCCGCACTCAGAGCGGGAGACGGGACTCGAACCCGCGACCCCGAGCTTGGAAGGCTCGCGCTCTACCAACTGAGCTACTCCCGCGCTCAGAGCGGGAAACGGGACTCGAACCCGCGACCCTCGGCTTGGGAAGCCGATGCTCTACCAACTGAGCTATTCCCGCGTGGGCAGGGGAGGATTCGAACCTCCGAAGGCGTTCCGCCAGCAGATTTACAGTCTGCCCCGTTTGACCGCTTCGGTACCTGCCCGGCAGCTTGCAAATATAGAAACTTTGCTGCTGCCTGCAGGCAAACTCAGGCTACCTCCGCGCGCGCAACCCGGACAAGCCGCAGAAATTCATCGAAGATGTACGTGGCATCGTGCGGTCCCGGCGCCGCTTCGGGATGGTACTGCACCGACATCACCGGTAGACTCCGATGCTGCATCCCCTCCAGCGTGCCGTCATTGAGATTGATGTGCGTCACCTCTAGCTCCGGCGGCAGAGTGTCCGGGTCCACCGCAAAGCCATGGTTCTGCGACGTAATCTCCACCACACCCGTGTGCAGGTTCAACACCGGATGGTTGGCTCCATGGTGCCCGAACTTGAGCTTGTAGGTCCGCGCCCCAAGGGCAAGCCCCAGGAGCTGATGTCCCAGGCAGATCCCCAGAATCGGATATCCCCGCGCCACCAGCTCCCGAACCAGTGGCAGCGCGTAGGTGATTGCGGCCGGGTCCCCCGGACCATTTGAGAGCACGATCCCATCGGGCGCGCACGCGAGCAGCTCGTGCAGCTCCACCCGCGCTGGGAACACACGCACTCGGCAGCCGCGCCGCGCCAAATTCCGCAAAATGTTGCGCTTAACACCGAAATCCACCACCGCAATCAGCGCTCCCGTCTCCAATCCCTCATCCGTCCACCAGTACGGGGCGCGGCACCCTACGCGATCGGTCAAATCCTGCCCCTCCATCGGCGGCAGCGAACGGGCACGCTCGACTAACTCCTCCGGCGACGCCGTTGCCGAGATCACCCCGCGGAGCGCCCCATACTCCCGAATCATCCGTACCAGCATGCGCGTGTCCACCCCTTCGATCCCCACTACCCCCTCCTGCTGCAGGTACTCCTGTAGGCTCAGCTTCGCCCGCCAGTTCGAATAGACCGGCGAGCACTCGTGCACGACGATTCCTTCAACCTGCACCCGCTCCGACTCGCCGTCCTCCAAGGTGATGCCGTAGTTGCCGATGTGCGGGTAGGTGAAGGTGACGATCTGCCCGCGGTAGCTTGGATCGGTCAGGATCTCCTCGTACCCGCTCATCGCGGTGTTGAAAACCACCTCTCCGGCAGCCTCCTGCTCCACAGCTCCGATGGCGTATCCGGCAAAGACAGCTCCGTTTTCCAACGCCAAGTAGGCTCGAACTCGTCGGTGCATGGGGCTTGGCCGACTGTGTCGGGGACGCAAATTAGCAAGACTGTGTAATTTGCGGTGCGTTGGAACCTGTCCAACCGCTCAAGAGGCGCTCCCTTCGCGGCGCACTTTCAGCCCATAGGTGTTCGCAACGGAATGCCGCACACGGCGCCGGCGCACGGCAATCCGCTCAACAAGCGGGTGCTGGTGCTGAACCGAGGATATGAGCCCGTGAGCATCTGCACGGTCAAGAAAGCCGTGGTGCTGCTGGTGCTGGCAAAAGCCGAGCTTGTAGAGGCGCGCACGGAGATGCTGCTCCACAGCGTCTCGGCAGCCTATCCGGTGCCGAGTGTCATTCGATTGCTCTCCTCCATTCGCGTGCCGTACCAGCACATTGAGCTGACGCGGCGCAACATCATGCGGCGCGACGGCTTCCAGTGCCAATACTGCGGGGCAACGGATGTCCCGTTGACCATTGACCACGTCCTGCCGCGCTCCCGCGGAGGCACCGACAGTTGGGAGAATCTCGTCTGCGCCTGCATCCGGTGCAACAACCTCAAAGGCGACCGCACCCCGGAGGAGGCTGGAATGCGCCTGCTCCGCCCACCGCGGCGCCCCCACCCCATCCTCTTCCTCAAGCAGTTCGTGGGGAAGTTCGAGGAGAGCTGGCGCCCCTACCTCTTCATGGATTGAGCACATGCTGCTTCCGTACGCGGTACTACTGCTCCCCGGGCTTGCTGCGGCTGCCCTCCTGCGGTGCAGCTCTTCGGAGGCGGTGCCCGCTCCTGCGCTCCCGACGGTCGCACGCCATCCCTGGTACACCCGCGAACACCATCGAGAGGGGAGATTCGCCAACCTGGAGCCTCCGCTGGAGCGCCCCTTCTGGCGCAGTGTGCGCTGGATTGCTCGAAAGCTGCTCTCCCCACAGCGCCAGCATCCCCCAACCCCGTTTGAGCCGCTCTCGCCACATCGCCTCCGCGAACCCTCGCCAGGGCTGCGCTTTGCATGGCTGGGGCATAGCACCGTGCTGCTCCAGCTTCCAACGGCGACGCTGTTGACCGACCCCATCTTCAGCCAGCGGGCAAGTCCAGTCTCCTTCGCCGGTCCATTGCGCCAGGTCCCTGTACCGCTTGCGCCGGACTCGCTCCCCCACATTGATATTGTGCTGCTCTCGCACGACCACTACGACCACCTGGACCGTGCATCGGTGGAGTTCCTCGCCCGCCGGTTTGACCCACTCTTCCTCGTGCCCCTGGGGGTTGGCAAGCGGCTGCGCACCTGGGGCATTCGCCGCGTCGTGGAGCTGGACTGGTGGGAGTACGTCGACTACGCTGGGCTGCGGATCCACTGTACCCCGGCTCGCCACTTCTCCGGACGGGGGCTGACCGACCGCAACCGCACCCTCTGGGCAAGCTGGTACGTGCATACGCACGGCGACGACGCCCTCCGCATCTACTTTGCCGGCGACACCGGCTTTGGAGTGCACTTTGAGCTCATCCGGACCCGCCTTGGGGCTCCGCTGCTCTGCCTGATGCCCATCGGGGCATACGAGCCGCGATGGTTCATGCGCGAGGTCCACGTAGACCCAGCCGAAGCGCTCCGCGCCGCCGTCCAACTCGGAGCGCGCCACCTGCTTCCTATCCACTGGGGAACCTTCGACCAAGCCGATGAGGGGTTGCAGGACCCACCACGCCAACTGCTGCTGGAGTACCGCCGCCGAGCCGCCTCAGAGCGGCTTCCCCAGCTCCATCTCCTGCCCGTGGGAGGGGTGGATTCGCTGCTGAGCTCAACGCCCTAACGCCAGCCGCACGGAAGCCCTTCCGGGGAGGACCTCCCACTGCAGTGCACCAGAGGACGGCAGTTCCTGATGCAGTGCGCTCCCCACAGCCTGCCCGAAGCTATACCCAATGGCTGCTGCTGCGAGCACGTCGGAGAGCCAGTGCCGCCCATCGTACACGCGCGAAAGCCCAGTCATCACCGCCGCACCGTACAGCACCGCCGTCCATGCCGGCGGGAGCTCCAGCGTGCGGTCCAACGCAGCCGAAATCGCAAACGCAATTGCCGTATGCCCTGAAGGGAAGCTCTGCTGTGCGTCCTCCCATGCCGGAGGGCTCCAGTGCATCGCATCGGGAGCATGGTCGGGGCGCCATCGTCCCAGCGCCACCTTGAGCGCAACGACCACTGCTGCGCTTGCTCCTGCCGCTGCGGCGACAGCAACTCCGGCACGTTGCCACCGCTCCTGCTGTGCAACCCATCCACCCGCGTACAGCACCGCTGCAAGCACCGCTGGGGTCCACCGCTCCCCATACATGCGCACGCTCTCAGAGAGCAGCTTCCCCACTCCCGAAGGCTGCGGAAGGGCAGCGGCAATGACCCGGTCCATCGCCATCGTCACCGGCAACAGGAGCAGCGCCGAACGCAGCATCCCGGCTTCCCACTGCTCCTGCAGTGCCTTGCCGAAGCGCTCGAGCTCAACCGGTTGCGCCCAGAGCTGGATTGCCGCAACGGCGCCCCAGCATAGCCAAGCGCTCGCAGAAGCGCTCCAGCTCCTGCGCCGAGATCCCAAAGCGCCCGAAGTTCCACTCATCGTAAGGGCGTGTGCCATGGTAATCCGACCCTCCGCTGACGAGCCATCGGTGCTGCCGGGCAAGCAGCCCATAGTAGGAGCGCAGCACGCTGCCATGCTGCGGATGGTAGACCTCAACGCCATCGAAGCCACGGCGGAGCAGCTCCAGCAGCAATCGCGGGTTCTGGAAGGCGCGACCAGGATGCGCCAGAATCGCCACCCCACCGGTGGCATGGATAAGCTCCAGCGCCCGCACAACTGGGAACTCCTCCGGCGGCTCGTACGCCGGGCGCCCCGGCTCCAGGTAGCGCGCAAAGGCTTCCGCAAGGCTTTGGCAGTATCCACGCCGGAGAAGCGCTGCCGCCAAATGTGGGCGTCCAACGACTGCTCCAGGGGCTTCTTCGGTTGCCTCCTCCAGCGTCACCATGAGTCCAAGCCGGCGGCAGCGCTGGACCATGCGCTCCAGCCGACGCCACCGGCGCTCGCGTGCCCGCTCCATATGCTCCCGCACCCGCCGATGGGCAACGTCAATGCCATATCCCAGGACATGAAGCTCGCGCCCGGCTTCGTAGCAGCTCACCTCGATGCCGCTCACCAACTCAATGCCCAATTGCCGAGCCAGTGCGCTGGCGGCTTCGTACCCCTCGACCGTATCGTGGTCTGTGAAGGCAATGCAGCACAGCCCCCGTTGGGCAGCCTTCTGCAGCAGCTCCTCCGGAGAGAGCGCCCCATCGGAGCAGCGCGTATGCAGGTGTAGATCCGCCACCGGTGGGCTCAGTGTGCCGGCTGCGTCCATGGCTCCTCCTGCAGTGCCCGCAGCAGTTCCGCAACCTTGTCAACCGCCTCGGCGAGCGCCACGTGATGGCGTCGCCCACTGCGCCGCTCTTTGAGCTCGACGGTGCCGGCTTCCAGCCCGCGCGCGCTCACGATGAGCTGCAACGGCAATCCCAACAGGTCGGCATCGTTGAACTTGACCCCGGCGCTCTCCTCCCGGTCATCGTAGAGCACCTCCACGCCTGCTGCCCAGAGGCTGGAGTAGAGCTCATCGGAGTGCTGGCGAACGGCATCCGAGCGCTCAATCCCCAAGGCAAGCAGGTGGACGTGGTAGGGCGCGATGGCGGGGATCCAGCAGATGCCGTGTTCGTCGTGGTTCTGCTCGATGAAGGCAGCGATGATACGCTCGACGCCGATGCCGTAGCTGCCCATGACAATGGGGCGTTCGTGCCCGTGCTCATCCAGAAAGCGCGCGCCCAGGGCTTCCGAGTACTTCGTCCCCAGCTTAAAGATGTGCCCCACCTCGATTGCACGCACCACCTCCAGCGCCGCACCGCACTCCGGGCACGGCTCCCCGGGCTGCACCGTGCGGACATCGGCGTAGAGGTCTATGCGGCAATCCCGACGCAGGTCAATGTGCCGGTAGTGGTAGCCATCGGCGTTGGCGCCGCTGACCAGCTCATTGGCATCGCGCAGCCGCTCATCGGCAATGATGCGCATCGGCGTGGGGAGCCCAATTGGACCGATGGACCCCGCCGAAGCCCCGGTATATTGGCGCAGCTCCTCCGGCGTTGCCGGACGCAGCGCAGCTGCCCCCAGCACGGCTTGCAGCTTAGCTTCGTTGAGCTCATCGTTGCCGCGCAGCAGCACCAGAACCGGCTCCCCATCGGCGATGTAGACGAGCGCCTTTGCGCAGCGCTCCTCCGGGATGCCATGCTGCGTGATGAGGTCGTCAATGGTGCGAACCCCAGGTGTTGCAAAGCGCTCCAGCGGGGTGCTCTCCGGCAGCCGCGCCGTAGGTTCTACGGCTGAGCGAGCAATCTCCACATTGGCTGCATAGCCGCATCGGGAGCACCGGGCGCAGGTATCCTCGCCTGCCGGCGATTCCACCATGAACTCCTGCGAGGCGCTTCCCCCCATTGCACCACTGGAGGCGCCCACGACAAAGAAGCGCAGCCCACAGCGCGTAAAGATGCGCCGGTACGCCTGCGCGTGCAGCTCGTAGCTGCGGTCCAGCCCCTCCCAATCGGCATCGAGCGAGTAGGAGTCCTTCATCGTAAACTGCCGTCCACGCAGCACGCCAAAGCGTGGGCGCGGTTCGTTGCGGAACTTGGGCTGGATCTGGTACCAAATCTGCGGCAGCTCCCGGTAGGAGCGGATGTGCTGCCGCGCATGGAAGGCGACCACCTCCTCGTGCGTGGGTGCCAGCACCAAGCCCTCGCGGTTCTTGATGTGGAAGAGCACATCGCCCATGGTTTGGATTCGCCCGGTCTGCTGCCAGATCTCGGCAGGGTTGAGCGCAGGGAAATGGAACTCCTGCGCCCCGATGCGGTCCATCTCCTCGCGGATGATGCGCATGACCTTCTGCATCACGCGCCATCCCAGGGGCAGGAAGCTATACACGCCCGCGGCAAGCTGCCGGATCAACCCCGCCCGGAGCATGAGCTGGTGCGAGACCGCTTGTGCATCAGCGGGCAGTTGCCGGAGCGTAGGGATAAAGGCACGGCTGTAACGCATCAACGGTCGCTGTGTGCTGTGGCACCCTCCAGAATCTGCACAATTGCCTGCGTGAGCGCAACCTCCGGCGCCAACTCCCCGGTCTTGAGCGCCCGCTCCGCTTGGAACAGAGCCAGCAGTGCCCGCTCAACCCCGGCAACGCCGAAGCGCCGGAATGCTGCGACGTACTCGGACACAAAGAAGGGGTGAACCCCCAGCGCGCGGGCAAGGGATTCCGCCGGAGCCGAGAGGTCCAGCTCCGCCACCTTCCACAGCAGCAGGAAGTAGCGCGTCAACACTGCCAGTACACCGGCTTCCTGCCGCTCCACCTGCTGCAGATACTGGGCAATGCGCAGCGCCTCCTCCCGCTGCCCCAGACCCACTGCCTGCTGCAGCTCAAAGACCGTGTACGCACGCGATGCACCCAGCAGCGGGGCGATGTGTTCAGCATCGAGCACCCGGAGTTGCGCCGCCTGGGCAAACAGCGCCAGCTTGCGCAGCTCGTTGTCCAGCTCAAACAGCTCCGTCCCCACCGTTGCCAACAGCAGCTCCAGCGCCGGTGGGGCAAGCTCGAACCCATAGCGCCGCGTTCGCTGCGCCACCCAATTGACCACTTCGCGTTCGTAGAGCTTGGGGAACTCCACCCAGGCGTGCTGCTGCAGCAGGAGCCGCCAGGCGCGCGGTGCACGCTCGGAAGCGCTCTTTGCCTTGGTTTGCTGGCGCGGATTGCGTACGGAGCGGCTAATTCCGCGCAATGCCTCCGGTGCCGCCGAGGAGAAGAACGCCAATACCGTCGTCTGCACCGGTTCTTGCAGGTAGCTCAGCAGCACCTCCTGCTGTGTGCCCCCTTGCCCCAACAGCCGTTCTGCATCGCGAACCACGACAGCACGCCGTTCGGCAAACACCGGGTAGATGCGCGCCCGCTCGACCACTTCACGCGGGGACACCTCCGCTCCGGAGAGCACATCCACGTTCATGCCCGTTGGGTCCTCCCGCCGCAGCCGCTGGAGGAGGAGCTGGTACGCCTCCTGCAGCAGGAACTGCTCCTCTCCGAAGAAGAGCAGCACCGGCGGAAGCGTTCCTTGGCTCAGGAGCTGTTCCCAGTGCTCCAGCATCATGGCTGCGGTGTCGGCTGCATCTGTTGGGCAGAATCGCTCTGGTGCGCACCGAGCAAACGCAAGAGACGTTGCTGCGCCTCCGAGATGGAGAAGGGCTTGATGAGCCAGCCCTGTATCCCCTCGCGTGCAAGCTGGAGCACGGCTTCCCGCTCGGCAACTGCGGAGCACACCAGGACGGGGCAGTTCCGTAGCCTCTCCTCCTGGCGCAACTGGCGCAGGAACTCCAACGCCGACCCCTCCGGAAAGAGCACATCCAGCACGATGACGTCGGGCGGCTCCCGCTGCACAAGCTCCCACGCCTGTTCTGGGGCTGCTGCTTCCACAACCCGCAGCGAGAGCTGTTCGCCAACATGGCGCCAGATGCGGCGGAAGGTCGGATCGTCATCAATGATTAGCACCGTCCGATGAGGCGCTTCCGTCATAGCTACACCCGCAGCCGTGGGTCCAGTAGGTCCCGCAGGGCATCCCCCAGCAGGTTGAATCCCAGCACCGCCAGCGCAATCGCCAAGCTGGGGTAGACAGCCAATCCCCACGCCGTTCCCGTGACGATATAGCCGTAGCCATCGCGCACCATCTGCCCCCACGACGGCATCGGCGGTTGCACGCCCAAGCCCAGGAAGCTCAACCCCGCCTCCGCCATCACCGCTGTTGCCAGCCCTGCTGTCGCAATAACCGTCAAGGAGCCAACGACATTGGGCAGCAGATGGCGCAGGATAATGCGAGCCGGACCAAACCCCAGCGCACGCGCTGCCCAGATGTACTCCCGCTCGCGCAATGCCAGGAACTCCCCACGCACGATGCGCGCGATCTCGACCCAACTGGAGATCCCGATTGCAAGGGCAGCCTGCTCCAGCCCCTGTCCGATGACGACCGAAAAGGCAATCGCCAACAGCAGCGTCGGATATGCCCACACCACGTTGATGAGCCACATCACCACCGCATCCACCCATCCCCGAAGGTAGCCCGCCACGGCTCCCAGCACAACCCCAACCACCAGCGCAATCCCTTGCGCCAACACCCCAACGAGCAAGCTCACGCGTGCCCCGTAGAGCAAGCGGCTGAGCACATCCCGCCCGTATCGGTCGGTCCCCAGCACATAGAGCGGTCGGGCATGCCACTGGGTTGAATCCCGTCCAGCAAGCTCCTCGCGCCGGAGGCGCAGCGTGCGTCCGGATTCCTCTACGCACACCAGTGTATCCCCTTGCCAGACCATGGACTGCACCGGCACAATGCGCGGCTGATCGGGGCGAGCTGGATTGTGCACATACACCACGTTGCCGCGGAACATCGGCGCACGCAGCGCGTATTCGAGCACCTGCACCGTGGGGTCCATCGGCGCCAGCCACTCCGCTCCAATTGCAGCCCCCACCAGCAGGAGCACAATCACTGCCCCGAGCACCCCACTGGGATGGCGCCAGAAGCGGCGCCAGAAGCCCCGAACCGTAACTGTGTCAGCGGAGCTGGACTCGCGGATCCACGACCGCATAGAGCACGTCCACAATTGCGTTGACCACCACGAAGACCACCGCCGCAAAGAGCACCGTCCCCTGGATGAGCGGGTAATCCAGCTTCTCAATTGCTGCAATCGCCACGCTGCCGATGCCGGGCCAGTTGAAGATGTACTCCACGAAGAAGGCACCCGCCAGCAGCCCGGCAAACCAGGCGCTCACCGTTGTCACGACCGGATTGAGCGCATTTCGCAGCGCATGGCGCAGCAGGACTCTCCCCGTGGACACTCCCTTTGCCAGCGCCGTGCGGATGTACTCCTGCCCCAGCACCTCCAGCATGCTGCTGCGCGTCATGCGGGCAATGATGGACATCGGGCGGAGCGCCAAGGTCAACATCGGCAGCACCAGGTACTCCCAGCCCTGGTCAATGTAGCCTGCGATCGGGAACCAGCCCAGGACCACCCCAAAGAGCAGCAGCACCAGCAAGCCAGCAACAAAGGAGGGCACAGAGATCCCCACCAGCGCCAGCAACATCAGCAGCGTATCCAGCCACGAATTCGGTCGCACGGCAGCAAGCACGCCCAGGAGCACTCCCAGCACCGTTGCCAGGAGCATCGAGCTCACCGTCAGGAGCGCCGTTGCAGGGAAGCGCTCCAGGATGATCTCCAGCACCGGGCGGTTCGTCACATACGAGCGTCCCAAGTCCCCCTGTAGCAACCGCCCCAGGAAACGCACGTATTGCACGGGCAGTGGCTGGTCCAGCCCCAGCTGCTGCCGAATCGCTGCAATGGTCTCTGCATCCGCCCGCTGCCCTGCCAGCAAGCGTGCTGGGTCCCCCGGCAGTACGAAGTTCAGTACGAAGGTGACCGTCGCAACCCCGAAGAGCACTCCGAGCGCTGCCGCCCCTCTGCGGGCAATATACGCCAGCATCTACACCCACACCAGCAGTTTGTGCGGAATCTCGCCCAACTCCGCAAAGCGGACCAGGACGGGCAGCATCGCGCTGGTCAAGCGCTCCCCTTGCGCAATGACCAGCAAGCCGTACGGGGTGTAGTAGTTCTCCGCCACCACCATCCCCTCGCGCAGCTGATTGACCGCAACCGCCTGCAGGAGGCGTTGCCCCAGCGCGCGCCGCTCCTCCTCGACGAGCTCGATAAAGGTGCGCACCACCCCCGGATGGTACACACTGCCGGCTTTCTCCTCCAAGTGCCGCAACACCTGGATGTAGCGCTGCTGTTCCTCCGGCGAAGGGACCGGCGCCGTTGGCGCCGCATGGCGATAGCGTGCCTCGCGCCGCCGTCGGTACAGGGCGTTATGGAAGACGTCTACCACTGCGATGATTGCCGCCCCTATGTGGATCTGCCGTCCGCGCAAGTGGCGCGGGAATCCGGAGCCATCCAACCGCTCGTGGTGCTGCAAGACGATCTCGGCAACAGTCTGCAAGCCGGAATGCTTACGCAAGATGTGCCACCCCAGCTCCGGATGGCGCTCGTAGAGATGCCGCTCCTCGGCGGTCATCTCCGTGGGGAACTTCTGCAGCAGCGCGTCGGGATAGCCAATCTTGCCAATATCGTGCAGGAGTCCCGCCACCTGGATCTCGAACACCTCGACCTCGCTCAACCCCAGCCGGCGGGCAACCTCTGCGGCTTTGTATCCGACGAAGCGGCAATGGCTCCCTTCGTAGAAGCGCTCCACCGCCGCAACCAGGGTACTGAGCAGCTCCACGGTCTGCATGAAGCTCTCGGCAAGCTGCGTTTCAAGCTGCCGAAGCTGTTGCTCCAGCTCATGCACCAACAGGGAGGACATGCTCGGCAATGCGCACCTGTTGGACGGCTACAGAGCCCAAGCGTAACGCCTGCAGCATCTGCTCCAGCGCCAGCGTTGGGGCATCGGTCAACAGGAGCTCCAGCGTACTCGCCCGCGCACCATCTGCCGCAACCCAGCCGTGGCGTTGTAGCCAGTGCACCAATGCCACTCCAGAATCCACAAACCGTGTCTCCGGAAGCACTCGGGCAAGCACGGGCAGCAGCAGCGGGTAGTGTGTGCAGCCCAAAATGAGCGTATCCACCCCGTGCAGCGGTTGAAGGTACTCGCGCGCCACCAGCTCCGTCACCGGATGCTCGTACCACCCCTCCTCCACCAGCGGCACAAAGAGCGGACATGCCTGCGAGGATACCCGCCGTGCTCCCCGCTCCTTGAGCAAGCGCTCGTACACACCGCTGCCAATGGTCGCCCGCGTGCCGATGACCCCGATATGCCCCGTCTGTGTCTGCTCCACCGCCGCAGCCACCGCTGGGGTGACGACCTCGGCGACGGGGAGCTCGCCCGCAGCTTCACGAACAGCCTCCAATGCAACCGCCGAAACCGTATTGCACGCAACGACAAGCAGGTCCACACCCTGCCGCACCAAGTAGCTGACGCACTCGAAAGCGTAGCGGCGCACCGTCTGCGGCGCCCGATTCCCGTAGGGGACCCGCGCGGTATCGGCAAGGTAGACAATCTCCGCACCCAGCCGCAGAAGCTGGCGCACGACGGTCAGCCCTCCCACTCCGGAATCGAAAACTCCAATCCGCAACCGTGCCATGGCTTCAAAAATAGGGAAAAGCCGCTGCAGGCAACCAACGCGCTACTGCCGGCGCAACCGCACCGCAAACGCTCCATCGCAGTGTGCATGCCGATGCGGCAGGGTCTGCAGCATCCCATCGCGGCAGACTACCTCGGGAAGCCACTGCGTTGCCGGCTCTACGGTAAATTCCGGATGCTCCCGCAGGAAGCGCTCCACCTGTTGCTCGTTCTCCTCCGGCTCGATCGTGCAGGTGCTGTAGAGCAGCACACCTCCGGGGCGCACCAGCCGAGCGGCGTTCTGCAGAATCTCCCACTGGAGCTGCACCAGTGCGGAGATATCCTCTTCACGGCGATGCCACTTGATATCGGGCTTTTTGGCGATGGTGCCCAGCCCCGAACAGGGCACATCCGCCAGCACACAGTCCGCCGGGGCAAGCGACACCGTCCGCGCATCGGCAACGTGGAAGCGCATGGGCGCCGCCACGCCCAATCGGCGCGCCTCCTGCTCGACCAAGCGCAGCCGCCCGGGATGGACATCCACGACCTCCAGGACCCCTTCGCCGCCCAGCCGCTCGGCAAGAGCACAGCTTTTGCCGCCCGGCGCAGCACACAAATCAATGACGCGCATGCCCGGCTGTACATCGGCAAGCTGCACGATGAGCACGGCACTGACATCCTGAACGCTTGCCCACCCGCGCTGCAGCACCTCCTGGAGCTGCTCATGGAGCAACTGCTCTGCAACGATGCACTGTGCGCAGTACGGCGAAATCCCCGCCGTTGCCCCCTTGGCTATCAGCCAGCGGAGCAACTCCTCCGGCGAGCTCCGCTGCGGGTTGACCCGAAGTGTTGTGGGTGGTCTCTGGTTCTGCGCCTGCATCAGGGCAATGGCTTCCCCGCATCCGAAGCGCTCGCACCAGCGCCGCGCGATCCAATCCGGATAGGAGTACCATGTGGCGATATCCGCGCCCAGCGCCTCCGGTTGCAACTCCTTGCCCGCGTACTCCCGGAGCGCCTGCCGCAGCACGGCGTTGACCAACCTGGCTGCCCCCGCCCCCAACGGTTTGACCAGCTCGACCATCTGATGCACAACCGCGTACGGCGGAATCCGCTCCAGAAACAGGAGCTGATAGACCCCCATGGCAAGCGCCACCCGCAGCGGCAGCGGGTAGTAGCGCAATTCATTCTGCAGCAGCCGCTGCAGCAGGAACTCCAATCGCCGCTTCCAGCGCAGGACGCCATGGAGCAGCTCCGTCAGCAGCGCTCGCTCCCGCTCCTCCAACCGATGGCGACGGAGTGTGCTCTCCAGGAGGCGGTCAGCATATGCTCGGTCGCGCTCAATCCGAAGCAGCAGCTCCCAGGCAATCCGCCGTGCCGGAGAAACCGCCGGTGCATTCATAGACTGCTCCTTTCGCGTTTTCGCTAAATTGCGGTGTCGCACCATATCTGGCTCTGCCGCCATGCTCATAGGACGATTGTGCGCCGTGGGCGTGATTGCTGTCTGCGCCGTCCTGGCGCAGGATCGCAGACTTCCCGAGCAGCCCTCGCCGCTGGCTCCGGGCGGACGCGTATATCCCCCGGAGCTGAATCTCACCGTGGGGTTCGGCGGAGGCACCCAGTGGGGAAGCTTCGCCAGTAGCTGTTCGCGCCCATTCGAATACGGGCAGAGCAGCGCCTGGTTTGTGGGGCTCTCGTACGCCGCTCCGCTGCTCCGCAGCGTGCTCTGGGGCAGCGGGGTGGGATTTCTCTCGGTGCGCTTGCGCTCCTCCTACCGCGAGCGCGAAGGGGTGCTGTTCACTGTACAGGCAGACACGGTGCTGCTTCCGGTGGAATTCCGCAACTCCGCCAATCTCAGCATTCCACAGCTCCTGTGGATGCCCTTCCTGCGCTGGCATCCGAGTGAGTGGCTCGGGCTGACGGCAGGACCGCTCCTGGGGCTTGCCCTAAATCCACACGCGGAGTACACAAAGGAGCTGCTGCAGGACGCCCTCACACTACCGGACGGGCAAAGCGTTGCGCTCACCACTGCTCAGGGTCGCACCAGTGTGGTGGAGCGCAGTACAGCTTCTGCCCGTATTGTTGGAGCCCTTTGGGGGCAGGCAACCGCCGAGTTTCTCATTGCACCGGGATGGTGGATGAGCCTCGGTGCGTTGGGAATGCTGCCGCTCTCAAGCCCTCTGCCGAGCCCGGCATCGCTCCGCCTTCCGCTGCTCCTGCTGACCGCGGGCATTGGAGCAACACTGTAAGGTGGCGGTCTTGTAAATTTGTGGCAATCCGTAAGTGTCTAACACAGGGAAGCGAGCCGATGCGTTACCATGCCTACCGCTGGATGGTGCTGTGGAGCGTTGTAGGAATTGCCATCGCTTACTCTACCGCACAGTCGCTGCAGCGCAGCTCACAAGTACCGAAGCCGGTCGTGGTTGAGAACGACGACACTCCACAACTGCACCTCTACGCCCTCCGCATCGAGCCCATCCCCGCAGCGCAGCAGCAAGCTCCCCAACAGCAGGAGACTATCTTGGGCAGTCGGTACATCCGCATCATCAACCTGGGACCGGTTGTCAACTCCCCCGGGGTAGACTACGCCCCCACCGTCACCGCTGATGGGCGAACCCTTTACTTCGTTTCCAATCGTCCCGGGAGCAAGCGCCTGCCCGATGGCAAGTTCTCGCATGACTTCTGGGCAACGAAGAAGAAGGATCCGCTCGACACCATCTTCTCCCCGCCGTTCAACATTGACACCACGACCGAGCTGGGGGACCTGGGCGTCAACACTCGCTTCAATGAGGGTGTTGCCACTATCGCCGCCGACGGACGCACACTCTTCTTCACCGGCTGCAATCGCCCCGATGGACTGGGAAGCTGCGACATCTACGTCACCGAAATCGAGGGCGACCGCTGGGCACGTCCGCGCAACCTTGGTCCCAACGTGAACTCCTCCTATTGGGATGCTCAACCCTCTATCGCGCCGGACAAGAGCCGGCTCTACTTCGTTTCCAATCGCCCCGGTCCGCACGGCGAGGGGAACCTGGACATCTGGTACAGCGACTTCGACTTCGAGAAGGGCGAATGGAAGCCTGCGGTCAATCTCCGCGAGCTCAACACTCCCGGGCGGGAAGCCTCTCCGTTCATCGCTGCCGATAACCAAACGCTCTTCTTCGCCTCCGACGGGCACACACCGAACTTCGGCGGCTTGGATTTCTACGTGAGCCGGCGTCTGCCTGACGGAAGCTGGAGCAAGCCACAGAACCTCGGTCCGCCGATCAACACCAAAGAGGATGAGCTCTTCCTGACCCTTCCGGCTGCCGGCAATGTGCTCTACTTCAGCTCTAAGCGCACCGATCTGCCCGGCTACCAAGGCGACTACGACCTCTTCATGGCGTTCGTGCCCACCTTCTTCCGCGCCATCAACATCGTCGGGCGCGTCATCGACGAATGCACAGGTGCGGATATCCCCGCCAAGATCACCATCCGGAACCCCATCACGAAGCGCGTGACCGAGGACACGGTCTCCGGTAGCGGCACCGCACGGACGGAGTTCCAGTACGTCGTCAGCGCTACCGATTTCGGCGACCCCAGCGCGGGCATCAAGGAGTTCGACTTGGAGATCACCGCATTCAACCCCAACTACGGAAGCGTGACGGAGAAGGTCCGCGTCGAGAAACCCGAAGAGGTCCGCTCCGAGGAGGAAGCCCAGAAGAGCTTGGAGATCCGAGTTGTGCTCAAGCTCGGGCAGCGCCCCGTCCTCCAAGCTCAAATCGAGCCAGCCGATTACGTCCTGCGTCGCGCCAAGGAGGATCCCTCCATTGCCAACTTCCGTGGTCTGGTCATGGAGGAGGTGGCTTCGGTCGAGCTCTTCCCGTTGCTCCACTACGTCTTCTTCGACGAGGGCTCGGCAAAGATTCCAGAGCGCTACGTGCTGTTCAGCTCGCCGGAGGAGACCGAGGGCTTCTCCGATGAGAGGATCCCCGGCGGCACACTCGAAAAGTACTACCACATCCTCAACATCTACGGCTACCGACTGCGGAAGAACCCGCGGGCAACACTGGAGATCGTCGGTTGCAACGATAGCAAAACGCCTGCCGAAAAGCGCCCCGGACTCTCGTTGGAGCGGGCGCGCGCGGTCTTCAACTACTTGCGCGACATCTGGGGCATCAGCGAATCGCGCATGAAGATCACCGTGCGCAACCTACCCCAAGTCCCCTCCAATCTCAACGACCCACAAGGCATCGTGGAGAACCGACGCGTTGAGCTCATCTGCAACGATTGGGAGGTCGTCAAGCCCATTATCAGCCGCGATCCCAAGCGCTTCCCCTCCCCCGAGCAGATGACCTTCCTGATGCGCAACGGCATCGAAGACGCCCTCATTGCCAGCCGGCGAATTGAGATCACTCGCGGTGGGGCTTCCTGGCGAACGTTGACCGACATCGGCACCACAGCCCCCTCCACCGTGTGGAACTGGACGAACGAGCGCGGAACCTATCCCGACGATGAAACCCCATATGTTGCCCGCCTGGTGGTGCGCAGCAAAAACGGGCAAGAGTGCGCCTCCGATCCCATCACGATTCCGGTCATGCAGGTATCCACAGAGCGCAAGAAGATCGAACGCCTGGCGGACCGCACGCTGGAGCGCTATAACCTGATCCTCTTCCCCTTCGACCGCTACGATGCCGGACCGCTCAATGAGCGCATCCTGCGGGAGTACGTCTTCCCGCGTGTCTTCCCCAACTCGACCATCGAGGTCGTCGGGCATACCGATGTCGTGGGACTCTACGACCACAACAAGACGCTCTCGGAAAATCGCGCACGGACCGTCGCGCGCGCCATCGAGCAGTATGCCAAAGGACGCTACCAGAGCTTGACGGCACGGGGCGTTGGGGAGGACGACCCGCTCTACACGAACGACCTCCCCGAAGGGCGCTTCTACAACCGCACGGTGCAGATTCTCATCAGCACGCCGATTGAAGCCGGCGGTGTAGCCCCGTAATCCGGCACGGCGGTGTCCTCCGCGCCTGCCCTATGGGTTGGCACCAGCGGGTGGAGCTACCGCGAGTGGCGCGGCACATGGTATCCTCCGGAGCTGCCCAGAAGCCGGTGGCTCCCTTTTTATGCCGAGCGCTTCGCGACGGTCGAGCTCAACAGCAGCTTCTATCGGCTTCCCCGACCGGAGCAGCTCCAGCGCTGGGCGGCAGATGTGCAGGAGGAGTTCCTCTTTGCTGTCAAAGCCCCACGCCAAATCACCCACGAGCAGCGCCTCCAGCACTGCGACGAGCTCGTGCGCGAATTCCTCCAGCGCATCACCCTCCTGGGCAAGCGGCTGGGACCAATCCTGTGGCAGCTCCCTCCAAACCTCCCGTGGCACCCCGGTGTGCTCGAGCAGTTCCTTGCCCTCTTGCCCGAAAGCTTTCGCTACGCAGTGGAATTCCGCCATCCCTCCTGGGACCGCCCCGAGGTGTGGGAACTCCTGCGCAGCCGCGGCATTGCTACCGTCTGGAGCAGCTCGCTGCGGTATCCGCTGTTCCTGCAGGCGACGGCGGACTTTCTCTACCTCCGCTTTCACGGCTTGCACGGGGGTTTTGCACACCGCTACACCCGAGAGGAGCTCCTGCCATGGGTTGAGCGCGTGTGTACGGCGCTACGGCAGGGGATGAGCGTGTACGCCTACTTCAACAACACCGCAGGCGGTGCCGCTGAGGATGCTGCCCACTTCCGCACGCTGGTGCTCCAGCGCCTATGAGGGACGCTGCCGCAGCGATTGAATCCGCTCCTGCACCTGCCGCGTGTAGATCGAGCCAGGATAGCGCAGCAGGAGCTGCTGGTACAACTGCAGTGCCTCTGGAAAGCGTTGCTGCTGCTCGGCAATCTGCCCCAACAGCAGGAGCGCGCGGTCACCGTAGAGCACATCGTCGTAGTTTGCCAGGTAGCGGTTCACAATCTGCTGCGCCTCCTCGAGTTTGCCGTGTGCGATGGCGCTTTCGGCGGCTCGGATGAGCGCAAACTCCGCAAGCGGATGGTCTCCAGCAGCCTCAGCAACGGCGAGGAATTCCACTTGAGCACGAGCGTACTCGCGCTGGAAGGCAAAGAACTCCGCGCGCCCAAGGCGCTTGAGCAGCTCCTCGGATACCGTTCGGGCTTGCTCAAACACCTGCAATCGCTGCAGTGCATCGTTGGCAACGGGGCTCTCCGGACGGAGCGCCAGCACGCTGTAGTGCGCCTGTGCGCTATCGAGCCGCCCGCGGTAGAACTCCAGCTCCGCCAGCCAGTAGCGCGCCCAGAGCGCCCAATCGGGAGCAATGGAATCGCCCTGCCAGATGACCGCACGCAGCAGGGATTCCGCCTGCTCCATCTGACCCTGCCGGAGTGCCATTTTCGCGCGCTCGACCATCGCTGCCATCGCCCACGGGGTGTGCCGGAAGTCCCGCATCAAGCGCTCCAGAGCCGATTGCGCGGCAACAGCGTCTCCGGCAACGTCGTTGAGGAAGCGGGCAAAGCTGTAGAGCGCCTCCGCAGTGATGGGAAGGCGCTCCGACTGCGCCAGCAGCTCCTGGTAGAGCCGCTGAATGCGGCGCCGCAGCGCAGGGTCCATTGCACCTGGCTGCGGGAGCTGCTGCAAGGTCTGGATGTAGCCGTAGAGTGCTTTGAGGCGAAGTTCACGCGCCAGCTCGCCCATCTGGAGCAGCTCCTCATAGGCTTGCCGAGCCGTCTCCAGGCGCTCTGCCCGATACATGCGCTCGGCGAAGGCGAGCAGCTCCATTCCACCGGCACCAAGCCGGCGGTCCAATTCCCGAACCGCCTGCAGCGCTTGGGCATCCTCGCCCTGCTCCTCCAGGAACCACACCCACACGTACTGCACCAGGGTGTCGCTCCGGTACTGACGGCTCCATCGCTGCAGAATCGTGCGCACGCGCTCCACCGCACCCGGGAACGCCAAATACAGCAGCAGCCGCGCTTGGAGCGCAGCGAAATCCCGATGGGTCCGCCCCCACTGGAGCGTGGATTCCACCCCCAGCTCAAGCTTGCCAACACGCACTGCCCACGCGCTGAGCTCATCGGCAAAGAGCGTATCGTTGCCCAAGCGCGAACGCCCCTCCTGTAAGGTCTGGAGCGCCTCTTCGACCAATTGCAGCTCGTACTGCGAGCGGGCAACCGCCCGGTAGGCATCCGGATGTCTGGACTGCAACCCCTGCTGCCAGGCTCGAAGTGCTTCAGCACGCCTACCGGTTCGCCAGTACAGCTCGCCCAGTAGCGCTGTAAACAGGGGGCTGGGCGAATGCTGCACGTACTGCTCCACCACCGGCAATGCCTCGGCAGCACGCCCCAACTTCACGAGGTTGCGGCTGAGTCCATGCACACATGCCGAATCCAACATCCGTTGGCATAGCTCGCGGTAGAGGCGCGCGGCTCCTTCGTAGTCTCCTACGGACTCCAACACCGCCGCCCGCTGAAGCTGCGCTGTGCGCTCCTGCTGCGCCCATAGTGCCCCGGCGTACAGTGCCACCAGAGCGTATCGCCACCAGCGTTGCATCACACTACTGCCAATGTTCCGCGAGCAAGGGGATAAGACGCTGCTGCAGCGGCTGCGGGTGCACCTCCGCGCAATCGTGCCAGAGCAGCAGATCCACCTCCGTGCGCATGCCGAACTCGCCTGCCCGGTAGATGCCGGGCTCGATTGTCACGGCTGTGCCTGGCAGCAGACGTCGGGTATCGTGCGTTTCGTAATCGTCCAAGTTCGCGCCGGCGCCGTGGACTTCGGTCCCCAAACTGTGCCCTGTGCGATGGAGGAACTCCTTGGCATATCCGGCAGCGGCAAGCAGTTGCCGCACGTGGCGGTCCACCTGGTAGCCAGCGATAGGCTCTCGGCGGGCAACTGCACTGGTGATGAGCTCGATTGCAGCATCGCGTGCAGCGCACAGCTTTGCAAACGGCTCGGCAAAGCGATCCGGCGCAATTTCGCCGGCGTACGCCATCCAGGTGATATCGGCGTAGAGCGCATCGGGCGCGTTGGGCTTTGCCCAGATGTCAATGAGCACCAGGTCGCCCAGCCGAATCGGCGCCGTATCCTGCGCTGTGGGGGCGTAGTGCGGATTGGCTGCCCGCTCTGTACGCGCAACGATGGGGGGATGGTCGGTCACCAACCCTTGCTGCCGCAGCCGTTGCAGCAGGAGCTGCTGCACAGCATACTCCTGCGGTGATTCCCCACGGCGAAGCTGCTCTCCAATCCAGGCGAACGCCTCCCAGACCAGCACCCGAAGCTGCTGCGCCGTCTCCGCAAGCTGGCGCAGCTGCTGCTCCGAATGGACCGCCAGGAGCTCCTGCACCAGGTCTGCCGATGAATGCAGCTCCGCCCCGAAGAAGCGCAGCAGCTCCACTGTGCCGCCGTCCACAAGGGAGATGGTGGGCAATTCGCCCCGAGGGGAGTACTCCAGCGCCAGACGCCGGTAGCGCTGCACCCACTCGTGCAGCACCCGCTGCCACTCTCCGTAGGTGGCGTAGAGCCGCTCCCGTGCCGGCACATCCTGCAGCACATGCGGCTCCACGCGGTGGAGCAGCTTCTCCGGCTGCCCCTGTGCAGGGATGAGCACTGCCCAGCGCCGCGTACAGTGCAGCGTGGGGTCGAGCCCTAATACCTGGTAGGCAATCGGGTTGGAGTGGCGGAAATCGCACAGCAGCCACGCTGGCAGCTCGTAGCGCTGCAGGAGCGCCTGCAGCCGCTGAAGCCGAGTCTCATCCATTCTACAGCCGTTCCAGGACGGCGCTCAATTGCTCTTTACGCTTGACCAGCGCTTGGTAGAGCTCGACGTACCGGCCGGCAGCGGCGCGCCAGGAGAACTCCTTCTGCATCCCGTTGCGCACAAGCTGCAGCCATAGCTCCGGCTGCCGGTACAGCGCCAGCGCTCGCCGAATCGCCTCCAGGAGTGCTTCGCCCGTGTAGGGCTGGAAGACAATTCCGGTGCCCGTGCCCGTCTCCGGGTTGAAGTCCTCCACCGTGTCGCGCAATCCGCCCGTTGCCCGCACGATTGGGACCGTGCCGTAGAGCATCGAGTACATTTGGTTCTGCCCACAGGGCTCTTGCCGCGAGGGCATCAGGAACATATCCGCCCCCGCCTCGATGAGGTGCGCCAGGGCTTCATCGAAGCCAAGGTGAAGCCCAAAGCGGCGTGGGAACTGCTTGTGCAGCTTCTGGAGCGCCGTGCGGTACTCCGGCAGCCCATCGCCCAGGAACACTATCTGCACGTTCTCCTCCGAAAGCAGCTTCGGCGCCACCTCCAGAAAGAGGTCGATGCCCTTGACCGGGTGCAGCCGCGTGATCATCCCAATGACCGGAACAGCCGGATCGTAGCGCAGCTCAAAGCGCTGCAGCAGGGCTTGTTTATTGCGCTGCTTCGGGCTCAGGTCCTCCACACCGTAGCGGTAGGGGATGTAGCTATCGGTGCGCGGGTTCCACACGTTGGTGTCCACCCCATTGAGGATGCCGACGAAGCTCGATGCATGCCGCTCGCGGAGCACCTCCTCGATGCCGTTGCACTCGACCTCTCCGCCGAGCAGCTCACGGGCATAGGTGGGGCTGACGGTGGTAACGCACTCGGAGAACTCCAGCGCTGCCTTGAGGAAGTTCACCTGCCCGCGATGGAGCAAGCGCTCGTAAGCCTCCGCCGGAAGCCCAGTCTTGGGCAGCGACTCCTCCGGGAAGATGCCCTGTTCGGCGCAGTTGTGGATGGTGAAGACCAGGCGCGTCTTCCGGAATTCGTGGGGGTAGAGGGTGCGCACATACGCCGGCACCAGCCCCGTCTGCCAATCGTTGCAGTGGATGACGTCGGGGAACCAGCGCAGGAAGTGGCACATCTCCACAACGGAGCGGCAGAAGAAGATGAAGCGCTCATCGTTGTCCGCGTACGGCACCCCGGTGTGCGGATCGGCGTAGAGCCCCTTGCGGTTGTCGAAGTAGGGGTAGTTCGTCGTCACGTACACTTGGGCGCGCGTCCGGGGGTTTTGCAGCGTGGAGGATTTGATCGTGGCAATCTCGACGCGCTCGCCCACGGGGATTTCGATTGCGCGCAGCCGCTTGATCTCGTGAATGTGGTTCTTCCGTTCGCTCACACACCCGTACTTGGGCAGCATCACGCGCACATCCACCCCCAGCTCCCGCAGCGCCATCACCAGCCCGTACGAGACATCTGCCAACCCCCCTGTCTTGGCGAACGGATAGACCTCAGCCGACACGAAAAGAACGCTCAGCGCTCGCCCCATTCACTTACGGGTTTGTTCGGGCAGACGATTCCAAAGTCGCTTGCAAAATTAGCAAAAACGCACCCTTCCCGCAGCAGAAGCGCCGCAGGATGTCCTCTCCAGCACTTCGGCAAGCTCACACGCGCTTTGCCAGCACGGCGTAGATGTATCCTGTTGCGGCGACGTCAACCGCTCCCAAGCCAGCGTACGCCAGGATTGCGTAGAGCGCCACAATGACGTCGGTAATCCCTGCACCTTCAGGCAAAATCTGCTGCAAGATCCACCACACGAGCAGGGCGGGGATAGCGTAGAGCAGATACACCGCCAGAAGCCCGAAGAGGATGGTCCACTTCTCCCCATGCGTTGCCTGCTCGCTGAGCCGAAGTGCTTCGGTCGGAGATACCCCCCGCTCCAGCAGCAGAATTGGCGCAAGGCACCAGGCGATGGACAGCACAATTCCCGGAATCACCAGGAAGAGTGCCGCAACGGTCACCCCCAGGAGCAGCAGCACCAGGCATACCATCCACGCGCCCATAATCTGGCGGTAGGAGCGGTCAAAGATAAAGGTCGGGTCAATGCGCTGGCGCCGACTCATAAGCAAGGGTGCACCGGTCGAAACGGCAATCGTCGTGCCCACGTTGAGGTACGGGATCCAAATGGTCACCGCCCACAGCAGGTACATCAGCAACAGACGCCAATACTGCCCGAAGCCCCATCGGAAGGCGTGCGAGAGGATGTCGCCGAAGTTGAGCACCTCCGGCACTCCCTCGCTCGGCTGCGGTTCGGGCTGCTGCAGAGGTTGCTGCTCGACCATGGCTCTCCACAAGAGCTGTGGTACATACCCTGGGGCAACTGCTGCCCCGTTTTACGGAACTATGCCAACGGGCTGCTGTGCCCGGATAGTTCCGTCTGTGTACAAGATGTACAGCCCCGCCGCTACCGGCTGCGGGAGCCGCCAGAGGAGTTGTTGCCTCCCGCTTCCCGCACAGCTCCCCTCCCACTGTGCGACCTCCCGTCCGAGCACGTCCACCAAGCGGAAGCGTAGCCCTCCACTGGCGGCACACTCCCACTGCAGCAGTAGCTCCCGTGGCGAGAGCGCTCGCACATGCAGCGGTGAGCTCGAGGGCGGCATCGCCTCCACATGCATTACAATTGGGCGGGAACGGTACAGCCCACCACCGGAGAGCCCAGCAAATGCCACCACTCCCTCCCGAGTATCCCAGGCCGGAAGCGCCACCGTTCGCACCGCGATGCCCTCGGGAAGCCCATCGCGATGCAGCTCCCAGCCGGTGCCGTAGGAGCCGCTCACCCAGACTCCTGTGGTATCCCCAGCAGCAACCCAATAGCGCGGGTCCAGCGGATGCTCCGCCAGCGCGGTGATGCGCACTCCAGGAGCTCCCACCAAGCGCCACGTTCGCCCACCGTCTTCGGAGCGGTAGATGCCGCGCCCTTCACTGCGCGTCTGCGAGAGCACCGTATCAGCGCCGCACAGCACCACGTTCGGGAAGAAGCGCGACGGCACCACGCACCACACCCGCAGATTCCCCAGCCCCAGCGAATCCTTCCGCCACGTACGCCCACCATCCTCGGAGCGCCAGACACCCCCGACGATATGCCCATCGGCAGCCAAGTAGAGCGTAGAGCTATCCGGCGACAGTGCCAGATCGCGCGCCTGCACAATGAAATCGCTGACCTCCTCGCAGGTTGCAAAGGTATCCTGCGACCGGCGCACCCCACGCGCAGTGTTGATCGCCGCTCCGAGGAATGGCATCTCCCAGCCGGGGCGAGCCTGCAAGCGAACAAATTGCGCTCCCGCACACCGAGGCAACGCGGTCCACTCCCAGCTCAGCCCGCCATCGATGGAGCGCACAACGCCGCCGGTGGTGTACTCGATCACCGCCGCCAGCCACGTCCGCCCGTCGGGAGGAAGGCGCAGGATGTCTCGCACCGAAAAGCCCGCAAGGCGCGGTTCGGAGAAGCTTCGCCCGCTGTCGCGGCTGACGACAAAGCCGTTCCCGCCGAAGAACTGGATGTTGCTGGCATAGGTCTCCAGAATCGGTGGCACGGAATCCGCACACACAATCACCGTTGCCGGCTCTTCGGGCGGGCAGAGAATGCGGTGCACGAACGGAGCTGTTCCCCCCACGGGTACCCACGTCTGAGCACTCAGCGCGCACGGCAACAGTACTGCTGCGCCAATCCCCTTCCACCCCCTCCAGGGCATAGACTCCTCCCTCCGTTGTACCGTGCGCTGCAAAAATAGAAACCGCGCACCTCTTACGTTCCCTGCCCGGCGATGGCGCGGTCGAACTGCTCGTAGTCGGCGTAGCCAATCAGGGCGTAGAGCTCCGCTCTGCTCTGCATGCGCGGGAGATACTCCTGCGTCGAGCCGCTGCGCCGGAGGTGCTCGTAGAACTCCTGCATCGCACGGGCAGCAACCCGGAGCGCCGATACCGGGAAGAGCACCATTTCGTAGCCTACGGCGAAGAGCTCCTCTGCCCTCAGCGGCGGAGTTTTGCCAAACTCGGTCAGATTTGCCAGCAGGGGTATCCCGGGAAGCGCCTGGCGGAAGGCGCGAAACTCCTCCAGCGAATGCAGCGCTTCCGGGAAGATGGCGTCAGCACCGGCGGCAACGTACTGCCGTGCCCGCTCGACCGCGCCCTCCAGCCCTTCGATAGCGCGGGCATCCGTGCGGGCAATCAGGACCAACTGCGGCAGGAGCCGCTTGAGTGCCCGCACCTTCTGGACCATCGCCTCCGCCGGCAGCAGGCGCTTCCCCTCCAGATGCCCGCACCGCTTGGGCATCTCCTGGTCCTCCAACTGCACAGCAGCCACACCGGCGCGGACCAGCTCGCGTGCGGCTCGCACGGTGTTGAACAGCTCTCCAAAGCCGGTGTCAATGTCCACCAACAAGGGGAGCTGCGTTGCAGCAACGATGGCAGCCGCTCGGCGGGCAACCTCCTCTGGCGTGAGCATCCCCACATCGGGCAAGCCCAGACTCGCCGAAAACGCAGCTCCCGAAAGGTAGAGCACCGAAAATCCCGCCTGCTTCGCCAGCAATCCCGCCAGTGGGTCATGCGCCCCAGGGATGACAAGCCCTCCGGCGCGCATTGCCGTATGGAAGCGCTCGGCAAGCTGTGCCTGCTCGGCAAAGGGTTCCAGAAGCCACGCCATTGCAATCCTCACGGAAGCGCCAACTCCTCCAAGAAGCGGTCAACCGGCAGCTCCGGCAAGCCCGCGTCTTCGGCGACCAGGCGGTAGATGCGTTCGGCTTTCCGCTCGGGGTAGACCCGCAGCAGCGCCGTCCGGAACTTCTCCCGCAGCAGGGGAAGCGCCTCCTGACGCCGCCGCCGATGCCCCAGCGGGAACTCCACTACGACGCGCTCACTCTGGGTGCCATCGCGGAAGAAGAGCTGCACCGCATTGGCGATGGAACGCCGCTCCGGGTCCAGGTACGCACGGCTGAATTCGGGGTTCTCCACCACCTCCATCTTCGCGATGAGCTCAGGGATGCGCGGGTCGGAGGCGATAGGCTCCAGGTAGTGCTCGTAGCGCAGCTCGCCGTAGAGCAGCGCCACTGCCGTCATGTACTGCAGGGAATGGTCGCGATCGGCGGGATTGCGGAAGGGTCCGGGCTTATCGATGATGCGCACGGCGGACTCTTGGGTCTCAATCCGAATGCGCTCAAGCTCGCCCAGCCGCTCGCGCACCAACGGGTGCAAGCGGAGAGCGGCTTCGACAGCGGTCTGCCCGTGAAATTCCGCCGGATATGCGACCTTGAAGAGCACATTCTCCATGACGTAGCTGCCCAGCGGGCGCTCCAGCCGGAGCGGTTCTCCGCCGAGCACCACTGCTTCAAATCCCCAGACGGGCGCCGTCGCCGCAGTGGGGTATCCGGGCTCGCCGCGCAACGCCAGGAAGGCAAACCAGAGCCCGCGGCTGGTGGCATCGGCAGCCGCCCAAGACTTCCGCGGTCCCGTGTTGGGGAAGTGCCGGTACGTCCGCAGCGGCGCACCGTCAATGAGCGCATTGGAGAGAGCGCTGAGCACCTCCTCGCGCCCTCCGCCCAGGAGCCACGTTGCCACCGCTGCCGATGCCAGCTTGACGAAGTGCACATGGTCGAACCCCCGGCGGTTGAGGCTCACCCCCAACGCCAACACGCCCTGGATCTCGTACGCCTTGATAGCAGCCGTCAACACATCGGCAACGCGGTAGGGCGCCTCTCCCCAGCGCCGACGACGCCGGCTTGCGTACTCCGCCGCCGCAAGGATTGCCCCAAAGTTGTCCGACGGATGCCCCCACTCCCGCGCAAGCCAGGTGTCGTTGTAATCCAACCAGCGGATGAGCGCCGTGATGGCGAATGCCCCGTGAAGGGGATCTGCCACGTACGGCGTTGCGGGCACATGGACCCCATCGGGAACGGCAGCAGAGCAGATGGGCGGGAGCAGCTTCGTGCATTCGGGATGCTCCGTTGCCGCAGCCGCACACGCCAGGGAGTCCATCAAGGCGATGCGCGCGGTCTGGTACGCCTCCTCGCTCTCAATGTGCGCGGAGAGAACGTAGTCGGCAATCTCCTGCAGGACCGGATCGTACGCCATCGCTTATGCCCCGACGCGAAGTCCACGAGGTCCGGTGTACACCACGCGCGGACGGTAGAGCCGATTCTGCGCATGCTGCTCGACGATGTGCGCCAGCAGCCCAGCCGAGCGGGCAGCAAAGAAGATCGGCGTGTATAGCTCGATGGGGATGTCCAGCAGGTAGTACACGGGAGCGGCGTAGTAGTCCAGGTTTGGGTACAGCCCCTTCTCCGCGTGCATCACGGCTTCGCCGCGCTCGCACATCTCCAGCAGCTCCGCTCCAGTGCCCTTGGCTGCGACGAGCTCGCGCAGGGTCTCCTTGAGCAACTGCGCCCGCGGGTCCATCCGGCGCATGTAGACGCGATGCCCAAAGCCCATGATGCGCTCCTTGCGGGCGAGCTTCTCACGGATGAGCCGTTCCAAGGCATCGGCGCTACCCGCCTCCAGGAGCATGTACATCACCGCCTCGTTTGCACCGCCGTGCAGTGGTCCCTTCAGCGATGCCACTGCCGCGGTCAACGCGCCGTAGGCATCTGCCAGAGTGGAGGCAACCACGCGCGCGGCAAAGGTGGAGTTCGGCAGCTCGTGCTCGCTGTAGGCGATCAAGGCTTGGTCGAAGGCACGGACTTCGGCTGCCGAAACCTCGCGGGCAACGATGGTGTGCAGGAAGTTCTCTGCAAAGCTGCGCTGTGGGTCGAACGGTATGGGCGGCTGCCCGCCAGCAATGCGGGTGAGGTTTGCCACGATTTGGGCAATCTGCCCGATGAGCCGAGGCGCTTTGCGGCGCTCCTCCTCTGGATCGGCACTGTTGGCGTTGGGATCGAATCCCGCCAGCGCCGAAACCGCCGTCCGGAGCCGGTCCATTGCGTGCATGGCTGGCGGCAGTAGCGCAAGAATCTCGTAAACTCGCTGCGGGACCTCTGCCGTGCACAGCTCCCGTTCGAGCTGCTGGCGCCGCTGCGCATCGGGGAGCTGCTCATCCAGCAAGAGCCCTACGACGTCAACATAGCCGACCGTGCGGATGAGCTCCAGGAGGTTGTACCCGCGCACAACGATCTCCTCCTGCTCCGTGTCCAGAAAGGAGATGCGCGTCTCGGCTGCAATAACCCCCTCCAATCCGGGGCTGTAGGATGCAGACTGCATACGCACCGCCGTGAGAGGTTGCACATTTGGACGGATGCAAAGCTACAAAACGCCGCTCAGTGCCCTTGGGAATCCGCCTCCGGCTCGATGAAGACATTGCGGTAGGCTTCCTCCGGCGGCGGATACGGGCGCGCGAGCACCTCTTCAACTGCCGCGCGGAGCTGCTCCCGGATCTGCTGGCGCAACTGCTCGATCTGCTGCGCCGTCAACACCCCGTGGCGTTGGAGCAACTGCTCGTAGCGCTGCAGCGGATCGCGCGCTCCCCAGTAGCGCCGGATCGGCTCAGGGACGTATCCAGCGTCATCATGCTCGGCATGCCCGCGGACACGGAAGGTGATGGTCTCCAGCAGCGTAGGACCCTCTCCGGCGCGGGCACGTTCGACAGCGCGGCGGCAGGCATCGTAGACCAGCTCCACATCCGTTCCGTCCACGACCTCCCCGAAGCAGCCGTAGCCCAGGGCACGGTCGGCGAGGAATTCGCAGGCGTACTCCAGTTGGTTGGGCGTGGAGTAGGCGTACTGGTTGTTCTCGATGACGACCACCACGGGCAAGCGCTGGACAGCTGCGAAGTTGACCGCTTCGTGGAATTCGCCCGTCTGGGCACCACCATCGCCGATGTAGGTGAGCACGACCGTATCCTCGCCGCGCAGCCGTGCCGCCAGAGCGTAGCCCACAGCCACCGGCAGCATCGCCCCCAGATGCGAGATGTTGCCGTAGATGCGCCGCGCGGGATCGGCGTAGTGAACTGTGCCATCGGTGCCCCGGGTCAGGCTCCCCTGACGGGCAAAGTGGGTTGCCAGCAGCGCCTTCAGGTCCTGTCCCCGCACAAAGTGGGCGCCAATATCGCGGTGCATCGGGAAGATGGGATCGGTGGGGCGCAGCGCATACGCCGTGCCAACGGCGGTGGCTTCGTTGCCGATCTGGGCAAACACCCCTCCGAAGACTCGCCCCTGCCGATAGAGGCGGATGAGCGCCAGGTCGAACTCCCGCGCCCAGATCATGCACTCCAGCAGGAAGCGGCGCTGAACATCCGACAGTGCAGGGCTTCTCCAGGGCTCCCCCACTGGGGCTTCCACATCCGGCTGCTGTGGGGAGGGGCGCCATCCCCGAGGCGGACGCTTCGGAATGCCCAGCACCGCATCGCGCAACGCCCGAGCCGCCTCCTGCGGAAAGGCGCGCACAAGCCCACCGCCCCCGGCCCCCCCCCTGCGGAAAGGCGCGCACAAGCCGCTCCACCGGAAGCATCCCTTCAGCAATCCAGCGCTCCAGTTCCTGTTCGGAGCTCCCCAATCGTGCAGCGAGCTCGGCGCGGGAACATCCGCACTCGTTCTGCAATCGCTCCAGCAGTAGCTCCCACAGTTGTGCTGCGTGCATGGCTCTCACAGGATGTACTTGCTCACATCCACCTGGCGTACGATGGCGCTGAGCCGCCGGCGAACGTATTCGGCATCAATCCGGACATGGCGCTCCGGCAAGATATCCGGCGCTTGGAAGAGCAGCTCCTCCAGCAGCGTCGTCAGGATCGTGTGCAGCCGCCGTGCTCCGATATTGGCAACCTCCTCATTGACGCGCGCCGCCATTGCAGCAATCTCCCGAATGGCGTCCTCGGTGAACTCCAGCTCCACGCCCTCGGTCGCCAGCAGCGCTTGATACTGCTTGATGAGCGCGTTCTCCGGCAGGGTCAAAATCCGCACGAAATCCTCCTCCGTCAGGCTGTGCAGCTCCACTCGAATGGGGAAGCGCCCCTGCAGCTCCGGGATGAGGTCTGAGGGCTTTGCAACATGGAATGCCCCCGAGGCGATGAAGAGGATGTGGTCCGTGCGGACCGGACCGTACTTGGTCATCACCGTTGTGCCCTCCACGATGGGGAGCAGGTCGCGCTGGACCCCCTCGCGCGAGACATCCGGTCCGACGTGGGTCCCGCCCGTGGAGGCGATTTTGTCGATCTCGTCGATGAAGACGATGCCGAGATTCTCGGCGCGGAAGATCGCTTCGCGCACGACGCTATCCATGTCAATGAGCTTATCGGCTTCCTCCTGCTCCAGGAGCGCGCGGGCTTCGGCAACGGTCATCTTGCGCTTCTTGTAGCGCTTGGGGGCAAACTGTGCGAGCATCTCCTGGAGCATATTCAGCTCGCCAGGTGCCATCGGACCGAACATCTGCTGCAGGAAGGGCACGCTGTCCTTGACGTCCAGCTCGATCACGCGGTCCTCCAGCTTGCCCTCCTGGAGGAGGCGCTGCATGTGCTCCCGTGCCCGCTGCTGCTCCTCCACCGCCTCTGGGCTGAGCGCTTCAAATGCCAATCCAGGATGGCGCATCGGGGGAACCAGGATGTCCAACAGCCGTTGCTCGGCAGCCTTGCGGGCTTGGCGGCGCACCTGCTCGATCTTCTCGGCGCGCACCATCGCAACGGCAACGTCTACAAGGTCGCGGATCATGGACTCAACATCGCGCCCGACGTAGCCGACCTCAGTGAACTTGGTCGCCTCCACCTTGACAAAGGGAGCGTGAGCAAGCTTTGCCAGGCGGCGCGCGATCTCGGTTTTGCCCACACCGGTTGGACCGATGAGGATGATGTTGTTGGGCATAATCTCCTCGCGCAGGCTGCCCTGAACCCGCTGGCGACGCCAGCGGTTGCGCAAGGCGATGGCAACAGCGCGCTTGGCTTCGTGCTGTCCGATGATGTACTTGTCCAGCTCCTGCACAATCTGCTGCGGTGTGAGCTCCTGTATCCGCCGGAGCAGCTCCTCGCTTGCCTCGGTGTGCTGCATGGCTCAGAGCTCCTCGATTGTGAACGCGTCGTTGGTGTAGATGCAAATGCCACTGGCGATGCGCAGGGACTCCTCAACGATCTCGCGCGCCGAGAGCTCCGTATGGCGCATCAGCGCCCGCGCTGCCGCCAGGGCAAATCCGCCTCCGGAGCCAATCGCGATGACCTGGTCATCGGGCTCGACCACCTCGCCCGTCCCGCTGACAAGCAGCACCTGCGAGGTATTCATCACAATGAGCATCGCCTCCAGGTGGCGGAGGTAGCGGTCGGTACGCCACTCCTTTGCCAACTCAATTGCAGCCCGAAGCAGGTGTCCACGAGTGCTCTCCAGCTTCTCCTCGAAGCGCCCGAGCAGGGTCATCGCATCCGCAACACTGCCGGCAAACCCCGCCAGGATGCTCTCATTGTACAGCCGCCGTACCTTGCGCGCATGCTGCTTGAGCACGGTGTTGTTGAAGGTCACCTGCCCATCCGCTCCTAATGCAGCTCTGCCGTTGCGGATGACCCCGATGACCGTTGTACTGTGGAACTCACACGCCTTTGCCTCCGACACTCCCGAATGCAGAGATGGAGCAACGCCACTCCCAGCGCTCCAGAGAGCATGGCTGCCAGCAGTGGGAGGCTGCCCATGGCGGGATCGTGTTCGAGCAGATGCCATCCCCAACGTCCCCATACGATGAGACTTCCCAGGCATGTCAGCACAGCGGCGACGAGCGCGGCGCGCGGGAACCTTCCCCATAACCGCCGTAGCACCAAGAGCTGCACGGAGATGAAACCCGTGCCCAGCCCCATCCGGTAGCGCGGATGCCCCTCCAGCAGCAATGCCGCCACAGCTCCCAGCAGCGCCAACGCAATCGCTCCACCGAGCAGGAGGCGAGCCGCCATTGCCCCTGTTTCCGCCGTTGCGGCTCATAAGACGGCAAGGCAGCGAGCTTAGCGCTATTATTTTTGCCCGAAGCGGTGTGCACACCAGTTGGCACCCAGGATGCACCGCAGTGGAGTCTACGTCGCCGTGCTGCTCCTGTCCGCCCTTGCAGGCTGCCGCACGCTTCCGTGCGGGGCACCAGCGTGGTTGAGTGTCTACAACACCGCCGCCGATGAGTTTGTCATCGCTGTCCTGGAGGAGCGGGTGCTCCTGGTGGCGCGCCGCAGCACTGAAGGCGAACAACTCTTCTACCGGCTGCTGCAACCGGATAGCTTCTGGCGCGAATCCGTTGTCGAGGCGCTGCTGCGCGACCGCAGCTTCGTCCCACGAGCCCTTGAGCGCACCCGCGACGGTGGCGTTCTGCTCTACGGCACCTGGCGGCGCAGCCCCACCGCTCCGAACGCCGAGCTCGCCATACGCCGCTGGAGTGGCGGGCAATGGGAGCCTCCGCAACCTCTCACCCTGCTGAACTCCCCTTGGTGGGATGGGCAGCCAGCGCTGGCACCGGATGGCTCCGCCTTGGTCTTCGTCTCCGATCGCCCCGAAGGACTTGGAGGATTGGACCTCTACCTCAGCCGCCGAACACCGCAGGGGCAGTGGGAGACTCCCCAGAATCTGGGACCGATGGTCAACACCGCCGACGACGAAGCAATGCCCCAATTTCTCCCCGATGGACGCCTGCTCTTCGCCACCCGCGGACGCTCCCCGGATAAGCGCTGGAAGCTCTTCGTCGCCCACCCGACCTTGCGGGGCTGGGAGGTGGAGACCCTGCTGCCGGAACCGCTCAACTCCTCGGGCAACGATTTCAGCCCCTGGCAGTGGAGAGACACCCTGCTGCTGAGCTCCGACCGCGCCGGTGGTTGCGGGGGATACGACCTCTACGCCTTCCGGCTGTGCGGACCCGTGGATGCCCGTGTGCTCCTCCGGCAAGCCTCGGGCGATACCCTTTCGGGGGAGCTGGAGGTACTCTCCGGTGGCTCACTCCGCACGCGCCTTCCCCTTGCAGGCGCTCCCGTCACCATTCCGGTACGGGCGTTCGACAGCCTCACCCTCCGCTTCCGCTCTCCATGCCAGCAGGCACCGTACCAGCAGGTGCTGCTTTCCCCGTGCTCCTTTACTCACGCGGTGCGCTGGGAGCTGGAGTTCACACTACCGGAGAGCCTCCTTGTGCCCACCGCCTTGGACTTCCCCTTCCCTTGGTTTGCCCCGGCGGACCCGCTTCCGCTGACAGCCGAACATCTCTTCGCCCAGCAGCTTGAGCGCATCTATGCTGGCAGGGCAACCGAACCGTTGCCCCCCGCTCCCGTCTCCTCGGCTGCTGACTCGGCGCTGGAGCTCATCGCGCACACGGTTGCTGAGCTGCTCAACTCCCCTTGTGCGGCTCAGCGGCGTGCCTCCATCCACATCACCGTCCGCAGCGAGCCGCTCTCTCCCGATGCCCGCTATCTTGGACCTCCGATTGTAGAGCTGGGGCTATTGCCCGGAGCCCCCGTGAGCGCAGAGCAGCTCGCACTTGCCCGTGCACGCCTGCTTGCTGCGGAGCTGCAGCGCCGCCTGCCCTCCCCTGAACGCCTCCGGTGGGAGCTGAGCACCGCTGCAGTGCCAGAGCCTGCACGGCTTCGGGTAACACTCTCCGAGTAGCTTGCGGCTTTTTGCTAAGTTTGCGTCAGTCCAGGCTGGTCTCATCATTGTGGGGGAACGCTATGCAGGTCTTCACAGCACAGCAGCAACAGGAGTTCGCCGTCGAACCGCTGCCAATTCGCCGAATCCATCACATCGAGCTGTACGTGGGCAATGCCCGGCAGGCGTCCTACTTCTACCGGCGGGCGTTTGGGTTTGAGCTCATCGGCTTTGCCGGACCCGAAACCGGCGTTCGGGAAACCGCTTCGTACGTGCTGCGCCAGAACAAAATCACCTTCGTCGTCACCGCGCCGGTCTTCTCCGACCATCCCATCATGGACTGGTTGGTCAAGCACGGGGACGGCGTGCGCGATGTCGCCTTTGAGGTTGATGACGCCGAATTCTGCTACCGCAAAGCCGTCGAGCGCGGCGCCCGGGGCGTGCGCGAACCCTACACGCTGGAGGATGAATACGGCAAAGTTGTGCTCGCCTCGATTGCCACGTACGGGGACGTGATCCACACCTTCGTGCAGCGCGATGGGTACGAGGGCTTCTTCCTGCCCCCCTACAAAGCAACCCCGAAGGACGAGCTCGCCAAGCCCATTGGACTCAAGCACATCGACCACGTTGTCGGCAACGTCGGCTGGAACCAGATGGCGGAAACCGTCGCCTTCTACAACCGCGTCTTCGGGTTCCAGCGCTTCGTCTCCTTCGACGACAAGGACATTTCGACGGAGTATTCGGCGCTGCGCTCCACCGTCGTTGCCAACGAGAACAAGTGGATCAAGTTCCCCATCAACGAGCCCGCCGAAGGGAAGCGGCGCTCGCAGATTGAGGAGTTCGTGCTCTACAACAACGGTCCAGGCGTGCAACACATCGCGCTGGAGTGCGAGAACATCGTGCATACGGTTCGCCAGCTCAAAGCCAATGGCGTTGAACTGCTGCATACCCCGACGACCTACTACGACATGCTGGAGGAGCGCGTCGGCAAGATCGACGAGGACCTCGACTCGCTGCGCGAGCTGGGCATCCTGGTTGACCGCGATGACAAGGGCTACATGCTGCAGATCTTCACCCGCCCTGTCCAGGACCGCCCCACGCTCTTCTACGAGCTCATCCAGCGCAAGGGTGCCGAATCCTTTGGCAAAGGCAACTTCCGAGCCCTCTTCGAGGCAATCGAGCGCGAGCAAGCCCTGCGCGGCAACCTCTAACGGGGGTTGCCGCCAGGGCAATATGTCCCACTAACTCCCTGCATGCTCACCGATGCCTGTAGCCGAAGAATCTGTGGCGACCGTGGCGAAAGAGCACGAGACAACGCCCTTCTTCGAATCCGTCAATCGCAACTTTGCCCGAGCAGCCGCTCTTCTGAACTATCCCCGCGGGCTCCTGGAGCAGATTCGCGTGTGCAACAAGGTCTACTACGTGCAGTTCCCCGTGCGGATTCGCGGTGAGATCCAGGTCATCCAAGGGTGGCGCGCCGAACACAGCCACCACCGGCTGCCCTGCAAGGGGGGCATCCGCTACGCGGAAACCGTTGACCTGGACGAGATTATGGCGCTGGCAGCGCTGATGACCTACAAGTGCGCCATCGTCAACGTACCCTTCGGGGGGGCCAAGGGTGGCATCAAAATCAATCCGCGCAACTACACCGAAGAGGAGCTCGAGCGCATCACCCGCCGCTATACCGTCGAGCTCATCCAGAAGAACTTCATCGGTCCCTCGCTGGACGTGCCGGCGCCCGATTACGGCACTGGTGCACGGGAGATGGCGTGGATTGCCGATACATACATGGCATTTCGCCCCGATGATATCAACGCCCTGGCATGCGTGACGGGCAAGCCCGTCGAACAGGGCGGCGTTCGGGGTCGCACAGAAGCAACGGGCTTGGGGGTCTACTTCGGTATCCGCGAAGCGCTTTCGGTTCCGGAGCTGGTGCGCCCCTTGGGATTGGAGCCCGGCATCGAGGGCAAGCGGGTTATCGTCCAAGGCTTTGGGAATGTAGGCTACCATGCGGCGAAGTTCCTGCAGCAGGAGGGCGGTGCCATCATCACCGCTGTCATCGAATGGGATGGTGCCGTGTACAACCCCGATGGCATTGATGTAGAGGACCTGGCGCGCCACCGGCGAGAGACGGGCTCAATTCTGCACTACCCGCGCGCCAAGACCATCCCGCTGGAGGAGCGCGATAGCGTCCTGGAGTACGAGTGCGATATCCTGCTGCCGGCAGCGCTGGAATCGCAGATCCACCGCTACAACGCGCCGCGCATCCAAGCCAAGATTATCGCCGAAGCCGCCAATGGTCCTACTACTGCCACAGCAGAGGAGATCTTGGAGCGGCGCGGCATCCTGGTGCTCCCCGATATCTTCCTCAACGCCGGAGGCGTGGTGGTCTCCTACTTCGAGTGGCTCAAAAACATTAGCCACGTCCGGCTTGGGCGCTTGGAGAAGCGCTTCGAAGAGCGCACCAACCAGCAACTCATCGAGATGGTCGAGCGCCTCACCGGACAGTCCCTCACCCCCAGGGAGCGCCAGTTGCTGCTGCGCGGTCCCGGCGAGGAGGACCTGGTCCGCTCCGGGCTGGAGGACACCATGATTGCGGCGTTCCACGAGATCTGGCACATCTACAAGGAGCGCAAAGGGGTGCCGAACCTCCGCACCGCTGCCTTCGTCTGCGCCATTGACAAGATTGCCACCGCCTACTTCCAACTGGGCATCTTCCCGTAGTGCTTACGGGACAAGGCAGCGCACCTGCTGCGCCTCCGGTGGCAGGTACCAGCGCTGCGCCATGTCAGCAGGAAGCGGATGGGAATCCGCCAACACGACCGGTGCAGCCACGTTTGTCCGCTCCAAGAGTATGTCCAGTTGCCGGTCGTGCCAGCGTAGTGTTGCCCGCAGCCATTCCAGCGGGCGCGGCAGGAGCGGCTTCACCCACACCCCCTGTGGATCTGCATGGATGCCCAGAAGATCGCAAACCACCAACTGCACCAGCTCCGACCAATTCCCCGCCAGAATCCCCACCTGCGGACACGGGGGCACAGGGCGCCACCCGTAGACAGCAAACCACGCTCCCGAACGCGCCTGAGGCAGCCCGCCGAGCCATTCCAACACCCGCCAGAGGACCTGCTCCCGGCGAGCCCGCAGCGCCGCCCGTGCAATCCACAGCGACGCAAGAGGATACGCCCCAGGCGAATCCGATTCCGACGACACATGGTATCGCCCGTATCCCCCACCCTCCCAACGCTGATTCCACAGGAGCTCCAGCCGGTCCAGAGTTCTCTGCGCCAGCTCCGAATCCGGCTCCACAATTCCCCAGACTATCGGGAGCGCGCAGGTTGCATCGGGTTCGAGCCAGTGCCGCGGCTCGGTCCGCAGCGGGACCTCCGGGGGAATCGCCGGATGCTCCTGTACAAGCAGCTCCTGCTGCACTGCTCCGGAAAGCAGCCGCCGTTTGACCAACATCCCCTGCTCCACAAGCCGTAGATGTGGATGCTGCAGCATTGCCCGGCGCAGCCGTACCGATGCCATTGCCCAGCGATGCGCCCATCGCCCCTGCCCTATGCCCTCGGCAAGCTGCGCTGCTGCCTCCAAGCCCAGCACAGTCCACATCTGATACGCCAACTCGACGCCGTCCTCCACCCCATGGAGCGGCGTCCGCCCCCAGTACTCACGCCGGTTGTGCAGGAGAAAGCCACGCTCAACCCGAAACTGCGGACGCAATGGATACTCCGCTACGGAACGGAGCCGTTCCCAATAGCCCCGCACCAACGCCCAATCGCCCGTCCAGCAGGTGTAGTAGTACAGGCTCACCAGGAGCATCCCGTTGTAGTCCAGCGGTGCCAGTTCCGGGACAACGCTTTCCTCGGGATTTCTGACCGCTCCGTCTGCGGTGGTACACTCACGCAGAATCCGCTCCAGAACTCGCCGTGCTCCCTCGTGATGCCCGCTCAGCACCAATCCAATTGCCCCTGTACACCCGTCGCGCACGTGTTCTCGCGTATGCTCCCACAGGCTGGTATTCATACGCCCGGAGGCAGCCACCACAGCCGGAAGTTGCCAACACGAGCTCCGGAAGAGCTGCTGCAGCAGTGGAACAGGGCTTTCCACCCGGGCGACGCGCTGCCAGTACTGCACCGCTTCATCCTCGAACGGCTCTGCGGGAGCCCATCGGCAGCGAAGCCGGGTCGGTGCTCGCTCCAGCCAGTACTCCACTGCCAATTCCCGATGCTCGTGTGCCGAGAGGCGAAATTGTGCCTCCAGCGTGTATTCCTGAACCCCGGTGCGCAGGCACACCGAGCATCCCTGTTCCGCCCACAGCTCTATCCGGCGATGGAGTCGTGGGGTGCTCCGGTCGGGACAGTACACGCGCTCCCGAACCCGCAGCGGCGGCGCCTCCCACTCAGCAATGACGGCGGGCACGACCGTGCGCTCATCCCAGTACACCCAGCACTGCTGCGGCGATGAGGAGTGCCCATTGCACCACAACTGGAGCTGCGTATTGGCAAGCCCAAGCTGTGGATGCATCGTCAGCGCTGCCCGCTTCGGGGTGAGCTGCTCCGGATCCATCACCAACAGCCCGATGCGGGTGCCCTGCTGCGGACTGTACTGAAGGGCTGCGCTGATATGCCCATTGCCCACCAAGAAATAGGCAACCTCGGGGAGCTCCGTGCGCACATCCTCTGGACCGTTTCGGGGATCGTCCCAGTGCATGTTCCCTCCGCAAGGGCTTCGCCGCTACAGACGATGACGCGCGGGTGAACAGGCGATGAACGTCTACTTCTTGCCGTAGCGCCCGAAGTTGTGTAGATTTGCATTTATGCTGCACCGTATGCCGAAAGCCTCCTGGAGCAACCGTTTGCTCGCGCTCGACGCCGTGCGCGCCGTGGCGATGCTCCTGATGATTCAGGGGCACACGCTGGATGCGCTTGCAGACCCTCGGGAGCTCGATATCACCGCCTTTCCGTGGAACATCTGGCACTTCCTGCGCGGGCTGACGGCACCGACCTTTCTGCTCATCTCGGGCATTGTGCACATGTTCGCCACGCAGCGTACCGCAGAGGGTCGGCTGCCTTCGGAGTTGGTCTGGCGCCGCATACGCTGGGCATTGACCCTTTTGGGCATCGGGTACCTGATGATGTTCCCCGCACGGCGACTCTGGGACGTTGGATTTGTCGCGCCAGAGCAGTGGAGCGCCTTCTTCCGCGTGCATATTCTCCAGCTCATCGGGGTAACGCTGCTGGGGGTGTTGGGGCTATTCGCCGTGACGCGCAACAATCGCCAAGTTGCGTGGGGTGGGCTGCTGTTGGGCATTGCGCTCTGTGCGGTAGCACCGGCAGTGGCGGCTGTGGATTGGTTTGCCCTGCTTCCGGAAGCTGTGGCAGCGTACCTGAGCACGGCGCGCGGCTCCTTCTTCCCCATCGTACCCTTCTCGGCGTACCTCCTGCTGGGGCTTCCCCTGGGATATGTGCTGGCGAACGCCCCGGTAGAGCGCCGTGAGCGGTTGATGCAACGGCTATTTCTATGGCTGGGACTGGGCACGGTTGCGCTGGCGGTGCCGTTGGCGGAGTGGTTTGCCCCGCTTGTGCCGGCAGGAGCGAATCCGTATCATGCCAATCCAGGGCTGATCCTGCTGCGATTCGGGCTGGCACTGCTGCTTGCGTGGGGGATCTCCTGGCTCTACATCCTCACACCCCGCTTGCAGCCGTACTACGTCCTGGCGGGACGGTATGCGCTGCACGTCTTCGTTGGGCACCTGGTGCTTTTGTACGGAACTCCGTGGTTCTCCAGCATTGCTCGCTGGTATCCGAAGGCGCTTCCGCTCTGGCAGAGTGGGCTTATTGCCCTTGGGGTGATTGGGGCTTGCCTGGCAATGCTGCCGGCACTGGAATGGTTGCGCCGCTCCCAGTGGAGCTGGAAGCTTGCCACTTACGGGAGCGCAATCGGGCTGGTGTACCTGCTGCTCTTCTGAGCATGCCTCCACTGCACCCCGCGCTGGTGCATTTCCCACTGGCACTGCTTCCGATCGCGGCGGTAGCGCAAATTGTACGGCTGTTCCGCCCGCAGAGCTCTGCTGCACTGCTTGTGCAGCTGAACCTATGGTTGGGCACTTTGGGCATTGCCGCCGCAGTGCTCTCCGGGCAAGCCAGCATCCCGCCACAGCTTCCCCCAGAGGCGCTGGAGCCCTTGCGACTGCACCAGCAGCTCGGATACGCGGCACTGCTGCTCTACAGTGGGCTTGCGCTCTGGGAGCTTGCCCGAGGCAACCGGATGTCGCGCTGGGAAGCCCTGCTCTACACCGCTGTGCATTGGCTCGGCTGCGGCGTGTTAGGGTTCATCGCCCTCCTGGGCGGACGGCTTGTCTACGACTTCGGAGTTGGGGTTCTCGGGCGCGGCTAAAGTTTTCACAGGGGCAGCCGAAAAAGTAGCGTGAAGGACCAGCACGGCAGGATGCCCAACCGTGGTGTCACCTTTTTTGCGTTGCAACAATGCCATACTCCATCACGAACGGCGCACGGATTCGCACGAACACGCCCGCCGAGAACGCTTACAACGCGTTGGACGCTGCCAACCGTGCGATCGCGCTGCGGCAGCTCCGCCTGTCCACGGGCAAGCGCATCAACTCCGCCGCCGATGACGTCGCCGGCTACATTACGGTCCGCGCTCTTGCTGCGCGGGTCAGCGGTATCCGGACTGCGCTCAACGCAGTCGGCGATGCCTCGAGCTTGGCTGCTATCGCGCAGGACGCCCTGGACAACATCCAGTCCCTGGTTGCCCAAATCAAGGAGGCTGCCTCGCAAGCTTCCTCAGGAGCGCTTGGGACGGATGAGAAGGTCTCCCTGGCGCGCGCTGCCTACCGCCTGGCACAGCAGATCCAGAGCGTCGTGGATTCGACCACATTCGGCGGACGGCAGCTCCTCGATGGCGAGTTCTCTGCCGAATTCGTCATCGGATACATGGCGGATAACTCCCTCATCACGCTCTCGATTGACCTGACGAGCGCGAACGTCACCGACTTCAACATTAGTTCCAGTGCCGTTCTGCTCACGGTCACCGGCAACACCGACTTCGCGGGTGTGACGAATCTCAACCTGGAGGACCTCAACAGCGTCAGTTCGAGCGACCTGGGCATCTTTGACAACGCTAACATCACGACCACGCTGCAGAGCCTGGATATGGCGCTGCAGAACGTCAACAAGATTGCCTCCTATCTGGGCGGCATCATCAACCGGTTGAGCTCGCAGGAGGACCTGCTGAAGTCACAGATAACGAACTACAACGCGGCAATCTCGCGCATCGAGGACGCCGACGTCGCAAAGGAGCAGCTGGAGCTCATCCGAGCGCAGTTCCTGCAGCAGACATCGCTCATCTCGTTGGCGCAGGCGAACCAGCAGCCGCAGGTCTTCTTGCAGCTCTTCCGGTAAAAGGGCAGCGCAGCAGCGACACACGCTCCACCAGGTGGGGAGGGGGACTCCCCTCCCCACCCCCTCCCTCCGGTCGAAATCGCTGAGGGAATAGCCGATGATGGAAAACACGCCGATAGCGAACCCATACCTTGAGCAAGAGGTGCTGTCGTGGAGTCCGGAGAAGCTGGTGCTCAAGACCTATGACGTCTTCCTGGCAGCTTCCCGGCGGCGCGACATTGTCCGGATGAACCGCGCATTGGCACAGCTGATGGGCGCGCTCAACTTCGAAGCTGGCGAGATCGCCGTGCGATTGTACCGGCTCTACGAGTACTGCCAGCGCTGTCTGTGGGAGCGCCGCTACGACGAAGCTGCCGAGCTCATCCGCGGGCTGCGCGACGCGTGGGCGCAGGCATTTGGGTTAGAACCCACTGCCGGAGGCACAACCAATGGCGAGCATTAACCCTTTGAGCGGAGCACAATCCCAGCAGTCGCCGCTGGAGACCCTGCTCGCAGCGTACCGGGCGCAGCAGGAGCGTCCGCTGCAAGCACTCCGAGAGCGCCAGCAACTGCTGCAGAGCCAGCGGAATCTCCTCTCCTCGCTGGGCAACACGCTGCAAGAGCTGCTCGCCCGCGCCGTTGATGTAGCACAAAGAGGCACCAATCCCTTCGCAGCGCGCAAGGTGGAGAGCTCCTCTCCCGATATCGCCACCGCAAGCGCCGACAGCAGCGCCATCCTGAGTTCGGCAACGCTCTTCGTCGAACGACTGGCACGAGCCGATGTTCTGGCTTCCAATCGGCTCTCGCGCACCGACCCCTTTGGGATAACAGGAACGCGGAGCTTCCAGCTTACGGCAAACGGCACAACCGTCACCGTCTCTGTTACCTTCGACGGAAGCGAAACCACCGAGCAGGCGCTTCGCAGAATCGCTGCCGCGATCAACTCCACCGCAAACGTCGGAGCAACCGCAACCGTTGTGCAGGATACCCCCTCCACCGTTCGCCTCACCCTCATAGCCAAGCAGACCGGCTCTCCGGCTGCCATCACCTTCGACGACCCAGAGGGGCTGCTTGCGACGTTGGGCTGGACGCCAGCGCTGTTTGCCGACCCGGCAAATCGAACGGTCATGACCGACAGCAGCGCGGGCTATCAACTCTCCGCCGTCGAACAGCTCAACGCCCAGGTTGTGCTCAACGGCATCTCGCTGGTACGCCCCACCAACACCTTCGATGACGCCCTCCCAGGCGTGCGGCTGACCCTGCTGCGCGCACAGCGCTCCGGGGATCCACCAGTCACTCTCACAACGACGGTGGACACGGACAAGGTCGCCAACTACATCACCACGCTGCTGAACGCATACAACGACGCACTCAAGGCGCTCAACTCTGCACTGAGCAAAGAGTTCAAGGGCGATGGCTGGACTCGTGCGCTGCTGTTGCAACTGCGTGCCATTGTCAGCGAGCAACTGGGCAGCGGCTCACTGCGTTCCCTCAGCGATATTGGCATCACCATCGGCAAAGACGGCACCCTTACGCTGAGCGCAAAAGATCGGCTGCAGCAGCAGCTCCAGAACGACCCCAGCCAAGTTGCCCAGCTCCTGGGTGCCAACGGCGGATTCGCCGATCGGCTCCGCACCCTGCTGGAGGAGATGACCGCCTCCAACGGCGGACTTGGAGCACGCATGCGCATGACGGACGAGCGCATCCGCAACCTCTCCACGCGCATCCGTCAGCTCCAGCAGCGCATCGACCAACAGGTGGAGGCATACCGCCGGGAGTACCTCAAGCTGCAACAGCTCTACTCCATGGCGCAGTCGCAGTTGGGGCTACTTGGTAACTTTGCTTCGCCGTCGTCCGGCATTCCGTTGGTCAGCCCGTGAGGCGCGCAATGGTCAACCCAATCCAGCCCGTTACAACGCCGGCGATTCCAACGGTCGAGTACTCCGAGCGGGTGCAAACCGAAGGGGAATCCGGACAAGGGCGTTCCCCTCTGCCGCAGCCTTCGCCGGCAATGCCTCCGGCTCAGCCGCGTTCGGAGCCCGAATCCCAAAGTGTCGGCAAAGGGGTGGATTTCTCCGCCCTCGAGCAGATGCTGCGCTCCATGGTCGAAGGCGAGCAGGTGGAGCTGGAATTTGCCGTTGACGAAGCCACACAGAAGCTCGTCCTGCGCGTCATTGACGCCGAGACCAAGCAGGTACTGCAGCAGATCCCGCCCGAAATTGCGCTGCGCATCGCGCGCTTCGTCATGGCGCTACTCCAACAGGACAGCGGCATTGCCGATGTGCGCATTTGAACACGGATTGGCGTTGCTCCGGCACTGTGGCGAGCTGACCCAGCGCGCCGAGCAGCTCTTTGCCGAACAGCGTCCGGAGAGCCTCGAAGAGCTCATGGCTCTCTACTCCCAGCGGAATGCCTGCCTTGAGCAGCTCCGGCACTGGTGGCGCACCGCAGACCCACAGCAATGGACCGCACACCAGGCACGCCAATGGCTCAACGAACTGGAGGAGCTCGTGCAGCGCTTCACACGGCAATTGGAGTTGCTCCGTCATTGGCTCCAGCAGAGCGAACAGCGCCTTGCCAACGCTGCCCGAGCACAGCATATCGTCCAGTACACATTGCTCGAGGAGCAGTGCCATGGGGATTGAACCGATTCGACCCGGTGCACCTTCACCCACGCCGCAGAGCTCACGCTCGCGCGAAGCCGCAGTGGAGCGTCCTACCGACTCCGAACGCAAAGACACGGTAGAGCTCTCCGCCGAAGCGCTCCAGCTCCAGGAAGCCCATCACCGCAGCACTCTGGAGCAGATTCGGCAGCGAATTGAGCGCGGAGAGTACAACTCCCCGGAGGTGCTGCGGGTAGTTGCCCACCGCATCCTGCAGGAGCTGCTCCCACCTAAAGACGCTCGCTGACGCCGAACTCCACGCTCGCAGAAGAGCCTCTGGACAAGGGTGCCTCAGCCGTTCCTGACGCTGTAGTTTTGCACCGGTTGGACCGGTGCGGCGATGTTCACGCTCGAGATTACGGGCACAGACCTTTCGATCGAGCAGCTCTGGCACGCGGTGCAGACCCCGGGTGTGCAGGCTCGGCTCTCCCCACAAGCCCGCCAGCAGATGGAGCGCTCGCGCCAGCTCGTCCAGCGCTGGATCGAACGCCATGAGCCCGTCTACGGCGTCACCACCGGCTTTGGGCGCCTGGCAACGGTGCGCCTCCCCGACGATGAGCTCGTGGCAGCGCAGTACAACCTGATCCGTTCCCACAGCGTCGGCGCCGGAGAGTGGCTCCCTGCGGAAATCGTACGGGCAATGCTGCTGCTGCGCGCCAATACGCTCGCACGCGGCTACTCTGGCGTGCGTCCGGAGGTGGTTGAACTCCTGCTGGAACTATTCAACGCCGGCATCGTCCCGGCAATTCCACGGCAGGGCTCCGTTGGTGCCAGTGGAGACTTGGTGCAGCTCTCCCATCTGGCATTGGTGCTCATTGGGGAGGGATGGTGCCTGACCGAATCAGGACTGCAGCCCGCCGGAGATGTCCTGCGCCAACACGGCTTGTCGCCGCTCCGCCTCCAGCCCAAAGAGGGGCTGGCGCTCATCAACGGGACGCAAATGGCGACCGCTTACGGAGCACTGGGCGTCTACCGCGCCCGTCTCCTGGGGCTCAGCGCCGATATCATCGCCGCGCTGAGCGTGGATGCGCTGCGGGGAACCGACCGCGCCTACGATGCGCGCATCCATCGGCTTCGCCCCTTTCCTGGGCAGCTCCGCTCGGCACAACGCCTCTGGGCACTCCTGCAGGGCAGCCAGATTCGGGAATCCCACCGAACGAATGACCCGCGCGTCCAGGACCCCTACAGCCTCCGCTGCATCCCGCAGGTCCATGGCGCTTCGCTCGATGCCATCGAGTACGTCTGGAGGGTGGTGCAGACCGAGCTCTGCTCGGTCAACGACAACCCGATTGTGGACCCCGAAAGCGGAGAGCACCTGGAGGGCGGCAACTTCCACGGTCAACCGCTGGCACTGGCGCTGGACTTCCTGGCGATTGCCTGTGCAGAGCTGGCGAGCATCTCCGAGCGGCGCATTGACCGGCTTGTGAGCGGCTCCGACGACGGGCTCCCGCCCTTCCTGACTCCGCGCCCCGGGGTGTGCTCCGGGCTCATGCTGGCGCAGTACACGGCGGCATCGCTGGTCTCGGAGAACAAGGTGCTGTGCCATCCCGCCAGTGTTGATTCCATCCCCACCTCCGCCGGACAGGAGGACCACAACTCCATGGCAAGCATCGCAGCCCAGAAAGTCTGGCAGGTCATCGAGAACCTGCAGACGGTGCTGGCAATCGAACTCCTCTGCGCAGCACAGGCAATCGAGTTCCGGCGCCCTCTGCGCAGCAGCCCTCCGCTGGAACGGGTGCTGGAACTGGTCCGAGCGCACGTTCCGCCGGTGGAATCCGATCGTCCGCTCTTCGGCGACATCGAGCGGCTGCGCACACTGATTGGAAGCGGGGCACTGCTGGAGCTTGCCCTGCCGCAAGAGGCGCAATAAAAGCCCAATAGCGACGTTGCCATAGCCGTCAAACGCCGCGACATGTTCCACAGCCGCTCTCCTGCACTCATGCGCCTGTTCGTGGATTCCGCCAACCTGGAGGAGATTCGCACCGCAGCCTCCTGGGGCATCCTCAGTGGCGTGACCACAAACCCTACTCTGCTGGCAAAGGAGGACCCGAGCGTTGACATCCGGCAGCGCCTCAAGGAGATCCACGCCATCGTCGGAGGGCACATCTCCATCGAGGTCGTCTCGACCGATACCGCCGGCATGCTGCGCGAAGCCGAGGAGATCGTCTCCTGGCTCCCCGAAGCCGTCATCAAAATCCCGATGACGCCGGAGGGGATGGCAGCCGTTCGGGAGCTTGCGCGCCAGGGTATCCCAACGAACGTCACGTTGGTCTTCTCCCCGGCACAGGCGTTGATTGCTGCCAATGCTGGCGCTCGCTTCATCAGTGTCTTCCTGGGGCGGCTCGATGACATCGGCGCCGATGGGCTCCAGGTGCTGGGAACGGTGTGCGAGATCTGGGAACGGCAGGGGCTGGAAGCGGAGATCATCGCCGCCTCGCTACGCCACCCCATGCACCTGGTCGAAGCTGCCCGACTGGGAGCGGACATCGCCACCGCGCCCTTCCGCGTCCTGCAGCAGGCAATGAAACATCCGCTGACCGAGAGCGGGCTCCACAGCTTCCTTGCCGATTACCATCGCCTCCAGGAAGCTCAGGCGCGTGCCCGCCAAGTCCCCTTGGTGTTGTAAGTCTCCTGAAGCCCCGACCATGGAACTCCGCGACCGCTTCGGAATCCTCCGCGAGCTGCGAACTTCGGCAGAGCAGCTCCGCTACTACAGCCTCGCCGAACTGGAACGGCAGGGCTACAAGGTCAGCCACCTGCCCTTCTCCTTGCGCATCCTGCTGGAGAATGCTCTGCGCTCCGAAGATGGCTCGGTCATCACCGAGGAGCACATCCGGAGCCTGCTGAACTGGACTCCGCGCCCGGCGGAGCAGGAGATCCCCTTTATGCCGGTGCGCGTCCTGATGCAGGACTTCACCGGAGTCCCCGGCGTTGTGGACTTGGCTTCGCTGCGCGCTGAAGCTGCCCGCAAGGGACTCCCTCCGGAGCGGATCAACCCCATCGTGCCGGTGGACCTGGTCATCGACCACTCGGTGCAGGTGGACTTCTTCGGCACCGTCTGGGCATACGAGCGCAATGTGGAGCTGGAATACGCGCGCAACCGCGAGCGCTACACGCTGCTGAAATGGGCGCAGAAGGCTTTCCGGAACTTCACCGTGCTGCCCCCGGGGATGGGCATCTGCCACCAGGTCAATCTGGAATACCTGGCGCAGGTGGTAACCGTCCGCTCCGGCATTGCCTGCCCGGATACGCTCGTGGGAACGGACTCCCACACGCCGATGGTCAACGGTATCGGGGTGCTGGGATGGGGCGTGGGCGGTATCGAAGCCGAAGCCGTCATGCTCGGACAGCCGCTCTTCCTGCTGCTGCCGGAGGTGATCGGACTCAAACTCATCGGTGAGCTGCCCACAGGGGCAACAGCAACGGACCTGGTGCTGACCATCACCGAACTGCTGCGCCGCTACGGCGTGGTCGGGAAGTTTGTAGAGGTCTTCGGTCCAGGGCTGGATTCGCTCACCGTGCCCGACCGCGCAACGATCGCGAACATGTCCCCGGAGTTCGGCTGCACGGTGACCTACTTCCCCGTTGACGAGCAGACGCTGCAGTACCTGCGCCAAACCGCCCGTCCCCCCGAGCTTATCGAGCGGGTCGAACGCTACTGCAAGGAGAACCTCCTCTGGCGCGAGGGCGAGCAGGAGATCCTCTACACCGATGTACTCACGCTCGATCTGAGCACGCTGGAACCAACGCTGGCAGGACCTCGGCGACCGCACGACCGGCTCCCACTGGCGCGGGTCAAGACGCAGGTCATCGAAGAGCTGCAGCAACGCTACGGACGCGCGTATCTGGAGCCGGAGCAGCGCTGGAGCTTCGCCATCGGTGCGGCTTCCCCCTCATCGGCAGCAACGGAGACGGCAACCGCCGCAGAGCCAACGCTGCGCTCCGTTCCGATCCGCACCGACGGTCTGGAGTTCCTGCTCAGCGACGGCGCAGTGGTCATCGCCGCTATCACCAGTTGCACCAACACGTCCAACCCTGGCGTGATGCTGGCAGCCGGGCTGCTGGCGCGTAACGCCATCGCTCGCGGTCTGCGCGTCCAACCCTGGGTGAAGACCAGCCTGGCACCCGGCTCAAAGGTCGTCACGCGCTACCTGGAGCGCTCCGGGCTTCTGACCGCCCTCCAAGCCCTGGGCTTCCACGTCGTGGGGTACGGCTGCACGACCTGCATCGGGAACAGCGGTCCATTGCCCGAACCCATCGCGCGCGCAATTGCGGACAACGAGCTCATCGTTGCTGCGGTCCTCTCCGGCAACCGCAACTTCGAAGCCCGAGTGCATCCCCAGGTGCGGATGAACTTCCTGGCATCGCCTCCGCTGGTGGTTGCCTACGCCATTGCGGGGCGAATGGACCTGGACCTGCTCACCGAGCCGCTGGGCACCGATCCCAACGGCGTCCCGGTCTACCTGCGCGATATCTGGCCCAGTGCGCAGGAGCTGCGCGAGCTCATGGAGCGTGTCATCGAGCCAGAGGACTTCCGCACCATCTACAGCCAAGCCTACGCTGGCGATCGCTTCTGGCAGGAGCTCTCGGCTCCAGGCGGCGAGCTGTTCGAGTGGGACCCCACCTCGACGTACATCCGCGAAGCCCCCTTCTTCCGCGACCTCCCGCTGGAGCCCACTCCGCCGACCGATATCCTCGGCGCGCGAGTGCTACTGCTGCTGGGGGACTCGGTGACGACCGACCACATCTCGCCGGCGGGCTCCATCTCCCCCTACTCCCCGGCGGGGCGATGGCTCATCGAGCACGGGGTTGAACCGGTAGACTTCAACTCCTACGGCGCCCGCCGAGGCAACCACGAGGTGATGGTGCGCGGCACCTTCGCCAACATCCGTCTGCGCAACGCATTGGCAAGCCGCGAAGGCGGCTGGACCCGCCACTTCCCCAGCGGAGAGGAGCTCACCGTCTACGAGGCTGCCATGCGGTACCGAGCCGAGGGCGTCCCCGTCATCGTCCTGGCGGGCAAGGAGTACGGTAGCGGCTCCTCACGCGATTGGGCGGCAAAGGGTCCGGCGTTGCTTGGCGTGCGCGCGGTTATCGCCGAAAGCTTCGAACGCATCCACCGCAGCAACCTCGTCGGCATGGGGATACTGCCGCTGCAGTTCCTCCCTGGGGAATCGGTCCACAGCCTTGGGCTCAACGGCACCGAAGTCTACGACATCCTCGGGCTGAGCGACGGGCTACAAGTTCACAAACGCCTTCGGGTCCGTGCCCGCACCGCCGAGGGAATGGTTCGGGAATTCGAAGTCATCGCCCGGCTCGATGCCTCCGTCGAGCTGGAGTACTACCGGCACGGCGGCGTGCTACAGTACGTCTTCCGGCGCCTCCTGCAGGAAGCCCACAGCGGGTAGCCCCAGCCGACAACGGACGGCTGGATTCGGGGATATCCGTGCCGGCTCCACCTCGTAAGCGCGCCTGTCCCGCACGGCGTCGGTGGAGTCCCCCGACGCGGGAGCTTCGAACGCCCTCGCCGAATGGGAACCGCTGCGCCACCCTCCTCGACTCCCGCGCCGGAGAAGCGCATCAGCAGTGCCTGCTGCAGCAGCTGGACTATAGCCTCCGGCGCATCCACCAGATGCCCACTATTTTTGCGCACAACACTATGCCGAACCGCCCATGGACACGTACGCCGTCATCCTCGCTGGCGACCCAGGATTGCAGCTCTGGCCGCGCGCCCGCTCAGACCTACCCAAGTTCCTGCTCCCGCTGCTCTCCGATGGCAGCACACTGCAGCACACGGTACGGCATCTGCAGCCGTTGTTTGCCCCGGAACAGCTCCTCATCGTCACCACAGCGGTGCTTGCCCCACTGATTCGCCAGCACCTGCCCGAGATACCCGCCGAAAACGTGCTCGTTGAACCCTTCGGACGCGGGACGGCTCCGTGCCTGATGCTGACCACACTGTGGTATCGGCAGCGCGGTATCCCCGATGCGCTCCTGGTGGTGCTGCCCGCCGACCACCTCATCAGCAACATCGGGGAATTCCATCTCAGCCTGGAGCATGCCCTCTGGGCTGCCGAACGCTTCAATGCCCCCATCCTGCTGGGGCATCCGCCGGAGCGCCCCGAAACCCGCTTCGGCTACGTGCAGATCGAAGAGCACCCCGCCGAAGAGCTCGCCGGACGCGGCTTCTACCGGGTTCGTACCTTTGCTGAAAAGCCCGACCGCGCCACCGCGCAGCGCTTCCTGGAATCGGGCGACTTCCTCTGGTACAGCGGCATCATCGTTGCCCGCTCCTCCGTGCTGTGGTCCATGCTCCAGCATTCGCTCCCGGAACACGCAGCCCTCCTGGAATCCGTGGCGCAACAGTTGGATGCCCCCGAAGCGCTGGAGGTAGCCTATCGCCAGCTGCGTCCGATCTCCTTCGAGCACGGCGTACTGGAGAAGGCTCCGCAGCAGACCCTGCTGCTGCGCTGCAGCTTCGATTGGAGCGACCTGGGCACCTGGGATGAGGTCTACCGGCTCATGCTCAAAGACCCCCGCAACAACGTGCTCGAAGGCGATGTCGTCACGCTCAACACCAGCGGCTGCTACGTCAGCGCCTCTGGCAAGCCCTTGGTGCTGGTCGGGGTGGAGGACCTGATTGTGGTGGATTCCGATAGCGCCCTCCTCATCTGCCGCCGCGGGCAGTCCGAGCAGCTCGACGAGCTCATCCGCTATCTGCGCCGCAAGAGGATGCACCGCCTCCTGTAAAAACACGTCGCCCCCTGCTCGGGGAGCAAGGGGCAACGCGCTCAAGGCAATTCCGGTGGGTTCCGTTCACTCCAGCGAGAGCGAAACGCTCAGCCGATGGACCAATCCCAGCCGCCGGGTTGGTGTGATGGCGTAGTCGAACTGCCCGCGGAAGCCGCTTCCGACGTAGTTGATGCCAACCCCGCCGGCAAGCCACATCTGGTCATTGCCGAAGCGGTACCCCGCCCGCAGCGCCAGGAGGTCGTTCCAGGTATACTCCAGCCCCAGCGCGAACTGCTCCGGCACATCGGAGTAGGTCTCAAAGTCCACCGCCCCGATGAGCCGATGCTCCTGGTGCCCTTCGGCGTACAGCTTGGGCGTATTTGTCCGCCCCTGGAGCACGCTCAGCAGGTCCAGTGCAACTCCTGCGCGGAACATCAGCGGAATCGCATAGGGGTTCGTCACCAGGCTGAAGGCGACCGGATCGGCGTTGAGCGCCTCCAGCAGGCGCCGCTGCTGGTAGAGGTCCTGACCGCTGTACTGCATGTCCGGACCCAGGTTGTGCACCGAGAACGCCAGCCGCAGCCCGTAGAAATCGGTCTGGTAGAAGGTGCCCACGTCAAAGGTCACCCCGGTGCTGGAGAGCTCCGCCAAGCTGTTCTGCACAAAGCGTCCGGTGATGCCGAAGGAGAACTGCTCCGTGACTCGCCCGCCGAAGGTGACCCCGATGGCAAGGTCGGAGATGGTGTACGTTGCGCCCGTCCCATCGGGCTGCTCCAGCGTGGTCACGGGGATATCGCCGCTGGTGAAGTTCACAAAGCTGGCGCCAATGCGGTAGTTCTCCCCCAGTGGGAAGGCAACCGCCGCGAAGTTGTGGGAGAAGCCCCCGAACCACCAGGTCTGGGAGAAGTGTCCGCTGATGGTGGAGATGTCCCCAATCCCGGCAGGGTTCCAGTAGATTGCGCTCAAGTCGTTGACGGCGCTGGCAGCAGCACCGAGTCCAACCGAGCGCGCTCCCACCGGGATTTTGAGGAACTGCGATCCCGCTGCTCCCACCTTCTTGAACCCCCCTGCCGACGGAGCGTACAACTGTGCCCACAGCGGGGTGGTAAGAGCTACAACCACTGCCGCACACCGCACGAGTATCCGCATGGGTATCTCCTCCGCGCTGATGGACTACTCTGGAACTTGGCGAATGCCGCCGACAATCACGCTGAAGGGCAGCACGGCCTTGGCACCATTGGGCGTCTCGACGTGCGCCACGAATGCCTGGCTGGCAACCCGTTGCAGGTTATCGCTGAGCAGGTCCCAGAGGGCAACGCCCAACTGCCCCTTCTCTGCTGCCGTGGAGGCATCGTACTCCAGCGTGCGCACCAGCTCGCCCGCCAGCGTGTAGATACGAATGGTGCACCGGTCGGGCAGGTGCGTGAAGAAGATCTTGGCATCATACGCCGAGCGCTGCGCCTGGTGCGTGACGTAGTACGGATTGGGCACCACCTTGATGCGCTGCTCCAGCAGGTCATCGGTGACCTGGTCCGGCGGCGTGGGCTGGCTGACACGCGCCCGAATCTTCGCCCCGGGAAGCGGTAACCCAAGCGCTCCGCCCGTGGTCTCGAAGACGACGGTATCACCCGCGCGCAGATCCTGCTGGGGCTGCTGCGGCGCCCTCGTCACCCCCGGCAGCGGTGAGATCGCCCATCCCCGCTTGTTCGCAAAGTCAATCACGAAGCGGCAGCCCGAAGCAACGAAGGCATGCACGAAGTCGATCGTATCGCTCCCGTCAATGACCGAGAGGTAGTAGCGCCCCTGCGTGGGCATCCAGGAGCCCAGTTGCGCGCGGCGCTGCGTAATGCCATCAGCGCTACGCCCATTGACCCACGGGATTGCAGCGAACGCATACGCTCCGATGGGCACCTTCCGTGCATCGGGTCCGGAAGCATCCAACGGGATGTCCACTCGGGGCAGCTCACCTGGGTAGCTCACCCGCACGGGCTGCCCGGTCTGCGGGTCTATGCGCTCGAAGGAGATTGTGTTGTACGCCCGCACCGTCAGGTACGGCACGCGCACCCGTTTGCTGTTGCGCCCGGAGTTCCAGGTGATCTCGACCTCCTCCTCGCCTCCCGGCTCGAACACCAGCACATAGCGCGCTGGTCCGTTGTTGAAGCTCACGTAGCGCCCCGTTACCGGGTCGGGCTGCGTTAGTTGGACGACCGAGGCATCCGGATATACCGGCACATCCGAAGTGGAGGGGCGCTCCGCCTTCAGCGGACGGTACCGCCCTGCCCATTGCTGGACGACGTAGTCGAAGGCAAAGCCCAGCGTTGCGTGGACGTACTGATTCGGCGCATTGCATGCCGCGGTTGTGCTAAACGTTCCTCCCCGCTGGACGTACCCGACCGTATCCTCACGCCCAATCCCAACGGTTGTATCGCCGACGCTCACCCCTGCGTATTCGCTGAGCATGCCCAGCACCGTCCCCTGGCACTGCGTCGGCTCAAAGAGCGCAGTGTAGCGCGCCAACTCCGTGCCCGTTGTGATATCGCGCAGAATCACCTCGCGTCCGTAGATCCCATTGACGCTGCCCGACGGTGCCAGGAAGCGCGTGCCCAACCACACGGGCTGGAACTCCACCTCCAGCTCGTGCCCGGCAAAGAGCTGCTGCAGCCGGTCCTGGTCCTGCACCAGGAAGCGGAGGTTGTAGATGCCGCCCAGCTTCTCCCGGTCCTCGGATACGATGCTGATGGTGACTGGCTCGCTCAAAGGCGCCGGGCGCGGGAAGGTCTGCACGATGTTGACCCCGGCAACACCGATGTTGAGCTTGCTCGGCGTGCGTTGCAGCACATCCCCCTCGTCATACGCCAGCAAGCGGTAGTAGTAGTCCACGTTGTTGAAGAGCCGCTCCGTGCGTGTTGGGTCAGCATTCTCGTCAATGGTACCGCTGCGATCGTCATCGCCGACATCCACGAAGGTGCGGTTGTTGGTCACCCGTGCCATGTAGCGCGCAATCGTCTGGCGTACCCGCTGGCGGATGCCCGGGTCCTCATCGAAATCGGGGAAGCGCACCACCGCCTTGCCTTGCTGGATGTAGTCGTAGAGCGCCGAGAGGAACTGATCCGTTGTGGAGAAGCTCGAACGCAGCAGCGGGCGCCCGCCTGTCAGAGCTCGGCTAATCTCCACCGTACCGCGGAGGTAGTAGTTGAGCTGCTCTGGTGTGAGGCTATTGAAGAACTCACCCCAGGGTTCGCCGCCGTAGCCCACGCGGGCAACTTGAACAGTGAAGCTATCGGGCTGCGAGATGAAGACCAGCGAATCCAAGAGTGGAAGGCGGCTGTCCGGCAACAGCGGACGGTCGCTCTTCTTGATGAAGGGGCTGGGCACCTCCCAGCGGGCGATCTCCTTCCACCCGAAGGGTCCGCGATTGACTGCAGGACGGTGGTCCACATCGAAGCTGTCCAGGTCCATCCGGCGTGCCCGGTAGAGGCGATAGCCCAGGAAGTCCAGCCCCCGCTCGCTCTCATCGTAGCTGTACTCCGCTGTGGAATCCCAGCGAATGACCACTCCATTGTTGAGCGGCTGCCAGCGCAGGTTCGGACGGTCCGGCGGGACCGGCGCACGGAATCCCTGGTCGTAGACCGACTGAGCAAACTTAGCCTTGCGGACCAGCTCTGCCACGTCCTCCGTTGAACCATCCGGGTCGCGCCCCTTTGCCGATGCAGCCAGAATCAGCCCCACCACCACGCGTGCGCTATCCCCTGGCGCCATGTTGAACGGACCCGTCGCCATGAGGAAGCGCTTGTCGCCCGGTCCCGTGTCCTCATCCTTCTGACCTGCTGCCATGAAGTCATAGCGCTCCTCGTTCCCTCCGGGGTCGTTCTGGATCACCCAGTTGCGGAAGGTGCGCAAGCCCAACTGCTCGGAGAGCTCATACACGCGCTTGTCCTTGCGGATGAAGCCCGTTGCCGGATCCACCGCTGGGCTCTCCAGGAAGTTCATCCCGATGTAGCCGAATCCCCTCCCTGCTTCGCCCTGGTCCGGATTGCTCCATTGGAGCGCCAGATTGAGCGTGGAATCCTCCTTGTAGAACCGAACACGGTCGTTGCCGGCAATTCCAACAGGATTGGCTGCCGGACCAATATCGAAGTCCATTGCCGGCGCCATCCAGCACTCCCAGAGCGTATCCTGCGAGCGGTTGATGATGAGGTACTTCAGGAAGACGAAATCGGCGTAATCCCCAAAGCCCCAGGAGTAGATGGTCTGCTCGATCTCTACCCGTAGCGGGTAGCCTTCGGCGCGGCGCACCGCCACACCACCCTCGTAGCGCCGGAGGTCTGTATCCTTGAACACGCACCAGATATCCTCCTGCGAGATGAATGCCGGACCACGCGGGTAGGTCTGGACATTGCGCTTGTCCAGATCGTCCACGTAGTCCCCAAAGTAGCGGTTGACCTTCAGGGTCTCCGTTTCGGAGGTCACCCACAGAGGCCAGTTCGGTCCTTGGGGACGCTCCCCAACCCGTTCCGGCAGTGGGGTTCCGTCCGGGGCGTAGTCGGTGGAGAAGTAGAGCTGGTACTTGTCCTTGAGCTCCTCCCGGTACTCATCCCCGTCGGCGATTCGTCCGGGCACCATCCAGGAAGCCCCGGAGTTGGGGTTATACGAGAGGATCACCAGCTTGCGCAATTGGTCTCCGACCCTTTTCTTGACTGCGAACCAGATGCCACCGCCGAAGATGTACTGGTTCTGCGAGCCACGCGGCCAGAACCCGCCTCCGCGGTTTGCAGCGATGTTGAGCCCAAAGATGCCGTAGTTCGTTGTGTAGAACTGCACTGCGCTCACACGGTTCATCCGCTGCTCGAAGACCCCTGCTGCCAGGCGCTGCGGCTGCGGAGCCTGCCCATCCTTTCCTGATGGCGCCGTTGCCGTACGTGCCATCAGCGACAGCACGCTCCCGCCCAGCAGCATCCAGCCCAGCCATAGCGTTCGCCTTGTGCTCATCATCTCCCACCGGCGCTTGTGTGACACATTCTGCACGACAACAGACACCCCTTCCCTGCCGCGCGTTACATCAGAAGCGCAGCAGGAAGCCCACGTTGACCGACCGCGGCAGTCGGTAGTTCACCTGCCGGGCGATCGTATCGCGCACCCAGCGGAGGTAGCTCTGGTACTTCTCCTCCTGCGTGACCACTCCATCGCGGTTCAGATCAGCATCCCGGCTATACAGGCGCCGCCCGAAGCTGTCGTACTGCCCCGGAGCGAGCGTCTCCGGTCGGTTCGGATCGGCTTGCTCGTACCAGTTCACGGCACTGAAGTCCCCAATGCTGCGGTTGAGGTTTTCGCCATCGTAGTCCGGGCTCCCTGTCCGCTCGTACACCGCCACGGGGTGGGTCGCATTGAAGAGGTTGAAGAAATCCACGTAGAGCTCCAGGGTGGCGTTCTTGAAGCCCTCTCCGAAGAGGTCTGCCAAGGGGATCGCCCGCTGGAGGCGCATATCCACAGACCAATCCGAGGGCTGGCGTGCACCGTTGTACTCGCCCACCTGGTTGCCTTGCCGGTCACGCCGCGTATACGGTGTCCCCGTGGCGAAGACGCCCGTGAGATTGAGCGTGGTGTTCTCCAAGATGCGCAGACCTCCGATGGAGGGACCCTCCCCCTTGCGCAGGAAGAAGGTGAGCGTGGCGTTGATGACATGACGGCGGTCGTAATCCAGGAAGTACTCCGTCAGCGGGAAGGTCTTCGTACCGGTGTAGGGGTCCTCCCCTGCCAAGATGGTCAGCCAGTACTGCGTTGTCGGACCCGAGGCGGTGCCGCGCGCGTAGGAGAGCGTGTAGTTGATATCGAAGCCGATGTTATCCACCGGTCGGCGGCGCAGCCGCAGCTCAACACCGCGCACATTCCCGTACTCGGCAACGGTGTACTCCGAGTACGGGTCCGGCAGTGTCGGCACATAGCGCAAGCCCACCTGGTTGTAGATGTCCTTGTAATACGCCGTGACGTCTACGGCGAAGTCCTCCGTCAGCGCATGGGCGTAGGAGACCTGGTACTGGTTGCTGCGCTGCGTGCCCAGGTTTGGATTGCCCAGAATCTGGTTCCCGCGCAGCCGGAAGGTGTTGAGCGCATCGTAGAGGAAGTTCGGCTGCGGCATCTGCTGGAAGATGCCGTAGGCAACCGAGAGCGTGGAGCGCTCCGTGATGGGATAGTTCACCGATATGCGCGGGCTCAGCAAGAGCTTCGCCTCCGCCGGCGCAAAGAAGGCTTGCTCCTGGATGGGGATGAAGCGCTGCGACTCGGTGCGGTACTTCGCGTTGGGGTTGAAGTAGTCCAGCCGCACCCCCAGGTTGAGGATCATGCCCCGGTAGGTGAACTGGTCCTGCACGTACGCCGCCACCGTATAGGGCTTATAGGGCTTGCTGGTCAGGTCCCAGACCTGCTGGTTCTCCGCGTAGATGTTGCCGCCCCACTCATCGGTGTAGACATCGAAGAAGGCGTTCCCATCCCAGGGCAGGCTGTTGTAGTGGCGGCGCAGTGTGAGGAAGCGCGCCTCAAATCCCGCCTTGAGCAGGTGCACCACACTGCCGGCTTCTACACGGCTGGTGATATAGCCGTCGAGCTGGAAGTAATGAGACTTGCGGAACTCGAACGCTCGCTCGTTGCCCGCTCCGATGAAGAAGCCCTGCAAGCCGTACGGGTTGCGCGTGCTGGTGGCATTGCTCCCACCCTCGATGTAGCCGGTGAGCGGGTTGCGAATCGGTCGCACGCTCACAACGTAGCCATCTTCGCTGATGGTCTGCCCGGTGAGCAGCGTGTAGTGGTCAATGACCTTATCGCCCACTCCGCCACGGCGTGCTTTGGAGACGAGCGCTCCACCTTCGACCACGTAGTCATCCTGCGGATACCACAGGTCGAAGCCGCGGAAGAAGTCCGGTCGGTCGAAATTCCCCCTCTTCCACCCCACGCCGGGCTCGTACGCCAGGTAGCGGCGCGAGACCTCGTTGACGTTCCACGTGCTGGAGAAGGTGAGCTCGTAGTAGGTCGTCTGGCTCAGCGTGTGCGTAATCCGCGCCAACGCATTGGCAACGTACTGGTCAATGACAGCGCGCTTGGCAAAGTATTCCTGGACACCATTGGAGACGCCGTCAACGATCCCCTCATCCCGCGCGTACATCCATCCGATGGAGGGGCGCTCGTAATCGGTCAGCCCAAACATCCCCCCGAGCAGGAGGCTGATGTCCTTGGTGAGCGCGAACTTCAGCCGTGCGCTCATCGAGCGCATCCAGGTGCGGTCCTGCGGGAGCTGCCCCCAGCTATTGCCCCAGGGATCCTTGACATCCAGCCCCGCGTTGCGGAAGTTGTTCGTCAGGTACTGCGCGCTCAGGTAGAAGGTGGAACCCTCCAGCAACGGGATCGGTCCGCCGAACGCCAGCTCGTAGTTGTACTCCTCGCGCGGCAGACGCCGCAGCCCATTGTTCGCCTTGCCGTATAGGAAGCCCACGTTGTCGGTGTAGAATCGAAGGGTCGCCTCGTAGCGGTCCGTGCGCCCGGTCTTCGTGACCGTATTGACAACGCCGCCGAGCGCATTCCCGTACTCTGCGGCGAAGCTGCCGGTGAGGACCTGCACCTCCTCGACCGCCAGGTTCGTCACGGTCGGGAAGTAGCGGAAGCCACCGTTCCCGAAAGCGCCCACGAACTGGTCGGCGATATCGAGTCCATCGAGCCGGATTTGGGTTTCAATCGCGCGGCTTCCCCGAACGATGAAGCCGTTCCCCGCCGCCAGCACGCCCGGGGTGAGCAGCGCCACCTGCTGCACCGTCTGCCGAGGGATGCTGCGCATCTCCTCGGAGCTCACATTGCGCAGTGTGCCGATGGCGTACTTCTCCACCAGGGGCGCGCGGGCTTCGACGGTGACCTCCTGCACGCGCACGGCTTCGCTTTCAAGCTGGACGGCGATCTCGGTGGTCTGGTCCGCCGAGATGCGCACCTGGAGCCGCACTTCGCGGTAGCCGACCGCGCGCACGACCACGGTGTAGGTCCCCGCCGGGATATTCACGATGCTGAAGCGCCCATCCTGGCGGGCAAAGCCTCCCAGCGTGGTGCCCTCGATTCGGATTGTGGCACCCGGGATGGGCTTGCCCTCTTTATCCGTCACCCGCCCGGCAAGGATGCCGTAGATACCCGCCCACAGGCTGACCGGTAACGCCAGCACGGCAATTACCCATAGCAGCGCACGGCGCATTGCACTTCCTCTGCGTTGTAGGACTTACACCCGTTGCAGAAGGGAGCAGCCGCTCCCGAGCGCGGCTGCCGGGAGCGGCTGCTGGATTCGCTTAGCGCACGATGACTACCGGCTGCACCTGAACGTGCCCGTTGAAGCTGAGCTTGAGGTAGTACGTCCCCGCCGCCATCCCCGTCGGCAGCGGCACCGTACGCAGCGCCTGGGCAGGGATCCAGCCCTCGTACAATGTGCTCAGCCGGGTGCCCAGAGCATCGTACAGCTCCAGCCGCGCCTGACCGGCTTCCCGAGCCAGGAGCTGCGCCTGCCCACCGAGGGTGACGGGATTGGGGTAGACCGTGAGCGTTGCCCCCGCCGTTGGGGTTGGCTCGGCAACGCTTGTTGGCAGCGCATGAGCGTAGAAGTAGATATCATCCGGCGGCAGCGTGGGATCGTTCAATGCCGTCCCAGGGCGTGTGCCCGCCTGGTACACAATGAATGCCCACCCCGCCGCGCTCCCCTGAGCCGGCACCGTGGGATAGGCGGCGTCGATCCCCTCCGGCGTCAGGTCCACCGGCGTCGTCCAGCTCGTATCGCTTGCTTTCGCCGTCAGGTACAGGTGACCGTAGGAGTATGTCACCGCCGCATCGCCCTCCTGCACCTGGACTGTATCGCCGGGCTTGACGGAGACGTAGACGGCGTAGATCTGCCCCTGCGCATCCCGCCCCAGCACAATCCAGCGGGTGTAGCCCTCTCCATAGCGTAGATGGCGAGGTGAGGGTGTCCCAGGTTCCACCGAGCTCCCCGCAGGCGGGGCAATCAAGCTCACTGAGGGCTCCGCTGCGCCCGGTGCCCAGTACCCATAGAGCGCTCCAACGCTGAGGTAGGCTCCCGTCTGAATAGCTGTGGCCTCAAACGGGTCCACCGCGTTACCGCGCTGGATTCCCCTACCCTGCAGATAGGTTGGGATGATGGTCGCGGCAAGGTGCCACCCACCGTCTGGGTCCACCAGCACGCTCATCACCGCAAGCGTGGGGATGGTATCGGTGTGGAAGGAGACCGTATCGGGCGGCACGAGCGAATCCACGTACACCTTGCTGTACTGCTGGAGCATGAGCAGCTGCGGCGCGCTCCAGGTCTGCCCACCATCGGTGGAGGCGCGCACCACCAACCCCGCGGGGATCCCCGCAGCGTAGTCCTCCGAGTAGTATACCACGACCACCGTGTTTCCGGCTGCGCTGATGGCGTAGGCATCACCCCCGGCACCCGATGGGGCAGCGCCGCCGACCGCGTTCGGTCCGGAGAGGAGCACCTCATCTGACCAGGTCGCACCGCCATCGGTAGAGCGGATGTAGCCGACTTGCCCACCCTTAGCTCCACTGCTGTAGGAGTAGATTGCATGCAGTGTGCCATTCTGGTCAATGGCAAGGCGCGGCCAGAGCGCACCGCTCGGTGCTACAGCACTTGTCTGCCACCCCTCGTCCAGCACCCCACCGTTCTTGCTGAACTGCAGCCTGCCACCACCATGGGAGAGGATGCCCACTGCGCCGTCGGGCAGTCCAATCAGCGCGGGCCAGCCCGTGCGGACGGGTTCAATTCGCTGCCATCCCCGCTGCGTTGGCACTGCCTGCGGTGCCGAAGGATCGGAGACATCCACTGCGGCGTAGTACGAACCGCGGTCGCGCCATCCGGAATCCGGAGCATCCGTTGCCGCCATCCAGACAACCTGCACGATATTCTCTTCGGCAGCGTACGCCATGCGGTTCTGGATGGAGAAGTTGGTCTGGTAGTCGTAGGTCGTGTAGCCAATCTTCACCCCTGGCGGCGTCTGCTGCAGCCGTGCGGGCAAGCGTCCAAAGCGCTGAGCTGCAGCACCATTGCACGCAAACCGCTGGTTGAGCTTCAGGGGAGTCGGAAGCGTTGCTGCCACGAACTGCTCCGCCCGCAGGTAGGGTCGCAGCTCCTGTACTGCTGTGCTCTTCTTCCACTGCAGCACCGTCGGCGCCCCCTGCCCGCTTCCCGCCATTGCCGCGACAGCTCCCCCAGTCGCCAGCAGCAGCGCGAGTCGAAGTAAGCGGACCATCGCAGTACCCTTGTTGTGGAACATTTACCCCAACTGCCGGCGCTAATATAGCCACTTCTGGGCTCTTGTGGTGCAGACTACAGCTCCAGCCACATCCCCGCGCCCAGCGTGGTCCATACACTGGGCTGGCGCACAAGCCATCGGGCATCGGCACTGAGAGCGATGCCTACACCGCTTGCCCCAATGCGCTGGCGCCAATGGAGCCCAGCCGTCAGCAACGGCATCTCCGAGGAGAGACCGGCTCCCAGGCGTGCGCCCAACGCCATCGCATCCGTCCGCAGCAAGGTGCGCGTGTACAACACCGCTCCCCAGAGGAGCTGCTCCGGCACCGCCGCAGGCAGCGATGGGAGGACCTGTTCATTCGGGGAAGTGACCGTGGATCCATACTGCTCCGGGGGCGGGAACGAAGTGGTCGGCTGCTGCCCCTGGATGCTCCCCCCGGAGCGGAGCGCCAAGCTCTGGGGCTCGGGAGCCGCGCGGTGCGGACGCAGCAGCATCCCGACCTCGATGCCGATGTAGCCCTCTGCACCGAGCTCATACAGCACCGCCTGCGTCAGCAGAATCCCGTCCTTGAAGGTCCCGACCGGCTTTGCCACTGCACCGGAGAGCAGCATTCCCGTCGGCACCGAAGGGCGCTGCCGCTCGCCCACGCCAGCCGCCTGCGGTGAGGGAGCCGGAACGCGCGCTACAGGCAGCAACGGCTGCGCACTCGGCAGCAGCTCCTGCGCAAGCACAGGCGCAGGACGGAGCTCCACTGCCGCCTGCTGCGGCGGCTCGGAGGACTCTATGCTCTCCACGCTCGGCGACCGCACCGCCAGCGCCAAACGCTTTGGGCGGGAAGCTCTTTGCACGGGCTGCGCCACTGCGCGGACGGGTTGTTGGGGCTCAACGGAGCGCTCCAATTGCAGCGCCTGCTCAAAGGGCACACGCTGCTCCCGTCCGAGCGGGACGGCGCACAGCAGCAGCCAGAGCAGCAACAAGCTCAGCCGCCACGAGCGCCGTCGGGGCACAGGAGCCGCAACCGGCTCCCGATGCATTCGCTCCAGTACCGCGTGCTCGACTCGATGTAGCAGAGGCTCCGTCGGCGCGAGTGTCTCCGCATCGCGGCGCAGCTCGATGTAGAGCGAAAGCACCGCTTCGTAGAGCTGGCGTGCCTGCTCATCGCGGGCAATCAGCTCGCGCAGGAGCTGGTCCTCTTCGGGCGTGAGCTCGCCGTCAATGTATCCCCAGATGAGCCGTTCAACGTCCATGGCGCTCCTGCAGTAGGAGGGCTAACCATTTCCGCAGTAGCTGTCGGGCTCGGTACACGCGCACCCGCGCTGTTCCCTCCTCGATGCCCAGGATGGCGGCGATTTCGGCGTAGGAGCACTCCTCGTACTCGCGCAGCAGCAGCACCGTGCGCAGCGATTCCGGCAAGCGCAGCAGGGCGCGCTGCACCTGCTCCCGCAGGTAGGGGTCCTCTTCGCCATCGCTCCCGTCGCGTGCAGGGTCCTCCTCCAGCGGCTCTGGAAGCCTCCGGCGGCGGTAGTTGATGCAGACCCGCTGGGCAATCCGGAAGAGCCACACGCGGAAGCTTCCCCCACGGAACTCCCGCCGATGCTCATAGACCCGCAGCCACACATCCTGGAAGGCATCTTCGGCAAGCGCTGCATCGCCGAGCAGCCGCGCACAGAAGCGGTACACCCCGCGAGCGTACCTCCCGTAGAGCACCTGGAAGGCGCTTGGGTCCTCATTGCAGAACGCTTGCAGCAGTGCAGCGTCATCCGGACCGCAGGGAGCCGATGCCGGCGGCAGCTTCACGCGGCTCTCCGTGCACAGTGGAACCCGACTTCGGTCAAAAGCAACAGACACACTCACCCACCGTCGCGTTACAACTCCGGCGCGCTCCAGACCCGTTCTCCTCCGATCCAGACCTCGGCAACGTGGTTGACGCCGAAGTGGTAGACCATCTCGGCAAAGTCGCTGAGCCGAAGGACAAGGAAATCCGCGAGCTTGCCCACCTCCAAGCTTCCCAGCTCTGCTGAGCGATCCAGCGCTGCCGCACCGTTGAGCGTTGCTGCGGTCAGAGCTTCAGCGGGCAACATCCGCATCTGCTGGCATGCCAGCGAGAGCACCATCTGCATGTTCTCGCACAGGCAGGAGCCAGGATTGCAATCCGTTGCCAGGGCAACGGGGACTCCGGCGGCAATTAGCCGGCGCGCCGGGGCGTAGGGCAGTCCCAGCGTGTACGCCGTGCCCGGCAGCAGTGTGGCGATGGTTCCGGAGCGGTGCAGCGCTTCGATGCCGGCATCGGAGATGTAGAGGAGATGGTCTGCCGAGCGTGCCCCCAGCCGCGCTGCCAACTCCGCTGCGCCGAAGGGGCTGAGCTCATCGGCATGGAGCCGCAGCCGCAGTCCGTATTGCTGCGCCGTCGAGAGGATCTGTTCGGCTTCGTGCAGCGTGAAGTAGCCCTCATCGGCAAAGACATCGCAGTACTCGGCAAGCCCCTCAGCAGCCACCGCTGGAATCATCTCCTTGCAGAGCAGCTCCACGTAGCGATGGCGCTGTGTGGCATATTCGGGGGGAATGGCATGCGCTCCGAGGAAGGTTGCAACGATGCGCAGCGGGAGCATCCGACGCAGCTCTCGGATGGCGCGCAGCATCTTGAGTTCGGACTCCAGGTCAAGCCCGTAGCCGCTTTTGATTTCGATGGTGGTCGTCCCATGGCGCAGCGCGCTCTGCAGCAACGGCTGCGCCGCCTGTAGGAGCTGCTCCAGGCTGGCAGCGCGGACCGCTTGGACCGTTGCCCAGATGCCACCGCCGGCAGCGGCAATCTGCTGGTAGCTGTACCCGCGCAGTCGCAGCAGGAACTCCTGTAGGCGTGACCCGGCAAAGAGGGCATGCGTATGGGAGTCCACAAACCCAGGCACCACCACCCGCCCCTTGGCATCCACCGCCGTATCCCAATGGAGCTTGCCCTGCGCCTGCAGGGCACGCGCCTCCTCCAGTGTCCCAATCCAGAGGATCCGCTCGGCGAAGAGCATCGCGGCATCGGAGCGGATTCCCAGCTCCTGCATCGCCTCACCGGCTTTGACCGGCTGCCCCTCGGCGGCGACCGTGACCAACTGCCCGATGTTGTACAGCAGCGTTGCCATCTACAGCACCGCCTCGTAGCCGAGCTGTTGCAGTAGGCTCACCAGCTCGCGCACCCGCTGCGCCTGCGCCTTCGGGCAGATGAGCTGCGCATCGTCGGTGAGCACGACAACGCAATCGCGCATCCCCAGCAGGGTCAGCAGCGAGGAGCTCCCCGTACGCGCATCCAGCACGATGCAACCGGAGCAATCCAAGAGCACCACGTTGCCCTGGACGATATTGCCATCGGCATCGGGCGGGAAGAGCCGCTCCAGGGCATCCCAGGCGCCCAGGTCATCCCAGCGGAAGGTTGCCCGCACACAGCACATCCGCTCAGCCCGTTCGGCAAGCGCGTAGTCAATGGAGAGCTCAGGCAACTGCGCAAAGACCGCCTCCACACCAGCGTACGGTCCCTCCACCGGATGTCCAGCTCCGGCACGGACCGCCGCACGCAGGGCATCCCAGTGGCGCCAGAACTCTGGCATGTAGCGCTGCACGGCTTCCTGGAAGGTGTCCAGCCGCCAGAAGAACATGCCGCTGTTCCAGAGGAAGCGCCCGCTGCTGAGGAACTCCTGGGCTACCTCCGGGCTGGGCTTTTCGCGGAATCGGCGCACGCGGTAGACCCTGGGCTCCTGCGCCGAGAGCTCCTCCCCCAGCTCGATGTAGCCGTACCCGGTCTCTGCCCGTGTGGGCACAATGCCAATTGTGACCAGCTCCGGTCCGCTCGCAGCCCACTGCAGCGCCACACGGAGCGTGCGGTGGAACTCCTCGAGCGGCTCGATGAAATGGTCCGAGGGGAAGACCGCCATGAGCACCTCGCCGGCGTTGGGGAAGCGCTCGGAGAGAACCGCTGCTGCCAGCATCAGGCACGCAGCCGTATTGCGGCGCATCGGCTCGGCGATGATATTTGCCGGCGGCACTTGCGGTAGTGCCCGCCGCAACAGTGGCTGCAGAGCAGCAGAGGTCATCACGTACACATCCTCCGGTGCCACGATGTCCTGGAGCCGGTCAACGGTGTCCTCCACCAGCATGCGCGCCGAAGGGGTCAAGCGCAGGAGCTGCTTTGGACGCTGCCGTCGGCTCAACGGCCAGAAGCGCTCGCCCGCTCCCCCTGCCATGATCACCGCAACGGGATGCATCGCGCGCCCTCTTTACGCAAGTCCGCCATACATTGGGATGAGCGCGCCGGAGACGGCACGCCCGGCATCGGAGCACAGAGCGAAGACCGCCGCAGCGAAGTCCTCCAGCGGCACCCATGTAGCCTCCTCGCCCGCCCGCGCCCAGGCGAGATTGGCGGGCGTTTTCAGAATGCTGGGCACCACAACGTTTGCCCGCACTCCGTACGGGCGCCCCTCTTCGGCTGCTGTCTGGGTGAGCGCGACCACCGCCGCCTTCGCTGCGGCGTAGGCACCCTTGCGCTGCTCCGGGCGCAGCACCGCCCGCGCCGCCACTGTGACAATTGCCCCCGAAGTTGCCTTCAGCAGCGGCATCACCGCCCGCAGCAGCAGGAAGGTCGTCAGCGCATTGAGCTGCACCATCGCCTCGAAGGTCTCCGGTTCGGTCTCCTCCAGCAGCGTTCCGGCGCGAATTCCACCGACCAAATGCACCAGTGCGTGCACGGGCTTGGGGGCTTCGCGGACGAACTGCTCCACCCCGTGCGGCGTGGTGAGGTCCGAGACCGTAATGCTGAGCCGCTGCTGCAGCGGCTCGGCGATCCCCGCGCGGAGCTCTTCAGCACCGGACGCGCTGTGGCAGTTTGCGTGAACATGCCAGCCCTGTTCGAGGAAGTAGCGCGTCACCACACGCCCTGCGCCACCGCTGGCACCGGTAATGAGCGCTGTTGGCATGCCTGCACCTCACTTGATGACCAACGGGACACCGCTGCGCTCAAGCCCACTGCCGAGCGCGAGCGCTTCGATCCAGTAAACTCCGGCAGCAAGCCGCTGCGTTGGCAGCCGCACAAGCGTTGCCTCCGGCAGCGTCAGCTCCTCCCAGCAGCGTCCGTGCACATCCCAGATTCGGATGCGCCAGCCATGGGGGGCTCCCTTGCCACGCAGCCACAGCCAGCATTCCTCTCCCCGCGCGATGGGATTCCCCAGCAGCCGCAGCAGGGGCGCTGCATCGGGGGGTGGCACGCTCGGAGGCAGCTCCATCCCGCAGGGGATGTGGGGCAGGCTCTGCACCGCGTACCATCGCCCCGAAAGCTCTGCCCCGGGCGTGCGCGCCCGAACCCGTAGGAGGAAGCTCCGCTCGCGCAGCTCCGAGGGCAGCTCCCCCACGAACAGCCCTTCGCGTCCGTAGGGGCGAAGCTCCACTGCTGCCACGCTGCCGAGCGTATCCTCGGCGTACTCCACCCACACCCGCAGCCAGGGGTCTGGCACCAGCACGAACGCCCCCACCTGCAGCATCCCCGCCGCCGTGGGTACCACCGCCGGAGGACCCACAGCACCCCCGAGCGCCCGGAGCGCTCCAAGTGCATCTGGAATGCCGTACCCCAGCAGCGTATCGGGAGCCATCCCCTGCGACGCCGTCTGGAGGAGCGCCGAACAGAGCTGTTCCGGTGCAAGCTCCGGTCGGGCTCCCAGGAGGAGCGCAACCACTCCCGCTACCAACGGCGTTGCCGCCGATGTCCCCGAAATGCGAATGGGCTGCTCCGCTGCCGTGCCAAGTGCCACAACGGAGACCCCAGGCGCAGCCAAAGTGGGACGCAACTCCGCCCCGCGCCGCCCGACCGAACTGAACGCTGCCCGACGCCCGTTCGAATCCACTGCTGCAACGGCTATCGTTGCCGCATCGGCAGGGGAGACAAGCCCCCGCGCTCCGGAGTTCCCCATCGCCGTCACGCAGATGACCCCTCGGCGGACCGCCTCCCGAACGGCTTGGGCAACGATCGTTGTCCGCCCATCGAGCTGCTCTGCGCTGTAGGAGACCTCCGCAGAATCGAACTCCCGGTAGCCCAGCGAGGAGGAGACCACGTCCACGCCGAGCGCCTCCATCCACTCCAGGGCAGCTGCGTAGGCATCCTCCTCAAAGTGGCTCTCGCGCGCGATATCCTCCGTCTTCGCCAGCACGTAGGTTGCCCCGGGAGCAGCACCAATGAGCTCTCCTGGGGCAACGGCGGCAAGGAGCGAGAGCACCGCCGTGCCGTGGAAATCCTGCGCTTCCGGCTCGCCTGGAGCAACGGCGGTGATGCTATCGTCCTGCAGCGCATCCCATTCTGCCAGCACTCGCAGCCTTGCAAACGGGGCTCGCCCACGCCAGCGGAAGCCTGTATCGAGCAACCCCAGCAGCACCCCCTCGCCCGTCCAGCCCCGGCGGTGCAGCTCAGGGATGGCGAGCATCTCCAGTTGCCAGCGGGCAGCGCCGTAGTCGAATGCCCCACAGCCGTTCTCCGCCACGAGGTACTCCGGTACCGCGGGCGCGCTCGGAGGAACCGCCTGGGGCAGCGGAACCTGCCCAATTGGCTGGACCGCCCGCACGAATGGGAGACGGCGAATGGAGTCTGCCAGGAGGGAATCCGCCGAAACGACCACATAGTTGCGCCAGCGCAGCCGCAGCCGAATTTGGGCACCCAACCGGCGAAGGCTCTCCACATATGGCTCGTACAGCGGGGCATCGGCAAGCGTCAGAAGCGAATCCGCCGGCAACACCTTCGCCCGGCGCTGCAGTGCCCGCTCGCTGTGCAGCCGATAGGTGCGCTCGTAGAGCGGGCTCCCCGGGCGGAAGGGCTCCGGACCCTTATCCCGCAGGAGGACCCGCCACTCCTGTGCTGCGGTCACAACGGATACCAGTACCGTCAGCGCCCAGCACCGCCACAGCATTGCGCCACCTCGCTTCACCGCGCCCGAAATTACGCCAACTGCTGCAACGCCGAGCTCCGCTTGAGCTTTGTCCTGAGCCTTGTAGCTTTGCAGCGGGTTGAAGTTCCACTTGGGGTCCTCTCACATGCGCTGGCGCTGTGCACTTGCGCTGCTTCCGCTTCTGCTGTACGCTCAGGAGGATGTGCTCCGTCCCCGTGGTGCCCCGGTGTTTGAGCCTTGGACGCAAGCCCGTACCCCAATCCGCTTGGGGCTGGAGGGAGGGATAAGCTGGAACAGCACCTCCCAGAGCATAAACTACGCTGGGGTACAGCCCACCCCGCCAACCCCGATGGACATCTTCAAGTCCGGTAGCGGCATCTCCCCAGCAGCGGCAGCGGCGGTGGATATCGGTATCGCCCCCAAACTCGGGCTCCAGTTCAAGCTCGGCTACGAGCAGAAGAAGTGGTCCAACTCCGGCACCAAAAGCGCCGACTGCGAGGATCCTTTTGGCAACGTAAGCCCCGTGAGCGTGCAATCGCGCTACACTGTCCAAGCCAACTACCTCGCCATCGGTGCAGCACTGCGCTACGACCTCACCCCCCAACTGTGGCTCACCGTCGGACCCGTATACCATCGCCTGCTGGGCAAGGTGCGCCAGACGGAGAGATACGAAGTTGACCCCAACTCGGACTGCGGCTTCCCCGGTCCAGACGGGAACCTCTACAGGGTACTGGAGATCGAAGCGGAGATAGGACCGGACGACCCAGTTCCCGCGCCCCCCAGCAGTGGGCGCTTCGGCGCAGAGCTGGGGATTGGCTACCGGATTCCGCTCTCCCCAGGGCTGGAGCTGGTGCCGCGCCTCTCTGGACAGCTCCTTTCCTCCCCACGCAACGGGGATGTGGACACAAGAGACTGGTGGCGCGGACCCACGCTGGGTCCGTTACCGGTGCAGTGGAAGGGGCTGTCGCTCTACTCCGTGCTCTTGACCGTCGGCGTGTGGTTCACAATCCAGTGAGGGAGCCATGCGGACAGCAGCAGTTCTCGCCTGCATCGGCTGCGCGGTTGCCTTCGTGCATGCGCAGGTAACTCCTCGGGCGGTGGGGCGCACTGTGCAGGTTGTACCAGTACCCGAGCTCAACTCCTCCGCCGATGACTTCGTGACGGGGTTTGCCCGTGGTGGGCGGGAAGCCTACCTCACCTCCAGTCGTGCGGGGAACCGGCAGCGGCTCTACCGGGTCTCCTACGAGCAGGGGCGCTGGGGCGAGCTCGAACGGCTCGGCGGCGAGCTCAGCGATGCCACCCACGTCGGAGCCGCAACGCTCACCATTGACGGCAACCTCATGGTCTTTGCCGCCTTCCAGCACGAGCTGGGCGGGCAGGGGCGTACCGACCTCTACATCGCCGAACGCCGCGGCAAGCGCTGGACGGTGCGCAACGCGGGCGCCGGCGTGAACTCCTCGTACTGGGATTCCCAGCCCTGCCTCAGTGCCGATGGGGAGCTGCTCATCTTCGCCTCGGATCGCCCCGGGGGCACCGGTGGGACCGACCTCTGGATGAGCCGTCGCCAAGGAGGCGGCTGGTCGGCTCCCATGCCACTGTCTCGACTCAACACCGCAGCCGATGAGATGGCACCCGTGCTTGCCCCCGATGGACGTACGCTCTACTTCGCCTCCAACCGCGACGGCAACTTCGACATCTTTGTCAGCCGAATGCAGCAGGACGGCACCTTCGGACGCCCGGAGAAGCTCGCCGCGCCAGTCAACACTAGCGCCGATGAGTTCTTCTTCGTGCCCATCCCTGGCGAGGATGCCGCGCTGCTGAGCCGCGCCACCGCCGCCGGCGACCTGGATGTCTTCCGCGTGGTCCCCAATCCCGAACCTCCAGAGCCTGTGCTCACGGTCCAAGGGACCGTCCTGGATGCCCGCTCAAATGAGCCCTTGGGTGGAGCGGTCATCACGATTACAGACCTGCGCACCCGGCGCAAGCTCGCCGAGCTCTACAGCGATGAGGAAACGGGGCAGTACTACGTTGCCCTACCCTCCGGGCGTAGCTACTCCATCACGGCATCGCGCGAGGGGTACCTCTTCTACAGCGAGCGCTTCGATGTCGGGCGCGACCTTCGCCAGAACCCGCTCACCAAGGACATCCTGCTGACCCCAATCGAGGGCGGGCGCACCCGGCTGCTGGTCTTCTTCGATTTCGACAAAGCCGAGCTCAAGGAGGAGTCCTTCCCCGAGCTGGACCGGCTCGTGGAGCTGCTGCGCGCCTATCCGAACCTCCGGGTGCTCATCGAAGGGCATACCGATGATGTCGGCACGGACGAGTACAACGACCGCCTCTCCCAGCGCCGTGCCGATGCGGTCAAGCAGTATCTGGTGCAAAATGGCATCGATGCCCGGCGGATTGAGACCAAGGGTTGGGGGCGCCGCAAGCCGCTCGTCCGCGGAACCACAGAGGAAGCGCGTGCCCAGAACCGGCGCGTCGAAATCCAGTTGCTGCCGTAAACGAGTTGCTGCCGAAAAATGTCTAACCGCTTGGTGCTTGAAAATGTCTAACCGCTTGGTGCTTGCCATCGCTGTGCTGGGGCTTGCGCTGGCGTCTGTGCAGCCCAGCCGTGCAATTCCAGCGTTTGCACGGCAGTACCACATCTCGTGTGCAACGTGCCACGCAGCCCCTCCCAAGCTCAACGCCTTCGGGCAGCAGTTCATGGACAAAAGATACCTCTTCGAGGGGCTCCAGCAGCGCGCCTACATCCCGGACACCGTCACCGGAGACGAGGCGCTCAACCTCTTTGACCGTGTGCCGCTGGGCTTTCGCTTCCAGCAGTGGGCGGACCTGCGGGTGCAGAATCGCCGATGGCGCCAAGACTTCAAGGCACCCTGGGCAGCGAAATTCCTCACCGGCGGCGCAGTCGGCTCGATCGCCAACTTCTACGCCTACGTGATCTTCGAGAAGGGCGAACCCCCGTTCTTCGAGGATGCCTGGGTACATCTCCACCCGTGGGAGAACTTCGGGCTGCAGCTCGGGCAGTTCCAAATCAGCGACCTGATGTTCCCGCGCGAGCTGCGCCTCACCCGCGCCGATTACAGCATCTACAAAATCGGGCGCTTCCCGCTGACCTACCAGCGCGGCATCGTCCTCAGCGCCTTTGACATTGCGCTCGGCGTGGTCAACGGAAACGGCATCGGAGAGTACATCGCCGGCGACGCCGATGCCGACAACCGCAAGGTCTTCTTCGGGCACATCGCGCTCCCGCTGGACCTGGGGCTGTTTGCCCTCTACGGCGAAGTTCCCGATACTGCCGGGGCGCTCATCCGAGGCTACCGCGTCGGCGTTGACTGGCGAACCTGGCTCAACGAGCGCCTGCAGCTCTTCACGCAGGCGCTCTACGGCTACGACCGGAGCCGTTCGGAGTGGCTTGCAGGAGGATTTCTGGGGTTGGACTACGTTGACTTCCCGCACGTGGTCGCAGTGCTGCTCTCCAGCGTCGAAGCGCCCGAGCAGACATACTACCGCCAGTTCCGCACGCACTCGGTCGCTCTGCAGTACAGCTACTACCCGTACCGAAACCTGCGCCTGCTGGCGGAGCTGGAGCGCGAGCTTGTCCTCCCGATGACGCGGCTGACTATCGGCGTTGACTTTGCATACTGAGGGCGCCACACCTTGGCGAATGTACAACCAACAGGGGTATGCCCCATGCGCTACCTCATCGTCGTCGGGCTGCTCGTGCTGCCTTTTGAAGCTCTGGCACAATTGGGAGGGCGAGCCAATCCAACCGACCGCGCCGATCGCCGCGTTGCCCAAGCCCTGCGCGCCGCCGGCTACTCCTACACGGTCGACGACGACGGCGACTACGCCGTCACAGTCCGCTTCCGCGAGGACAACCGCACGCAGCTTGTCTGGATCGCCTCGAGCACTCGCGAGATTGCCGGTGCAGAGGTGCGCCGGGTCTGGTCCCCGGCGTATAAGAGCACCAAGCCGCTTTCGGCTTCGTTGGCTCGGCGTCTGCTTGAGGAGAATCTCGGGACCGGCATCGGCTATTGGGCAGCAACGGAAACAGAGGGCACGACCCTGGTGGTCTTCTGCACGCAGGTCAGCGCCGATGCGGATCCCACAATCCTGGATGCGGCGATTCAAGCTGTCGCCGCAACCGCAGATGAGCTGGAGAAGGAGTTGCTCGGCAGCGACGACCTCTAAATCGATTCCCACGGCGCAGCGATGCGGAATGAGCTCCAGCTCTACCGCACAGGGCTGCTCCTGACGCCGATCTCGCAGCGGGAGGTGCGCTGCCTCTCCCCGGCGGTCATCGGCATCGACGGAGAAGGGAGGTTCTGCTTCGTCGGCTCCGATGCCGAAGCCCGCCAGCGGTTTGGTGAGTTCACGGCAACGGATTTCGGTCCGCACAGCATTGCCCTGCCGGGGCTGGTGGATGTGCACACGCACCTGGCGCAGTACCAGGCACTCGCGCTGGAGCGGGGGAAGCTCCTGCAGTGGCTGCAGGAGCTCATTCTGCCACTGGAGCAGCGCTACGCCGATGCAAGCTTTGCCGAACGGCAGGCGGAGCTCTTCTTCCGCAGTGTGCTTGCCTGCGGTACGACCACAGCGGTCGTCTTCGGACCTCCCTTTGCCGAGGCGACTGACCGCGCCTTTGCAGCCGCCGCGCGTGCGGGGCTTCGCGTGCTCATGGGGCAGACGCTCATGGACCAAGCCGTCCCGGAGGTGCTGCGCCGGACTCCGCAGCAGGCGCTGCTGGAGATGGAGCAGGTTGCCTCCCGCTGGCACGGGCACGATGGTGGACGGCTCCTGTACGTCGTCTCCCCGCGCTTTGCTGGAAGCTGTTCGGAGCATCTGCTGCGGGCATGCGCCGAATTTGCCCGCCACCATGGGCTGCGGCTTCAGACCCACCTTGCCGAAACCCCAGAGGAGCTGCAGCACGTCTCCGCGCTCTTCCCCGACGCTCCAGACTACACCGCCATCTACGAGCGTGCCGGACTGCTCGGCGAGCGCACCATCCTGGCGCACTGCATCTACCTTTCGGATTCCGAACGCGCACGGCTACGCAGCGCCGGATGTGCCATCGCGCACTGCCCGCGCTCGAACCGCTTCCTGCGCAGCGGGATTATGCCGCTGTACCGCTACCTCGGCGAGGGCTTCCGCATTGGGCTGGGGACCGATGTTGCTGCCGGATACTCCCCCTCGGTGCTGGAGGAGGCGCGCGAAGCCCGCGAGATGGCAAAGGTGCGCTCGCTCTATGTGCCCGAGGAAGCCACCGCTGTGCTCTCGCCCGAAGAGGCGCTCTGGCTTGCCACGCTCGGCGGTGCTGCCGCCATAGGACTTGAGCAGCGCATCGGCAGCATCGAGGTGGGCAAGGATGCCGATCTGCTCGTGCTGGACTCCCGCGCTCTCCTGCCTGCGGAGCCGTTGCACACCGATTGCCGAAGCTGGCTCTTGCGCATCCTCTACACGGGGTCGCCAGAGGCGATCCGCGCCGTTGCCGTGCGCGGGCGATTTGTGTTTCAGCGCAACTCCTCTACCGGCGCCTCGTAGATGCGGTAGCGCTTGTACGGACGTGCGTTGAGCAGCTTCTCCAGCGGATTGCGCATTGCCCAGTTATCTTCGAGCACCCAGCCGGCTTCGGCGCGGCGGATTCCGCGCTGCAAGCCTCGGCGCGCCAGCTCGTAGTACAGCACCGCGTCAGCTCCCAGGTGCTGGTGCTCGGGGAGGATCCCCAGAATCAGGATGCGCATCGCGTCAATGGAGCGCCGCCGCGTGAGCAGGTACCACAGCGCCGGCAGCAGCCGCCCAGAGCGGTTGTACCAGAGCACCTGGTTGATGTCCGGCAGCGCCAGGGCAAAGCCGATTGGGGCATCGCCTCGGTAGGCGAAGATTGCCAGCTCGGGATCGGCAATCTGGCGCAGACTCTTGACCAGCGCGTCCATTTCGGCATCGGTGAGCCGGACAAAGCCCCAGTTGGGCTGCCAGGCGCGGTTGTAGATCTCCTTGATGTGCTCGACATCCTGCCGAAAGAGCTGCCGATTGCGGAAGTCCATGGCTCTGACCCAGATGCCATAGCGCTGCCGCACCAGCTCCTGTCCTCGGCGGAGCCGGTCGGTGAGCGCCTGGCTGGTGAGCTCGTAGGCGAGCAGGTCCTTTGCCTTGCACAGCCCCACTGCCTCCAGCAGCTCTGCGTAGTAGGGCGGATTGTAGGGCATCAGGATCGCCGGCGGGTACTCGAAGCCCTCCACAAGGAGCCCGCATTCGTCGTTCATGGAGGGGTTGACCGGTCCCCGCAGACGCGTGCGCCCGTATTGCGCTATCCATTCAGCTGCAGCGTGCAGTAGCATGCGCGCGACGGCTTCATCGGGAACGCTTTCGAAGAAGCCGAAGAAGCCGACCTGGTCGCCGTGAATCTGGTTGTGCAGCTCGTTGAGGATTGCAGCAATTCGCCCGACCGCTTCTCCATCGCGTTCGGCAACGAAGAGCTGCATCCGCGCGTGGGCAAAGAAGGGGTTGCGCTTGGGATTGAGCAGCTTCTCGGCTTCGACCCGCAGTGGCGGGACCCACAGGGGGAAGTCGCGGTAGAACCTCCACTGCAGGCGCACGAAGAAGCGGCGATGTGCTGCTGAATCGGGCTCCAGGCGTCGCAGGCGCAATTGGCTCATCTCCCGTGCTGAGGCTACTGGGACAGGTTCTCCACTGCTTGGAGTCTCCAGCGCCCATCGGCGGCGAGCTCGAATACGAAGCGGCGCTGGAGCCGGTCGTAGGTCCACACCTCGCGCGGGGCGGAGGCAACCGGGAGCTCGCGTTCGGTGCGCGTGGGGGGACCGTAGAGAATGTAGACCTTGCCGCGATCGGTGAGCGCTCCATCGGGCTCGTTGACCGACTGGAAGGCGAAGTAGGCGTGGTCAACGCGGCGGAAGTAGACCGCCATCGCTTCGTTGTAGGCGGTCTGCGGCGTGGGATCGCGCCGCTTCCAATAGCGCCAGAGCCGCTGCCAGCGTTCGGCTTCCGGAGTGCGCTGGAGGGCTTCCTGCTCCTGGTCGGTGAGCAGGTACTGCATCACGCGCACGGCGTAGCCGAATCGGCGCAGCGAAACCGGCATATCGTGCCAACGAACGCGGAAGCGCCAGCGCAGCGTATCCGAGCCCGCCCCTTCGGAGAAGAGCTGGAGCTCGTAGACCCCCGGTACCAGCATTGCTGCCGGCAGCCAACACTCTGCCCAGCCCTCGAGCGTATCCGGCACGGGGCGGAGCACGATCCCCTCGGCACCGCTTTCGACCTCCAGCCGCACGGGATCAAGCCGGCGGAGCTGCCCGGAGAGCTCCTCGACGCTATCCCAGAAGCGCTCCTCCGGCAGGCGGAGCTGGATGCAGCGGTAGTTCCAGCGCTCGTGCACACGCAAGCGCGGGGACCACAGGAGTATTCGGGCGGCGGTTGCACCGAAGGGCAATGCACCACCGAGCACAAACGGGCGAATCTGCTCCTGCAGCGGAGCCGCCACCAGCGGCGAGCTCCACTGGGGCTGCCCCCGCGCATCGCCCAGTTCCAGCTCCTGCGCGCGCAGCTCCTGCTGCTGCAACAGCAGCCGCAATCGGGCTCGCACAGTTCCCCACGGCACCCGACCGTGAAGTGCCCGCAGCAGCGTGGAATCCCTGGACTGGGTGAGCTCGTAGTTTGCCGTCCAAACCGTGTCGCGGTACTCCAGACGGCGCCGCACAACGCCGATGCTGTCCACGAACTCCACGTTGACATGCACCACGGCGCGGAAGCGGTCGCCATCGCGCTCGAACAGCAGCGTCGAATACGGCAGGCGCAGCAGTACACCCGCCCAGAGCGAATCGCCCTGGGGCAGCGCGTACGCCTCTGCAAACCAGCCCTCACCGAACTGCCCCAGGAAGATGCGTCCGGGGAAGTCTGCCATCCCGCGCGGCTGCGCCCACGCAGCCACCGCGCTCAGCACGGCTACAACGGCTCTTCGGAGACCCTTCCCCATGTGTGCAACTCCTGCAGAAAGCTCCACAGAATCACTGCGGCTGCCATGCGGTCGGCTTGCCCACGCTGCTCGCGCTTCTTGCGCGGGATGCCCAACTGGCGCATCGTCTCGTGTGCCTGCCGCGTGGAGCCGGTCTCATCGTAGACAAAGACGGGCAAGGGGAAGCGTTGCCGCAACTGCGCCACAAACTGCCGCAGCGCGGCGATCACCGGTGTCGTGCGCGGAGAATCGCTCCCTGCAGGCATCCCCACGAGGATGAGCTCGGCGCGTTCGGCAGTGAGGATCGCCTGCAAGCGCTCCCAGAAATCGGCCTGCCGGTACTGGAGCACCCCACCGGGGGTCACGCTCAGGTGCAGCTCATCGCAGACCGCCCATCCAATCCGGCGCAGCCCGAAATCCAGCGCCACAATGCGCTTGCCCTGCAGCTCCTCACGCCGTATCTCCATTGCGCACTCGGTTGAGCAAAACCTCGGGGAAGCGGAAGCGCACGAGCGTCCCCTGTCCATTCTGCCCGCGCCCGAACTCCAGCCGTCCGCCGTGCTCGCCTTCGACCACCCAGCGCATGATGCGCATGCCCATCCCCTCGCGCAACCCCTGCGGGAGCCCAGGTCCGCTATCCTCCACCTCCACGACCACCTCTCGATGCCGTCGGTAGGCGCGCAGCACGACCTGCCGGCGCTCACTCTGGCGTACCGCTTTGAGCGCATTCCAGAGCGCGTTCTCCAGTGCGCGCTTGAGCAGCTCCCGGTTCGCCCATAGCTGCACCGGCATACAGCGCTGCACCACCTCTACGTCCTCCAGCCCCTGGCACTCCTCCGCGCAGAGCTCCGCGATGAGCTCATCGAGCCGAACCTGCTCCCTGGGCGGATTCGCCTGCGCCGAATCCGGATGCAGCCGCTCCAGCGTGCGCAAGTTCCTCTGCAGTTGCCGCAGCACCTGCCGCTCCGAGCCCTCCGGCAGCAGCGCCAGCTTGTTGCTGACATCGTGCGCCAGCCCCTTCCAGTAGAAGCCCATGCGCTCCTGGACCGCCTGCGTAACCTCCAGGATGATGCAGATGGTCCCGCGCACGCCCCATCGCCGCACGGGGAGGGCGTAGCCGAGGTACTCACGCCGCTGCCCATCACGGGTGCTCTCCCACAGCCAGCAGTGGGGATGGGCGCTCTGCCGCGCGCGTTCGAGCCTGTGGAGGAAGGAGGAGGGCAATCCCGACTGCTCGCGCAGCATTGCCCGCAGCTCAAGGGCAAAGGGGAACCCCTCCGAGCATCCTCGGACCCGACCATCGGCTCCCACCCACAGCCACGGCAGCTGCTTCAGCAGCAGGCGCCGGAGCTGTATCCGAGGGTGCAGCCACATCCACCCCAGCAGCGCCACCGCCCCCACGACCACCGCCCACCCGAGGTGTCCCCACAGCCACTGCACCGCTGCGTGCACCCACCACAGGGGCTGTGCCCGGCGGTGGAGCAGCAGCACTCCGCCGGGGAGCTTCCAAAGCATCCCGCCGAGGAGCCTCATGGGGATTGCCTCCTGGAGGGCTTCCGGAGCGGGCACCACTACATTGCTTGCCCAGGAGCGGAGGCGTTCGCCCTGCCCCACGATGATTGCCCCGGGGAAGCGCACCACCCACTCCGTATCGAGGCTCTCCAACCATTGCGGTTCGCCGTAGAGCGGCGAAAAGACCGCCACAGTGCGCGTCCTCTCCTGGGCATCCCGGCGGCGCAGTTCGTAGCCCTGCCGCCCACGTTCGAGCCAGTACCACACTCGCCCTCCCGGCTCCCACAGCAGAGCACTCCAGCGCACCGGTGCGAGCATGGTGTGCTCCTCCGGCGCCTGTCCAGGTTCGGACAGCTGCCACCAGGTCCCCGTGTTCGTTTCAATCGCCACCGCTGCGCCGCGTCCGGGAATCCCATAGAGCCGCACCCGCTCCTTGCCGCTGTAGGGGAACTCAGCGGATGCCGAGAACTCCCGAACGGGCACCAGACCCTCAGCGGTGAGCATCCGTATCCCGAGCCAATCCCCATCGGCTTCAGCCCACCACAGCGCCACTGCCGGCTCGTACCGGAGGGCAACCACTCCACGGCGCCGCTCCAGATGCCCATCGCGCACGAACAGCAGCTCCCCCGCGCTTGCACGGCGGTAGATGCTCCAGCCATAGAGCTGCCCCAGGTACTGCGCTCCCTCCATCTCTGCAGGGTTCGCCTCGACGCGGAGTGGCTCGGAACGGAAGGGGTTCCCCACCGAATCCAGCCACACTCGCCTCCAGCCCACACCATCGTAGTGCAGCAGCCGAGCGCCTCCGGAGTCAGCAAGCCATTGCCCCTCCCACACCGTATCCCGAAGCTGGGTGGGCTGCTGCCCCTCAAGGCGATAGAGCCGCACCAGAGTCTGCCGCCGCATGCCACTCCAGCGCGGCTGTAGGAGCAGCACCCCCGAGGGCGTGCTGACGGCATCTCCGGCGATGTAGCCCTCCTCGGCGGGAGCCAGCGACTCCGGCACCGCAGGCTCCTCTCCCGGGGCGATGACCCCGGAGCGAGCGCACCCGTACCAGAGCAGGCACAGCAGCACTATCGGGGCTGGAGCTCGCATACGCAGAACGCCTGGATTCCCTCCTCACGCCCGACAAATCCCAACCGCTCCGGCGTCGTCGCCTTCACCGAGACCCGCTCTGGCGGAATCCCGCACAGTTGCGCCACCGAGCGGCGAATCGCCTCCTTGTACGGCTGCAGGCGCGGGCGCTGGAGCACCACCGTTGCATCCACGTTCACGATGCGGTAACCGCGCTCCTGCACCATCGCCACAACGCGCTCGACCAATCTGCCGCTGGCAATACCGCGGTAGGCGGGGTCCGTATCGGGAAAGTGCTCCCCAATATCCCCCAACCCCAGCGCCCCCAGGAGTGCATCGCAGAGGGCATGCAGCAGCACATCCCCATCGCTGTGCGCGATGGTGCCCTTCTCGGAGGCGATCTCCACCCCACCGAGCACCAGGCGCTCACCTTCGGCAAGACGATGGACGTCGTAGCCAAAGCCCACCATTGCAGCTCCTTCGGTCGCACGGCAGCACCAAACTACCACTTTTGCAGCACAATCCGTCCCGGCTGCGGGAGCGCATTATGCAGTGTCGGAGTGCAAACGCTCCGAAGCTGCGCACAGCGGCAGCAGGAAGGGCAGTTCGAGCGCCCTGTACCCCACTCCCCAGGTCCAGACCCAGGGGCTCTTGCACGCGGAGGGACTTGCGTATTTTTACGGCGGGCTTGCGTATTTTCGTGGTGGGCTTTAACCAACCCGATCCTCGATGCCAGGGAAGGTTGCATCTTTGCCAAGCTCTACTGTCCTGAGGTGGTGGGCGTGCGGGAGGTGCGGAGGCAGGAGGCTGCTCCTCAGCCCTTCAACTTCGTGTGCGTGCCTGTGCCCGAAGGCGGGGCACGCATTGGGGTGCGTGTGTACAATCTCTACGGCGCACTGGTGTTGCAGCTGCCCGAAGAGTACCACCCCGGTGGGCAGTGGTGCCGGGAGCTGCCTACCGAGCAGTTGGCAACTGGGGTCTACCTGTGCGTGGTCTCGGTGGAACGCCGGCAGTATCGACAACCTGTGCTTGTCATTCGATAAGATGTCTCTCAAGCGCTGGAGGAAGCCATGAAGCGGTTGTGCACGGCTGTTGCGGTGCTGATGGTGGTGGGCACCCTGCGGGCACAGCAGTGGGGTCCGGCGGAGCTACGCTTCCCGATGCTGGACCGGGTGCCGCTGTCGCTGGGGATGCCCTACGATGTGCTGCTGGGCTACGTGGCGCTGGATTCCATCTACTACTGGCTGCGCGAGCGGGCGTACTGGTCGGACAGCACGCCGTACTGGCGTACCAATCGGGAGCGGATGCGGCAGGGGGTGGACTTCCTGCGGCGGCGCACGCAGTGGGATGACACACTGCGCAAGATTGTGCGCACGCTGTACGCCATGTGCGATTACGACCCCATCCTCTTTGCGCGCACCCTGCGCATGAACCCGCCCTACCAGCCCTGGTACCGGAACCTCGGGTCGGGGAACTTCCCACAGCCGGACGAGTTCCTGGAGATGCTCTTAGGGATTCGGTACGATGACTTCGACATGGGGCGGGAGCACTCGGGGTTTCGGCGGTACAGCATGCGGTTCTGGGATGCCTACGGGCAGGACACGCTGAATCGGATTCGGGACCTGCTGCTGTTGCAGTCCTTCTACATTGCGCACATCAAGGTGGTGGATACGATGAGCGTGGACTGGGGGCAGCCGCGCTTTGTGGTGACGGCGCAGGTGCTGGATCTGATCAAAGGGCAGCAGTTGATGCCGTGTGACCCGCGCTGGATGCATCCGCGGCTGGAGGGGGTGGGTGGGGGGAGCGCAGAGCGGGAGCGGGTATTCCAGCCGTGGCTGCGGAGTGCGCTGGATGGGGCGCTGGAGCGGCAGGAGCAGAGCCCAATGGCATACCTTTCGGGCTCCACACCCTGCCTGCAGTTCTGTGCCACTCGTCGGCCATACGGTGAGATCTGGTGGAGTTACGACATATGGCTTGGCGATAGGTTCTTTGGGGACACCATCCAGATAGGGCGGGAGTACTTGGTGTTTCTGACCTTCTCCTTCTGGGAGTTCTACCCCGATGGGAAGGTGAGTCCACGTGTGCTCCCGGATTCGCTGCAGCTTGTGTTGTTGCCTGCCTTTACCTCCCCGCCACTTCCGGCGACTCCACCCCCTCCGCCGAGGGAATGGGGTGGGGAGTACGAGTACGACAAGTACGGGCAGGCGCTCTTCCCCATCGAGTACCGGGATGGGGAGGCGGTGGTGCGGATGCCGGAGAACGACCTGTGGTTGGGGCAGGAGGTACCGCTTGAGTGGTTCAAGAATTGGCTGCGGGAGCGTATCGCGGAGTACCGGAGCTGGTAGGGGGTCTGGAGCCTGCACACTGGGCAATACGGGTGCAGCCCCGCAGCAGCAGCGTGGCGCGGTCTACAGCATGGGGGTTCCTGTACGGCGGACGTGGGACGCACACCGGAGCCCTGTCCTCCGGAGATGGAGTTGGAGCAGGGATTCTTGGCGCAGCGCTGGCGCTGAAGGAGGCTCCTACGGGCACTCCAGCAGCTTGAGGTTCTGCTGTGCGGTGGATTCTCCGGGGTTGCGGCGCAGAGCCTCGCGGTAGGCGCGGCAGGCGTTGGCGCGGTCGTTGAGCCCGTGGTAGGCAACGCCCAGGAAGAGCCACGCCTTTGCAGAGCCGGGGGCAATCCGCGTTGCCTCGCGCGACAGGCGCAGCAACTGCTGAAACTCCTTACGTTCGACCAGTGGAGCCAGAAGTGCGACGCAGATCTCCTCAACGGCGGTGCGATCCCCGAGCGCCTGGAAGCGACGGAGTTCACGCAGCCCTACGGATTCCGCTTCGCCCGTGCGGTTGAGTGCGGCAAGGGCGCTCAGCAGTAGGCGCACGGTGAAGGAGTTAGTCGAATCCAGCCGCAGGCTGGCGTAGAGGGCGGGCAGCGCCGAATCCGGACGGTTATCCGAGAGGAATGCCGCGCCGATGAGGGCGTAGATGCGGGCATCGAGCGTATCGGAGCAGTGCTGCAGCCGGCTGCGGAAGGTCTCGATTGCCTGGCTGTAGCTGCGGCGATTATAGTGCAGCATCCCCAGTTGGAAGTACAAGCCGCAACGCCGTGGGTCACGGCGGAGCGATTCGGTAAACCGAGCAATCGCCGCAGCCGTATCACCGCTGAAGAGGGCGCTGATGCCGGCGCGCTCCCAATCGGCGGCATCCATGGGGGAGTTGGAGTTTGCCGCAAGTGCGCTGTAGAGCGCGTTGGCGCTATCGTAGCGCTGGGTTTCAAACAGGCAGCGCGCCAGGAGCACTTGGGCTCTGGGGCGAGCAGTGTCCAGCTCTGCGGCAACGCGTTCCAGGTGCACAAGCGCCTCATCGCAGCGGCGGAGCTCCACGAGTGCTTGCGCCAGGTACCAACGTCCCAGGGTACCGGAGGGGCGGAGCTCAACGAAGCGCTGCAGGGCTTGTGCTGCAAGCTCCCACTGGCGGGCAAAGAAGAGAAGCCGCCCCTGCTCGTAGAAGGCGCGGGCGTTGGTTGGGTCCAGCCGTGTCAGCGTGTTCCATTCCCTGAGCGAGCGGCGGAAGTACTCGGCGGCAAGTTCGCGGTCGGTCTCCCGAGTTGCCAGGCGGTAGTAGACCTCTGCCAAGCGCATTCGGGCAGAGTGTGCCATCGAGTCCAGCGCTATGGCTTGCTCGTAGTTGCTGCGCGCCAGCTCGTAGACGCGTTGCCGGTAGTAGAGGTCGCCCAGCAGGGTGTAGATCTGCGCATTCGGCGGGACGATATCGCGCGAGCGCAGGAGGAGGTATTCGGCTTGCTGGAGGGAATCGGCAGCAATGAGCGCTTGGACCAACGCAAGCAATAGCTCCAGGTCGTTGGGCTTCCGTTCGTAGTGCGAGCGGAGCAGGCGAATTGCTTCCGCATGCTTCCCCAGCAGCGAGTACGCTGTGCCGATGCGGCGGACAATCTCCGGACGGCGTTCGGCGCGGGGAATCTGCAGGTACAGCGCCAGGGCAGAGTCCGGGCGCTCCAGCTCCATCCACAGGTCGCCTGCCAGGAGGAGTGCTTCCTCCTGCTTCTGTGCAAGGAGCGGGCGCAAGGCATCGAGTGCGGCTTCGGGCTTGCCTTGGCGGGCAAGCTCCTGTGCCCTCTCCAACTGCGCCCATGCAGCGATAGCATTGAGCACGAATGCGAGAACAATGTGCGTGCGACGCTTGAGCATCGGGCAGCTCATTCCTCCGGTATCAGGCGGATTTGGGCAAATGCAGGAACGATTCCGATATCGCGGAAGTAGCGCTGGACCTCGGCATCCGTTCCCAGGAAGGTTGCCACTGTCCAGGGCAGATTCCGCAGGTCATCCCGTAGGTAGGCTTGGATGGGCACGATGTACGGGTACTTGCGCAGCACAACGTAGGCTTGGTGGACAGGTTTTGGCGAGACATAGGCGCCGGTGCTATCGGTGAAGCCCAGCTCCAGTGCCTTGACGTTTGTGCGTCGGGCGATGTGGGAGAGGTAGCCGATGCCGATGCGGTTAGGCGATTGCTCAACGAGCAGCTGCACCGAATCGCTCTGGGAGACCAAGCGTAGAGGTATCCTCGGCGGGCGTCCACCGAGCACCTGCAGGACCAAGTGCGCGTAGACTGAGGAGGCAGTGGAGGGGCAAACCCATTCGGGTTCGCTGCGGAGCTGCGGGAAGAGCTCGCACAGCCGTGCCCTTCCGGAGAGCACTGCGCGGAGTTGCTCGACGTTGAGCGTATCGAGCGGAAACTTCGGATGCACGAAGAAGACCAAGGCGTCCTCTGCCAGGGCAACGTTCGGGTGAGCCGGAACGCCAAAGGCGCGCATGAGGGAGTCCTCATCGGGCAGGTAGCCGCGAGCAAGCACGACGAGCCGGGCGGTGCGCGCCAGCAGTTGGCGCATGGCTTCGCGGGCGGGCACAGCGCGCAGTGTGACCTGTGCGTCCGGGAACAGCGAGTCGAAGCGGCGAAGCGGTTCGGTGAGGATGTCAGCGATCGCGTCGTCGCAGAGGAGCTCGACCGTTCCGCGCGTGGGGGATTCCTCTTCGGCTTGTGGGGTACGGGAGGGGGTACAGCCACTCAGGAGCGCAAGGAGTGCAGCAATGCCGTAGAAGGGGCTACTCCTCAGCATCGTGGCGGCGAAGTGCGCTGTGGTAGGAGACTAACCGGTAGAGCCCAAAGAGCGCCAACAGAACACCGAACGTCTGCAGTGTGGACTGGGCATGCGGTGGCACCGGGAGGAATCCCAGCGCAAGAGCAAGTCCCACGGCGATAAGCAGTGCGCGCAGCGTGTAGTTGAGCCCGTGCCACCATCGTGCCTGTGTGCCGCTTCCCAGGCGCCGTGGCTGCCTCAGCGAAGGCGGAAGTCGATCGGGATGCTCACCCATACGGCAATCGGCTGTCCGTTCTGGATGGCGGGCGTGAAGGTGGAGCTCATGACTGCTTTGACGGCGGCTTCTGTGAGGAGCTCATTGTCGGAGTGCTCCACGATGTAGCGCTTGGGCTTGCCGTCGGTGCCAACCAGGACGCGCACGTAGACCTTCCCCTGGATGCCGGCGCGGCGCGCCAGTTCGGGATATTCCAGACGGCGCCGCAGCTCGTTCATGTCCAGCGTCGGCTCCCGTTCGACAGGCACGAACTCGTACGGCTCGGGTTCTGCTGGAGGCTGGACTTGCACGTTGTCCGGCACGATTTGCACATTGCCTCCTCCACCTACTCCACCAAGGGCTTGCGAGGGGGACTGCTTGATCTCCTCCAGAGTTGCAAAGCTCTGCACCTCCGGCGGCACCAAGACATCGGGAACGGGCACGGGGATCCCCACCCGCACCGTAGCGGTTTGCGTGACGGGTTGCGAGGAAGGAGGTGGCAGTAGCTCCTCCGACAGCGAGGGCGGAGGCGGCAGTTCTGAGAGCCGGATCTTCACCACTGGCGCGGTGCGAAGGGCTTCATCGCGGCTGGGGAGCAGAAGCTGCACGGCGAAATACAGCAGCAGCAACAGGAGGAACACCCCCACTGCGCCGAGGAAGCCTCGGATCGTATTGCGCTGGATCCAGCGCAGGAACTCCTGCGTCCACAGCCGGACGCTCCAGCCGTGTGCATATGCCGATACCGCCATGTTCGGATGCACGCCGGTCATAGCTGGGCTATCTCTTGTTCATCCTGCTCGGTCATTGGGGCGATGGCAAATCGGCGCTCCCGCTTGAGCCCCTCCCGGGCGAGCTGCTCGGTGATCTCCAGCTCCGCTTGGTTGAGCACGTCCAGCACGGCAATGACCCGTCCGTAGGGCACGTTCGGGGACGCCTTCAGCAGCGTAATCAGGCGGTTTTTGAGCCGCACATTCTCCCGCACTGCCAGGGTGCGTAGGTCCTTGAGCTCGATGGGCTGTGGAGCATCCTGCCCGAGCGAGTAGAAGATCCTCCCATCCTGGCGGATGCGCAGCGTGAGCAGCTCCGATTGGCGCACCTCCACCTGGGTGCGCTCCGGCGGAATGGTCATCTCCATGACCTGCGGCGTGATGAGCGTCGTGGTGAGCATGAAGAAGGTCAGCAGCAGGAAGGCAATATCCACCAGCGGCGTCATGTCGAGCCGGTAGCGCAGGCGGCGCATCTTCTTGCGTCGCCGTGTCCCGCCGCGGCGTTCGCGTTTGACTTCACCACCGAAATCCGCTACGCCCATCGTTGCCTGCAGAGAGCCGTTTCACAGCTAATAGACGCTCCGGATGCCCACTCTGTTACATCGGGGGCTGCTCCGGGGGGCGTCGGTCTGTGACGAAGTTGAAGACCGTTGCCCGGTTCTGGCGCAGTACGTCCATGAGGTCCTCGACCCATTTGTAGCGGACGCGCCGGTCAGCATCAATGGCAAAGCGGGTGGTGGGTTTGACGATTCGGGTGCGGCGGATGAGTTCATCCAGTTCGCTCAGCCCCACCTTGACCTGGCGTGCATTGGGAGGCAGTTGGAGTTGCTCCATCGAGCCCACCACGCGTGCCCAGTCGGTCTCGTTGGTCATCTCGTAGTAGTACGAGGTGTCGCCGGCAACGGTGTCAATGCCGATTTTGATGATCGCCAGGTCCTTGTCCGGCAGGCGCGAGGTGTCCGCGGTTGCCTGCGGGCGGACGATGGTGAAGCGCTGCTGACTTTCGGCTTCGGACTTGAACTTTGCCGTGAGCATGAAGAAGGTCAGCAGCAGGAAGGTGATGTCCACCAGTGGCGTCATATCCAGGACGAAGCCCAGACGGCGCTTTTTGAGCTTGGGCATCGCCGTCAGGCGGCTTGTTTAACCTGCACGGTGAGCGTCTCCATCATGCTCAGCACCGCCTCGTCGATGGTGTACACGAAGTTGTCCACCTTCGTGGTGAAGAAGTTGTAGGCGACGATGGAGATAATCGCCGCTGTCAGCCCGCCGGCGGTGTTGTAGAGCGCTTCAGCAATGCCGATGGAGAGCTGCTGTGCCGAGACAGCCCCGGTCAAGCCCAATGCCATAAAGGCACGGATCATGCCGATGGTTGTGCCCAGCAAGCCCACGAGCGTGGAGATCGAGGCGATGGTGGAGAGGATGACCAGGTTCTTCTCCAGCAGGGGGGTCTCCAGGTTCATCGCTTCATCAATGGCGCGCTGAACCTCGGCGAGCTTGCGTTCGGCGTCCAGCTCTGTGTCGTTTGCCACCTGCTTGTAGCGTTGGAGTCCGGCACGCAGGACGTTCCCGATGCTGCCGCCCTGCTGCTGGCAGAGCTCCAAGGCAGCGTCAATATCGCCCTTATCCAGAAGCTGCTGGAACTCGCGCACGAACTCCTCCGGTGGTCGCTTCCCTCGAGCCTTGCGGATGGAGAAGCTACGCTCAAAGACGAAGGTGATGGAGATGAGCGACAGCGCAATGAGCACTGCAACTAAGGGACCGCCCGTGTAGACGGTGCCCAGAACGTTGCCCGGGATGGGTTCGCGCCGGCGTTCGCCATCTTTGAAGTTCGCCGGATTGCCCATGACGAAGAAGTAGAAGGAGAAGGACAGCACCAGCGCCAGCGTGATCACGATGATGTTAAAGGCGTTGCGCATGGGGGGAGACTCCACACCTCAGTGAGACCATCTCTGCGGTACAAAAATACTGTGACCGTCGGTACTTGTCCCTGTTACCGACCGGCAACTCCGTGCATGCTGAGCCACGGTCGCGCATGGAGGACGTCCCTACGAGCTCTGCTGTGCCAGGAGGGTCTCCATGCGTTCGATGGTGCGCCGCACGTCGGCAGCCGAGCGGTGCAATGCCTCGAGCTCCTCTGCGGTGAGCTCGATGGAGAGGATCTCTTCAACGCCGTTACGCCCAAGCTTGACTGGCACACCGCAGACGACATCGGACAGCCCATACTCGCCCTGGAGCAGCACTGCGCAGGGGAGGATCTGTTTGCGGTCGTGCACGATTGCCTCGAGCATCTCCACTACGGCGGTGGCGGGTGCGTAGTACGCACTGCCGGTCTTGAGATACTGCACAATCTCTGCTCCGCCGTCGCGCGTGCGCTGCACCAGCGCCTGGATGCGGTCGCTTGGAAGCAGCTCCGCCAAGGGGATTCCGGCAACGGTGGTGTAGCGGATCAGGGGAACCATGCTATCGCCGTGCCCACCCAGGACAAAGGCGCTGACGTCCTTGACCGATACCCCCAGCTCCATTGCGATGAAGCTGCGGAAGCGCGCCGTATCGAGCACCCCTGCCATCCCCAGGACACGCTCACGCGGCAGCCCCGTGACCTTCAGCGTCAGGTAGGTCATCGTGTCGAGCGGGTTGGAGACAACGATGAAGAGCGCCGAGGGCGAGTACGCGAAGGCTTGTTCGGCGCAGGATTTCACAATGCCGGCGTTGGTGCTCAGCAGGTCATCGCGGCTCATGCCGGGTTTGCGTGGGACGCCGGCGGTGATGACCACGATGTCGGAATTGGCGGTATCGGCGTAGTCGTTCGTACCGATGACCCGACAATCCTGCCCCAGGATGGGGAGCGACTCGTAGATATCGAGCGCCTTGCCCTGAGGGATGCCCTCGACGATATCCAGTAGGACAATCTCGCGCGCAACACCGCGCACCGCTGCAATGTGGGCGGTAGTCGCTCCCACGTTCCCCGCCCCGATGACCGTCAACTTCATTGCTGTGCCTCCGCCGAGGGGCTTTCGACGGGATAGACCGATACCTTGAGCCGTTGCCGGTCCTTGCGCTCGAAGACTACCCTCCCGTCAATGAGGGCGTAGAGCGTGTAGTCGCGCCCCATCCCGACGTTGTGCCCGGGGTAGAACTTTGTGCCCCGCTGACGGACCAAGATGTTGCCCGCGCGGACGAGCTCCCCACCGAAGCGCTTGACGCCAAGGTATTTCGGGTTGGAATCCCGCCCGTTTCGGGTCGAACCTCCGGCTTTTTTGTGTGCCATAGCGCCTACTCTGCGGTTGTAGCACTGTGCTCCAGTTCGATTGCCGTGATGCGCAGCTGCGTGTAGAGCTGCCGATGCCCCTTGAAGCGCTTGTAGCCCTTGCGCCGCTTCTTCTTGAAGACGATCACCTTCTTGCCCTTGCCGTGCCCGAGCACCTCGGCGCGGGCGCGCCCGGCAACGTAGGGCGTGCCCACATGGAGCTGCTCCCCATCCTGGAGCAGGAGGATGGGGAACTCCAGGTGGCTGCCGGGTTCGGCATCCAGGTGGTTGACCGTGACAACAGCGCCTGGGCTGACCAGGTACTGGGAACTGGCAATCTCGACAACGGCACGCATCCGTGCACGATGCGCAGTTGAACAGCACACAAAATTAGGGCTTTTGCCTGCTTTCACAGGGAAAGCTCCAGCGGCGGGGTCTGCACGCGTTCGGCGTTGATGCGGCGGACTTGCAGGACGAGCCGTTCGACGAGCCGTTCAAAGTACCCCCGTACATGGGCTCCGGCGGGGTGGAGTGCTGCCGGGATACCCTCATCGGCGGCGCGCTGCAGGAGTCCATCCAGTGGGAGCTCGCCCAGGAAGGGAATACCGAGCTCCTGAGCCAGCCGGGCACCGCCACCTTCGCCGAAGAGGTGTTCGACATGCCCGCAGTTGGGGCAGCGGAAGAAGCTCATGTTCTCCACAACCCCCAGGAGCGCGACGTTGACACGGCGGAACATCGTGGCGCTGCGCCGCAGGTCCGCCAGCGCTAGTTCGTGCGGTGTGGTTACCAGGACAACGCCTGTCAGCGGCACCCTCTGTGCCATCGTCAACTGGATATCGCCGGTGCCCGGGGGCAGGTCGAAGACCAAAAAGTCCAGCTCGCCCCAGTCCATCTGCTCCACCAGCGTCATGAAGTAGCCTGCCAGGAGCGGACCGCGCAGGATAGCAGCCTGGTCGCGCTGCATCACAAAGCCCATCGAGGCAATGCGGATGCCGAAGCGCTCGTGCGGGATGCCGATGACGCGACCCTGCTCATCCTTGCGTGCTGCCAGCGGGGCGTCCTGAAGCCCAAAGAGCACCGGCGCGCTGGGACCGTAGATATCGGCGTCGAGCAGCCCAACACGGGCGCCAGACTGCGCCAGCATGACGGCGATGTTGGCGGCAACGGTGGATTTCCCCACACCACCCTTGCCCGATGCGACGGCGATGAGATTGGTCACCCCCGGCAGCACCGGCGAGGGGAGCGGGCGAGGAACCTCCTTCTCGCGCACGTACAGCTCCAGCTCGGCTCCGGGGAGCACCTGCTCCACCACGGCGCGGCAGGACTGCTCGATGCGCCGTGCCACCCACTGCAGGGGCGGAATCAGTTCCAGGTACAGCTCCACCCGCCCATCGCGGAGCTGGAGGCTGTGCACGGCGGAGAGCTCGCCCAGGGTGCGCCCAAGATCGGGATCGGGAAGCTGCTCCAGCCGCTGCCGCAGGGATTCAAGCGCTGTGCTGCTCTCCATGCTCGTTCGGCACCGTTGGCGCGGATGCAGACGGAGCTGCCATCGGCTGCGTGTGCGGCGGAGCGGAGGGGCGCAGGAAGAGCGCGCGGAAGAGCCAAAGCTCCAGTGGCAGGGGCAGCAGCAAGCCCAGTCCATCGCGGGTCAGCCACGGAGTCAGCTTGGGCTGGGCAATGAGCAGGCGCACGAGCGCTCCGCTCAGCGTCCACACCAGCAGGAAGACCATCCCCACCAGCAGCACCGCCAGGATGCCTTCGCGGAGCCCCCTCTCTTGCCAGCGCTGCGTGAAGGCGTAGAGGGCTGCCAGAAGGTGCAGGTACAGCACGAGGAGCTCTGCCATGCACGGCTTTTGTAACTTGCAACCTGTCAGAACAGCGCAAAGTCGGGTCAACCCTGCGGAGCGAAATTATGGAAGCAGCGCACGACTACTGCGTTGTGTTGGTCACGACGCCTTCGCTTGAGAATGCGCAGCAGCTTGCCCGCGTGCTGGTGAGCGAGCATCTGGCGGCGTGCTGCAACGTGGTGCCGACGGTCTACTCGTACTTTAGCTGGAAGCAAGCGCTGCACGAAGCGCAGGAGGCATTGCTCATCATCAAGACGGCGCGGGAGCGCTTGGTGGAGTTGGAGCGCCGGGTGAGCGAGCTGCATCCCTACGATGTGCCCGAGATCATCGCCCTTCCGCTGGAAGCTTCGGCAGCGCCATACCTACAATGGCTCGGCGAAGTGCTCCGCCCCGAGTAGAGCCGACGTATCGGGCAATTCGGGAGCTGCGTGCCGATGAGCGCCCGCGCGAGCGCTTACTGCGCTACGGCGCCGAAACCCTTGCCGATGCTGAGCTGCTGGCAATCCTCATCGGCTCGGGGACGCGGGGGTTCTCCGCACTCGATGTTGCTCGGGAGCTGCTGCGCCGCTTTGAGAACTTGACTGAGCTGTCGCGGCGCGATGTGAGCGAATTGCGCTCGGTGCGCGGAATGGGGCAGGTGCGGGCAATTGTGCTGGCAGCGGCCTTCGAGTTGGTGCGCCGGATCCAAGCCGAACCCTTCACAGCGCGCAAGGTGATTCGCTCGCCCGAAGATGTTGCGCGCATGTACATCCCACGGCTGCGGGGAGCGCGCAAGGAGAGCTTCCGGGTGCTGCTGCTCAATTCGGCAAATCAGGTTCAGCGCGAGGTGCTCGTCAGCGAAGGCACCCTCGATGCCAGCCTGGTGCATCCGCGCGAGGTCTTCCGGTTGGCAATCACCGAAAGCGCCCGCTCCATTATCCTGCTGCACAACCATCCCTCCGGCAACGCCGAGCCCTCGCCCCAGGATATCGCCATCACGCGTCAGTTGGTCAGCGCGGGGAAGCTGCTGGATATTCCCGTGCTGGACCACATCATCATCGCCGGGGAGGGGTACACCAGCCTTCGCGAGCGGCAGTTGCTGGAGTAGCCGGCGTTATGAGCGTTCCCGATGGACCAGCCACGTGTTCGCCTGCGCGCTCGGAAGGATGAGGACGTCGGCGATGACGACGTGCGGCGGGCGGGTGGCGCAGAAGAGCACCACATCGGCAACATCGGCGGCGCTCAAGGGCTGCAGCCCTTCGTAGACCTTGCGGGCGCGGTCGGCATCGCCGCGGAAGCGCACCAGGGAGAACTCCGTCTCCACCAGTCCGGGGTCGATGTTGACAACCCGGATGCCGGTGCCGTTGAGGTCGATGCGCAGCGCCTCGGAGAGGGCGCGCACGGCGTGCTTTGTGGCGCAGTAGACGTTGCCGTTGGGATAGACTTCGCGTCCGGCGATGGAGCCAATGTTGATGACCATGCCGCTGCGGCGGGCAACCATGCCGGGGAGGACCACGCGCGTGACGTTGAGCAGCCCGCGGATGTTGGTGTCGAGCATCTCGTCCCAGTCCTCGGGATCGCCTTCGTGGAGGGGAGCCAGCCCGCGGGCAAGCCCGGCGTTGTTGATGAGGATGTCAATGGCAGCCCATTCTGGCGGCAGCGTTCCAAGGGCATGCTGGACGGCGTGGCGGTCGCGCACGTCGCAGACCAGGCAGTGCGTGGAGGTCCCGTAACGCTGCTGTAGCTGGGCGGCGAGCTGTTCGAGCCGTTCGCGGCGGCGAGCCAGCAGCAGAAGTCGGGCTCCGGATTCGGCAAAGCGCTCCGCGCATGCCTGCCCAATCCCGCTGGAGGCTCCGGTGATGAGCACTGTCTTGCCCTGCAGCATCGTCTGCGCTTGCCCAAGTGAGACAAACGGGAGGATAGGACGAATGCGCCATCGCTTGCATGAGTTGCTGCAGCAGCGGTTGCCTGCTGTGCACCTTCCGCGGCTGGAGTTTCTGGGCAGCTTCGGCGGCTGGAGGGGATTTGCACTGCCGGATACGGGTAACCCGCTGTGCGCTGTGGAGCTGGTCTTCCCCGTAGGCTGGGCTGCGGCACCAGAGGATGGTGTCCCGCTCTTGACGGCGCGGCTGCTGCTGCGAGGGACGCGTCGGCGGACGGCGTCGCAGTTCCATCGGGAGCTGGAGGGGCTGGGCGCGGAGTTGCATGTGCAGGTCCAACGCCAGTACACGCGGCTGGGGGCGGTCTGCCTGCAGGAGGTGTTCCCAGCGGTGTGGGAGCTGCTCCGGGAGTGCGTGCTGGAGCCGGCGCTGGAGGAATCCGAATTCGAGCGCGAACGCCAACGGCAGCGGGCGGGATTGCTGCACTGGCTGCAGGAACCCGAAAGCGTTGTCCACTACGGCTTTTGGCAATGCCTGGCACCGGGGCATCCCTATGCAGGGCTGCGCTGGGGGCAACCGGAGAGGCTCCAGAAGCTCACGGTGGAGGAGTGCCGGCAGTGGTACGATCGGCTCCGCCGCACTGTGCCTGCGTACGCGTTCTGCGCCGGTGGCTTGCCTGCAGAGCGATTCGCTGCGGCGGTAGAGGAGCTCGCCCTGGCTGCGCCATCGGAGATGTCCCCACCGCCGGAGTTCCCGCCTGTGTGCGCACCCCGGGAGCGCGTGCTGGGGATCCTCCCCAAGGAGGAGGCGGCACAGAGTGTGCTGCTCATCGGGCAACTTTTGCCTGGTGCGCTCGAGCCGGACTTCCCGGCGCTCTACCTTGTGGGGATGGTGCTGGGAGGGCACTTCCTGGCGCGGCTCAACCGGCTGCTCCGGGAGCGGTTCGGCATGACGTACGGCATCGGAAGCCGCGTGGAGCTGCTTCCCGGACAGGCACTGCTGCAGGTGGAGGGAGCGCTGGACACAGCACGGCTGCGCACGGGGCTGGAGCAGATTCTGCAGGAGTTCGAGCGCTTAGGACAGGAGCCCATCCCAGGTGAGGAGCTTGCCCGCGCGGTTCGAGTGCTGCACGGCGCATTGCTGCGGCAGAGTGCTACGCCCATTGCTGCTCTGAACCTGCTCAGTGGGGCAGTTCTTGCCCAGTTGCCCGCGGACTACTACGAGCAGCTCCTGCAGCGCGTGCAGGGGCTTGAGCCGGAGGAGCTGTTTGGGGTCCAGCGCCGATGGATGAGCTCGCAGCATCTGGTCGTTGCCGTCTGTGGGGAACCCGATGCCGTAGCAGCCCAACTGGAGGGGCTTGGGCAGGTGCGCCGGATTGCTCTGCCGGGAGCAGAGGAGCTCTACTGAGCTGCGGCGAGCATCTCCTCGATGCAGGCGGCAACGCTGCCGGCGAGCGCTTCGAGGTGGTAGCCGCCTTCGAGCACCGCCAGACAGCGCCCGTGTGCAAACGTTTCAGCCCAGGTGAGCACCTTGCGACACATCCAACGGAAGCTCTCCTCGGTCAGCCGCATCGAGGCGAGGGGATCATCCCGATGGGCATCGAATCCGGCGGAGATGAGCACAAACTGCGGGGCAAAGCGCTCGACGGCTGGGGCAATCTGCTCGGCGAAGGCGCGCCGGTACGCCTCTTCGCCGCTGCCTGGTGGGAGCGGGATATTGAGCGTATAGCCCAGACCAGCTCCGCGCCCACGCTCTTCGGCGCGTCCGGTGCCGGGATAGAGCGGGAACTGGTGCAGGCTGATGTAGTAGACCGTTGGGTCCTCCTCGAAGATGTGCTGCGTGCCGTTGCCGTGGTGCACGTCCCAATCCAGGATGAGGATACGCTCCAGCCCGGCGTGCCGCTGCACAAAGCGGGCAGCGATGGCAACATTGTTGAACAGGCAGAATCCCATGGCGTGGGCGCGTTCGGCGTGGTGCCCCGGCGGGCGAATCGCGCAGAAGGCGTTGCGGCATTCCCCGGCGAGGATGGCTTCGGCAGCCCGCAGGACGCCGCCAACGGCAAGGCGGGCAACCTCGTAGGAGGCAGCGGAGAGCGCCGTGTCCGGGTCTATCCACACCAGCCCATGTGCAGGAACACTGCGGCGGAGGAAGTGCACGTACTCGGGCGGGTGGACCAACGTGAGCTCCTGCTCGGTTGCCGGGCGCGGTGCAAGGTGCAGCAGACGCTGCCAGAGCGAGCGCTGCTGGAGCTCCTGCCAAATCGCCTGGAGGCGTTCCGGACGTTCCGGATGCCCCGGACCGGTAAGGTGCTCCAGGTAGCGCGGGTCGCTCACAAAGCCGGTCATCCTACGGGCTGCGCTGCCGCTGTTCGTCTCTGCTGTCGGTTGTAGGGACGAGGAGCGATGCGCGTTCTGGTGTTTGCTCTCTCCGGCATTGGGGACGCGCTCATGTTCACGCCGGCGCTGGAGCTGCTGCGGCAGCACTTTCCAGAGGCGCAGGTGGACGTGCTGGCGATGTTCCCCGGGGTCAAGGAGCTCTACGAGCGTAATCCGCACGTGCACCGCGTCTACCTTTGGGAGTTTCTCCGGCAGCCGTGGTGGCGCTCCCTGCGCTATGTGCTCGGGCTGCGCCGGCAGCGGTACGAGGTCACCATCAACGTGTATCCGGCAAACCGCTGGGAGTACAACGTGCTGAGCTTCCTGGTGGGGGCGCCGCTGCGATTGGGGCATCGCTACCGTCGGCTCAACTGGCGTGAGCTCAATTGGCTCAACAACCGCCGGGTTCTGGAGGAGGACCATCTGCACAACGTCGTGGAGAATGCACGCTTGGTGGAGCTGCTGGGGGTGCCGCTTCCGCCGCAGCTTCCGCCGCTGAGGCTGTACTTCTGGGCGCAGGATGAGGAGGCAGCCCAGCGCTGGTTCGCAGCGCAGGGGATTGCGGCAGAGGAGTATTGCGTGGGCATCCACGCTGGGTCGGCGACCTTCAAAAACCACATCCGGCGGCGCTGGGCACCAGAGCGATTTGCCGAACTTGCCGACCGGCTCATCGCGGAGTGGGGTGCCTTCGTGCTCCTGTTTGGGACCGAGCGCGAGCTCAACGAGTATATCCGCTCGCGCTGCCGCTTTCCGCAGCGGTGCATCGTCGTAGAGCAGCAATCCTTGCTGCACAGCGCTGCCATCATGCGGCGCTGCCGCTTCTTTGTGAGCAACGATTCCGCGCTCATGCACGTTGCCGCGGCATTGGGGCTGCCGACGGTGGCGATCTTCGCCTACACGAACCCAGCGTACGTGCACCCGTGGCGGACCCCCCATCGGATTGTGCGCAAGGAGCTGCCGTGTAGCCCGTGCTTCTACTACTCCCCGCGCCCGGCGCGCTGCCGCTGGAGCGGTGCCGATGCCTTCCAGTGCATCCGCACGATCACGGTCGAGGAGGTCTGGGCGGCTTGCCAGGAGCTGCGCCGGGTGGTGGAGGGTGCGCTGCCACTCTACACCGGCTGAGCCGTCGAGGCTGCCGTAATTTTGCACGGTTTCCCAGCGAGTTTTCGGATATGGAGCAGCTCGAACGGGTGGTGCCGCGGCTCATCGAGGACGAGGTCCGCGATGCCTTTCTCGATTACGCCATGTCCGTCATCGTGGCGCGGGCGCTGCCGGACGTGCGCGATGGACTCAAGCCCGTGCAGCGGCGGATTCTCTATGCAATGCACGAGCTGGGGCTGCTGCCCAATCGCCCCTACCGCAAATCCGCCCGTATCGTCGGCGAGGTGCTGGGGAAGTACCATCCGCACGGCGATGCCCCGGTCTACGAGGCGATGGTGCGGATGGCGCAGCCCTGGACGATGCGCTACCCGCTCATTGACGGGCAAGGCAACTTCGGTTCCGTAGACAACGATGCCCCAGCGGCGATGCGCTACACGGAGGCGCGGCTGGCACCGCTGGCGCTGGAAGCCCTACGCGATATCGAAAAGAACACGGTGGATTTTCGCCCCAACTTCGACGAAAGCCTCACCGAGCCGGTCGTGCTGCCGACGGTGGCCCCGCTACTGCTGCTCAACGGCGCCGAAGGCATCGCCGTGGGGATGTCCACCAAGATCCCGCCGCACAACCTGCGCGAGGTGGTCGCCGGGCTGCTGGCGCTGCTGGAGAATCCGGAGTTGAGCGACGAAGAGCTCCTGCGCTACATCAGCGCGCCGGATTTCCCCACCGGAGGCATCATCTACGGCTACGAGGGCGTGCGCGAGGCGTATCTGACCGGGCGCGGGAGGATCACCATCCGCGGGCGCGCCGTCATCGAGAGCGGACGCGGGGGACGCGAGGCGATCATCATCACCGAGCTGCCCTTCCAGGTCAGCAAAGCCGCGCTGGTGGAGAAGATCGCCGAGCTGGTCCGCACCAAGGAGCTCGATGGCATCAGCGACATCCGCGATGAGTCCGACCGCGAGGGGATCCGCATCGTCATCGAGCTGCGGCGCGATGCTGTGCCGCTGGTGGTGTTGAACAACCTCTACAAGCGGACCCCGCTGCAGAGCACCTTCCCGGTCAACATGCTGGCGCTGGTGGAGGGGCGTCCACGGGTGCTCTCCCTGCGCGAGCTCTTGGTGCACTTCCTGCGCCATCGGCGAGAGGTGATTCTCCGGCGCAGCCGCTATGAGCTGGAGGGCGCCGAACGGCGCGCGCACATCCTGGAGGGGCTGCTGCGGGCACTGGACCGGCTCGATGAGGTCATTGACACAATTCGCTCATCGCCCGATCCGGCGACGGCATCGCAGCGGTTGCAGCAGAACTTCGAGCTCTCCGCCGAACAAGCCCGCGCCATTCTGGAGATGCGCCTGCAGCGCCTGACGGGGCTGGAGCGCGAAGCCGTCCACCAGGAGTACCGAACGCTGCTGCAGACCATCGAGCGCTTGCGTGCGATTCTGAGCAGCGAGCAGTTGCAGCGGCAGCTCATCGCCGAGGAGCTGCGCGAATTGGAGCGCAAGTACGGTGATGACCGCCGCACGCGCATCGTCTACGAAGCGCAGGAGTTCACACCTGAGGACATCATCCCCGATGAGGAGCTCATCATCACGCTGACGCACCAGGGCTTCATCAAGCGGACTCCTGCCGATGCCTACCGGCGCCAAGCCAAGGGCGGACGCGGGCTGAGCGGTGCCGCCCCGTTGGAGGATGATTATGTCGAACACGTGCTCTACGCCACGGCACATTCCGATGTGCTCTTCTTCTCCGACCGCGGGCGCTGCTACCGGCTCAAGGTCTACGATATCCCCGAAGGAGCGCGCACAGCCCGAGGGCGCTCGCTCGCGAACCTGATTGCCAAGGCACCGGAGGAGCGTATCACCGCCAGTTTGGTCGTGCGTCACTGGGAGCGCGCCGATTACATCGTGCTGGTGACCGCGCACGGCATGGTCAAGCGCGTTGCTCTGGAGGAGTTCCGCTCGGTGCGCAGTTCGGGCATCATCGCGATGGGATTAGCCGAAGGCGACCGCCTGGTAGCTGCCCACCTGACCGATGGGAATTGCCAGCTGGTGCTGGTGACCGAGCGCGGGCAGGTGTGCCGCTTCAGCGAGCAGGAGGTTCGCCCGATGGGACGCCAGGCAGCCGGAGTGCGGGGAATCGAGCTGGAGGAGGGCGACCGCGTCATCGGCGCCGCTGCTATCGCCTCCGAAGAGGAGCATCTGCTGCTGGTGGGGCTGCGCGGCTACGGGAAGCGTACCCGTGCAGCGGACTTCCGCCGAACCCACCGCGGGACCAAAGGGGTCATCGGCATGCGCGTGACGGAGAAGACCGGTCCGCTCGTCGCCGTCCACAGCGTGCGGGACCAGGACGACCTGGTGGTGATGACCGCGCGTGGGGTGCTCATCCGGCAGCCCATTGCGGGAATCCCACTGCTGGGGCGCAACACCCAAGGGGTGCGCCTCATCCGGCTCGACCCTGAGGACGTGCTGACCGATATCACCGTCGTTCCCCACGAGGACACAGAGGGTGCCGAAGCGCAGGCGTGAATCGGAGCCGGTAGCCCTCGCCACCGTCAGGATAACCCCTGTGGTTGCCCCTGCGGCGGTGTAATTGAGCCCTACAGGAACAGAAGCGGGGCGCGCGCAGTATGCACACAAGCGCGTATATTTGCAGCAAGTACCCGAAGCAGGGCGCGCGTTGTAGCCGAGTGCGTATATTTGTAACGGCAGCTTCCCGACAATGGCAGCAAGCAGCATGTTCCATATATCCCGCGGTGCAACGATGGCACGACGACTCACGCTGTGGCTCCTTGCTCTCCCAGTTCTCTTGGGCGGAGTTGCTGCGTCGCTCAGGGCGCAGGTGCAGGTGGTCGTGGGGACGGGAACGAACATGAGCTGGATCTACCCCTACAGCCAGTACTGCTATAGCAACTACTACGTTTACCCGCGGAAGCTGTACACGGCGATTCTGTATTCGGGCTGGGCAATCCAGCAAGCTGGCGGCATGCCCGGGGTCATCAGCCGAATTGAGTTCCAAGCCTCCCCCGATCCGTACTACGGACTTGGGACGCTGTGCCAGTTCCGCGATATCGGGCAGCGCATCAAGGTGTACCTGGCGATCTCCCCGAACCCGAACTTCCCCTACCAGGGCACAACCTATACGGCGCTCATCAATGGGCAAGCCCCGATGAACCTGCAGAACATCCAGTTGTGCTTCGATGGGGTTGCCTTTACTCGAACGATTGCCGCTAACGATTGGGATGGGGTGGACCTGCAAACCCCCTACGTGTATACTGGAGGGAACCTCGTGGTCATCATCGAAGCGGTCAACCCCTGTAGCCAGAACTGCCCGACGGCGTATCCTGACTACCTGAAGGGCTACGGGCTGTGGCGCTCGACGTACATCTGGCAATCCACACCAAGCGAGCAGAACACCCGCTACTGCATGATTTCGTGGTACTCCTACTGCTACTCTGGAACAGAGTACGACTACACAGGCTCCACCTCCTGGCCGTTCGACGGGCGACCGAACCTGCGGATGACCCTGCTGCTGGGCATCGAGGCATCCTTCCCGAACCAGGGGGATATTCTGCGGGGAGCGTGGGACTACGATGGTTCCTCGCCGCAGCGCCCCAAGCCCTCCTTGACGTTCCGCCAGCGGACAGGGGATCGGATTCAGTTGACCTACCGCATCATCGGTCCGTTGCCGAGCACAAATCCGGTCTACATCGCCACCGATGGCGGGAATCCCAACGATACCATCATTGACATCACAGCGGGGAGCACGGGGCTGGTGACCTTCCCCATGAACTCGGCGAAGGGACCCTATGCAGGAGCGAATGGAGCATTGGCGCTGGCAACGAACAACGCGCTGGGCGGGACATACCGCGTGCAGGCGTCCTTCTACAACCAAACGGCAGGATACCGTCAGGAGCCCATCTGGGAGAAGGAGTTCGTGATTGCCTACGACAACGATATCGCGGCGGAGGCGATTACGATGCCGATCCCCTACCGCCCGCCCTCGTACACCCGCTATCCGCAGGGGATCAATACACCGGTGGAGGGGGTGTTCAAGAACGTAGGGTTGAACCCAGTGACCTCCTTCCGCGCGATTGCGGAGATCCGGCGTGTCAGCGACAACAGCGTCGTCTACCGCGATACGGTCGTGTGGTCGGATAACGTGGGGCTGCAGACCGGGCAGACGGCGACGATTCGCTTCAAGCCCTTTAACACGATGGAGGTGGGCAACTACAAGGTGCGCATGTGCGCAACGTTGCTGAATGCCCAGGACCAGCAGTCCTACAACGATTGCATCCCGCGAGCCGGTGATCCGGACTGGGTCTTCCAGATTCAGTACGATATCGAGCTGGCAGCGGTGGGGATTGCCTATCCCGATGCCAATGCCGTCATCTACGGTGGACGCCCGTGGAAGCCGGTTGCGGTGTTCGCCAACAATGGGCTGACGGACATGACCAACGTGCCCGTGCAGCTCATCATTACGCGGCTCTCCGATGGGCAGGTCATGGTGTCGCAATCGGCGTATGTGCCGGACATCCCCTCGACCTACCCCAATCAGGTGCCCCACACCTTTGACCCGGTAACGCTGCCGACGGGGCAGTATCGGATTACCGCGATTGTCAGCCATCCGCAGGATCCGCTGCGGGCAAACGACACGGCATCGGCGATCTTCACGGTCCAGGGACCGCTCTCGGGAACGTACACGGTGGGGACGCTCTTTGCTGGCAGCCCGCGCAACTTCAATACGATCCAGGATGCCATTGATGCGCTCTACGCGCGTGGGGTTGGGGGACCGGTGGTCTTCGAGCTCACCGATGCCTACTACGAGGTCGGAGACCTGAACTCAGGGCTTCCGGCGATCGAGCTGAGCGGGAAGATTGTCGGCGTGAATGCGTA
>Ga0079998_115054_pt1 | contig 136650 bp, 144 predicted proteins | sample PerSpoBPS_BMetaG_FD_69201 | JGI IMG/M metagenome (GOLD analysis project Ga0079998, IMG submission 69201) | Thermal spring microbial communities from Yellowstone National Park, Wyoming, USA - Perpetual Spouter B (PS_B) MetaG (SPADES assembly)... | ecosystem: Environmental > Aquatic > Thermal...
GCCTTTATCCTATTATCTGGTATTGTATTAATTATTGTATTTGTATCTGGATCTGGTTCTAATACTTCCTTCTCAACTATGAATATAGCATACCATTCACCAGCTTCATACTTTACTGTTAATCTTACTACTTTACCATCTAATGGTCTATGCATGAATATCCTAACATAGCCTATCTTTGATAGGTATAGCTTGCTATTATTGTTATTATTGTTATTAGCAACCAATCTAAAACCAGATTGTGTATATGTTAATGATCTATACTTCTTTGGTTGCTTGTATCTAGGAAATCTTGCTATACCTTCAAAGAATCGTTCAAATGCATTATGAACTCTATCTGCTACCTCTTGAACTACTTGACTGTAAATTGCTTGGAGTTCCTTATTATTCCTTCTCTCTTCTAATGCTATCTCTCTCAGATCATTTAATGTTAGACTAGTTCCATCTTCCTTATACTTCCTTATCTTTAAATCCCTTAGTTTATTGTATAGATTGCATAATGAGAGCAAGGAGCGTCTTAACAGCATCTCTTGCTCTCTATTAGGATATATTCTGTACTTGTAGGCTAATTGTATCGTCTTTGTTGTTATCGTCATAGTCATTATTGTTACCTCATGAGAATTATTACAATTATAATATTTAAGACTAACTACTTTCTGCTTATTTGTTCATTCGTTTATTTATTTATTTATTTGTATATCTATCATCCCCTTCCTTACGGAAGGGTCTTCGTATTAAATAAATAAATGAATTTAATATCTTAATGCTCATCCGTGTATATAACCCTCTTCTCCGTTACTATGATATCAACCTTTGCATCATGAATAGTATGGGGTATGCTGCTTATAACTTGGAAGTCATATGCTAACCCAATGTATACGCTTGTTTTGTATGCATATGATGATCTTGATTTCATGTATCTATCGTAGTAACCTTTACCATAACCTATTCTATAACCATGCTCATCCCATGCTATAGCTGGAACTATTAGTAGATCTGGCTCTATTAACTTGCATGATTCTAAGGGTTCAAGTATGCTATACTTGCCTAATGTAAGGTCTAGCATAGGATCACTTACAGCCCTAAACTCCATCTTACCCATGCCAAGTACCCTTGGGTATGCTAGTACCTTGCCTTGGATTAATACATGTGAAGCAATTATACTAGTATCAACCTCAGAGCCTATGGCACTATAGCATCCTACTATGCTACTCTTCTTAAACTCGCTTAAGGATAATAGCCTCTCTTGTATTACCTTACTTAGCATTAACCTCTGCTCCTTACTCATGGAATCCCTAAGGGATAGGAATCTCCTCCTTAACTCATCCTTGCTTTTAATACTCATACCATACCAATGTCTATGCCTTCATTCAATGAGCATGCAATAACAGTATTCCTTAAGAGCATTGCTACTGTCATTGGACCAACACCACCAGGCACAGGGGTTAGGTATGATGCCTTCTCTCTAACATCATATGAGGCATCTCCAACTATCTTACCATTAACCTTATCTATACCAACATCTATAACTATTGCATTATCCTTTACCATATCCTTAGTTAATGTAAACTTTGATCTATCGCCTACAGCACTAACTATTACATCAGCATCTCTGCACTTTTCAGCAAGGTTAGTAGTCTTTGAGTGGCATATGCTTACAGTAGCATCCATGTGTAGTAGCATCATACTTAAAGGTTTACCTACAAGCATACTTCTATTTATTATAACAACATTCTTACCTTGCATGTTTATATTATAATACTTTAGCAACTCAACTATTCCTGTAGGTGTACAAGGGGTTAACTTGGCTACATTATATGCTAGTAAGCCAACGTTGAATGGTGTTAAGCAGTCTACATCCTTGCTTGGTTTTATCATGCTAGTAACTATGAACTCGTTAACATGCTTTGGTAATGGTAACTGAACAAGTATGCCATGAACGTTCCTATCCTCATTTAATATATCTATAACCTCTACAAGTTGCTCAGTTGTATACTCCTTTGGTAGATGATGATTTATTGTCTTTATGCCTACCTGCTCACATGCCTTAAGTTTGTTCCTAACATATGTTACTGATGCCTCATCATCCCCTACTAGAACAGTTGCCAAGCATGGTTCAATACCTTTAGACTTTAGAGTACTCACTGCTCTACTTACCCTTGCTGTTACCTCGCCTGCTACCAACTTACCATCCATGAGTATTACCAATGTTAAGTTAAGATGCTCAAGAAGGATTAAAGTCTTCCTATATAGGAGATGGTTCTATTAACTTACTTAAAGATGATATATTGTAAGTAGGTTAGAGTAAAGATACTTGCATTGCTTATACTGATTAGATACCTCTCTTCTCCTCATTAAGTATAGCCTTCAATGTAACTATCTCCTTGCTAAGTTGTAATACTTTCTCTTCAAGCATCTCTATTCTACTCTCTAGCAAGGAGTATAGTGTGAAAACATCATCATCTTTAGCAGCATCCTTAACATGCTTATTCATCATCATCAATAAATATATTTAGGGGTTTATTAAGTAATTTGTAAAATGATAAGCTATTGATATCATTTATGTATACAAAATACGTAATATAGATATATTTCTCATGAGAAAGAGCCTCTGAGCAGTATGGATGAGCAGAAGAGTGCAATAATAGTAAGGTGTAACTCATGTAATGCATGGCTTGCATCAACTAATAGCATCTTCATAGAGGAGCATCTATCAACATGCTCTAAAAAGCATGAAGATGATGTTGCTATTGATGCTAGTAACAGTAATAGCAGTAGTAGTATAATACTAAGACGTAGACCAATCATAGAGCATAATCAGATTATAAAGTGTATAGCAGAGATAGATGGTATAAGGACAAAAGTTATAGTAGCCCATATAAAGAGAGGTAGATTCATGGTGCTTAGTACTGCTTTGTATGAGTATAGATACTTGGTTGGAAGGGTAATAGATGCCTCAGATATATGTGCAGTGATACTCTGAAAGGCTTACATTCAGATAAAATTAACTTAATATTAGAATATATTAACTAAAGAATATAATTATGTTATGGATGAGTTTACAGAGCATGAGAAGCATATACTAAAGGAGCACTTCTCTAACATAGATAAGCAGGTATTTGTGATAACCACTCCTAGCCAAGTTGATAGAGGTGCATTGATGTCAAGGTACAGTAGAAGTAGCAAGAGCATGAGAAGAGTATTCTTAGATGAGTTCTTAAATAATCCAAACAGGGGAGAGGAGTTCTATGATCGTGTGCTTATAGAGTATGGTGATGATAGCGTTGCAGAGTTAGGATTGATACAAGTAGCAATAGAGGGAGTATCACAGATTGCAGTTAAGAGCATAGAGGATAGGAGGATAGGCTTATCTTACTTGGAGAAGTCTACTAGGTATGTAAGATTTGATCAGAAGGTTAATGATAGATATCTTTACTATAGGGATAAGGATATAATGGAATCAAGGCATGCTGATACTTACATTAGTGCATGTGATCTATCATTTGATACATATAGCAAGAGCATAGAACCAATGATAAGGTATCTAAAAGAGACAGAGCCTATAGATTACTTCACATTCTTAGATAGCACAAAGGGTAAGGAGGTAAGGTTCTCAGAGCTTAAAGATAGCAAGGATATAAACATTGCAGTAAAGGCATATGAGGCTAGCATAAGGGCAAAGGCATTAGATCTGCTTAGAGGGTTACTCCCAGCATCAACATTAACAAACGTTGCAATTGCTGGTAATGCTAGGGCATTTGAGCATCTACTTAACATGTTATATGCATCAGAGCTTAAAGAAGAGCAAGAGATTGCAGAGATGCTTTACAATGAGCTATGCTTGTTCATGAGACCCTTCTTCAAGAGGGTTAAGGGAAAGTATGGGGAAGAGTTCAGAGAGTACATAAGGAAGACTAGGGAGGATGCTAGAAGTATAATATTATCTCTTCTAGACAAGAATAATGATATAGTGCAGAGGTTAGAATCTAACATATCATCTTTGCCTTACGTTAGACTTGTTGAGTATGAGCAAGAGGATACAGCAATAGATAAGGTTGCAGCATCAATAGTATTTGAGTGCTCAAGCTTATCATACTCTACAGCATTGGAGTTATGTAAAGCATTAAGCAAAGAGGATAAGATTGCTATAATAGATAGTTATGTTAAACATAGAAAGAATAGAAGACATAGACCATTAAGGGCATTTGAGGCAGTATACTATACATTTGATCTCTGTACAAACTTTGGTATATTTAGAGATCTTCATAGGCATAGGATCCTTACAATGCATAGGCAATTGTTAACGGTTAAGCATGGTTATGATATACCAAAGGAGGTAGTAGAGGCTGGTATAGACAAGGAGTATAAAGACTGCATGTATAAGAGCAAAGAAGCCTATGAGCAGATATCTAAGGATCTTCCATTACATGCACAATACGTTGTTAACCTTGCATATAGGTATAGGTATATGATAAGGCTTAACCTTAGGGAGGCTTACCATCTTATAGAGTTAAGGACACAGAAGCAAGGGCATCCATATTACAGGAACGTTGCACAAGAGATGTATAAGGCTATAGCAAGGGTTAACCCTACACTTGCCAAGGGGATGTGGTTTGTTGATCTTAATGAGTATGCATCAAGGATAGACTCTGAGAAGAGGAAGGAGTTGAGGCTGCAAGGTCTTCATGGTATATAAATAAATAAATAATAAGATAAGAGTAAAAGTTAGAACCACCTCTCAAGACCAGATCTGCTTATCTTCATAGCCTGTTCAAGCCTCTCTAGTGCACTGCTAACCCTCTCCTTTGAGAAGTCCCTCTCACTGCAAAGGAATTTTATAATCCCTTCTTTATCAATCTCCTTGAACTCTAATGCATCAACTTTAGCAACCTCAGGCTCTAAGAATATCCTTCTTATAGCATTGTAATCTATCTGCTTAAGACCTTCTTGTATGCTCTCAACCTCTATACCCTCTAACCTCTTATACTTCTTTATAAGTTGTAAAGCCTTCTTTGCACCTATGCCCTTAAATCCATCTGGGTTGTAATCTGTTCCTATAAGAATTGCTATATCAACCAACTCCTCTCTAGTTATGGATAATGAGTTTAATAGATGCTCTAACTCTATCATCTCTGGCTCTACATCTACATACACATTCTTGTTTGGTAACTTCCTCTTACCACTTATTGCAAGGTTCCTTATCAACCTAGTAGAGCCAAATAAGAGCGAGTCATAATCTTGGCTTGCTGTAGCATAAGCTATTCCTACCTTGCTCATGTATGCTGCTGTAGCCTCCCCTTCTGCAGGTGCTTGTACATAAGGTATACCCATAAGTGATAAGAGAGTCTTAGCATCGTTAACCATGTAATCCTTTAGTATTGAGGTAGCCTGAGCATACTTCCTAGCATCATCTAGCCTTCCCTCTTGCAAGGCTTGTTCATACATAACCATTGCCTCCTCCTTAACTCTCCTTCTTGCATCTAACTCTCTATACTTTAATGATGGGGGCTTGCCATCGAATACATAAACTAACTTTATCCCCAGGCTTAATAGGTTTACACTTCTATAGAATAGCCCGCTAAGATGGCTAGTTACTCTACCATGTGAGTCCATAAGAGGCTCCCCAGTGTAACCCCTTATTGTTGCAAGGAATTGGTATAATGCATTGTATGCATCTATTGCAATAACCTTACCCCTAAGGTTCTCAAGCTTTATAGTCTTTGCAAGTGTATCTATCAATGGTTTTATATCTACGCCCATACATAGGTAAGGTAATTAATTAGATTTACGTATTTTGGTTAGTGTATAATAACAAAGCAGTACAAGCAGGTAAGAGGTTAAGGCTAGCATTAATTATAGCTATAGCAGTAGGAGTGATGGAGGTTATAGGAGGTATAATAAGCAATAGTCTAGCACTGATAAGTGACTCTTTGCATGTATTTACAGATACCATAGCTATTGCAGTTGCACTCTTAGCACTAAGGCTTTCCCTTAAGCAACATACATCACTGCTAACATACGGATACCATAGGGTAGAGGTTCTTGCAACGTTCATAAACCTTGTTATGTTATCTGTAACCTCCATCGTATTGGTCTATGAGGCTTACAAGAGGGTTATAGAACCTATAAGCATAGCATGGGATACAATGCTTGCAATAGCGGTTGTAGGATTGGCTGGGAATATGCTTATGCTTAAGGTTATAAAGGCTAAAGATTACCATAGCAACTATGAGCATGGTAATGATATGCTAATTGAGAGTGCTAAATTACATATAATAAGTGATTCACTAAGTTCCATAGGGGTTATAATAGCAAGTATAGCTATAGCATTAACCTCCTTACACCTTATAGATATAGTTGTTAGCCTAGGTATAGTTGGTCTTATAATAAGGTATGTTGCTAAGATGGTTAAGAGATGTATAATCATACTACTTGAAGGTGTACCAGAGGGTATAGATGTATCAAAGGTTAAGGATGATATATGCTCTATACAAGGAGTAGTAGGTATACATGACTTGCATGTATGGAGTATAGCATCAGATATGCATGCATTGAGTGTTCATGTTACAGTTAAGCATGACCTTATAAATAATACACAGGATATAATAAAGAGTATAAATAGAATACTTGCTAGCAAGTATTGTATAAAGCATACAACAATACAGGTAGAGTTAGAGGATATAATTACACCCAAGCCGGGGTCGGATAGTCAGGTAGTCCGCCAGCCTCGAGATCATGAGTATGATGATGATGCTAGAGATGATACAAGGGCTAGTTAGATAATGTTTATAAATAGATTAGATATATGAAGTGGGAGCTGGTGCCCGCAAGGGCTCGTGGGTTCAAATCCCACCCCCGGCGCTTAGATTGAGTTATTAAATCAGTAGTGTTAATATTCTAGTATAAACAATTTAACTGCGTGGAAGTAGAGATAGAGTTTAAAGCAAAGGGAAATAACAAGGCTGAGATAATAGGTAAGATAGCACAACTTGCAAAGAGTGCAGAAGAATTAGGTTTAAGCATAAAAGAGATAGAGTTCGAGGAAGAGAAGGAAGAGGAGGAAGAGAAGGAAGAGATGAAGGAGATTATAGAGCAGTAGTTAAATATCATAGCAATAACAGCAATCTATATTTTAATTATTAACATTTATTAATACTAATCTAAAGATTAATGCTTACATGAGTAGTCTAAGGTTTGATGGTAAGGTTGTCTTAGTAACTGGGAGTGGTACTGGTATAGGACAAGCAATAGCAAGGAGGTTTGCTGAGCATGGTGCTAGTGTAATACTCATGGGTAGAAGGAAGGAACCATTGGAGTCTACAGCAAAGGAGTTAAACAGTATAATCTCTAAGGTTAACAGTAATGCTAAGGTAAGGTTCTTTGCTGGAGTTGATGTAAGCAGTAGAGATGAGGTTATAAACATGTTTAATACAATAGGCAAAGAGTTTGGTAAAGTAGATATACTTGTGAACAATGCAGGTGTATCTGGTCCAGTTAAGATACTTGCAGCACAACCATTCAATGAGTTCAAGGAGTGTGTTAGCATACATCTAACTGGGACCTTCTGGATGACTGTAAATGCATTAAAGTATATGAATGATAATTGCAAGGTTATAACCATAGCAACATACTTTACAGAGGAGAGACCATACGAGCAGAGACCATACAGGTTTAGAACCCCTTACACTAGTGCTCAAGGAGCAAAGAATAGACTTAGTGAGGCCTTTGCATGGGAGCTTGCAGAGAAGGGTAAGAAGATATACTTCATAGTTAGCAACCCAGGTCCAGTGCACTCTGATAGGATATACAAGACTGTATACCCAAAGGCAGCAGCAGAGTTCATAAGGATTGGAGGATTCCCTGATCTAAGGGCTAAAGATATTGAGAGGATAACTGATAGAGTACTGCCATACGTTGGTGAGTCTGATGATATGTTAAACAAAGCTATAAATGAACTTGCAGCAGAGATTGCAGATGAGAGAGGAGGGGAAGGCATTAGCATAGAGGGTGTAGAGAATGCTATAAGGGCATGCTTAAATAAGATAAGGGAGGTTGCAGAGAAGATACAGAATAATACAAAGAACATGGTTGTTGATGGCAACTTCCTTACGCAAGATGAGTGTGCAGATATAGTGCTTAATCTTGCAAGTGATGATATAAGTAGGCTTGTGAATGGTAGGATAATGCCATCGGATAGAGTCTTCTATCCTGTAAAGCCATTGATAACAACATACACTGATTATGATAATAGTAATGGTATAGATCTTAAGGGCAAGAGTATCTTATTCACACTAGGCTATAGTGTAGATAATGCTAGGATAAGAGCATTGTTGAAAGCCTTCTCCCTTGCAGGTGCTAAATGCTCTTTGCTTTTAAGTAAAGATGTTAGCATAGAACTTGATGGTATTATAGATGCTAGCAGTGTATACAGCATAGAGATGGATGAGAAGAATGTAAGGGAGCATATTAGAAAGGTTAGACCTGATGTGGTTATACATATGACAGGTAACTATGATTACTCTAAAGAACTTACCTCCCTTAGCAGGGATGAGTGGGATGCCCTAGTTGATAGGTTCATAAATATACCTGCTTTAATATGCAAGGAGAGTATAAATGCTGCAGTCCCTGATGGCAATGATGACCCTAGCAAGTATAGGTATGGTAGTTGTATAATGATAATAATTGGACCTGATGCCCCTATAGGCAAGAAGGTATCTAATGTTGTAAGGGCTAGATCAGAGGTATTTAGAGGTGCATTAAGACCATTTGCTGTAACTGCTACACAAGAGTTAAGTGAGGTGCTTAACTCCAACATGCGTGTATACCTTGTTCTACCAGGGAGTATAGATGGCAAAGAGCCTGATAACAACAGATTGGTAAGTACATGCTTATACCTTGCATCTGGTAGAGCATTAAAGAGAGCAGAGGTTATATACTACCCAGATGAAGTAAGGTAGTCGTAGATGAACCTTGCTGCTATAAACAGTAGAGCAGATGTTACCAACCTTCTTAATATAATATCTTTAACCTTGTTTATTAATCTAGAGCCTATCTGTGCACCAATGAATGTTCCTATCACTAGTATAGATGCAATGAAGTAATCTGGATGCCCAAGTATAACATGCGTTATTAATCCTATTATAGATGATGTTAGTATAACAAATTGTACATTTGGGACTGCCTTATGCATATCTATATGCATTAAGAGAAGCATCATGGGGATTAACAATACACCCCCTCCTATACCAAATAGACTTGCTATTAGACCAGAGAAGAATACGATTATGGAATAATAATAATGATAATATCTGCTATGGTAATCAATATTCCTTATACCCTTATCATCTACTCCTGCTCCTTCTGCTTCTGTTGCTGTTTTCATACCTTTCCTATAGTATGGTCTAGTAAGCATATGGATAGATACTCCTGCAAGTATTATAGCAAAGTACAACTTGAACTCTTGTACATTGATTATTGATGATATATATGCTCCTATTACAGATCCTGGGATGGCAAACAATGCTAATCTATACGCTAATCTATAATCTATCTTGCCTTGCTTTGAGTATGATATAGTAGATGAGAGTGAGGTTGAGAATACTGTAAATAGGCTTGTACCAGATACCTTGTAAGGTTCAATATTTATCATTATAAGTGTTGGTGCTATTATGAACCCTCCACCTAAGCCTAGCATGGAGCCTAGGATGCCTGCTATAATGCTTACAGTAATAAGTAACAGTATCAGTAAAGCATGATCAAGCATGTATAGCATTGCATAGTATAATATATAAAGTAAAGAGTGTATAGCAGAATTGCAAGAAGGTTGAGGGTAATACTTGTGGGCTTTGGTGTAGTTAATCAGAGTCTGGTTAAACTCTTACTCTCTAGAATGGATGATATATATGCTAGGTATGGTATGAAGCCTAGGATAGTAGGAGTTGCAGATAGCAAAGGTTCTATAGTCTCAAGGTCTATGCAAGGATTGGATCTTAAGAGGTTGCTAGAGGTTAAGAGAGTGTATGGTAGTGTAGCAAAGTACAACCATGATGAATGTAAACTCTCAAGCATGGATGAGATGATAGAGGATGTTGATGCAGAGGTTATGGTAGAGGCTACGCCTACTAACCTTAAGGATGGTGAGCCTGGGTTAACACATATAATCAATGCAATAAGGCATAAGAAGCATGTTGTAACAGTCAATAAAGGTCCATTGGCATTAGCGATGCCATCACTTATAGAGTTAGCAGAGTACAATAACGTTGCATTAAGGTTCAGTGGCACTGTTGGAGGGGGTACACCTATACTTGAGTTTGCTAAGCACTGTTTGAAGGGCGATAGGATACTATCATTCAGAGGTATACTCAATGGTACAACAAACTACATACTTAGCATGATGGAGCAAGGGCTAAGCTTCAGTGATGCATTGGATGATGCAAGAGCAAAGGGTTATGCTGAGGCAGATCCTAGCCTAGATATAGATGGTTATGATGCTGCAGCAAAGTTAGTCATAACAGCTAACTGGGTTATAGGTATGAAGTCTACACTCAAGGATGTTAGATTTGAAGGGATAAGGAAGATTAAGCAAGAGCATATACTAGATGCAAAGTCTAAAGGTCTTGTAATAAAACTTATAGCATCATGCTCTGAGGATAGAGAGTTGATCGTTAAGCCTATGGCAATAGATAAGCATGATCCCTTATGTGTAAATGGAACCCTTAATGCTATAACATTTGTATCAGAGCACTCTGGTGAGTTAACACTTATAGGTAAGGGTGCTGGAGGTGTTGAGACAGCAAGTGCTATACTAAGAGACCTTATAGAGATAAGGGAAGTGATAAGCAAGGGTTGAAGAAAAAGAGGAAGGAGCACTACCTGTCTAAGAGTGATATAGATAGTATAGTAGAGAGTGCAAGGAGGCAATGGGGTATAGATGTAAAGAGACCAAGAGCATTAAGGATGATAGATATTGAAGGCTCTAGCCTTGTGATCAATGATGAGTTTATGGCTGTAATAAAGGATAAGAAGAAGAATATGGATGATGCTAACATAATAATCTTACCTTTCTTAGCATCAGAATACTCATTCCTAGCATTGTTCCCTAGTGTAACAGTTGATATGGGTGCTATAAAGCATATATGCAATGGTGCAGATATCATGAGACCAGGGATAGTAAGAATGGATGAGTTCAGCAAGGGTTCTGTTGTTACTGTAAAGGATGAGAAGTATGCAAAGTACATAGCAGTTGGTATAGCCCTAGTTAGCAGTAGTGAGGCAAAGGAGATGAGCAAAGGTGCTGTGATACAGAATATGCATTATGTAGGGGATGAAGTATGGCAAGCATACAAGAGTATTTTGTAACCTGATCATATTATTATCTATTTTATGTTTATGCTTATTTAAATATAGGATTGATGTTAGAAGGCCTTCTGATTTTATTTATTTATTTATTATCGTTCATTTCATCTATCTATCTATAACCTTATCGATTCTTCTCTGCAACCATTAAATGTTATAGCAAGTATATCTACACCATCACCACTTGCTGCATCCCTTGCCACTGCAGCCTTGATGGCTCTTATTGCAAGATCCCTTGCCTCTTGCTCACTCATACCTTGCCTATAAGAACTCTCTATAACGCCTATAGCCATCTCAGCCCCACTACCTACTGCAGCATACTCATCTGGTAGTATTGAGCCTATTGGATCTAGTGTATATATAGCAGGCTTATTGGTATAAGGGTCTATGCCACCTATGATTATCTGTGTTAACAATGGGAAGTACCTTCTCTCAAATAGCATAACAGATATCAACTTGCCTATTGAGTTGGGAGGCACCTCTCTCCTTATCTCCAATGCCCTTAGCCTTACTAATGCCTCTATCTGCCTCATGAGTATCTGCATATCTGCTACCAAGCCTGCACATGCTGCACCTACCCTCTCAGTTATCTTAAATATCTTCTTACCACTCTTACTTACAACATAGTTACCAAAGGATACCCTCTTCTCTGCTGCTAGTATCACTCCATCAGCAAAGGTTATACCTACTGCTGTTGCCCCAGGCATGAACTGCTCAAATGCCATGCAAATCTATCATTATAACTTAAATTTAGTCTTTTCTAATACACTTGATCTAGCATATACCATTACTACTACTATGGCAAGGGCAAATATAACCAATAGATAATAGCTGAACTCTGGGATAACAACAAGCTTTGCTGTAGTGAAACTGCTAGTAATGCTATCATCAGATACACTTACCTTTACTGTCCATTCCCCTTCAATACTTGGAGCAAACCTATCCTCTGCCATAGCATTAACTACAGGATTATCTGTATCCCTAGCAATGTTACCGTTAGGATCTATCCATGTGAACCTTACCTTACTAGCAGTATCATCGTGTAGAGTTACCCTTGCAGTAACCTCTTCTCCTATATTAACTATTGATGCTGATTGATCATCTTTGTAAAGGCTCAACTCAAGCCTCTTTGCAATAGTAATTATCTGAAGCCTGTTGTTTGCTGTATCAGCAACAATTATCCTACCCTTGCTATCAACCGCTATACCATGGGGATCTCTAAATTGCAGAGGCTTATCACCATATGCTCCTACAACAGCTAACTCCTTGCCATTGCTATCAAATACATGTATCTTGTTATTAACTGTATCAGCAACAAGTATGTTATCTTTGCTATCTACTGCTACACCAAATGGTCTATTGAACTGACCAAATGCACCAAACCTTAATAGCACATTGCCATTGCTATCAAATACCTGTATCCTATGGTTCTCTGTATCAGCAACAATTATCCTACCCTTGCTATCAACTGCTATACCACTTGGGCTTATCAACTGTCCTTGTATACCAAATGCATATAGGAACTTGCCATTGCTATCAAATACCTGTATTCTGTTATTGAAGGTATCAGCAACAAGTATGTTACCTTTGCTATCTACTGCTACACCATGTGGATAGTTAAACTGCCCTTCCCTTGTACCATATGAACCAAATGCAAATAGGAACTTGCCATTACTATCAAATACCTGTATTCTGTTGTTTGCTGTATCAGCAACAATTATCCTACCCTTGCTATCAACTGTAAGGCTATGGGGCACCTTGAAATGTCCTTCAGAATCACCATATGAACCAAATGCAAATAGGAACTTGCCATTACTATCAAATACCTGTATTCTATCATTCCCTTGATCAGCAACTAGCATGTTATCTTTGCTATCAACTGCTACACCACTAGGACCTATGAACTCACCTTCTCCAGAGCCGTATGAACCAAATACATGTATCACATTAAAAGCCAATCCAGGTTCTGATTGAGAGTAAGCAGGAGTTAATTCAAGTATGTAATTAATGGTAATGATAGCAAAGATAATGCCTATGGTTAAGTATCTGTCTAGCATAAATAACCAATATAAAGAGTGATTAAAAACATTTCTATTACTATAATTTATAAATAAAAAATTAAAAATGTGTATTTGATTATGGTGCCTTAACTGGGTTCTCCTCAGGTGTAGCGTACCAGTTTGCATTAGGCAGTGCTATAAGACCCATTCCACCCCAGCTGTCTATATCAACATCACCAGCAATAACTGGTTCATCACCGCTTATATCAACTACCCTTAGCACTGGGGCGAACTTTGCTGTAACATATGCATACAAGCCTCCACCCTGCTTATAGCCATAGCTTACACCATGTGTACCTGGATAGCCTGGTAGTACAAACTTCTGGTATCCCTTTGGATCATCATAGTTCAACTTTATAACTGTTATTGCAGCCTTACCAGCATCACCAAACAACCCTGGTAGACCTCCAGAGTTTGCTTGTACTAGCCATTTACCATCTGGGCTTATTGGTGCCTGTATAGGTACACCGTTAACTGGTATTATATCTACAAGTTGTGCCTTAGATGGTCCTCCTACTTTAGAGCCTATATCATACAGTATTAATCTACCTTGCAATAGATCCCTATGATTAAGTGATATCCATGATGTTGCCCAGTACCTATGCCCATTTATCTCTGGCCCTATGTATGATGCTATTGGTATACCTGGACCTAACTTATCATTTGGATCGTCTGTTGTAAGATCTGGTAGCTCTGCTGCATTCTGTACAAACAACTCCTTGCCAGTACCATTCTCAGCATCAAATTGCACTACTGCTATATAGTTAGCCATGTGGTATGGTGCTGCTATAAGGTTATCTCTAGTCATCCAGAATCCATGTGGACCAGCCATTGGTACACTTGCTGGTATACTCTTCTTCTCTACCTGATCTGCTGGTATGTTAGGATCAAATGCTTGTTGTGCATTAACTGCTACAAACCTTGCCTCACCATTTATACTAGTTACTATCCACTTGTTGTTTGAACTAACTGCTATGTGTGCTGGAGCCTCTCCTACCTTTATGTAGTTCTTAACTATCTCCTTCTTTGCAGTATCTATTATTGTTATGTAATCATCATGCCAGTTAGTCTGTGCTATATACTTACCATCTGTAGACTCCCAGAGGTTATGAGGATTGTTCAATCCTTGGGTTATCTTCTTCTTTACTTCCCATGTCTTAGCATCTACTACAACTACGTTTCCTGGCCATGGTTTGCCCAACTTGCCTGTAGGATCACCTGCTAACTTATCTGTATCAAACTGAGCATCTATCCATATCTCACCTACACCAGGTGTTGATGGCTTTGGTTTGAACTCACTCCTGTGTGATGGCCAGAAACCTGGGCTATATAACCATGGTGCGAACTTCTCTACTGTAACATCACCTGGGCCTGTGCCCTTCTCACCAGTTATAGCATTCAATGGTACACCAGCAGATATTATACCAGTCATGTATGGGTGTATTGCACATACATAAACATACACACCAGCATCTGGTTTGAATACTGGTGATCTGTTACCTGGGGCAAGTATTGTGAATGTCTTTGCAGTATACTCTGGATCCTGGTTGAGTTGGAGATCAGTTATCCTTGTTACAAATGTTATAGTATGTACTGTTGCTGTCTCACTTGCATCCCATATTATTGGAGTCCCAGGGTTAACCTGCATAGCATTAGGCATGAACCATGGAGTAAACTCTGATACAACTATAGTCCTTGGCATCTCAACCTGCTCCTCTGGCAACTCTCCAGTTACTGCTCTTGCTTGATAGTATACAGTTGCAGTTGCCTCAAACTTATCTCCCTTTGCATTATGTAATGCAACTGCTACTGCATTATTGAATACCCAAGTACCCTCATTACCTACACCAAAGTAAACCTCTAGATCTCCCTCAAATCCTGCTAGAGGTCCCTGACCTATGTATGGTATAGCATTAGGGAATGTACCCTTTGGATGTACTATTGCTACATCAACTGAGTTGTTTGCCTTGAATGTTATTCTACCTGAGTATACTGTATTCTCCTTTGGTGGTAACACTACTGCTATCTGATGTTGCTCATGACCAACACCAAATGCCTCAAAGTCAGATGTTAACTGCTTTGTCTCAATAACCCTCTTTATCCTTGCTGCCTCGCTATTCTGCAATGCTATTGGAGCAATGAGAAAACCTACTAATGCAATCCCAGCAACTATTGTAGCAAGTACGGCTTTGTTCATCACATAACCTTATTGCTAATGAGTATATAAGAGTTTTGTACCATAATGCTTAATTATATCAACATCTTACTGTAATCTTACATTATTATATTCTATATTATTAGATTAGAGAGGTTTCAATCCTATAAAACTATAATTATGATAACTTATCAAACCTCTTCATAACGTATGCTATCTCATCTATCATATCTGTAGGCATTATATGCAAACCAAATCTGTTGTAAGCATTGATACCAGCAAGCCCATTTATGTATGCAGATGCTATACATGCATTCAATGTACTTAACCCTTTGGCAAGCAGTCCAGCAGTTAAGCCAGAGAGTATATCTCCAGTACCTCCAACTGTCATTGCGGGAGTATGTGTACTATTAATGAATACACTATCCCCATCTGATATAACATCTACCCATCCTTTGAGTAGTATAGTTATATCATACATGCATGCTTGCTCTCTTACATTCTTTACCCTCTCCTCTATGCTATTGCCCGCATCTATACCAAATAATCTCTTGAACTCACCAGCATGGGGTGTTAATACAACCTCTCTGCCTTTAACAACCTTTAGTATATCACTAACTAATGCACTTGCATCAAGCACTATTCTAGCATTATGATTATCTATTAGATCAATAACAAGATCCTTTAGTGCATCAAACCTTGCTATGCTAAGACCCATACCTATTGCTGCTGCATCAACATGCTTTGGTAACATGCCCATGAGTCTATTAACACTTCCTTTGGTTAACTTTGCATCTGGCAATGGCAGTACTATTATGCTAGGGGTATATGCTCTTAATGCTACTGCTATACTCTCTGGGACTGCTGTATAAACAAGATCAACCCCGCTTCTATATGCTGCTAGAGATGCAAGTAATGGTGCCCCATGGTATATCTTGCTCCCTCCAACTATGAGTACTGTGCCATTATCCCCCTTCTTTGATCTAGCACTTCTAGAAGGTAACAATGATGCTATTAAATGCTCATTTACCTCATTAGCAATGCTCATCCTTGCTCATCCATAACCTACTTCTTATGCATAAACCTTCCTTGCAAATGCTAGATATGCTGTATGCCCAATCATCCTAAACATTGGTCTACTCATGCCTTCCCTAGCCTCTATATGCCTTATCATTATCTCAGTGAACTCTAGATCTATGAAGTTGTTTGATCTAAGTGCTGTAGCAAGCCTCTCAAGTTGGTTCATTGTAGGGCATATTGCACATATGGGAGCACTGCCCTTTAATGCATTGTACACATTGCTAACAACACTCCATGGCTCACCCATATCTATTACAGCAGCATCAACATCCTTAACATCTATACCATCCTTAGCATCCTTGTTTATTATGGTAACGTAATCCTCAAGGCCTAACTTGCTCAGGTTCCTCTTTGCTATTGGTATGAACTCATCCCTTACCTCATAAGAGTACACATGACCACTAGGCTTTACTATACCTGCTATGAAGGTTGTAAGTGCACCACTCCCTAAACCTATCTCTAGAACCTTTACACCTGATTGCAGACCTAATCTAGATGCTATATACCCCATATCCTTTGGATAGACTATCTGTGTCCTCCTCTCACCCTTCATAACTATATCATATACCAATGGTTTAAGTAAGTATACCCTCTTACCAAGGCTACTCTCTATGTAAGATCCATAACTCTTACCTATAATACTACCAACATCTATTATGCCTATATGCGTGTGCATAACCTTGCTCTTCTCAACCTTAACAAGCCATGAACGCTTTACATAATGCAAGAGTACATATGAGCCCTCTTGTATTATTGTGGAGTTATTAGTAATACTCTCGCTTGCATTAACACCAATATCAATATTATTATAATTCATCTGCATATCTATAACTGCTATTTATATTTAATCCATTCTATACTAAAAATATTAGACTACATCATCACCAACTATCTTTGCTGCCTTACCCTTTAACTTTATATCTAACTTGAAGTCATCTGGGGTTAGTGTATCCTTAGTACGTCTCTTTATTACAAGTCCACATTTACCTGCAGCAAGTAACTTGCCTCTAACACAACTTGCGTATGCACATGATGGTCCTAAGCACTCCTGCTCTAACCAATCACACCATATAACATTCCCTTTATACCTTAAGACATTCTTACCACACTTGAACCATGCACACCTAGCCCAGCAGTTACCATCCTTATCTGGTCCCTCAACCTTCATACCTACTATATTAATTTACAGTATACTAGTAAAAATAATTTTCTATTATGGGCGAATAGTTAAATCTATCCGTCTTGATTATACTTACATGGGTAACTATATAATGCGTATAGCAAATGATGAGTTTGAGGCTAGTGTATTCAGCAAGAAGGCATACTATACAGCAATGAGAAGAAGGTGGAGCAGAGGCACAAAGATACTCTTGGTTAAGAAGAGTGCACAAGGTGATGCCTTCATAGGTTATGCTGTAGTTGATAAGGTATTAGGGATAGAGGAGATGGATTTAGATGATAAGAAGTTATGTATAGAGAATGCATGGAGTAATAAGATAATATTCAGCAAACTGGTTAGACTAGAACCACCTGTACTAGTAAAGAATACAGTTGTAAGCAAGTGGCCTCAGAAGGGAGCCCTTCTGCATGGTGCGCCTATAAGTGATGAGGATCTTAATGCAATAGTTGAAGCAGCTAGCATAAAGATAAATTATTACTGAAAGATATAGAGTAAGATAAGAATGGTACTTGTTATAAGAAACTAATTATAATTATATTACTATCACAAGTGCTAAATCATTTAAATAAGCTTTATATTAAATTGATTAGAGATTAATGATATAATATGCTTCAAGCAGAACCAATATACATAGACTGGAATAACTCTCTTAACATACTTGATAGTGCATACAAGGCTAGTCTCTTTGTTCTAATAATAGGTGCTAAAGGTACTGGCAAGACAACCTTAGTTAGAAAGTTTGCCCATATGCATGGGAAAGAACTTTACACAATAAACTTCTCTTTACGTACTAGGGAGAGCCATCTGATAGGTATGCAGACTATAAGCAATGGTAATGTTGAGTTTGTAGAGGGATTGCTTATAAGATCTATGAAGAGTGGATCCTTGCTGTATTTAGATGAGTTGAATGCTGCAGAGGCTGATGTACTGCTTAGGTTAGATGAGGCATTGGATGATAGGAGGCAGATAGTGCTTAAGGAAGCAGGAGGGGATGTTGTAAGGGCTAAAGAGGACTGGTTTGTAATAGCAACTATAAACCCATTATCACATATGGGTACAAAAGAGCTGCCACCACAGTTACTTAGTAGGTTCCCTGTAAGGATAAGGATGGAGTATCCTCCACCAGATATAGAGTTAAAGATAGTTAAGGCTCATGTGCAACTAGATGCTAGAGAGGAAGAGGTTGTAAGGAAAGCAATAAAGTTAGCAAACACCCTTAGAGAGGCTGCCTCTGTTGAGGAGTTATACTATAGCCCAAGCATAAGGGAGAGTATAGCATTTGCAAAGTTGATCAAGCAAGGCACAGATGCAAAGGTTGCTGCAGAGGCAGTATTTGCTAATGTTTATGAGCAGTGGGGAGGTACAGAGTATAGGAAGGTAATGGATATCATAACCTCCTTATTCTAACTAATATATTATAGTATTTATATTATTTTAGATAGATGATTAGGGATGATGTACTCATAGATATAGGTACGTTCTTAATAAAAGCATGGTCTGGCAAGAATGCTGTAGTTAAGATATCAAAGAATCCAAGGATAAACTATGAGAAGTCTATAGTTAGCATACCAAATCTAGATGTATTCTCTGGTGAGGAGTTCTCTAGGTATAGGCAATGGAGGGTTGCATGCTGGATACTTGCAATGAGGCTCAAGTACTCAACCAAATACCTATCAGATGATATAGCATATGGGCATGTACTTAATACCCTTGAGCAGAAGAGGGTTACACTACTAGGCTTAAAAGAATGGAGTGGTATGCTTAATGAACTACTATATGATGAGGCTGTATCATGGCAGGATAAACCCTTGGTAAACTCTCTATATGGTATACATAGAAGGGTTATTGCATTCTCTCAGTACTTCCTAACTGGGTATATAAAGGGTGATCTAGATGGCTTTGATCTTGCGAAGGTTGAGAATGCTGCAAATATAGCAAACAAGATAGTTGATGAGGCTATAAAGAATAACTATGGCACTGAGTGGGTTGAGAAGCAGGTACCAAAGGTTCTAGATGCCTTAGGTGCAACTCCATTGCTTAGCATACCCATACCATTCTCTAGGGTAAGGATGGGTGTTAAGCTTAAGGATGAAGAGGTTTATCTAGCATTAAGGAGGTTGTTAAAGTTAAAGGATGATACGAATGATGATTTAAGTAATAAGGTTAAGAGTATAATGGATGGTAGGGATGTTAGGAAGGAGTATGAGATGATTAAGAGGATGAGTGCAGTAGCAGGAAAGAGGGAAGAGGTTAATATAGCAAAGGCTTTAGATGTACCAGAGTTAACAGATGAGATAATACTGCAAGATCCAGATCTAGTAAACAGGTTAAAGATGATGCTTAGAAACTGGAAGAAGGGCATAGTTGAGTACTATGCTGCTAGTGGAGATGAACTTGATGTTGAGATGCTATTAACTAATGCAGGTAAGCCATTCATAAATGAGCAGAACCTTAAGATAAAGAGCAGGTTAATGCTATTACTTGATCACTCAAGCAGTATAGCAAGTGATGAGTATGAGTATAAGAAGGCTTTCATGGCACTATGCAAGGTACTAGATTATCTAGGGATAAACTTCATTGCTCTAGCATTCAATACATCTAAAGGTAAGGCTAGATGCTGGGTTATAAAAGGTAATGATGAACATTGGAGCAAGGCATGTGAGAGGAGGCTTCAAGCAATAAAGGCTAGTGGGGGTACGCCATTGGCAGAGGTGTATGAGAGGATAGAACCTATAGTAAAGGCATTCAAGCCAGATATATTCATGACATTCTCTGATGGTGAGCCTAATGATCCATCTGCTACTAAAGAGGTTATAAAGAGGTTCAAGGGCATGAATATAAAGATGATATCGTTTGGTATAAGCAATAACACTTCTAGAGCATTAAGTATAACACAGAATCTAAAGTATTTAGGCTATGATAGATGCGTTGCAGTTAGTAGGATAAGCGATATGCCAAAGAAGGTCTTCATGCTATTAACTGTCTAACTAATAGTAACCATGAGCACCAAAGAGCATATGCTAGATATGCTATGCAAGAAGCTATATAGGTTAGATGATAACATTAGCCTAACAGAACAAGTTAAGATCAATGCTAAAGATAACAATAGGATACCATCTGCAGTATTGATAGTAATACACTTCACATACAATGAACCAAGGATAATACTATGCAAGAGGAGTAGTAAACTTAGCAAGCATGCAAATCAAATATCCTTCCCTGGAGGAGTGTACAAGGATGAGGATAAAGATATTCTTGTTACAGCATTAAGGGAGTGCATGGAGGAGATAGGGTTAGAGGTTAAGAAGGAGCATGTTATAGGCTACATGGATACCTTTAATACATTCTCATCTAACTTTGTGATACTCCCATTCGTTGCATTCTTAGATCTTATAAGTATGCTTAAACCTAATCCTAGGGAGGTTGATGAGATAATAGATGCTCCCTTGCATGAACTGCTTAAGTGCATGTATAAAGATGAAGAGCATGCATACTACTATACTGATGCTTATAAGTTTGTTTATAAGGGATATGTTATATGGGGTGCTACAGCAAGAATACTTAAGGCATTAAGGGATATGATATATTATACTTATTAATCAAAGATAGATAAATTAAAATTGCGTATAGATGAGCATTCTAATAGATGCGTATAATTGCAATAGGTAGTAAGGTGTTTGTAACAAGCTTCCAGATGGCTGGGATAGAGGGTATATATGTAGACTCGCCTATGGATGCTATGAGCAAGATAAACAGCATAATAAGCAAGGGTAGTAGCAATAATAATAGCAATGATGTTGGTCTTATACTAATAAGTGATGATGTAGCAGCAAGTATAAGGAAGGAGCTTACAGAATTTAGGGCAAAGAACCCTATACCACTTGTATTTGAGCTCCCTGCCCCAGGTAGCAAGAAGGTTCAGGTTAACTATAGGATGTTACTAAAGCAGATACTAGGAATTTAATTTAATTATCGTTACAGTATAAACAAATAATAATTATATAATGAGTAGCATAAGGATATAGCATGAAGGCTGTTATGCTAGATGATTCTAGAAATAATAGTGTAATAATAAAGGATATTCCTACTCCAACCATAGGTGATGGAGATATACTGGTAAAGATGCATGCATGTGGGCTATGTGGTTCAGATATAGAGAAGGTTTATGGAAGGTATGGTGTAGTATCAAGGAGGCTAGGGCATGAACCTGCTGGAGAGGTTGTTGCTGTAGGCCCAAGTGTTAAGGATATAAAGGTAGGGGATAGGGTATTTGTGCACCATCATGTACCTTGCTACTCATGCTACTACTGTAAGCATGGAGATTATACTATGTGTGAGCATTACCAGAGGAGTAATATAGAACCATGTGGACTTGCTGAGCTATTCCTAGTGCCAGAATGGAATGTTAAGAGGGGAGGTGTTATAGTTCTACCAGAGCATGTATCATACGATGAGGCAGCAATGATAGAACCATTGGCATGCTGCATAAAGGCATTCAAGAAGGCAGGTATAAAGGCTAATGAGAGCATTGCTATACTTGGTGTAGGACCTGCTGGTATAATGCATGTTATGCTTGCTAAACATCTTAATGCTGAGCATATAATTGCTATAGATATAAATGACTTTAGGCTTAACTTTGCAAAGTCTCTAGGAGCAGGTATGGTATTGAATGCAAAGAATGATGATATCAATGCTAATGTTAAGGCTATAACTGATGGTAGGGGTGTAGATATTGCTATAGTTGCTACAGGTAGCGTAAATGCTCTGCAGAGTGCATTAAGCATAGTAAGGAGGGGAGGTAAGGTTCTGCTCTTTGGTGTCCCGCCTAAAGGATCTAACATGCAAATGGATCTTAACCATTTATTTAACAATGAGATAAAGATAATCCCTAGCCTTGCAGCATCAGATTACGATACCAAGGAAGCATTTGAGCTTATAGCAAGCAAGAGCATAGATATAGCAAGGATAATAACACATAGGTTTGATCTAGATCATGCAATTCAGGCTATAGAATGTGCACATAGAGCAGATGATGCCATGAAGGTTATAGTTGTATCATAACATAATGCTAATTACTGTACTTTAACTAATACTAAGAGTCTCCTTACTATACCATTTAGCATAGATACTCCAACGCTAATCTTAAATCTACTTACTACTGTTATTGCAAATGCACATACATTTAATATGAACGATGCTAGCATAACACTCCTTAGCCCAAAAAGCTCTGCTACCATACCTCCTAGCATAGAACCTACTATTACTGCTATACTTATTATTGACTCTAGTAATGAGCCTGCTGATGCCTTAGATCCATTGCTGTTGTTGAATAGATTGATGAGTGAGCCTAAGTATAGTAGACTCCATGATACCCCTAGTATAACCTGCACTGCTATCATGTATAGGTAACTTGTAGCAAAGTAGTACAAGATGAAGACTAGTGCTGATAACATTGTACCTAACTGCAATAGCATGGGGTTAATATTATGCTTGTTAACTATTCTACCCATTACCTTACCCATGAAGATGAATTGTGCTAATGCATTTATTGCATATATACTACCTATCTCTATACTACTTAATTTAAGTTCATCATGCAAGAATATTGGGAATATGCTCCATGTCATACTTGCGCCAAGGTGCCTTAGCATGAATGTAGAGTATACTGCACTATTCCTCTTTAAGAGATGAAGTATTGAGTCATTTACCCTTGTAACTCTGCTATAATTATCACTATTATGGTAAGCATCTATGCAAGTCTTATTATAGTTATTACTTGTATTAAGCCTAAGTGATAATATGAAGCCTAGGAGGAACATACTACCAGCAGATATGAATGCTAGATTGTAGTTATTGCTAGCATACTGTATAATTCCTGAGGATAGAGAACCTATAAGCCACCCTAGTGAGCCAAAGGATGTAACTCCAGCAAGCCCAGAGTTGTTACCCTTGCTATGTGCTAATGATAAGAGTGCACCTGCATAAATACCAGTTGCTACTCCAGCAGATACTCTTAACAGCAGTAGAGTAAGTCCATCGTATGCTAATACATGCATATAGAATGATGCTGCAGAGGCTAAGAAGCCTAGCCTAACAAGCATAACCATATTACCATGCTTATCACTCTGCCTACCAAAGTATACGTATGATAAGGCTTGTGCTAATCCATAAGCACTTGCTATAACTCCAACCATTAAGTATGAGTTGGTTAGTATGTTTGCTAGTATAGGCACGAATATAGATACAGAGCTTAAAGATGAGCTCTCTAGCATGTTTAGAAGCTTTAGTTTGGTAGTAGTTGTTGATGTTTTAATATACATATATGGTCTTACACTATCTCCTCTATGCCTTAACTATCTATATTATGCCTTAACTATCTATATTATCTATATATAGTATATAAGTATTTTTATGTATTGATGGCTCTTAACTTAACATTACCTTTAGCATACAAGCCAAGAAGGTGATTGTATTGTAAAGAGTTAAATAATTCTTTATGGCATGAATATGCAATGAGCATGGACTGGGGTATGAAGAATAGATTATCAAGGATATTCAAGAGTGATAACAGAACTGTTATGCTTGCTGTAGACCATGGATACTTCCAGGGTCCTACTACTAGGCTAGAGAACCCAAAGAGGACTATTGAGCCTTTACTACCATATGCAGACTCAATAATGCTAACTAGAGGAGTGTTAAGGAACTGTGTAGATGCTAGAAATGATATACCAGTAGTGCTTAGGGTATCTGGAGGGGTTAGCATACTTAAGCAGGATCTATCTGATGAGGATATAACAACAAGCATAGAGGAGGCTATAAGGCTTAATGCTAGTGCCTTAGCCTTATCTATATTTGTAGGGGAGGAGCATGAGCATAGAACTCTAGTGAATCTAGCAAGGCTTGTTGATGAGGCTGAGCGTTATGGTATCCCAGTGCTAGCAGTTACAGCTGTAGGTAGGGAGATGGCTAGGGATGCTAGATACTTAGCATTAGCATGTAGGATAGCAGCAGAGTTAGGTGCAAGGATGGTTAAGACATACTACTGTGAGAACTTTGAGAAGGTTGTAGATAGTTGCCCTGTGCCATTGGTTATTGCTGGTGGTAAGAAGATACCAGAGTATGATGCATTGAAGCTTACATACAATGCTATTAAGGATGGCGCATCTGGTGTAGATATGGGTAGGAACATATGGCAGTCAGATCACCCAGTAGCAATGATAAGAGCAGTTAGAGCAATAGTACATGATAATGCAACTGCTGATGAGGCATGGCAGTTATTCAATGAGCTTAAAGATAAAGAGAGTAGGGAGGTTTTAATAAATCAGTAACCATTTACTTATATAATGGATTCTTAATAAATTGCATGATGAACTGCTATGATATTAAGGATAAGGTTGCAATAGTAACTGGTGCAAGCAGAGGTATAGGGGAGGCAACTGCTAGAGTTCTAGCAAAGCATGGAGCAAAGGTTGCAATGATCGCTAGAGACCTCAATAGGCTAAAGGAGGTTGCAGCAAGCATAGAGAATGCCTTGCCTGTAAGGGCTGATGTTACTGTAGAGGGTGATGTACAGTTAGCAGTTAACGAGGTAATGAAGAACTTCGATAGAATAGATATACTTGTTAATAACGTAGGTTACATAAACGATCCTACTCCCTTCCATCTTATGCATGATGAGGACTGGGAGGCATTAATAAACCTTAATCTGATGAGTACTTTAAGGATGACTAGGGCAGTTATACCAATAATGATGGAGCAGAAGGATGGTTGCATAATAAATGTATCCTCAGTAGCAGGTATAAAGGCGTATAGGATACCCCTTGCATTATACAACACATTAAAGGCTGGGATAATAATGTTCACTAAAAGTATAGCATTGGAATATGCACAATATAATATAAGATGCAACTGCGTATGCCCAGGTACTGTTAGGAGCAAGTTCTTGGAGCCTTACATGGAGGATAAAGAGAGTATGGAAGGCTTGAGCAGGTTACAGCCATTGGGTAGGATAGGAGAGCCTGAGGATGTTGCAAATACTATAGCGTATCTTGCATCAAGGCATGCAAACTGGATAACAGGAACTATGGTTATAGTTGATGGAGGACTAAGCATAACCTAACATAATTTATATTAATTTATTCTTGAAGATATAAATTAGATTAAATAAAATTATATTTGAATTGATCGTCTCCTAATGCATAATAGCGGGGGTCGCCAAGCCTGGTCAAAGGCGCTGGGCTTAGAACCCAGTCCCTTAGGGGTTCGTGGGTTCAAATCCCACCCCCCGCACCAGTTAAGATGATAGAATAGGAGAGATCTTACGTAACTCATTAACAACCTTCTCTAATACACTTACAGTATAATCTATCTCATGCTCCTCATTGTATATCCCAAGTGTTAGCCTTAGCGATCCATTCCTAGCATCCTTGCTTAGGTTCATTGCCCTTAGCACATGTGACTCCTTCTTCTTAAGAGTTGAGCATGCAGATCCTGTAGATGCACATATCCCATGCTCATCTAACTTTATTATAAGATCCTCACCGTTTATGCCCAAGAATGATATATTTGTTGTATTAGGCAACCTATCCTTAGCGGTGCTGTTTAGCCTTGTGTACTTTATGCTCTCAAGTACTGCTCTCTCAAGCTTATCCCTTAAAGCCTTAACTCTGCTTGAGTATACATCTACAAACTCCCTTGACATCTCAGCAACCTTGCTGAACCCAACAACAGCAGGTATATTCTGAGTCCCTGATCTTAATCCATACTCATGCCCTCCACCATGAACTATGGGCTCTAATGGTATGTTACTGTTTATGCATAATGCCCCAATACCCTTTGGTCCATACAACTTATGGGCAGATAATGTTATGAGATCTACGCAAAGGCTCTTAGCATCTAAAGCAATCTTACCTAATGCTTGTGCAGCATCTGTATGCACTAAAGCATTGTATCTATGTGCAATCTCTGCTATATATTTCAATGGCTGTATGCTCCCTACCTCATTGTTAGCAAGCATAACACTAACAAGTATGGTATCTCTGTTCTCTCTTAATGCATGCTCAATGGCATCTATGCTTACTATTGCATTGGAGTCAACTGGTATGTATGTTACCTTAAAGCCTTCATGCTCTAATGCCTTACAAGGCTCAAGTATAGATTCATGCTCTATGCTACTAACTATTATGCTCTTACCCTTGCCCTTTAATGCATATGCTATGCCTTTTAATGCTAGATTGTTTGCCTCAGTTGCACTAGCAGTAAATACAACCTTTGCATTAGCATTAAGGTTAATAGCATTCTTTATACTCTCTCTAGCATCATCCAATGCCCTCTTTGCCTCTCTGCCTAAGGAGTGTAATGATGAAGGGTTGCCATACTTTATGCTCATGTAAGGCATCATAGCCTCTATAACCTTATCATGTAACCTTGTTGTTGATGCATTATCAAGATATACTACCATAAGCCTAATTATCCTATCTTTTATTTTTATCTTACATATGATAACAGTTATGCTATGAGAATAGCATTACTCTTCAGACGCTCATGCGTAAGATTGTTGCTTAAAGGGCCGTCTGGCATACTTTTCAGCAAAGGTTTATATTACCCTTAATGATAATGCTAGATGTACGCATCCAGATAAAGGAACTGGTATATAAGGTTTAAGTGAGAATCCGTTAGGGAATTGAAAGAGATCACCATATACTTTAACCATACCATACCTATGTACGTGAGAATCCGTTAGGGAATTGAAAGGTTTATCAACAATTGCTTTGCGGGGCATGTAAATAAAGTGAGAATCCGTTAGGGAATTGAAAGAGAATTATTACATCATGGCGGGAAAAAGTGACGAAAAGACTCATGGGTGAGAATCCGTTAGGGAATTGAAAGTGTATTCTAGCGTTAAACTTGGTTGCCTCTGCTATAGCAGTGAGAATCCGTTAGGGAATTGAAAGTACATACCAATAAATATGGCTATGGCATTTACTACATCTATGTGAGAATCCGTTAGGGAATTGAAAGTCTTTAGTGAGAAAATGTTGACTAGGGTTAGGTGCAGTGAGAATCCGTTAGGGAATTGAAAGTTATCTAAACCCATAAGATAGGAAATAAAAAATTGGGTGTGAGAATCCGTTAGGGAATTGAAAGATTGGCATCTTTTTCGCCTTGCCTACCTCTGCTAAATATCTAGTGAGAATCCGTTAGGGAATTGAAAGTTTCTAGTTCTCACCCATAGGACCTTCTTCTTATTGTTCAGTGAGAATCCGTTAGGGAATTGAAAGTTTTGTAAATGATTCGGTATTGAAAACAAAATCGAGTGAGAATCCGTTAGGGAATTGAAAGGAAGTTGTGTGTGTGCTCATTACTTTGCAGAGGGGTGAGAATCCGTTAGGGAATTGAAAGTTCCATGCCAAACTACTGTACTTTGCTAATGCGCCGTCGTGAGAATCCGTTAGGGAATTGAAAGATAAATAGATGTAGAGTGAATAATGACTCTCATTTATAAGTGAGAATCCGTTAGGGAATTGAAAGTGTTGAACCATTCCTCTGTAATCTCTATTCCTATATACCTGTGAGAATCCGTTAGGGAATTGAAAGATGCTCTAGATACTTATTATCCTCAAGTATTAGCTTATATGTGAGAATCCGTTAGGGAATTGAAAGTTATCACTCTGTAGATTGCTCCAGTGTTGTGATCCACTACGTGAGAATCCGTTAGGGAATTGAAAGGGATGGATATCAGATTTATTAGCATTATATGTTATGAAGCATGGTGAGAATCCGTTAGGGAATTGAAAGTTATGATAAGCCATATCCAATAAAGCAGATACATTAACCCAGTGAGAATCCGTTAGGGAATTGAAAGTACATACAGCATTATTACCATATTTGCAGCAAGAGTCTAAGTGAGAATCCGTTAGGGAATTGAAAGATGAGCTGTTCATAGGCAATCACTTATTTGAACAGAGACATGTGAGAATCCGTTAGGGAATTGAAAGCTGCTCTATCAGGATCTCATGGTACTGTCTTATTGCATCATGTGAGAATCCGTTAGGGAATTGAAAGGTTAAGGTACTCTTGTACAGTTATAGCCATAGTTATAGCAATGTGAGAATCCGTTAGGGAATTGAAAGGTGCATATGCATTAGACACTATCATAGGTACTATCGATGTGAGAATCCGTTAGGGAATTGAAAGAGTTAATGTCTTACTGTCCATACCATGGCTAAGTATAACGTGAGAATCCGTTAGGGAATTGAAAGACTTATCCAATAATGCATCAAATATATTTGCTAGCAGTGGTGAGAATCCGTTAGGGAATTGAAAGATAATGCTTAAGAATCAATTGCTTTAATTCCTCACTATTGTTGTGAGAATCCGTTAGGGAATTGAAAGAATCCAGAGCTAGCAGTTCTTGCTAGGAATACAAAAGAGGAGTGAGAATCCGTGAGAATCCGTTAGGGAATTGAAAGAATTGCCTTAGTAGTGCATCAAAGATGTTGCTTAACAGCTGGTGAGAATCCGTTAGGGAATTGAAAGTGATTGTTTATATGAATGCGCTGCCAAATAAATTTGAGTGAGAATCCGTTAGGGAATTGAAAGTTCCAAACGATTACTGAGTAAAGTGAATATCCGATTTGTTCAAGTGAGAATCCGTTAGGGAATTGAAAGTGCAATTTCCTCAACGATTCGTTTGCGCTTCTCCCGTGAGAATCCGTTAGGGAATTGAAAGTTTTTGCATACGCAATCCGCAAATCACAAGTATGGACCAAGTGAGAATCCGTTAGGGAATTGAAAGACGAATCTGTGCCAATAACCAGATGGTGTTGTACCCTCGTGAGAATCCGTTAGGGAATTGAAAGTTGATAAAGCTCTCCTCACTATACCATCTCTTCCCTACATAGGTGAGAATCCGTTAGGGAATTGAAAGCTCAGCTGGCTCAGGATACCCCATTTATATCACCTCATGCTGTGAGAATCCGTTAGGGAATTGAAAGAGTTCTAGCATTTTTTGTTTCAAACTTGGACCATCTCGTGATGTGAGAATCCGTTAGGGAATTGAAAGTTGTTATGCCATGTTGTTATCATTTTAAGCTTAGCATAGTGAGAATCCGTTAGGGAATTGAAAGTACCATATTAATCACTTAGTTTATTTGGTTTATATTGTGTCTGTGAGAATCCGTTAGGGAATTGAAAGATTAACTCTCGTGAAGTATATACCACGTCGGCGGACCTGTGAGAATCCGTTAGGGAATTGAAAGGATACGAATCACTGTATTCTAGATCACAGGTATATATTGTAGTGAGAATCCGTTAGGGAATTGAAAGCTATCTGCATTAGGATTAGTAAATGATGAATAATCTGTAAGTGAGAATCCGTTAGGGAATTGAAAGAACCTATTTATAAAGACATAACCCTCAACCCTAATTGCAGGTGAGAATCCGTTAGGGAATTGAAAGAGTAACAACTTATCCTTCAATACATTATATTCTTTTACAGTAGGGTTAACTCGGTTTAGTGAAGTGTGTATAGATGCTAGAGGCAATGTAAGTTAACAGAGCCATTATAAGGGAGCTAGAGATAAAAGAGGGTATTGATGCATCCAAGCATCTAGCACTTAGATTCATAATAGTAATGGGTATAGTAAGCCTCTTTGCTGATATGACATATGAAGGAGCAAGGAGCATAACTGGTCCATATCTACTAATACTTGGGGCTACAGCAACTATAGCAGGCATAGTTGCAGGGTTAGGTGAACTCTTAGGCTATAGTTTACGCTTGCTAACTGGCTATTTATCTGATATAACAAAGAGGCATTGGGCTATAACCATCATAGGCTATAGCATAAGTCTTACTGCTATACCTTTACTTGCATTTGTAAATACTTGGAGCATTGCATCAATGCTAATCATAGCAGAGAGGCTTGGTAAGGCTATACGTACTCCTGCAAGGGATACTATACTAGCATATGCAACATCAAGCATAGGGAGAGGTTGGGGGTTTGGTATACATGAGGCCATGGATCAGATAGGTGCAATTATTGGTCCATTGATAGTTGCACTAATGCTATATATTAATAATCTAAGCTATGCAAGTGCATTTAGCATATTATTCATACCAGCCTTAGTATCATTAAGCATGTTATTCTTTGCAAGGATGCTTTACCATGGAATATATAAACATGAGAGGATAGATGCAATTGATAACTCCATTGATAATTATAGCAAGAGTAATGGCAAAGGTAATGATGCTCTTCCACATGTTTTCTGGTTATATATAGCATTTGCATCTATAAGCATGATTGGATATGCACACTTCCAACTGATCTCATACCATTTCAAGTCAGCATCTATTATGCAGGATACACAGATACCCATGATCTTTGCTCTTGCCATGGGCATAGATGCTCTAGCAGCATTAGTAGTTGGACGCTTATTCGATAGGCTAGGCTTTATAGTACTTGCTACAATACCTATTCTAAGCATACCTATAGCACCATTGGTATTCTCCTTTAACTACGCTCTAGCATTGATAGGCATTATACTATGGGGTGCTGTAATGGGCATACAGGAGACTGTAATGCGTGCATCTGTAGCAGAGATAACCCATGCTAGCAGGAGAGGCTCTGCCTATGGCATATTCAACTCTGCCTATGGTTTATCATGGTTCATAGGTAGTGTTATTATGGGTATGCTTTATGATAAATCAATAGCAGATACTATATTCTTCTCCATAGCACTTGAGGTAGCCTCGTTACCACTCTTGCTTATTGTTATTAAATCTGTAAAGAATAAGAATAAGGAGGATAGATATAGGGGATGATATAAGGGATATTACAGCATAGTAAGGAGTTTGATACAGGTAGAACTTTATATTCATATGAAGACATTCCTTAAGTAGGTAACAAGCATATAGTAGAAATAGTAATAAAACTATACTGATTCTATGAGGGTAATCTATCTAGCAAGGGCACTGCTATTGGATTGGCTTAGGAGCAAGACAGGTGTATTCTTTACAATACTCTTCCCCATAATGCTTATGGGCATAATGAGTGCTGTATTTAATAGCAAGCAGATAGTAGATATATATGTACAGAATCTAGACTATGAAGATGGTAATGATAAAGGCAGACCTACTCAGTTATCAACCATGTTAATAGATGCATTAAGATCAAGTAATGCATTTAATATAAAGTATATAGATGCTAGTGTAGATGCAGTAAGTTATGTATCTAAATCAGCAGCAGAGGGTAAGAGCATAATATTACTTGTTATACCAAAGGGCTTTGATGAGTCTATAAGGCAAGGCAGTATATATGCAAGGATGGATATGATGATATCTACACTAGATGAGTTTATCAACAACTCTAGCCTATATGATAAGGATATACAAGGCATGAACAAGGGTAAAGAGGAGCTTGCCAAGTTCTTTAACCTTAGCAGGGATAGCATGATGAATAATAATAGTAGTAGGCTAATACTATTAATTGATAGCAGAGATAGAGGGTATGAACAGGTTAAGGGAGTAATAGAGAATGTTATAGTAAGGTTCCAGCAGAGGGCTCTTGGTATGCAAGATATAATTAAGTTAGAGGTTAAGGATACATCAAAGGGTTATAGTGTAGCAGATTATTACCTATCATCAATACTTGCAGCATGGGTTATGACTAATGGTGTAGTTGGTGTAAGTTCAATAGTAACGGAGTTCAAGAGAAGAGGCTTGCTTAAGAGGTTCATGAGTACACCATTGACAAGGCTTGAGTGGATATTATCTAACATGCTTACTCAGACCATGCTTGCTATGATCCTTGCCATATTTATGGTAGTTGTAGCACACTTTACCTTTAACACAAGCATACCAAGTGTATCAAGCATGTTTATACTTGTTATAGGTGCATTATGCTTTACTGGCTTGGGTATGCTTATTGCAGGTGCATTAAGGGATGTTGAGGCAGTATCTGGAGCAAGCAATGCACTTGCATTCCCCATGATGTTCCTCTCTGGTACATTCTGGCCATTGGAGATGATGCCAGATTACATGCAAATAATAGCAAAAGCATTCCCTCTAACTTACTACATACAAGCACTGAAGGTAAGCATGATTGCAGATGATATACTCATAATACTATACAACTCATTGATGCTTATAATATTCACAATTGTATTTGTATTGCTAGGCTCCTATCTGACCAGATGGAAGCAAGAGTAAGTAACCATAGCAAGGTTCTTTTAACTTATTATCTCAAGTCCATTGGTATCTATAAGCCAACTATATTTAATAATGGTATAACTCATGATATAGTATGCGTGTAATAGTTGCTATGAGTGGTAGCTCTGGGGTAGTGTATGGCATAAGGTTGCTAGAAGTGTTAAAGGATAAAAATGTTGAGACGCATCTAATAGTTAGCAAGTGGGCTGAGGAGTGCATAAGGCTTGAGACAGATAAGAGTATAGAGTATGTATACTCTTTAGCAAGTAGTGTTTATAGCAATGATGATCTAGCAGCAAAGCCATCGAGTGGGTCATTCAAGTTTGATGCAATGTGCATAATCCCATGTAGCATGAAGACCCTAGCAAGCATAGCATTAGGCTTAGATGATACACTAATCACTAGGGCAGCACTGGTAACTATGAAAGAGGGCAGGAAGCTCATACTAGTTCCTAGAGAGACCCCTTTAACTGCAATACATATAGAGCATATGCTTAAGCTTGCTAGGCTTAATGTTGTTATAATGCCAGCAATGCCAGGGTTCTATCATAGACCAAAGAGCATAGATGATCTTATTAACCATCTAGTTGGCAAGGTATTAGATCATCTTGGTGTAGAGCATGATATATTTAAGCGTTGGCAGGGTAGAGAGGGTTAGAGTATATTGCTTGTATTAATTTAAATTAAAGACCATCTTTATTATTATTATTGCTGTTACTCCCTTTAGCAAGAATCTTTGCAATCTTAAATGCAAACCCCATGGATATAAAGTAAACAACTATACTTACAGCTATAGAGATTAGTAGATTGCTAGTTATCCTCCATGTTATAAGGAAAGATGCTACAGCTGGTAAGCCAATAACAAGTGCTACTAGGCTCCCTTTTGCATAAACATCTAATCTTGAGATCTTGCCCATAGTAGATGCTATTAATATACCAAATAATTATTAAAGGTTTGGAATGATTAACTATACGTAAATAATTTTGTATTTAGAATAGACCATACTTTGATGACATTAGATCTGCCTTAAGTGTTAGTTTCATATCACTGCCTACTTGCTTAAGTTTGATGGTTAACCAGTTTATAAACTTGTGCTCTAAACTCTTACCCTTTATGCGTAGGAAATCGTTCCCAAGGAGGTTAACCAATCTAACCATTAGACTCTTATTAACATATAGGGTGAAGAAGTACCAACCCATAACCTGATCTGGTTCACTTACTGTGAATGAGTCATATGAATGAACCATTGCCTCAACCTTGCGCATAGCATTAACCAGCATCTCATAGTCTCTCTTGTAGTTAAGAGTTGCTACCTCTATCTCTACAACATCAAGCAGACTATTATCTATACTATTGCTCTCCATCTATCTATATACTAATAATTAGGCTTATATAAATATATTACAATCTAAGTGGTAATACAGTACATTATTGTGTTTAATCCTTACTGCTATTCTACCTTCTATTAATTAATGCAGTTATCTATCTTACACTCTCTAATATGGAGACTACCTGCCATAGTGTAACACGCATGTGAGATGGTACATTAGGGGACTGTGTAAGCTCATCTAACATACTAACAGCATTGGCTGCCCTTATAGCATAATCCAACTTCTCATCCTTTAGATTGCTTATTATATCCTTTATACTCTGCCTTACATGCTTTGGTGTCATGCTGTTATCTGCTATACTTATGAGCATATTTACAGCATTGTTTATCTTCTCTTCATTCTCCTTATCTTTTATATTACTTGCACTACCACTCTTACCCTTACCCTCTTGCCTCTTGCTAGGATTTGACAATTGCATCACCAAATCAACTTTAAGGAACCCTACTTAAAAGCTTGTGCCTTTATTATTATTATACTACATCCCTCTGCAGTGTATCTATTATATCCAAGGCATTATCTAGTAGAGTGTTAAGGGTATCCTTGCTTAATGCAAGTGGAGGTATGATTAGCATTATATGCCCCAAAGGCCTTAAGAATACCCTACGCTTTAATGCTTCTTGCATTATAGCATAGTTAACCCTTCTATGCTTTAACCTTAATGGAACCTTGCTTGCTCTATCCTTAACTAACTCTACTGCTAGAAGCATGCCTTTATGCCTAACATCACCAACTATGCTATAACTCATGAACTCATCAAGCCTATCTTCTATTATCCTAGCATTGCTCCTAACCCTTGCTATAAGATCCTCCCTCTTATATAGTTCTATGTTTGCTATTGCACATGCACATGCTATAGGGTTACCAGTGAATGTATGCCCATGGAAGAGATGCTTATGCTCATCATACTCACCTAGGAATGCATTGTAAACATCATCTGTAGAGAGGGTAACTGCCAATGGTAAGTAGCCTGCAGTGAGCATCTTACCAAATGCTACTATATCTGGTATACTCTCCTGCTCTACATACTCAATCATAGAGCCTAGCCTACCAAACCCTGTTGCTACCTCATCAAGTATAAATAGAGTATCATACTTGTTGCATAACTCTCTTACAGCCTTCTGGTATCCTTTAGGGTATACTATACCCCCTCCAGCTATCTGTGCCCCACTCTCCATAACTACTCCTGCTATTCTGTTACCTTTACCATCATTACTATGCTCCTTTAACTCCTTCTCAAGCATATCCAAGCAGTACTGCATATAATCATAATCGCTCATACTAAGATGCTTTCTATACATGTATGGCGTAGGCACCTTCTTTACCTTGAATAACATGCTCTCATATGGCTTAAAGAAATGCTCTAAATAGCCTATGGACATTGCACCTACAGTATCTCCATGATATGCATTCTCCAATGATATGAACATACTCTTGCTACTATAGCCCTTGTTGTACCAATACTGTAAAGCCATCTTCAGTGCAACCTCAACTGCGGTAGATCCATTATCACTATAGAATACCTTATCCATGCCCTTTGCTATGCTAACAAGCATCTCAGCAAGTATAACAGCCTTATCGTTGGTTAAACCAAAGAGTGTTGAGTGCTGTAGCTCTTTAACCTGATCTATTATAGCATTAACTATCTCTTGCCTTGTATGCCCCCATACATTACACCACATGCTTGCAACTCCATCTAGGTATCTGACTCCATCCTCATCTATTAGGTAAGGACCTTCGCCCTTTACTATTACTGGTGCATCAAGCATATTTATATAATCTCTCATCTGTGTGTATGGATGCCATACATACCTCTTATCCTTCTCTTTCAGATTGCTATGCATAATTGCATATATATAGATGATATTATTTATTGTTGTTACTGAATTATACTAGAAGGTTTTAATAAAGAATTCATTTATTCTTAATAATCTTAAGAGTCTTATGATACTCGCTTGATGACCTTAAGTATATGAAAGATACACTTGTTATTAATAAAGCTAGAGAGGGCGCAAAGATCTCTACATATCTTTTACTAGAATCGGTTACAGCTACATTATTACTACTATTATTACTATTATTATCTCTTATTGCTGCAGTAGTTAACTGCTCTTGCCCACTTACCTCTATAGCAGACCACTTTATAACCCCAATGCTTGCTGCTCTAGATGCAGCATACCATACTTTACCATCATCATCTACAGTTATCCATTGTACAAATGCTCCTTTGCTTAATGTATTAACCTCTCTTATCTTACCTCTATAAGAATCAAGTACTCCTATCTTATCAACTGTATGTTGAGCAAACCATACATTCCCTAACTTATCTTGTATTATACCATATGGTAGTGCATTATTATCTATAACACTGTAACTGTTAACTATACCAAGTAGAGGGTCTATGTATGTTATCCTAGCTGGGCTTCCTACATGCTCAGATACCCATATTGAGCCATTACTGCTAATATGCATGGCAAGGGGTTCGCTTAACCTATGATCAAGTAACCTTACTGCTTCTTCTTCTTTACCATCTTTAATGTTATCAATGCTTGTATCTATCATACCTATAACACCATAATTATTTGTTGTTGCTGTAAACCATATATTGTTGAGTGCATCACTAGTTATGTATGTTGGTACAAACCCTTGGGGCAGTTTAAACTCCTTATAGTCTCCTCTCTCAACATCCTCTATGCTATTATACATGATTATTGAACCTTTATCTACAAGTGAGAGCCAGATCCTATCGTTACTATCTATATATATGTAAACTGCAAGTGCATCGTATGGTACACTAAATATACGTGCATCATTGCTATTACTGTACTTACTTGGATCTATATATCCAAATGCCTTACTTGCAGGGTCTAGGAACCATATCCTCCCATGAGAGTCCCTTGCAAGTATAGTTGATATAGTACCATTGAATCTGTACTCTTTGAACTGCTCACTTGCTAGATCAAGCATCCATACACTTGCTCTATTGCCATCACTTACCCATATAGCATTATCCTCCTTGCTGTAGAGTATGTAGAATGGTATAGAATCCCTGTATGGCATCTGATACTCCTTAACATCAAACCTCATCTCACTTAGATCAGGCTTTATCATAACATCAAAAGATGCTGATATATTTAGTGCACTCTCCCTCTCAACATTAACCTCAAATCTCCATAGTCCATTTGATGTTAGTGCTACATTACTGCTAAACCATGCATTAGTATTGTTATCCTTAACAAGCTCATATGTTACTGGGCCTATATCTGTAATGTTAGGCCTAACCTTAAGCTTTATACTCTTTAAATCCTTCAGTTCATTACCATTACTATCCTTTACTACAACATATACACTGTTTATACCTAGCCTAGCAGGCTTTATTGTAAGTTCTACGTTTGAATCTCCTACTGTAGATGTTAGATTAACACTTCTACCAAGACTCTCTTCTCCTATACTCCCTGCTCCAATGCTAGCAGTAGAGAGCTTTGATAATGTATATGCCTCTGGGGGTACAGTATTGGTTAATAGAGCAACACTCAATAGCAGTGCTATACCAACATAAGCCTCAAGCTTAAGTAGACTGTTTGCATATGAGTAAAGGTTATCCATGCTATTATCTTGGTACGCATAACCCTTACCAGTATTAATATTAAGTATGCTAATTACCTTCTTATGTACCTTGAATGTTGAGTAACCTCCTAGGATAACCATCAATGCTGCAAGTGCAAGTTTAATGCTAAGTATTAAGCCATACTCTGTCTGAAGTAGCCTAACTATATCACTCTCTATACCCCATAGTACTAATGGTCCAGTTATCCCAAGTATGCCTATTGATAGCAATGCAAGTTGAGAGAACCTTGGTATTGTTAAGGATAGTGCATAACCCCTTGCTATGCTATCTTTAACTGCTTGTTTTATGCTAGGCATAACTACGAATGCTAATGCTATAACCCCTCCTATCCATACAGATGCAAGTATGTTATGTATAAGATCTACAGCTGTAGATTCAATTGATACTGCTGCACTATGGCTTACCAGTGTAGTGCTAACTATAACACTTGAGCCTATTATCAACAATGCTACGCTTAACCTCTTTACAGTAGCATTACCTTTCTCAACCTTCTCCTTCTCTTCCTCTCTACCTATACCCCCCTCCTTCTTCCTCTTTCTAGCAATAGCATATGCTAATACTAGTAAAGATACTCCACCAACTAGCCTAAGCAAGAGCATGCTACCGAACTTGCTTGTAAGAACCTGCTCAATGCCTGTATTCAAAGATATAGATTGTGTAACTGCTAATGCTATACTTGATGCTATAAGCATTATACCTGCTATGATGGTTACCTTGTATACCCTTGAGATGCTTATGTAAGGTATCCTAAGCAATGTATGTAAGGGCTTCCATAGATATAGGGCTACTACTGCTAAACCTACTACCATAACCTGGGCTATATATGCAGGGAATTTTGCTATTGCATCTGGCAGTATAATCTGCTCACTGCTTACTCTTATAGCATTGCTACTAATGTTATTATTGCTAATGTTACTTAATGTAGCATCACCTACTATGAATATGAAGGTGTAATCTACTATATGCCCATCAACTTGTGATAGTACTCTAGTATTTACTGTATACAATCCATCGCTCAACGGTTTCAATGTTACCCCTAGTTTAGTTGGATTGTTATCAACATAGTTGGTATCATTGTTATCTACCCTATTGTTGGATGAATCATAAACCCTTATCCAGCTGAACTTTGCCTCAACGGGTTCACTGAATACAATAACTACACTTGATGGTGCACTTGAGAGCCTCTGTAAGTTTGCTGGGTTAGATTCTATAAGCAATGGGTGTGCATAAGCATGGTTAGAGTTAAGTATTATAGCAATTATAGATGCAATAATTATAAGGGTATATAACTTTCTGCTATAATACAACATCAAGTATTCATTAGCCTAGAAATATTATTATATGTTATGGTACAACAATCGTATGCTATAATTAATTAAATGTGTCTACCATATATCCCTTCTAGAGGATAGATACATGGCATAACCCATGGCTGCCCCTATTATTGCAAGGAATACTAGTATAGGTAAGGTAACACTCCTAGGGAGTGCAAAGAGTGAGACCCCCCATGCATAAAGGAATATCAGTATAACATCGAATGCTACAAACATGAGTACATATGAGTAGTACTGCATCATGAACCTAGTCCTCCCTTCCCCACTTGGTACTTGCCCACACTCCATAGGCATATATTTAACAGGGTTCCAGAACCTCCTCCTTGGGGCTATCATCTTTGCAACTATAAGTGCTGGGACAGATGCAACTACACCAAAGAGTAGCATCCATAGCAATGGTTCAAATGCTGCACTAGCGCTCATCTTACTATCAGTCTTAGGTAGCACTTATATAAAAGTCTACCCTAGGTTTGTATAATTGGGCCAATTTTTAAATATTATTATAATCTAACAGTACTACTAAAGATGCTATTAGTATCTTCATGGAGCAGACCATTCGTTAAGGCTGCTGTTATAACACTATTCATAGGTACATCTGTAGGCACTATATACATGCTCTTGCTCTCTGGTATAAATATTCATAATGCTACCATCAGCATATCATTACTTCATAGAGAGTTGCAGATTAGTGCTGTAACAATTCTAGTTATGGGGGTAATGTACATGCTTGTACCTAGGATAAGGAGCATTAAGTTCAAGAATGTATTGGAGGCAAGGGTATCCTTCATTCTAATTATAGTTTCACTTATCCTTTACGCATTAGCCATGTACATAAATGATTATTACATAATAATAGCCTATGTAGTAAGGTTAACTGCTTTAGCGATATTTGCTTATGTAATAGCATCCATGCTTAAAGTAGCACCAAGAGTAGGGAGGGTATCAGATTACTACCTTGCTTTAGCATTGATCATGCTAATTGCATACAATGTTATTCTAGCAACTGATTATAACATGGATAACCTTAATAGAGTATACCTATGGCTATGCTTTGTAGTGTATGTTATATTTGGTGTGCAATACAAGACTGTACCAGTATTCTTTGGTAGAGCAACACCTATAAAGGGATTAGATATCTTAGCATTTATCTTAGCAAGTATATCTGCTCTACTTCTCTTAATTCAGATAAGGGTATATGCTTACACTCTATTGATAGCAACTAGCACAATCTTTGCTTATAGCATATATGTTATGAGTAAATACAGGATACCAGAGTTCCTATATACCTCTGAAGACCCTCAAGCAAGGGAGAAGATATCAAGGCTAAAGTTCTTTATACCATTGCTAAGGGTATCATACATAATGCTTGTACTAGGGCTTGTTACTGCCTTACTTTATGATCTAATGCCTATATTTGCTTTATATGATCTAGCAATCCACCTTGTTACAATAGGCTTCATAGGGATAACAATAATGAACTTCATGCCAATAATGCTCCCACCTATACTAGGCAGGAGTGTAAACTATACAAGGTTTAACATGCTCCCTTTAATAATACTGCTAGCAGGGATAGTTGTAAGGGTTGCATGGAATATACTACCATTGATTACTCAAGTAGATAGACTTATGCTAGGCACGTCTGGGTTTATAGTCTTATTAGCAATGATACTTTACATACGTATGATACACTCATCAATGGAACCTATATAGATTAAATTCATAGAATAGATAAGATAAATAAATATATGAATAATATAATCTATGTTACTGTTACTGACTTTGCTATATTCCTAGGATAATCTGGGTTGTAGTTTCTCTTAACTGCTATATTGTATGCTAATAGTTGCAATGGTATACATTGATATGCAGGGTATGCAAGGTATTCATATGGTATAGCGTTAACAGAATAACCATTTCTATTGTTAGCATCATATACACTTGGTAAGTCTAACATAATATCATAACACTCTTTATACTCATAACAATCAGATATGCCTATCACATACCCTCCTCTAGCCTTAACCTCTTTTACATTATTTATAACATCCTTATATGTATGATCTTTAACATTCAAGGCTATTACCACACTATTCTTGCTATTATCTATCAGTGCCAATGGACCATGCTTAAGTTCTCCAGCATTTATAGCCTCTGCATGGATGTATGCTAACTCCTTCAGCTTTAATGCACCTTCTAATGCAATTATATGATTTATACCCTTGCCTATTACATATATATCGTTAACACCCTTTATAGTATCTGCTATGCTAGATAATATATTCTCCTTTGCAATTATATCCCTTATACCCTTACTTATAGCACTTCCTAAACTATCGTAGTATATGCTATAATCATAGTTGTTATTCTCATGGGCTATTAAACTTGCTACCTTGTATATAACTGCTAGTTGTGCTGTAAAGCTCTTAGTAGCAGCTACACCTATCTCTGGTCCAGCATTTATGCCTGTAAAGTAATCACTCTCTCTAGCAAGAGAGGATGTAGTAACATTAACTATGGATAGTATTTTACACCCTTTGCTCTTTGCATATCTTACAGCATCTAATAGATCTGCCGTCTCACCACTCTGAGATATTGCAAGGAGAACATCACTGCTATCTATGCTTATACTGCTGTACCTTACTTCACTTGCTATATATGCATCTACATTAACCCCTACTCTAGCAAGTAAGTGTTTAGCGTATAATGATGCATTGTAACTACTACCAGAACCTGTTACTATAACCCTCCTAGCATCAATCAACCTTGCTATGAACTCATGATTTATCTTAGAGCACAATGCCCTTGCTACAGTATACTCTTGCTCATGTATCTCCTTTAGTGTATAATGTGCATACTTACCCTTATCTATAACATAACTACTTAACTCCCATGCAATCTGAGTTATCTGCTTACTTGCTTTCCTTCCTTCTGCATCGTATATGCTTAATATATACCCATGCTTAATTGGTCTGAGTATGAAGAACTCATCGTTTGATAGGAATATTGCCTTATCTGTATATTTTATAAATGCTAAGACATCGCTTGATATGAAGCAACTGCTGCAAAAGACATCATTATATTTACTATCCTTCTTCTCCTCCTTCTTCTTCTTGTTGTTAGCATAATAATAGAGGTTGTTGTTAGCAGAAGGTACAACCCCTACTATCAATGGTTCATTATGCCTGCTACCAACTAATGTGCCATTGCTAAGCAATGCTACAAATGCATATGAACCATGAAGTAACCTTAAAAGGGTAACCATAACATCTTTGATATCTTTATGCCTTGAAAGCAAGTGCTCTAGTATGTGTGCTATAACCTCGCTATCAGTCTCACTCTTAAATGAATGGTCTTTTAGCATTCCTTCCATTAACTCCAAGTAATTATCTATTATACCATTGTGCACTATAGCTATCATACCATCGCATGATGTATGTGGGTGCGCATTTAAGTCACTTATAGATCCATGTGTAGCCCATCTTGTATGCCCTATGCCTACGCTTCCTACCAACTCCTCAAGTCTATGCTTCCTATTAACATCTTTAACGTTACCTACACCTTTTCTTACACTTATGCTAGAGCCATTCAATACTGCTATGCCTACACTATCATACCCTCTATACTCTAGCAAGGATAATGAATCAAGAAGAATGGATGATACATCATTACCATTGCAACTAGCATAGGCTATGATAGAGCACACAATACTACTTCTCTTTGATGGTATTAATATTTACTGCTATATATTAGATAAGATATAGAGCAAGCAAAGTAGTATAATTATTTCTCATTAGATAAAATATCATAACATAATTAGAAAGAATATAGGATAATTCATCTATGCATATACCTTATCCATTCTCTTCTCGATTACTCTAAGCATCCTTAGGTTAGATCTCTTTACTACTAGAGATAGAACACCTATGCTCATGCCCTGTATTGCTATTAGCAGAAGCGCTACGCCAACGAAGAACCAATGGGATGTCATCCTACCAGTGAGTAGCAACTCAAGTAGTGAGTTTGCGAATATTATACCTGCAGGGATTAAGAGTAGACTTATTAGGAATGAGTAGAACGCACCAGGGTTATGGAGCCTTGCAAGATGGAATATACTCCTTATTATCCTATATCCATGCTTCCATGTGGATAACTTCTTCCTCCCTACCCTTGGTCTGTAGTTTACAGGTACCTCTGTTATATTACCTATTGTTGCTATCTGAGCAGCTATCTCAGCCTCAACATCAAAGCCAGTAGTAGTAAAGTCTATCTCCTTTACAGTATCTGTCTTAAGCATATACATACCTGAGCATACATCTGATAGGTTTGTATTCATTAGGAAGTTGAATGTCTTTGTTATTAACCTATTACCAAGTCTATGTAACCATGTCATACTCCTCTTATCAACTGGTATCCTAGCACCTATTATCTCATCGTAGTTATCCATATGTTGTAAGAATCTATCTATGTTCTTTGCATCGTATGTGTAATCACCATCTATAACAAGCATATATGGAGTATCCACATGCTCTACAGCAGTCTTAAGTGCACCAGTCTTACCCTTGCCATGTTGGAATATAACCCTAGCATTAAGGCTCTTTGCAACCTCAACAGTACGATCCTTGCTATAACCATCTACAACAAGTATGTTGTTTATCCCTATTGAGTGTAACTCCTTTATGGTCTCTTCTATACCCTTCTCTTCATTAAGTGTTGGTATAACAACTGTTACTAACTTGTTTATATCTATTGCATACTTGTCTACAATAGACTTGTTATAATTAATGGTATTGCTTACATCCATGGTATTGCTCTTGCTACTCTCTATCATTGCTCTCACCTCCATCTATGGGATTATTGTATATAAGAGTATCTGTTGATGCTGTACTATTATCATTACTGCTAATCTCTGATATCTTCTTGTACAACCTTAAATACTCTATACCTGTGTCTGTTGTAAAGTAGATCTGCTTAGCCCTAGATCCACTATTACCTTCACGTACCTCCAACAACCCATTGCTAACTGCATAGTTAAGGTATTGTTTGAGTTGTCTAAAGTTCAGTCCATTATCATACATTATCCTTGTCTTGCTGGACCCTTTTAATGCACTCATCAGTATGCCTGTAAGTATATCCTCCCTTCTCCTCTTACTCTTCATATTAGTGCTGTTATTCATTCTTCATAATCTTACTAGATCTATAATATAAATACAGATGTTACTTATGTTATGTAACAGATGTTATATAACAACAATTACATATCTGCTTTAGATAGCAGTATGCTACCCTCTCCTTAACCTTGCAATTACACTCTTAACATCTTGAAGGAAAGGTAGAAGGATAAGTATTAAGAATAATGAGTGGAGTAGGATTACGTATTGTATGTTATCAGATATGCTTAACCTTTTAGCAGTAACATGCTCTGTTATAAACATACCAAGATCTGACATGTATACCAGTGAGCCTAGTATTGGTATTACAGTTATTATACTCAGCAACCTTATAGCAAGGCTCTTATCTGTAATAACCTTATCGTATCTTAATATTAGTAATGCCATTATAGCAAGACCTATAAACTCCAATGTTATACTTGTGCTAGAGGTTAATGATAACCTAAACCCTAGTTCATAATCTAATGGCCATAGAACCCTTGTACTTGCAACAACTATATCCCCTAGCATTATATGCTGTATCACTGCTGTAAAGTAAGGGAGGCTACGCCTCCTATATATTATAAAGAATGGGATGAAGAGCATAGACCAGAATAGTATGCTATGGGTTATTGATCTATGCCTTATACCTAATTCATAAAGAAGTATATCTGTATCTGGTACCATACCTAAGAGCATAGCAAAGTAAGGGTTAATGCTAGATCTTACACCAAGTAACCTTGCAGTTATAGTTGCTAGTACGTAAGCCCATGCACCATGCCCAACTAGGAACAAACTACTTGCAGTGTATAAACCTTGCAATCATAAAAACTTTATTTACACTCTATAGCATATATCATTATGGCTAAGAGGTTCAATCCTGATAAGCTGGTTAAGTGCATGGCAAGATCTTATAGCAAGAAGTATGCAAAGGCAAAGAGGTTTAGTATAAAGAAGAGGAAGGCTTAGATAGATAAATAAATAAGTGAATAACAGATATGCATTAGTTAATCTCTTGCTCTCTTTATTTATACATGCTAAACTCATGCATTATACTACTTACATAACATATTCCATCCAATACATTACTTATACTTGTAAACTCATTTGGGGCATGTATATTTGCATTTGCTGGAGAGCAACCAGTCCATACAGATGGTATCTTCAGTATCTTTGTAAACACATAATCTGGACCAGATGCCCATGAGTTAGGGAAGAGAGTAGGCTCTTTACCATAAACCTTCCTTGCAGCATCTTGTGTGCATCTAACTATACTCTCACTAGAGTCTGTCTTGGATGGTTCCAATGAGCCTAGTTTTATAACATCTATGTTATCATAGCCTTCTTCCTTAAGGTACTTCTTTAGTTTATTTAGCAGAGTATCTGGGTTCTGATCGTATACAAGCCTAAAATCTATCTTTGCATAAGCCTCACTAGGTAGGACTGTCTTAGACCCACCTGCTACATAGCCAGAGTATATACCTGCTATATTGCATGTAGGCTCAAAGAGGAGTCTCTTAAGAGCAGCCTTGCCTTTAACATCTCCTATGAACTCCTTAATCCCATAACTACTCTTTATACTCTCAAGATCGTAATCTATACCATCAAGTAAATCAAGGTCCTTCTTGCTTGGAACTTTAACATCATCATACCAGTTAGGTATAGCAATCTTACCATCCTTCTTTATGCTGTTAAGTGCCTTTACTAGAACCCATGCCGCATTATGTACCAAAGGTGCTAGCGATGAGTGCATATCAATCATTGCTGTCTTGCATCTAAGCTCAACGTAAAGTAAGCCTTTAAGACCAGCAAATATGTTAGGGGAGCCTGAAGGGTTAAGGGAGCCATCGAAGCATACACATGCATCAGCGTTAAGCATATCCTTGTTCTTCTCTACAAAGGCTGGTAAGTTAATAGAGGATATCTCCTCCTCCCCTTCTATGAGTACTTTAACGTTAACGGGGAGTTCATCATAGAGTTCAAGTATAGCCTTTATAGCCTTCACTATAGCTATAACATTACCCTTTGAGTCAGCAGACCCTCTACCATATATCTTATCATCCGTAACTATACCAGAGAATGGATTGTAACGCCATGCATCTAAAGGCTCTGCTGGCTGTACATCGTAATGGCTATAGAATAGTATGGTCTTGCTACCTCTCTTGCCCTTAACCTCCCCATAGACTATAGGATTCCCATCCTCTATCCTTATTATCCTACTCTCTAAACCAGCATCACGCATTATACTGTTAAGCGTTCCAGCACACTCATCTATACCTATACCTTGGGCAGATACACTAGGGTGCTTTATTAGGCTCCTAAGATCACTAACTATATCATCCTTGTTATCTTTAGCATACTCCTTTAACTTATCTAATACTAGCACATCTATAATAAAGCAAGAGGTTAACTTAATACTTTGCTTTCAAACATATCTTTAATTATTACATAATTGCTAATCATATTTTAAATGTTATGATCTTAGGTAAAGATTATTTATAATTAATAACTAACATATACGGCTCAATAATTAAATATTTATAAGAATAGATGGAAAGATATACTATGAGCAATACATTATTACAGGTAGCGTTGGATCTTATAAGCATAGAGGATGCATTACGTATAGCATCTACTGCAAGAGTAAATAATGCTGATATAATTGAGGCTGGAACGTTACTTATAAAGGCTTATGGTATGCAAGCTATTAGGAGCCTAAAGCAGATATGCCCTGATACTCCTATACTTGCAGATATGAAGATTCTTGATAATGGAATGAAAGAGGTTGAGTTAGCAGTAACCAGTGGTGCTGATATAGTAACTGTATCAGCCTTGGCAAGTGATAAGACTATACTAGATGCTGTACTAACTGCAGATAAATATGGTGCAAAGGTAATGGTAGATTTTATGTATGTTACTAATCCTTTGGATAGGGCATTAATGCTATGTGAGAGAGGTATAGATTACATATGCATACATGCTAGTCCTCCTTCCTCCTCTTCTTCTGCTATTGTTACTACTAATATAACAGAAGAGAAGTACTATGATATAGGCGATAGCATAAAGGTTGTTAAAAGTTTGAGTAGTTCATGCAATATACCTATAGCTGTTGAGTGTATACTAGATGAAGAATCTTACATATGTGATTTTGTTAGAGCAGGAGCAAGCATAATAGTTGTAGGTTCGTCTATAATCAAGGAGTATGATGTTGCTAGCAAGGTAAGATGGCTGAAGAGGCTGTTACAATGTACGTAACTATAGCAGGAGCAGTAGATATTATATTATTTGTGTATATACGCTTCTTTAACTATCTATAAAATCATTGGATACTTGATGCCTTGAACTCATTAAGTAACCTGCTTATATCTGCATAAGGCTTACCATCATCATAGCTTATGGGTTGTAATGCAGGCGGGTTTGTTAAATAACCTGGTATTCTATTACTGATCCTCTCTTCATAGGTAGGTACATGCTCATTCTGGTAGAATACACCTATAGGTATCCTCTCACCCCACTCATTTGACTTTGCTATTGCTTGCATAATCTTTACTTGCAACTCATCCTCATCGTTGCTATGGACTACTGGGTCATAACCCTGCTCCTCTAACTTGTATATCCTTGGTATTGGCTTACCAGTACTATCTAACCTATCCATGCCAGAGAACCATTCTTTAGTGTATATATCATTATATGTAGGGCATGCTTGAAGAACATCTATTAGTGCTAGTCCTTTATGCCTTATAGCCTTAACTATTATATCCTTTGTATGCTTTACATCGTATGCATATGCCCTAGCTATGAATGTATAACCTGCAGCCAATGCTATCATTATTGGATTTATTCCTTGGTTTATGTTAGGCTTTGGGAGTGATTTGGTCTTCAACCCAAGCTTAAGGGTAGGTGATGCCTGCCCCTTTGTTAAACCATACACAGCATTGTTGAATACTATGTAAGTTAGATCTATATTCCTTCTACCAGCATTAACGAAGTGTCCTGCACCAATACCATAACCATCACCATCCCCTCCAACTGCAATAACCTCAAGCATTGGGTTTGCTAACTTTGCTCCTATGGCAAATGGTAATACTCTGCCATGTAATGTATGTATACCATATACATTTATGTAATGTGGTGTCTTGCCTGAGCATCCTATACCAGAGAATACAACTGCTCTATGCCTCTCTATCTGCAACTCTGCTAATGCTAATTGTATAGCATTTAGTATAGCAAAATCTGCACATCCTGGGCACCAGTCGTTATGCACATCTGTCTTGTAATCTGCTAACCTTAACTGCCTTGGATTAGGGTTAGGGCTAGGGTTAGATACCATGTTTTAACACCACCTTCTTGCTTGCTATTCTACCTTGCATTATGCCTTTCAATGCATCATACACCTCACTAGATGACATTGGTCTACCATTGTATTTAACTATATAGTAATCAGCATCCCTCTGAATATTTGCCCTTAAGAGCTTTGCTAGCTGTGCTGAGTAGTTCATCTCAACATCTATTAGCACTTTAGTAGTATTTAGCATCCTCTCTATAGTTAAGGATGGGAATGGGTGTAATAGTTTAACCTGTAAGTAATTTAACATTATACCTTCATCTTTAAGTCTATCTATAGCATCAAGTACTGCACCCTTACATGAGCCCCATGTTATAACCGTTGCATCTGAACCATTGTTATGCATTATAGCCTTCTCATCATCACTCAACTCCTTAAGTACTAACTCCAACTTGCCCATACGCTTCTCCATCATCCTATCCCTTAACTCTGGATCCTCTGTTATATGCCCATACTCATCATGCTCATCACCAGTATTCCAGAATACTACATCTTGAGTACCAAGCCTTATCCTTGGGGATACAATGCTTGAGAGATCAAATCTCTTATAACTGCTATCAGCATGGCTCATAAGCATACCTCTATCTATCTTAACTAGAGAGGTATCAAAGATATTGCATGTTATAACACTGTTTGCTATTGCCTTATCTACTATATGTATAACAGGCATCTGATAACGCTCAGCATAGTTGAATGCCCTTATAGTATCGTAGAATGCCTCTTCAACATCACCTGATGCTATTACTATCCTTGGGAACTCCCCATGCCCTGCATGTATAGCAAATAAGAGATCTCCTTGCTCATGCCTAGTAGGCAATCCAGTGCTAGGTCCTGCCCTCTGGTAAAGTGTTACAACAACAGGCACCTCATTCATACCTGCCCAGCCTAATGCCTCTGCCATGAGTGAGAACCCTGGGCCTGATGTACTTGTTGATGCCCTTGCCCCTGCTAAAGATGCTCCTATAGCACTCGTTATTGCAGCTATCTCATCCTCAGTCTGAATAACCAATACTGAGCCTTTACCATCAAGTACTTCATTTGCTTCAAGGAACTCAGACTCATCACTTGCTGGAGTTATAGGATAGTAACTCTGATATCTGCATCCAGAGAGTATCTTACCTAATGCTATAGACTGACTCCCTTGAATCAATAGCATGTTATTTGCATATTCTCTAGCAACCAACCTGTAAGGAATATCATCAATACTATACTTTGCCTTTGTATAGTTATAAGTGTACACTGCCGCATCTACATTGGTATCTGCTACACTCTTCTTTGCTCTGAATATGTACCTTATTGCATTTGCAAGTATGTTATGATCGTAATCAAGTAATGCTAAAGATGCTGCAAGTATCATCATGTTAACCATCCTTGTAAGTTTACTTAATGATGGTTCATTCCTCTTCCTTGCTATATCCTCAAGCAATTCATGGCATGGTATACCATATGCTTTTACACCACTTTTCATAATTATAGCCTTTAACATATCATTAGCAGTTCTACCTAGTGAGTAATGCTCAAGCAGTGCTATACTCCTAGCCTTACTACTCTTATCCATGGTAGGTATGGAATCTATGCTAGTATCAAGTATAGATTCATCATATACTACTATGCCATTGTTAACAACATACTCACCATGCCTAAATAGAGTCTCTGCATCAAAGACAGCAAGCATATCTATATCATCTACATGCGCTCTAACTGGTCTCTCACTTGCAAGTATTGTAAAGTAACTATGCTCACCTTTTATATTTGAGTGGTACTCCCTCTTACCAAATATATATAGACCACCTAATGCACATGCCTTAGCAAATACATTTGCTACTGTATCAACACCACTACCCTGTGGGCCACCTGTAACCCATGTAAGCCTATTTGTAACCTTGTACATACATATATCATCCTCATGATCTTATTTATTGTTAATTGCTTATTGTTAACCTCCTCCAGTTGCTGCATCAAATAAGCAGCATGTGCAACCCTCACGCTCACCACAGTAAGGGCATACACAAGAGCATGAGTCTATAGGATTACCGCAGAGGTCACAGAATACTACAACATCATCTGCCATGCTATAGTTGTTATCTATGCTATGGCTACTACCCTTTTTATAGTTACTACTTGCCATGCAATAATTGTTGCACTACTAAGATTTAAAATTTAACATTTGGTTAATGCTACATGCTGTTGCTACACTCTTTATCTTTGTAAACCTTAACATGCATCTATCACTATTGTTATGTAATTGGTCTATTGTACCTTTTGTAATCCTTGTAACAACTTCCCTATGCTCATTACATACAAGTGCTATCATATATTCATTCTCATCATCAAGTATAGATACTATCCACTCTGGAGTATTAACACACTCCTCGCCCCTAACCCTTATACAGCACTTACTTGGTAGCAATACGATTTATCCTAAAGACTATTATATTTAAATCTGTCTACCTTCTTCATGTTATTAAAGAAGGGTAAAGATGAGATAATAAGTATACTAAAAGATCATCTAAATATAGTCATGGCTACGCTTGAGAATCTTAGCAATATGATAAACTCTCTTCTTATGCTAGATATTAAGAAGGGTAAGGAGTATGCCAGTATAATAGATACTTTAGAGACCAATGCAGATAACGTGCATAGAGAAGGTGTGATAAAGATATGTAAAGGCTCACTATTTGGTTACATGCGTGAAGATATAATAGCATTGATGGAGCATATAGATGATATAGCTGATAGTGCAAAGGAGGCTAGTAGAACTCTACTACAGAGGAAGATACCCGAGGAGATGCTAGTTAGGTTCCTTAACAGTAACACAGTAGCTTATGTAAATGCAGGTATAGATACAGTTAAGCATCTTACTAGGCTTATAGATGTTTTAGATAGCAAGAGCGATGTTATACTAGAGCATGTAAGGTATGTTGAGCAGAGCGAGGAGTATGCTGATACCCTAAAGAGCATTGTGATCCAAGAGTTATACTCTTCTAGCATCTACGATACACTAACTATAATACAGCTTAGAGAGTTTATACAACTGATAGATAGGATAGCTGATAGTGCTGAGGATGCTAGTGATGTAGTGCTTATAATGCTAGCCAAGGGGTATGCATAGTATTTAGTTAGTTGGTTACCTTGAATTTTATTTTAGACCTCATATTAATATTATATTTAGTATCACAACCACTCTTACCAAGTATAGGATCAATTATGCCATTGCCAGTTATTAATACTGTAGCATTATTACTCTTATCATTCATCTTTGGTATGAACAACTCTGGAGTGGTTGTTGGTCCATGGGTCTCATCTGGCTTCAGGTATAGAAGGAGTATATTTATAGCTATGATTGGGTTTGCTCTAGGCTTGCTCTTTGAGGGTGATAAGACAGGTTACAATATAGTTACTACAGATGTTATTAGTAGTGTTAGAGCAGATATAGCAAGAAGTATAATCCTAATGATTACACTTGTAGTACTGTTAGTATCATCGTATATAGGAATACCAATAAGCATGGTCAATATTCTATTTGCTGCTTATATAGGAGCAATAATGGGTATGGATCAAGAGTATTACAATGAGTATATGAGCAGACAGGTTCTTGCAACAATAATATTTTGGGTAGTATTACCATTTATAGCATTCTTCTTAAGCATGATTGTTCATAGAATAGTGCTATATAATGTAAGGTTGCTAGGTTTAATAAGTGTAAATAGATTCTATTCAATTGCATTACAGATAGCATTATTCTATGCATCATATACCATAGGCTCAAATAACCTTGGTCTACTCTACTCAATAGGCTATTATGCTAAGAGTTATGATATATATGGTATAGCAATAATAGCCATACTGCTATCTGCATTTGCTCTAGGCATGGTTAATGGGAAGAGGATATCAAAGTTCATAGGAGAAGATATGATAGGTTTAACCCCAGCAAGAGTATTGAGTAGTATATTAACATCATCTATAATGTTATGGATAGCAACACAGATGCATATACCATCATCATTTGTTCATTTACTTATATTCTCACTACTAGGTGTAGGTACAACTATAAGACCAAGTGTATACAATAGAAAGTATATAACACTCTTGCTAACATCATGGATATTCCTAACATTGATAAGTTTCATTGCAGGCTTTATGCTAAATTATATGATCCCCGTGCTATAAAATAAATAAATAAATAATAATGATGAAGATTGGTATATAATGCATTGCTAAAGAGGATAGAGTACCTTGCAGGTAAGATATGTGAAGTAATACTACCAATAAGGGATACAGTTCATATAGGCAAGGGTTCAAGCATAGCAGTATGTACTCTAGCAAGTATTGATCTACTTAAGAGTATTGCAGAGGATGAGTATATAATGCAAAGTATAGCTGTAGTAGGAAGATTACTATCAGAGAATAAGGGGATAGATATGCTTGTTAACTTCATTGCAGAGCATAAGGAGATAAGGTACCTTGTACTTTGTGGTAATGATACAAAGGGACACTATGCTGGACAAGCATTGCTAGCCTTGTATAAGAATGGTATAAATAATGATGGTAGAATAGTAGGGGCAATAGGCAAGCATCCAATAGTAAGTGTTAGCATGGATAAGATAGATGAGTTTAGAACCCGTATTAATGTTATAGATATGATAGGGGTAAAAGATAAAGAGAAGATACGTGCATGTATTGAATCTTTACTAAGCAGTAAATTATAATTCATGGGTTTATACCTATTGCATTATCCTCATAAACCTTATCCTTGAAGATCTGTCTTAGTCTCTCTAGGTTTACTTCATGCTCTCTGCTCTTAACATGCTCATCTACACTATCATTCTCCACATCTTTATTGCATATATTGCAGTGTACAATATCCATCTTTCAGCCAGATGTAATATAATAATGGATTTATATACTCTTCAATTTATTTACTATCTCCATTTCATATTTATATTTAATTTGTATTAAAGCATGCATGAGCAGGGCTATGATAATAGGCAGATTCCAGCCTTTCCATAACGGGCATATGGAATTGGTTAAGCATATACTAAAGATGCATGATGAGTTGATAATAGTAGTTGCAAGTGCACAATTCAACTACTTGCTTAAGGATCCATTTACTGCTGGAGAGAGGATATGGATGATACATGAGGCTTTAAGAGAAGAGGGCATACCATTGGATAGATGCTATATACTTGCTATACCAAATGATGAGAATAATGCAAGATGGTATGCGCATCTAAAGTCTTATACTCCAAGGTTTGATGTAGTATATACTGGTAATGAGTATGTATCAATGCTATTAAGTAAAGAGGGTGTTAAGGTAAATGAGCCCTTGTTGTTTAATAGAGAGGCATATAATGCTACTAGGATTAGATCATTCATGCTAGAGGATAAAGAGTGGAGGCATCTAGTACCTAAAGCAGTAGCAAGGATAATAGATTCAATAGATGGGGTTAACAGATTGAAGGTAATAGCAAGAGCAGAAAGCAGACCTCAAGAATGGTAATAGTTGATAATAATCAATATCATAATCAGTTACTACAAACTAAAATAAATATTAATAATTCAACGATATAGTTGTTGTTGAAGGTTAGAGCATGCCCTATATGCCCAATATGTAATGGTAAGAAGTTTAGAATAGTAGCAAGGTATGGAGAGAGTAGTGATAGTAAACTGATGCTTGAGTGCATCAACTGCTTAAATAAGATAATAGTATAAATAATTTATCTGTTAACGATATTTTTATTAATAATCTCTATTTTTTAACCTTTGATATGTAAATAAATAGGTACTTAAGGTTAGTTAATTAAAATAATCTGATAGAATGGTATTAATATCTTTAATCTAACCTTACTATATGGCAAGACAATGGCAAGACGAGCAGGTATCACTAGATGCTATAAGGAATGAGACCATAGCAGTCCTAGGTTATGGTATACAAGGCAGTGCTCAAGCAAACAACCTAAGGGACTCTGGCTTAAATGTTATAGTTGGTGTTAGAAAGGGTAAGAGTTACGATCAGGCTGTTAAGGATGGGCATGATGTTAGGAGTGTTAGCGAGGCTGTAAAGTCATCAAGTATAATTTTAGTACTACTACCAGATATGGAGCAGGCTAAGGTATACAAAGAGGAGATAATGCCTTATCTTAGCAATGGTAAGGCTCTATGCTTTGCACATGGTGCAGCTATACATTGGCAATGGATAAAGCCACCAAGCTATGTTGATGTATTCATGGTTGCCCCAAAGGCACCTGGTCAGAGGTTAAGGGAGCTTTACCTTGAGAACTTTGGTACACCAGCATTGGTAGCAGTGTATCAAGATGCAACAGGTAAGGCATGGGATAGATGCTTAGCAGTAGCAAAGGGTATAGGATGCACTAGGGCTGGTGTTATAGAGACTACATTCAAGGAGGAGGTTGAGACTGATTGGTTTGGAGAACAGGTTAATCTATGCGGGGGAGTACATTCACTTATATTAGCAGCATTTGAGACTCTGGTTGAGTCAGGTTACAAGCCAGAGGTTGCATACTTTGAGTGCCTCCATGAACTTAAACTTATAGTGGATCTTATCCAAAGGTATGGGATAACTGGTATGTATACTAGGGTTAGTGAGACTGCTAGATATGGTGGCTTAACAAGGGGACCAAGAGTCATAGATGCAAGTGTAAAAGCAAGGATGAAGGAAGTACTTAAAGAGATACAATCTGGTAGATTTGCTGAGGAGTGGGTTAGTGTATATAATAAGGAGGGTAAAGATGCATTCGAGAAGTATATGAAAGAGTTAGAGAAGCATCAGATAGAGCAGGTAGGTAAGAGGCTAAGATCTATGATATGGAAGGAAGAGAACTAACATCTATGGATAATTTATAACTGAATTATAATAAAAATATATATAGAGTAAATTAAATAATTAAATAAATTAGATTAATTTTAATTTAATAATTAATTTAATTTAGTTAATTATTATAGCCTTGAATTTATTCCAGATCTCTCTGAACTCTTCCTCGCTTATCTTATCATCTTGTAGTGCATCATCTAAAACATCTATAGCCTCTCTTACTTCCTTTAATTTTCTTTTAAATAGTATGTAGCATACAGAGTACGTACTTGCACTAGCTATAACTAAAGGTAACCAAGATAATATAGATGATATAACTGATATTATATCCATAAAATTATAATAGTCTATATTGTATAAAGTAATATGCTTATTTAATTAGGATCTTTATTGAATCAATTACGCTAAACATCTTCTTCATTTTTATCTTTGAAGGCTCTGTAAAGGAAGGAGAGCAATACTTATTATTTTAACTCCCTCCTCTTCTTAACCTCTCCTCTTATAAAGTCTATTATAACATGTAAAGGTGTGCCAGGACCAAAGTTACCTAGCACTCCTTCCTTCTCAAGCAATGGTTTATCCTGCTCTGGTATTATGCCTCCTCCCAGAACAAGTATATCTCCTCTTCCCTTCTCTCTTAACAATCTAGCAACCTTAGGGAATAGAGTCAGATGAGCACCATTAAGGAGGCTCATTGCTACTACATCTACGTCCTCATCTACAGCCATCTTTGCTACTTGCTCTGGAGTGCAGAATAAGCCAGAGTATATAACCTCCATTCCAGCATCTCTGAACGCTCTAGCAAGTACTAAAGCACCTCTATCATGACCATCAAGCCCAAGCTTAGCTACAAGTACACGGATTGGTTTATTAACCTCTTTTTGTTCTTGCTCTTGCATAATTTCAATCTTGTATAGATATTATTTATTTATATCTTTTATTCTTTAAATAAGCTTAATTTTAGATACACAAAAGGCTTAAATCATAATATGAGTAAGGTTAATTATGCTATATCTAGTAATAGATAGGGTAAAGATGAACTTTGAGCCTACAGATGTATCTCTAGCACAATTAAAGATGCTTGCGCAAACATTCAGGATGTATGAGGATTATAAAAATGGTGGTAAGCTAAAGGTAGCATACGCATTCGCTGATACCCCTGGTGGAATAAGTATATGGGATGTAGAATCTAATGAGGAGTTGCAGAGAATATTATTCTTGCTTCCTACAATGCCATTCATGGATAGAGAGGTTAAGCCATTGACTAGTATAGAGAGTGTTAATGCTATAGTTAATGAACTTATAGACATAGTAAAGAGTATGCCTAGCAAGCCTAGTAGATAATAGCAGTATATAAATGTCTTTGGTTAACAATTAAAATTTTCTTATTTTTATTAACTAATTGGTTACTAAACTATAATTAATCTAGTTAAACTTATCAGCTATATTATATTATCTAGATTATTTATCTATTTAACTTCAGGAAGTATATATGCCAATAATCAATTATTAGCCTTACATCCAATGCTACGCTAGTCCTAGCATTCCTCACTGCAAATGCAGGTAATAATGCTCTGTTAGGTATCATGTTACTGTTATTTATACTATGTTTAAGTATTCCATCTATATAAAAATCAACTTTATTAACACTCCATACTATCCTAACCCTATGCTCATTACTATCCCTTGTTAAACCGCTATTAACTACTGTAACACTACCATTATCATTACAATATACTATCTCATAGTTATTCTTAGGCATAGTATAGTTATCTCCTCCATCGTATCTTAATGCTATCATTGTATTGTTTGAGAAGGCATCATCGTTACCAGAGTAACTTGTTGGAGTACTGCTGAATAGACCTATACTTACCTTCTCTCCTCTTTGCAAACTATTAAGTTGTTTAAATAAACACTCAAATACAATAGTATCTGCATCAATAAGCATTGTTGGAGATACATAATAATGCCTTGCACCAATAGATGCTATCCTTTGAGGATACATACCCCCATTGCTTCCTGCCCTGCCTAAGAATAATGCATGGTATCTGTAATTATCCATATCATTGTGTATCCTTACTTCAGCATAAGCATCTGTAGTATAAACCCGATACATCTCAACTAGGTTTATATTCTCTCTATTGAAGTGGTCTATTGCACCATAATAGTTATCAAAATATGGGTAATTACCTTCAACATCTAATATAACGCTCATCTTAGATCACATTAGCAATAAATTATTAGGTTCAAATATTAGCAAACCAGTACTCTTCATGTTCATCATTACTAGAATGTAACGATCCATTTTCATTACCATGGTTATTACTGTTATTGTTAGTATTATCATTAACAATCTCAATCAACATGTTAAAGTTCTTTAAGAGTAGATTGATAAGTAATACAAAAAGATCTTCACTCCTATTTATACTATATTCCTTAAGCAATTCTTGCTTAACATCTCCATCACTTCTATAAACCCTTATCTTAACTATACCCATAGTATCACCATTTATTGAATTAATTAAGTTAAATAATTCTATAATGCCAATAATCTACTGTGTTGAATATACTAGTACTAGCTCCTGTAAAATTGTATACTGCTGAGAATATGTTAAGTGCAGATGTTGGTACGTTAGATGATATATTTGCTCTTTGGATATTATCAATATAGAATATAACATTATTATTATACCATTCAATCCTTAGTATATGCCATAGTGTATCACTTGCTATACCTGTATCAACTATACTCTCACTTACTCCATTACTTACTCTAGCAGCAAAATTACCCATTCCATCCACAGTTAAACATACTTTCCTTACGCTTGATGTGAATGCATCCATGCTAGTTAAACCATCTATTAGTCCAAATGCATGTCTAACGTTGCTTACTCTAGTAACAAGTCTAAATCTTAACTCAATGGTTATACCATTTATAATTCTATATGCATCTTGCATAGAAGGCCTTAATGTATAGTTAGTTCTAAAGAAGGCAGATGATCCATTTGCTATACTACCCCCATTAGTTATTGCATGCATTCTAACACTACTATCATTATTACCATTCTCTATTGCTGCTATTGATGTTATGTATAATTGGGGCGCATTTGTAACATTAACCTGCTCTCTATTAAAGTGATCTCTTGCCTCATAGAGTGAGAAGAACGGGTAATCACTACCTTTAGAGCCTAGTAAAGGTATCCATCTTGTATTACTACTATCTCTAACAAGTATATACCTTAGATCTGGATCACTAACTATAAGCCCTGCTCTAGGCTCTAACTTATCGTATGAGCCTATGAACATATATGTTAGATCTCCTAATGCTCTTCTATCTACTATTGATATTACATTGCTAGTATCAGTTGTAACCTCTGCTATCTTTATAGCATCCTGTGGTTTTGCTCCAGTAGTGTTAACTACAAACTCCCAGTCTAATGGTCTTCCTTGGGAATCTTTGATTAATCTAATGAATATATGGTTTACAGCATTTGCTTGCATAGTTAATTGCTCAATAGCATCACTCTCCAACGCTATACCTTGTATGTATGCTCTTCCATTACTCACGTTAACCTGTAGATTACTTGCACTAGTTACTGAGAAGCCGTAATCGATATAGTCTACAGCAAATGCACCTATATACCTGTACCAATCACTGCTAGATATTGCTCTTCCTACCTTTGGTATTGTATATCTAGCCATTCTACCACCTCATATGCTCATACATAATCATTTATCATACCATACTTTACTGGAATGTTATACTCCAAGAGATAGTAGAAGTATTGCTGTTTGTCTTGTTTATCTCATTACTAAGCAATGTTCTTGCAACTAGTCTGTTATCGCTGCTTATTAAGCCTACCTCTCTCCATGTTCCATTCATTTCATATGTATCAAAGAATGTATCAAACCTTGCCTGATTACCATTTGTACTCTTCATAGTTATACCTTTTCTACCTATCTCTTGTTGTAATGCTGTATCTCCTTGGGTAACTTGGCTAGTTCCAGAGCCTACTGCAACATAAGCAATATTTACACCTTTCTCAGTTATTATATCAGCAAGTACTTGTTTACCTATGTTAACAACTAAATTATCAATGTTAATACTCTTTACAAGCTCATTTCGCTCATACAACCTTATCTCAACCCTTCCTCTAATAGTTACACTATGAGTATGATCCAAAGTCATGTGTTGTTGAGTCATATACATACTCACCTGTTAGTATGTTAGTTGAAGTATTATCAATTGTATTAACAGAATCTTCTTCTCCATTTGTAACATAGATATTCAGTATGTAAAGTATCTCTCCCCTTCTACCATAGCGTTCTCTTGCAAGTTCTTCACTTAGCCTCTTTACTATATCACTTATACCTGATACACTTCTGATATCCCTAAAGCTCATAATCAAATACTAACATTAACATATTAAATGAACCTTACACCCTTTACTGTGAACTTGTAATTATAATCACCAAGTCCCTGATCAAACGAGTAACTTATGTTAGTTACATCAAATACAGCATCTAACCCATTTATGCTATCAACTACTCTAATAGCATCTCCTAATCTTAGCATTGTATCTGCTGGGATACATGTTAATGTTATGAATTGCTTCCTCTTCTTTGCTGTTTCTAATTGCCCTTTTGTTAATGCTATAAGCTCAACATCTTCTATAACTGTAGGCCATGATACAACAGCCTCTCTTCTACCATATGCATTTATACTATTATTATCTGCTATTGGTGTTAGTAATCTTTGAGAATAATATAACCTATAGTTGAACTGATAACTGTTATTATTCACAATCCATGATACACCATCGCTTGATCTAGCATTAACACCGATTGTAGAGTTATCATGATACCATGCATACGTGCTATTGGCATCACCTTTCTTGTATAGAATAAGCCAATGTGGTGTATTAACATCTAAATTCTCTTCACCAACATCGAATAGTACCCATTGCCCATTACTTGAGCCTGCTTTAGCATTTATAGCCTGATAATCCTTCCTAAATGCCTTTATCAATGCCCCCTTAGGTCTGTTGTTACCATCATCTAGCCTTAACTCACCTTCTAATGGTAATGTTAGATCATCTCCTACTTTTGCAACTCTAACTGCTATATATTGTAACTCTCTCTCTATTCCAACTAGATTTATCTTAACAGCTTTATACTCTGTTAACAGTTGATACCCATTGCTAACAGTAACCTCTTTGCTTATCTTTGGTCTATTCCCTCCTAATCCATATATAACATTCTTAACTTGTTCAATACTATCCTCTAACTCATAATCTACTATAAGCCCAGTTGTGCTAAGATTATCATTTGTATTTATACTATCCTTGAATGTTATTATATTTGAGTTGATACCAGGAGCATGAAAATGCAATTTGCCATCAGCATCAACAAAGAATATATAACCAGAGATCTCTGCTAACTCTTGCAAGGCATCTATTGCAGGCCTATATTGTAGTATATATACTGGTAATGTTATTCCAGATCTCTTAACATACATGTATGGATCTATACCTTCATCATACAATGTTTTAACTTGCATAGCATCATTAACCTTTGGATATGCAGTTATATCTGCTATAATCCTCTTAACCAGATTGCTTACCTCAGTACTCTGATCATTGCTATCTGGTAACCCATCCTCCTTTATCCTTTGTCTAGCAACTATATCTATTATCCTCTCACTTAGTTTATAACCTAGACTCTTTGCTTTATACTCTGTAACTATATGATTGTTTCTATTATAACTTCTCTTCTTAACATCTATTGTACCAGAGAATATCTTATCGTTTATGTAAGGTACCTTTCCCAACCATATATCTATTCTATAGCCTAGATCTATAGCATTGGAATCTTCAACAACAAACTTGGCTATACTTGGACTAGAATCTATATTGAGTTCAATATCAAGTGATATAAGGTTAAAATCGTATATTCTGTTAGCTGGATCAAATGTTAAAGTAGTATTATCTTTGCTTATAATAACTTTAGGTAGCACTGCTCTTAAATTATTCATAAGTTGATACCTAATAAAAATAAAATAATAGAATAAATTAGATAGAGAGTATTAATGATAACCAATTATATTAGAAATGAAATATACCTACTTTACTTGCTATTTCTCTACTTATAATATCTGCCAATTGTTTTATTGCCTGTCTATCATTTCCTATGAATGATCCAATATTGATGTTAACTGTTAGATTTGGATTAACATTGCTGGTATGGAATGAAGTTGTATGTTGTGATGATAGTAATGATTTATGTAATGGTTGTACATAAACGTACTCTGCTCCTGCCTCACCAGCAAGGAATAATGTTGGTTTATTTACTATTCCCTCAAACCCATGTTGAAGAGGTATAGCAGGACCTTTAGCTGGTCCGCCACCCTTGCTAGATGATTTAGATGTTGTTGCAGTTTTTGATGATGATGAAGATGATGACGATGATGAAGAATATGCTGTGTAAGAATAACTTGTAGTAGATATGGAAGGTGTCTTTATAACTAACCCTAGTACTGAATTTATTGCGTTACTAACCGAATTTATTATCTTCATAACATATCCTACTATACTATCAACTGCACCTGCTAAAGATGATATAAATGATGAGATTGCTTGAGGTAGCACATTTGTAAATATGCTAGTTATAAACTTTGCAAAATTTGATAATGCATCTGGTATTACTGTTGTGAATATATTGATTATAACATTTGCAACAATCTGTAATGCACTAGGCATTATGCGTGTGAAGAACATTACTATGCTAGAGCCTACGTTATTCAATACATCAAGCATATTAAACATATTTGATTGATATGCATATGCAAGTAAGCCTATAGCTGCAATAGCACCTGCTATAACTAATCCAGTAGGTCCTAATGCACCAAGCATAGTAAGTATTGAACTAAATGATGGTATAAGTGCTGCTAATACCCCCCTTAACCCTGTTAATGCACCAGAGAATCTTCCTAAGCCCATAACAGCAAATCCTAAGGAACCTGCTATATTTGCTATACCAGATAATGATCCTACTATGGAGTTAAGTTTATCGCTCTCTGCATCCTTCATAGCTTTGTTAAGTTTATTTTGTGCTTCACTTAAATCTTCCAACGCTTTAAGTGCTTGGGGACTATTTGCACCAAATTGTTCTACTGCTAGATTATAATTTCTTTGTGCCTTCTCTAGCTCATCTTGTGCTTCAGTTAATGAGTTAGTCCTTCCTATCATAACAAGTTGTATTATGTTAACCGTATCTAGAGTACTTAATACACTCCTAGCAACACTGCCAAGTCTAGAGAAGGATCTCTCAAGCATAGCAAGGTTTGGATGCATAGCTCTCATTATGTTACCTTGTAGCCTCATAGCTCCACTTAGTGTATTAGCATCTCTATTAAGTTCCCTTAGCTTTTGAGCATATTGATGGGTTGTAAGTTCTCCTCTAGCAAACTGCTCATTAACCTCTTTTAATCTTGCCTTAACATCTTCTGCTCCTTGAACCTGAAATCTCCATACCAAAGGGAATTCCATAGTAATTAATCACCTTATGAAGAAAGAAAATAAAATAATAATTAAAAATTTTTATAATTGTTCATTATTCCTTACAAGTATATCTGTGAACTTGCTTATCTTATTATTTATTATAGTACTAAATATAGGATGTGCCTGTTGTTTACTTGTACCGAACTCATGGAATATTGAGTGTTCTGCCTTAGCACCTAAAACAACATAGTTCTTGCCCTGCTCTTTAAATATACTTGCAATCAACTCACCACTAACTATATGTCCATGTCTTGCATTACCTTTAGCATCAGTCCATGAATCATTTACCATATGCTCTTTAATCTCATACATTATTTCATCCACTAATCTATTAAGCGTATCCTGAATAACATTGTCCATATTTAATACTATGTGATTACTTCTTGTTACTGCATTCCTTATCCCTATCTCTCTTAAAGATATCATTTGTTAGATGCACCCTGAATAAATGCTATACCTTTGCTCTTAATCTCTTGAGCACTAATATCTGCCTCTGCTATAGTCATCAAGTATGCAATATCTCTTTCATTCATATTCTCATAATCACTATAAGTTATATTTACTATCCCTGCCTTTATTAAAGAGTATAGTCTAAGCATCTCAGCTAAGTAAGGATCATTTATAATAAAGTTATCGGTTATGAACATCTTAACTATCTTCATCTTCACTGTAAAGGGACACTTCTATTCATCTCTAACACTTTAATATATAACATCTCAGCATCTTTATAATGCATGTTCTCTAACTCTTCTAAAGTTAATCCTAGACATTTGTTTAGTACTTCACTCCATAACTCAAACGTTGGGTCAAGATTACCTTTAGCAGCTTCATTTCTAGCATATTGTTCTCTTTTTATAAGTTCTTTAACCTCTTTAACGGTAAGATAATGTTTTATTTTGTACTCTTTACCATTTAACTCTATAACATCATTGCTCATAATGTAATCACCTAACTATAGTAAAGAAAGAATAATCTTATTTTGGTTAAATAAAATAAATAATAATTAAGTAGTGTATATTGTAGCACCTTTTGCTCTGAATCCTAAGGTCTCAAGAATAGCCTTATTATCGCTAGCATTGAACTCCCTTTTATCTAAAGATGTGAATACTGTATTTGTAAGATCAAGTACTGCGCCTCCTGTCCCTTCTTTCAATATCCATCTTAATGTATATGCATTACTACTCTTTAGATCCACCTCTCTACTTGTGCTAAGATAAAGTAGCGTTATACTTCCTGTTATATCTCTATTTGTTGCTGGCAAGAATGTTATCTGCTGACTACCTAATGTTCTTATGGGATCCAAGTTTCTATTTATCTTTATTGTTAATGAAGTACACGGTAGTATAGTTGTAGATGCTCCTGATACAAGTCTTACAGGATCTGTTGCATCAGCAAAGTGCCATGGATTATTGGTAAGATCAGTAGCATGTGTAGCGGTACCAGATACATAGTCTGTTGTGTTAGGGGTAGATATCTCTTTACATATGAACTCACTTGTAACTTCTATTAGTGAATCAGCATTTGCCTTTAACTCTATACTATTCATTCTAGCGCCCTTGATCCTTACAAAGTGTTCTACACCATTAAGCATGTATGAGAATCCTAATGCTAATGACTTATCTATACTATTACTTGAGCCTTGCGAGTTTATCCCATATTTCAAGAACTCTATATCCTCTATAGCATAAGTTACAGTAAACCTATAGTTCTCTGCTAATTTTATACTCTTGTATATATCTTCTGAACCTAACCTTCTGAACTCTTCAAGTACTATCTCAATCTTTGGATCAATACTCTTTATATGTCCTGCAGATTTTAATGTACCGGATGAGATATCTATTCCTTCACCAAAAACATTCTCTTCTCTATACTCTAATTGTCTCTTAATTAAACCTGCAAATGTTGGTATTCTTGTAGACATTCTTACTCCCTCCAGTTATCATTTAATTATGATATCAATAAGAACTAAACTTATCTGATTCATCTATGCAACAATTTACTTTCTTTTAATTGTTCATGTGTTATATCTACTTTATTATTTGCTTATATTTTACACTATTACCTTATAGTATCTTAGAATAACGGTTGCTATGCTATGTTCTATGCTCTCATATGCATCTTCTTTGGGCAAACGTTTAAAGTCCTGTAGCAATGCTAACTGTATACCTTCTGGCATATTAAGCATATTCAATGCTAATATTCTTTCAATCTCTTTCTCTAACTTCCATATCTTATCTAGAGCATTTTTACCTTTAGCAAATATATGTATTGCATGATAAGAGTTATGCTCAAGGTACCCTTTTGAGCCTAAGGTTATCTTATTTATAGTTGTATTTAAATGCTTGACTATTATCTGATACCATGAAGATCCATTGAACCAATCTACAGAGAACCTTACTCCAGTAGTAGATGCATTATTAGCCTCATCTAATACCTTTAACTCTGAATCATTATCTGCTCCATTAGGATTCCAATTATTCTTAAGCATATTAAGTAAATGTATGTTTGGATCAGTAATGAAGTCGCTATCTCTTCCTGCTATATGTAAAGTCATAATCATCACCATGAATTGTAATTGTAAATAATAATATTTACATTATATCATTTAATAAGATTTCAATTGTTCTTCATCTTGTTCTTCTTTTAATAATCTTGACTTATACTTGCTGCTTGCTATAGTGAATGTTACTGGAACTGAATCACTCTGTCCTTTGTTTATAGATCTTATCCTATTATAATATTCTTCAAGTAGTAACTTTGCTTTGCTTTCCATTGTTGCAGATGGAAAGAATTGCATAATATAGTATGCTGCTCTAATATTCTGTGCATATATAATATCATGCCATTGTTTATCACTACTATTCCAACTCCTACCAGTATCTGTTTTTATGCTAGAACATGCCTTTGCTAAAGCAGAATCTATTAGTTCATCACTAACCTCACTAGTTGGAGGATTGCCTACCAATCTCCTAACCTCCTGCCTATTAGTTGTTATATCGCCAAATACTTCAGACATAAATAATTAAGACAAGATCTACTTTATCATAACTAATTATATTATACAAATATAGTTAGGTTAGTAGTAATCAATTAATTAACCGTATCTAAATCTTTTATTGAATGTATTTATAGAATCTGTTAGGTTATTTATGCCTTTATTAAGCTCTCTAGCATTATTACTTATCTCATCTAGCATCCTACTTATCTCGCTTAACTCTCTTTCTATGTTAATTAACCATCGCATAATGGTGAATAATATTATTGCACCAAAACCCATCTGTGTTATTTGAGGCAATAATATGTTTAATATTTCATCATTCATTATACGATATTAATATTAAAATATAGATAAAAGATTAAATAAGATCATGAATAATAGTAATTACTACATTTAATTAATAAACTTCATTAAAAAATAATAAAAATTAAAGTTAGAGTATATTTGTTAATCTTACTCCAGCATCCTTACTAGTGAGTAATGGTTGTACCCATTGTCTTATAACATACTTATCCATGCCTTTGTCTATATCTCTACCTTGCTCTATTACAGTTGGTCCTTCTCCTAGCAAGAAGGTCTTCTTATCATACAATGCTGCCTGTCCTTGTGTAAATACGCTATCTACAATAGCAGTTATCCCTGGCCAACCTGGTAATGGGAATACACCCATACCTAAGCGCTCTGGAGTTAATATTGTGTAACCTTTAATGAATGTATTACTCTGATATGCAGCCCATGTTCTAGGGTGCATTACTATGGTATCAACATCAAAGCCTTTATCTGCAATATTAGAGTACTCTGCTGCTATATGATCCAATGGATTGTATGCTGAGAAGTTATCACTTGCACCTAGAGCACTCCATGATTCTTTTGCTACATCATCAAACTTGCTTAACTCTTCTGCTATCTGTTTTGCTACTGCTCTACCTAATGCAGTAGCAGCTGTCTTTATCTGACTTGCAAATGGATCAACAGATGGTCTTAACCTAGCTTCATCCTCAACTGCTAGAGCAACTACATTCTTCCATAGATTGAATTGAACCATAGTGAACTTTGTGTTAAGTACATTAGGCTCTACCATTGGAGGTACTTTCTCACTAGCCTCATACTTGTTTGCTATTGGTACTCTTAACTCTAACTTTGGTACTGGTACTCTAGTACAACCTTCCTGTAAATAGTATTGCCTATACTCTTCACCAATTATCATATTAAGTATCTGCACAGATGTTAATGTTTGAACTTGTGGAGTATCTAGTATTCCTGCTTGTAGATGTCTCTCTGCTTGTCTTATATATTCTGCGTAAAGTACCTCATACCTACCTTCACCAAGCCTCTTATCTTTGTTTACCTTTATCAATGGTATAAGATTAGCATCTCTTCTAAAGTCCTCGCTTGCTAAAGAACCTAGATATATCTTGCTTGTATATGGGGAGTAAGTTAATGCTACTCTAGAGTTACTTACACTCATGCTTATATCACTTGTTGAGTTATCTATCACTACCATAAATATCACCTATCATTACTCATTATAACTTGATTAGAATAACTTCTCCTTGATGAGCATCACTTACTGTTAGATGCTCATTCTCTTTGCCTATGTATACACCAACTCTCTTCCAGAATGTATTTTGCAGTTCCTGAATCTCTTGCTGTGAGTACTCACTGCTTATGGTTACCCTAGTATCTTCAACAACCTTGCCTGGGGAGCCTACTTTAACTGGTCTGAAAGGTCTTATAGTTCCATCTGCTATAACATAAACCAACCCTGATATACATGCTCTAACATATTTAACATCATTGCTACTAGTTGTAACACTCTCAACTGCTATAGCAAATGGACCATCATCGTTACTGGTAGCCTTCCTAGCCTTGCCTTCTACTATTACTATAACATCACCTCTATCTATGCTTTGATTAGCATCAACTTGGAAGGATCTTACTATGAAGTTAGTATTTGCTATATCTCCTGCTTGAGCCATATCACATCACCTCAAGAATAGTCTATCAGCATAAATAGTAGTATCCTTAATATCTACTGTCCTCTTAGCGTTAAGCATGTAACTTGCATTATATGATGGTTTATGCATGTACATGCTTGCGCTCTTGTTAGATAACATCTCCTCATAAACAGAGGCAAGCTCGTTTAGCAACATCTCACTATCTGCTTCTGCATACTTTGTTCTTTCATTCTCAGCATCTTGCTCACTTATCTTACCTAATGCTAGCTTTGCTGTCACTATTCTATCGATGACCTGCTTTAACTCTGCTAACCTTAGTTTGCTCTTTAACTCTGCTATTATATTTTCGTATTCTACAATCTTGTTATTCTCATTTTGATTTGAGTTAACATCTTGCATAGACATCAGTTTAGCATTTGGATGACTTGGACATAAAGAACTACTTTTTGCTTTATCATTTTTATCACCTTTAGAGCATTCATTTAAACATATTGCTATTGATTGTTTATCTATAGCAATATTCATTTTTTTCTTCTCGTGTAAACACTCTCTTAAGCATCTATTAATGTTCTCTTTATTATTGTGATTAGGTATTTTCTTATCATTATTACTAATCTCTTTACTTGCCCTTCTTAGAATACTCATACATGTATACTCTGTTCCATGACACTGAGCAGTTATCATTGCTTTATCTATACCAAACGCTGGATCCTTTACACCTGCTACATGTGCAACTACAAAGCTCTTTGCTATTTCATTACCATCTTGATCTCTAACTATATCCTTCTCATCTACTATTATTGAAGGAGAAACAAACCTTACTATTCCATCCCTTATTGCTTTTATAGCTTTAGCATCAAATATTTCTGCTATAAACCATGCATAACCATTATTGTAGTTAACATCTATTATTGTTCCTACTCTATACTTCTCTTGCTCCTTAAGCAACTGCTCTATGCTTTCTGCCTTAGGATGTGAAAATGTGTTAAAGTCTATTATAAATGGTTTACCTATTGCACTTCTTATGCTCTTTATTATTGCATCTTTACTAACTCCCCAACGATTTGCATTTATACTATCATCTATGAGGAACGATTTTATGAAGAACTTTGAGCCTGATGTAAAGTATTTTATTTTATTCTCCACAGCCATATGGATCACTATCAATCTTTTATGCAATATTATCCGTACATATCTTGTCTCTTACAATTTTCTTCATCTAGAGTAGTTAACATCTTTACAATATCAATCTTTGTTAGCTCTAGATAATCTTTTATAATGTCCTGCATGTAAAGTGTATGAAGTTTTTGTTGCAATTGAAATAAGGCTAAAAACATCTCACCATATGATGGTTTGTATTTACAGAATGCCCTATAAAGTGCTTCATCAAACACATTGAATAACTCTCTGACCTTAATGTGGCTAGGGAGCTTATCGCTACTGATCTTTGGATAATTACTCTCTGAATTATTCTCTTGCGAAGGTAGAACATTAATTATATTAACATTGGATTTACAATCTTTTTCATCAGTACTGTTAGTATTACTCTTACAATTACATTTGTTGCAATATTGTACCATAGCTAAATAATAACATAATAATAAAAAAGATCTTTATATAACTAGAGGGATATCAAATGGATTAATTAAATAAATTGATGATAAATGATATAATGTCTGATTATTGATATATTGACATTTTATTTGCTATCATGCGTAATTGACATATCATTCTTTAAATATTCTAAACCAAGCATAGTAAGAATAGCATTTTCACTTAGATTTGGTAACAGTTCCTTTAACTTCTTAACAGCATCTACCATATCAACCCAATTACTTACTATAAATGGTTCAAATTCTGCACTTATGTTTAATTCATTCAACGCATTAGGTTCTATCCTTTCAACCAGTCTCTGATACCATTGCCTACTAACCTCTCTAACTATTGCCTCTCTCTCAGCCCTTATAACACCGTTCATGAAGAATTCTATCTTGCCCTTCAGAGTAGCCATGTTCTGTTCCTCTTCTCTTCCAAGTAATGCTGATGGTACAGTTGAGTTGCCTATTATGAGTCTTTCATAAGCATCTATTAACTGGACTAATTCTTGAACTTTAGGATCAAGATCTAGAGTCTTGAAATCCACATCTTCTTTCTTTGCTGCTATAGCATTAAATGCTCCAGGTTTGAGGCTGTTTACTAGAGCATTGAGCATAGCATCAGCATCTTCCTTACTCTTATTCGCTGTATTTATTATGAATAATCCATAACCAGCCCACATACTCTCTGCAATCTCTGGTGCATCATATTCTATGAATCTTTGGAGTGCTTTTGCTGCACCAACAACCCTTTGGAGTTCTGAGAATCCATACCAATCACTATTTGATACTGGTGTATATGGTAGATTAACCAAGTATATCATCTCATCTATAGGCAAATATTCATTCTCTGCTAGCATAACTTGGATATGTGTAGGTTTCCATGTAATATCATCAACAATTACCATGCCCAGATATCTAGGATGCACTATCTTCAGTGTGCTTGGTATCTTGCTATTAGTATCATTATAATCAAATAACATACATGCTCTGCCAAACACTTTACTGAGTAGTATAGATATCTTTAACTTTTGATTGAACTCTACTTGTTCATCTATATCAATGAGTCTTTGCATAAGATCATCGTATCTTGCTATCCTTGCCCTAACTTCTTGTTCATTTAAACCCTTCTTTAAGTTTCTCTTTAAATCAAATACAGGTCTTATTCCTCCTCCAACTATGAACTCAACCTTCTTATCCAAAGCAGCCCCTGCTAGAGTAGTAGCCCATACTTTCTCAAAATCTCTATAATCTTCTTGAGTATATGGAGGCATTATTGAGTAATGATTGAATCTCTTGATATGAGCAACTTTAAATATATCACTAGTATTCTCAGCATAATAATTACTGTAACCTCTAAGGCTTCTTCTATATATATTTAATGCTCCTGTAAATATCTTTCCTATTCTACTTAACACCTCATACTTGCTCATATTACTCACCATCTAAAGTATATAGCATCGTACTTACCATAAAGATTCTCTTGCTGATAGAATTTTTTACTTGCTATCTTCATGTAAGATTGATTTAGCATATCTTTACATGCAAAACATGCTAAGCATAGAGCCCAGAACAGATCATCGTTCTTATTACTTGGATGTCTATACTTTATACTTGAGCTATCTGAAATTATCCTCTGCTCAAGCATCTGCTCTATGAGTCTTTTATGCTCCTTTGGTATCCTTATCTTCTTATTTGCCACTAAAGTTATAAGGTTAGATACCATCTGATTCTTTATATTATTTGTAAAAACAATAGCTTTACAATCCATGTACTTCCTTAGTATATCATATGCAATGGCACCTCCAAATCCAGTTGCGTCTATAAGAAGTGTAACCCATTTATACTTCTCATACTTGCTCTTAATCATCTCTGCTAACTTATCTAATGTTATATGAGGGTATTCTATAGCATCAATTACAGTTATTATCTTATTGTTAGAATCATTAATATTATCTTTATCTTCAGTTATCTCAACTACAACTAGTGCTGAGTGATCCCTTATCCTTGCTAGATCTAAACCAGCAAATCTTAGCAGATGATTATCACTCATATCCATTCACTTCCTTGCTATTATTATTATGAACGTTAATACTCTTAACTAAATGATCTAGCATTACAAGCATGTTAGTATGATGTAATGAATTATATGTCCCTACTTGTCTATATAATCTTCTTAGATCATGCTTTATTATTGCAAGCCTCATATCTAATGATGAATATTTGTATCTTAAATTATTTGTATATTTACTCATACTCTTAAAAGATAAAAATAAATAAGATAAAATATTTATTTTAGGTTAGTTGATTTTGTTACTAACTAAACTTTTATTTGCTGCTATACGCTTAATCATCCATCTTAATGCTCTCTGCTGTTCCTTAAAGCGCTTTGCTCTTTCAGTATTGTACTCTATTGCAGATATCTTTTCGTCCCATTCATTTCTATTAGCCTGTATATATAAGTATGCCTTTAAGAAGGGATTACCTTCTACACTACTAAACTTGATATTCTTACCCATTATTATTAATTCTATTTATTAAACAATAACAGTAGAATTTATCTTGATTCCAAGTACTAACATTTTAACATATGAAATATTCAATATAAAGCTTCTATTTATAATTATGATTTGTTTAAAGATTTTTGCTCATTATTATCTATTCTCTAATTAGGCTTAATCAGTTAACTTACATCTGTTCAATTGCTATCCTTTCAATCTTTATATAATCTATCATCTCATAGGAACCTAAGATCTTTAAAGGTATTGATAATGGATTTACCTTTACAGTTAACTTTAATTCTGTTAGTTTACCCTGCATCTCTCCTTCTCTGCCATATCCATGGTAATAATGTAAAGTTTGGTGAATTGCTCTAGCAATTAACGGATTATTATTTTTATAACAATATTTATATATTGCAATACCATGTATAAGTTCATGGCTAATAACCATACAGTTAATAACTCTTGCTAAATAACCCTTTGAATCCCACAAGTATACTCTTATACTTTTGGTACCAGTATCACCATATGGCATTTGTTGCGAAGCAACCATGTAAATATCAAATATCTTACAGAAGTCTTCGAATTCTTCATCTGTAAGGTATAACTTTAAATACTGTTTCCAGATGTTCTTGTAGACTATTTGATCTATCTTATTGTGGTTTGTACAAGTATAGATGAACATATTTATTATTTCTTTAACACTCTTATGAGAATTGAGATTTAGTTAGATAAATATAATTATAATAAGGGTAATAGAAGACAGACTAAATTTAAGATATCTTAACCAAATCTAAATGATGTAGTTTTCTAAAGGTTTTATGCTAGGTCTATTGCTAACAAGCCATTCTAATGCTTTAAGGAACATATTTGCACTCTCAAGAGTAGTAAATACAGGTATGCCCATCTCTACAGCCTTCCTTCTTATCATATACTCATCATCTAACATCCCAACGAACTTCTCAATAGTTAGAGTGCTTGGTATATTTATTATGATATCAACCTCTCTATTGTATAGAAGGTCTATTATGTTTGGTTTTCTGTCAGGCTCACTTATCTTATACACTATAGTAACATCCTTAAACCCGTTTGCTATAAGAAACTCTGCAGTATGTTCAGTAGCATATATATTAAAATTCAATGCTTTGAGAAGTGATACTATAGGTAGTATTCTTCTCTTCATTAAGCCTCCAACTGTTAGTAATGCGCTTCTTTTACTATTATTAATATTTAGGTTGTAATTTGATGCTAGTAATGCTTTAACCATTGCGTCATAGAATGTATCCCCAAAGCATGCAACCTCGCCTGTGGATCTCATCTCTACACCTAGCACTATATCTGCTCCTTCTAACTGCATGAAAGAGAATTGGGGTGCTTTAACAGCATAACCTTTAGCATTAACCCATGGTTCTTCAATCTCTGGTAATGCTTTACCTGCTATAACTCTAGATGCAAGTGATATAACATTAACTCTAGTAAACTTTGATACATATGGCATGGATCTGCTTGCCCTTAGATTACACTCTATAACGTAGATATCATCACCTTTTACAATAAACTGTATATTGAAAGGACCTCTTATCCTTAACGCTCTTGCTATATTCAATGTATACTCCCTTATCATCTTAATATGCTTCATACTTAGTCTTAATGGAGGTATAACCATCATAGCATCACCTGAGTGTATTCCAGCACTCTCAATATGCTCTATGATAGAACATATTATAGCATTTGACCCATCAGCAACACCATCAACCTCAACCTCTAATGCATCAGTTATAAACTTGCTTATAACTACAGGGTACTCTTTACTAACCTCAGCAGCTAGTGTTAGATACTTATCCAAATTGCTCTCATCCCATACAACCTTCATAGCAGAACCACTAAGTACATACGACGGTCTAACTAAGACTGGATATCCTATAATCTTGCAGAACTCCTTTGCTTGCTCTATGCTCTCAAATACTTGCCATGTAGGTTGCTTTATGTTAAGCTTATCTAATAGTGCACTGAACTTTGCTCTATCCTCTGCCCTATCAAGATCCTCTGGATCAGTGCCTAGTATCTTTACATTATGCCTTGCAAGCTTTGGTGTTAGATTATTTGCTATCTGTCCTCCTACACATGTAACTATACCATCTGCCTTCTCTTTCTCATATATATCCAGAACCCTCTCTAGGGTTAATTCCTCAAAGTATAATCTATCAGATATATCATAATCAGTTGATACAGTCTCTGGGTTACAGTTTATAACTGCTACTTCATCAAATCCATTACTCTTAAGACCCCAGACCATGTTAACTGTAGCCCAATCGAACTCTACACTTGAGCCTATTCTATATGTACCTGCTCCTAGCACTATAGCCTTTCTCTTCTTCTCTCTTCCATCATTTATGTTGTTATTATTATAGGTTATATCATCGCTTGAGCCTCCGTATGTAAGGTATAAGTAATTGGTCTTAGCAGGCCATTCAGCAGCAAGTGTATCTATCTGCTTAACCACTGGTACAATACCATGCTTCTTTCTAAACTCTCTAACAGTATTCTCACTTATGCCAAGGTATCTTGCTATCTGTGCATCTGAGAATCCTAACCTCTTAGCCTCTCTTATTAACTCTTCATCAAGTTCCTTAACCTTTAACAGAGTACTCTCCATATCTACTATATTCTTAAGCCTATAGATAAACCAAGGATCTATAGGAGTTAATCTAGATATCCTCTCAACACTCCATCCTAACCTTAATGCATCTATTATATTCTGAATTATCTCATCATCTGGATTAATTATAAGCTCTTCCAACTCTTCCTCACTCATAAACCTCTTAACCTCTTTCCTTAATACTCCATCTAACCCAATATCTAACATCCTAAATGCCTTCTGTATAGCTTCTTCAAAGCATCTACCAATAGCCATAACCTCGCCCACAGACTTCATCTGTGTACCCAGCTTTCTATTCACTCTATCAAACTTCTTAAAGTCCCACCTAGGGATCTTAACAACAACGTAATCCAGAGATGGTTCAAAGCATGCTGTTGTAACCTTTGTAACCTTGTTTAATAACTCATCCAATGAGTAACCTAATGCAAGCTTTGCTGCCATGTATGCTATAGGGTATCCTGTAGCCTTGCTTGCTAGTGCTGATGACCTTGATAGTCTAGGGTTTATCTCTATAACAGCATACCTTTCAGATGTAGGCTCTAGGGCAAACTGTATATTGCATTCACCAACAACCTTGCATGCCTCAACTGCTCTTATGCCTATACTTCTAAGCATATGATACTCTCTATTATTTATCGTTTGAGATGGTGCAATAACCATGTTATCGCCAGTATGTACTCTCATAGCAAGGATATTCTCCATGTTACATACAGTTATTGCATTACCTTTGTAGTCACGCATTATCTCATACTCTATCTGCTTCCAGTGCCCTATATACTCCTCAAGCATAACTTGGTGTATCATACTTGCTGCCAAACCTCTCTGTACTATCTCATACAACTCATACTCATTATGTGCAATACCACTACCTTTGCCACCTAAGGTGTATGCTACCCTTATCATAACAGGGTAACCAAGTTCTTTAACTATATCTAATGCTTCTTGCATGCTAGTTGCTGCTTTACCTTTAACCACTGTTATTCCATTCTCAACCATGGTCTTCTTGAACAACTCTCTATCACTTGCAATGTTTATACTCTCAACAGATGTGCCTAGAACCCTAACACCATACTTATCTAAGATACCTTGTTTCTTCAATGCCACACCACAGTTAAGTGCTGTCTGTCCACCAAATGAGAGCATTATACCATCTGGCCTCTCCTGCTCTATAACCTTAGCAACCATATCTGGTGTAATAGGTAATAGATACACCTTGTTTGCTAACCTTGTATCTGTCTGTATAGTAGCAACGTTTGGGTTTACAAGTATGCTCTCTAAACCTTCCTCATTTATAGCCTTAAGGCATTGGCTACCAGAGTAATCAAACTCTCCAGCCTCGCCTATCTTTATACCTCCACTCCCTAAGACTAGAACCTTCTTTATTCCATCAAGTAATGGCATTGCTACTTCTTAACCTCCTTATCCAATCCTACAACCATTATAACTACTACTAATCATGCTAGACATATCTTTCCTGCTACCCTCCTTCCATCAACTCAGCGAATGTATCAAATATGTATTGGCAATCATAGGGTCCAGGTGCAGCCTCTGGGTGGAACTGTACTGCTATTATGGGCTTATCTTTATGTATTATACCTTCAACTGTACCATCGTCTGCATTCTTGAACCATATATTAAACCCTGTACCTTGCAGAGAGTCTGGTTTTACACAGTAACCATGATTCTGACTTGTTATATAACATCTCTTATCTATAAGGTTTAAGCAAGGCTTATTCTGACCTCTATGTCCATACTGTAACTTATATGTATCAGCACCTGCTGCTAATGCAAGTATCTGATTACCTAAACATATACCAAGTATAGGTATATCCATATCAAGTAACTCTTTTGCAAGATCAATTGTATCCTTGCAATGTTTAGGATCACCTGGTCCATTGCTTAGCAACACGCCTTTAGGATTATAGGATAACACTTTGCTTATGCTTACATTATATGGTAGCCTAACAACATTGTAACCAGTCCTTAGTATGTTCCTTATTATGCTATACTTTGTACCAGTATCTATAAGCACTACATTGCCCTTACTGCTCTCCTTAATGCTATTATCTACCCTATACTCTATAACATTCATGGTTGATACTTGCTCTACAAAGTTTATATCATCATATCTTTCAGTATCCCTTAATACTCTTCTTAACTCATCAATATCAATATCCTTATCATGCCTACTGCTTATTGCTAGTATACCCATCATAACACCCTTAACCCTAAGCCTCTTGGTAAGCTCTCTAGTATCTATACCATATATCCCAGGTATACGCTCATTGTATAGCCACTCATCTAATGTGTAGTTAGCAAGGTAATGGCTTGCATATGGGGATAGTTCATGTATTATTAATGCACTAGCCTTTATACTATCTGACTCAAAGAACCTTGGTAGATTATAATCATCCTTTACATCGTATGAAGGGACGCCATAGTTACCTACTAGAGGATATGTTAGGCATAGCATCTGCCCCTTGTATGATGGATCTGTTAAAGCCTCAGTATAGCCAACCATCCCAGTGTTAAATACAACCTCACCTACTACAGTACTTGGATACCCAAATCCAATACCCTTGAATATGCTACCATCCTCAAGCATGAGTATTGCCTTGTATCCATCGTACATTTTACGCCTGAGTGGAATCTTGAACCCTCAAGAACTCTTGAGTATTGCATATTTAAACTTTTTTTAACATTAAATTTTAACATTAAAAGGCTATGCTAACTTTAGTACACCATACAAGCTTGTACTCTATTGTTAGTTAAAAGTTATAACAACAATAGCAATATAGTAGTAATAACTAACTGATATATGGGTTTAGTATTCTATAAGTTATCATAAAGTAGAGACCAATAGAAGAATAAATACATGTCTATACTTAATAGACAGTGCTAACAGTAGAGTGAGAAGCCCTTGCTTTATATAAGGAGAGAGAAAACTAAATAATAATATAATGCTATTCAAAGCAATCCATTATCCACAATGGTATCAAGTAATATGCTAAGTGTAGCAAGCATATCCCTCTTACTTAACCTTAAGCCGTCACTAAACTTTAACAGCATAAGTAAAGCAAGCATATCGTAATCTGTATGTGCCCTTCTAACATATGCATTAACTATACCTAATCTATCCTTGTTGCTCTCTATGAACTCTTTCCATCTCTTTATCCCTTCAATAGCACTGCTTAAATTATATAGTACCTCGTCTATGCTGTAGTCATCTTCATTACTTATGTTGAATCTTACCATAGGTATGTAAAATAAGCCAGAGTATACTATATCTCCATGCTTAATCATCCTCTCAATAATCTCATACTCCCTCTCCTTAGGTTCTATCTGCCCATAATCTGGTTGGAAGTATGCTATTATACTTCCATTGCTATCGTATATCTTAAAATAATACTCCTCTTGCTCTAAATCCCATCTCCTTATCAATACTTAATAAAATAATAGTACGGTAATTAATTTTTATTTATTTATTTATTTATCTTTTATTCACATTGTAGTGTCATTAATAAGCCTTATGCTAATGTTACAATGCCTTGAACTGTTCAGTCCATCGTATGTATGCCTTGATCATCTCTGGACTAACACTTGGCTTCCTATTCTTAAGGATCTCCTTGAAGTCACTCATAACTATACTCCTAGTCTTAGCATTACCATCATATGCTTTACCACTCTCAAATAACTCATTTACAACCTTTAACTGCACCCCTTGACATATATCTCTTATATCACTTGCTGAGTATCCCTCTGTTATCTTTGCTAACTCCTCCAATTTCAAAGAAGGGTCTATGTTCAACTGCATGGTATGATACTTGAAGAGTTGCAATCTTGCATTGTAATCTGGTAAACCAACATATATCCTCTTCTGGAACCTCCTAAGGAATGGCCAATCTAAACTCCATGGCTTGTTGGTAGCCCCTATAACGTACAATTGTAACTTACCAGCTTTATTGGTTATACCATCCATCTCTGTAAGGAACTGGTTCTTGACTCTAACCTCTCCTCCTATCTCATTACTTCTGGTCCCAAGTAATGAATCAACCTCATCTATGAATAATATTACTGGCACATTCTCCTTGCTTGCTATCCTTCTTGCCATTGAGAATAGTTTTGCAACGTTCTTCTCAGCCTCTCCTAGCCATTTGCTCATCATAGAAGCAGCATCTACATTTATAAAATAACCCTCTATCTCACTTGCTGTTGCTGCTGCAAGTAATGTCTTACCATTACCAGGGGGTCCATAAAGCAGTATACCTCTAGGCCAACCAAGAGGGAATAGATCTGGTCTCTGGGTAGGGTATATTATGCTCTCCCTTAATGCTCTCTTTGCATCCTCTAAGCCTATAACCTCATCCCACTTTACATTTGGTTTATCTTTTAATACTAGATCATCAAAGTCTGCCTTTAGTATCTCAACACTACTAGCATTACTACTACTGTTGCTGTTATTATTACCATTCCCACTATTATTGCTAATGTTAGTGTTGATACTCTCATCTCCTCTACTACTTACCTTGCTCATTCCATTACCTTGATCCTTGCTAGAATTATCAAACTGAAGCGATGGAGAAACGTTATCGAATCCTCTAGCCTCTTGTAACGCCTTTATCCTATTTTGATAAGCCTTTGCCCTCTCTATGTATATCTTGTTTAATTTGTAGTCTGGGTATAGACTAACCAGTTTTAGTAGTGCATCAACAGCTCTTTGGTAGTGCAATATTGCATGTGGTTTTGCACCTTGTGAGTCTAGCCTTATAGCCTCTGCAGCATGTCTACTTGCAATATTCTCTAACTCTTGGGGTGCCAATGTCAATTAGCTCTCACCCTGCATTATAAGTAAGGATTTACCTATAGCATGATGTTAAATATTCTAATAAAATAACTCAATTAATATTGACAACTTTGCAGAGAAGGAAGCTCGTATATGATGCTATTACCATCTATGCATGGAAGCTCAATAGTAACGTTTGAAGGAGTAGTATATTCTATATTTACATTTATAAGTTCTAATCCTATGCAATTCAGTATATTATTCATTGTATCACTTAGATGGTTCACATCTTTCTTGATGGTATTTAATGTATGTAGTGTTCTCTCAAGTAAAGATAAGGTTTCATTTAGATACACTAATGTCTCCATTCTTAGTTTTATATTGCTTAGTATTATCATTATCATATCTATTAATGTTAATATTATAAGATCGTCATTACTATTATTAGTATATGTGTAAACATGATCATCTAATCTATCATTAAGATTGCTAATGTAAGTAGATATGTTGTTGTGATTATTACTATGAGTTAATCCAAATCTATTAATAAAATCACTCTCTATTCTATTGTGTATTGAGTTTATTGCTCTTATCTCAAACTCAAGTTCGTATAATGCATTTATAATCCTTCTTTTTGGATCGTTCTTGAATAACATTATAATCACCTTAAGCCAACATAAAAACAAAATAATAGGGATATTATTTAATTTTTATGCTATGATCCATAGTATGGCTATACTCGGTTATGTGCATCACTATCACTATCATTATACTCTCCTTTACAACATCTCCTCTCTTAATATTGTTGTTTAGCATAGTAGATCACATCATTAATATTACATTGTTTATTCACAGTCAATGCATTAACTTACCAACTTTGTATCCTCACTACTCATACTAGGCAAGTCTGGGAACTTCTCCTTCATCTTGCTCTCAACTACATTAGCTGCCTCTTCAAGTATCTTGCTTGCTTCCTCATTGGCATACTCAAAGTTTATATTGTAGCCTCCTACCTGTCCAGCATCCATTAGTATTCCTCCTAAGAGCTCTGATATCTCACTCATCTCATTATCTACCTCTGGCATCATGCCAGATAGACCAGACTTTACATTCTTTACTACAGCCATTGCTGGACTTAATGTTACTACAACATCACCCAACTCAGTTACAGTGCTTAATCTTAACTGTATCTGTTCTAATGCAAGCTTTGCTTGTGTAACCATCCTATTCAACTTCCTTATCTGTGCTAACTCATTTGATAATACTGCAGAGTATTGAGTATCATGTGTCTGTATAGCTTGAACTATCCTCTTAAATAGAGATTGATCCTTCTCTCTTAACTTCTGCGCTATTGCATCTAACTTCATTATCTGCATCTGCAGCTTCCTCTGAGCCTGTTCTATCCTAGGCTTTAATGGACCTGCTGGTTTTACTGCATTCTGTAACCTCTCTCCCATACTAGGTTCATTTGATTTTGCCCACTTTGATGCAAATGACATAGCCTTACTTGTAATCTAATAACTAATACTGCTATGTGCCATCTATTTGATCAATGCTACAAATAATATTAACTTGTTACTATTTGTATTAATAGTCTGATATTACATAATTAAGAGAGTTCTCATCACCTATTATTGAACCGTTTAATGTTAGTATTGCTGCTTTTACTATATTATTGTTATTACAGATTAACCTTCTAAACAATGGTACTGCTCTCTTGCTTCTATCCTTAATTGCTGTTATATATCTATTAAATGATGGCATTACTATTATATCAATAATGTTATTATCATAACTAGTGTAATGACTGAGATTATTAATATTATAACCATTACACTCATCAGTGTTTACTCTAACCTTCATGATAACCCATACCCTCTCCCCATGAATAATGCTGTCTCTCTTCAATAGTATAGGATGTACATGACCCATAACTACCCTCTTAAGCCTATCTAACCTTATTCTTGGCATAGTATGTCCATGGAAGAGCAGTGTATCATCAAGGATAAGCATGGTCTTACTAGCATATCTAATATCAGTAGGGAGCAACTTATCTATGCTTGAATCATGGTTACCCTTTATGATATGTATATTGCTAGAATTGATATGTTTAAGCAACTCAGTGAAGAAGTATGGTATGTTTAACCACTCTGTTCTACTTACCTTGCCTATACTATCCTTAATATCTCCAAGCAATACTAGATCTGTGCATTCTAGTCTATGAAATATACTAATTATATCATTAAGCATCTCTTGCATGTAAGAATTATCTAATTTTATTCCTTTAGCATTAAAGGAGGATTCAAACCCTATATGTAGATCAGATACTACAAGATATCTCTTATAATCATTCTCATGCTCAAGTATAAGCATAGGATATGGATATACTATCCTTACCTTCATATGTATTAGTTAAATGGTAGTAAAATTTATTTATTCAATATACGCAAGAGAAGTGATAGATATTTAATTAAAATAGAATAAAAGTAAATAATAGATAGATAAATAAATAAAATTGTAAGGTTGATTCTTTATATAATTTCTATTTTTATTAACTATTGTCTATTAAATTTATCTTATTTTCATATTTAAACTTTACTTAAGCTGATACCCAGTCTCCTCCATCTATCCTATAGAATATCCTTGCTACGCCAGAGCCATCATCTGTTGCAGTTATAGTTATTACATCACCGTCCATTATAATTGCTCCATCACTTATGTTAATGTTTACACTTGGTGGAGTATTATCTAATCTAACTTGAATACTCTTTGTGCTTCCAAACTTATTGCCTGAGAATGCTCTGTAGTATATTGTATATGGACCATCGCTTAAGGTATTTGGTACTGTGAATGTTATAGAGTTATTATTAGAGGATACCCAATTGCCATCTACTGGAGCATTACTGCCTTCAACTATCTGGTACTGTACCTTTAATGATGTGTAAGGTGTACTTACAGTTACTGGTGTCTGAGAAGATATGAAGGTTACACCATTACTAACTGCAACAGGATTACCAAACTCTATTGCAACAGAGTCTAATGATATCTTTGCAAATCTTAGAAGTCTAACAGTACCCCTATTTGCTATATTGTCTACAGCATAGAACTCAACTGTATGATCACCCATTGCTAGATTGTCTGTAGGCACGTTAACTGACATAGTAGTTTTTATATTATCTAAGGAATAAAGTATTATTGTTATTAAATCATATATTTAGGTTATTAATTAATACGGATTAATTAATAAAATTTATTTATAAGATGCTTGTAGTAGATCTTGGAGTTAATAAATATGAGCATGAGTATAAACATAAGAAGGAAGAAACTTATAATAGTATTACCTATGCTTGCAGTAGGAGCCATATCTTTACTATTTTCATACATATATAGTTCAATGATACTAACTATCATTGGGCTAGGGCTTGTCTTCTGGGCTTCCGTATTATACTATACTGTGTCATCTTACCATATACCTAGAGAGTTCATAGATGCATACTCTAAATCCTACGCTGATACTATAGAGCATCTAAGGACTAGGTTAGGCCATACTAGCAGCAAGGCTATATTCTTCTACCCTAAGAGCCTTAAGGGTATAATGCATGGATATGTAGCATTCTATGATAGCAATGGAAGCGATGATGTAAGGAATCTGTTAAGCCTTTACATTAATGATGTAGAGGATAGCAACGGTATGAGTTCAATTACTCTTGAGACGAGAGATACAAAGCAAAAGTATATTATACTTAAGGCTTACTCTCAGGGTATAATAGATCTTATAGAGGGTAAGATAGAGAAGAACCTTGCTCTTGTAGATATTGAGGAGTTAAAGCATACTCTTTATAAGGTTATGGTTGAGGATCTCATGCTTATGGATGACATAATAATTGAATCTAGTGATAGCATTATTAAAGTAAAGATAGTAGGCAAGGATAGTGCAACTTTATGCTCAAGTATAGGGGATCAATCTCTATGCCCATTATGCTCAAGCATAGCATTAGCAGTAAGTAAGAGTACAGGTAAGGGTGTGGTTATAGAAGAGAGTATAATCAAAGGGAAGAGTGTTAACAATACATTAAGATTGATCGATTTATAGGGGTGTGAGCAATGTACTCCTTTGCTGTTAGTTTATGGGATATAGGTCTATGGCTAGGGGTATCAGCGATAATACTGCTTATAACATCAGAGCTCTTAGCCCCATACTATGGGAGGAGTAAGATAGCTATAGATGTTAAGAGGCTTAGAACTGTAGCAATAGCATCAGGGATAACCTTCCTTATTATAGCTATAGTTAGGATATCAGCAATAATAGGGTAGTTGGCTATGGTGAAGAGGTTAATGGCAATAACTACAGATCTTATAGTTATAGTTGTAATATCATTAGGATTGTTATCATACAATGCTTATGCTATGCTAGAGGATAAGGTACATGACGCACTTATTGCAATAAGAGATGCTGATAGCGTTGGTGCAGATACAAAATATCTAGTAGATAGGCTTAATAACATTTTAAATTTAATAAAGGAGGTAGATGATGGTAGTCTTAAATCATGCTTAAGCAAAGATGAGTGTATAGCAAAGGTTAACAGCGAGATTGATGCATTAATAAATGACTCAAGGATTCTTAAGGAGACAACTGCTAGTAAGAATCTTAATACCCTTGCCATGAATATGCTAGTATATGCACCTATAGCAGGGTTCATAGCCTCGTTAGTAATAACTATCTTATACACAAACCTAAAGGATTACCTTAAGAGGAGGATAATAGAGATGGAGGTGAGGAGGGTTGAGGAGGAATGATGAATAGCAATACTTTTCTTAATGTAATGAAGTCAAGGTTCTTCCTACTTACACTAGCAGTATTGATAACATTAAGCATGAGCATAGCCTATGTAGCATCTGTACCTAGGGAGCATGAGAGGTTCATTAGCCTTAGTACACTAGGCAGCAATATGAAGGCTAGTGATTACTATCCAACTGGTAGACCAGATATAGGCTTGAACGATAATGTAAGATGGTATATACAAGTATACAATAACATGGGTAATGCTGAGTATATAGCAGTAAGGGTTAAGGTACTCAATGCTGAGCAAAATGCTCCAGATGATAATAACCATACTCCAAGCCCTGTAGAGCATGTTTATGAGTTTAAGCATTTTGTTGCTAAAGGCGATACCCTAACAATACCATTTGAGTGGAGTATAGTATCAGTGCTTAGTATAGGTAATGAGAAGGTTATAAAGGAGATGGTTATAAATGGTGAGAGAGTTGAAGTTAATGCTAAGGCAGTTGATGGTAAGAACTTTAGGATGGTCTTTGAGTTATATCGTTACAATCCAGATAGCAAAGAGTTTGAGTTCTCATGGTTAGATAGTACTAACACTAAGAGGAGTGTGTGGAATCAGATATGGTTCAACGTAAAGTAGAATTGGGTAAGAAGAAGGACGAGGTAGGAAGGCTAAGGCTAGATGATATACTCAAGGATGCAGATAAGAAGGATAAAGATGAACTCCTTGAGAACCTTGTTCTATACTCCTTAAATAGTAACCCTAGGAGCGTTAAGGATATAATCACCACAGTAAAGACAAGTCTAAATGGTAGGAGTGATCTAAGAATAGAGGATGATGAGATAATCTATGCTATTAAGAGGCTTGAGTATAAGCATATCCTACTTTACAACTCTAAAGCAGATACACTAACCAAGTTCATTAAAGACTTCTATCTTAGCATGACCCTATGGTTAGTTGCTATTTCAACTTGTGTAACGTTGCTAGCAGTTTATGTTATCCCAGATGTCATGCCATGGAGTATAGTTAGAGTTATTGCTGGTGGAGTCTTTGTTCTATTCATACCAGGGTATGCTTTAGTACAACTTCTATTCCCAAAGAAGGAGATGGATATGGTTGAGAGGATAGCATTTAGCATAGGCTTAAGCCTTGCAGTAGTACCTTTAGTAGGATTTCTCTTGAACTATAGCCCATGGGGGATAAGGCTTGATCCTATAGTAGCATCTATAAGTGCTTTAAGTATGGTCTTAGCATTGGCAAGTGTATATAGAAGGTATCTTATAAATAGGGATATAATCAAGGGTAATGAGACATAATTATTATTTAACATATCTATTAAGTAAAGCGCTTATATTATCAACTCTTTTATATCCTCCTCACTGAATATACTATCATCACTCTCTATGAACTTACAGCAGTACTCTTGCATAAAGAGCCTACCCTTGATTCTCTTCTGCAACTCTATATGCTCCTCATCTAATAACATGTTTAATGCAACCATGTAAGGTAAGGTTAATGCATAGTAACTGTTCTTTCCTTCTAGTGCTTCACTGTATATCTCATAGAAGGCTCCTGCTCTACCTCTAGGGGTAGATACCCATACTATAAATGGATACGTCTTTGCTACATATCTCTCAATGGCATCCCTAACCCTATTCTGATCCTTTAACCTAAAGAAGGCTGCCTCATCCACAAATATAAAACTTACATCATCCAATCCTCTTATAGCATCTATGTTTACTGCAGGATAAACCTTGAAGAAGTATCCATTGAATAACATTATACTTGTGTGATCCTTGCTCTTTATAAGCCATTTCTGCCTCCTTGTTATTATACCCTCTAGCCTATTAAGCAACTCTCTAGCATGCTCAAGTCTAGTACCACTTACTATACATAATCTCTTATTGCCTAGATTCCATGTTAGTGCAGCATGTAACATGAGCCTTAAGGTTATCTCAGTCATACCTATTCCTGTTGCTTTATTAACTATTACTAGTCTATGCTCCTTAACCTTATTATAGTAATCAAGTTCGTAAGGGTATATATCATGCTCTTTACCATCTTTCATAGGTAAACCTAACCATCTGTTGAACTCAACAAAGTCTAATGGTATAGTAGTAGTATTATTATTATTATAATAATTACATGTTTTCTTGCTCTCCTTCTCTACTTCCCTCTTTAGAACCTCTAATCTATTAAGTAGATTCTTTAGTCTTCTGCTCATACTCGTCTATCAACTCCTTAACCTTCATAGTTACTTGTCCTTCCTCAAGCATATCTAACCTTGCTTTGTAAAGTTGTACTATCATCCTTAATGCCTTTAATCTTAAACCTTCATCATCACTGCTATGATATATAAGCCATGCCTCCCTTAGAGCCTCACCTAATCCATCAATACATAACTTATACTCTTTCAACAATTCTCCTACGCTATTATTATTTTCTATCTCTTTAGATATATCACATAATATATTCTCTATTATACTGCATACTCTAGCATCTGATATACCAAGTGCACTTGCTATCTCCTCTACAGTAAGGTTCTTTAATAGTAGGGTGTAAACCTTTTGCTTTAATGTGTTCTTCTTTGCATGTCTTCTTTTCATAAGAATCCATCTATATTATTTATTTATTAGATTAGGGTAATGACTATTATAGTTGTTATAGATTATTTTTACTAATTATAAAATTGTTTTGCTCTTTTGCAGAGTAATATTAATGCTTCTCCTCTAGTGCAATTATGCTTATCAGCTATTGAGTCTAATATTGTTATAACCTCTTCATATTGCTCTTTACTTAATAGTATGCTTAATACCTTTAGATTACTTTTTGTAGAAGAGGATAATGCTCTTTTTATCTTAGCCCTATCCTTGTATACAATCTTATTACCACTAATAACATTGGTTGTTACACTCTTACTTGCTAACATATCTTTGATCTCATCCTTTGTAATGTAGAATCCTTTACATATCTCATCTATAGGAATACTCTTACTCATATCAACTATCAAGTTAGCCAATTTTAGAGGTATAACCCTACCACGTATCATATTAAGATTAACCATGAGCATCTTTGCTTGGGTATCATTTACATCTAGATTTATGCATGGAACCTCCTTCATGTTTAATTGCCTTGCAGCTTTGAATCTATGCTCTCCTCCTATTATGCATCTATGCTCTAATGGTATAGTATTACACTTACATGCTCTAGTTACTATAGGTTCTATTATTCCATACTTGCTAATCTCTTGTATTAAAGCATTGAACTCTCTCTCGTTCATAGAATTAGGGTTGCTAGGATCCTCGTGAAGTAGATCTATATTAATCCATTCAATATTATATTTCATATCAATAATTTATAACGTAAGGTATGGTTATTAGTAGTTACATTATGCAGCATTATAATTAATTAATAATATTAATTGATATTTGAGTTATGCCATATGTAGTAGTATTTCTTTTCAGCAAGTAATGCTATATTTGATATAGCTTTAGCAAGTATATATTTATCATATAGCACATCGGTAGAGTATTCTCTACTCCTACCTATGGCATTCTTCACAGCAAACCTTATCTTTGATACTGTATTTATTATGTTTGCTAATTTATCATAGTTCATGCTCTCTAACATATTGTAACAATACTCTTTGCTTGCTGCTAACACTGGATTAAATCCATTCATCTCCAATTCCTTTAATGCAAGAATATACTTACTATCAGGCTCATACACTATCTCTCTCATACCTGCTTTTATGAAGAAAGGATTGTACTTACCCATTACAGCTACACTCTCTACATACTTCTTACCTACTAATGGCATTGTACTCTTAACTAAGAGCGTTGCTAAACCTATCCCTCTAAACTTTGGCAGTACTACAACCCTGCTTATGGTTATGAAATCTCTGTTTACCTCCTCAGCACTAACTACTCTATTCAATGCTATATTCCTACCCTTACACGATAATGGAGGTATACTGTATACTATTACGCCAACAATTGTGTTATGATCCATAACTGCTTTAAACACATGTTTTATACCAAATGGTTTACCACTTCTGTAATGGAACTCTTCTAATGCCTGCCAATCCTTTATACTACCCTTCTCTATCCTTACTCTATCTAGTATTGAGCACTTGAATTTATGTTCATTATAGTTGCTATTATCAATATTATTAGCATTATATGTTACTGAAATATTTGAACCATAGGATTTATGTATGATAACATTAGGCTTAAGATCATGCTCTAGATCATCATGTGAAGTTGCTAATAATAAAGTATACTTATTTGTTCTAGCAATCTTTGCAAGCAAGTATGCCACAACCTTTGCTGTATATCTATCAAGCAGCGAGCAGAACTCATCAAATACCAATGTACACTTACCATTGTTAGAGGAGAGTATCTTTGCTATCCTATATCTATACTTCTGTCCATCACTTAACTCTTTATATCTTCTTAAGAATATATATGCATCGTTAAGCCCTACCATGCTTAATAATCTTATCGCATCCTCAGTATCCCGCCCTATGCTATCTATGAGTAGTTCGTCATCATCAATATTTATATCTCTTTCAACTATTACCTTTCCAAATATGCTCTCGTATCTTGAGATATGTTTAACTAAAGCTTTAAGCAGTAACGATTTACCAGCTCCAGATTCTCCAGTTATATACACTATATCCCCAGCCTTTATATCAATCTCTAAATTATTAATTATCTTAAATAACTTTTTATTCAATGATATACCAAATGCCTCTGCTATATCAAGTGCCCTCTTACTATTAATTATATTAGTATAATCTTGCTCAAAACCTATATCTATAGAAAATATCATAGTATGTTATGATAAAAGATAAAAATTGGTTATTCACATAATTATTTATTATTGTCTGTTGTATAACACTATTCTATGGATTCATCAATAACACTTTTCTTCTTGTATAAGGCAATAGCATACTGTAATATATCTATCTGCTCTCCTTTCTTAACATCTCTATCAAGAGTAATGTATACACTTGGCAAGTTCTCTATGCTCCTCTCTCTAACTATCTTACTTACCCATTTAGCACTTATCCCAAATATCTTTGCTATATGCCTGTATGAGTATGTTAAAGAGAGCAAGTGTATGCATAACTCTTGTAACTCTCTTATATATGCTCTCATATCTTGATCCTTGCTTGCTTTTATATCGTCTATTATTGCTCTAATCTCTTTACAGTTATGCATTATAGCATCTAACTCTTCTCTTACTCTTTGCTCATATTCCAGCTGCTCTGCTAGCAATGGATTATTCTTTAGCTTTGCTACTAGATCTTTTACCATTGATGCTAAATCTTCACATGTAACTTGCATATCAGCTATTGTTAATAGAACCTTCTTACCCTTGCTATTATTATCATGATTATTATTATATGCTATGCCATTCTCATTATAGCAATTATAATCATTGTTACCATTACTATTATTACCATTCATGTTACCTCTAATTCTTACCATGAGGTACTTCTCTGGTAATGCCTTAAGTATTACAGTCTTCGCTATCTCATCAGATAGATCCCTTAATATCTTATCTGCTATCTTATCTATGGGATAGCCCATCAACTCTAATTCTTCAGCTAAATCAGCAATATCCTTTGCATGTATCCTATTGAACCTTCTATACTCTTCTAGCAGTTTCTCTTTCTTATAGTTGTATGAGGCAAGAGTTTCCAGTGTCATGCTATGATTAGTTCCTCATTGCGTATTAATGGAACTTTCTTTATTTTTACTCCGCCACCATCTCATATAGAATCTATAGTAACATTTCCTGCATAAATCACCAGCATATATCTCTTTTATGTCATTACATGCTTTACATTTCCTAATATGGGGAACGTTAATACTTTTTACCATAATATCACCTAACAATACTTCCATTCCTCTATCTTCTTGAGTGTATACACTATATCTGTGAGTGCTGCTGTTATCTCCTTATCATTCATGCTAGGCTCATTCAACCTTATCCACTCGCTAACTACTGAGCATATAGCCTTTGGGTCATCGAGTCCTTTGCCTACAAGTACACCTAGTATGTATGCTATCTGTATCTTTGTATCCTCCTTCTTTTTGTAATTACTTATCATACAATATCCCACCCCATATACATATTATCGCATTAAGCAACTCAATAAACTCACTCTCTCTAATGCTGCCAACCCATGAGGCTAGTGCATAAGCATTGCAGTCTATTAGTAGTGTATATGAGTTACTATACATGCTAGCATAGCAATATGTATGCTTAAGCCTATGATATATAGAGGCAAGATAATCAATGTACGTATCTGTGAATACTATCTTATCGTCATCATCTATTCTAACTATGCCAAGGTTCAAAAGCCTGTTTATTGTATCAGGTAAGTTGCTCATGATACCCTTTCTTGTATTTACACACTCTATTAGTACCATCCTTAACATCACCTAGTAGTATACATATCTAAGATCATGCTGCTAATTACATACGCATATACTATCATCCTAATGCCTCTGATCTTATTTCTATCTGCACGTAATCTAGTATCATGTTTTGACATACTATTGCTAATAATTAGCTCTCTATTCTTGGAGTTGATATACTCTGTCATAATTTTCTTTGTTAGGTCAAAATATTTAAACTTGCAGATCAAAATATTTAAACTTTATGGTTAATATATATAAATAATATATAAAAATGATAAAAATTTTCATAGAATTTTAAAGGTTAACTGAATTATGATCCCTTTGCTTACTGATCTGAGTAACTTGTATACGCATCTTTTGATTCATGAACTCCCTTACTATGAACCTGAGTAGTTCTGCTCTACTCCTTATCCCTAACCTCCTTGCTTCATCACATGCAAGATACTTGTCCAGTTCTGCTAACATCTCTTTAGGCAATGGTACGTAATCCCAATCATGCCTAGCCATATTACAGTAAGCATACACGAAGTATATTTTAAATTTTATGTATTAGTACTATTTTCTGCCAAAATTTTTTAGATAATCCTAAGATGGTAAACTAATAACTTTATTATCATAGTTTGTATACACCACATTATCTGCATAGATTCAATTAATTAGTAACAGGGATAGTGCTAATTTAGTGAATAAGCCTATAAGCAAGATAAACCAATATAGTATATGGTAAAGAGATGCCCTATATGTGGTTGTACAAAACATTATATCATTGGTTGTTATGAGCATTGGTTAAAGCATGATAAAGAAGAAGAGCAGAAAGAGGCTATGGAAGATAAATAAATAATTAAGAGAACACACAGATAATCTATTTTATAATAATATTATATATTTAGCTGGTATTAATCACTTCTAGCATGAGAATATCATATGAAGTTAATCCGCCAAAGATAATAGATAATACTACTGATAAGTTTAACATCTATGCATTAAGGAGCGAGCTTGAAAAGTTCTACTCTAGGATAGAGATGCTTAAAGGCTTGGTATACGCAATACATGTAACAGATTCAGTGCTAGGTATAGCAAGGTTATCAAGTGTAAGTATAGCAAGTAGTATAGTAAGCAATTATAATCAGAGGGCAAGATGCAGCATAAGGGTCAGGGATAGGAATATGAATGCTATAATGCAGTTGGTTACTGATGCTATACTAGCAAGGATAGATGGTCTGCTTATAGTGAAAGGTGATGAGCCTAGGCATAAGAGCATAGACTCTGGTCTTACTGCTAGCAGTGTAGTTAAGATGCTTAACGAGTATGGCTTTGCTGATCATATAAAGCTATTTTTATCTATAGCAGAGAATGCAAGTGAGCATGAGTTACTAAGGAAGATGAGTTCAGAACCTTATGGCTTCATAACCCAGAGTATAACAAGCATAGAGCGTATAGCAGCACTTGCAGATATAGTAAAGTCTAATAATAAGTGTATTATACCATGTATAATGATACCATCTAGCAAGAATAAGGCATCTGCAAAGAATATTAACCTAGACTGGAGTAATTATGAGAATAATATAGAAGAGTTTATAAAACAGGCATACATTATATGTGGGGAAGTAATGATCACCTCACCAAACAGCTTCAATGATGGTGTTGAGATAATTAAACGATTAAGCAAAGAGGTAATTTAATATGGTTAAAAGATCAGAGGAGGAAGGGATGAGGTATAGCAAGGATGATAAGGAAGGAAGATCTTATGTAAATTCTAAAAATGGTATTACTAGCATTATAGATAGTTATCTAAATAACAGGAGAAAAGGTCTAACAATATTCAACTATGCTACAGGCATATATCCTAGATCAAGTACGTTGATAAATGCTACTAGAAGGCTTGCTGTTGATGACCCAAAGTTAAGAGAGTTGTTCATAAAGGGCAAGAGGTCATGGATAAATATTCAGAAGCGTGCAGGCTTGAGTTACATAGCAGATCCTATGCTTGATTGGGATGATATATTTAGACCATTCTCAAGAGTTAATGGTATAGAATTAGGGGCGTTGAACAGGTTCTTTGAGACCAATACATTCTATAGAAGGTTAGTAATCAAGGATGAATTAAGGGGTTATGGTGATATAGTAGTAAAGCATCTAGCATTAGATCTAATAGATGAGCCTAGTGTTAATAACAATAGGCGCTCTAGCAAGAATAGTAATAGAAAGGATGCTATAAAGTACAAGAAGGTTGTATGTATACCAGATCCTTACACATTCTCATATATGAATGAGAATAGATACTATAAGAGTTATGAGGATTATATTCTAGCAGTAGCAGATATGCTAAATGCTGAAGCAAGGACACTTGCTGATAATGGTGTTGATATAATACACATTAATGCCCCAGCAATAGCATACAATGTAAGTAATGGTGTTGATGTTGATATTAGCATTGTAAAGCAAGCAGTAGAGAAGGTTAAGAGCAATGTTAAGAGCAAGGTGTACCTGTACCTATACTTTGGTAATGTATCTAGCATATTTGATAAACTCTTGGATATAAAGGTTGATGGTATAGGCATAGATGTTACAAGTACTAAGATAACATCTATTATAGATTACAGCATAGATAAGGATCTTATTATAGGCATAATTGATTCCATGAACACAAAGTTAGAGGATGTAAGAAGTACTGCAAGTGCCTTAAACTTCATATTGAATAAGATTAATGCTAAGAGTATAGCATTAACAGTAAGTAACAGTTTAGAGTTCTTACCATATAGATTTGCTATTAAGAAGTTAAGCATATTAGGTAAGATAACAAGGTTATTAAAGATGAGGCAGGAAAGTAAAGTCTAATGATATAGTGTAAACAGTAATGATGATCAATACTAACTAATAACATACATCATTATTATTTTACTATTACTGTATCTTTAGCAAGTACAATATCTATAATATTCTTTATCCCATTCATATCCTTATCTATAGATACACTTAATGATTCTAAGGATCTAGTGTAACTAAGCAGTTTATCCTCAGCATCCTTGATATCCCTTCTAGTAGAATCTAACAGTATTTTTAATTCATGTAGCTTAGTAGTGTACTTTGCCATTCTAGAGTTTAGATCATTCAATGCATCATTATACTTCTTCAACTCAATTATATATCCATCTATACCATCTATAAGCATAAGTATATTCTTTGCATCCTTATCACTATCTTTCATCTGTATTCTACTAGTGTATAGTGCTTCATACACCTTCCTTAATATAGCTATTAGTTTATCTTTATCTATATTCATTATATCTTCTGTATTACCTGTGACTCTCTCAAGTATGGACATCTCTTCTCTACTGAAACCTATCTCGTATGAGTACTTGTTAATTGCTCTTGCTATCTTTGCTATAGCCTCGCTAAGATAATTAAGCAACATGCTATACCTATGCTTGTACTTATCTTGCATCTCCCTCATAAGTTTGTAATCATGATCATCATCTATCTCTGCTATAGCAGCAAGGATATCCCTCTCCTTACTCCTTAATTCATCTAATCTAAAGTTAACTGCTGCTATACTCTCCTCTATACCTTTATACTCTTTATATGAACTCTTTACCTTAGATATTAGGTTTATGCAACGCTCTATAGTATCTAACCTCTCCTTTATCAACCTCTCCATACTATGCATCTCATCCTCCTTACCTTTAAGGCTAAGCAGTATATCCTTCAATGCCTTAGCCTCCTTTGGGAAGAATTCATATAGTACTCTCCTATGCGAGCCTGCAGCATCTCCTATGCTCTTTAATATCTTTGCTATACTGCTCTGCAGTGATAGGATACCTTGATGCAGATCCCTTAAAGATCTATAGTTGTACTCTACACTTAACTGCTTACTTGAACTTATAACACTTATTAGTGTATGCTTACTCCTCTCTATAGTTGCTATTATATGGGTAGAGAGCTCACTACTCTTATACTTGCCCTTACTCCTCTCCATATCTCTTGCTAATTCATGCAACTCTAGTATCAATAAGTTAACCTCATCTACTATCTTGCTTATCCTATCATGGTAATAGGACGGTGTGTACTGCCTCACAATCTCTCCATATACAGATGTAATATTAGAGATGGAGCTGTTATCTATTCTAGCAAGCAAGCCTTCAATCTCTTCAATAGTTAACCTAATGCTCTTAAAATCGTTATCACTTTTGCTATCATCCACATCTATACTCTCCTTACTCCTCTTGAATATCAATGGTTATAATACTGTAAGGTGATAGTTATACATTACCTTATCTATTCTAAAATGGTTTATTTTTATTCTGTATTATTTATCTATATCCATATAGAGGAAGGTTTATTTCCATGTATGTTAAGCATTTAGATATGCTATTCCCATGCCAAGAGATAGGCTCGTTAAGGAAGCCATCATGGTTATTGGAGTATGTGAAGCAGAATAAGGTTAGTGAGGAGGAGAAGGAGAGGGTTAGGAATGATGCAGCATTCCTTAATATAAAACTACTAGAGGATATAGGCTTGGATATAGTTTATGATGGAGAGGTTAGGAGGGTTGAGATGTATGAGTATCCTATAAGGCATATAATTGGTTTTGTCTTTGCTGGGGAGGTTAGGAGCTTCGATAACAAGTACTATAAGAAGGCTAGATGCTTAAATAGAGTAATGCTTAGAGAGAATTACCATCTTAAGGAGTTCTTGTTTGTTAAAGAGCATGCAAAGAAGGATGTAAAGATTCCTATAACTGGGGCATATACACTTGCAGATTGGTCATATAATGAGTACTATAACAGCAAGGAAGACTTTGTTATGGAACTTGCTAGGAGTGTAGTAAGACCACTCATACTTGATCTTGTTAGGCATGGTGCAAGGATTATACAGATAGATGAGCCTGCTGCTACTACACATCCATCTGAGATGCATTTAGTGGTTGAGGCAACAAATGAGTGTATTAAAGGCATAGATGCAAAGTTCATAATGCATATATGCTACAGTGGGAATGAGTATAGAGCATTAATTCCATATGCTATGGATATGGATGTGCATCAGTTTGCCCTAGAGTTTGCTAACAGGGATACATGGAGCAATGGGTTAGATGATGATGCAAGGAGAGGGTATAGAGTGCTTAAGGAGTTCAAGGATTATGGCTATAGCAAGGAGATAGGCTTAGGTGTTGTTGATGTTCATGTTAACAACATTGAGAGCCCTGAGCTTGTTAGGGATAGGATACTCTATGCTGCTAACATACTTGGTGCTGAGAAGATATATGTTAACCCTGACTGTGGGCTAAGGACTAGGAGTAGGGATGTAGCAGTAAGCAAGTTAAGGAGTATGGTGCAAGGTGCTATGCTTGCTAGAAGTGCATTAGAGGGAAGATAGATATAGAAGATTAGATTTATGCTATGCTATTATGTATGTAGTATAGTATATAATTATCTCTTACATTACTATATACATGAGTTCATTACAATCAGATATACTAAGACTACTAAAGGAGGATGAGACATTCAGGTATGCTGTATTAGGATTACTAGGTTATGATACAATATTAAGAAGGTTAGAGGAGCATGATAGGAAGTTTAATGCTATACTTGAACGCTTAGATAAGCATACTAGCATACTAGAAGAGCATACTAAAAGGTTAGAGGAGCATGATAAGAAGTTCAATGAGGTAATAGAGGAACTAAAGGTTCATAGGGCAAAGCTAGAGGAGCATGATAGGAAGTTCAACGAGGTGGTAATAGAGTTAAGAGATCTTAGAAGGGTTAGTGATGAACATGCTAGGATACTGCAAGAGCATACTAAAATCTTAGAGGAGCATACAAGGATACTGCAAGAGCATACAGCAAGGTTTGATAGGATAGATAAACGTCTAGATGATATAAATAAGAGTGTAGGCAGCATATCAGAGAAGTTTGGCTTTACATTAGAGGATATAGCAGTAACAAAGCTACCAATGCTATTGGCAAGGGAAGGTATATCTATAGATAGAGCAGATATAAAGGCTAGATACCCAATAGTTGTAAACGGTAAGGAGATAGAGGTGGATATATACGTTGAAGGTAAGATCAATGGTAAGATGGTAAAGGTAGTAGGGGAGGTTAAAGGTAGGATAGATAGGAGTGATGTTGAGAGGTTCTACAGGAGGTTCAAAGGCTATGATGCATTCAAGTTCATCTTTGCTCATACAATAAGACCAGCTGCTGAGCACAAGGCTAGGGAGCTAGGGATAAGGTTATACGCTACATATAGTTAAGGAGACTCAAGTACTATACTTAAGATAACATCTTGTTAAAGCTCAGGAGACCGTCATAGGATGCATCACAGCTTAGCTCTGCTACCCCAGGTCTCATCATCGCTATTATCTCTTTACTATTACCAATTAATAAGTATTGAACCTTTTACAACATTACCATATATAACGTTAATACCTAGCTCATCTGTCTTAATTAATGCATCCTCATCTATATGAACAGTTACAATAACCTTTCTCCTTAAAGGCTTATCAAACAATTCCTTTATAGCCTCAACATTCTCATAGAACCAATCAACATCATCCTTCTCTGTATGTGTCTTAACCTCTAACACATCAGTATGATTATTGCTTATAACTATATCAAACTCATACTCTTTACCCTTTCTACCATACTTACCTTCTATGTCTATATATCTGAACCTCTTAGCTTTATCTGGATCTATGCCTAATTGCATAAGCTGATCTCTGTAAATCTTAAGTACCATCTTCTCCATATCCTTGCCTAGCCTTCTTCCTATTGTACCCATGCTGGCAGTTAACTTAGAAACATTAACACTTAACTCATTAGTAACCTTTCTAAGATCTTTAATCTCTGCTATTATCTCATTAAACTTCTTATCATGTTCTTCTAACTTTACTCTATGGATACTTAGCTCTTCTAATATAGCATTAAACTTCTTATCATGCTCCTCTAACCTTTCTTCAACCTTACTTAATCTATCCTCAACCTTAATTAGCCTATCCTCTTGCCTTGCTTGGATATCTGCGAGCCTTGTTAATACTTCCTCAACCTTGCTTAACCTCGCTTCCATGTTTGCTTGTGTATCTATAAGCCTTGTTACAACGTTCTTTAACTCTATATTAGAATCTGTTAACCTTGCTATTGCCTCCTCTAACCTCTGCAAGCCTAATAAGCCTACTACAGCATACCTAAACTCCTCATCCTCCTTTAGTAGCCTTAGTATATCATCCTTGAGTTTATTAAGCATAAGTTAAATACCATATATAAAAATATAAATATAACTGTTAATTATCAGGTTCACTCATGTATTAATAGCAGTGTAATTTAGTAGAATTAAGATCTTACTTTTGGATAATAAGTAATTATATAATTTGCATTATAGTATTGAAGTAACATAATGCTTATTAACCATATTGTTTTATGCTAAAATAATGAATGGTATAAACAGAGGATTTGTTGTATGGCTAACAGGGTTATCTGGTTCTGGTAAGACAACTATAGGGAGGGCATTGCAACAGATATTAAGGGATAAAGGTTACAAGGTTGAGTTACTAGATGGTGATGAGGTTAGAAGGAATTTAAGCCCAGAGTTAGGCTTTAGTAAGCAGGATAGAGAGATTCATGCAAAGAGAGTTGTATATATAAGCAAGTTATTAGCAAGGAATGGTGTAATAGCAATAGTATCTCTGATCTCTCCATATAGAGCGTTTAGAGCATATGCAAGGGAGGAGTTAAAAGACTTTGTTGAGGTTTATGTTAGATGCTCAATAGATACATGTATTAAGAGGGATCCTAAAGGTTTGTACAGGAGGGCTTTAAATGGAGAGATAACAGACATGACTGGTATACAGGACCCTTATGAGGAACCTTTGAACCCAGAGGTTGTAGTAGACACAGATAAGCAAAGTGTAGATGAGTGTGTTAATATTATACTTAATGCTTTACTTAGACTAGGATACATAAGCAATGGCAGTACTTCTAACAATGATACATTGGACAAGATGGTTCGAGAAGTAAATAAGAGTTAGGATGAAGTCTATATGAATGCTCTAGATACTAGCTCATTCCTTCTCTATACTATAGAACGCTTGATCAAGGATAACTTTAAAGATGTAATAATATGGGATGAGAAGTCTCCATTACTGAAAGGTAAGTACTTCTATATCAGCATTAAAGGTGTGCAGGTAGGTATATTCTTAGGCTTTACCATCAAAGATGAAAGACTAGATAGGTGCATAGTATTCTGCTTCTCAGATCCAAAGAGCAGGGTAGATAAGAGAATAGTAGAACTACTAGAGCGTATATTCATTGATTTAAGTATAAGATTAAAAGAGAAAGGATTCACGTTTATAAAGGACGATCTACCAGCGGTTGTAAGGAAGAGTGCTTTTATAGTTAGTATTGATGAGAAAAGCAGTATGGAGTTCTTTAAGGAGTCTTTATATATGCTCTTACATGAGCTTAATAGTTTAGCTGTCTTAAAATAATTTTTAGTTCTTAAGAATAAACTATGAAATATTATATGTAACCTAGTTTCTTTAATCTATCTTTTAGCTCCATGTCTTCTTTTTCACTACTAATATCATTAGTAATAGAATCTTGAGTAGTAATAGAACTTGATGGTGTATAATTCACTAATGCTTCTTTTAGTATTTTCTCTATACAATCTTCAACACTATTAAATTTGTATCTATTACTATTAACTATCCTTAGTATATCTTCATACAATTTTTTAGATATGCTTATAGTAATCCTTTCCATGTCTGTTATAGAAATAATTGTATTTTATACTTATAAACTGATCGATGTAATATTAGAAACATGATTCCTTATAATGCCTATCGTAGAACACTTTTGGCCTATGACAAACTATTTATACAATTAATGTAACGATTAAGAATGTTAGTCCTATCTATTCAACCTGATTACCATAACCATCAGTATCAATCTAAACTATTAATATAGTCTACCACTTCTTGAACAACCTTACCTTGCATACCATCATTAGCTTGCTTCACTCCCATAACTGCAAGTATTGTAGGAGCTATATCGTATATGCTAATTCTTCCAAGGTTTAAGCCTTTAGAGTTACCATTGTTTTTCTTCTTGCTATAAAATATGAATACACCATCATACCAATGAACAGAATCATCTGGTCCAGTATCATTCCCTGATAAGTATAATGATCTATGCCCTATAGTACCAGCTGAATGCCAGTATAGATCATCAAAGTACACCATCAGATCTGGTTTATCTCCAATACATTGTTTGTAAAGCGTTTCTGGCTTGAATACCTTAGTATTAAAATGCTCTCCGTTAGGACCTTTTATACTCATTATCTCTTTAGCAAGGTTGTCTCTAAAGCTCTCATACTCTTCTCTTGCTATTACTCCATTTGGTTCTCTACCTTTAACATTAAGGAATATTCTAGCATAGTAACCTCCCCATCCCCATGCTTTAGTCTTACTCCAATCAACCTCGCACTTGTCTAGATCTGTAACCTTATCTGGATATCTCTTCAATACCAAGTAACCCTTCTCTATAAGCCATTCATTTATGCAGAATGCACCCTTCATACCAGAAGTGCCATGGTCAGATACAAGCATAACACATGTATCATCATCTATTAATGATAACAGTTCTCCTATCTTAGCATCTATGAACTTGTAGTGATCCCTTATAACATTCTCATACTTGTTGTTTGGTATGTACTTTGGATGCCTTTTATCATGAAACTTCCAGAATGCATGATGCAATCTATCTACACCGATCTCAACGAACATGAAGTAATCCCAGTGCTCTTTCTTTAGCATATACTTTATTACAGCAAACCTCTTCTCTGTCATCTCATACAGATCCTTTAATACTGCATCTCTATCCTCTGTTCTAAACACAACATCAAACATATATCTACCTACCAACTGCTCAATCTCATACCTTAACTCTTTAGGATAGGTATAATCTACTTTATCAGAGGGAGTTATAAAGCATGATATTAGATTTCCATTTATAGGATAAGGAGGATATGAAGGAGGGACTCCTATTAGGCATGATCTCTTACCCATCTCTGCAAGATAATCCCATACCTTCTTTGCTCTTATGCTTGTAGAGTTTGCTATCCAACCATCTGTGTATGAGTAACCTTTTCTATGCCTAAATCCATATATGCCTAATTCACCAGGGCTCTTGCTAGTCATCATAACCATCCATGCAGGAATAGTTATTGGGGGATGGCAACTCTCTAATATGCTTGATACTCCATTCTCAACCATCATCCTTATATTTGGTAGATTATCGATAAGTTCATTGAACAGTAGATCTGCTGGAACAGAGTCTAAGCCTATTACTAATAACCTCACTACTTATACCTAAGTATTACTATTATTTAACCTTTACACGGTAGTAATCATGTAATATGTAATATATAACTTGTATTATGGTACTCAAACAACATAATATTTATAAACTTAAATGGTACTTTACCATTAGTAATATGAGTGAGATGGTTAACGTTACAACTATTAGCAGTGATATCCTGCATAGCCTTGCCTTGCTGAAGAGCAAGGCATTAAGGGCAAAGGTTTGGTATAGAGCATTAAATATTCATGAGAGAACTTTAGCATCTCTAGCATTAAGGTATATAAGGCAAGTAAGGAATAAGCAGTTAGCAATAGTACTGGCAAGGATAGTTATTAAGCTAAGATTAGCAGTAGATACTATGGCTAGAGCATTAAGCAATGGTTATGCTAAGGCATATGCATGGCTTAAGGGTATGATAAGCATGGGATGGAGTATGTATGATCATCTTAGCAGTAGCATGGTAGAATGGTTTGCATGCATGTATTATAATATAGCAGTAGTAGTAATAAGATAGCAACAAAGATATCAATAAGCTAAAGATACCATAGATATGAGTAAATTAGATATAGCATACTCAATAAAGGAGTATAATACTCTGTTTATAAAGGCTGCAGTTATAGTAGCAGCAGTAATACTGATGTATATGCAGGATCTAGCAGTTATATTCAAGGATGCACTTGTATTCAGTTCAGCAAACATAACCAACTATATCCTAATAATACCATTCCTTATAGCCTATATAATATATAGGAAGAGGAGAGCATTAATAGCAGTAGCATTAGAGGGTAGCAATGGTAATATAAGAGGAAGAGGAGTAGGAGGCAAGAGATTAAGGTTAGATGATATAATAGGCTTAACACTAATATCTATAGCAGTAATACTCTACATCTATGGCTCACTAACCCTATATGCGCTAGAGTTCCATATATACTCAATACCATTATTCGTTGCTGGCTTAACAGCATTCCTCTTTAACATTAAGGTGTTAAGGCATGCTATATTTGCTATAGTTATACTAGCATATCTACAACCTCCTCCAGCAGAGTTACTATCTACTATAGCAGGGGATCTATCATGGTTATCAGCAACCCTAGCAGAGTCTATGCTTAAAGCATATGGCTTGAGCGTAACTTTAGAGGCAAGTTATGGAGCACCAGCATTAGTAGTAAGCAAAGATAATATACAGATGCCATTCTTTGTAGGCGAGCCTAGCTCAGGGTTATTCTCTACTATAGGTTTATCCCTATTTGCATTGATAGCAGCATACATAGCAAGAGGGGCTGTATGGAAGAGAGGCATAATGTTTATAATTGGATTCCCATTGTTCTTCTTCCTTAATGCATTAAGGATAGCAATAATACTCATTCTATGGTACCACTATGGTGAACAGGTTAGTGAGGCATTCCATGCTGTTAGTGGGTCAATAATGGCTATACCAGGCACTTTAATTGTTCTTCTTATAGGTGATAAACTCCTAAGGGTTAATATAAGATCAAGTATTGTTAGTTATAGCAAAGATAAAGATAACTGCCCTTACTGTAGCAAGAGTTCAAGCCTTAATGAGAAGATATGCCTTGCATGCTCTAGGATACTTGCAGATATAAAGGGTATAAATGCTAATAGCATAGCAAGGTTTGCTCTTATAGCATTAGTAATAAGCAGCATGCTAACAGTTAATCAGGTCCAGATGAGCACTGCAAGTGCAGATACATTAGCAAAAAGGGTATCATCATTTGATATGAGTAGTATAACAGGTAGGGAAAGGGAGACTGTTGGCTTATTCTTACCAGAGTTGAATGGCTACACATTAGAGTATGCTTATAGAGACCAAAGGGTTGAGAAGGTATTGAGGCAGGATGCTGCACTAGCATACAGGTACATAAAGGTTGAAGATGATAATAATAATAATGGTAGCAATACAGATGATATTAGCAAGATACTGAATAGAAAGACATTCTACGTTGGTGTACAGATATCAAATGGTAGGCATAGATGGGAGGACTCAATGCTAATACACCCATCTAGGGTAGGGAGACCAACAGCAGAGGTATTAGAACTGAAGGATGTTAATATAAGCAAGGATGAGACTGCAAGGTTATTTGCTTACATAAGACCTAATCAGAAGCAGGCAGAGATAGTGCTTTACTGGTTTGAGAGGATGCCTCTAAGGTTTAATGATACATATGAGAATAGAAATATACAGATAGTGCTATGGTCTTATCTTAGCACTCTAGCAAGGAATGGGTTCATTAAGGATGAGAATGATATCAAGGGTGCTGAGGAGTTCTACATTGCTATTGCTAAGCAGATAAAGGCACATTACAATGCTATAAAGGCTCAATTACAGCAAGAGAAGTTAGTTCAAGATACAGTTAAGCATAGGTTCCCATTGCTTATGAGTGCTAGCATAGCACCAGCTGCACTACTCTCGCTAAGGGAGTTCTCTAGGATTAATGCTATTAAGAATAATAGCAGTAGATTATACTCTAGGCTAAGTAAAGATGATAAGATGCTTATAGATGCTCTTATAAATGCTAGCAGTAATAAAGGTTATGCTACAACTGAGCAGGTAGCAGTAGAGTATTCAAGGTTAGCTAACAAGAGTGTAAGTATTGATGATGTAATGAGCATGCTTATAAATGCTAGAGACTCTGGATTAGTAAAGAGTATGATAGTAAGCATCAATGATGAGCCATTACTGGTATGGAAGAGTAATATAGTGCATGGTAAGTGAGTTAATACTGCTTTGCATACAATAACACAAGTACCTAGCAAGAATGAAGAGACTTCAGATTAATAAGCGAGAGGGATATAAATATATGGATAATAACCATGCAGTGCTTGTTACTGGGGGAGCAGGTTTTGTAGGCAGTTACCTAGTAGATAGATTATTGAATGATTGTATTAAAGTACATGTATTAGATAATTTGAGTACTGGCAATATAGAACATATAAAAAGATGGAGTGATAATAACAATAATAATAACTTCAGATTCTTTAAACTTGATCTTGTACATGATCCTATAGAATATTATGGTGATAGATACTCAACGATATTCCATCTAGCAGCAAACCCGGATGTAAGATCAAGTTCTATAAACCCTAAGGAGCATTTTGAGCAGAATATAATCTCAACATTCAATATATTAGAGTATGCAAGGAAGCATGATATTGATACATTTGTATTCACATCCTCATCTACAGTGTATGGCGAGCCTAATGTTATTCCAACCCCAGAGGATACATTATTAATGCCTATATCTATGTATGGAGCAAGTAAGGCAGCATGTGAGTCATTGATATGCTCATATGCTCATATGTATGGTATTAAAGCAATAATATACAGGTTGGCTAATGTTATAGGTGTAAGGAGTACCCATGGAGTAATCTACGATTTCATAAATAAATTGATAAGAAATAAAAACATGTTAGAGATACTTGGTAATGGCAAGCAAAGAAAGTCATACATACATGTTAATGATTGTATAAATGCTATGCTTATAGGCTTAAATAGTAATGATAAAGTAAATATATTTAATGTAGGCTCAGATGATTATATAGATGTTATAACAATAGCAGATATAATTATAAATGCTTTAGGTCTAAGCGATGTTCAATTAAAGTTCATAGATAACGGAGATGGGAGAGGATGGAAGGGAGATGTTAAGGTAATGCTGCTAGATACTACAAGGTTAAAGAGGTTAGGATGGAGAGCAATGTACAATAGTGAAGAGGCTGTAAGAGTAACAGTTAATGATATAATTAAGAATATAATTAAGCTTTGATATCTCAATACTATAGTATCCAAATGAGCCTTTTGGTTATATTTTTGGTAAAGGTATTAATAGTGTTCTCATATGTTTCATAGAGTCTATAGGGGGATTAGTATTTTATCATAAGATGTGTACAAGATATTATACAAGTGACTTATATAACATAAAGATCTTCTTACAATCATTCACCATATACTATAAGACATTAAGATGGTGACAGCTTATTTGAACACTCAAAGTTATTATAACGTTATAAATAATAAGCCTAAATTAAACATATTACATATAGTACAGTATGATTTCGAAACATTCAAAGGTGGTATACAGAGATACGTTAAAGATCTAAGTGAATTACAGATAGCGAAAGGGCATAATGTAACTGTTTATTCTTGTTCAAAGACAGAAGGGAAAGAAGTCGTTAATGGTGTAATAATCAAAAGATTTAATTATTTTGAGATCTTTAGAACACCTATATCACCTTCCATGATAATCTCTTTACTAAAAGAGAAAGAGAGATTTGATATTATACATATTCATGCACAATTTCCCATTATAGCAGAACTAACGACATTAATAGCAAAATTAAAAAACATTCCTATAGTAATAACATATCATAACGAAGCTGAGTTAGCGTCAAATTCATTTTTCATTAAAATAATATATAATATATGGAAGAATACTTTGCTTAAGATGATGTTGGATTTAAGCAATTTAATAATAACAACTAATGAAGAATTTACTATAACATCTAGAATATTAAATAAAAAAAGATATGGTAAAAAGATTAGAATTATTCCTTGTGGTATATTACATATAAATAATCATATTAAAATATCAAATAAATATCACCAAAGAGATTATTTATTATATGTAGGAAGAATAAAAAAAGAGAAAGGACTGCATATAATATTAGAAGCTCTATCTATACTTAAAAAAAGAAATATCGATCTAGATCTAATAATAGTTGGTGAAGCTACTAGAGATGATGAATTAAAATATAAGAACGAATTAGAAGATTTAATTAATAGATTTGATCTTACTAAAAATATCAAATTTGTTGGATCTGTATCAGATTATAAATTAAATGACTATTATGCTAATGCATTAGCATTGATATTACCATCTATAAATCGATTGGAAGGTTTTGGTATAGTACAGCTAGAGGCTATGAGATATGGAATACCAATAATAGTATCTGATATACCTGGACCACGGAATGTTGCAAAAGGATTATCTGTTTTATTTAATCCAAACAATGCAGTAAGTCTTTCTGATGCTATATTGAAGGTTATGGATCCTATTGTTAGAGAAAATATAAGAAAGTTATCTCTTGAAATAATTAAAGAGTATGATTGGAACAGGTTAATAGATAAGATTGAAAGATTATATATGGATATTATTAATAAGTAAAGAAAGTACTAATATATGAATATACTCGCAACTACCCCATATTTCTATCCTGAAGGTGGAGGATTAGAAAGATACGCATATAATATATTTAAGAGATTAATAAAAAAAGGTTATAATATTACTGTCTTCTGTGCAACCAAAAAAGGCTATGATTACAGTGAAGAAATAGATGGTATTATTGTGAATAGACTAAAACCAGACATTATAATATCCAATACACCCATTCGCTTAAATCTGTTTAACATATTAAATAAGGAGATATCAATTAATAAATACGATATAATTAACAGTCATACTCCTGTGCCTTATTTTGCTGAGATTGCAGCGTTAACAGCATATAAACATAAGATAGATTATATTGTTACATTTCATGTAGCAGATAATACCTCGCCAAGGTTATGGCTTAATGCTATATATAAATTATTAGATATAACCATCGAACCAATCATGTTTAATATAGCAAAAATGATAATAGCTGTGAATGAACTAGTAAAGCAAGGTTATCTTGCAAGATTTAGTTATAAGACTGAAGTTATAACACCAGGCGTAGATACCAATATATATAAACCTATTAAATATAATATTAGTAATAAGCAATTACTCTTTATAGCACCATTAAGCAGCTCGTATGAATGGAAAGGGCTAAGGGTATTACTTGATGCAATGCAATTAGTAATTAAAAATCATCCAGATCTCCTACTTATAATAGTAGGAGACGGTCCCCTTAAAGATGAATATATTAATATATGTAAAAAGAAAGGGATATATAAGAATGTGATATTTAAGGGAAGACTTACAGAAGATGAATTAATAAGATGTTATCAGGAATCTACACTGCTTATTATTCCTAGTATTGCTGTAGATTCATTTCCTTTGATAATGCTAGAGGCAAACGCATGTGGTATTCCTGTTGTAGCAAGCAAGGTTGGAGGCATACCTTATTATATAAAAGATGGTTTTAATGGTATTCTTGTAGAACCAAAGAACCATTTAATGCTAGCAAATAAGATAACGGAGTTATTAAATAATGAAGAATTATTAATAAATATGTCTATTAATAGTAGAAAAATGGCATTGGAATATGATTGGGATATAATAGTTGATAAGACTATGATGGTTTTAAATAATTTAATGATCAGATATGGATAGTAAACCTAATTTATTTGTAGCAGGATTTGCTAGAGCTGGTAGCACAGCACTAGCAAGTTATTTATCTCAACATCCTCAAATATTTGTACCTGCTATTAAAGAACCGCATTTCTTTTATCCATTTAACAAAACACCACAATGGATAAATCTACCGCTTTATAAATATGACCTTAAAGAATATAATAATCTTTACAAACATAAAATGTCTTATAAATATAGAGTAGATGCAAGTACCTCTTATACTTTTTATAATGGAATAGCACAAAGGATAAAAGAATTTAATCCATCAGCTATTATAATCTTAATTATAAGAGATGGACTGCAAAGAATCGTTAGTGCTTATAATTTTACATACCCTTATCATAAGATTAATGATATTAATCAATGGATAGAAAAACATTTTAGACCACAATTAGATACGTTCTTAATGTATGAAAAAGTAATAGAATATCATAAAATATTTGGTGACAACTTAATAATATTACATAATAATGATTTAAAGAATAATCCACAAGAGATATTAACATCTCTATTTCATAGATTGGGATTAGAACCTATTAAGATTAAAGAAGAGAAGAAGAATGAGCATATAGTTAGTATTAATGATACCGAGATTAAGAAAAATATTTTATCTTTTATGGTAATGACATATCTAAAAGTTAGAAGATTCGCAAAGTTAATAGGATTAGAAAATGAATATATTATATTTATGAGTTCATTAAGACGATTGTTTTTAAATAGAGATACTATAAATAATAATACTAAATTACTTATAGAAAAGATACCTGCAGATATCTCTAATATAGTCAATGAAGATTACATGAAAACAATAGAATATATTACTTATAATATGTTATCGTTAAAAAGATAAGTTATGTATAATTCAGAGAACATATTACTTATTGTCTTAATAAGTGTTTGTATTATAGCTGGTATAATTCTTAGTGATCTTAAAGCTGTTGCCACATTTACGATACAAGATCTAGTACCAATTAATTATCCTAATAATGGTACAATAGAGTCTGAGAGATTCAAGGGAATAGTTAATATAAATATGATTATAGGTCATATATATATATCTTATATAATCTCTAAGGTGACAAATATTTCTGGAGAAAATTTGGCTTTAATTCCTATCGGGAGTCTTATCTTACCTTTAGGATATTTTATTATTTTAAAAAACGTATTTGTTAATTTACGCCAATATTATAAGATTATATTACTATCTTTTCCATTAGCACTAACATTATATAGTGGTTTAATAGAGATGTATAGTTGGTATAAATACAGTCTTACTATATTTCTATTTATACTATTATTTTTACTGTTAATTAAAAGGAATCTTATATTCCCCTTAAAAGAGATAATAATATTATCGGTTATATTATTTATAGGTTTATCGCTTATACATTATTCATTAGCGTTTGTGGCACTGATTTTAATATTTATATTACTTCTTAAGCATATATTATTTAATACTATTAAATTTAGTAATTTAGGAATGCTTAATTATTTATTTATAATATTTGTGCTTATATTTACTATATCAAATATCGATACAATCATACAATATTATACTACCCCCAGCTTTAAGCTAGCTGGATTAGATAAGTTATTAAATAGAGGTTTAGCATACTTAGGATTTGATGTAAAATATGACGAATTAGAAAGTACCCCTTATTATATTAATCCGATTATAAATATACTAAGAGTTATCTATATAGCAACTCCTATCTTTATAATACTATTTTATAGTATTTCATTCTTTATTAATAAAATATTAAAACGTAATAGTAGTATCAAAATTGATATTATCTGGTTAGCACTGATAATAGCTAGTCTTACAAGAAGTGTGTTATATATAAATATTGGCACAACTAGTTTAGTAGATACTACGGATCTTATATTTTTACCACTTTTTGCTTTAATAATACTATATAAAAATACAAAAATAAAGTATGTATTATTGTATAGCATAATAATAATGGGAATATCCATTAGTTCATTTATTTTAACATTGGACAGTATTGATTATAGGAATAGATATACAAGTATTAATTTATACACTAACTGGTTTTTAAATCATGAACCCGTTAAATTGTATGATCAATATAATATATCTGCTAGTATATATAAAGGAGATCATAAAGATATCGCATTACATATTTTATTAATAAGTAAATACGGCTTTATACCTAAACATTCTTACTTTGATACTTACAGTTATAAAACACTATTAGAACCATCAGAATATACACCCTTATTTACTGACGTATTCTTACATAAAGATAATAAACCTATAATTGGTGTAGAAGTTTGGAATTTTTATAAACCTATCAACTCATTTCTTGAGAAAATAAATAATAATTATAGATTTAACAAAATATATGATGATAGTATAACATTTCATTTAAAAATAACTTAGTATGTAATATTGTAACTCATACTGTAGGATGTTGTTGCTATAATTAATACTAATTATTATATATGAATTGGTAAGCCTTTGCATATGTGTTAAGATTCTACTTATTAATGCATGAACTAAGTCATATCTTCATCTGCTACACATATATGAGAATATTATCCTTAGCAGATAAAGATGATAACATATCAGATGATCATTTGTATAAATAAATTATCTAATTTGCACTAATCTTATAGTATTCTGATAATCGTTTGGAACATTGATGAATGATATTTCGCTTTTGGTTCCTAGTTCACGATAATAAACAGTGATATCTCTTGAGTTGCCTTCAACACGTAAAGCTGCACCTCCCTGTTTTATTGTTCCACTTATATATGGTATAGTTGTATTATTTATAATTACGTTTTGGGTATCTTTCATATTCATAAGAGACCATCCACCACTTTGGTTATTCCTTATATAAGCGTTATTTATAGTGATATCTGATGACATTACAAAACTAATTGCATGTCCTTGATTGTTCTTATTTATTAAAGTTACATTATCTATTATTACATTTCTAACATTCTCAAGCACTATACCATTCTGCTTATTAGTTGTGGTAGAACTGCCATCATATTGCGGCTGTTGAAAATCAGCATATATATCTTTTATGTATATATTGTAGAACTTTCTATTATTATATTTATTATCATATAGAGATTGTGGTCTTGTAGTAATCTTCAATAATGATTCTGGATCACCCCAAACATTGCCAATACTATACCCATACGATTCTATCTTATCAATTTGTATATCATGTATTATACCTTTACCTTCTCCTACAGGTGTTTCTTGATAATTAGGATACTGCAAGACTATCATTCCCCTTTGCCCTAGATTATGTAACTTTACATATTTGATATGCACATTATACACATCACATCCTTCTAGATATTCTGATGCTAAGACTAATGCATGTCCTGTACCAACTTGTCTATATACTTCTAAATAATTAACTGTTATGTTAAATGCTGGTTGTGGTACCCATAAATCTGGTTCATTACTTGGGCCAACGATACCTGCACCTATAAACAAACTATCATCATAACTCTCATACACTATTACTCTATCTATTATAGCATCATGAACACCATGCATATTTATACCGTCTTGGTTGTTTCTATCATTGATTCTTCCGTTATCTCTTTGTGTATTCCCTTCAATCTCTATATAACCAATACGGATATATTTAGAACCACGTAAGTCTAAGTGCCAGTTCATAGAATCTTCTAATCTTACATTATCTATGGTAATATTTTTGGAGTTTTTAAATTTAACAAGCATATTACCCCTATTTTCATTGTTATCTAAATTAAAGGAGTAACCATTTCCATTGATTGTCATATTCATTATGCCAATATTATAGTTAGTATAGTGATTAATTGGATCAGATCTATTACCTCTAAAGTCATAATTTGTTATAAAACTCTTAAACCAACTTTTATCCCCTGCATTTTCTGGTGGTGGGTTTGTATATGGTGTGAATGTACCACTATCATATAATGAGCCTTGACTTCTATCAACAAACCTAATTAATTTTGTTCTGTTTATACCATCGCCAATTAGAAGCATATTAGAATGTATCTTGAATTGTTTTATTAAGTATATACCAGTAGGGAAATAGATAGTAGCAATACCTCTATTATTAGATTGTAAGTATGAGTTAGCAGCCTCTATAGTATTCCTTACTGCTTGGGTATCATCTGTTGTACCATCACCTTTAGCACCATAATCTTTAACATTGAATACTTTAGGCTTAATTATATTCATACGTATAGCGTTACTAACATTGCCTACTCTATCTGTAGCATATATATCTAGTGTATGTGAGCCTAACGGTATGTTACTACTATTTATATCAATGCTACTCATCAATCACTAAATAGTTTATTTATAAATAAAGAAGTATTCAAATAGAAATAGATAATATAGTGGATTGGTTATAAACTAAGGAATAGATATGGATAAACCATTCCATAGGTTAGCAAAAGGTTCATCATACCTACTGCTAGGTAATGTAACATCATCCGTAGTTGGTGCTATATTCTGGATACTTCTTGCTAAGATAATAGATGCTCAGCATATAGGTGCATCTATGGTAGTTGTTGCATTGATGACAACACTTGTAGCATTCACAGGCTCAGGTATACAGCAAGCATTAGCAAAGTATGTTGCTGAGTACAATACAAATAAAGATTATGCAAAGGCAAAGAGGGTTATAAGGTTAGGGCTTATAGTATCCTTGATTATAAGTTTTATAGTAGCAGTTATTATACTCTTTCTAGCAGATAGCATAGGCTTAGCATACAGCAGTAGTAGTATTAGTAATGAGAGCATAGCCTTACTAATAGCATTAGCATCCATAACCTATATACCCTCTAATGCAATAGTAGCATCGTTATCCTCAATATATACAGCATACCATAAGGCACAGTATGTATTGCTATTAACTGCTGTATTTCAAGCATCTAGGCTAGCAGTAGCACTAGCATTAGCATTTTATGGGTTAAATGCACTTGCCATAATAGCAGGCTTCTCTATAGCCTCTATAATAAGTGCTTTATTAGGATACATTGTTATGCTAAGAATTAGCAAGGGCTATGCTAAAGATTCTAATAGCAAAGATGATAAGATAAGTGTAAAATCTATACTAACATTCTCAGGCTTCAACTACATAGCAGCAGGTATGATAACATTAAGGAACCAGATAGGAGTACTTACCATAGGAACATTTAACATAGAGGCATCAGCATTCTATGGTATATCCTCATTAATAGCAAATGTTGTAGGTAATGTTATGCTATCCATTGCTGGAGTTTTATTACCAACAGCATCTGAGGAGTTGGCTAAGGGCAATAAGGATAGTGTTAGAAGCCTCTTCAGCGTAGCATTAAGGGTAGCCTTAATAATTAATGGGTTCCTAGTACTCATACTCTTGATAGAGCCTAATTACATACTTAGACTGATATCACACTCATACACAGAGGCTGGTGGAGCATTAAGGATACTTGTTATAGCATACCTTATTAACTCAACAAGTATGATGATATCATCATTACTTAATGCTATGAACAAGGCTAGGGATATTGCTGTTAGAGAGAGCATAGCATCCCTAGTTATAATAGCCTTAACCCTCTCCTTGGTACCATTAATGGGTATAGAGGGGGCAGCATATGCATTGCTTATAGGCTCATTAGTAAACTTAATACTATCATACATGCTAGTAAGGAGGCATGGGTTTATACTACCGTTAGGTGTATACAAGGCATCTTTATCTATAGGCATAGCTGCTGTAATAGGTTACATAGCATTAACTTTAGTTAATAGTACGTTAATAGCATTAGCATTAGCATTGCTAGTGCATGCATCATTTGCCTTTGCTGTAAAGGCTATAACTAAGAAAGAGGCAATAGAGATAATGAGTATAATAGCAAGTATAGTTGGTAAGAGGTGATAATATATATATGGATAAAGAGAGGATGGATATGAAGAGTAACCATAAGGATAGCAATATTAGTAGCAGTGATCCAAGGAGTATAAATATACCAAACTTCTTCTATGTAGGCTATGGAGTAATAAACGATCTAGAGCGTATATTAAACAAAGAGGGTATAAAGATAGATGGATCATTGATAGTATCTGGTAATGGTTATACAGCAGAGATAGCAGATAGCATAGCATCAAGGATACATTATTCAAGAAGATTACGTATAAGCAGTAACGATATATATGCTATAAAGAGTATAGAGAGGGTAGTAGAGGATAACAATATAAATATAGCAGTAGCAGTAGGAGGGGGTAAGGTTATAGATACGGTAAAGTATGCATGCAGCAAATTAAGCAAGCCAGTATTGGTTATACCTACAACATTATCTAACGATGGTATATCATCACCGGTATCTGTAGTTAGAATGTTTAGAGAGAGTGTTAGTGTTAAACCACCAATAGGCATAGTTGTAGATATAGGTATAGTTAAGAAGGCACCAAAGCATACAATCCTTGCTGGTATAGGGGATCTTATATCCAATCTATCTGCTGTAGAGGATTGGAGACTTGCTCATGAGTATACAGGCTTACAGATAGATAGGTTTGCAGAGATAGTATCAAGGAATGCTGCAGAGAGGTTCATATACTATGTGTTAAAGAATGGGAGAAAGGGCTTTGAATGTAATGAAGATAATTCTAGCAATGATTTAAATTATAATTATAATTATAATGGTAATTCAAGAAGTAGCATACTTGATGATAATAAATTCTTAATATGCCTTGCTGAAGGTTTGATACAGAGCGGTATTGCTATGAGCATAGCAGGATCTTCAAGACCTGCAAGTGGGGCAGAGCATCTTATAAGCCATGCATTAGATACGATACTTGATAAACCAAAGCCTCATGGCATACAGGTTGGTTTTGCTACATTGTTTACACAGGTATTAAGAGGCTCAGATATAACAGATATAATGGGAGTGTACAGATTGGTTGGATTCCCTACTACCCTTGATGCTATAGGGATAAGCGTAAATGAGTTTATTGAGGCTATAAAGACTGCTCCATATACAAGGAAGAATAGGTTCACTATACTTAATATAGTAGATGAATCAAGGATATTGGATGCACTAAGGTTAGCATATGGTATATGTGCATAAATGATATTATTTATTTATTTTATAACCTCATTTGTATTTTATATAAACCTTAGGAAGATCTAGGTTCAAGATATAGCACCTTCAAGCCTTCTATCTCTGCAATGTTAGCGATCTTCTTATCCCCAGTGACCATTATTGGGTTATTGAATCTTTTGGCTGAGGCTATTTGGAGTGCATCAGCTACATAAATATGGTATTTCAGCACCAGCTCTATTGATGCTAGAAGAACTGATGGATTTACACTAACAGTTATTAATCTATTTAGTCTTGAAAGGGTTATGGACTCTCTTAACATATACCTTACTATCTCCTTAGCATCTACTCCTAACCTCTTAGCATATTTGTCAAATACTATAACAGCCTCTGCAATATTCCAGTAAGAGAATGATAATCTCTTAATACCTTGATACGCATCCTTGTATATATTATCAACAATCTCACTACCATGCTCATCTATATACCTCTTTACTAAAGCACTAGTATCCATGTAGTATATCTCTTCACTCTTGCTCAACTTACATCTCGCATCCTTTCCTCTCTTAACTCCCTTACTACACTGGCAGCATCTAATCCTTTAATTCTATTCTTTGGTATCTCTTGCTCAGTTATAGGTTCCATATATCCTGAGAGACCAAGTTCCTTCCCTAGTGTATTAGCCCATCTACTGAAGATCAAGTACTCAAAGTACTCTTCTACAATATCGCTCAAGCTCCTCTCCTCTATGAGGGCAAACATCTTAATCTCGTTCAGCAGATCTTCTCTTATACTTAAAGTGAGCTTCTTCTTAACCATCATACTTTATACGTATGTACGTATATAAAGGTTTATTGTGATATGGGGCTCTGTTAAATATTGGATACTTATTCATTTCTTAGTATGAAGTTTCCTTCAGTAAGGAGATATACTCAAAAGAGAATTTAACTATAATCTATAAGCAGAATCCTCAACACTTTAAAATTAGAAATGATAAGATACTATGATGGAAGATGAAAGAGTTACAAGGCTTATAGATAAGAGAGCAATTAAACTACATATATTTCTACCAAGCAAGAGAAGGATACTTACTGTAGTAGGCAGAATGCATGAGTACTGGGTTGATATAGATCTTAAATACTGTACATGCAAAGGCTATTACTTTAGATCTATAGCAAGAGACGATCCATGCTACCATTTAAAGGCTGCTATAAATGCTGCTAAGGAAGGGCTTACTGATACAGTTGTATTTGATGATGATGAATATGAGGGATTTCTAAGAGCACTTATACATGATGTATCTAAGTCTATAATCAATCAAAGCATGGAATAGAAATATAAATAAAGCCCTTATGCATGTTAATAATGCATGAGTAGTAAGAAACCACATCTGAATCTGATAGTTACAGGACATGTTGATCATGGGAAATCAACACTAGTAGGCAGGCTTCTATACGATCTAGGCCTTATAGATCAGAGAACTATAGAGGAGTATGCAAAGGAGTCAGAGAAGACTGGTAAGGGAGATACATTCAAGTTTGCATGGGTACTCGATAGACTTAAGGATGAGAGGGAGAGAGGTATAACTATAGATCTAGCATTCCAGAAGTTCGAGACTAACAAGTACTTCTTCACACTGATAGATGCCCCTGGGCATAGGGACTTCGTTAAGAACATGATAACTGGAGCATCAGAGGCAGATTGCGCTGTGTTAGTTGTATCAGCAAAGAAGGGTGAGACAGAGGTTGCAGTTGAGCCTGGAGGGCAGGCAAGGGAGCATGCATTCTTGCTAAGGACACTTGGAGTAAACCAGTTGATGGTAGCAATAAACAAGATGGATGATCCTTCAGTAAACTACAGTAAGGAACGCTATGAGGAGGTTAAAGCAATGGTAACAAATCTATTGAAGAGCATAGGCTACAATGTACAGAAGATCAGGTTTATACCTACCTCTGGCTGGACTGGTGATAACGTTGTAAAGAAGTCCGATAAGATGCCTTGGTACGATGGTCCAACACTGTATCAAGCATTTGATGAGTTTGTTGAGCCAGAGAAGCCAATAAACAAGCCATTAAGGTTACCTATACAGGATGTGTACTCCATAACAGGTGTTGGTACTGTACCAGTAGGAAGGATAGAGACTGGTAGGATGAAGGTTGGTGACAAGGTTATAGTTATGCCTGAAGGCGTTGTAGGTGAGGTTAGGAGCATAGAGACTCATCATATACCACTGCAGGAAGCAGTTGCAGGAGATAACATTGGGTTTAACCTTAGGGGTGTAGATAAGAAGCAGATAAAGAGAGGGGATGTTGTAGGACCAGTAGATAATCCCCCAACTGTAGCAAGAGAGTTCAAGGCTAGGATAATAGTAATATACCATCCAACTGCAATTGCTCCAGGGTATACACCAGTCCTTCATGCCCATACTGCACAGGTTGCTGCTACCTTAGTAGAGTTCATCTCAAAGATAGATCCTAGAACAGGTAACGTTGTAGAGCAGAACCCTAAGTTCCTTAAGAGTGGTGACTCTGCTATAGTAAAGATAAGACCAACTAGACCATTATGCATAGAGTCATTCAAGGAGTTCCCAGAGTTAGGTAGATTTGCACTAAGGGATATGGGTACTACAATAGCAGCAGGTATAGTTGAGGAGATAACAGAGAAGTATACACTTGAGAAGGTTGCTGCAAAGGCTTAAGTGTGATACATATGGCACAGCAGGCTAGGATAAAGCTGGCTAGCACTGATCTAGAGAAGTTGGAGCAGATGTGTAAAGAGATAAAGATGATAGGGGATAAGACTGGTGTAAGGGTTAGAGGACCTGTACCATTGCCAACCAAGAGGCTTCATGTAGTAACAAGGAAGGCTCCTAGTGGGCAGGGTACACATACATTTGATAAATGGGAGATGAGGGTACATAGACGCATAATAGATATTGCAGCAGATGATAGAGCTATGAAGCAGTTGATGAGACTTAAGATACCCGATGAGGTTGTTATTGAGGTAATACTACAATAATAATGATGTAATCATAAAATATTAGCCTAGATTAACTCTTTCTTTATTTTTAATCGGTTATTATCTTATAAATTTCTGAGGTTCTTTGGTTGTATTGATTTAAATAAATATATTAACCATAGAATTAAATTTAAATTGGTCCAAGAGGGATACTCAGTCATGGAAGAGTCAAACCAGCAAGGTACAGTTGTATATGAGTGTATAAGATGTGGTACAAGAACAACTATGGAAGAGTTAAAGATACTACCAGAACTCAAGTGTATATGTGGTTTTAGGATATTCAGAAAGGTTAGACCAAATATAGCAAAGAGAGTAAAAGCAGTATAGTAATTTTATCTTAGTTAATTTTAAATTGTATGAAAAATAAAAATGGTATTAAGAAGAGCAAAGGAGTAGATGCTAACAATAATAATAATAGATTAGAGGTTAGAGTAACAAGAACTAATGATTCTACCAAGGAAGATGAGAGTATGGAGTTTGTAGTTAAATTAGATCCTGATAGATATGAGCATAAGATAGTTAATGGCAGACATGGTTACTTTGATAAACTTGCAAGGATATTCATAGATGAGGATACTCTAAAGCTTATGTTTGATGAGATAATAAGGCAGCCTATAAAAGGGGTAGAGTTTACTAGTGATATTTACTCAAGCATAGTGGAGAGCCAGATTAGAGTAAGGAAGGCATTGATGCATAAATCAAGCCATAATTATAGCAATGATAACATGCTAATAGCAGTTGCTTCTAGATCTGAGCATTATCTAGAGAGGCATATTAACTCAAATCTTAATGTTGTAGTATTGTATGTAGATATAGCAGGTTCTACAAGTATGAGCATGAGGTTATCAGCAGATAAGCTTGCACTGCTAATAAAGGTATTTGTGCAGGAGATGTCTTACCTTATAGCAGCGTACAATGGCTATGTATTAAAGTATGCTGGTGACTGTGTTATAGCATTCTTCCCTCCTTCTCCTCATACTGCTGGTAATGCAAGTATACAATGCATAAGAGCAGTTAACTGTGCAAGATCTATGCTAACTATAACAAGGTATGCTATAAACCCAGTATTAAGAGAGAATGGTTACCCTATGCTAAGGATAAAGATAGGCATAGATGTTGGTGAGAACAAGATAGTTAGGATAGGTTCTAGCCTAGATCTATTAGGCTATACCATGAGCATAACAGCAAAGATAGTTGAACTTGCAAAGGCATGGAGGGTAGTTATAGGTAAGTGGGTGTATGATGCATTGCCTTTAGATGTTAAGAGCATGTTCAGAGAGCTTAAGTTAAGCAAGGATGAGTGGGATTATAGAGACTCAAGGGAGGGTAAGTACTACAATCTGTACATAATGAAGAGGGCAAGAAGGCTTAATATAAGACTAAGTTAGCAAAACATTTTAGTAAGCATATGTAAGCATATGCTATGAAGGTTACACTAACTGCCATAAAGGCTGATATAGGCGCAATAGGAGGACATACAAAGCCTAGCAATGCATTACTCAAGAAGGTAGAAGAGATAGTTCTTGCTGAGAAAGGTAAGCTGTTCATAGACTGTTACATAGGTTATACTGGTGATGATATCCATATACTTATGAGTCATACCAATGGGGTTAACAATGAAAAGATACATAAACTTGCATGGGATGCCTTCAAGGAGGGTACAGAGGTAGCAAGGTCCCAAGGCTTGTATGGCGCTGGTCAGGATCTGCTCAAGGATGCCTTCTCTGGTAATGTTAAAGGCATGGGTCCAGGGGTAGCAGAGATGGAGTTTGAGGAGAGACCAAACGAGGCATTTGTGCTCTTTGCTGCAGATAAGACTGAGCCTGGGGCATTCAATCTACCATTATATAAGATATTTGTTGATAGCCTAAGCAATACTGGCATAATAATAAACCCAGATCTTGCTGAAGGGGTAATATTCAATGTTATGGATGTTATGACAGGCAAGGTTGCTGAGTTAGAGTTATGGAATGATAAGCCAGAGTTAGAGGCAGCATTGATGTACCCTGCTAGGTATGTAGTTGAGAGCATATGGAGTAAGAGAGGAGAACCTATAGTTAGTGCTAGTACTGATAGATTGCATAACATAGCAGGAACATATGTAGGCAAAGATGATCCTATAGCAATAGTTAGAACCCAGAAGTCATTTGCTGCAACTGAAGAGGTGTGTAGTGCATTCAGCAACCCTCATTTTGTAGCAGGTAATACAAGGGGTAGCCATCACCTCCCTCTCATGCCAGTTAAGTTGAATACACCAGCAAGTGTTAACTATAGCATACCTATAGTTAGTGCAGCAATATTCAGCATGCATAATGGCATATTAACAGAGCCTTTTGATGGATTTAGCACTCCAGACTGGGATTATATAAGGAATATTGCTGTTGAGAGAGCATTAGCAATGAGGGCTCAGGGATTTATACATCCAGCAACACTAGTGCCAGAGGAGTTGGAGTACAACAAGGGCTATGAAGCAAGGATGAAGAAGTTAAGTAGTAAGTTTAAAGAGAAGGTAAAGGGAGTAGCAAAGGAAGAGGAGCAGATTGCAAGAGCCAATCCTGATAATTAACTTTAAGAACTATGCTGAGATTCAAGGAGAGAGATGCCTAGCTCTTGCTAGGCAAGTGGAAGAGGTTGCTAGAGAGTTATGCCTAGAGGATAGTATAGCAATAGCCCCTCCTACACCAGCATTAGCATTAATATCATCATGCGTTGATAAGATTACAGTTATTGCACAGCATGTTGATGATGCTAATGAGGGTAGCACAACTGGCTATGTAACTGCAGAGATGCTAAAGTCGTTCAACATAAGAGGCTCCTTAGTTAATCATAGCGAGCATAGGCTTGATCTCAATACAATAAAGGGTATACTGAATAGACTAAAGCGTTTAAATATGCTCTCAATAGTATGTGCAAATACACCAGATGAGGTTAAAAGATTAGCACTGCTAAATCCAGATTACATTGCTATAGAGCCACCAGAGCTTATAGGCACTGGTAATGCTGTAAGCAAGAGCAAGCCAGAAGTTATAGTTAAGGCTGTTGAAGCACTAAACAGTAGCAATAATAGTAGCAGTAGCAAGATCATATGTGGTGCAGGTATAGTTGATGCTAGTGATGTTAAAGCTGCATTAAGGCTAGGCTCCAAAGGTATCCTAGTTGCTAGTGGTGTTATAAAGGCTAAAGATTGGAAGGCAAAGGTGCATGAATTAGCAGAGGCATTGATTAAGGTAGATTCAGTATAAATAAATAAATAATTCTCAACTTTTTATTGGTTATTCTAGGATAGACTTTTAAGGCAAGAATTACTATGGCTTTTCATCCTGTATATGATTGTTAGTAATGGTACCATTAACATAGAGATCAGTACTATGTAAGAGGAACTGAACTCTGGTATAGCGTATGTGCCTATTATATCCATATAGATAATAGTGCCAGCAGGTGTATCATGGAACCTTGCCTCTATTATTCTAAGGTTCTCATCTGCATACTCCTTATAATCAACCCTAGAGTGATCTACTTGTACTATCAATCCTTGCTCTGCATCTATTATACTCCTTGGTAACTCTAGTAGCATGTATCCATCATCCTCTACATAGAGTCTTAACCTTAGAACCTTATCATCTGGTTTGAGTTCAGCATCTTCTATCCTTAAACCTGCTACTTTAGCAGATAATCTTGCTACACACTCATCCATGATACAGATATCCTTAGTTATCTCTTCAAGTACAAGAAGCTGCATTGTAGTGCTCTGATAGGTGCATATATTCCTATGCACATCTCTGCAATAACTTGTTACAATCAGTGTATGGTAGCCCGATGATCTAGGTTTGAATATTACACTGAAGGAGCCATCATCACTACTCCGTACATACTCTTTTATGGTACTGCCATCTGGTGCTGATATTGTAACCTCTACAAGTACATTAGATGTGGGCTGCCCATTGTATAGGATTGTTCCATTCAGTTGATGATTCTCATTAACTAGATAGAAAGATAAAGGTTCTATGACTGGGATTGATGTATGGGTAGCATATGCACCATCTATGCCTGCTACCATTATTACAGTAGTAATAACCATTGATAAGAGTATATTAGTAGTAGTAGCAGCGTAATGCATGGTATAAATTTGCTCTAATAATGTTATATATCTATCTAAAGAAAAAGTGAATTGGTTTATTGTTGGTATCTACATCACTTCTTAATCCTTCTTAGCCTATATGCTAGTACTGCAAATGATCCTAGTGCAACGCCTAACACTCCTATTATGCTCTCTGGCACTACACTAAATGTTGCATCCAATGATAGCACTACTGTAGATGTATTGCCATCGTTAGTTGTAAAATCAGATGCTATCTGCCATGTACCAGCCTCATCTACTGTTACTGCTGGGCTTATCCAGAAGAAGAATGGAGGTATGGTTCCAGGGTACCAATTCCAATTGTTTATAGGCATAATAATGTTTGATGGTTTTATAGCATATACATGTAAGTCATTTATGGTTATTGGGGAGCCTAGGCTGGCATACAATACTATAACCTGTATATTCTCATTAAGGTTCAATGGAGGATCATGTGGCATAACAAGCCCTAGTGCATATGCACTGCCTTTCTTGAACTGCAGCTGTATAACACCAGACTCTGGTAGCATTGATATCATATCTGGGCTTATACTCCCGATTATGGTATTTACTTCCTCATCAGTTAATCCTGAATTAGATAGAGCAGCCCTTATTGCATCAAGCAACTCTGCCCTGCTGTTGAATGAGTATGTATTACCAACATGGAATGGTATCTCTATCCTTGCAACCTCTCTGCCTGAGATGCTGTATGTGTTTACCAGCATCCATTGACCCTCCTTATCTATATCTATTGCAAATGGTAGGTAGAAGAATGGACTATTACCATTTATACTCATATTCCTTATACCTGTATGGAATCCAGCACTATCTACATAGTATACATCCCTCTCAATACCATCAGGGTCTATGAAGTATGCACTTACACTATTTGCACCTATGCCAACCTCAAGCCCTGATCTTACTATAGCCATGGTTGAGCAGTATAATGCATCACCTACCTGTACTGGTGGTGCATGGTACTCCCTAGGATCACTTATACCTGTAGATCCAGGCTTGCCTATTGTGCATCCTGCATTGTAAACTACTTGCCTATCCACTGGTGTACCAAATATGATAGGTGTATCTCTTACTACTAGAACATCACCTTTAAGATGGCTTGCCCATGGTATGTTAAGCCTAGCATTCTCAGGTAGTGTTCTTATGTATACAAGCACATACTCTAGTGCCTTTGCTGGTATCTCTAATGCTGTTCTTACTGCTACATCCTCATCCATGCCCTGCTCTATCATCTTTGTGTATGCTAGCCTTGCTGATAACTGGAACATCTCTCTATGGCTTGAGAATGCATACCACTCACTGGGCTCCAATGGCTCTATGCTAGGCTTATCTGCATCATTAGGTATCATATCATCTAACTCAAGTATGACTATCCTTCCATTGCTACCATCAGCAACATACAACCTGTTATCATGCGAGAGTATCTTCCTTGGTGTATTCAACTGCCTCTCTCCATCCCCTGCTACACCAGAGCCGAAGTAGAATAATGGTTCATTTACACCATCATGGAGTGAGGAGTAGTTAAATACCTGTATCCTATGGTTAAGGTTATCACTAACTATAAGGTAATCATTTGATGCATCGTATGCTACTCCTCTAGGCTCGTTGAAGTATCCTAATGCTGTACCATGCCCTCCAACGTTAAGCACTCTCTCAACTTCCTTGTTAACGTAATCTATCCTGTATATGCCTATGATACCTGCTTTATATGCTACCATTATAGTATTGTCCTTGCCTACCTTAACATCATGTATGCTACTGTTAAGAGCGCTACCATTAACAACATCCCCTACCTTATTATTACTGCTATCATATACCTCTGCATTATTGAATGAGAATAGTAGGTTAAGGTTAGAGTCATATACCTGCACTCTTCTACTCTGGTTATCTCCTATGAGTATGTAGTCATTTCCATCTACTGTATGTACAGCAAGACCATGGGGATGCCTGAACCTTATAGAACCATCGGGTGCAATGCTATTTAGTTGCTTTACTATATCTGCACTTACAAGGTTTCCAGATACATCATAGGTAAGTTCATACACGTATATTGCACCCTCTGGATGTACATGTGTTAATACCACAAGGTTACCATTGCTATCTATACCTAGATCTACAGCGGATCTTCTATCGAATGAGCCTAGTAGCCTCCATGATCCATCATCGTTCTTGAGTACATATACCTTCTGTGCTGCAGTATCTGTAACTATAACCCTACCCTCGTTATCTATCGTTATACCATAGGTGAAGATAAGTGTTGTACCATCTACGGTCTTTATAAACTCAACTGGTCTATAGTTAAGTGCATATGCATAGTTGCCTCCTAGCGTAATAACTGATGCTACCATGGATGCTAACAGTATTGATGTTATTGCTGCTATCTTTACCCTTATTCCATTCCTTCTCATACCCGCTCTAAAGAGTATAGAGAAGTAAATTAAAAATATTTTATGGTACAGATATCAAATTGGTAAAAATTCTATTAAAATATCCTAATTCGATAAATGTACTACGATAGTTATATATTAATTCTTTGATATATAAAATGATCTTTACCCTTTGTCAAATATAATTTAACAAACAAATGTTAACCAAAATTTTATTTAGTGGTTTACCATCCATCCATGTATGCTTGGTAAAGAGTTAATAGATTCATGCATGAGCAAGGTATTATCAGGCAAGAGGATAAGTATGGGTGAAGCAATGCAGTTGATACAGTTAGATCAAGAGCATATACCATTGCTACTTGATGCAGCAAATACAATACGTAAAGAGTTCAATGGTGATAGGGTAGATGTAGAGTCTTTAATAAATGCTAAATCTGGTAACTGCTCAGAGAACTGTGCTTTCTGTGCACAATCAGCATGGTACAAGACTAATATAAGCAAGTATCCCTTGCTTAGCAAGGATACAATAGTTGATAGGGCAGAGAAGGCAAAGTGCTCTGGTGCAAAGAGCTTCTGTATAGTATGTGCATGGAGGGAGCCTAGAGAGGAGGAGTTTGAGCATATATGTGATACTATAAAGGCAATACATGATAAGGTTGGTATAGATGTTAACTGCTCCTTGGGCTTCCTTAATGAGCAAAGGGCAGAGAGGCTTAAGGCTCTAGGGGTAAAGAGGTACAACCATAATCTAGAGGCTAGCAGTTCCTTCTTTGCTAACATATGCACTACTCATACATGGTATGATAGGTTTAGAACAGCTAAGATAGTAAAGGAGCATGGATTAGATCTATGCTCTGGAGGCATAATAGGCATGGGTGAGAGCATTAAGCAAAGGTTAGAGCTTGCATTTGAGGCTAGCATGTTAGAGCCAGAGGAGTTCCCATTGAATATACTTATTGCTAGAGAAGGTACACCATTGCATAAAAAGAGTATAGGTGCTTTAGAGCCTATAGAGATACTAAAGACTATAGCAGTATTCAGGTTCATAATGCCTAGATGCATAATAAAATTGGCTGGAGGGAGGGAGTTACATCTAAGGGAGCATCAAGGCAGGGCTTTACTTGCTGGTGCAAATGGGATAATAACCAATGGCTACTTAACTGTTGGAGGTAATACTGCAGATGAGGATATAGCAATGATAAGGAGCATTGGATTACAGGTATGATAAGATAATTTATCATTTGTATCTTACTGTTATGAATGAGTATTATACATGCATACTAAGAGCATTAAAGGCAGATAATCTGTACAGAAGGCTTAGAGATGTTAAGGTTATAGACTCTAGCAAGGCTATAGTTGATGGTAAGGAGGTTATATTATTATGCTCTAACGATTATCTAGGTTTATCATGCAGTAAAGAGGTTAAAGATTCCATGCTTACTTACTTGAGTAATACATTTAGCATATCCCAATGCAGTTCAAGGCTTATAGCAGGTAACGATCCAATGCTTAATGAGTTAGAGCATGAACTAGCATTGCATAAGAGCAAGGATAAAGCATTACTTTATGCTAATGGGTACATGGCAAACCTTGCATTAGCATCACTCTTCGATGAGAATACTATAGTGTATAGCGATGAGCTTAACCATGCAAGTATAATAGATGCATGTAGATTAGGTAAGTCAAGGGTAAAGGTATTCAAGCATAATAATATTGATGAACTTAAGCATATGCTTAATGAGGATAAGCATGAGAGCAAGAGTAAGATAATAGTAACAGAAGGAGTGTTCAGTATGGATGGTGATATTGCTATTCTTGATGAGATAAGCTCATTAAGTAAAGAGTATGATGCAATGCTTGTAGTTGATGATGCCCATGGTGATTTCATCTATGGCAGCAATTACAGAGGTATAGCAGAGTATCTTAATGTTGAGGATAGAGTTGATATTATAGTAAGTAGTTTAAGCAAGGGGTTAGGGTGCTTTGGGGGTTATATTGCAAGCAATGAATGCATTATAGATTACCTTATTAATAAGGCAAGATCATTCATATATACATCAGCCCTGCCATCTATATTTGCTGCTGCTGCACTTAAGGCATTAAGTATAGTAAAGCAAGGTACAATGCAGAAGAGGTTATCTGCAAACGTTAAACTCTTCAGAGAGGGATTGCTTAGCATTGGCTTTAATACGCAAAGCAATACCCATATAATCCCTATCGTTGTAGGAGATGAGAAGAAGGCATTAGAGTTTGCAGACTCTCTCTTAGAGCATGGTGTCTTTGCTCAGGCTATAAGGTATCCTACTGTAGCAAAGGGTAAGGCAAGGATAAGGGTAACATTAACTGCACTTCATACTAGAGAGGATATAGGGCATGCTTTAGAGGTATTTAGACATGTTGGCAAAGATCTTGCTCTAATATGATTAATTACTATTAACACCATAATTAAAAAACGTTCATGTGTACTCTTAACGTGCCATTCAGATGGATTAAAGGGTTTAGTAAGGATAATGGTGATGGTAATAATGCTATTAGTAATTATAACGATGGTAGTTCAAGGAATAGTGTATCTATAAAGCCAAAGTTGGATGAGGCTAGGAGGCTTATGCAGTTACAGATAGCAAGGTTAGATACCATACAGAAGAAGTTGTATGAGAAGGATAGAGCATTATTTGCTAAGGTTACCCAAGCGTTACAAGAGCGTGATATGCAGTATGCCTCAATACTCTCAAACGAGCTTGCCCATGTAAGAAAAGTTAGCAGGATGATTAGCCATGTAAAGCTTGCATTGGAGCAGATACAGTTAAGGTTAAGCACTATAAGTGACCTTGGTGATATAGTAGTTACATTAAGCCCAGCAATGAGCATAGTTAAGGGTATAAGGCAAGATGTAAGTAAGATAATGCCAGAGTTCGATGGTAAGATGCAAGAGATGTATGATGTATTCTCAAGTATAATGATCGATACAACTCAAGTCAATGCAAATTCAGTACTGCTAGCAAATAATGCATTAAGTAGTGATGCCCAAGCAATACTTGAGGAGGCTACAAGCGTAGTTGAGGATAGCATAAGAGCAAGGCTTCCTGATCTACCACAGCAAGGATCATTTGAGATGGAGTTACCTGAGATAAAGTTACCAAGTGAGTATACGCAAGAGAAGAGGGTTAGCAGTAGCAATGGTAAGAGCTCATCTAAGGACAGGGTTGAGGAGTTACTATACTAACAACAGTAGTTTATTTTATTTTATAAAAATTAATAATCATAATAATCATTAATTAATAATTTTATTTATTGCCTTTATCATCATTAACTATGGCAAGTAAGGCATGCTTTATCCTATGAATTGTAGGATAACTGTAACCCTTATCCCTATACACCTTAACCATCTGCTTCCAGTGCTCAAGCCTCCATGCTGCCTGCTCCTTAGTTAGCATAGCAACCTCTTGCTTAACCTTGCTCCTCCTACCAACTACCAGTGAGCCTTGCCTCTCTGCATTGTATCTATTATAAGCAAACCTTAGCCCTGCTATTATATGCTCTATAGGTAATGAGTCAAGGTAATACTGTATCTCCCTTAACTGCTCCTCTCTAGCCTTGTGCCTAAGCCTTAGTTGCATGTTCATTAGATCATCTATTAGCATTATAAAGATTTATTTCATAATTCGAATTCTGGAATATGCTGCAAGATATTTAATGTGATTGATTTTTATATGGCAAGTATCAATAATAATCAATGGTAGAGGCTAATTATAGGACAATGGTTCTATTCATAGGAGCATTAGCAGCAGCCATACTTGGTATATGGATAGGGTTATCCCCTACAGGTGTTGTAAAGCCTACAATAACTGAAGAGGTACTTGTAACACATAGGATAGGTGATACATGTATAGTTGATACAAAGGATACAACATTATCAGCAAAGGAGGTTAAGAACTGCACTGTATCTGAAGGCTCAAAGGTAACAGTTAGATACGAACAGGGTTCACGTGAGGCAGTAATAGTTAATACTCCTTAATTTAATTTGTATTCAATATTAGATTAGTTGTTATTAGTTTATTTATTATTCTTATTATCATTAACTTTATAACATTCTTTCATAAGCCAATCACAGAATACCTTAACATCATCATCTATTACCCTCCATACATGGAAGGAACCAGGGAGTACATCTATCCTACCATCCTTAAAGAATATCTTTACCCCTTCATTGTTCTCATAGGCTAAAGCATCCATAATCTCTATAGCCTTATCTTTAAACACCTCTCTTGCCTTAGCCTTAATAACATCCTTTGGTATAAGGAACCTATTTCTGAACTTATCTATAACTACTGTAACATTCTCTCTACCATAGGTATCAAATGCTAAGACTTTATTAGTATCGAATAGACTTACAACAAGCAATACTCCGTATCTTAAGCCTACACCCTCGCTTATAGAATTAAGTTCGTTGAATAACCTTATAACATTCCTCTTAATCTTCATTAACCTATCTCTATTCCTCTCTAATTCATTGTATAGATCATCAAGCATTGCAGTAAAACTCATGTATTCATTATTCTAAATACACTTAATTAGCCTTTAGTTTATAGCATAATGCTAGAACCTCCTCAGGTAGTGTGGTCTTAACATGTTAGGTCTCTCCTTTAACTCATCTATAAGTGAGATTAGCCTATCCTTATCATCTGGGAGTATCCCTTTTATTGGGTATGGGTTAGATGCATGGTTTGCTCTAAACACTATCTTCCCATCATTACTTGGTTGTATATGTTTAATAAGTAACTTCAACTCATCTAAGACCTCGTTATCGCTTAATCCTTCAAATGGCTCGCCAAACTTTGTTAAGAACTCTTCTTTAATCATATCATCGAGCATGAGTGTTAGTGCTGCCAAGTAATCTGGAACTATCAGAGATGCTACTCTTGCACTCTCCATAGCATGCTCATTACTATACCTCTTCCCTCCTAAGCCTAGTATAAGCATGCATGATAACTTAATCCCAGCATCCTTTGCTTTAATGCAACCTTCTACTATACCCTTAGATGTTGCACCCTTTGTAACCTTCCTAAGCACTATATCAGATCCACTCTCTATACCTATATAAAGTAACTTTAATCCAGCACTACTAAGCATTCTTAACTCCTCCTTGCTCTTCTGCAATAGGTTCTTAGGCATAGCATAGCATGATACCCTCTCAAGCATAGGGAAGGATCTGTAAAGATAATCAAGTATCTTAAGCATATAATCGCTCTTTATATTAAGAGCATCACCATCAGCAAGGAATACCCTTCTAGTGTTTGGATAGGCTTTAGATGCATAATCTATCTCAGCCTTTATCTCATCCCATGGCCTCTCTTCATAAACCTTGGTTCTATACATTGAGCAGAAGGAGCATCTATTGTATGAGCATCCTATAGTTACCTGCAATATGAGCGAGTCTGCTTCAGAGGGAGGTCTATACAATGGCTCTATATATGTAAGCATGGTAATGCTATTAGATCAGGGTTATTTTAATGTTATATTTCAGAACTCGAATTATGAAAAATATGTATACTTGTAGATAACATTGTTGACTGAATAGATGGAACTATAATATGCTAACAGTGATAGCTACCATAATGTTCTCAATCTATAGTAAAATATCTTAGTGATTGGCTATATACTAACCATAATAGACTATATCAATCTCCTAATAAGTAGGAGAGGCAATGCTATGATAATAAAGATAAGAGGCTAGGTGCAAGAATCTAGCATAACTGTAATTAGCACATTTATATATTATAACTATCTATGATCAGATAGTTCATGATAACATAATTGTGGTATTGGTTAGTAATAGTAGCTACTCATCAATAATTTTAGTAATAATAGGCGGATATTATTATTGAGTTATTCAACCAACATATTATACAAAAAGTTAATATAAATGGGAATTCGCTGATAGAAATATCGATTCAGTAAGAGGTAGAATAGAATATGCCTATGGTTAACACTGGTAATGCAAAATCTACAGATGATAAGATAAAAGAATTAAAGGAGGATATAGAGATTTTAGATCTCTGGCTTACCGTTGCTAGCGAGAACGGAGTATTTAATATGAATAAAAAGTGTAAGAGTCCTCCTGATAATACGAAGTGTAATAATAACCAGCAATCAAGTAATCCTAATACACTCAGCAGCAATCAAAACCAGCAATCAAAGTGTAATGATCCTAAGATACCCAGCAATTTTGAGGAGGCCCAAAAATGTCTCAAGGAGGTATGGAATAGGCTTTATAAAACTAATAAAGAAGATAAAGAACAAGACATAGGTTACTGTGAGACTACCCTCTCTAACATCCTTGAGTTCTACAGCAGACAAATAGAGGATCTAAGCAAATGGAAGAGGTTCTACATGATATATGGTGGTCATATACTACTTTACTTGCTAGGTCTACTAGTTGCTGTTGTATTTGCTACGTTAGTATACAATATACAGGATCATCTTTTCAACGTTGTAAGGTTGGGCAACTATGGTGAGATACTATACAACTCAACTGTATTAGGATTCATTGCAGGGATACTCAGAAGTATGTACAATGTAGTTCATGAAGCACGAGTAAGGGTATTCAGGAGAGCTAGTTGGCCAGAGTATGTAGCAGCTCCATTCATAGCAGGAATTCTAGCCTTTGTTATAGCTCTTGCTATAATAGCTGGTCTACTAACAGGCATACAGCAACAATCACAACAACCACAACAACAGCAGCAACAGAACCCATATGGGGTATACGTTATCGCATTAGCCTCTGGGCTCTTCTGGAACAAGTCTATTAACATATTGCGTAAGTTACTTGGTGAAGAGTCTAAGGTTGAGGAGAAGGAAGGTAAGTTAAGCCTATTAAATAGGCTAAGGTAGTTCTAACAACCGCTCTAGGGTATGTATATCATAGCAAGTGAATAAACATGTGTAAATCAAAAGAGCTTGCTCTTTTACTTATTATTCATGCTCTATGACATACATACCCATGTTTACTTGCATATACAAGGCTATAAAAGGTATAGGGGTATGTATGCTATGAAACATAATAGTAATCAATAGGTGTATGACTAAATTATATTTACATAACATTAGCTATTGCTTAGCATCTTACTAGCATTCTTAATGCACTGATAGTTTATAGTAAGAGTCTACTCTTCTCATCCTCTGGTAATTTGGCTAGTAACTTCTCGTATGTATGCTCTAAATACTCTGGTATTATCCTTGTATCAACTAGAACAGGCATGAAGTTTGTATCCCCACTCCATCTAGGCACTATATGCAAGTGAAAGTGGTCTGCTATACCTGCTCCAGCAACCTTGCCTATGTTTGCGCCTATATTAAAGCCCTCTGGTTTTAAAGTATCCTTGAGTAATGCTATAGAGATCTTTAGATACTTAAGCATATCCATACCCTCCTCCTCATTAATATCTAGAACTGTAGCAACATGCCTGTAAGGTGTAACCATAAGATGCCCATTTGTATAAGGATATGCATTAAGTATTACAAATACATGCTTACCCCTCATTATTATCAGGTTCTTCCTATCGTTACGCTCATTAGGCTTCCTACAGAATATACATTCCTGCTCATTGCTGCCTTGCTTCTCTATATACTCTATCCTCCACGGAGCCCACAACCTCTCCATAATTTAAATATGGACTTCTATCATAAATATTATTTCAATAATGGCTCTTGCTAACATAAAGGATAGGGTAGATGATGCATTTGGTAAGATAATTGATACTGCTAGGGATCTTATAAGCATACCTAGCAGGAACCCTCCAGGTGAAGAGAGGAGGTGTGCTGAGTATATATACTCAAACCTTAAGGAGAGATATGAGCCTCTTTACAATGTAGTACTCTTACATAAGCCATTTGAGCATAGACCCCAGGTAGTTATGTATCCTAAGGATGGTATAGATAGGGTAAGAGCAGTGCTTAATGGACATATAGATACAGTCCCAGAAGGAGATTACAATGCATGGAATACTGATCCATTCTCTGCAACCATAAAGGATGGTTACCTTTACGGTAGAGGTTCAGTTGATATGAAGTCTAGTTTAGCAGTTATGATGCATATAGTAGATATCTTACAAGAGCATGAAGCAAGTAAGAGTATTGCACTTATGTTTGCTGTTGGTGAAGAGAGGGCTGAGGGAGGTACGTATGCAATACTTGAATATATGAAAGGGTTAGGATTAAAGGCTAAGTATGGCTTGGTATTGGAGCCTACAGCATTAAAGATATGTTATGCCCAGCAAGGAGCACTATGGCTTAGAGTTAAGGTTAAAGGCAAGGCAACACATGCCTCATTACCAGAGCATGGTATCAATGCTATAGAGCATGCAGCAAGGGCAGTAGATGCATTAAGCAAGTATGCAGATTCTTTAAGGGTAAGAGCATATGAAGGGTGTATACCAAGATGCTCTGTAACTATGCTTAGAGGAGGTATTAAGGAGAATGTAATACCAGATGAGTGCGAACTAGTTATAGATAGAAGGTTAGGTATAAAGGAGAATCATGAGCATGTTAGGAAGGAGGTTGAGGAATTATTAAACTCACTAAGATTAGATTATAAATTAGATATAATGGCAAGGAGGGATAGTGTATTAATTGATAAGAACTCACATATAGTTGAGCAGTTATATGATGCATGTAAGGAGTTAGGCATAGATACATGCTATTCTTGCTTCCCAGCATCAACAGATAATGAGTACCTTGTTAAGGAAGGTATAGAGAGCATAGTATGGGGTGCTGGCTCACTTGAGAATGCACATGCTATAGATGAGCATATTAGCATAAAGGAGCTAAAGTATGAGACTTACTCATTAGCACTTATGCTTGCAAGGCTTAATTATAGCATGAACTTAAGTTTATAATACATCATAATTAAGCAATGATATGGATACGCAAGAGATAATGCAGATAGCATTGGATCTTGCAAAGATGGATAGATTACCAGAGGATAGTGCAATACATGTACATGGCAAGGATATAAGTAAAGTGCTTATGTGCATAGATGTAGAGCAGGCAACTATTAGCCTTGCTAGAGAGTTAGGATGTGATGCTATAATAGCACATCACCCTATAGGTAAGGCATACATAAACTTCTACAAGGTACTTGATAGGCATATAGAGTTTATGCTTAATGCAGGTATAGATAGGAGTATTGCTGAAGAGGCCTTAAAGGAGTTAAAGGAGAGGGTTGAGTTAAGGGCTCATACATCCATATACTCACATGTTGTAGCATATGCTGAGAAGGTTAAGATGCCCTTAATTAATATACATCTGCCATGCGATGAGCTTATGAGGCAAGCGATACTTGCAAGGTTAAACTCATCTAAGATAGATAAGGTTAAGGATATAGCATTAAGTGTAGAGCAGATAGATGAGTTTAAGCATGCATATACAAGGGTTAGAGTAGTTCATGGCAGTGAAGATGCTAAGGTTAGCAGATATATGCTTGTGGTTGCTGCTGGAACAAATGGAGGATATAGCATAGCAAAGGCATACTTTGAGAATGGTTATGATACTGTAATATATCTGCATGTAAGCCCTGAGGATCTTGCTAGAATAAAGGCTAGTAACCTTAGAGGCAATCTAGTTATACTTGGTCATCTTGCAGGAGACTCATTAGGGATGAATAAACTTGCTGATGAATTGATGAAGAAAGGTTTAGAGGTTGTAAAGTTAGGTATCATAGAGTAATTAAAATTAATAGAAATGCCTACAGAGTCTATGAGAGTTAGGGAATCATGGGGTTCTTATCTTGGCTTCTTACTAACTACAATAGGCTCTGCAGTAGGTATAGGAAGCATATGGCGCTTCCCTTACATGGCAAGTATGAATGGAGGAGGTACATTCCTATTTGTGTATATAATAGTTATATTCACATTCGGACTTGCCTTCATGGTATTAGAACTTGCTGTAGGTATGCATTACAAGACCTCTATAGTATCTACTCTAGCAAGGATAAGGCATAGATTCAAGTATCTAGGATTATTCATGATATCAGTAGTAGTTATAATACTAAGTTACTACATGGTAGTGCTAGGCTGGATACTCTCTTACCTTAGCATGAGTATAACAGGCTCATATATGGACTTTAACACATTCATAGATACATGGTACCCTTTACTAGCATTCTCTGCTGTAGTTGCTATAAACTACACAGTTGTAAGGAGTGGGATAAGAAAGGTGTAGAGAGGTTTAACAAGTATGCTATGCTTACCCTATTTGCTCTACTGATACCCTTAACGTTAATAGGCTTGAGCATGGACAATGGCAAGGCTGTAGACTTTTACTTAAAGCCAGATAATGATAGGATACTTGAGCCTAATGTATGGGCAGCAGCGTTAGGGCAGGCGTTCTTCTCCCTATCTATAGGTATGGGTGTACTTGTAACTTATGGCAGTTATCTACATGATAGTAAGAGACATTCCCTTTTATCAACATCGTTAGTAATAATACTATCTGTCTTAACAGTAGCATTCCTATCTGGGCTGATGGTATTCAGCATGGTATTAGCTAATAACTTACCTCTTGATAAGATACAAGGGGCTGCACTTGTATTCATAGCGATACCTAAGATAATACAGAGCCTAGAGTACTCCTATATAATAGGCATGATGTTCTTCTTACTGTTATTCCTAGCAGGTATAACATCATCCATATCAATGCTACAGGTACCAGTATCAGCACTTGAGGATGCATTCAATGTAAGCAAGGGTAAGGCAGTGCTTATAATTACAGTAATAGCATCTATACTAGGCATACCATCTGCACTAAGTTACAGCCCGATTCGATTGAGTATATCTGAAGTACCATTCCTTGATGCATTCGATTGGGTATTTGGCACAATAGCATTAGCAGTATCAGCAACACTTATGGCAATAGTATTCTCATGGTTTATAGATAAGTATAAGATAATGGAACAGGTTAATATGAACTCAAGGATAAGGATACCTTTCATCATGCTTTATATAGTAAGGGTATTCCTGCCTATAATGATAATAGCAACGTTAGTAAAGATACTCCTTGGTTGATAATATACTTACATTACTAAGAATAAAAATTAAAAGATGCTATTATAGTGCATCCTCTGCTACCACTTGCTACTATTTTAGTACTACTCAACTGAGTCCTACCTTCCCAGAGGAGTATCCTACCTTTAAGCCCATCATCCTTATCTAGAGTGCCCCATAACAAAAGTTTACCATCCCTGTTTAGCCCTTGGTCTATAACTACATTTATGAATACCTTACCATCACTTACCCTTGCTGTACCTCCCTCAAGCATATATGCATTCTCATTTATACTTAAGGATCCTCCCTGTACTATTTGACACCTCCCGCCCTAAAGGGTGAGGATTCTTGCTTCTAAGGTATTCATTGCTTTAGATCTCATAGCCCTTCTAGGCATCCATCTATCATTGCTCCACCTTAGAAGCAATGGGTGTGCCATCACCCTGATGGCTATACCTTTACCCTTGCTCTTAGAGTAAAGGTTAACCATATCATTATTATTATTATCATTATTATTATTTGCTATATTCAATACACCAATAGCATCTCTATGTGCTTCTAATCTGCAGTTTAAGCATCTGAACAATCTACCTCTCTTTACTATATCTGATGATAATGATGAATTGCATCTTATGCATATACTTGATGTCTTATGCTCATTTACCTCCTTAACATTTATACTATACTCTTCTGCCTTATCTTTTATCCTTCTTACAATATAAGCATAAGACCAGAAGTTGTTTACCATTGCATTAGCCTTAGTGTTATTGTAGTTATTGTTATTATTGTTGCTATTATTATTACTTCTTATCCCTCTTAGATTCCCTATCACCATCTCTCTTATGCCCAATCTATATGCATTATCTACAATCATCTTAACCATAGCATTAATAGCATGCTTGAACCTTCTCTGTCTTATCCTATATAATTTACTTAACCTCCTTGATCTCTTAACATTATTTACCTTTACTAATCTACTCTGCTCTTCAGCAATCCTTCTACTACTCCAATACCACCAATCTGCTAGCAATCTTCTTCCACTAAATGCAATTGGTTGCTTTAGTCCTTCATACCATACTGTTGCTAGGCATCTAACTCCTAAGTCTATGTATAGTCTTTTAGTTGTTTTATTACTTTCATCAGTTAAGCTCTCTCTAACTCTAGGAGAGCTATCAATATTATTATTGTTATTGCTATTGTTATTATTACTAACATTAACACTCATGAATCCTCTCCATACCTTATCTACTCTATCATAGAATATCTCTAGCCTTCCTTGCTTACCCTTCCATCTAATATTACCTTTATACCTTAATCTAA